>Ga0209604_1000004_pt1 | contig 245259 bp, 178 predicted proteins | sample AD_UKC097_MetaG_FD_184405 | JGI IMG/M metagenome (GOLD analysis project Ga0209604, IMG submission 184405) | Active sludge microbial communities of municipal wastewater-treating anaerobic digesters from USA - AD_UKC097_MetaG (SPAdes) (version 2) | ecosystem: Engineered > Bioreactor > Anaerobic...
GGGTTTAATGGCAATCTCGATTCTGTTTGGCACCACTTCTATGCTAGCGGTGACGGTCACCTTCGAGAAAAAGAACAGTTCTTTCGACCGCTTGCTGCTGGCTCCGATCTCATTTGACCTGCTAATGTTTGCCAAGACTAGCGGCGCGATCTTGTTTGGGATAGTCAATGCGATGATCCCGATCCTCATGGCTTCGTTCATCGCAGATATCTATGTTTCCAGTTGGCCTTTGCTGATCCTTGCTGTCTTCCTGGTCACAGTGGTTTCCACTTTTCTGGGTTTGCTCATTGCCGTGGCTGTAAGTGAGGTCTTCGAAGCTCAAACCTTTTCCAATTTCTTCCGTTTTCCGATGATCTTCCTTTGCGGCTTGTTTTTGCCTGTTTCCAAACTGCCTGTTCTCATCAGACCTCTATCCTATGCTTTGCCTTTAACATACGGCGTGGACATCATGCGTGGCTTGATAAGGGGCGGAAACTTCATGTCCATTCCCATGTCGTTTGCTGTGCTGACCGCTTTTTGTATCCTCATCTTCAGCCTGAGCAAACACTTCATCAAAAAACGCTGGATATCATAACCTTTAGGAGTTAACATGAACCATGCTTACGTAACACTCATCATCATAGTCTTAGTTTCACTAAGCTCCGTCCTGTTAGCCATTGAAACTGGAAAACCTATCATTAATGTCTTTTACAAGAACAGGGGGCCATCTCAAAATGCTCTGGTAAAGATCAATGAAGCACTGGATAGATTTCGTGACTTGTATGATATCCGATACCACGATATCGAAGATGAAGCTAACCTTGAACTAATCCATAGTTTTGGGCTTCCCTCTACGCATTTCCCTGTCGCAGTGGTTATCGACGGAAAATTCACAGTTCAAATTGGTGATAGGATTGCCTCCTTTGTGCATTTCCCCGATTTTATGTATGGCATCGGCAGGCATGAGGGTAACTGGTCTATCTCCGATCTGGAAGCAGCCCTTCAAGACAATTCCCTGCTGCTTGAAGAAAACATCCTGCCTGAACTGGAAGACGACGAAACTGAAGGAGAATGCGAATAACATATTAATGTGGACCTAAATCACCTTACATTAGACTACTTTCAGAAAACAACCAAATGCGTCAGCGGAATCCTTCAACTTGCACTGCAAGTCTTACTAACTGGTCAATTTCGTTGAGATTTAGCCAGTTCCGAAGCCAGTCTGAAAAGAGTCTGTATTTGACACAAAGCTGTCACAAGCCAGTCCAAAGAAGTCCAAAACCACTGTGACAGATTTCCGAAAGCAGTCCTAAGCATATCTGCACCGGATAAAGGTTTATGTCTCTTTGTCACAGTGATGGCTATATGACATTTGGGGTGTCACTTCATAACTCACCTGCCGATGGCTCCCCTTTGCAACTGCCACTCAACATGGGGTCAACCTGGGGTCATCCTTAACTTCGCAACCGCATACCTAAGGATGATACCCCCAAAGCCAGTAGCAGCAAAGGAGGGCGGTATGAAGCAATATGAGGATGGTTGATGGCAATATCTGGAGGGAATAAATAACCCGATGGCAGTAAAGCGAAGGCTGCTGCTGAATCTCAGCCCTATATGATACAACTGTTCTTTCCGGATTTACCCATGTTTCGCGAGCGATGGCCACAAAAATGTGGGGGAAGAGGTTGTCAGCGGAGTATATAGAACAGGAAAAGGAGAGACAATGCGATTTGGATATATGTTGCTGGTAGCGGCCCTGCTGCTTGGAATGGTTTTGGGTGCCTGTTCGGTGAATAGTGTGCGTGAAGAGTCACGGGAAATATTGTGGACTCTGTTCATTTCCCCAAAAGATCCCTGGGCGGGCGATGGTTGGCAAAACCTGGTGCTGAGCTGGAACGGGGAGGAAAACGATTATCCGGATCCGGACTCAGTTTACATCCAGTTTGGAGATCGTTCCTACTGGCTGGAAAACTGGGGTAGCCACTGGTTTGGACGTGCCAACCTGACCCCTGGGATGAACTATGAGTTTTGGATTGTCGCCGACGGAATCTTGTTGACTCACGCCTCCTTGCAAACCGTTATGGAAGCCAGAGCGGACTTCCCTGCTGACTTTTCGCCACATAGCGAGGCTACCCTGTTTTGGGATCTGGAGGGAGACAATCAGGGGCAGGTGCTCAGATTAAGCGCGGAAAACGAGGAAGGGACGAGGGATGAGTATGTGCTGGCGCTTGATCCCGGGGAGCGGGGATTCACGATTCCCGCCAACGCGGTGCGTGATCTGGGCTGGCAGGCAAGTTACAGCCTGGAGTTGACCCAGATGAACCAACTGATCAGCAACCGGGTGTTGATCCAGTCCTCCCAAACCTTGGGCTGCAACTATCCTCTGGAGTGAAACGGCTCAGGAATCCCGATGCCACAAACCGGTCTCAAAGGAACTGAGAGACTGGCGCAGGGCTGATTCCGCGATGGCAAAATCCGTTTTGGAACGTACCCAGATCTGCTGCTTGTAGCGCACTTTGATACGCGAGAAGGGAAGCGGAAAACGGAAACGGTCCCAGGAATTGAACACCCACTCACGATTCACATCCACCGCGACGGGAATGATGGGAATGCGTGCCAGCAGGGCCAATTCAAACAAGCCTGGATGAACGGTTTCGGCAGGACCTTTGGGACCGTCAGGGGTGATGGCCAGGCTGTGGTCTTGCGCCAGGCGCAGCATCTGCCTGAGCGCCAGTGAGCCTCCCCGGGTGCTCGAACCGCGCACGGTGTGATAGCCCAGGCGGTTCAGTGGTCCGGCGATCAGCTCTCCATCCCGCGAGGAGGAAACAAGCACCACGGGGTTGGTATCCACCCGTTGCAGGGTCATCAGCAACAAATTGCGGTGCCAAAAGATATACACGCAGGGGTAGTCATTGGGTGGTTGAGCCTTGACGTCGAAGCGGATGCTCAGGCGCAGCAAGCGCAATAACCATGCCCCCAGACGGGCTTCCAGTTTGAACAGCAGCTTAGACTTCAATTCCCAACAAATTCTTTACAAGGCTCAGCATTTGCTCGCTGGTGCGCTTCTCCGCCAAGATTGAGCGCAGGCGTGAAAGCTGTTGTTTGATTTCAGCCAGGCGGACAGGATCGTCCAGGATGCCCAGGACGGCATCTTTCACCGCTGTGGGGGTGAGTCCGGACTGGATAAGCTCAGGCAGGATGTCATCATCCAAAATGATGTTGGGCAGCCCGATGTGCCTTACGCGGATAAAATGCTTACCCAGTTGATAGGAAATGGGTGACGCTTTGTAACAGATCACCAGCGGGGTTCCAATGAAGGCGGTCTCCAGGGTGGCGGTGCCGGAGGTGCTCACGATAAAATCGCAGTATTTCATCATCTCGTAGTGATAGCCGTCGATGATGCAGGGACGTTGCAGGCTGGAGCTGTGCAAAAGGTCCATATAGAGGAAGTGGTTCACCGTGCGGGCTTTGGAAAAGAGAAACTCGAAGCGGTCGGGATCGAAAAGACGGGCGGCTTCCAAAAAGATAGGGAGCATACGCCTTATCTCCACATCGCGGCTGCCGGGCAAGAAGCCCAGCCATTGCTTGGCAGGATCCAGTCCATAGAAAGCCGCGAACTCCTCCCGGGAAAGTTCGAAGCTAACCTCTTCCGCGATGGGGTGTCCCACGTAGGTGGCGGACACATTGTGGATATCCAGCAGTTCCTTTTCGAAGGGAAGAATGCAGGCCACATGCTTGACGCTGGCACGCAGTTTGTGCACCCTTTCGTGCTTCCATGCCCAAAACTGGGGGCAGATGAAGTAGAGCACGGGAACGCGCAGTTCATCGGCCAGGGCAGCTATCCGCAGGTTGAGGCCGGGATAGTCCACCAGGATGGCCAGATCGGGGCGCTCATCCTTGAGCAGCTTTTTGACCCGATTCTGCACCTTGAGGAAAAAGCCCAGATGCCGCAGCACCTCCACAAAACCCATCACATTGAAACGGGCGAAGGGGAAGAGGGGTTTAAGGCCTTCCGCCTGCATGCGCGTGCCTCCGATGCCGATATGTTGCAGTCCGGGAAGCTCAGCGTTGAGGGCGCGCATCACCAGGCTGGCATGCAGGTCTCCGGAAGCTTCGCCCACCAACCAGAAGATCTTTTTGCCTTCCATCTCAGGTCACTACCAGCAATCCCAGTAACGTGAGCGCGGTCACCGCGGCGGCGGCAATCAGCACACCAATGAAAATCCACAACAACGAGCTCCAGAAGGGCAGCTTGAACAGCTTGGCGACCAAAGCGCCGGTCCAGGCGCCGGTACCAGGCAAAGGAATGCCCACAAAGATGGCGAGGCCCAGTTCCTGATAGCGTTCCACCACCGCGCTGCGTTTGTTGGCTCGCTCAGTGATCCAGTCTGTGAAGCGGACTCCCCAGCGGAACACACGCAAACGGTCAAAGAACCAATCTATGAAAAGCAGGATGAAAGGGATGGGCAGCATGTTGCCCAGGATGGAAAGCAACACAGCTTGGGGCCAGGGCATCCCGAGCACGGCCATTGCCACTGGGATGGCACCGCGCAGTTCGACGATGGGTAGCATCGAGATGAGGATCACGATTAGCCAGGGTTGGATGCCCCTGTCTTTGAGGCTTTGGGCGGTGCGCTCACCGAAGGACGTAGCGCAGAGCTGGCCGGCGCAGAGCAGTAGGACTAACGCGAGCAGCAGGGCTTTAATTCCGATATTCAAATTCACTCCAGAACTACTGTATTAATCTTGTGAAGTCCTTTTAAGAAGGGCTGGATTTTTGGCAAGGGAAATCAGCTTGAGGAGTAAATGGAGCTATGGAAAGAATGAAGTTTATTGCAATGTCGATTATTTATGGAGGAAAGCAGGTCTAATCCCTGGCAGGAGGGTAAAACTGTTCCAGAACCTGCAGGCTTTTCAGCTTGAGGGGATAGTTGAAGTGGGCAAAGAAGAAATCGGCGAAAAGCTGGTTAAGCTCTTTCACCTCCTCTCGTAATGGGCGCAATTCGTCAAGATGGTTGCCTATGGATGGTAACAGGTGCAACAGCTTTGAGCTTGCCGATGAGAGGCGATCACGAGAATCGCTGTTTTCAGAGGCTGCAAAACAGTTGTGGCAGAGCAAGGCCCCTGTGCCGCGATCACAAGCGGCGATGCTTTCTTCCGTGGCTTGGCAAAGGCTGCAAGCAAGGGGGTCAAAAGGAGTGCCAAAAAAGTTGAACACCCTTAGTAAAAACCTCCACCAGAGCAGGATGGCACTGCCTTTGCAGGTCTGTAAATAATCCAGATATGAATCCAGCAATGCGTAATAGACAGGGCTTTCATCAGTTGGGATAATAAGGCTGGAAAGTAGTTCCAAAGCGCAATCTGCGGCAGCCCAGTGTTGAGGGCTGGCAGAAAGGTCGCGTTCTTTAACAGATGAGATTTCTCCCAGCAGATAGAGCCCTGACTCCGTGGGCGGATACAGATTCAACTCGTATTCTCCCAAGGCCATTAGCTGATTTCGGGTCTGGGCTCGGCGGATGCCTTTGGCCAACACCGATACGGCCCCCAGGTCGCGGGTGAAGAAACGGAGGATCAGGCTGCTCTCGCTGTATTCGCTCAGCCTGGCAAGGCAGCCCAGACTGCGGACACGCTGTTTCACAAGCCCAGCTCCGTCCTTACCGCGCGCAAATCTTTGGGTTGTGCGAATACGGTGCTGTGCTTGCTGTATGTCACATAGCCGGGAGCGCTGCGGCGGGGTTTGCGCACAAAACGTATTTGGGTGTAGTCCACAGGAACGTTGGAGGAAAACTTGGCCTTGCTGTACCAGGCCGCCAAACTGCAACAGAGTGACATCAGGGTGTCATCGGGAGTGCTTTTCTTGAAACAGCGCAGCAGCACGTGGGCTCCCCGGTAAACGCGGGTGTGAAACCACCAATCATGGGGCTGGGCCAATTGAGTCGTAACATAGTCGTTTTCTGTGGCTTTGCGGCCGATCACGATCTCAAATTCATCATTTACGCGCAGACGCAAAAGACGATCCAGCAAGGCAAGCTTTTTGCCCAGAGAGGCAACCCCGTTTTTGGCAGGAAGCTCGGTGAAGCTGCCCTCTTCCACTCTGGCGATGATGTTTCGCAGGTGTTCAAGCTCCTTGCGGGTGGCAGCAAGGTTGGAGGCGATGATTTCGGCTCCCCTTTTGGCTTTCTGGTATTTCTTTAGATAATATTGCAAATTCTGATGGGGGCTGCGTTCAGCCTGCAGGGGAATCTCAATCTCCGCCAGATCGGGATCGAAGTAGTTCACTGCCTTCAGGCTGGTCTGGCCTGTTTTGAGCGCAGAGAGATTGTGTTTGATGGTCTCGGCGCAAATCCTCCAGTGTTCCTGCCTGCCCGCGTCCTCCAGTTCAGCTTCCTGCTTGGCGAGTTTGGAGGCAGCTTTGCTTAGCTCGCGGTTCCAGGCGCCAATTAGCCGTTTTTTGTGCTCCTGCTCCATCCTCTCCTGTAAAACATGGGTGAAATACCCCTGGAAATAGGCGTTGAAGCTCGGACAGATGAGGGTTTCGCCAGTAGCCAGACTGGTCAGGCTCAGGGGCAGGGAAAGTTCCTGTTCCCGCGGCCGGAACGATGTCTGAGGAGGCTGATAGGGCAGACGGGGTAGTATCTGGCGCTGTGGGTTATCCGCGTAGCCATATTTATTGAGGGCGTCCACGATCATCAGTTCCCGTTCCTGGCGTGCCAGGATCAGGTTCGGATGAGGAGGGGCCAGTTCAGCAACCAGTTGCCAGAGGCTATCCTCTCCGTAAATATCCGACTGCTGGAAGCAGAAACGGATGATCCTGTCAGCGGGGTCGATGGAAATCGAAGACAGCTCCGCGTGGGTGAGTTGGTTCCAGACCTTCCCGCCGGGAGGGCTGTTCGGCCTGCTGGGTTCGAAGAACGGAAAGGCATCCTCGCGGCTGATCACCAGGACCAAATCCTCCTTTTCCTTGAAGCGGAGGCGCAGGCCGGGAGAACCGATCCAGACGCTTTCCACCCGCAGCCTCCGGGAGGAGGCTTCCAAACACCAGGCTTTGAGAAGAGAGTAATGCATAAGAGGCCGTTTTCTTTTGGTCTTGACAGGATCATGGCCTGTCTGATCTTTGTACCATGCAATAAATTGCACGCAAGGAGTCAAGCATGAAAACAAGTTCATGGATAATTCTGGCGATTTTGGCCATAGCCGCTATCATTTTTGGCGCGATGTGGATGAATTCAGCCAATAAAGCCAAGACCCTGATGAAGAGCAATGAGGAGCTGCAAGCACTGTATGAAAGCTCCACCTCCACCCTGAACGAGATCCAGAGCAGTCTGGACTCCATGGATGCCGATCTGTTTGGCAGCATTGGCGTGGTGGGCGAAGCTCCGGGAAGCACACCGGAAGAACGCAGATCACAACTGATGAGCACCATCACCAAGATGCGCTCTCAGATCGAAGCCGACAAGAAGAGGATTGCCAGTCTGGAATCGCAACTGGCGAACAGTAAAAACCAACTGGCAAGCATCCAAAACATCGTGAACAAATTAAAAGCTTCTGTGGCCGACAAAGAGAAGATCGTGGCAGAACTGGAAGGCAGACTGGGAGAAATGAGCGCCACCCTGGACAGCGAACGACAGCAATCCCAGGCCGAGATAGCAAAGCGCGAAAGCCTGATCAAGGACAAGGAAGGCGTCATTTCCAACCAGACCTATGAAAGCAACAGGCAGTTCTACGTTGTTGGCACCCGCAAGGAACTGATAAACAAAGGTATCATCAACCGCAAGGGCGGAATCCTGGGCATCGGCAGAGTATCGGTGGTGACCAAGGAAATCGATACCAGCAAATTTACGGAGTTTAACCTGTTGGATCAGCAGACCATCAGCTTCCCCGTTACTAAAAAGGGTTACGCTGTGCTCTCCAACCATGTTGCTGCATCCTACAAGGTGGAAAAAGTGGGCAACGAATATGTGCTGACAGTCACCGATCCGGACCACTTCCGCAAACAAAAGTTCCTGGTTATAGAACTGTTGTAATACTTCATCAGAAATGATATAGGCCGCCTTGCATAAGGCGGCTTTTTCATTCCCGGTTTTCGGATACAATGACCGGGGGCTTTCTTTACTCGATTCGAGTGGCATTTGGGACAGCTCTTTTTAGGTGTGTTGAAAGCTGTCCTGATTCCCTCCTGTTCCCATGCTCCATTGAGCGCCTGTTGAACGCCAGGTAATTTCCGGTGCAGCGATTGCTCTGCGATCAATGAGCGATCAATTAGCGATCAAGGTATGAAGGCGGGAACAGGCAGATACTCCATCCTTATTGATAATCTGTTCGAATCCGCTACCCAGTATTTCTTTTCTCTATCACTACCTGCAAAACTGCATGAAATAAAACGATCAGGCTCAGATGGTTAGTCTATGTGGTTATTATCAGAATGAGAAAAAGAATTCCACGCCTCAAGAAAAAGCTCAAAGTCGTTTTCCAGCTTGAGGTCAAAATATACATCCAGCTTGTCCGGGTTGGCGTTAACACTTCTGCTTGCCAGGCCTTCAATTGAGTCGAGCAGATGGTTGAAAAGGCACTGCTTGCCAGCCTTGACTTCAATCTCGATATGGAGGTAAGCTCTGTCGGCAGGCAGTAAAGGGTTCAACTCCGCTTACTCCTCTAACAGCAGCTCATCATCTTCATTGTAATGAGGTTCGGGGCCCCTGCTGAGATACAGCCTCACCGACTTTCCCTGTTCCAGCATCTTGTTGGCGGAAGGCGAACTGCGCACGACCGTATTCACAGGGTAGCTTTCCGAATAGACCGAGTCGGCAACAATTGCTTTGAAACCACTGTTTCTGAGGCTCATATACGCCTCGGTATAAGTGGCGCCAATCAGGGATGGGACGGGTCTCATCCTGGAACCTATGGAAACCACGACCTGAACCACTCCCTCTGGTTTAAGCTTCTTCCCCGGTTCGGGAAATTGCTCCAGGATGGTATCGATCTTTTTATCTTCCGACCAGACTGAATCCCTCACAATCACATGCAGTCCCAATTGTTTTAGATCGTTTCTGGCAACTGAGATGGTGGAGCCTACCAGGTTTGGCACCTCAATATTTTTTGCTCTGCCAAAAAGGACGGGGAAGATGATCTGGCTGGTCACAAAAGCGCTCAGGAATATTATGCCCAGACCGATGCCGATGATGTAAAGCGCTTTTTTGGACTTTTTCTTTTTCATATCGGTTCCTAAGTTGATTTGGCCATCCTGGCGGCAAATGCGCCATCGATATTGTGCTTGAAAGGAAGCGTCCGGTAAAAAGACGAATCCACATAGAGTGGGTCAAGATAGGATGCGGCATCCACCAAAGTGAAGTTCTTATTGCGGGCCAGGAAATTCTTGATTTGTTCGTCATTCTCGGCGGGGTTCAAGGTGCAGGTGGAATAAACCAGGGTTCCCCCTTTGGCGACGAAATTGGCGGCGTATTCCAGGGCCTTGGCCTGCAGTTTTACCAGTTCGTTAAGATTCTGATGAGCCTGCCAGCGGAGGTCGGCTTTGCGGCCAAAAACTCCCCAGCCTGAGCAGGGGGCGTCCACCAAAACCCTGTGATAAGCGGGCGCCACCGGGCCATACTTGAAAGCGTCGGTTACGATCTGCTTGATGTTGGTGAGCTGAAGCCGGTCAGCAGCCTGCTTGAGCAGCTTCATTTTGCTGGGAATTTTGTCCACGGCCACGACCTCGCCGGTGTTTTCCATCTTTTCCGCAATGTAGGTGCATTTCCCGCCCGGAGCGGCAAAAAGATCGAGTATGTTTTCATCAGGTTGCGGATCCAGCAGATCAACCACCATCGCCGAGGAACAGTCCTGAATCGAGAAATACCCTTCCGAAAAAGCGACATCATCCAACACATCGGCGTTGTCCGTAATGAGCATCTGCGAACATGCTGGAGCTTTTTCCACGACAATCTCCCGCTTGGCGAAATACTGGATCAGCTTTTCCGGGGTGGTGGCAGTGGAATTGACACGCAGATGCAGCTTGGGATTCTCATTGTAATAGATTGCCAGGTACTCGGTATTTTCCTCGCCCCAGATGGATATCCACTTTTCTATCAGTTCGGGAGGGTAGGAATGCTCGCAGGCGATCCGGTGGACGGGGTCAGAAGGATATTCGATCTCAGGGTTTCTTTGCCAGGCCCTGAGCACCGCGTTGACAAAATCCGCCACCTTGTCTCCGAGGGTGGTTTTCGCCAGTTCCACTGTTTCATTAACCGCCGCATGCGCCGGAATGGAATCCATATACATCAGTTGGTAGAGCCCGATGTATAGCATGATCTTGATCTTGATATCGGTGGCCTCAAACTTCTTGTCATCCGTGTAGTGGGAGAGGATAAAGTCGAGTTTGAGGCGTTGCTTGACCACGCCTTTGACCAGGGTGTAAAACAGCGGAATGTTGGACGGCTCGCCGTGAATCTTGGCCGCCCTCTGGCGCAATACGGCGTCGGAAAACTCCAGATTCTTGAAGACCTTGAGAATCGTTTGGTATGCTATGGCGCGGAACATTATTTTGTCTTCTGGTAAAGCCGTTTGATCATTTCTTTAATCAACTGTTCGCTGCTCATGCTCCTGGCATCCGACGGCAGCAAGCTAAGCTCTCTTTTGATCTCGCGCAGATTGAAGCCCAGGGATTCCAGCGCCGTCTCTACTTCCAGAGCGGCCATGCCATCCATGGACTTGCCCGCGGAGGGCAGATCATCGAGCAGATGAGCAACCCTGCCTTTCAACTCAATCACCAGGCGTTGAGCCGACTTGAGTCCTATCCCGGGCACCCTCCTCAAGAGGGCAGTCTCCTCGCTTTCGATGGCTTTTACAAAAGCCTGGATCGACAAAGTGGACAGGATCGAGAGGGCTATTTTGGGGCCCACCCCGGAAATGCGCACCAACTGCTGGTACAATTCCTTCTCTAGCTTGGTGGCAAATCCAAACAGGCGCACATCGTCCTGGCTGATGTGCAGATGGGTGTAAAGCAGGCAGCTCATGCCCTCGTCGGGCAACGCTTCAAAGGTGCTCACCGGGATGCCCAGCTCGAAAGCTATCCCCATTTTTGTTTCCACCACCGCCGTCACAGGGTGTTTGCTGACAAGGGTGCCTTGGATATAGCTGATCATAATTCGTATTTTATCCTGTGATAATGGCACAAAGCGATTCCCAGGGCGTCATAGGCGTCATCCCGCTTGGGCGCGGATTTGAGGTTTAGCAATTTGCTCACCATGTAGCGCACCTGCTGTTTGGACGCGTTTCCATTGCCGACCACGGCTTTCTTTATCTCCCGGGGGCTGTATTCCAGCATCTGCAGATTGTGCCTGGCTATCGAAAGCAGGATAACCCCCCGGGCATGCCCCAGGGTGAAGATGCTGCGCACGTGTCTTTGCAAGAACATGCTTTCCACGGTCGCCACATCCGGATTATACTCGTCCAATATGGCATCAATTGCGCTATAGAGCATGTTCAGGCGCTTGAGGATATCCTTTTCGCGGGATACATCAATTACATCGCAACCCGCAGCGACGATCCGCTTCTTTTGGATCTCAAGCAATCCATAGCCGCAGTAGCGGCTGCCGGGATCAATGCCGATGATCAGCACTATTCCTGGCTGAGAGCCGCCATAATAGAGTCGGATACTTCAAAGTTGGAATAAACTTTCTGAACGTCGTCCAACTCTTCCAATACCTCAATCAGCTTGAACAGCTTGGGAGCCACATCATCGGCGTTTACGGTGTTTTTAGGCACTCTGGTGAGCTCGGCGTTCTCCACAGGGAACCCCATGTTTTCCATATTTGCCAGAACGGTATGGAATTCGGTGGGGGCTGTGTATATCTCGTAAAAATCGTCACTCAGCTCCACATCTTCCGCGCCGGCTTCCAGCGCCTGCATCATAAACTCATCTTCGTCAAGCCCCGCGGCGGGAACGGTGAAATAACCTTTTTGCTCAAAGTTCCAGGCCACCGCACCCGATTCCGCCAGGTTTCCTCCATATTTGGAAAAAGCGTGTCTCAGATCAGCCACGGTGCGGTTCTTGTTATCGGTCATCACATCGACCACGATACCCACTCCGTTGTGCCCGTAGCCTTCGTAGGTGATCTCTTCGTATGCAGCGCCCTCAATCTCGCCAGTGCCTCTCTTGATGGCTCTTTCGATGTTTTCCCTGGGCATATTGGCCGCTTTTGCGGTTAGCACAGCGGTTCTGAGGCGGGGATTCATTTCGGGGTCACCTCCGCCGTTCTTTGCTGCCAGAATTATCTCTTTCACGATGCGGGTAAAAAGCTGCCCTCGTTTGGCGTCAGCCGCGCCTTTTTTGTGTTTGATGGAACTCCACTTATTGTGTCCGGACATATGAACCTCTTTATAGTTGTTTGATCATTGTCACTGTTATGCCAGTCTGCATAACAGGCTATATAATGTCAAGAAAGAAAAAAGGGGGCAGGCTATATCTCATAGCCTCCCCCAGGAATCTGTCTATTATCGGGAATCGTTTAGGCTTCCGAATCCTGCCAGGCGGCTATGACTTTGGCCGCTATTTCGTCCGGAACCTTCTCGTAATGTGAGAATTTCTGGGTAAATCTGCCCCTTCCCTGGGTGAACGATTTTAAGGCGGGGAAATACTGATAAATCTCCGCCACGGGCATCTGGGCATTCAGATACTGCTTCTTGCCGCGCTGTTCCATCCCCATGATGCGTCCCCTGCGGGTGCTGATGTCGCCCATCACGTCGCCCATATATTCGCTGGGAACAATGATCACCAGGTCGTGGATGGGCTCGAGGAGGATCGGTTTGCACTTCTTGAAGCCTTCCTTGAGCGCCATTGATGAGGCGATCTTGAAAGCCATTTCAGAGCTGTCAACGTCGTGGTAGCTGCCATAATAGACCTCAACGCTCACGTCAACCACCTGATAACCTGCAATGATACCCTTTTCCATGGTTTCCACCAGGCCTTTTTCGATCGCCGGGATGAAGTTTGAGGGGATCACGCCGCCAACGATCGCGTTGATGAACTGGAAGCCTTCTCCGCGCTCGGTGGGTTTGATGCGGAAATACACTTCGCCATACTGGCCGCGTCCGCCGGATTGCTTTTTGTGGCGGTATTGGGATTCCGCCGCGCCCATGATGGTCTCTTTGTAAGGGATGCGGGGGTCTTTCATTATCGCTTCCACTTTATAGCGGTTTTTCAGCTTTTTCAGAACCAGTTGAAGCTGCTGTTCCCCCATTCCGGAGATCACGTTTTCATGTGTTTCCTGGTTGAGTTCATAGCGGATGGTTGGGTCTTCGGCGATTACGCGCTGCAGGGACTGGCCGATCTTGTCTTCGTCGGATTGCTGCGCTGCGCGGATCATCTGCCAGTAGGTTGGTGTGGGCAGTTCAGGCAGGGGAAGCGACAGCTTGGAACCCACCGCCGTAACGCTGTTCAAGGCTTTTGCGTATTTCAGCTTGACCAGGGCTCCGATCTCACCCGCTCTGATCTCTTGGGTGTCGTTCCTGGTTTTGCCAAGCATATAATACATGTTACCAGCTTTGTCCTTTGCCTCTTTTTCCGGGATGTAAAACTCCGTTCCGGTCTTGAGGGTTCCGGAGAAGATCCTCAGATAGGCATAGTCGCCCATGTTGGGGTCGGCATAAAGCTTGAACACATAGCCCAAAAGCTCGCCGTCGGCCTTGACCACCATTTCCTTGGGATTGTTGTTTTCCAATACTTGCAGGGGATTAGCATCCTCCGGAGAAGGCAGATACTGTGTGACGGCATCTAAAAAGGCCAACACACCAACGCCTGTGTGCGCAGAGCATACGAAAGCAGGACAGATGTCTCCTTTGGCCACGGCTTTCTTCAGTCCGCCTATCAACTGGGTGTCATTGAGCTCCATGTTTTCCAGGAAGGCATTCAGAAGCTCCTCGTCAGTCTCGGCGACCGCTTCCATCAGATTCATGCGTGCTTCTTCCACGGCAGACTGCATGTCCGCGGGGACATCGCTTTCACCGGAGGGGCGCAGGGCTTTTTGGCGGATTATATCCACCACGCCTTCAAACGCGCCTTCCTTGCCGATGGGAATATGGATAGGGGTGGGGTTTAAGTCGGAGTTTTCGCGGATGCTGTCCAGTGTCTTGAAATAATCTGCATGTTCGTTATCCATGCGGTTGACCACGATCACTTTACCGACTTTCTTGTGGTCGAGCTGTTCAACGGCCAATTCCATGCCCACTTCAAAGCCACCGGTCGCGTTGGCAACCACCACCGCGTTTTCCACTGCTGGAATGGCGGCGATCACTTCGCCGATGAATTCCGGATTGCCGGGGGTGTCGATGATGTTGATCTTATGGTCTTTGTGGTTCACAAATCCGAGGCTCAGGTTCAGAGTCATGCGTCTGCTGACTTCTTCAGCGTCAAAATCCATGACCGTGTTGCCTTCGTCTATTTTACCCAACCTTGTGGTGGTGTGCGTAAGATAGAAAATCTGCTCTGCCAGGGTGGTCTTTCCTGCACCGCTGGAGCCCATGAAGAGAAGATTGCGTAACTTCTTTAAGTCATATTCTTTCATTGTGTCCTCATACACTGTATCTCTTATTAATTATGTATAAATCCTATCTGTGTTTGTCGTTCATTTGTTCAGAATATACCACTCTTTTTTACTGGCTTCTGTTGTCAATTGCTTTTTCCGCGAGCCTGATTTTCAGGCTTTCTATCAAACTGAGTGGAATGGTTTCATCAGCAGATAACTGGCTTGTTCAAAACAACCCACTCCCATATTTGCAAAAAAGATAGAATAGAGTGCAAGCAAATTAGTGTTACATTCGCCAAACACAACAGCAACCATCATCATAATCCTTCATAGCGCCCTCCTTTGCTGCTACTGGCTTTGGGGTCATCATCCTTAGGTCATCCTTATAAATTATAAGGTTGACCCCAGAAAGACCCACGCCGGAGAGGGGGATGCAAATGAGGGCAATCCTCCTCATAATATATAGGTGCTACGGCAAGCGCCTTAATAACTGAAAGTAAAGATCGATAAGGCATTTGCCGACAAGCTCGTGGGAATAGTTTTCCAAACATCGTTGCCTGATCTTTTCTTGCGAATACTCGCTATATTTCTGGCTCATACGCGATATCGCCTTGGCCAGAGCGAGGGGATTCTGCTTTGGCACCAGGATGCCGCACTCATTACAGAGCAGGTCCCGTGGCCCGCCGCAATTGGTAGCGATGATGGGCTTTCCGCAAGCCATTGCCTCCAAAACCACCATGCTAAACGATTCCAGGCGGCTCGGCATCACAAAGCAATCGCAGCCTTGATAGTAGCTGACAGTACTTTCGGGTTTCAGCCCACCTAAAAGCGTTACCCTGCCTTCCAGTCCGTATTGTTCCAGCAGGCGCGGCATATCTTTCTGCAGCTTGCCCTGCCCACCCCAGTTGAGATGAAAATCTATATTCATTTGTAAGGCGATCTTCAAGGCTTGCAGAAGGTCGGTGGCGCCCTTTTCCACATTCAAACCGGAGAGGCAAAATAGCCTGAACTTACCATCTGAAGAGGCGGGGTTGCCAGGCTGGAACAAACTGGTATCAAGAGAATTAGGGATGACAAGGGAATCCAAGCCGGTTTTGCTTTTGATCTCCTGCCGGAGAAAATTGCTCACTGAAACTATTTGAGCCGCCTCGCGCAGCGGCTCGAAGACCAAGGGGGAGACGCCCCGGGAACTTACAAACTCCGGGAAAGGGAAAGGGCCGCTGTGCTCCGTGATGACATAGGGCACTCCCAGCTTTTGGGAAAGCAGCATGGCCAGATAGCCTGCAGGGAAAGCGACATGGGCATGAATAATATCAGGCGTGAAGTCGAGATTGACCTTGTTCGCCAGTCTCTCGATGTTACCCTTCAGAAAACGGCTTGTCCAGGTGAGGTGGGGGATACACAGTTCGGTGAGTCCAGACTCCAATATCCGGGTGTCCCGTCTGGAGAAAACGCGTCCCTTCAGTGCGCCCAGGGAGTGCAAGGGATCGCGAATCCTTAGCTGGAACTGGTTCTGTCCCCAGTTGAGGAGGGTGACATCCGCTTCTCCTGTTCTGGCAAGGGCTGTGGCCTGACTGAGGATAAAAATCCCAGCGGAGGGATTCCGCTTATAGCGGTACCAGGAGGGAAGCATCAGGACTTTTATCATTGCGGGACTTCCGCGTCAGTAGATTTGCCTGAAACGACCCGATAGATCAGTCCTGCAAGTTTGGCAGCAAGTTTCTCCCTGGTGAAGGTGGCCACATAGTCTGTATCCGGGGCAAGTTCCTTCAGAGTGTCTGTTTCCCACATATCATAGAGCTTTTTCAGGTTGGCAGCGATGCCCGAGATATCCATGTAGTCAGCCACCAAGCCTGTTTTTGCACGCAAGACAGTTTGGGCGGCTATTCCCTGCGGGGGCACAATGGCCAATATCGGCTTGCCCGAACCAAGATATTCAAAGATCTTTCCGGTAAAGACGGAATCGGTGTTTTGACCCGAGGGGATGTAGAGTAGCAGGGCATCCGCGGCAAGCATTTCGCTCAAGGCCTGTTTTTGTGAGACAAAGCCATGAAAGTTGACAATGTTTCTGATGCTCTGGTCGGATTGGAATTTCCCCAAAACAAAGGATTTTGTGTTCTTGCCAAAGATATCCACGCGAATCTTATGGGGCGGAATCGCCCCTGACTTCAGCAGCGAAGAGATTGCAGACCACAGCGAGTCGGGCTGGCGGCGGTCATAAAAGCTGCCAAAATATGCCAGATGAAAGGCGTCGTCCTTCTTTTTGGAAGACAAACTGGAAAAGTCCGACGGATCAAAGCCATTAGGAAGGATGGCCGAGGGGACTTCCGTGAGGAAGGGATATCTGGACTGGAAGTTGCCTTGCATGGCTTCGGTAAGGTAAGCCACTCCCGAACACTCTGTTAGAACTTTGAGTTCCTGCTTCATTTCGAGCTTTTGGGTTCTGCGGGGGAACTTGATGTTCAGGCGTTCGGGATTGTTGGTCCATTCATCGCGAAAGTCGATGATAAAGGGTATCTGATACCTGCGTTTCAAATACAGGCCAAGAAACAGGGAAGAAGGCGGGCCGGAGGATACTACCGCTGCGGAGAAAGGCACCTGTCCTCGCAGCAGTCGCCTCAAAGAGGCCTTGGCAAAGGGAAGCCACAGCACTTCTGGATCGGGAATAAAAAGGTTCTGGCGCAGAAAGGTGACCAAGCGTGGGCACTTTAACCCATACAGAACCTTGAATATCCAGTTTACATCGGGACAAAATGCGCGATGGACTTTGATGGACACCGGTATTCCTGCCAAAAGCAAGGGGTCTTTCTGATATTTGATCAGAAAAGGAGAAACTGTCAGAACCTGAATGTCATAGCCAGCTTTGTGCAGATAGACCACATTCTTTTGAGCACGGATGGAGGCAATGCCGCCCAGAGGGGGGAAATGATATGAGATATACAATATCTTTCCGGGATTCGGTTTGGCCAAAGGGAAAGTATCCATTCTAAGCAATTGTCTTGTTCTTGCGCAGAGCATTGAGGAACAGTTCTTTAAGCAGTTGAAAATCATAGGGCAATATGGCCTTCAGCAGGTATCCGAAAACCACATAAGCGATGAAAAAGACAAGTAATCCCAAGGCAGAGAACAGATACCCCGGGTTCGCCCTGACAGTGAAATAGGCAAACGCCCCGGCAATAACCACTGCCAAAGCCGTTCGCAAAATCGCCGCGCATGGGAACAGGGCTGCCAGGGAAAACCCCAGTTTGTTTCTGATCCAATAAAGATACCCACCTGCTGAGATCCAAGTCACCAAAACAGTTGCCAGGGCTGCGCCGATCATGCCTATCTGCCTGACCAGGATGAGGTTCAGAACCAGGTTGAGCAGGAGGGTCAGGATCGCATTATACATCACATATCTGGTTTTTCCCAAAGCCATGAATATGATGCCGAAAGTTGCTATGCGCAAAGGGAGAATCAGCAGATATACTCTGAAAATTGGAACGGATGCCTCATATTGGCTGGTGTATAAAAGAGTGATCAATGGCTTGGCCAGGATAAAGAAAATGACGCACAAAGGCAAAACAATAAGGGCATTTTTCCGCACCGCAGCCCGATAGGTGGTTGCCAAGGTGTCAGTATCGGAACTTATATGGGGCAGCAGGACAGAATTTACGGAATTGGAAAGGATGGAGACGAAAGGCAGTTCCATGGCACCAATCGAAAAGACAGCAAAATCGGCAGGACGGAAGAATCCGGAAATGACGAACTTGTCCAGTTGGATAGACAGCATTCCTATGATGGATGAAAGCCCCAGGGGGAGGGAGTATTGGAGCAGGTCGCGCAGAAACTCCACATCAAAACCCACCTTGGTCCTGTAATAGACAAGATGGTAATGGGCGAAGCCCCACTGCAATAAAGCGGAAAGCATCACTCCCAAAACGGTATAAGCGAGGTTCTTTGTCAGGATGGCCAGACCCAGGATCAGAACTGTATCCGTGACAACGCTGAAGATGGTGAACCAGGCTGTTTTCTGTGGTTGCTTGAGACCCAGCATCAGTGTTGAATAGATCTGGGTGATAAACATGAACAGGGGATAAACCGCAAAAAGCACCAGCAATTGGCTCATGCCGGGATTGTGGAATTTGTCGGCGATCAGATGCCTGAAAGCAAATATCCCCAAGCTAAAGACAAAAGCCAGGATCGTGATCAGGTTTACTACTTTGCTTATGTATTCGCGCTTGGAGTCGATGTGGCGGAGCTTGGGCAGCAAGACCATCACGCTCTGTGGTATTCCCAGCAGCAGGAGGGTGGAAAAGGTTGTGTAGATAAGAAAGAGCTGCCGGTACGAACCCAGGTCTGCGGGGGTTAAAATGCGGGCCAGGATCACACCGACCAAAGACTTGAATCCAAAGCGGATGAACTCGGCGGTGGTGAGAATCCCGGCTTGTTTGCTGCGCTGGTAGCTCAATTGGAAAGCTCCTCGATAGTCACGGGAGTCAAAATCTCAAACCTGTCTTGCCTGCTATGGAGGCTGGCGGCGTAAAGCCCCGGAGCGATCAGCTCTCCGTTTGACATAATCCCATTCCAATGGTCAGAATTCACCCCTTGTTGATATAACGACTCCCGGGTATAGATTGTGTTTAGCGAAGCGTCACGAAGCTCCAGGATCCATGTGCCTGATTCTCTCACCTTGGGATACAATCGGTATCCATGGTTGACTCCCGAAATCCTGATATCTTCTCCATTAGAATCAAGTTCCACCGCGGTTGAACGCAACAGTTCGTTGTCGAGACTTGCGACAGCCTGGTCGGCGAATGAGATGTCAGCCAGAACATCCAGCGCCCGGTCTATGGACAAACCATCATAACTGAACAGGGAGATTCCGCCAAAGCCTTTTGACCTGACTTTTTCGATGCGGGATGCGAGTTCGTTTATGTTGTAAGAAGAGTTGTCTTTGCCCGGTAAAAGAGATTTGTTCCCATTTTTCCAGGCGCGCAGCCCAACCACAATCCGGTCATTCAGATGCATGGCTTCCATCTGCCTCAGCTGTCTGTCAAACTCGCCTCTGTCGAGGCTGTAAGCCATGGGGAACGCGTAATCGATGTAACCCCGTTGCAGCCAGTCCAGCCAGTCCTGGGCGTAAAGGTTTATGGCATTGGTGTAATTCGCCATGACTGCTGCGCTCAGGATGATATTGGGAGCCAGGGTATCCAACAAGTCTCTGGTGCGCTGCACAAAGCTTGTAACCTGAAGCTGTCTCCACTGGTTGAAGCTCATGGAGGAATGAGCCGCTTCTTCCTGGTAACGTTGCACAGATATTGGATGATAGCCCAGATCGGCTTCCGGATACCTGATGTAATCCAGATGAACCCCATCAAGTTCCGGATATCCGCAAACGATGTCACCGATCACATTCAGCAAGTAATCCTGCACCTGGGGTATGCCGGGATCGATGAAATAGCCAAATTGAGAGGTAGATCGCTGGCGTTTGTTTTTGCTGTCGTAGGTTATCCAGTCCGGATGCTGGGTGTAGATATAGTTTTGCCGGATTCTGAGCGAGTCCGTGGGAGTAGCGTTGAAAACCACAATCCAGGCATGCAAGCGCAGGTTATTTTTATGGGCTTCCTCCAGAGCGTAGGCCAAAGGGTCGAAGTCCGAACCATTCAGGATATAGCTTGGAGGTTCCGGATTGGGATAGGGGTTGGGAGTCCTGTTGGTCTGGTAAAGCGCGTCCGAGCGATAACGCACTTCTAACATGACATCGGTTTGCCGCGCGGAAACAGCATCGGCGATGAACTTGTCTATCTTCTGAGGCGTATTCGTGCTCCAGGGAAGAACCCAAATTGCCCTGATCTCTGCCTGAAGCAGACAGGAAAAACTGAGACAAACCACAATCAGCAAAAGGAGTCTGATACTATTTCTCATCATCAGCAAGACCACGGGGATGGACATTTGTTACTTTAACATCCGAAGAACCGTCTTTGAACAGCAGCTTAAGCATGTCTTCAGGACTTATTTGCTCAATTGAGGAAACGGGTTTACCATCCTTGGAGACAAAGCAGCAGCCCCGGTCGAGAAATCTATGCGGGGAATAGCCTTCCAGGCGTAATCTCAGCTGTTCAAGGTGGTTTTTGTTTTCAAGCATTGCCAGGGAGATGGCGTATCTCAGGGACATTTGCATCTCTTTCAGGCGTTGGCTTGTTATGAGCTTGTATTGAGCATGGTGGCTTTTCAGCTTGTTCTCCGCCATGCTTTTTCGCAATTCCAACTGATGCAGCCTGCTTTTCAGGGATGACTGTATCTGGAGCAGCGCCAGATTCGCCATATCCACCCTCTGATTCATGCTAAGCCATAATCTTTCAGGATTCAAGCGGGCAAAGGCCAATTTGCTTTCACTTAATACGCTCCTGCAGCGGTCAACATTGCTGGAGGCCATAATCTTCATGCGCGACTCAAGCGAAGCCAGGTAAGCCAGCAGGTCAGCCTTGTCGGGGACAGCTATCTCGGCGGCGGCGGATGGAGTGGGCGCGCGCAGGTCAGCCACAAAGTCTGCAATGGTAAAATCTATCTCGTGTCCAACGGCCGAGATTACAGGCAGCCGGGAGGCGAAAATTTCCCGGGCAAGCTTTTCATCATTGAAGCAAAAGAGGTCTTCCTGCGAGCCACCTCCCCTGGTGAGGATGATCAGATCAACATCCTTGGCCCTGTTGAAGTATTTTATGCCCGCTATAAGCTGAGCGGGAGCGCCAGTTCCCTGAACTTGGGCTGGGAAAACGTCAACCTCCACGGGGAAACGCCTTGTGAGTACATTGCGGATATCCTGCAAAGCGGCTCCGGTGGGAGAAGTAACGATCCCGATTCTCCTCGGGTAACGGGGAAGGGCTTGTTTGGCTGCTGGGTCGAAAAGGCCTTCCTCCTGCAGTTTCTTCTTCAGAAGCTCAAAGCGAAGGGCTAGCTCTCCCTTTCCTGCCAGGCTCATGGATTGCACGTTCAGGCTGTAGGTGCCGCCTTTTTCATACACGGTCAGTTTCCCAAAGCAGATAACCTCCATCCCGTTTTCCGGCTCAAAATCCAGTGTCAGGTTGGCGTAACGGAAAAAGGTGCAGCGCAAGGTGGAGTTGTCGTCCTTGAGATTGAAATAGAGGTGCCCAGAGCTGTGCCGGGTGTAGTTGCTGACCTCGCCCCTGATATACAGAGGCTCTATCTGCGTTTCGATGACCTGCTTGAGGTGGCTGGTAATCTCGAAAACACTAAATACTATCAGTTCGTCTGTCATTATCAAATCACTCTGTCCACTTGCCTGCAAACCTAATGTATCAGCACTATCTTGCGTGTTTCCCGTTTGGTTCCATTCGTATCTATCTTCAGATCTCTGGCAAAGAGTGGGGGAGCGCCCCTTTAAGAGGCGCTCCCATATTTGTTTATGCTTCGATGCCAGCCTTCAGGGCTCGCAGGTTTGCTTCGATGATCAGTTCACCTTTACTGGCAAAGATGGTTTTGATTGCTTCTTCGATCTCTTGCGCGGTGAAGCCCAGATGCTTGATCGCCGCGCCCAGGACAACGATGTTCATGGCCCGGTTGGCCTTCACCTCTTTGGCGATGGCGTCCGCGTCAATCAACACATGGTTGGCATACTTCTTTATCTCAGCGTAGATCTTTTCCTCATCGGGATAGGCGGGGATGTTCTTGAAAGGGGTTTTGTTCGCGATCAGCCAACCGTCGGAAGCCAGATATGGCAGATAGCGCAAAGCTTCCATAGGTTCCACTGCCAGGATCATGTCCGCCTGGCCAAAGGGGATCAGGTCGCTCCAAATCGGGCTGTCGGAAAGGCGCAAATGGGACTGCACGTCCCCGCCCCGCTGGCTCATGCCGTGCACCTCGGCCTGCTTGAGATTCCAGCCGCGTTTGAGGGCCGCCGTGCCAATAATCGTCGCGATGGTCAGGATGCCTTGTCCGCCCACGCCACCCAGGATTATATCTTTCTTCATGATGGTATCTCCATTTTGTTTTTCTTTTTCAGCGTTTGCACGCACTCACGCCGGGGGATGATCACAGATACTCCCTCGTAGGCCAGTTCTTCCTTATAGACGGCTACCATTTCGTCCCAGTTTGCTTTGAGGGGCTTGAACACCCTGATGTGTTCCCTGGCAACGCCCAGGCCGGCGCAGATATCTTCCAGCTTGCCAAAGGCGGTGTAGTCCTGTCCTCCGGTCATGCCTGTGGTGGAGTTGTCCAAAATCACGATCACGACATTGGCGTTTTCGTAGATACAATCCAGGAGGCCGGTCATACCAGAGTGGGAGAAGGTGGAGTCACCGATCACGGCGACGGCGGGATACAGGCCGGCGTCAGAGGCGCCTTTGGCCATGGTGATGCTGGCTCCCATGTCCACGCAGGAATTGATGGCGTTGTAGGGGGGCATGAAGCCAAGGGTGTAGCAGCCGATGTCGCTGAAAACGTGTCCCCTTCCGTATTCCTTGAGGGCTTCGCTCAGGGCCAGGAAGCTGTCGGCATGGGGGCATCCCACGCACAGAGCAGGCGGACGGGGGCTGACCACTTCAGGGATGGGTTGGCCCATGGTGTCGGGCAGGCCCAAAGCCTGGGCGACCTTGTTGGGATTGAGTTCTCCATCCCTCTGGATGCTGCCGTCCAGCCTTCCCTTGATCGGTTTGCTGCCTTTCCACGCCAGGCCTTTGAGCATATCCTCCACCAGAGGCATGCCCTCTTCCAGCACCAGCAGGCTGTCGCAACTGTCATAGAGCTCGCGCAATTCCTTAACAGGCAGGGGATACTGGCAAATCTTGACCACGGGGTGGGGTATCGGCTTGCCCTGATACGCTTCGCGCAGATAGTTGTAGGCCAGGCCGGTGGCCACAATGCCCAGGGATTTGTCGCTTCCGCTAAAGTCGCACGAATTGAAGGGGCTGCTTTTGGATTCCTGTTCGAAGTCCTTTTGCAGTTCGATCAGGTGTTTGTATTTTTTGCGCGCCACGGCTGGGAGCAGCATGAACTGAAACAGGTCATCCGGTTTCTTCATCTGATTCTGCGGCAATGCCTGCCTGGTTTTCACGCCTGCCCGGGAATGCGAAAGGCGGGTCGTCAGGCGGATCAATACAGGAACCTTGTATTTTTCTGAAAGCTCGAAGCCGTGAAAGGCCATATCGTAGCATTCCTGTTGGTTGGAAGGCTCCAATACCGGGATCATGGCAAACTTGCCGTAAAAACGGGAATCCTGCTCGTTCTGCGATGAGTGCATGCTGGGGTCATCCGCGACCACAACCAGCAGGCCGCCGTTCGCGCCTGTGAAGGCTGAGTTCATAAAGGGGTCTGCCGCGACGTTCAGACCCACGTGTTTCATTGTCACCAGCGCCCGTTTTCCGGTGTAACTCATTCCGATGGCTGTTTCCAGCGCGGTCTTTTCATTGGAAGACCAGGTGCGGTGGACGTTGTTAGCTTCCGCTTGTTTGCTGCGCTGGGCGTATTCGATGATCTCGGTGGAAGGTGTGCCCGGATAACCGTAGAATCCAGAGATTCCCGCGTCCAGAGCGCCCTGTGCCAAGGCTTCGTCGCCCAGTAACATCATGTTTTCCATAATGGTGCTCCTTTATTTGTTTATATGTTAGTTAGTTTCTGCCGCGCAAATGCTTAGCTTGTCCATGCGGAGGGCAAAACTAAACATTTTGCGCATTTTTACAGTCTCTGGATAGCTCCAAAAAAGTCAAGAACAAAGTGCTGAAAATGCCTCGCTTAATCAATGAGCCTTTTCGTTTTTGAAGATTTGCGAATGCCGGTGGAAGACCAGATAGGTATATCGCAACTGATAACAGCTCATGCAGATACTTGCCCTGTGTCCCTGATACTTTGATCTCTTCCTGACCTCCCACTGATGCCTGGGCTAAAGACAGCCCAGCGATTGGTCAGCGGTCAATCAGCGATCAATGAGCGATGAGCGTATGGGAGCGCAGAGACGAGGCTGGTCTGAGGAGATATAACAACTCAGGGGCTACTTTCCACCTTTCCACGACCTTTCCAAAAGACTGGATCCCGGGTCAAGCAAGCTTGCCCGGGATGACACGGTATATAGTTTGGTTTGTTTCGTGGTCGGGCTGCCGAAGTCTGTTCGGCAGAGGCGACGGAGTTGCCTGTTGGGGAGAGACCTCCGGTCTCTGTGGCAAACAGACTTTGCCATCCCCTCGTGATGACACTGTATATAGTCGGGTCACTTACCACCCTTTCAACAATGTTCTTTTCCAATCTATATCCTGCTGATCCAGTCGATCCTGTCATCCGCGTTCTATTGTCCATTCCACCTTTCCACCTATCGTAGCACCTATATATTATAGAGGGATGGGCTTCATTTGCATGACCCTCTCCGACGTGAGTCTTCCGGCAGTCATCCTTAACCCGGTGAGGGATGACCTAAGGATGATGGTACCAAAGCCAGTCGCAGCAAGGGAGGGCGGTATGAAGGATTATGAAGAAGGTTGTGATTATTATGTGGAAAGGTGAAATAATGGAAAGGAGCCTCCGAAACAGACCCTGCCAGACCACAAAGCCGTGTCATCCCGGCCTGTCGGGGTCCCCGCCAAAGCGCTCAGTGGTTTGGTGGGGTGACTTGAGCCGGGATCCAGTCTTTTGGAAAGGATCGCGGAATGCTGGAATAGTCAACCCGACAGACAATATGTTAAAGAATAAAACAAGTCGCCAGACTTATTCATTCGGCCATCAGCATAAGCTTGCAAGGACATTTTGAAAATTGTGCTTGACACTGAAACTATGATAAGCAATAATCGTATAGTAAGTTGCCATACCTGTAAAAGGAGACCTTATGAAACTGCGCCTGCTAATATCATTAGCCTTGCTACCCGTGGCGGTATTCGGTATCACCCGCCACGTATCCCTGGATGGGACTCAAGCCTATAGCTCCATTCAGGCAGCCATAGATGACGCGGTAAGCGGGGACCTTGTATTGGTTCATCCCGGCAGGTATATGGAAAACATCGATTTAAGCGGAAAAAGCAACGTCACATTGGCTTCCTTTGAATACACAACGGCGGATACCAGCTACATCAGCAATACGATCATCGATGGCAGCAATGGCGACACATCAACTATCCTCATTTATGAGAATGCCGTCAACTGCACCATAAGAGGATTCTCCATCACTGGTGGTAAGGGATATGATTTTTGGTCTGGTCAGGTTGCATATCAGGTTAGCGGGGGAGGAATCCTGATATTACGCAACAACTCTGTGACACTTACGCACTTAGAGATATATGGAAACCATGCCGCTGGCGGAGGAGGTATTACAGTAAGTGCTCCCAACACAGTGGTTTTATCTGGAGTCAACATATACAACAATTATGCCACATACTTGGGCGGGGGCATGTGTATTGGCAGCCATCCGTATCATGGCGGACCCGGAATTGTTTTCAATCCGACTGATCGATGCAGTATCTACAACAATTACGCGCCTTGGGGCATGGACATCCATTGGCACTATACACACGCGGTGACAATGGACGTGTATCTGAAAAAGTTCACGGTCCCGCAATGGGAGAAGTACTATGCGGATTATTTTGATTACCGCGATCTTAACAGCCCTTACAGCACCTTTGATATCCAGGAAGCTTATCTGCAACCCCTGGACGCGGATCTTTATGTAAGCCCCGGCGGAGATGACGGCAACGACGGCCTGAGCCCCGCTTCCCCCCTCAAAACGCCCTCGCTGGCCATGCAGCGCATAGCCTCCAATCCCCAAAACCCCAATACGGTGCACCTGATGCCCGGCGAGCACCACAACATCATTGGCGGCGATTACATCTCCATCGCCATCAAGGATCACTGCATATTAAAGGGCGCGTCCGAAGAGCAGACCCGCATTTATGGCTCAAACCTGCTTTCAGGCACGGGGGCGGTAACCATGGGCATAAGCAGATACGGCATGACCCTGAGGGACCTTTCCATCACCACGGTTAACTCCAGCGCCATTTTTTCCTGGGACGTGTTTGATTCCCTGATCGAGAATGTCTGCATCGAAAACAGCACGGTGGAGCATGCCATGGTCTTTTTCGGGTTGGGCGAGAGTACATACACCATGCGTAATCTGACCATGCGCAACAACTGCAGTACCTGTTCAGATTTCGGTTTGAGGATAGCCGGGCGCATAATCACTCTGGACAACATCGTTATGACCGATAACCAGACCCTGGGACTACCGGAAGAAAACGAACGGGAAGGCGGGGCTTTTGACATTGATGTAATAGAGAAGCTGACGATCCGCAACAGCAAGTTCGTGAACAATACACACTATTCTGTGAACGGATGGGCGAACTTTCGAATAATCGGGTGGGGGACTGATATATATGATTATGCAGGAATAGTTGAAATTGACAATTGCCTGTTTGCCGACAATCATACTTATGGTGGGGCGAGAAATATAGATTTATACAGGGTAGAAGAAGCTCGTTTTACAAACTGCACTTTTGCCAATAATGTAGGTACATACTCCGATTTTCTTCAAGTCTCGGCAGAATCAACCAAGATTATTAACAGTATCTTTAGTAACAATGTCGCGGATTATGAGATCAAAGCAAAAAACGCACTGATTGAAAACTGCCTTTTCACGAGAACCAATAACATCTACAGAACGTATGACAACCAGCCCGTTGAATGGGGTGTAAACAACCTTGTCGGCACAGATCCACTGTTCAGCGGCAGTGATCCAGCCCTGCCGTGTTCTTATTATCTGTATGCCGATGCTGTAAATGGTTTCTCGCCAGCCATAGACGCCGGGACAATGGATTCCGCGATCTTGCCTGCGGGCTATGTTATTCCTGAATATGACGCTTTTGGTTTCAACCGGGTTTATGGGCCCGGGATCGATATCGGCTGTTTCGAATCCCAAGGCCATACCGGAAATGAAGATGTGATCAATCCCCCCGCGAACGCCCTGCAACTGGCAAACTATCCCAATCCCTTCAACCCCAGCACCACAATCAGCTACAGCGTTCCCGCCGGTGGAAATGTAAACGTCAGCATCTACAACGTTAAAGGTCAGTTGGTAAACACTCTGGTGAGTGAGTACAAGAGCAAAGGAAACTATCAAATTGTCTGGCAGGGAAAGGACTCCAACGGCCGAACTGTCGCTTCCGGCCTTTACTTCGCCCGCTTAGTATCGGGTGGAAAATCAATCAGCGGTAAAATGCTGCTGATGAAGTAGAAGCAAATGTTGTTAAAAACAAGCCTGGGGCAACCCGGGCTTTTTTGTTTGAACGACTTTATAAACTCAAACTCGCCAGGTTAATGAAGCGTGATATCTGCCGCATGGGTTTTCAGAAAGGGATGCGCCACTTACAAATTGCTTGACGTGGACAGGCTTTCCAAAAGAAGAGTCATTCATAGAAAAATTATCCTGTTTGAGGTACCAATGAATTATGACGTGGTGATAATCGGAGGCGGGCCGGCTGGCCTTAGCGCGGCAATTTATAGCGCCAGAGGCGGCTTGAAGACCGCGGTGATAGAAAAGGCGCTGGTCGGCGGACAGATCAACGTGACCGATGAAGTGGAAAATTATCCTGGCTTTGAAGAGCCGCTTTCCGGCTTTGACCTCACCGACCGCATGAGAAAACAAGCAGAGCGTTTCAAGGCGCAATTCATAGATGAAGAGGTGACCTCCATCGGCATGGACGGGTTTTACAAAATTGTGGAAACCAGTGACAACAAGTATCGCGCTAAAAGCCTGATCATCTGCACAGGCGCCCATCCGCGCAAACTGGATGTTCCCGGCGAAGATGAATTCACAGGCCGGGGCGTGTCCTATTGCGCCACCTGCGATGGAGCCCTCTACCGCGACAAGGTTGTGGCTGTGGTCGGCGGCGGGGATTCCGCCGTACAGGAAGCGTTGTTCCTGACCCGCTTTGCCAGTAAGGTGTATATAATCCACAGAAGGGATGAGCTGCGCGCGCAAAAGATCATCCAGGAGCGGGCTTTCAGGAATCCCAAGGTCGAATTCATCTGGGATACTGTGGTTCTCTCAATCAAGGGTGAAAAAAAGATAGAGAAACTGGAGTTGTTCAACCGCAAAACAGAAAAAGCCAGTTTCGTGGATGTGGACGGCGTCTTCATCTATGTCGGCATACTGCCCAATAATGAACTGTTTGAATCAATGCTCAAACTTGATAGCTCGGGATTTGTAATTACAGATGATAACATGCACACTAACCTGCCCGGCATCTATGCCGCGGGAGATATCCGCCACACGGTACTGCGCCAGGTGGTTACGGCCACCAGCGATGGTGCAGTGGCGGCATGGAGCGCGGAGAATTGGATTATGGAAAACTTCGAGACCGTAGAAGGGAACAAGGACTGAATCAGTGTTTAGCAGCAAAGATATCCGTCAGAGTTTTCTGGACTTTTTCCAGGCCAGAGGCCATACATTTATAGCTTCCTCTCCGGTGGTTCCGGAGGGGGATCCAACCCTGCTGTTTACCAACGCGGGAATGAACCAGTTTAAAAACATCTTCCTCGGCTTGCATGAGCCATCCGTGCCGCGGGCAGTCAACAGCCAGAAATGCATCCGCGCGGGAGGCAAACACAACGATCTGGAAGAGGTCGGAAAAGACGGTTACCATCACACCTTCTTTGAAATGTTGGGCAACTGGTCTTTTGGGGATTATTACAAAAAAGAAGCCATCGAATGGGCATGGGAACTGCTCACCGAAGTCTGGAAGCTACCCAAAGACAAGCTATATGCCACTGTCCACGACTCCGACCAGGAAGCCTATGAACTGTGGAAAAAACAGACGGATATCGATTCGGAGCGTATTTCTTATCATGGCGATAAAGACAATTTTTGGGAAATGGGGGAGACCGGGCCCTGCGGGCCTTGCAGCGAAATCCATATCGACAGGGGCGAAGCTTTCTGCAGCAAAAAAGGCGTTGAAGGCCACGTCTGCGCGGTGAACGGAGATTGTGGACGCTACATCGAGCTTTGGAACCTGGTTTTCATCCAATACAACCGGGAAAAAGACCGCTCGCTGACACCCCTGAAACACAAGTATGTGGATACCGGGGCTGGCCTGGAAAGAGTCGCTCAGGTGCTGCAAAACAAGAGCAGCAACTATGAGACCGACCTGTTTATGCCTATCATAGACAAGATCTCGCAGTTGAGCGGCAAAGAGTATAAGCCGGAAACGGGTGTTTCCCACAGGGTGATAGCTGACCACATCCGCTGCCTCTGTTTTGCCCTTGCCGACGGTGGGTTCCCCTCAAACGAAGGCAGGGGTTACGTGTTGCGCAGGATATTGCGCCGGGCCGCCCGGCATGGCAGGCTCCTGGGCTTCGCCGAGCCTTTCATGTTTCATCTGGTAGAGACCGTGACGGAGATCATGGGCCACCATTTTCTGGAGCTGTCAGGTAAAGAAGCATATATCAAGATGGTGATCCAGTCTGAGGAAGAGCGGTTCAATCACACACTGGATACTGGCTTGCAACGCTTTGACGAAATCTGCTCCCGCCTGGAGGGCGACCTTATCCCCGGAAAAGAAGCTTTCGCGCTCTACGATACCTATGGCTTCCCTCTTGACCTGACATTGCTGCTGGCGGAAGAAAAGCATTTGCGTGTGGATACCAAAGGCTTTGAGGAAGAGATGGAGCTTCAGCGCAAAAAAGCCAGGGAAGGCTCCAAATTTGCCCTCGACGCGGTCAATTCCGATTGGATAGAGTTGGAACCTTCTACTCCGACAGTTTTTATCGGGTATGACCAGCAATGCGCTGAATGCCGCATCCAACGCTATCTGATTGCCGATGACGGACAACTTCATCTGCAACTTAACCAGACCCCGTTCTACGCTGAGTCTGGCGGACAGGTGGGAGATACCGGAAAGATCCACAATGACGACTTTGAGATGGAAGTGAGCAACGTGGTCAAGAGCGGGGATTTCTTTGTCCATATCGGAACACTAACCCGCGGACAGGTCTTGCCGGGTCAGGTGATTGCCGAGATTGATGTTTCCCGCCGGAAGGACACAGCCCGCAACCATACAGCCACCCATCTGCTGCACAAAGCCCTGCGTTCCGTATTGGGTGAGCATGTGCAGCAAAAGGGTTCGCTGGTGAGCCCCCATCATCTGCGCTTTGATTTCACCCATGTGAAAGGACTGAATAGAAATCAGGTCACCTCCATCGAGAACATCGTCAACCAGGCTGTGCGTGAAAACCGCCCGGTCAGCATTGCCATCAAACCAATCGCCGAGGCCAGGGCTGAAGGAGCCATAGCCTTGTTTGGCGAGAAATACTCTGAACAGGTGAGGGTGGTTAACGTGCAAGGGTTTTCCCAGGAGCTCTGCGGCGGCACCCACGTCCACGCCACAGGTGAGATCGGCTTTTTCAAGATTATTTCTGAAAGCTCTTCGGCTGCGGGCATTCGCAGGATCGAGGCGGTAACCGGCACTGCTGCAGATGAGTTTGTCCTGGCTATCCAGGATTCACAAACGCGCTTGTCTGAAAAACTGCACGTTCCGGAAAAGATGCTGGAAAGCAAAGTGGAAGCCTTGCTCACCCAGCTTCATGAACAGGAAACGAAGATCAAACAATTGGAGGCCCTGGAAAGCGGCAATGAAGCGGAAAAGCTGATGCAATCTGCAAAGCAGCTTGAAGGCTTTCGATTGCTGGCGACTGAGGTCAATTCTGACCCTGCCAGGCTGAGAGAAATGGGCGACTATCTGAAAAGCAAATACAACGATACGATAGCTGTGATTTTCAGCCCCACGGAAGACAAGGTATCGATTCTGGCAATTGTGGGGCAGAGCCTGCTGTCAAAGTATCATGCCGGTAAAATTGTCTCAGCAGTTGCTTCCCGCATGGGAGGAAAAGGCGGTGGTAGGGCTGATTCCGCGATGGCAGGAGGCAAGGATAGAACGCAGATACCAGCCATTATCAAGGACCTGCCTGAAATCATAGCCCAATCTGCCCAATGAAGATACTGCTGCTCAGGCTGAGTTCGATGGGAGATATCATCCTCACTCAGTCCGTTGTGGCAGAATTGAGGCAGTTGTATCCCCAGGCGCAAATCCACTACTGCAGCAAGAGCCAGTACGCGGATTTGGTAAAGATGCTGGATGATGAACTGGTCTTTGTGCCCTATGGCAAAACGCTTGGCTGGCATCTTTTGCTACTCAAGGAACAATACGATATCATGATCGATCTGCACGGAAAGTTTTCCACCTGGCTGATCAGATGTATAGTCCATGCCCGCAGAAAAGCCACCTATAGCAAACAAAGGCGGTTGAGGAAATCCATTGTAAACAAGACAACTGATACTGCCATTGAATCCACCGTCCGTTTGTACTATTCCGCTCTGGATAAATTGTTTAAAAACGCGTCCTATCTGCATAAACCATTGCTGCATCCCAAACTGAGCTTCCGCGAATCCTCCTGCGACGGTTTGCCAGAGCGGATGGATGGTAAAAAGCTTATCGCCATATTTGTGGGTGCCGCGCATCCGACAAAGACGTATCCAATCCAATTGTATCGGGAGCTGTTGTCTATTCTGGGCGACAGATATCAGGTCTGGCTGCTGGGAGACAATCAGGACAGAGAACCCGCCAGTATTCTTGCGCGGGAGTTTTCCGCATCACACAATCTTTGTGGCAGGTTTGGATTTGCGGAACTGGCACAGGTGGTGGCGCAGACCGATCTGGTGATTAGCGGCGACACTGGCCCCATGCACATGGCAGCGGCTTTGGGAAAGAAACAGATAGCGATCTTTGGAGGCACCCACCCCAAACTGGGTTTTGCACCTTTGAACGAATCTGCCAAAATACTATGTGCCAATCTGCCCTGTCAGCCATGTTCTTTGCACGGCTTGGAACGTTGTCCCCTAAAGCACTTCAGGTGTATGCTGGATATCTCGCCTCAGAGGATAGTGGAATCGATAGAAGAGCTGATAGGCAGATAAATACGAGGTTTATACTATTTCGTTTACGTTATTACAATGGGCTCTCATTTTCAAAGACTGGATCGTGGCTCAAGCCACCCCAAAGGGCCTCGTCTGTCCGGGATGACGCAGTGTATAGCTTGCTGGTGCTTGTTCCAGGAAAACTTTCCACCTGTCGTAGCACCTATATATTATGAGGGGGGATGATCCTCATTTGAATCCCCCTCTCTGGCGTGGGTCTTCCTGGGGTCAACCTTATAATTTATAAGGATGACCTAAGGATGATGGCACAAAAGCCTGGAGCAGCAAAGGAGGGCACTATGAAGAATATTGCGGATTATATAGGGTTATTTATGCAGTTGTCAAGGAATTGATGCCGGTTGTTTTTAGGCTGGGTGGTTGTTTCCAGAAGACTGGATCACGGGCCAAGTCACCCTACCAAACCGCTACGCGCTTCGGCGGGGACCCCGATTGCACGTGATGACGCAGCTTTGGTGTCTGGTGGGACTTGTTTCGTAAAAATGCAAATAATAGCTTGATGAAAGCGAATTGGTATTAGATCCGAAAAGCTTCGCTCTGAATGAGCAATTCCTTTATGACAGTGGTGTTTTCCGCGTGATTGATCTTTTGCCTTAAATCTGCGCCGCCGGGCAATCCCTTGGTGTAATGGCAAAGCTGGGAGCGCAGTTCTTTGGTGACTACTCTTTCTGGTTTATAGGCAAGGGCAAGGTCGATCTGGCTAAAAATGGTTTCCAGCATCTGGGTTTTGGTGACCGGAGAATAATCCCCTGTAAGTGACAACTCACGAATCTGGTTGAAGATCCAAGGCCTTCCCAAAGCGCCTCTTCCAATCATAACAGAGTCGCAGCCCGTGGTGGAGTACATTCGCGCCGCATCTTCGGGAGACTTGATATCTCCGTTTCCAATCAAAGGAATGCTTAGCTTTTGTTTGAGGTTGCGGATATGCTCCCAATCTGATTGGCCTGAAAACATTTGAGACTGAGTGCGAGGATGCAGGCAAAGAAAATCGATGCCCGCTTCCTGCAAGCTGAGTCCCATTTCCAGGTAGTTGACAGAGCGAGAGTCCCATCCGCTGCGAATCTTGGCTCCCAAAGGCACAAGTCCTGCAAGAGCAGCTTTAACTTCCCTTACTATTGCCGCAGCACGCTGGGGGTCTTTCATCAACGCTGATCCAGCCCCACGCTTCACCACTTTCTTCACCGGACATCCCATATTCAGATCGATAAAATCAGGCTTGTATTGAAGGCAGAACTCCGCCGCCCTGGCCATCACCACTGGATCTGAGCCAAATATCTGAATACCCAAGGGTCTTTCGGTTTCGGAAAACTTTATATACTGCACTGTCTTAACCGAGTCCCGGATCAGTCCGTCAGCGCTTACCATCTCGCTTACCAGAACGTCTGCGCCGTTGGCTTTGCAAAGTTGCCTGAATGCCTGATCTGTAAAACCAGCCAGTGGAGCAAGCCATAATTTATTATCAATTATATGAGTTAACTTACTCATTCAGATGTGATAGATACTCTTGATCTGGTTAATGTCTATATTGTCAATCAATTCTGCTTCAAGTGAGTCTCTGGCATACTCCATATACAAACCGGAATCCAGAAAGATATCCATCAAATCGCCATCCAATTCACCCTTGCGAACGGCTTTGGCAAGTATAATCAGAGACTCAGACAGGGTGTGAGGAGTTTTATATGGGCGATCAGAAGCAGTGATGGCCTCAAATATATCTGCCATGGCCAGGATGCGAGACTGTATTGACAACTGCTCTGCTTTCAAGCCACGCGGATAACCGGTGCCCAGCAAATTCTCGTGGTGCGAGGCTGCTATGTTCGCTACATTTTGATACTTTTTGGGAAAGCTAAGCTGAGAAAGCAGTTCCAAAGTTATCCAGACATGTTCCCGCATCAGCTTTTTTTCTTCTGGATTCAGGGTGCCTTGCCGCACTTTGAGGTTGAGCTTTTCATCCGGGCTTAGCAGATAGTATTCTTCACCATCATACGTGATGTGGATATCAGCCAGTGTTTGCACCCTGTCCAACACTTCTTCCGAAAGATACTCCTCAGTTTCGTTAATCTGCCGCAGCCATTCAAACTGCTTATCCAGCCAATTCTCTAATCCTTTCACAGGAACCTGGGTGCCAAAGCTGGCTTGGATAAAATCAGCGAAATCCTCTGTGTTCATGCTTTCTTTCAATAAGCGGCACAACAGCTTCATGCGTGAAAAACGAAGTTGGACCAGGTCGATTTTGTCTAAAACACAAAATAAACGAGTGCTTTTATCGATAATGTATTTGGGGGTTACGATTTTACCGAGGTCATGGGTCAAAGCCGCCATAGAGAGTTCACGCAACTGATCAGCAGTAAAGGAAATATCTTTATACACACCGCTTTGCGCCTTGTTTATCTCTTGGGCCAGCATTTCAGTGAGCTTCACCACTCTGGATATATGACGGGATGAATAGGTTGATTTACGCTCGATGGCTGTTGCAATCACCCGCATAAACTGCATCAATAGTGTTTCCATCCCTTCCAGCAAATTTCTGTGGGACACCGCAAGCGCTGCCTGTGAGGCCAATGACTTCAGCAATTCTTTGTCCCTATCGTCAAAGGAAACAATCATGCCATCCGCATCGATGGCGTTGATCACCTGGATCAGCCCCAATACATTATTTTCATGATCCAACAAGGGTATTGTGAGCATCGATTTACAGCGGTAACCATGCGATATATCAGAGATCACAACCCCGTTTTTGTATTGGTTTGCAGATTCATAGACATCGTCCAGATCCAGTGTTATTTTGTTGTGAAACACATAAGCTTCCAGGCTGTCCGTTCTTGGGCTGCCATCAGGATTGAAAAGTGGGATTGACGGCCATTCATTGTCTTGCTGACGGTCAAGCTGATCAATACCCAGGCTTTTGTTGTAAATCAGCTTGAAATCAAGCTTCTTGCCATCTTTTGAAACCATATAGATCGTTGCTCCATCCGCATTTGTGTAGTTGATTGCCATGCTTAGGATCAGGTCAAAAACATTGGTTAAATCAACATCCGCGGACAGAGCGTTGCCAATCTTATTCAGGCTTTCGATGTGCTGCTGATACTCGCAGTCATCAGTCTCCGGAGCTCTGATCAGGCGTTTAATGATATTGGATACGGAAATATCTCCGTTGAACTTATTCACAACTTGCCTTAGATTCTTTTATACAGCATGAAGTTGGGTTCAAAGCCTTGTCGGCGCTGATCCTTTTCATACCAGGTGGTGACATGGTCTGCCAGGCTGGGGGTTTTCTGGATCGGCTGATCATGCAAAGAAAGGAAATTGGCGTTTTTAAGAAATTCCTCCGCGATCCAGTTCGCATATTCTTCATGATCGGTGGAGATATGCAACTGGGCATCTGGCATTAGAATAGACGCCAGGGCGTTAAGGAAATCCTGTTGTATAAGCCGTCGCTTATGATGTCTTTTTTTAGGCCAGGGATCGGGATGCTGTATGAAAGCACCTTGGATGGACTGTGGTGGAAGCACTTGAGCAATGTTGCTGTCGATCATCAGGCACAACAAGCGCACATTGGGGTTGTTAGCTGGCGATACTTTTTTCAGTATATTGCGGATACGTTTTTCCCTGCCTTCGAAACCCAGGAAATTCCACTCGGGATGGAGCATGGAATACTGGGAAATAAACTCGCCCTTGCCACAGCCTATTTCAATATACACTGGATTGTCGTTACCGAATATTGCCCGATAGTCCAGCAGATCATCGCTGTGCTCCAGAAGGAAGAAATCTCGGTCAGTCAGCATTGTTGTCGTCTTCGTCTGCCAGAGCTCTGCGTCTCGCTTCCTTGTTCGCATCTGATATTTCCTTGCGCAGAATTATAAGGTCTGCCATAGACAATCCAAAGGTGATAAATATCATAGCTATCAACGAGTTTGTCGCCACACTCGACCACCAGGACTGAACACATTCCTGGCTTGTAACCCAAAAAATGCCCCGGTAGTATAGAGTAAGCAAAGCTGCTCCGACTATCGAACAAAGAACCATCCTGAAGCGCAGGATAGAGGGCCAGAAAAAGAGATAGCGGACCAAAAGGGCGAACAAGACGGCAAACAATAAGGACACTAAATAGAATGGAATAATGCTTATGCCCAGAGTGATTGCCGCCCAAAGTGAAAAGAATATGGGTATCGAAATAATTGCCACCCAGACGAGGCTGGAGCGTAGATAAAACCAAAGAAATGCCACGCATCCCAAAAGTAAAGACAGATAGAGTGAAATCTCTCCAATCCCGAATCCCTTTTCCGGCTCTTGGGTACTGGAATCGGGTTCATCTATCATCTTGTAGGCGAAGATCGAGTCCTGAACATCGGTAAAAGACTCTGCAACGTTTTGTGATTTAGAGCCTGTGTTGGCGAACATCAGATAATACCCAACGCTTGTAATCAGCAATGGTATGAGAATCGCCAAGAGCATCACTGGACGAAAGTGGCTTGTATGCATCAATTCCTCGGAATGTTTTTTTAGTTGACTGATAGCCAATATTCCATTTTATGGCAGGCGCATGGATGTCAATAGTAAAAGTGATTCAGACATATTGCACATTACATGAATTAATTAATTTGGAGCTAAGATGCTTAATATAGTGAGTAGTTTGCGTAAAAAGCTTGCACGGACAAAAAGTGGTTTTTTGGGTAAGATAGCCGAGACGGTGCATTTGCGGGGCAAAGTTGACGACGAGTTGATGGAGCAGATTGAAGAAGTGCTCCTGAAGTGCGACACCGGCGTTGAAATGACGGATCAGATTATGGAAGCGCTGGCAACGCGAATCAGGGAAGAAAAGATTGTTGATCCCGACGCGGCGCTGGAAGCTTTACAGGAGATTATGAAGAATATTCTGCTCAATGATTACAATGAGACTGTCAGCATCTATGACGAAATCAACCGCAGGCCTTACGTAATCGTGTTTGTAGGTGTGAACGGCGTAGGAAAAACCACCAGCATAGGAAAAATTGCCCATCGCCTGGTCAGGGCGGGAGAGTCGGTGATGATTATAGCAGGTGACACTTTCCGGGCGGCTGCCATCGAACAGCTTTCCATCTGGGCAGACAGGGCTGGCGCAACCCTGATCAAATCCCAACAGGATGCCGATCCTGCCTCCGTTATCTATGACGGTATTGCAGCTGCCATCGCCAGATCCTACGACGTGGTTTTGATAGACACAGCCGGGCGTCAGCATACCAAGGATAATCTAATGAAAGAGTTGAGCAAGATTGACCGGACTATCAAAAAACTCCTTCCCGAAGCCCCCCATCAGACCCTGCTGGTAGTAGATGCCACGACAGGCCAAAACGCGATTTCACAGGCGGTGAGTTTTGATCAGGCTATCCAGCTTTCTGGCATAGTGCTCAGCAAATACGACGGAACTTCGAAAGGAGGCATCATCTTTAATCTGAAGCATAAACTGCAACTTCCGGTTCGCATGATAGGAGTGGGAGAGGGCATTGAGGATCTGGAAGATTTCAATGTCAATGAGTTCATACAGGCATTTTTCTCCAATAACGACAGTAAAGGGGATCAGGAATGAAGCAGGCGTCTCTCAGATTCCTGGATTCCGTTCCGTTTGACCTTCTAAAGAAACGTAACTGATGCCTCTTTTGGAGAACTCCGAAACCCAGGCGCTGCTCCAGCGTCTTAGGGAAATTGTTCAGGCGGAAACTGATCCAAAGACCAGTCTTCTCTATGTCCGCCAACTGCTTGAGGCAATCTACAAAGCGCTCAGCGAGGACAGCAAAACAAGCTTTTCAGGTCTGTTCGCGCGGATTCAATATGTAAACTCTGTTCTGGAAGTACCAAGGGATCTCGGGCAGCAGGTAAACCAGATACGGATTCTATGTAATAAAGTGGCTCATGAGGATGATTTCATACCCCGCACAGAGTCTTTTACTTCATCCATTCACGCACTCTACTCCTTGTTGAAGTGGTTGAATCCAGAGCAATGCGATCCCGAGACAGAACTCTTTTTGAAAAACACCAATGCCAAACCGTTTCCTGCTTTCAAACCCAGCAAGAAGCTTAGCTTTGGCTGTGTGGTGACTTCCTGGAAACTGCTTAGGAAAGAAGGCATAAACTGTGGTATTCAGCTCAAGGTGAGCACTGAAGACGGAATGGAGTACGATGTCATCCTCAACGACCGGGATGAGCCAGGCAGGCGGTGGAGTCTTTTGAGCAAATCACTGTGGAAGTATTGCTGCCTTAATTGTTTCGATCTCAGTGAAGTGCGGGGCAGGCAGGATCAATTGCAGAGCAACCCCTCCACCATGGTGGTACTGGAACCGGATTTTCTACTTGATGCCACAGCCATTGCCAGTTGTTTTACCCAAGAGGACTCCCATCCAGAGTTGTTTATAGTCAGACAGATGCTCAAGGAGGCATCCAAAAGCAGCATGGCCCAAGGTACCATGGTGAACAATATACTTGATGAACTGATCATAGACCCAAATTTGGAGTATGAACAGTTGTTCAGGCACGGTTTGGCCTGCCAGTCAATCCAGATGGTTAGCTTGGGTGAAAAGACCGCCCTGGAAATCTACAATACCAGCCGCAATAACCATCTGTCCCAGATGCAGAAATTTGCCAACATGGTCCAGGATAATCCCCTGCAACTGGAGCCATCCTTTATTAATCCGGATTATGGATTGCAAGGCCGGTTGGATATCCTGTGGTTCCTGAAAGGAATTCCACATATTGTGGAGCTGAAGAGCGGGAAAGCGCCCCGTTTTGACGTTTACAAAGAACATCAGATGCAGGTCATAGCCTACAATATGATTATCAGAAACTGTTTCGAGAACTCTTCAAGGGGCACCAGCAGCATCCTCTACTCGGCAGCGGAAGAAAACAGCCTCAGGAGCGTTTCCAACACGATTCAACTGGAGCAGGAGCTGCTGCTTTGCCGAAACAGGATTGTGGGCATCATGCACCGGCTGGCGGAAGATTCTTCCATTTTTTTCAACTGGCTGCCTTCTGCAGATACTGGTGCTTATCCGCCTTATATTGCAGACAGTATAAAGCTAATCGTCAGCACTTTGAAGTCGCTTGAAGACTATGAACGTGAATGGTTTTTGGAGCAATGCAGGCTTGCGGTACGGGAAATATGGCAAGTCAAGATTGGCGGATTGAGTAGCGAGTCGGTATATGGCCACAACGCCTTATGGAGGATGGGGGCAGAGCAAAAACGGCAAAGATATCGGCTGCTGAGCCCTCTGGAGGTAGATTCCGCGGAATTCGATGTAATTCGTTTTGTGGCTCCTAAAGACGACTATATATCCAACTTCCGGGTGGGGGATGTGGTTGTACTCTACAAAAACAATCTTCCCATCCAAAAGCAGCAGATTGTACGTGGCCAGATAAGCGATTTCAATGACGATACAGTGGAGGTGTCCATCCGCGGTGGACTTAGATTGCCCCCCGGACAATTGCATGAGTGCACCTGGTCCATGGAAAATGATATTATGGAAGCATCACTTTATTCTCCCCTGTCGTCTTTGTTCAGCTTTCTGCAAAGCCTGCCTTCCACCAGAGAGCTGTGGCTGGGATTACGTGAACCGCAAACTGACAAGAATTTAGAAAAGCCGGATGAAAACCTGGAATCCACGCTTGCCCGCTTGTGTGCTTCACAGGAATACCATATTGTCCAGGGGCCGCCTGGCACGGGGAAAACTTCCGGGTTGTTAAAAGAATACATTGCCCGCCAATATCGTGATAGCGATGACAGGATTCTGATCCTGAGCTTCACCAACAGGGCAGTTGATGAAATCTGCGGATGCCTGAAAAAAGCTGAAATACCCTACATCCGCACTGGTAATTCGCAAGATGTGGATGAAGAACTGCTCAGCAATATAATACACGGAAAGAGCTACCGGCAAATCGATGAGGCCTTGCGAGGCAACAGGATATGGGTGGCGACCGTTTCCAGTTGTGCTGGCTGGCTGCCGGATATGTTGAGGCTGGTCAGTTTTGACCAGTTGATTATAGACGAAGCTTCGCAGATTGTGGAAAACAGCATTCTGGGCATTGTGTCAAAAGTTAAAAAGACCATCTTGATCGGAGACCAGAATCAGTTGCCGCCGATAACAGCCATGTCAGGCCACGGATTTCGGTTTTCCCATCCCCGCCTGAAAGAACTTTGCTATGGCCATTACAGCCAGTCGCTGTTGGAACGTCTGACGCGGGTGTGTATGCGGAATGGATGGCAGCACACCAATTCACTGTTAAGGCATCACTACCGCATGCATGAAGAGATTGCCGCTTTGATCCAGCACTACTATCAGGACAGGTTGATATCCAGTTTGCCCAAACAAAAGGAAAACCTGCCCCCTCACGGCAACGCACTTCTGGCTTCCCGCGTGATCTGGATCGATTGCCCGCGCACAACCACGCCCTACTATGATACCTTTCAGGTAAAGCTGCTATGCCATTTACTGGATCTTTTTCAGAAAGAAGCGATAATACAGGATTACTCCACAGATATAGGGATCGTGGCTCCATACAGGGCGATGATCCACGCCATTTTCCAGGAGCTGAAAGAAGAACAGAAGGCGATTACCGTGGATACAGTGGAACGCTTTCAAGGTTCCGAAAGGAAAAATATGATCCTGACCCTTCCGATCCATGACAACAGCGCGTTAAGTAGCCTGATGTCGCTTTCACCGGATGGATCGGTGGATCGGAAACTCAACGTGGCCCTCAGCAGGGCTCAAGAGCGGGTGCTTATCCTGGGTAACCGGGAAATGTGCCTTGGCTCGCAGCATTTCGCTTTTTTATTGGACAAAATACAAGCTGCCGGAAACTTAATCCCAGCTAAGCAAATTATGCCAGAATAAAGGAGAATACCAATGGCTCAACCTCAACCACAGCAACAATTAAACATCAAGATCGACGAAAAGGTCGGGGAAGGCACTTACGCAAATTTCTTCATGATCACAAACTCCCCTTCTGAGTTCGTCATTGATTTTGGCCGCATCCTGCCCGGCATTCCTGACGCCAGGATCTATACCCGGGTTGTTTGCACGCCCCAGCACGCGAAGCAGCTTTTGCAAATCCTGCAAAAGAACATCGAAGGTTTTGAAAACCAGTTTGGCGAGATCAAAGTGCAGGGAGTTACCGAAAACAAACCTGTGGGCTTCAAGCAGGATAAATAGCCGGTCAGGAAGGACTGCTATTTGCAGACTGACTTTATTACCCGCTAACGCCAACGCTCAAGCCGGGGCAATAATTCACTTGACGTCAAGAGCATTCTCATTTGATTGGCTCAAATACGTCAAAAATCGTTATAAATTCATGAAATAGGGAGCATAAGCCAATGAAAAAATACTCCTGGCTAAGTCCGGTGCTCATACTCATATTTGTATTGGGTACGTTAATATTCCTTTCTCCCCTGTTCGTTCCAGATAGTGTGACCAACTGGCCTATCAAGAAAAAACTAAATCTGGGATTGGACCTCAGGGGAGGCATTCAGATCGTTTTGGGTCTGGACACCAAAGGCTTGACGGCTGCGGAGATTCCCGATGCCGTCGATAGCAACATCGAGATCATCCGCAATCGTATCGACCAGTTTGGAGTGGCTGAGCCCACCATCCAGAAGATCGGCGAAGACCGGATCGTGGTTCAGCTTCCAGGCGCGAAAGACCGCACTGGGGCTGAAGACTTGGTCAAAAGAACAGCCATGCTGAACTTCAAGCTTGTCGCAACCGCCGATGAAGCTCAGTCCGTGGTCACCCAGATCGATGACATCATCAAGACAAATCCTTCCATGTTTCCCGAGCTTATAGAGTTGGAACGCCGGGAAAACGCTGAGCTAAAAAAACGTGGCATCGAAGCGGATTCCATGGCTTCTCAGAACGGCATGTTCAAACGCTTGCTGGTTTCGGCAGACAACACCTTTTCCGTTAGCAAAAACGATGTGCCCGTCCTGCAAAACCTATTTGCCGATTCACTCTTCGCGTCACTGGTTCCCAAGGGTTACGAATTTGCCTTTGGCAGCACCGGAAGGAATGTCAAGGAAGCGGTGGATAACCGGCAGCTTTATGTGCTCAAATCCGCGGTTCAGGTTTCCGGATCTGATTTGGAAAAGGCCAAAATGATGATCGGATCCTCCCAAGACCCTAATCCGCAGACAGCCAATAAACCCTATATCTCATTGGAATTCAATCGCACCGGCGCACGGCTCTTTGAACGTGTGACAGCCGACAACACTGGCAAACAGCTTGCCATAGTGGTGGACAGCCTGGTATATTCCGCCCCGAATATCCAAGACCGCATTCCCGATGGCAAGGCCATTATCACCGGTATCTTTACGCGCGAGGAAGCCCGTTCTCTGGCGATCCTGCTCGATCAGGGCAGCCTGAAAGCCCCCCTGATTGTGGAATCGACCTCGGCGGTAGGCGCCAGCCTGGGCGCGGACAGCATTAGGAAAGGACTGCAGGCTGGATTGATTGGTATCATCATTGTGGTCTTAATCATGCTGTTTTACTACAAACTTTCCGGTTTGATCGCGGACTTTGTGCTGATATTCAACGTCGGATTTATCCTGGCGGCCATGACCCTGTTTGGAGGCACACTTACGCTACCTGGAATTGCGGGAATAATCCTGACCATTGGTATGGCGGTTGACGCCAACGTGCTGATCTTTGAAAGAATCCGCGAAGAACTTGATGCCGGAAAAACTCCGCGCTCCGCAGTGGCAACCGGCTTTGACAGGGCTTCGGTGACCATTTGGGACTCCCAGATCACCACCCTGATCGCCGCCTTCGTGCTCTATCAGTTTGGAACGGGAGCCGTTAGAGGATTTGCCCTCACCCTTACGATTGGCGTCATCGGCTCTATTTTTTGCGCCATTGTCTTTGTCCGCTACATCATGGAAAAAACTATGCTGGGCGGAGATAAGAAAACCTTGAGTATTTGAGGGGGTCAAAGATGAGATTATTCAAAAACGCAAACTTCCAGTTCATCAAAAACCGCAAGATCGCCTATGTGATCGCCATTATTATGTTGCTGATATCGGTCGGCGGACTGGTTTTCAAAGGCTTGAACTGGAGTATCGACTTTACAGGCGGAATTGCCGCCACACTTAATATGAATCCAAAAAGCCCGAACGTAAAGCCTCTGGCCATAGATAAACTGCGCTCCGTTATGAGCGAAAATGGATTTGATGATGCCGAAATCCAGTTTGTGGGTCCGGAAAGCAATGCCATTTTCCAACTCAAGATGAAATCGACCAAGAATCTGGAAGATACCAAAGCTGAGCTTGCGGAAATAGTGAGCAGGGAACTGCAGGAATACACCGCCGGCAGAGACATCGAAAGCGAAGTGATCCTGGAAGTGAACACCGTGGGTCAAAAGGCCGGTTCCGAAATGAGGGCCAACTCGATCCTGGCGGTGGTTATCGCCCTGATTCTGATGATCATTTACATCTGGATCCGTTTCGAGTTCACCTTCGGCTTGATGGCCATCCTGGCCCTTGCTTTTGACGTTATCTTCGTCCTGGGAGTGTTCGCGCTGACCGGAAAAGAAATTACCATGCAGATCATCGCTGCCCTGCTGACCATTGTGGGTTATTGTATCAACGATACGATAGTGGTCTTCGACCGCATCCGCGAAGATCTCAAGATCTACCGTAAAGACCCTGTGAAGGAAGTGTTCAACCGCGCCATCAACACAACCCTGAGCAGAACAATTCTCACGGCTGGCACAACTCTTATCACCGCGCTTTCGCTCTATTTCTTTGGCGGAGCGGTGTTGCACGACTTTGCCCTGGCCATCTCCCTCGGTATCATCGTTGGCACCCTGGGTTCCATTTTCCTCGCTTCCGGCCTGGTGGTGGATACCTACAAGGTAACCGCAGTGGAAGAGAAGAAAGCCGTTCAGAAGCTCACCAGAAAGAAATAACATTATTCAAATGTTAAACGATGAAGCCATCCTTTCGGGGATGGCTTTTATATTTCCCTCTCATTTGCATGCTGAGGTTAAGTCTATATCTTCCTTAGGTCATCCTTAACCCGGTGAGGGATGACCTAAGGATGATGGCACCAAAGCCAGTAGCAGCGAAGGACGGAGCTATGAAGCATTTTGCGGATTATATAGGATTATTTATGCGATTGTCAAGCAAATGATGCCGATTGTTTTTAGACTGAGGTGCTTGTTTCGGGGGAACCTTACCACCTTTCCACGTCAATATTTCCAATACATTAAGAAGATTTTCGTCATGTTCTCCTCATTCCCTGACTATGTATTGAACGCCCATTGATGTCCGAACGATAATCGGTTGGGCGATTGGTCAGCGATCAATTAGTGATCAATGAGTCATGAGCGTATGAGGCCATTTGAATCAGAATAGATAGGTTTAGCTGTTCGATCTGTAAAAAGGCTTTTGATAAAGGAGTTTGTCCTTCCCTGCCTGGGGTAGCCGCGGGTGAATCAGAACTTTGTTTCATCAGAAGCTCTCTCCCTGTTGTAAAATATCCACCGATATCGGGGCTTAACACAGAATTGCATTGACACTGAGGGGCGTGTTTTCAATATGGTTAATTAGAAGAGTATTAGGTGCATCGATATGAAAAATAGATTAATAACCATAATTCTGGCCTTGCTGTTTGCACTCACGCTAAACGCGGATGAGTTGAGCGACAAGATGAAGCAGCTCGATAAACTGAAGAAAGATCTCCAGTCTGCGGAGAAAAAGGTGCAGCAGAGTGAGAAAAAGAAAACCCAGAATCAGTCACGCATACAAAGCGCGCAAAGCACAAAGAAAAAGACAGACGCAGAACTGAAGGTTTCTCAACGGCAGGAAAAAGAAAAGAGAGACATGCTGAACCTGGTTTCCAGCGAATTGCGCACGGTCGAGGAGCAGATCAGGGATTTGAACAGCCTGCAAAACAATCAGATTTCCGCGCTGATCCGGCGTGACCTGGCCAGCAGAACAAACAAATTGCGCCATCGCGATCAGCATTATCTGGCGCTGATGAGCACTCAGACCAGAAACAAACTGGATAATCTGGGCGTGGTTCAGGGAAACCTGACCATTGAAAAAGAGCGGAAAAGCACCGAACACAAGCTCGTGTTGCAGGATGTGCGCAGCAAAACCACAACAATCCAAAGACTTGATCGCGATGTGAGAAACCTGGAAAGCGAAAACAAAAGGTTGACCAGAGAACAGCAAAAGATGCGCGATCAAATAGCTCGCCTTAGAAAGGACGCGGCAGAGCTCGAGTCTTTGATCAGCAGACTGACATCCAGGACAGACGACAGTGAACCGGCATCCTACAAATTCAGCGCCAGAACCATAGCCTGGCCTCTGAAAGGCAGGATTATCAGACAATTTGGCGAGGAAACCCGCTCATATGGCACTTCCGTGGTCTGTAACGGCATAGAGATAGCTGCTCCGGAATGGACACCGGTTGTTGCCGCCGACAAAGGGGAGGTGGTTTTTTCAGGCAGTTACGGCGGTCAGGGGAAACTGGTGATCATTGACCACAAAAACGGGTTCTTTACGGTTTACGCCTATAATAACGAGCTTTTGGTAAGCAAGGGCGCAAGTGTGAAAAAAGGCCAGCAAATTGCCAAGTCCGGGGCTACCGGCTCGGCATCCCAGCCGTCATTGCATTTTGAATTGCGCAAAGATGGCAAGGCTGTCAACCCCCTTTCATATCTTGAATAGAATCTGAGGAACACGCGATGATATTGATTAAGAATCCGTCAGTTCGCAAGCTGGACAGGACCTTTCGCAAAGAAAACTTTGCAGACAAGACGATTCTGCACTACACGGGGGGAATGTTTGGCATTGGCTGCCGCCTGTCTTCTCGTGATGCCATACAGCGCATTCTGAAGCAGAAACAACGTAGCGATAACAAGGGACTGATTGTGCTGCTGCCTCACATAGACTGGTTTAAGGTGCACAGTATCTATATCCCTGAACGCTTGCATCCCCTGTTGGAGCAATATTGGCCAGGAAATCTGACCGTTGTCTTCAAATGTGGCGATCCAAGGTTTGAGCATGTGGCAGTGGATGGCAAAGTGGCGTTCAGGGTGCCTCATGATGGTCTGTTGCGCTACTTTTTGGAACAGCTTGATGAACCTATGATAAGCACCAGCATCAATATCGCCAGTCTGCCACCGGAGTCTGATCTGAAAAGGATAATCGGCATTTTTGGTGACTGGTTCGATTATGGGGTCATACCCTCTCCCGACATTTATGACAAAGAATGGCAGGCATCAACGATCGTGGAATATGTGGACAGCCACGAAGAAAAGAATCAGAGTGGGCTGGATGAGCTCAAATGCCTGCGGGAAAAGTCCATTCCCTTTTACGAGGTCAAAAAAGCCTTCGAAAAACCCACCATACTCTTTGTGTGCACGGCCAATATCTGTCGCAGCCCCATTGCAGAAAAGCTGTTCAACCATTATGTATTACAAGAAGAGCTTAGCTATGCCGGAGATTCCTGCGGTCTGATTGAAGGCGGCCATCCTATCTCGGAAAGCTCCAAGCAACTGTTGCTGGACATGGGCATTGAAGAGGCGCGGGATCACGTTTCCAAGCAGGTCACGGCGCAAATGGTCAATGGATGCAGGTTGATCCTGACCATGGAAGAACGGCAACGCGATTATATGATAAAACAACAACCGGAAGCTGCACGCAAGATTTTCACTCTCAACGAAATCGTGGGGGAAACGGGCGATATTGCCGACCCCTATGGATCAGAGTTTAACAACTATCGAAAAACCTTCGCCATGATCGAAGACCGCATCAAGCGCCTGATCGTAAAGATCAAAAAAAGAGAACTAACGTTCAATTAATTAAAGGACTATGCAAAAGATACCGATTACACCAGAACTCATTGCCGAACACAATTTGTCCGCGGAAGAATACGATATGATCCTCAATATCCTGGGCCGGGAGCCCAGCTATGTGGAACTGGGTATCTTCAGCGTTATGTGGAGTGAGCATGCAAGCTATAAAAATTCCATCCGGCTGCTCAAGACGCTTCCCAAAGAAGGAAAATTCATGCTTGCCAAGGCTGGCGAGGAAAATGCCGGTGTGGTGGATATCGGCGACGGTCTGGCTATCTGCTTCAAGATCGAAAGCCACAACCATCCTTCGGCGTTGGAACCCTATCATGGCGCCGCCACAGGAGTGGGTGGAATTCTGCGCGATATCTTCACGATGGGTGCGAGGCCGATTGCCGCACTGAACTCCCTGCGTTTTGGAGACCCCAACAATCCCCAGGTCAGGCATCTGATCAAAGAAGTGGTGAGGGGAATCGCGGATTACGGCAATTGTTTCGGAGTTCCCACAGTTGGCGGGGAAGTGTTTTTTGACGCCTCCTATGAGGGAAATCCCCTGGTAAACGCAATGGCTGTGGGTGTGTTGAAACATGATCAGATCGCTAAATCCGCCGCCAAAGGAGTTGGCAATCTGGTGGTTTATGTGGGGGCAAAGACAGGCAGAGACGGAATTCACGGCGCCACCTTCGCGTCAGTCGATCTAAGCGATGAATCTGCCTCCATGCGAACGGCTGTCCAGGTGGGTGATCCTTTTTATGAGAAACTCCTGCTGGAAGCCACTTTGGAAGTGATACATGCCGGGCTTGTCGTGGGCATCCAGGATATGGGCGCGGCCGGCCTTACCTGCTCAAGTTCTGAAATGGCTGGCAAGGGTGGAGTGGGAATAGAACTCGATATTGAAAAGGTTCCCCAACGGGAAGTGGGCATTACCCCCTATGAGATCATGCTCTCGGAATCGCAGGAACGCATGCTTTTGATTGTGGAACCGCAGAATTTTGATTTGATCCAGTCCATCTTTCATAAATGGGATCTGGATGCCGCCATCATCGGTCGGGTGACCGAGGATAAAATGCTCCGCGTGCGCATGGATGGCGAAGTCCTTGCTGAGATACCAGCCGAGACACTGGTCTTGGGAGGTTCTGCACCTGTCTATACCAGGGAAACGAAAATCCCTGAATATATAGGCAAAGCAAAGCAATTCGATCCCGCGTCCTTGCCAGAGCCAGACTCCTATCAGGAAGCCTTGCTCAAGCTAATGGCTGAACCCAATATAGCTTCCAAGCGGGAGGTATATCGCCAGTATGACCACATGGTGCTGGTTGGCACGACGGTGGAACCGGGCAGCGACGCCGCCGTGGTCAAGATCGAAGGCACGGAAAAAGCCATAGCCCTGGCAACAGACTGCAACGCCCGTCATTGTTACCTTGATCCTTTTGAGGGTACCAAGGCCGCAGTGGTCGAGGCGGCCAGGAATGTAGCCTGCAGCGGTGCCAAACCTGTGGCCATCACCAACTGCCTGAACTTCGGCAACCCATACAAACCGGAAGTGTATTGGACCTTTGCCGAGGCTATACGTGGCATGTCTGCCGCCTGCATTGCTTTGGAGACTCCCGTCACCGGCGGCAATGTCTCTTTCTACAATGAAAGTCCCAAGGCTGCGGTTTGGCCAACCCCCGTAATCGGAATGCTTGGCTTGATCGAGGATGCCAGCCGTGTGAGCAACCAGTTCTTTAAACAGAGCGGAGACCTGATTGCCTTGCTGGGTGAGCCTTGTTGTTCAACGGGAGCGTCTCAATATCTGCAAACAATGCATGGTCTCGTCTCCGGTCAGGTTCCAAGAATTGATTTGGAAAAGGAAAAACGTCTGATTGATCTCATTTTGCAATTACAGGAAAAGGGATTGATCAACTCCGCGCACGATGTTTCCGAAGGAGGTCTGCTTGTAGCCGTTGCTGAATCGTGTTTTGGGACTGATCCCCTGGGCGTGGAGCTTGGTTTTGAACTTGGATGTCGCCCAAGTTGCGAATACTTTGGAGAATCCGGAGGCCGGATCGTTATCAGTTTTAATCAGGATAAACAGAATGAGATTGAAGCTTTATGCGCGCTACACGACACTCCTGTATCTTTGCTGGGTGTGGTAAGCGACAGTGGAGCCTTCAAGGTCAACGATCATATCGATCTGCCCGTTCACAGTCTCATGAAAGCCTGGGAACAGGCTCTAACAATAAACTAAGGAGAAGGAGATGAAAATGAATTTCCTGTTTGGACCAGCCTTTTGGGGGATATTAATCGTCCTGCTTGGCCTTTCGATAATTCTAAAACAGGTTGGAGTGAACCTGCCTCTGGTGAAGATGTTTATTGCCATTGTTATTATCCTGTTTGGCGTCAGGCTTCTGGTCGGAGGTTCATGCAGCATCCGCACGCGCTCAACAAGATCTGGGGTGTACACCACAGGCAGCACGGAACACTCTGTGGTGTTTTCCTCGCAAACTATCGACCTCACGGGTATCAGCGTTGATTCAAGACCTTTGGAACTGACGGCTGTTTTTGGCTCTGCTTACGTGTTATTGCCAGAAGATATTGAGTTTGATTTCGAATCCACTTCGGTGTTTGGTTCGGTAGAAGTGCCCCGCAAGCCGGATTCAACACAGGTCTATCCCAAAGGAAGGGTTTCCATCGAAGCAAGCGCCGTTTTTGGTAAAATTGAATTTGCCTATAAGCAAGCCACCAGAAAGGAAACAGCCCAGGCGGACACCACTTATGTCAATCCGGGAGATCCAAGCGAATAGAGTCAGATTTGACAAAACTGCCTGTCTAATTGCTCTGTTTGTTTTCCTGCTTTTGGCTTTGCCCAGGCTTGAAGCAAAGAAGCTCGGCTATGCCCTGAGTGGAGGAGGAGCGCGGGGATTTGCTCAGATCGGGATTCTGAAAGTCTTGGAGGAGAATGGCATCTATCCCGATTACATCTCCGGAACCAGCATTGGGGCAATGATAGGCGGTTTATATGCTCTGGGTTACTCTGCCCAGGAGATTGAAGACCACCTGGTTAATATCGATGTCTCAGAACTCCTCAATGTCCGTTTCACGCGCCACGACCTTTACATAGGAGAGAAACGCTGGGCACCCTATGGTAATCTTGTTTTGGAGATGGACGACCGCTGGTATCCACGTCTGCCGTCCGGAATCTACGGAAGTAACAAAATAAATCTGGAGTTTGCCAGGTTCTTTCTGGCAGCCGCCGAATACCCTGATTTTGATTCTTTTCCCATACCCTTTGTCTGCATAGCCACGGATTTGGTGACAGGGGAACCGGTTGTCTTTCGGGATGGTTCCCTGATGCAGGCTATCAGAGCTTCAATATCTGTCCCCAGCCTGATCGAACCGCTTTCTGTGGGGTCGCGCTTCTATATCGACGGAGGAATATCTCAGAACCTGCCTGCCCCCATTTTGCGAGAATCTGGCGTGGACAGGGTCTTGGGAATCAAAGTCAATTCAGCCCTAAGATCCAGAGAGCAGTTGGTTGATCTGGTGGATGTGATTGATCAGACCATCAATATCGGCATTACCCGGAATCTGGATGAGGGACAGAGCGATTGCGACCTGTTGATCGATCCCTTGATGGAAGAGTATTCCTCCACGGACTTTAAGAAAATCAGAAAGATCATAGACTTCGGCGAAACGTATGCCAGAGAGCATCTTGACCAGATTCTCAGCTTTAAGCAGGTCCTTATCTCAGAGGGATATGTATTTAACAAACCACCAGAACATCAATTTGAAAAGAATTATAAGATAGTTAATATCGAAAGCCGGGGCAACCAGCACGTAAGCTCTGCCAAGGTACGAGATTATCTTGGTCTGGAGAGAAACGAGAAGTACTCTGTTGAAGAGTTGATCGCAGCCAGCGAAACAGCCTGGAATTCCCAGGTTTTTAAAGTATTATATCCAGTTCTGAATAGGACAGAGAAGGGTTACCGCCTGATCATCCACCAGCAGGAGAATCCAAGAAAGCATCTGCTGCTAAATACCAGCTACACCACAGAGGAAAAACTTAATGTGGGGGCTGTGTTGCAGCTTAACAACATGCTGCTGAAAAACTCCAAATTGCAGGCAGGCCTCACCCTGGGTGGGCGCACTGAAGTAAATCTGGATGTTGTAAAGAACTTTGGCGACCTTTGGGGTGCATATTTCCGGCTCTTTCCCTACCTGAGCGAGCATCGGATCTATTTCTACGATGACAATGGCGACAAACAATCCAGCGTCAAATCCCTGGAATTCGGTTTCACCCCGGGCGTAGGTCTGTTTGCCAGGGATATTGCCATCGCGGAAGGCTTTTTCTATACTTACAGAACCAAGCAATACCGCGATGTATCGACCGTTGCTCCGGACAGTCTGCTCTATCTGGTTTCAGGTTTGGGCATCAAAGCATATCACGAGAGCCTGGACGACTTTTACTTTCCCATGCGGGGAACGATGGCTTTTGCCAAATGCAACTTTGCCCGCTGGTCGTCCATCAGCCATAAGATCTACAGCCGTTTTGAAAGCGACTTTAAGGTTTATTCGCCAATCACAAGCTATGCGTCTCTCAGGCTGGGATTCAGTTGTGGAAGCTATTTTGGCACAGCGGAGCAGGATTATGGCGACCCCTTCTATTTCAGCGGCTCGCATGGCTACAATGGTTATGAACGCTATGAAAAATACTCGCCCCAATATTCATATTTTACCTTGGGCACTGTAATCTGCCCCTACAAAAATGTGTATCTACAAACTGGATTACAGGGGCTTGATCTGCAAAGGGGAGGTATTTGGAAGCATTATGATGATCTGGAATATTGTTTTTACGCTGAAGTGGGCTTGAACACCATTGCGGCTCCGATTCGTCTGTTGGCATCCTGGAGGCATAACAGCAAACCGAACCTCTATCTGAATGTTGGTTATGACATAGACCATTTTTGGTTTTCCAGAAAATGAACCCTTCCTGCAAGAGATGCCATTCTACGCTATTATACCACAAGGTTCGGCCAGAATAATATCTTGACAGAAAAAGCCCCCCGAAAGTTCATGCTCTATAACGCGTGGCGAGATAGCTCAGCAGGTAGAGCAGCGGCCTGAAAAGCCGTGTGTCCCCAGTTCGATTCTGGGTTTCGCCACCATTTTTTTGGCGTTCCTTTCTGGACGCCATTTCTATTTTCCCGCTTCCAGAGGCACCATGCTAAACGTGGTACGCAATCTACGAAGTGGTTTCTATAGAGGGCAAACCTGATTGACTCTATCAACAGCAACTGTCTGCCGCTGGATCAATGGTGGATTATAGCAACACACTGGTTTCAGCCCATGCAATTACCTGGGCTCCAGCCTTGGTCATCCTTAACCTGATGAAGGATGACTAAAGGATGATAGCCTCAAAGCCTTTAGCAGCAAAGGAAAGAGGGGTGAAGGAAAAGCAAGACATTTGCCAAGGAATCCAGAATAATTATAAAGATAAACTGACCGATATATACCGGAGGTAGAGCAATACCATATTTGGATTCATGGCATAAAAATCAAAGATGGCAGAGGATTTAGCAATCCCCTGCCCAATATTATGCGTTTTTAAGAATTCTACAGTGCGCCGCTGATCAGGAAACAGGCTGCAAAAGCGATGATCGCGTACAACTCAGGATAAACGGCCAGAATCAATGTATTGGAAAACACATTGTTTCCGTTACCTATGCTTTCTATGCCGTTTGCCACGATGCGCGACTGCCAGTAGGCGGAAATCAGATTGGTGAATCCGGAGATGAGTCCGGCACCAAATATCGCGGCAGCAGTGATCATGGTCATATCCGGCGTGATAAAATCTTTCAGGATGAAAAAGGCGCCAAATCCGTAAAGACCCTGCGTGCCAGGCAGCGCGGAAAGGATCATGCAGTTGGCGAAGATATCATCCCTTTTTTTCATGGCCGCGATTGTCGCGCTACCGCCGATCACCGTTCCCCATGCAGAACCGATGCCGGAAAGAGCCACCATCAAGAAGATACCGATCCACGCAATGATATAGGCGGCATTTCCACCGGAAATGGTCTGCATCACGTCAGTACCGGCTGTTAAAAGAATGTAAGGCATGTAACCTCCAGGTGTTGTTATTTCTTATATCCAAAGGGTTTATATTCCATGCCGGGACCACTAAAGCCGGCATTATTGAAAAACTCGACAAAGGTCAACCTGAGCGGATGGACAAAACCGCTTAACGCTCCCAAAGCTATATTCAAGGCATGACCTGCAAGCATGAAAACAATAAAGATCACCGGTCCAACGATCTTAATGGAAAGAAACTGCTGACCGATGGAATTGATTACAAATCCCAGTATGGCGCTGGAGACCCCTAATGCAAACAGGCGGATGTAGGAGAGGATGTCTCCGAAAAAGCCCGTAATAACGCCATAGAGAACCCATAAACCACCCAGGATGTTCATCATGATGTTCTTTTGCGGGTTGTTGAAAAGCAATAGCAGAAGCAAGCCGGTTACCAGGGGATATTTGACGTAGGGCTGGAACTTGGAGATGTCAACTTTGAGCAAACCCGCTCCCAGCACTGACAGCGACAATAGAAAAAGGAATGTCCCCAGGGGAGCAAGGAAGTAGCGGAATCCCGATTGACGGGCTTGCTTGAATGCATTCACCAAAACCCCAAAGAGAATCTGGATGGCTCCCAATAACAGCGCGAAATTGAAGATCTGGTCATTGTTTCTGATCAGGATAGTGGGATTCATGAAGGTTTTTTTGAGGTCAAAACCAAGGGCAGAGCCCATGACCCAGCCCATGATAATGGATGCTATGCCAAAGATGACAACCAGCATCATGATACTCTTCATGGCGGGATTCTTTAATTTATGACGCAGAAACAATCCCAGTAAGACAACCACAATCCCATAGGCCATATCGGCATTGCAGAAGCCATAGAATAGCATAAAGAATGGCGCGAAGAAGGGGGTGAGGTCAAGATCGTCATAAAAGGGCAGCATATACATTCTGCTGATTGGTTCAAAGAGTCTGGCAAACCAGTTGTTTCTAAGACTGACAGGAGGATTATCCTCACCCCGGGCATCGGAAGCAAAGTGAATGACACCTTTATTTTGCAGGAATGCCTGCAACTCAGGTTCCTTGCGGACGGGAATCCAGCCGCTTAGCACACGCAGATGATCATCGGCTTCGCTCACGCCCTGCAAGGTGGCTTCCTCATATTCGCAGACCCTGCTTAGGTCGCTCATTTCCTGGGTAAACATCTCAATGGCAGTCGGAGCGATTCCATGCAGGTATTCGTCTATTGAGGCAATCTGGCCGTTGACCTCATCCAATTGAGATTCCAGTTCTTGCAGGGTATGATGGTGAAAACTGAATACATCGGCATCGATGGCTGGCCTGTCTTCCTCGTAAAAGAGGACAAAGTATGTGATACCTCCCACTTCGTTGATTACCCGGATGCTGTGATCCTCCGGCCATTCTGGCTTGAAGTGGTTCTTGAGGCAGGTGCGGAATTCAACCTTGATGCCTTTCGCGGCTATAGAGTCCACCAACTTGTAATCGAAATGACCCCAGGGGGCAAGGTCTTTTACTTGTTTCCTGAGTATTTCAGCCTTACGGTTCAAGGCTTCTTTCTCTTCCCTGGCGGCTTCGATTTTATCATACAAGGCTATGGCAGGCATATTGACCGAGACTTTGGCCGCATCGGAAGCTAACTTGGTCAAATACTTCAGATTCTCTGAGTATTCCTTGATCAATTCAAGGTTTTTGCTCAGGGATTCGGTTTGGATATCGGTGGTCTTGATAAGATGCACCATACCCAGTTTCTGCAGTTCTTTCAAAAACTCGTTGTAGTCAAGGTGATAAAGGACAAAGGAATACTTGCGCATTTTCTCAATCATGCGTATTCCTCCTTTGACAAACGCTCTTTCAGGATCTTCTGGGCTGCTTTTGACAGGTTTTCCTCATCTTCCAGGAAGCGCTTGATCTTCAGGATCGAGGTCTCGAAAGTGGGAATCTGCACCTTTTCGTAGAGGTTCACCTTTTGCGTGGTTTTCTTTCGAACCCTTTCCAGAATATGCATCTTGCGGATGAAAAACTCCCTCTCGATTTGAAGCGTTGCCAGTTCCTTGACCATCCCGATGCCATCCAGATACCACGATGGGGCACTGAACAGGTCGTAATCCCGAATCTCAAAATCAATGTCTCCCATAACCGGGATTTGCACTCCCGCTATCTTGCGGGTGAGAATCTCCACATTATGAACCTGCACCAGAGATGGGTCAAACTCCACCCAAAGCTTCATGAACTGGTCAAGCTCATTGATGCCGGCCTGGATCCTTTGATCGAGCTCAAGGGCTTTATACCTGGCTTTTTTAACCTCCAATCGCAGGGCAGACTCCTTGTTTTTCAAGGTTGGAAGCGCTCTCAGCCTTACCTTTAGCTGTTCTTCCAGATGGAGTTGGGATATTTTGTTGTATTGAAACTTGCTGATCATCCCTATTTCCAGTGTAGTTCCATGAATTCGTCTTTGATGCCCACTTCTTCCTTTTTAAAGTGCTTCTTGAAGAGGGCCCAAGTTGTATCCAGCATTTCATCGGTGCCGATATTGACATCAATCGCCAGGATCTGTTCAGCATAGTCCCTAGCAAAAGCAAGGGTGCGAACATCATAGTCGGAAAGATCGAAACCGTTTTCCATCTTGGTCTTGGCATTGGCAGCGTCAGAATTCAGGCGCACGGACGCAGACATAACCTGCGGGTGATCCTCCCTCGTGCGTTTTCCCATAACCTTGGTTTTGAGCCTGGAAAGTGATCTGGCAGGATCGATGATGACCTTACCGATGTCGGTGTCGCGGCGCAGATAAAGCTGTCCTTCAGTGATGTATCCAGTATTATCCGGTATGGCGTGGGTGATGTCGCCACCAGAGATAGTGGTGACCGCGATGATGGTGATTGACCCTCCTTCAGGGAACTGCACAGCTTTCTCATAAATCTTGGCCAGGTCAGAGTAAAGCGAGCCGGGCATTGAGTCTTTGGAGGGAATCTGATCCATGCGGTTTGAAACGATACTCAGAGCATCGCAATACAGGGTAAGATCAGTAAGCAGCACCAGCACCGATTCGTTCTTTTGGATGGCAAAGTATTCAGCCGCAGTGAGGGCCATATCCGGCACCAGCAGGCGTTCCACCGGAGGGTCGTCTGTGGTGTTGACAAAGGAAATGATTTTGTCAATCACGCCAGCGTTTTCAAAGGTGTTCTTATAGTAGAGGTAATCGTCGTTGGAAAGCCCCATTCCACCAAGGATGATCTTGTCGGCCTTGGTACGCAGCGCCACGGTGGCCATCACCTGGTTGTAGGGTTGGTCAGGATCGGCAAAGAAGGGAATCTTTTGTCCGGTAACCAGGGTGTTGTTGAGGTCGATACCTGCAATTCCCGTGGCTATAAGCTCGGAAGGTTCTTTGCGCCGCACCGGGTTCACAGAGGGGCCGCCAATTTCCACTTCTTCCCCTTCAATTTCAGGACCGCCGTCGATGGGATTGCCATAGGCATTAAAGAATCTTCCCGCAAGCTGGTCGCTGACTTTCAGGGTGGGCGGTTTGCCAAAGAAAATCACTTCGGCATCTGTCCCGATACCTTCTGTGCCAGAGAAGATCTGCAGCGTTACAGAATTGCCCATGATCTTGACAACCTGGGCCATGCGGCCACCGACCGTGGCCAGTTCCTCGTTGCCAACACCTGTCGCGTTTACAGTGCAAGTGGCTTTGGTTATCTGACTCAGTTTGGTGTATATCTTCTGAAAAGCTTTGCCGGCCATTATTTAACTCTCCTTTCATCAAGTATCGTATCCAGTTGGGCTTCATACTTGCGGAAGTCATCACTCTGGAAGGGCTGATAATTCATCTGTCCCAGCGTATTGATCAGTTTTGTATAGTAAGGCTGAAGCTCTTCGTAAGATTCGAAGGACAGATCAGTGTCGCATACTTTCAAAACCAGATTCAGCATGTAGGCCTGCCGTTTCATAGGAGTGGATTTATCCACATTGTCAAAACCGTCCTGCACCAGGATAATTCTGTCCACCAGTTCGCTTTTCCAGAAGCTGGAGTGATAGTCCAACGGAACGCCGTCATCGCCCAGGATGTTGATCTGGTCTTTGGCTTCCTTGCCTCTCAGAAGCAGGTCTTTAGCTGCAAGCACACTGTTGACCCATCCGGGAGCAATGTTATTGTTGAGATAATCCTGCACTTCTTCATACTCCAGATATTTGGAATAGGAATCGATGGGATCCACAGCCGGGTAGCGTTTGCTGTCGGCCCTATCCTGAGAAAGGGAATAGAAGCAACGCGCTGTCTTTTTTGTGGCTTCGGTGACAGGTTCCTTCAGGTTACCGCCAGAAGGAGAAACTGCGCCGATGAAGGTTATTGATCCGGCTGATCCATTGTTCAGATACACGTAACCGGCACGGGAATAGAAGTTGGAAATGATAGCGGGCAAATCCATGGGGAAGGCGTCCGGTCCGGGCAGCTCTTCCATGCGGTTGCTCATTTCACGCAAAGCCTGGGCCCAGCGCGAAGTAGAGTCTGCCAGCAGAAGCACTTTCAAGCCCATGGAGCGGTAGTATTCGGCTATCGACATGGCCGTATAAACAGAAGCCTCGCGAGCGGCAACCGGCATATTTGAGGTGTTGCAGATAATAATAGTGCGCTCGATCAGTTTGCGGCCTGTGCGGGGATCGTCAAGTTTGGGAAACTCTGAAAACAGCTCCACAACCTCATTGGCGCGCTCTCCGCAGGCTGCCACGATGATCAGGTCGGCTTCGGCATTTTGAGAGATGCTGTGTTGCAATACGGTCTTTCCAGTTCCGAAAGGACCGGGTGTAAAGCCTGTGCCGCCCTCGGCAATTGGATTCAGGGTATCGATGGTGCGCACGCCAGTCTCCATCATCTTGAAGGGTCTTGGCTTGGAGGCGTAAGCCCGGATGGGGAGCTTTACAGGCCAGTATTGGACCATGGTGACCACATGCTCGTTGCCTTCGGAATCGGTTAGAACCGCGATAGTGTCGCTGATCTTATAATCTCCGGCAATAGCGATGGTTTTGACTGTGTATTTGCCTTCCAGGCGGAAGGGAACCATGATCTTATGATTGATCCAGTTTTCCTGCACTGAACCCAGCCAGTCGCCAGCGCTAACCGAGTCTCCGGCCTTGACCAGAGGTGTGAAGCTCCAGATGCTGTTCTCGTCCAGAGGATCGGTATATTCACCGCGAGTGAGAAACAAACCGGACATCTCATTCAAGTCGTCCTGCAAACCATCATAGTTTTTGGAGAGCATTCCCGGCCCCAACTTCACTTCCAGCATTCTTTCGGTAAACTCTACCGGGCACCCCGTTGTAAGTCCCCTGGTGCTTTCGAAGACCTGGGTGTAAGCGATATCACCTGTAACTTTGATAACCTCAGCCATTAGTTTCACGCCATTCAGGTCGATGTAGCAGATCTCGTTCTGTGAGACCGGCCCATCCACCTTGACATGCACCAGGTTGCTGATTATCCCGTAAACAGTGCCTTTGGTCATATTGGCTACCTTCTATTTCTTAATAATCAATTTTACATTGAATTGTTCGGGGAACTTGAAGCTGTTCACAAGGCTGTCCATAGTGTCATGGAACACTTCTTTTCCCAAGGTTGGTTCCATACCCTGCCAGCGTTCAAGAATCCGCAGCTGGGCATAGTATCCCAGGATGCGGTCAATATTGAAGTAGTTGAAAAAGTTCTGGCTATCGATCCATTTCCAGCGGAGGAGATCATAACCCCTTTCCCGGTAGAGGATATTGTTCTGTTCCCAAATCCTGTAAACACTCTCAAAAAGTTCGTGTTCCTTACCCAGGCCAAAATCTGTGGCATGGCTCTGCGCCAGCCTGGAAACCAAATCACCCGTTCCAATCAGGTATTTAGCAAAGGGGATATTATGCTCGCGTCCGTTGATTGCGGTAAGAATGTTCCGGATATCCCGGTTGAGTTCAAACCAGTGTTTCAGAAACTTATTCGGCAGGCTTGAGCAGTAATCATATACTGTTTCCAGGAGCTTGTGTTGGGAATCCAAATAGGAAGGCATTTCTTCAGCTTGAAATATCTCCAACACAGTGGCATGAAAGATATCGGGATAGGCACGATATTCTTTGGGAAGTGCCACACCGGGATCAGCTGCCTTCTTTTTCATCAATTCCACATAGTTCTGCCAGAATGTAAGCGAACATTCGTCTGGCGGGACGTTTTCATTTACGCTGCCATAGATGATCCGCAACAGGAGGTCAGAATCTTCCGGCAAACAGAGCAAGGTCAGCAGCCTGAAATCTCCGGCGCTCAGGTGTTGGTGCGCCTGCATCAGGAAGTCGCTGGTGTTTATCTGGACCTTGTTGTCGTCGATATTCAGAGCCGGCAGTCCGGTCACAAAATAGTAGTATTGATTGCGCATGCCTGTTTGCTTATTTAAACAACAACTGGTTGCTGCGGGGACGGAGATAGGATTTGAACAGGTTGGCAAAATCCTCATCCGTGAAGCTCAGTTTATAGCTGCCGTCAGCGGGGGAGACGGAGAAGCCGCTTTTCATCTGGGGAGAAAAGTCGATGCTCAATCCCTTGGCGGTATCAGATTTAATGGATTTAAGGAAGAATTCGTCCAGTTTCCCTTCCATGCTTTTTGAGATGGTGATTTTCCCGCCGGATTCCTTCCAGGTGGAAACAATCTCCATTATTATCTGCTGTACGAATTTGACTTCACCGAGGCTTTCTTTCAGGGGTTGGTCAAAAGCATTGCTTAAAAAAACGTCAGTGAGTTTCTGTTTGACCGCGCTTATCGTGTGTTGGGCAGCCATCTTGAGATCAGATTCAGTGTTTGAGCCCAATTCCGCCGCGTTTTTCTGAGCCTCGGCGATTATCTTCTCTGCTTCGTCTTTTGCGTTTTGGATTATCTCTGAAGCCTGAGCCTGGGCACTATGCTTTATTTCGTCGGCTTCACTTTGAGCCTTGGATACACCCTCTTCATAGACTCGTTTCAACAGATCTTGTAACTGGTCGCTCATTGTTATCTCCAGTATGAGTTTGTCATTAGTCAATGATTTTTACCTGCCGGTTTGTGTCAATGCAAATGTGAGCATGCTCCGGACAGTAGCAGTGGAAAGTCATCGCTTGTTACCAAATGCTGTTATATGGCTTCACTGCAGGCCTTGAAGTGATTTACATTACCAGAACCAGTCCTGTGAATTCTGCAAGTTGTAATAATGCAAGTTAAACAGTATAAAACAGTCACCCAGTCAAAAAGTTACCGGCATCAATTTCTTGGCAACCGCATAAATAAACCGGTGCATTCAGCAATATCCTTCATAGCGCCCTCCTTTGCTGCGACTGGCTTTGGTGCCATCATCCTTAGGTCATCCTTATAAATTATAAGGTTGACCTAAGGATGACTAACGGCAAAGGACGGGATGCAAATGAGGGCAATCCTCCTCCATAATATATAGGTGCTACGATCACGCCGTGGAAAGGTGGATAGGTGAAATGGTGATCCATTAGTAATAATACAAGCAACATAGCATTGTTTCAGGGCAGCAGATTATACAGTTTCAAGGGTTTGGTATCGGCTTCACTTGATCAGGGAGGCAAGTCTTTGCACGCCTGTCTCAATCTGCTCCATAGTCGAGAAAGTATAGTTCAGGCGCAGGGTATTGAACTTCTCCTGTCCCTCGGGATAAAACTTTGATCCTGGTATGAAAGACACCTTTTTATCCCGCGCCTTGACAAACAACTCATCCGCGTTCATTCCCTCGGGCAAGGTCAGCCAGAGGAAGATACCGCCCTCTGGTTTTGTCCATGTTACGGAATCGGGCATATTAAGCTGCAGTTGTTGAAGCATCTGATTCAAATAGGGCCGATAGTGGTCGCAGATCCTGGAAATATGTGGATTCATAAGGCCTTTTTCCAAAAAGCGGCTGACAACCCTTTGCGAAACGCAATCAGGCGTGATATTCACTTTTTGCTGCCAGGACACCATTTTGGTGATGAGTTCGCGGTTTCCTTTTACATAGGCTACGCGGAGCCCCGGCCCCAGTATCTTGGAGAAGGAAACCACTTCTGTAACCACATCTGAACTATTGAATTCCCGCTGGGCAAGATGAAAGAAAGTGGGCAGCGCTTCACCGCTAAAGCGAAGCCTGGAATATGGATTGTCTTCCACGATGGCGATGTTTTGATCAATGCAATACGCAATCAATTCACGCCTTCTTTCCAGGGAATAGCTGATTCCGCCGGGATTGTGGAAATCAGGTATCACATAGATAAACTTGATTCTTTTGTTAGCGCGGCGAAGTTCTTCCACTTTTGCTTGCAGCAATTCCATTTGGATGCCCTCGTCATCGATGGGGATGCTGTGGATATCAGCCTCTAAAGCGTCAAACACCACCAGGGTTCCCAAAAATGTGGGAGCCTCGCACAAAACTACGTCGCCCGGTTCGATCAGAGCACGTCCGTAGAGATACAGCCCATTGGTGGCGCCCACTGTTGTCAACATCTGTCCGGGATCAAGTTCCAATTCCTCCCATTTTATCAGTTCGCGTTTGAGGATACTGTCGCCTTCGCTGGCGCCATACTGTAAGACATCCGAACCTTCGGTGGAAACCACTTCCTGGAATATCTTGGCAAGCTCTTCCTTGGGAAAGGTTGCGGGAGCGGGAAAACCGCCTGCGAATGAGATCAGATCGGGGATATTTTTGGTGGAAGCCACCAGTTCTCTGATCAGAGACGATTTCATTTTGTTTGTTACCGGCGAAAATGCGCTTGGGTAATGCATGAGATACCTCTATGTTATTTTATTTGAAAATCAACAAAGGGAGGACTGTTGCCAATCCTCCGCAAAGGTCAGGGATAGATTCGATAGATCATCCTCGGGAATGGTATTGTTTCGCGGATGTGATGTGTGCCGCTCATCCATGCCACCAGGCGTTCGAGACCTACGCCAAAGCCACTGTGGGGGACAGAGCCATATTTGCGCAGGTCGAGAAACCACTGGTAGTCTTCCAGGGGCATCTTTTCGGCTTTCATGCGCTCCAGAAGCAAATCGTGGTCGTCTTCACGCTGGGAACCGCCAATGATCTCACCAAAGCCATCCGGGGCGATCAAATCGCTTCCCAATACGAAATCCGGATTGTCTGGATCCCGCTTCATGTAAAAGGCTTTGATCTCTTTGGGCCACTTTTCGATGAAGATAGGAACCGGGGAACCCTCGGTCAGCAGAACCTCGTCAGCCGCTCCAAGGTCACTGCCGTGAGTGATTTCGGAACCTTTTGAGCGCAGATAATCTATAGCTTCGCGATGGGTTATAATCTTAAAAGGCGCGTCGGATGCAGCCAAAGCCGCTTTGTCGCGTTCCAGAATCGTAAGTTCGGTATCGCATTTAGCAAGCACATCGCGGATCACGTAACGGATCAAATCTTCTTGAATCTGCATACTCTCAGCATGTTCCACGAAGGCGGCTTCGGCATCCATCATCCAGAACTCGGTTAGATGCTTGCGGGTTTTGGAGCGCTCTGCCCTGAATACGGGTCCAAAATCATAGACACGTCCCAGGCTCATGATACCGGTCTCAAGATAGAGCTGTCCGGATTGGGAAAGATAAGCCTTGCCCTCATCGAAATATTCAAGCTCAAAGAGGGTGGTGCTGCCTTCGCAGGCGTTCGGTGTGAGGATCGGCGAGTCAAAACGGATAAAATCGTTCTTGTTCAGCCAGTCACAGATCGCGTAATATACTGTATGGCGGATGCGAAGCACAGCCCACTGTTTGGGTGAGCGGATCCAGAGATGGCGGTTTGAGAGCAGGAAATCGGGTCCGTGTTCTTTTTTCCCGATCGGATACTCTTCAGCGATCTGGACCGGTTTAACGCTTTTCACGGAGAGCTCAAAAGTGCCCGCCAGTTTCTGATGGGGTTTTGGGATGCCGGTTATGATAAGCGACGATTCCATGGTCAGTCGTTTGGCAGCATCAAACATTTCCTCGCCAAGCTCCGGTTGGAAAGCGACGCACTGGATCTCTCCAGTTCCATCGCGCAGGATAATGAAGAGCAGCTTTCCGCTGTGCCTGATGTTGCGCACCCAACCGCGGAGGGTGACCTCTTCGCCAAGATGGGCAGCAATGTCTTTAATAACAATAAGTTTCATTCAACTGTCCTTGTTGTAAGCGTTCAAACAGCTTACGGATTAAATATGGGTACTGGGCTGGCTTTTGATGCGTTGCATAATATCCAGCGCCACTTTCAGTGCTCTAAGTCCGGCTTCTCCATCCACCAGGGGAGGTGTATTGTCAATCACTGCAGCCGCAAAAGATTCCAGTTCGAGGGTCAGCGCGTCCTTGGGGAAGTCAGTCAGGTCGATATTCTGCACATCCACCAGGTTTTCTGCTTTAATGTCGGCATTTCCCATCAGGATTTGAGGCAGATATCTCATTATATCGGCGCTTTTCTTTACCACGGTAACGTGTTTGGCGCTGAAATCCAGAGAGAAATACGCATCCCTTTGGAAGAACCTGATTTTGCGTTCCTGTTTGAGAGAAGCCCTTGAAGATGTAACGTTGGCGATGGCTCCGTTGTCGAATTCCAGGCGCGCGTTGGCAATGTCGATGCTGGGGGTGAGGATTCCCACGCCGCTGGCGCGGATGTCGCTTACGTTTCCACGCACAAAGTCCAGGATCAAATCGATATCGTGGATCATCAGATCCAAGACCACAGGCACGTCAGTGCCGCGCCTTTGGAACATGGACAGCCGGTGTGACTCGATAAACACTGGGTCCTTGATGCTTTCTTCCACTCTCAGGATAACCGGGTTGAAGCGCTCGATGTGGCCGACCTGGATCTTTAGTCCCTTTCTCCTGGCCAGGGCTACCAGTTCCTCCGCCTGCCACAGTTCGGACGTAATCGGTTTTTCGATGAAGACGTGTTTTCCCGCCTCCAACGCCTGTTTTGCCAATTCATAATGGGCTGTGGTGGTGCTTGCAATATCAACGGCGTCCACCTCTTCCAGGAGGGTATCATAATCCTGAAATGCTTTTACACAAAGCTTATCAGCGATCTGACGGGCTCTTGCGGTGTCGATATCATAAACACCAGTCAGCTTCACATTGCCGATGGAGGCGAATTTCTCCGCGTGAAACTGGCCCAGGTGTCCGACGCCGGCTACAGCAACTCTTAGCATTAGCCCAATAGTCTTTTGCTAAGGATATTGAGCATATCGGCTGTCATGGATTTCAAGTCATACTCTGGCTTCCAGCCCCATTCCTCCTGGGCGGCGCTGTGATCCATAGAGTTAGGCCAGCTGTTCGCTATGGCTTGCTTCACAGGATCCACCTGATATTCCATCTTAAAGTCAGGCATGTGTACGCGGATGGCGGCAGCTATCATTTCGGGGTCGAAACTCATCGCTGATACGTTGAAGCAATTGCGGTGTTTAAGTTTGGAAGGATCGGCCTCCATCAGTTCCACCAATGCTCTCAGGGCATCTGGCATATACATCATATCCAAGAAGGTTCCGGCGCCCAGATTGCAGGTGTAACTGCGGTTTTTTACTGCTTCATAGTAGATTTCCACCGCATAGTCGGTTGTTCCGCCGCCGGGCAGTGTCACGTTCGAAATAATGCCCGGATAACGCAATCCACGGGTGTCAACTCCGAACTTTATATGGTAATAATCGCCAAGCAACTCCGCGGCAACCTTGGAGATGCCATACACAGTGGTGGGGCGCATCAGAGTGTCCTGGGGGGTGTTATCCATTGGGGTCGAGGGTCCGAAAGCGCCAATCGATGAGGGTGTAAAAACCGCTCCCTTGACTTCCTTCATTATCTCGAGGGAGTTCAGCATGCTGTCCATATTTATCTTCCACGCCAGGGGGGGATTAGCTTCTCCCTTGGCTGACAGCACGGCAACCAGGTTGATGATGGTGTCGATATTGTATTTCTTCACCACCGCATACATTTTCTCGGCTTCCATGGCGTCCATTTTTTCGCAGGGACCGCCTTGCATGATCTCATCGGTCAGGGGAGTGCTGCGATATGCCGCAACGACTGAAGATGGATTGTAAATCTTTCTGAGATAAGGAACAAGCTCTGATCCAATCTGACCAGCAGCTCCGATAACCAGGATGTTTTTCATTAACTACTCCAGTGTCTTATATATTTTTTCACTCTAATTATAAAGGTGCTAAGCCTGTCAATGCTTTTGCTACTTCACGTAGTTTCGCACTTTGTCAACGATGGAATCACTCAGCGACATCAAGGCTGTGTTCACCATTTCAATTTCCGAGGGAGGCATTGGTTCAGTTTTTTTGATCAGAGCCTTGGTGGCGGGTGTCAATGCTTTTTCATCGCCGCTTTTTAATCTGGCCCAGATGTCGGACCAGGGGAATTCTGCAGTAACGGTGTCCTGCATTTTAACCCTGCCGGTGGATACCTCTACCAGTGAAAACGAGGCAATGATCTTCACCGCGGCGGTCTTGGTGAACTTGGTGTATTCGCAAGAGATTTCAGTGGTTACATCTTGCTTTTTCTTTTTGCCTTTTTCATTGACCACCTCTTGTTTAGTTGTGATCTTGTCAGTTTCCTTCAAGTCCTGACTAATGGTCTGGGGAGCGATGTAGTTTATCTGCAGGATCTTGCCCGTCATGATCTCATGCGCACCCAACATGCTGCCAATATTTGAGGCGTAGGCGGCGTCTGTTTCTGCCGGAGCGCTTAGCTGCCGTTCAGCCAAAACCTGCTCTATCTGGCTGCGGGTCACAATTTTCATAAACTCACCCGCTTCTTTATCCTGTACCAGCTTGCCAATGATGCTCTCGGTCAACATGTCGAAGATACCGCCATATCTATTGTCAGAGCCGGTTTTATCATCGAAGGTAAGGATGGCGATCCTCTTTACTGCGAGTTTCCTCGCTTCTCCCAGACGCGCTGCGCTGTCTTTGTAATTGGGAACAAAGCTTTGGACTGCCACAAGCTCCCTCACGGCTTCCTTTTGGGTGTCTGGCATAGTTCCCTTTTGAATCAGGGCCATGGCTTTGGAATAGTGGTATTCAGCAGCATTTTCTTTGCTGGCGGCCAAATCCTTGCTGTAATCTTTAAGCTGAAAGTCGTAAGGCATTCCGGTCTTGGGATTGTAGAGCGGATTGAACGGTTCCACCAGCTTTTGCAGCGATATCAATTCCGTATATTCAGTCACCAGCTTGTCCCAGGCGTCAGGGCTTCCTGATCTTTTAAGGGATTCAATTCTTTTTTCCCGGGAGCTTACAATGCCGCTGAAGTTCTTTTTTAACAGCTCCTGGGCTTTTATGTGGGTTCTCTTCAGTTTCAGGGATTCAGTGTTTGAGCGCAGAGACTCCTCATAGAGCCCTTGCTTATATTCTTTCTCCGCTTTTCTGTAGAGTTTTACATTTTGGCTGCAGGCGCTCAATAATAGTGCAAGCAATAGTGTGGCTATAAGGTAGGTTTTCTTTGAAATACTGAACATGCTGTCATCTCCCTGTTCAAATTACAAGCTTGACTTGAATAATTCCTTCTGGATTTTACCCCTTAGATTGTCAAGCGAAAACCTGATTTTACTTCCTGCCAGAACATGTTTGTTGTTGCACACAAGCGGTGTTGAGGCCACAGGGGGCGAGGCACTGTTGTTTGCCCTCGCGCGCGTGAGGCAGCTAAGACTATGTCTTCCTGGGGTCAACCTTATAATTTATAAGGATGACCTAAGGTTGATGGCATCAAAGCCAGTAGCAGCAAAGGAGGGCGGTATGAAGGAAAATCGTGATTGTTGGCGATTTATGTTTAATGAAGCAAACATGGCAAGCTGCCCTGACTCCCTCCTGCCTTCATGTCCCATTGACCGCCTGTTGAACGCCAATTGATTTCCAGTTCAGCGATTACTCAGCGTTCAGTTAGTGATCAATCAGCGATCAATGTATGAGGGCGGAAACAGGAAGTATGCTGTCTTCTGATTTTAACTTTAGTCTGTGTGCCGATCCCTAAAATGCTGATTTGGGAAAACCCCTTATCTGTTTAACAACAAACTATATGCATGATTGAAGCGAAGGAAAGAATCACCATGCTAAACAGATTTATAAATTCGGAACGCTTCTTGCATGATAATCTGATACAACACTTAGAAGTGTTGGCTGTATTCCATAAACAATTATATATGGAGGAAACTCAATGCCCAGGAAGATAGCTATCCTGATGATTATGGTGGTGATACTGCTTTTGGCTGCCTGTGCCAAGCGTAATACCGAGTATCAGCCTGACGAAGCGGTGACCCTTGTGAAGCAGATTCCCGTGGTGGGTAATCCGCTTGATCTCAGCCATGATGACAGCAGCATCTACGTTGCTCTGGATCAAGGGGGAATAGCGGTCATCAACAGAAACAACTATAACCAGAAATGGTTTACAAACCTGTTCGCGGAAGATGGTTCCATGACCACCCTGGGCAGGATCAAGAAAATTACCGCCTTACCTCAGTTTAACCGCTTGTTCATAAATGAAATCACAGCAACCGACAGGATAACGATACTGGATATCTCCGACCCTGATACACTTGTTTACAAGTTTAACATTATCGGAGGCACTGGAGGTATCAGGGCTATGGACAGCTTTCCCCTGGATACGCCCAGCGACAACTTCCTGATGGCGGTTGGCTACAGCTCTGGGGATGGGTTCAAGTATGACCGTTACGATGGGAATCATTACAGTGAAAACCAGTTCAGAATACTAACCCCCGCCACAGCTTCCGGATTTTTCCTTACCACAGATAAAGTATATATTGCCTGCGAACAGCGCGGATTACTTATCTACGACAGAGCTACCCTCCAATTACTGGGAGAGCTTGCTGTTCCCGGAGAAGCCCTCAAGGTCAAGGTTGAAGGCAACTACGCCTTCATAGCGAGCCGCCAGGCAGGACTCAATGTGGTGGATGTATCCAACCCCGCTGCGCCTGTGAGAGTAGGCGGTTTTGACACTACAGGATATGCAAATTCCATCGACATTTCCGGCAATCTCGCTGCGGTCAGTTCCGGAAGTGGCGGTGTATATATTTTCGACATCACCCATCCCAGGAGCTTCTTCCTGGTTCAGCAATTGAATACCATTGGCTATACAAATAACGCCAGATTCGTTGGCGATAAACTTGTGGTGGCCGCCCGTGATCAAGGGCTGCTGATTTATGAAATCCATTGATTGTTACAATAACCAAACACCAAAACCTGAAGCCTGGCTTCAGGTTTTTTGGCTTACAGCATAAAGGAAACTGTATGAAACAAATCACTTTAATCCTTCTTTGCACTCTGATGCTGTTCGCTGGCGTTCTGTATGCCAGCAACGAAAATGCTGAGCCCCGTTTTTCCGTTATGAGATCTGACCAGCGGCAGATTAGCCTCTCGCTGTCAACTCCACAACCGATGATACAGGAGCTTGTCAAAGCCGGCAAAGCCGTGAAAGACATATCTATTGCAAACACCTGCTCCACCGCCGACGCCGGACAACCCCAACTGCCCATCATCAGCACGCTGATTGCCATCCCGCCCCGTGGCGGAGTCGCTTTCAACTTCTCTTATGGCAGCGTGGAGAGCGTTCCTATATCGAATCCATTACTTTACGAACAGGAAGATCAATTGATCGCTTCCGGTATCTTTGCAGGTGATGACGGCATCTACCCCTCCCAGTTGGTCCAGGTTTCTGAGCCCGCAATTATCAGGGATTTCCGGGTTGTTCAGATTAATGCCTATCCCTATCGCTATGATCATCAGAACAGGCAACTGCTCATATATCATAACCTGCAGGTTGATCTCAGTTTCAATGACGAACCAAGCCTAAATGAACTGCCGGACTACAGCACTTACAGCTATGCTTTCAGGAATATTTACGAAGCCCAAATCAGCAATTTTGATGAATACCGGGAACTGATAGTAGTGCCTGCCCATGCCAGGATCCTGCTGATCCACGGCAATAACTCGGATCCAAACTTCCTGGCCAAACTAAATGAGTTTGTTGCCTGGAAACGCCAGAAAGGCTTTGATGTGAATGTGGTCAGCACCCAGGTTACCGGCACATCCAACACCAACATTAAGAACTATATTCAAAGTCAATACAACAACGATTCCACCCGTCCTGATTATATTATCCTTCTGGGCGACACAACCGGCAGCTATGCCATTCCCACCTGGATGGAAAACATGAGTAACTACCATGGAGCCGGAGACTATCCATATACCCATCTGGCTGGAAATGACCTGCTTGGTGATGTAATGATCGGCAGGATTTCCGCGGAAAATCTTTCGCAACTGGCCACCATATTAAGCAAAATATATGTTTATGAAAAGAACATCAACACCGCCCCGGAGGCAGCCGCGTGGCTCAACCGTATATTGTTGATTGGGGATCCCGCCCAATCGGGCATCTCTACAATTTACAATAACAAATACATTCGCGAGATGTCCAAAAAAGTGAATCCGGATTACAGCTATATTGAGAACTACACCGGCGGATATAGCAGTACGATCAATTCAGGCATTAACCAGGGCGTGAGTTTTTTCAATTACCGCGGCTGGATCAATATGAGCGGCTGGGATCCTACCAACAGCCTCAGTAATGGCCCCCGTTTGCCACACGCGGTGATCCTGACCTGCAGCACTGGATCATTCAACAGCACCAGCACCTCCGAAGAATTCATCCGCCTGGGTACGGAAGCCCAACCCAAGGGGGCACTCACCGCGATCGGAATGGCTACCAGCGGAACCCATACCATGTTCAACAACGCTTTGTGCACCGGTATCTTTGACGGCATCTTCCTTTACAATATGCGCAACATGGGCGAGGCACTGCTCAATGGCCGCCTCTACATTTGGAATATCTATGGCGCTTCCCACGCCAATCAGACCAACTATTTCGCTCATTGGTGCAACCTGATGGGTGACCCTACCGTGGAAACTTTCATCGGGATTCCCGGCAACCTCAACATCACCGCTCCGGCCTCGGTTCCTGTCGGCACTTCGCTGGTTGATATAACTGTCACAGACGACAGTTGCTCGCCACTGGAAAACGTGAGCGTTACCTTATATAACGACGGCTACGGCAACGTTGTTTCCAAAGGTTTCACCGATGCCCAGGGCGTGGTTACCCTGAACATACCCAACTTTGTGAATTCCCAGATCTTGGTGACTGCATCCAAACACGACTGTAAACCTGCTCAGCAGTTTATCGAAATGGATCCACAGGGAGCGCTGGTTTATTTCGATAAGATTACCGTGGACGACGGTAGCTCAGGCTCTCAGGGCAACTCGGATTCTTTCATCAACCCAGGCGAAACTATCGCCCTCAACGTAATGGTGAAGAATACAACCGCTCAGACCATTACCGGGATTACGGGCCAACTGAGCACTGCTGACCCCTATATCACAGTCGTGAATGGACAAAGCGCCTACGCAAGCACGGCTCCGGATTGCATCAATGCCAATACCACCCCCTTCCTGTTTACGGTGGCGGATAACATTCCCTCCTATCACGATTTCAGGCTAACACTGGATCTGGAGGACGACTTGGGGACAGATTATCAGGTGATCTTCCACCTTGGCGCTTTCAACGGCAATCTGAGTGTGGCCAGCTATAGCATCAATGCTGGAGGTAACAATGTGTTGGATCCCTCGGAAAACGGAGTATTGAATATCAGCGTGATCAACAGTTCGGTATTTGGCCTGCAGGATATATATGGAGAGTTGAAGTCGCTAAACTATCTGGTTCTGGTGACCGATTCCCTTTCCTGGTTTGGAAACTTCCCCGCCGGGATGACTGTTCCCTCTGTCGATGGTTTCAGTGTTTTTGCCCGGCCCCTGCTGATCCCCGGGATGACTGCTCCCTTCAGGCTACGCCTGTTCAATGCGAATGGCTTTGAGCAGTACGCCTATTTCAATATTCCCATCGGAACGGTGGCGCAGAATACGCCACTGGGCCCTGATGAATATGGCTACTTTATCTACGACGTATCGGATGTTAATTATCCAGATTGCCCCAGCTACGAATGGATTGAAATCGTACCCAGCCTGGGAGGAAACGGAACCAAGATCAATGGGCTCAGCGATTCCGGAGACCCAGATGATGAGGGAGACCAGACGGGCAGCGATGTCCTGGAGGTGGTGGATCTGCCCTTCCCCTTTACCTTCTATGGTGTGCAATACAATCAGATCACGGTTTGCGTGAACGGTTTCATCGCCATGGGAGTTACCGAGGATGGTGAATTCCGCAATGGCAGAATGCCGGGAGGGCAGGGTCCTTCCCCCATGATAGCGCCGTTCTGGGACGACTTGATCATCATTGGCGGAGGTGGCATCTATCGCTATTACGACTCCGCCAACCATCTCTTCATCATCCAATACCAAGGCTTGAAAAATGGCTACAACCGATCTTCTGAAGAGACATTCCAGGTGATCTTCTACGATCCGGTTTACCATCCCACCAGTATGGACGATGGCAAGATCAAAATCCAGTATAAAGTATTTAACAACGTGGATGTCGGAAGCAGCGGATATTCGCCTTGGCATGGCAACTACGCAACCGTGGGTATTCGTGACCACACCAATAAAAGAGGGCTGGAATACACCTTTAACAACCAATACCCCCCTGCGGCGCAGCCACTGGGCCATAACAAGGCCCTCCTGATCACCACTGTTCCCGTGCTTTACCAGACTCCGCACCTGGTGGTGGGCGAGCTGATTGTCAACGATGCCAATGCAGACAATGTTTTGGAACCGGGAGAAAGCGCAAACCTGGGCCTCAAGCTGAACAACCTTGGCCTGGATACCGCGACCTCAGTAACAGTGACTGCCTCCACCCTGAGCCCCTACCTGACAATATCCCACTCCTCAAGCAGCTATCCCAATATCAGCGGCAGCGGTTCAGGGGTCAACATCGAACCCATCGCGATAACTGTCAGTCCGGACTGTACAGATGGCATGTCCATCCCGATCCAGTTTGATGTGGCAATTGATGGCAACAGTTGGACATATCAGCAGAGCGTTCAGGTATTCCGTGCGCAACTTAGCGTTGCTTCGCTGTTCATTAATGATGCCCAGGGCAACTGCAATGGGCTGGCTGAACCCGGCGAAACATTCAAGCTGGTGGTGAACTATGAAAACACATCCGACGTTGCTACCTATAATCTCACCAGCAACATCATGAGCCTCAGTGAAGAGGTTTTCATCGCCAATCCCCAGCAACTGATCAATCAGATACCCGCCCGTAGCACCTCTCAGGTCGTGTATGACATAAGCCTCTCCAACAATGTGATTGTCGGCAACAACATAACCTTTTATCTCACCTATCTGGGCGACCAGATCCCCGCGCATAATGAGCAATTATTGCTCAGCGTTGGCACTACAGGCATGATGAACGACTTCGAAAGCAGTGATGGTGGTTTCATACCCACTCCTGCCAACAACGCCTGGCAGTGGGGTGAGGACACTGTGGCCGGATCACACTCCGGAACCAAGGTCTGGGGCACTGGCATAAACACCCAGTATGCTGGCAACGCAAACTGGACACTCAACTCTCCCAATGTCTTTGTGGGAATGAACTTCATCCTGGAATTCTGGCACTGGTACAATATGGAAAATAACTATGACGGCGGCAATGTGAAAATATCCACAAACAACGGCGGAACCTGGACTCTGCTCACTCCGCTGGAAGGATACACGCATTCCAATGTTTCCGTCCTCAGCGGGCCCGGATTCTCAGGCGTCAGCCAGGGCTGGGTGCAATCAAGATACGATCTTAGCGCATATCAAAACCAGAATGTGAGATTCCGCTGGACTTTTGCCTCGGATTCCTCTGTGCAGGCTCGGGGCTGGTACATCGATGACGTCCAGACCACAGGGTTTATCCCCTTTGCAGGAGAGATAAGTGGTATGGTGGCAAGCCCAAACAGTGAGCTTGACCTCAGCCTTGTGATGATCAAAAACGCCGATGGTTTTACAACCCAACCCGATAACAGCGGCCAATATGCCCTCTATTTACCCACGGGACTCCACAGCGTGGAGGCTTCCGCGCCAGGATACAAGGCCGAAACACTCTATCCTGTGGATTTGGGCGTGACCTCCCCGGTGGTGAACCACAACTTCGATCTGGAGTGGCTGGCTCCCGCCGTCTCACAGGGATGGAGCGTGTTGCGGGACACCCTGAGAATCGCCTGGAATGCCCCTCAGGAACCACAGTATCCCATCAATGGCTACGAAGTGTACCGCAGGCTGAACTCTGGACGCTATGAACTGATGGAGATGTGCACCGGTACCGAATACGTGGAAGCTCTGGCTATATTGGGCTCCTATTCCTATTACGTTGTCACCGTCTATTCGGTTGGAACCAGCCAGCCAATGGGGCCCATCGAATTCTCATTTCCCATCACCGCAAGCGAGGATCCGGAAACCCCTGTTCTGGTCACACGGTTACTGCAGAACTATCCCAATCCATTCAATCCGAGCACCACGATCTCCTTTGACCTGGCGAAAAACACCAAGGTGAAACTGAGCGTTTACAACCTGCGTGGACAACTGGTGAAGACCCTCGCCAGCGGAGAATTGGCTGCCGGACACCACCAGCTAATCTGGAACGGGACCGATTCACGAAACAGAAACGTGGCCTCGGGCGTGTACCTGTTCAGACTGGAAGCGGGCAACTATATTTCCACCCGTAAAATGATGCTCATCAAGTAGCGTAAAAGATATTCCCCACAACGTAGCAAAGGGATGGACGTTCCATCCCTTTGTTGTTATTGTTTCCTCCCAAGCTAATGCGGCAGGTAATACTATTTCGCATGTGTTATTACAACTGGCTCTCATTTTCAAAGACTGGATCGCAACTCAAGCTACCCCACCAAACCGCTACGTGCTTTGGCGGGGACCCCGACAGCCCGTGATGACGCAGTTTTGTGGCTGGGAATGCTTGTTTCAGGGAACCTTTTGACCATTCCGCGAGCTTTTCATAGCACCTATATATTATGAGGGGGTAGTCCTCATTTGCATCACCCTCTCCAGCCTGGGTCTTCCTGGGGTCAACCTTATAATTAATAAGGATGACCTAAGGATGATGGCCCCGAAGCAAGTAGCAGCAAAGGAGGGCGCTATGAAGGTTATTGCGGATTATATAGGATTATTTATGCGATTTCAAGGAAATGCCTTGAAACTGGGATGTCGCAGGCTTGTTGAATTAAATCACCGAAACTATGACAGGGTTATTGCAATCTTAAGATCATTTTTTGGATAGTTGTAGTAATTTGTAAATATCCAAAGCACATGTGATTAGAAAATAATAGATCCAAGCTTAATACTTCTTGTAGTTAACCACTCACCATACTTATAACCGAAATAGCCAGAGAGATAATACTTATTAGTAAAACGAGATTAATGCTTAGCTTCATTTTTCTTGTTGTCTGGTCGAGATCGGTGAAGTTGTATTTGTAAGAATCCAACAATGTCTTACTCTGTTCTATTACACCCAAGAGAGCCTTGTCGTTTGATTTATTGATTTCCTCAATAGTTGTCTCAACTTTTTTTAGGAGGTATACATCGATAAGCTCTCGCAACTCACCTTTCATTTGATTGTAGAGCTTTTCAGATTTTAAATAGTTCTCTCCAATCAGAGTTTTAAGATCCGATACAAACAACTCATTGAAAAGGTTTTCCAACTCTTTTTTTGCTCTGTCTTCATCATATTCTGTCATTTTATTTACTTCTCCGCTGTTTTTAATGATGCGCTGTAATCCTTACGAACTTGGGCATATTTTAAGAGATTCAGGAGGATATTTGAGCCGCTACTTTCTAAAAGACCTCTATTATAGATGTCAAGATAGTGATCATTCGCTGTCTTTATAGAATCTGATACTCGCGCTGCCTTTTCTGCATCAGCATCCAAAATATCAATATTGCCTCTGATTTCGCTCACTAGTCTGTTATGATCATCAAACCTGTTTTGCTTAGATCTTTCAAGATCAATTCGTGTTTGTTCTGATTTGGATAATCTTGTCTCATATCTATTACAGACGCGTCCCAAATAATCATATATCTGGCCAATGTGAGGCATGACAACCTCATTGTGAAGTTCATCCCTCAAATATTGATTTAGTAATGTAGTCGCCTTGTCTAGCATATCAACGTGGTATTGTTGAGGGCCCCATCGAATTAAGCCACATAGAATCGAATCCCTTTTGTTGTGTTTTATATATTTCAACTCATTTTTTACTTCAGCGAATAGCTCAGCTACATTATCTCCTAGTGTTTTCTGTATTATTTCTACGTTATCGTGGATTACAGTGTCTATTTCGTCATCAACTACATTCTTGATCTTGAGAATATCCGTTATCATCTTAATCTCTCTTTCGAAGTTGTCTACATGTTCTCTTGAGTACCTTTTAATATCCTCAATGCGACTTAGGAGTTTATTTCTTTCGTATGAATCATTCCCATTTATCTCATAGTAATAGAAACCTGCAGTTTCTATTCGGGGTTTCTTTAAGTCTTCGTATGATTGATGAATCAAAGTGACCCTTTCTCGTAATTCTTCTATGATTTGCTTTATCTCATTAAGTTGAGTATCTAACTGAAGTTTATCTTGCTCATACTTAGCATCAACCGCTTTTAATTCTTTTTCAAATTCTTTAATTCTAAGTTTGAAAGCAATCCTAAGTTTTAACAACATGGATATCTGATTGAGTTCCGTTGCAGATTCCTTGATGTCTTGCTTCAATATGTTGAAGAATTGATGGTTAACTTCCTTAACGTTCCCCAATGATTTGTTTTCGGCATTATCATTACAAAATTTGATCCAGGAATCACCATACTCGAGGGGATAGACAATTAGATTCTCACACTCATCACTTGAAAGACTTCGTTTGATTTCCTGCCTATAATGATTAAGAATACCTTCAGAACTTACATCACTGCTATGCTCAAACATTTTTAGCACGGACTCAGCACTATAAGAATACGTTGTAATCACTCGGTATTTTTCTGGAAAATACTTCCAATTCGTGATTCTATTTAGCTCATCATCCTCAAATAGATCCAGAAATCCAGCTACTTGATTTCCACGATCAAGAACAAGCACAATATTAGCAGCAGGCAAGAATTGTTTAATTAGAGTCTTAGTCCAAGACTTTTCGTGGACGTTCGTGCTGTTCAAACCAGGGAGATCAATGATATTAATATCAATATGATCACCTTCATTGAAGTATAACTTGGGAATCCCAATTTTAATGGCGTTTAAATCACTGAATTGATTGGATTCAATCTTCTGACGGATATGTTTTAACATGCCATCAATCCCTTTGAAATCCAGTGACATTGGCATCTCTGGGGAACTATTCTCAGTAGAATGCAAAGCTATTTTGAATTCTTGATCATCCGAGTAGCAGTAAATCATAGCAGTGGGAGTAGCTGAATAACCAATTTCACTTCCACAGCGCAATAGAGTGGAGATTATATCAAAACACTCGTCTTTTATTTCCATCAGTTTAAGAATTAAAGTGGTTTTCCCAACCTGTGTCTTTCCAAAAAGGGCTACATTCACATTGTTACTGGATTCTGAAGAAACGAGCTGCCTTGTAAAAGGATGCTCGAATTGATCTCGAATTCTCCTTTTGGCTTCAGTTATCCAATCAAATCTATTGTATATAAACCAGTTAGCCCATTTAGCAAGGAATGACACGAATCTCTTCCCTTGCTGAGTTACTTACTACTCTTAGATTGTATAGAGCTTGTTCGAGATTCCATAACATACTCAGATTTTTCGATATACCAAGCTTATCCCTGACAGCATCTACAGTGTATTCAGAGAATATTCTTACAGCTCTGTCATACTTATGTATAAACTCATTCTCTATGTGTTTTCTAATATCGGCTACTATCGCATGAGCTGTTTCAAGTTCTCTGATTTGAGTTCGGTTTACAAGGTTGGATAGGTAATCATAAGAGTGAAATACAATCATTGCTACGCCAATCGCTGCTGTAACGGACTCCGCCAGTTTTCCAGCGGTTTGCGGTATGAAATTTTCTAGAATATTAAATAAATCCAACTGACCGTCCATGGCCATGTCCAATCCAATGATTGCCCCAAGTGCGTTTGATAATGTGGGTTTATACTCGCTATAGATTTCCAGGGCACGCTTTGTAGTATCAGGAGTTGCTGAAATATATAGGTACTTATCCTCCACTTGGTTTTTGAAAGCGTTGGGGACCAGAAGATTCAATCTCACAAGTTCTGTAAACAGATGTGGTATTGTTTTCAGCGTATTTTCAAATGACGGGCCAACTTGCTGTATCTTTTCACTTTTGTCTGGATGATAGAGGTGAATAATATCTCTAACTAAATCGCTGTTGGAAATTGCTAAGCTCAGGTCGGTTTGGGAGTATACCAAGGCTTGAGATAACTGATCCAAAGATTTGTCAAACTGACCTATTTGATTGGCGTATAAGTGTGTTATCTGAGAACTCTCAATTGATTTCAAAAACCCTAATTCGATAAAGTGATTCTCTATCGCTTCGCCCAAACAGTCTGCTATCATCTGTTGAAATTCAATCAGACGTGTAATGTCTCTTTTGATGAAGCTATTCCATAATTCTTGCCAGAATGATTTGTCTTTTATTCTTTTTTGTATTGCGGTGTTCATACGATTTTCAAAATCATCCATATGCTTATGAAACTCATCACAAATCTCGTTACGAATCTTCTGGAACTCCGTATTAAAAGATAATAAATATCTATCTACTCTAAGATCCTCAAACTGTTTTTTAATATCAAACTTCTTCAAAAAGTTATCGAGCTCTATTCTGATGTCCTTTAGGTCAGCAAGCAATTCTTTCATATTATCACATTTGACCTTAATAGATTCTCCGGTGCTTGCTGAATATCGTTGCAGAGTTTTTTTGAACCGCTCAGGCCATTTTTCGATTAAATCATCCGAAGTACCTGAGATTACAATTCTATCTTCTTCGATGTTTAGGTCGTGCATAATCGTCTTCTTAAAACTCTCGTTTCCATCTGTTGTCTGGTCAGCCATAGTCAGCACAAAAACCGGTTCGGAGTTTTTGAAATCCTCGTTTAATCTCTGGATCAAGGTTCGTGTATCTTCTCTTGCGTAAGCATTTGAAAACATTACAATCACACAGTTAGCTGCAGTTCTTAGGGCACTCCACGTAAGATTATACATGTAGTCGTTCTTGCTCTCTATTCCCGGTAGCAGCAAAAAGTGCTTTGTGTCACAATAAAACACAGCTTCGGGGACTTCCAACTCTATAAACAAATCAGTAGTGGGATTATAATTCATAGAAAGAGATTGGACTTTTTTTCTGTCAATTTCGTCTCGCATTATCTCCAGAGAACCGTTCGGACAGGCAATTCTGTGCATGTATGCTTTTTGTTCTCCTGGCTTTCTCTCAGTAAAGAGGATTGGAATCTGCTCTCCCCTGCCTTGGTTGGTGGGAAGTACACCGTCTTCAACATTGTACAGCTTTGCTAAAAGAGTTGTTTTTCCTACTCCTTGAGTACCTGTAACTGCTATCACATACCGATCTGTCAATGTTTGCATTATAAACGATTTACGATATAACTCAGTTAGTTCAGTCTGTCGATCAGATAATTCATTGTCCCCTATATTATCCATAAGAGCAAGAATGTGTAGTATGTTGTCATTGATTGATCCAAGCTTTTGGAATGGATTTATGGCGTTGTTCATTGTTCCTCCATCAGAACCTTTATTTAATTAAAGACCATTGTTTCTGCACTCATCAGAGTAGGAATTTCCTTTAACTATTCAAATTAACAGCTCATTTGATGCTTTTACTTCTTAATTTCCTGCATATATATTTACTCCTTTACAAACGCGATTATGTAGGGCTTAAAATGTTTGTCTAAAACCAAAATTCATTGTTTACCTGATTGCTTGAGGGTTTCGATCTCCTTCTTTAATCACAATCCATGTAATGCAAAGTAGTCAATTTCAATATTTAAATCTTGTTAATTCAAGTCAACTTCTTTTTGGCTCTCTTCCAAACCAAGTGGGTAGGCAGAAAAAAAAGTTGATAGGAACTGCCAAGTGAGTAACGTAACACCAAATATCCAAACCATAGGAGCCTTATATTGTGTTAAATATCATGCCTAATAATTCCAGTCGTTAAGGGATGAAGACATTTATGTAAACTAAAATTTATCATGAACTAATGCAACATCTTGAAGATCAGATATCGGCATAAATGCGCAAGTCGGCTTTGGCCACTTCATTGTCCAGCCAGTCGTCAAACCATTCTGGATCGAGGGTGGATTTAAAGAGCCGTCTGATATCGGCAGAAGATGCTTTGGTATCTTTATCGCATATCACCCGCGTGACCCGGGGGATCAGGATGAGGTCGCCAAGCTCGTGGTATTGCTGTTTGGATTTGCTGTAATGGGCATGCATGACGTTGAAAAAGATGCTGTCCGCGTTGTGTTCGAGCAGCTTTGTCTGATATGTCATGGCCGGGAGCATGAGCTTTTGGGCGGCAGAGGCGTAGCTGCTGTTCCCTGCAATGATTTGGCTGGCTTGATGCCTTGCCATATCAGCTCTTTTGCGGAGGGTTAGGGCTTCGGTTAGTTCCTGCCTCACTTCCTCGATGGGTTTATAGGCTTCGAGGCGGGTGTCGTTCAGGCAGGCTACTATCCAGCAGCGTTGAGCTTCAGAGTAGATTGGCTTAAAGGCATAGCCGGGCTTCTTACCGGAAAGCTCCAGGTTCACCGCTTCCACTACGGATGGGTCGTCCAGCCAGGCAGCATCAGGCCTGATATTTCCGGTGCTGACATAGTTCAGGTCAAGTTCTTCCGCGGCGGCGTTAATGCCCAGGTCTTTCACCAGGGATCTGAGGTTCTGCGCTTCGGGCAGGGTGAAGTTAATGCTGGCTTCGGAAGGCAGATAGGGCACCCGGATCGAGGTGAAGCTGCTCATGCTCTTGGTGCGTTTGTCCAGGCGGTAGATGGTCACTCCATCCTGATCGCTTAGGGGGTTAAGGTAGCTGCCTTCTTCGACAAAAGAAAAACTGGCGTAGAGATCGGGGTCAAGATCGTTGTTGCGGATGTAGCCCGAGTTCTTGAGTGTCAATTGCGGAAAATAGGGGAGACGTTTTGCCACTGCGGCTTCGATGTCTTCTCCCAATACGAGTTCCTGAAACAGTGAATCCGCAAGTTCATAACTGCGGCGGATATCCGTCTTGGAAAACTTGACCGGCACCCTGAAATAATTCAGACTGTAGTACGGTTCAAGTTTATACTGGGGTAAATTCTGCTCATATTCATAACGTAGCTGCTCTTCAGTGATGACTGGCTGGATGTTTCTGGCATCCAATACCAGCCATTCGATGTCCGCCTTGCTTTGCAGGATGCGTGTGCCAAGCTTCTTTTCTTTGGAGGTGAGCAGCAGGTCGTCGATCAACTTCTCTTTCAGCTTCATCACCGGGATGTAATAATCACGGTATTGCCTGCGCAATGGCTGAAGATTGTGTGGGGTGTCAAATTCCAGCGATTGCAGATAGACGGCGCGGTCAAACTTGCTATTTATGTTGAAAAGGGGAGAGCGCAGAATGTAATCCGGGATGTTTACCCGGAGGGTATCCAATACTTCCTGGCTGGATGCGGAAATCCTGTATTTTTTGAAGTAGTCGTTGAGCACCACGTGTTTGGTGGCATTGGTCCAGGTCTGGCTTTTGAGCGCTTCCTTTTCGATTGCGTCAGGCGCGCGGTTGTTGAGGATTTGAAAGTTGTTGTAGTGTCCCCGGTAGGATTCTATGTAATCGCTGTAGAGGATGGGGGTGCCGTTGATCTTACCGGCCAGGTTTTCCTGATTTGCGGCACAGGCTGTCAATGCGGCCAGTGTGAAGGCGAGGAAGAGGATTTTGACAATAGTGTTTTTCATAGCTTTTTCTGCCATTCCTTTATTTGTTGCCAGGCTTGGATGGGTGTGAGCTCATCCAGGTTCAAATCTTTGATCTCTTCGATGATGGGATCGGTCTCTGATGCTTTGTTGGCCAAAACGTCAAATAGTTCGAGCTGGGGTGAGTGCCTGCCCAGTTTTTTGCGCAGGGTGGAGGCGAGACCCTGGGGGCTGATCTCGTGCTCTTCGAGGTTTTTCAGGATTTCCTTGGCACGCCTGATCACCCGGTCAGGGATACCCGCAAGTCTGGCCACCTGAATTCCATAACTTTGGTCTGCTCCGCCGCGTTCGATCTTGCGCAGAAAGATCATCTGGTCATTGTATTCCTTCACCAGAACATTGTAGTTTTTGATATCCGGATACAGGTTTTCCATCTCTGTCAGCTCATGGTAATGGGTGGCGAAGAGAGTAAGCGCGTGCTTGGTTTTCTGGATGTGTTCGATGATCGACCAGGCCAGACTCAAGCCATCGAAGGTGGAGGTGCCCCTCCCGATCTCATCGAGCAGGATTAGAGACTGGTCTGTGGCGGAGTGGAGGATATTGGCTGTCTCGATCATTTCGACCAGGAATGTGCTCTGTCCCTGGGCAAGGTTGTCCGAGGCGCCAACCCGGGTAAAAACGCGGTCAAAGATAGGCAGGCTCATACGTTGGGATGGTACGTAGCTGCCGATCTGGGCCATGATCACCAGCAGGCCGATCTGGCGTAAGTAGGTGGATTTACCAGCCATGTTTGGACCGGTGATGATGGCGATCGCCGTATCAGGATGTGCCAGTTCAGTATCATTGGGGATGAAGTCGCTGCCCTCAATGAGCTGCTCGATCACGGGATGCCTGCCTTCGCTGATGCTAAGTTTGCGCTCGGAATAAAAAGTGGGGCGGCAATAGTTGTTTTGCCAGGCCAGCCAGGCGAGGCTGGCAAAGACATCGATGTGGGCGATGGTATCACTCAGCTTTTGTAGGTTTTCCAGTTCTTTGGACAGTTGCTGCCTTAGTTCCTTGTATAGTTCATATTCCAGGTTTTTGATCTTTTCTTCGGAACTGAGCACCTTGGCTTCAAATTCTTTCAGGCGCGGGGAAATATAGCGCTCGGAGTTGACCAGCGTCTGCTTGGCGATGTAATAATCCGGCACCTTGTTTTTATGGGAGGCGGTCACTTCGAGGTAATAGCCAAAAACTTTATTGTATCCGATCTTTAGATTCGGTATTCCGGTCTTGCGCCGCTCATCTTCTTCCAGGCTTGCGATCCAGGATTTACCATCATGGATGATCACCAGCAGCTCGTCCAGATCCTTGTTATAACCAGAATTGAAGATACCGCCTTCCGTGATGACGGTGGGTGGATTAGGTTGGATGGCGGCATCTATGGTGGCTATCAGCGCATCGAAATTGGTCAGGCTTTCGATATAATGGTCCAGCAAGCTGCCGCGGAAGGCCTGCAGTTTTTTTCTAAGCTCCACACTGGCGGCAAGGAATGATCTGAGGGACAAAAGTTCGCGGGGGGTGATCCTCAGGGCTCCCAAGCGGGACACCAGGCGCGAGATATCGCCAATCTCCCTGAGGCAGCCACGCAAATCCTTCAGATAAGCTGTATTGCTCAAAAGAATCGCAATCATTTCCTGGCGCGTCTCTATTTGTGCCTGGTCTAAAAGCGGATGGAGCATCCATCCTTGCAGCAGCCTGGCTCCCATTGGAGTCTGTGTCTGATCTAAAATCGACAGGAGGCTGCCGTGCCTGGTGCCATAGCGGATCGATTTACTCAACTCCAGGTTGCGCCGGGTGATCTCATCCAACTGCATGAAGCTGTCCAAAGAGTAATAACCGAGGGAAGCTATATGCTGCAGGGGAACCTGATAGAGTGATTGCACGTAGGCGAGGGCGGCTCCGGCAGCGGTTGCGCCCAGGGTCTTATCATGCGCGCCGAAAGCTTCCAGCGAGTGCACGCCAAAGTGTTTTTTTAGTACCTGCGCCGCTTCAGCAGGCTTGAACTGCCAACTGTCAAAAATGGTAATTGTGGGTTGATGCTCCAGCTTCAGTTCCTTGACCGTAAGCTCGGCGGCAGTGCCGTCCACGATTATCTCGCTTGGCTTCAGGCGGAGCAGTTCATTTGCCAGATCGCCGAAATCAAGCTCTGTAAATGTAAAATCCCCTGTGGAAAGGTCGAGGCTCGCCAGACCCGCCTTGTTCCCCGATTTGGGAAAGTAAACCGCACTGAGGAAGTTGTTGGCGCTGCCATCGATGAGGGTATGGTCCAAAACCGTGCCGGGGGTTATAATTTCCACAACTTCGCGTTTGACAAGGCCGACCGCTTTTTTGGGGTCTTCCACTTGCTCGCAAATCGCCACCTTGAAACCAGCCTTGATCAGCTTGTCCAGATACTGGTCCAAAGCATGGTAGGGAAAGCCTGCCAGGGGCACCGGATCGGCGCTGTTCTTATCCCGGGTGGTGAGGGTGATGCCCAGGGTCTTTGAGGTGAGGTAGGCGTCATCGAAGAAGGTTTCGTAAAAATCGCCCATCCTGAACAGGATCAGTTTGTCGGGATGCGCTTCCTTAACCTCCCGGAACTGCCTGAGCATAGGCGTCAGCTTGGTTTCCCTGGGTTTGCCCGTGTCGCTCATGCTTGTGTCAGAACTGGGTGATAAAGCAGTTGATGTCCCTGTCCAGCAAAGCCTGCCGTATCATCTCGGCTTCGTTCTTGGTCTGATACGGGCCGCTAACCACCACCCAGGGCACAGTCCTGTTATCCTTGTCTTCATAATAGCTGGAAAGCAGGTCCATATCCCTGATACTGGCTGACATCCTGGTGGCATTGCTTTCCTGGCTGAATCTCCCCACTTGCAGGAAGAAGCCCCCGCTGGGTTTGTTATCGAGTTTTAGGGGGAGCTTGGTTCCGTTAACAGGTTTGGTGGCTGCAACCGTTTCGGGCAATTGCAGTTCGGTGTATGGATAGAGGAAGCTGAGGTCAACGCTGGCGGGATATTTGTCTTTAAGCTCAAAAAGCCTGTCCTCAATCAGAAAGGCGATATGCGACAACCTGTCGATCTCCAGGCCTGTTTTGTAACTTTCCAGGGCTTCATTGGGTTTATTAGCCAGTTGCTGCAAGTATCCCATTTTATAGTGGAAATACTGAACTGCCCTGGGGTAGCCATCCAGAGCCTGTAACTTTTTCAGGCTTGAGATGGCGCTCTGGAATTTGCCTTGGTATTGATAGGCTTCGGCGATCAGGAAATAGGCCTCTTCCACCAACTTGCCCCTGGGGGCAAGCCGTAGATAGGTTTCACAATTGGCGATGGCAAGGCTGAAATCGTTACCCGCCTCGGCGCAGACTGCCAGCCAATAATAGCGTTCCAGCAGATCTTGCGAGGTGATCTTTTGCAGATAGCTTTTTGCCTTGCTGGCATCCCGTTCCTGCAGATGGAGCTTGGCCAGCTCCAGCATGCTGAGTTGCCCATAGTGGGTGTTGGGATACTTGCGGGCGCTGTCTTCCAGCAAAGAGGCGGAATCAGTCTTGCTCTTCCTTAGCATGGCATTCAGATAGAGCAGCAGGGAAGATTCTTCGTTGTTCCTCGCTTTGACATCCATAAGCCGGGCGCCCAGTTCATTCAGGTTACCGCTCTGATACAGGGTTTCCAGGCTCCGGAATTCAGCCCTGAATTCAACTGCAAAAAGTGCCAGGGGCGTGATCACTAACGCGATCGCCACAACTATCAGGAGATTAATAGAACTGTTCAAATCTGTTCCTGTGTTTGCCGGGACAAAGCCTTGATCAGTTGCTCATGGAGTTCAACAGTTCAATATTGGTTTTAGTGCCCTGCATGCGCTTGCGCAAAGTTTCGATGCCCTGGATGGGGCTGATTGTTTTCAGATACTTGCGCAACACATACATGCGGTTGATCTCGTTTTGGGTAAGCAACAATTCTTCGCGACGGGTTCCGCTTTTCACCAGATCGATGGCGGGGTAGAGGCGCATATCGGAGATGCTGCGATCCAGAACCAGTTCCATGTTGCCGGTGCCCTTGAACTCCTCAAAGATCACCTGGTCCATCTTGGAACCGGTGTCGATCAGGGCTGTTGCAATGATGGTAAGTGATCCTGCCTCTTCGGTGTTACGGGCTGCGCCAAAAAACTTTTTGGGTTTGATGAGGCCGTTGGCGTCAATTCCGCCGCTCAACACCTTGCCGCTGGAGGGGGTGATGTTGTTGTAAGCCCTGGCCAGCCGGGTGATGCTGTCCAGCACGATCACGACATCCTGATTGAGTTCGATCATGCGCTTTGCTTTTTCCAGAACCATTTCGCTCACCGCAGTGTGATTCTTGGGAGATTCGTCGAAAGTGGAACTGATGACCTCGCGGTTCCCGGGTTTGAGGATCTTCTTCATTTCTGTCACTTCTTCAGGGCGTTCATCCACCAGTAACACAATCAGGTAAACTTCCGGGTGATTGGTGAGAATGGCGTTGGCTGTGTCCTGCAGCAGGGTGGTCTTTCCCGTGCGCGGGGCTGCCACGATCAAGCCGCGTTGTCCCTTGCCGATTGGGGTAAAAAGGTTGATGATGCGGGTGGAATAGTTATCCGGATCAAATTCCAGATTCAGCCGCTCTGTTGGATAATAAGGGGTGAGTGCGTCGTAGGTGCGAAGATCCTGCATCGCGGTAGGAGCCATGTAGTTCACGGCCTCAACCCTCAGCAGTGCATAGTATTTTTCCCCTTCCTTGGGTGAGCGCACAGGACCTGAGATCATATGCCCGGTTTTGAGGCCGAAGCGTCTGATCTGCGTCTGGGAGACATACACGTCATCGCGGCCTGGCAGATAGTTGTTTTGGGCAAAGCGAAGAAAGCCAAAGCCATCCTCCATTATTTCAAGGCATCCGGTCACAAAGGCAAGGCCTTCCTGAGCTGCCTGGAACTCCAACAGCTTGAAGACCAGATCGTTGCCTTTCATCTGAGTGTAACCGGAGATCGAGTATTTCTTTCCCAGTTTCTGCAGTTGATTTTGCGATAGCTCAAACAGGTTTTCTTCAAATAACATTTTTATGCTCCTTTATTAATATACATCTTGATCACCTCAGACCTTCACGCCAACATACATCATCCTGCTTGGGCTGGCGCAGCCAATATTCACGATGCGCTCCAAAATCGCCTTGCCTTCCTCAATTAGCTTTTCCGTGCCTTCCAGGGTTTCCAGGCGTTTGATGTTTTCCAGGCAATTCCTCTTGAGGCCTTCGCAACTGCGTCCCTCTTTGGGATTGTCCACGGGTATGTAGAAATCGCACCACTGAAGTTTTTTGAGCTTCAGTTTTTGGACAATCGCTTCAATTTCATGGCGGGCGAAAGTTTTGCCGTGATACACCCCAAAACTGGTATCGATTGCTGCCAGCCAATGGTGCAGCATGATGTGGGTCTTCTGGGCTTCGCTTTGTTCGCCGTCACGATACATCTCAACGATCAAAATACGACCGCCGCTTTTGAGCACACGCAACAGCTCCGCCAAAACCAGATCCAGCTTCTCCATATGATGAAGAGCATTCGCGATGCAAACCAGGTCAAAATAACCGTCGTCATACTGCAGCTTTTCCAGTTCCATGCGGTAGATTTCCACATTGTTCTCCGGAAAGAGTTTTTGGGCGTAGTCCACTGCGCGTTCTGAAGCATCGACGCCAATGATCTGGGTGAATGACTTCAAATTCTGCTTGAGGATGTTGATAAAATCACCTTTTCCTGTGGCAGCATCCAGCACCATATCCGCGGAGATCTGATTCAGAATGCCGTAAGCATCTTTCATAATGCTATCCCCTCATTTATTTGATTGGGATGATTTGATACAAAGGCGAGCTTTCAAAGCTACACCTGCCATATAGCATATCTGATGCAATTCTTTTCAGCCTGCTTATTCTCGTCAAGTTATTTAATCACGTTTGTGATGAATCACATGGAATAATTGTTAGGCACCTGTTGTAAAAATGCCGTGTTTTAAGTAGTTGCCATGATGCAGACACTTTATCTAAATGGATGAGCTTGTTAAAACACGGACAACAGCCAAATTATATCCCGAGTTATAACGGCCATCGGAATCCCGACTGATCGGTAACGATCCGGTGGGGTGGCTTGAGCCTTGAACGGTCTTTTAAAGCTCAAAATCAAGCACACGTCAAAAAGTAACCGGCCTCAATTCCTTCACAACCTCAAAAATAAATCGATACATTTCGCAACATCCTTCATACCGCCCTCCTTTGCTGCTACTGGCTTTGGAGCCATCATCCTTATGTCATCCTTATAAATTATAAGGTTGACCCCAGGAAGACCCACGCTGGAGAGGGGGATGCAAATGAGAACCACCTCCATAATATATAGGTGCTACGATCAGAACTTGGAGAGGCGGATTGACAGGAGAAAATACTATAGGTGTTATAGCTTTATAACCAGTAAGATATGATGAGAGACATAAAGTAACACTTCAACCATTTTGGCAGTTAAAACTTAAAGAACTTGACACCTGGGCGCATGCTGAAATTCATTCCTTACTAAGATAGCGATATAATTGACAGGGGAGATCGTATGATACAGGTTGAATCATTGGTAAAGGAGTTCAAAAAGAAAGACGGCAGCTCATTCAGGGCTGTTGACGGCGTATCGTTTGAGGCGCAAAATGGAGAGATCGTCTGTCTGTTGGGTGTAAACGGAGCAGGTAAAACAACCATCATGCGCATTCTTTCCACTGTGTTCAAGCCGCAATCTGGTTCAGCCCTGATAAACGGCTTTGATGTGGTGACCCAGGGAGACAAGGTGCGCAGCAGCCTTGGTTTCCTGTCTGGCGATACAGGTTTGTATGCCCGTTTGACACCGCGGGAATTCATCCGCTATTTTGGCAGGCTTTATGGAGTGGCGGATGAAGACATCGAGTCGCGCATGTTGGAAATGGCAACCTTGCTGGAGATGCACGACTTTCTGGATAAAAAGATCGAGTTTCTTTCCAGCGGCATGAAGCAGAAGGTATCCATCGTCCGTTCTATCATCCACGACCCGCAGGTAATGATCTTCGACGAGCCCACGGTTGGCTTGGATATACTCAGCGCGCGGCACATAGTGTCCTTTATCCGCAGTTGCAAAGACAAAGGAAAGTGTGTGTTGTTTTCCACCCACATCATGCGCGAAGCCGAGCGTCTAGCCGATAAGATCGTGCTGATCCATCGGGGGAAGGTTCTCACCCAGGGCACTCTGGAATCCTTGCGAGAGGTTTCTGGGATGATCGACCTGGATGATATTTTTGTCTATTATGTAAATCAGACCAACGAAGAGTATGAGGTGCAGGCCCATGAATTTTAAGAAATCGCTGATCGTTTTCCGCAAAGAATTCTCCGAACTGCTGAGAGACCGCCGTACTTTGTTTACCACCATCATTTTGCCCGTGATCTTGTATCCTCTGTTGTTTATCGGCTTCAGCGCCATTATGAGCAGGCAGGCTGGCGTGATTGAAAAAAGGGGTGCGACCATTGCCTACACCGACAGCCTGAACCAAAGGGATGCAGGGTCGATTGCGATGAGGGACTCGCTGTTGGCAAAGATCAAGTCCCTCGACTACGTGACCCTGATTCCCTGTCCCAAAACGGTGCAACAACTGTATGATGATAAGGAAATCCAGGCGGTGATTACTATTTCGGACTCCCTCACCTCAAGCGGCCTCAACACCTACAAGGTCGATGTGCAGCATGATGGATCCAACGAACGTGGGCAGATGATTTTTTCCAAGATCAAGACCGCGGTCAAGGATTTGGAAAAGGAGGTTGTCAAACAACGGCTGGTGGATGACAGGATCGATCCTGAAATACTTTCCCTGGTGGATGTAAACCCACGGGACACCTCTTCCTCACAGAAGAAAATGGGAATGTATCTGGGGATGTTTTTACCCTATCTTATGATCCTGATGTTAGTGGGCGGAGCTTCCACGGTAGCAGCGGATCTGGTGGCTGGAGAAAAGGAAAGGCGTACACTGGAAACGCTGCTGGTATCATCCGCTTCGCGTCAGGAGATAGTCCTGGGGAAATATCTGACCATCATCACCATGTCCATGATAAATGTAGTTATCAACCTTATCAGTCTAAGCTTTTCAGTGCGTTATCTGGTGGCTCAGTCCGGTCTTGAAACCAGCGGCGTCAAAATGCCGGTAAGCGCTTTCCTGATCCTGCTTGTGGCGATGTTGCCGCTTGCTACTCTGTTCTCCGCGATACTGCTGTCGATTTCCACTTTTTCCCGCAATATGAAGGAAGCCCGCACCTACGAGCAGCCAATCATGATGGTCTCGATGTTGCTTGGCATGGTAAGCTTCATTCCCTCCATAGAGTTTTCCAACTTGCTGGCTATGGTGCCGGTGATCAACATAGCGCTGCTTTTCAAGGCTGTGATGATAAATGAATACACTCTGGCGCAGCTTTTGATTACGATATTCTCCACAGTGTTGCTGGACGTGGTGGCCATCTGGATTACGGTGAAGCTGTTTGCCACCGAGTCTGTGCTGTTTCGCACAGAAGATGATGCCAGCCTGAAAAGCATGCGCAAGAGCGGGAAGCAGTTCTTTACAGCCCAAAATGGGATAATATATTTTGCGCTGGCGTTGGGGGCCTTGTATTATCTGGGCGGCAAATGGCAGGGCAAGGATCTCATGAGCGGTTTGCTCAAAACTCAGTTGTTGATCATCCTGCTGCCCGTGTTGGTAACGATCAGGATTTTCAAGCAAAAGCCCCTGGAAGTCTTGAGGCTAAAATTACCCAGGCTCAAGGTCATCCTGCCGGTGCCGTTCATAGCTTTGTCTGCCACGGTACTCGTGTCGATGGTGGCCCAGCTCATCAATCTGATCTATCCCTTCCCCCAAGAGTATATGGAGCAGCTTGGCGGCTTGTTTAAAATGGATACACGTCCCTGGGTGCTCTTTCTGGTGGTCGCCCTCACTCCCGGCATCTGCGAAGAAGTGCTGTTCCGGGGTTTTCTGTTCCGCTTCTTCGAACGGTATGGCGGCACCAAGGCCATCATCATCAGTGCCGCGCTGTTTGCCGTATTCCATCTTGATCCGTTCAGGCTGCTGCCTGTGTTTTTGCTTGGCCTGCTGCTTGGATATCTGACCTATCGATCCAGGAGCCTGATCAGCAGCATGCTTTCGCATACTATAAACAACGCGCTGGCTATCTTTCTTGTCACCTACAGCAGCAAGCCCTGGCTCAAGCCATTGATGTATGGAGAAGATGAAATCCGATATTGGCTTGCGATACCCGCCCTGCTGGTGCTGGTCGCTTCGCTCAGATGGTTTCACAGCGTAACAAAATCAGATATGGAGATTTCAGAATGTGCGGAATAGTTGGATACATTGGTCGGAGAAATGCTTTGCCCGTAGTGATCGAAGCGCTCAAGCGGCTTGAATACCGGGGATACGACAGTTCCGGATGCGCCTTGATCCATGAGAATGAATTGCAGGTATACAAGAAGAATGGGAAGATCATCGAGTTGGAACGCTCGCTTCCCGAACCCAGCAAATGCACCGGATCAGTTGCCATTGCCCACACCCGCTGGGCTACCCATGGCGAACCGAACGAACTGAACGCGCATCCCCACACAGATTGTGGGGGAGAGCTGGCAGTCGTTCATAATGGCATCATTGAGAACTATAAACTACTCAAGGAGCAGTTGATTGGTTTGGGGCATGTATTCCGCAGTGAGACTGATACGGAGGTGCTGGCTCACCTGATCGAGCAGTATCTCAAAACTGAGGAAAATCTGGAAGAGGCGGTCCGAGCCGCGCTCCAAAAAGTGGAAGGCACCTATGGGTTGGTTGTCCTTTCCAAAAACGAGCCTGACAAACTGATCGCGGTTCGCAAAGGCTCGCCCCTCATCATCGGCATTGGCGAAAACGAACATTTCATAGCCAGCGACGTGAGCGCAATTGTCATCCACACCAAGCGTGTGATCTATCTTCAGGATGGCGAGGTCTGTGTGGTGCAGCGAGATAACTTTGACATCACCAACCCGCTGAGGGAGGCAGTGCATCCCGAGATCTCTGTGGTGGACTGGGATATCTCTGCCATTGAAAAGGGTGAATATAAACACTTTATGCTCAAGGAGATCTATGAGCAGCCCGTTACGGTCGGCAATGCCTTCCGTGGCAGGGTTGACGAGCGGAACGGAGTTTCCAGGCTGGGAGGATTGCATCTTTCGCCCAAAGACATGCAAAAGATCAAGCAGATACACCTGATCGCCTGCGGAACTTCCTTTCACGCGGCACTGATCGGCAAATATGTCATCGAGGACATGGCACGTATCCCGGTGCACGCGGAATATGCCTCTGAGTATCGTTATCGCAACCCAATCATCCCGGAAGGCACCCTGGTATTTGTGATCAGCCAATCAGGCGAAACAGCTGATACCCTTGCCGCTTTGCGGGAAGCCAAAGCCAAGGGCGCGACTGTGTTTGGCATCACCAATGTAGTGGGCAGCACCATAGCCAGAGAAAGCGATGGAGGTTCATACATCCACGCTGGAACAGAGATTGGCGTAGCCTCCACCAAAGCCTTCACCTCGCAGGTTACCATTCTGGCGTTGTTGGCAATACTTCTTGGCAGGCAGAGGAGTCTCTCCCAACAACAAGGGATGGATTACATCCGTGAATTGCAGATGATTCCCGAAAAGATAGAAAGCATTCTCGAGCAGAACCTGATGATCAGAGAGATCGCCGCGAGCATCAAAGACAGCCGTCATGCCCTGTATCTTGGCAGGGGGCTGAACTATCCTGTCGCCCTCGAGGGCGCGTTAAAGCTCAAGGAAATCTCATATATCCACGCCGAAGGATATCCCGCCGCCGAAATGAAGCATGGGCCCATAGCTCTGATCGACGCGGATATGCCGGTTGTAGCAATCGCCACCCAAGACGCCCTCTATGATAAGGTTCAATCCAACCTGCAGGAAGTGCGTGCCAGAAAAGCCAGGTTGATCTCGATCGCCACCGAAGGTGACAGCGAGCTGAAAAAAATCTCCGAGCATGTGATCCATATCCCCGACACTCTGCCCAATCTGCAACCATTGCTGACCGTGATTCCCCTGCAGCTTTTGGCCTACCATGTGGCAGATCTCAAGGGGCTTGATGTGGATCAGCCCAGAAACCTCGCCAAGAGCGTCACTGTGGAGTGAGATGTGCAGATGCCGGTCAGTTTAGCAGAGATTCCATATTGACAGGCAGATACCTGGCGCCGGAAAGAATCTCCTGCCTGAACACTTCCAGATAAGCGGGATCGCCCTCTTTGATCTGTTCGTAGAACAAGGCGAACATCAAAAAGCGGCGATAGTTGAGAAAGGTCTCCAGCCGTGAGTATTCTTCTGGGGGAAGGTTATTCTGGCTTTGATAGCCTTGCAGAAATGGCTTCAAAAACAGTCTGGAAAGCTCCGCTTTCAGCCAGGGAGGAGCCGGATGTACATCATTTGGCATGGAGGAAAGCTATATGATACCTGCCAAAACCAGATCGTGCATGTGCAGGATGCCCACCACCTGGCGGGAGTCGTTCAACACAGGCAGCATGGTGATCTTATGCTTTTCCATCTGTCTCAATGCGCTTGCGGCAAGGTCTTCCGGATGGCAGCTTTTGGGATTCACTGTCATGCAATCTTTGGCGGGATGTGCCAGGAGCCTATCTTGCTTGAGCTGGATTTGCCTTCTCAGGTCGCCGTCAGTGATTATCCCGATAAGCACGGAATCCTCATCCACAACAGCGGTGCAGCCAAGTTTCTTGCTTGTCATAACCAGAATGGCTTCGCTCATGCTGGTATCCTTCCGGACAAGGGGAAGCCCGTCGCCTGTGTGCATCAGGTCTTTGACCTTCAATAGAAGCTGTTTGCCGATGCTGCCTCCGGGATGGAACCTGGCAAAGTCCACCAGCGAGAAATTCTTCTTTTTCAGCAGCAGGATAGCTAACGCATCTCCAACGGCAAGCTCAACCGTGGTGCTGGCAGTGGGCACCATTCCCAGCGCTTCAAAATCGGCAGGAATGGAGCAGTCCAAAATTGCGTCCGCGTTCTGAGCAAGGGGAGAATCCACATTGCCGGTGATGGCGATGATCGGGATGCCCACAAACTTCACATAGGGTATAATGGAAAGCAATTCCTGGGTGTTACCGCTGTGGGATACAGCTAAAAGCAAGTCATGTTGCTGAAGCATGCCAAGATCGCCATGGATGCCTTCCGCGGCATGCAGGAATATCGATGTGGTGCCTGTACTGGCGAGGGTCGCGGATATCTTACGCGCGATGATGCCAGCTTTGCCCATACCGGTCACCACGACCTTACCCTGGCAATCGAGCAGAAGCTGAAAGGCTTTGTTCACCTGCTTAGGATCAAGTTGCCGGGCGACGCGAAGGATAGCCTCAGCCTCTTTGTTCAGTTCTTCCTGTAGCGATCTAAATACGTCCATCCATGCTCCCGCGTGATAATGCTTTTGACAAGTTAGGATTGCCCGGGGTTGGCTACTATTCCAAGCCAAGCTTTTCCAGAGCCGCTTCCAGGCTCATGGAACCCAGGTCTCCCACAGTGTGTTCCCGCAAGGTTACAGTGCCGTTTTCCTCTTCTTTTTTACCCACTATGCACATATAGGGTATCTTTTTCAGTTCTGCGTCCCTGACCTTGTAACCGATCTTTTCGTTACGTGTGTCAACTTCGCAGCGCAAACCTCTCATTTGCAATTGCTCCTCGATTTTGCGGGCATAATCCAACTGTGCTTCAGTGATCGGCAGAATTATCAACTGGACAGGCGCCAGCCACAAGGGCAGATTGCCCCCGTGATATTCAAGCAGAGTGGCAAAGAATCTTTCCACGGAACCCAATATGGCTCGATGGATCATGTAGGGGCGGTGTTGCGCGTTGTCTGACCCAATATAGGTCATGTTGAACCGGGTCGGCTCGTTGAAGTCAAACTGGATCGTGGTGCATTGCCAGGCGCGGCCAATGGCGTCTTTGATCTTAATGTCGATTTTGGGGCCGTAAAAAGCTCCGCCTCCTTTGTCCACATCATAGGCAAGCCCCAGTTTTTCCAGAGACCGGCGCAGGCTTTCGGTGGCCACTTCCCAGTCCTTGGGATCTCCAACCGAAGCGTCAGGCTGGGTACTAAGGTAGATGAGAAACTCCTTAAAACCAAAGTGCTTCAACATATCCAGCGCGAATACGATCAGCTTTTCCACCTCGCTGTCCAGTTGTTCCGGTGTGCAGATGATATGCGCGTCATCCTGGGTGAACCCCCTTACCCGCATCAGACCATGTAACACGCCTGAACGCTCGTAGCGATAGACGGTTCCCAATTCTCCCAAACGCAGGGGAAGCTCGCGATAGCTGCGGAGGTTGGAGTTATAAATTGCCATGTGGAAAGGGCAGTTCATTGGCTTTATATAATAGTCCTGGCCTTCGACATCCATGGCGGAATACATGTTTTCCTTGTAAAAGCCCAGATGTCCACTGGTTTCCCACAGACTGGCGCGTCCCACATGGGGGGTATAGACCAGCTTGTAGCCGTGCTTGAGGTGTTCTTCCTTCCAATAGCTTTCGATAAGATGGCGGATCATGGCTCCATTGGGATGCCAGAGCACCAGGCCGGGACCCACCTCATCGTTGATGGAAAAGAGGTCGAGGTCCTTGCCGAGTTTGCGGTGGTCGCGCAAGGCTGCCTGCCTGAGAAACTCCAGATATTCATCCAACTCTTTCTTGCTGGGGAAACTGATGCCATAGATGCGATGCAGCATCTTGTTCTTTTCGTCGCCCCGCCAGTAGGCGCCCGAGGTCTTGAGCAGTTTTATGGCTTTGATCTTGCCTGTATCGAGGAGATGTGGCCCCCGGCAGAGGTCGATGAAATCTCCCTGCTGGTAGGTGCTGATCACGTCCGTATCTGGAATCTCAGCCAGGATTTCCAGCTTGTAATCTTCGCCCATGTTTTTAAAGATTTCCACCGCTTCAGCCTTGCTGAGTTCTTTGCGCTGATACACGAGATTCTGCTTGCTCAGGAAGACCATCCGTTCTTCGATCTGAGACAGTTCTTCATCGGTAAAGGGTGTGTCGCGGTCAAAATCGTAGTAAAAACCCTGTTCGATGGCTGGGCCGATGGTAACCTTTACGCTGGGGAAGAGCTGCTTCACGGCCTGGGCCATCAGATGCGAGGTGCTGTGCCAATATACTTCCTTGCCTTGTTCGGACTTGAAAGTATGCAACACCAGCGAACAGTCTTGCACTATCTCGTGATCCAGATCGACCGCCACTCCATCCACTTCGGCAAATATGGAGGCATCAGCCAGTCTGGGGCTGATATCCTGGGCTACCTGCAAAGGCTTGACGGGACTTTCATAGCTCTTGACCGAGCCATCTGGCAATGTGATATTTATACTCATTTTCACTCCAGTAACAATTTGCAATCTTATGCAATCCCCATCGTTGAAGCCATGCTTTTTGTCAAGTCTGGCTTTTCCAACCCTTCATCCTTAATGAATTGAAGATCACCAGCAGGGTGACGCCCACATCGGCAATGATGGCTTCCCACAAGCCGCTGATTCCTCCAATCCCCAGGGCCATGACCAAGACCTTGATTGGCAGCGCCAGGGTGATGTTCTGCGCCACAAATCTGCCTGTTTTGTGTGAGATTTGGAATAAGGCGGTCAGTTGCCTTGGATGGTCTTGCATCAGGATCACATCTGCGCTTTCCACCGATACCTGGCTGCCGATGCCTCCCATGGCGATACCCACATCCGCTCTGGCGATGCTGGGAGCGTCATTCATTCCGTCTCCCACAAACGCGACCCTGCCAGGGGTAGCTTGCATCAGTTGTTCCAGAATCTCCAGCTTCTGGCTGGGCAGCAACTCCGCGTGAAAGCTGTCAAAGCCAAGTTCCTCGCTCACCTTTTTCGCCTTGCTTTTTTTATCTCCCGAAAGCATGACGTTCCGCTTTACGCCAAGCTGCCGCAGTTCCTGCAGGGCTGGCTTCACGCCTTCTTTCAGTTCGTCCCCAAAGCATACGCAACCCAGATAGACGTCGTTTTTGGCAGCATGCACGACGCTGGTATATTCAACTTCCTCCAGGTTCAAAAAACCAAAGCTCTGCAAGAATTCCGCCGAGCCAACCATCAGCCTGTCCTTATCGTAAAGCACCAGAATGCCTCTGCCGGGATACTCCGAGTAGGCATTGACCAATCTGCCGTCATAATCAGCAGAGAAGCTCTTTTTGATTGCCTTGGCAAATGGATGGGAGGAGGTGTACTCGCTCAGGTAAAGCGTCTTTTCCAGTTCCGGACGGAGTGCCTCATCCCGAGCGACAATCCTTTCGATGCTCATATCACCCGTGGTCACCGTGCCTGTCTTATCGAAGACGACTGTATCCACTTCCCGCACCGCGTCCAGATACACGCTTCCTTTCAGGATTATCCCCTTTCTCGCGGCAATGCCGATTGCTATATAATAGGTAAGAGGGATGGAGATCACCAAGGCGCAGGGGCAGGATACGATGAGAAAGACCAGGGCGCGTTTGAACCACACAGCCGCGCTGAATCCAGCCAGGGTGGGGATCGTGAAGACCAGCAAGGCCAGTCCCACCACAATGGGCGTATAGTAGCGCGCAAACCTGCTGATAAACTTTTCCCGGGAAGATTTTTTGGCGGTGGCGTTGTCGATCAGTTGCATTATCTTGGAAACCGTGCTGTCCGCTTCCAGACTGCTAACCTGGATTTCGAGGAGGCTGTTGTTGTTCATAAAACCAGCATAGACTTGGGAGCCAGGGCTGACAAGATATGGCTCTGTTTCCCCGGTGAGGGTGGAGGTATCAACGGTGCTTTCTCCGCTTGTCACGCTGCCGTCCAGGGGGACACGCTCTCCCGGATACACCAAAATCAGGTCGCCAATCTGTATCTCAGACAGACGCTTGTCCACGATGTCGCCTCCGCTTTTGAGATGGGCGAGTTCCGGCTTCAGCGAAAGCAAGCCCCGCACCGACCTTCTGGAGTGCTCCACCGCCCTGTCTTCCAGCCACTGGCCAATTTGATAGAGAAGCATCACAGCCACCGCTTCCGGAAACTCGCCCAAAATGACGGCGCCGATTGTAGCCAGGGACATCAGGAGCTTTTCTGAAAACACCTGTTTCATAACAATAGAATGTGCGGCGCCCCTCAATACCCTGTATCCAACTAACAGATACGCCGCAAGGCCCAGCCAGTTTTCCCAGGGCAAAGGCAGGAACTGTGATGCGATGATAACTGCCAGACCAGCGGCGAGGGGAATCCAGGCGAAAAGCGCTTTTTTCTTCCGCGATAATTCTCCAGCCTCTGAAATCTCCACCGCAGGGTCGATGGAGGCAGCAACGCTGTTCAACATTATCAGTGGATTTTCTACTTTCTCAATGTACTCTACAGTCAGTTTTCTGGCCATGAAATCCAGGTTGGCCCTGTTTACGTTGCTTAAAGCCTGGATGCCTGCTTCTATCTTGTTTCCACAATCCGCGCAGCTGAGATTGCTGACCTCATACTCTCTAACTGTCATTATCCAATTTCCTCTATATGTTCAAGGGCGACATCGAACACCTCGCGCACATGATTGTCATTCAGGGAATAATAGATTGTGGTGCCATCCCTTCTTTGCTTTGTCAGCCTGTGTAAGCGGAGGATTTTCAATTGATGGGAAACGGCCGATTGTTCCATCTCCGATAGCCTGGCAAGGTCAGCCACGCACAATTCATATTGGGAAAGGAAGTAAATCAGTTTCAGGCGGGTCGGGTCACCGAACACTTTGAAGAATTCGCCCAAAGACTCTATGGTATCGGAGTCTGGCAATTCATCCTTAATCCGCTTTAAATCATCTTCCGGTATTGACTTGCAGGCGCACTGTTTGTTCATCTCATCCTCATGTATATGAATATATGTTCATATACTAATCAATACGCGTTCCAAACAAAGGATTTTTTACAAAATCGTGCGCCAGGGGATGAAAATCAAGATTTCATCTTAAAACCTGGTATCTGTAGTCTATCTGTCTTGTAAATAATGAGCTTAGTGATATTCTGTGAAACGATGGCAAACGCTCTCCGCTAATCCTCCCATATCGCTATCATTCTGTCCTACAACATGATAACCTGTCTTCCTTAGGTTATCCTTATAAAAGTTAAGGTTGACCTAAGGTAAAGCCAGGCAGATTATCAAGTGCGAAATGAACAAGACCTAAATCGGTAGTGCTTTATATGTTACTGTGTCCGTAATTTTATTAACTCATTTGTCCCTCATACGCTCATCGCTAACTGATCGCTGACTGAACGCTGACCAATCGCTGGGCTGGCTTTTAGCGGGAAATCAATGGATTTACGACAAGCTATCGAGGTATGGGGGCGAAGTGACTGATGGTATGAAAATATACAGGAAAAAATATAAGCTGCCATTGGATAAAATATCTTGACCCAAATTGACTACATCAACTACTGAGCTTATGAAGAAGATCATCCACATCGACATGGACGCCTATTTTGCCGCCCTTGAAATACGGGAAAACCCCGCGCTGGAGGGGAAATGTGTGATTGTGGGCGGCTCACCCAACAGCCGGGGCGTGGTCTCCACCTGTTCATATGAGGCGCGCAAGTATGGCGTTCGCAGCGGGATGAGCTCTCAACAAGCCTGGAAACTCTGTCCCCGGGGCATCTTCATTCGCCCCAATTTTCAACTCTACCGGAAGGTTTCCGAGCAGATCAGAAACGTGTTTTTCAGCTATACGGAGCTGGTGGAAACGATGTCTTTGGATGAGGCTTATCTTGATGTGAACGATAAAGCCGGCAATCTGGAGGAAGCCACTGAAATCGCCCGGAGCATCAAAAAGGAAATTCTGGCGGCCACCCGGCTTACCTGCTCGGCTGGCGTTTCTTTCAATAAGTTTCTGGCCAAGATAGGTTCCGAACTGAACAAGCCCGATGGCCTGTCTGTCATCAGGCCCCAGAACGCGCAGGAAATCCTGTTCTCGCTTCCCATAGGCAAGTTTTATGGAATCGGCAGGGTTACGGCGGCCAGAATGCAAAAGATGGGAATCAATAACGGCAAAGACCTGTATAACAAGGAGCTAAGGATTCTGCTTCGCCACTTTGGCAAGCTGGGGCAATACTATTATGATGTGGTGAGGGGGATAGATAACCGTGAGGTGGTTACAGAAACAGACCCCAAGTCCATTAGCTGCGAAAGCACCTTCCCTACGGACATTGGGGACATAGATGAGCTTATTGCAGAACTGAAGGAACTGGTGGAAAGGCTGGTCAACCGCATGACGCTCCACAAGATCCAGGGCAGGAATATAACCCTCAAGATCAAGTATGAGGATTTTGAACTGAACACCCGTTCCTGTCCGCTTCCTGAAACCACCAACGACATCAGTGTCTTGTTTGAATATGCCCAAAAGTTGTTGGTGGCAAACTGGAACGCCCAGCGCAAGATTCGCCTGTTAGGCGTGGGAGTGGGCAAGCTCGATCTGGGTGAAAAGAACGGCGACAGCCAGTTGGAAATACCTATCTGACTTTGAGCTGCGGCAGTTTCTGCAAGATGTTGCTGCCCACGATGACGCACAAGCCAAGCAAGGTGGCTGGATGGATGGCTTCTTTCAACACCAGCGAGATGAAAAGCAGTGAGACGAAAGGCGTCAGGAAGATGAGGTTGGCTATGCCCGGAGTGTTGTTTCCGCTTTGCAGGGCCTTCATCCAGAGGATGAATGTCAGCCCCATCTCAAAGATGCCCACGTATATCCCGCCAAGGATTCCGTAAAGCGCGTTGCCGCCATCCTGATTGATCATGAGGCCAAACAGTCTTCCCCCGCTGGCAAGGGCGATGATCAGCATTATTATTGTACCCACGGCAAAGTTGTACATCAGTTTGAGTTCCGGATCGCGCCTGTCTTTGAGGTTGATGATCCAATAGCTTGCCCAGATCAGCGAAGTGGACAAGGCCAGCCCAGAGCCGAGGGGATCGCTGAAATCCATGGATAGAGGTTTGCCTTGGGTAGATATTATCAAGACTCCCGCAAAACTCAGTAGCAGCGCGGCCAGATCGCTCCACCTGAACCTTTCTTTTAGGATAATGATTGATAACATGGAAAGCACTATCGCCCAAGTGTAGTTCAAGACCTGGGCTTCCTGGGCGCGCAGACGGTCATAGGCGATAAACAGAATAAGGTAGTAAACCAGAGGATTGAGGATGCCGGGCAGAAGTGACTTGACCAGGTTTTTCCCTAATGAATCGAAGGCGTTTCCTTTTTTCTTGATTAGATTCACCAGGACCAGAAAAAGCAGGGCGGTGGCGGATGAGACAAACATCAGGCCGATGGGGGTGAGGTGCCTGAGGGTAAGCTTGAATGCCGTGGAAACGGTGGACCATACCAAGACGGAGCCCAGGGCGTAGAGATAGGCTGTTCTGGTGTTCTGTGTCATCTTCTGCGCAAAGAAAAAGCCTGTCCAGATTTGGGCAGGCTTATCTAAATCTATTTAGGGTTTATTCCATCCCTTTGAGGATGTTTGAATACTGTTGCATCATGTCTTTATTGTTGGTCATCTGGGCACCCAGGATCAGCCACTGGACGGCTTCTTTGCTGGTTTCGTCATATCTGTGCCATTTGGTGGCATAGGTGATCAAATCGGTGTAATTCTCGGCTTCCCTCAGCAGAATCACGATTTCCTGATAGTCTTTGTCGTCATCGCGCTGGTTTAGCAGTTGTTTCAGATATTCCAAAGCGGCGGCATTGTCATTCTGTTTATAGGCAATGTATTTGGCATCGGACAGAGCGTCAATGTTGAGAGGGTCGATATTCAGCACCAATTGGTTGTTCACTTTGGCGGCGGCATAATCTTCCATCTCGAACTGGCAGTAGGAAAGGTTCATCAGGTTGTTGACATTGAGGGGTTCCAGTACTTTGACCTGCTCAAAAAATGTTTTGGCTTTGGCGTAGTCTTTCTGGTTCAGATAGAAGATGCCAAGCTCTTGCAGCAAGAGAACGTCGTTCGGATCCTTGGCATAGATCTTGAGCAGGATTTCCTCGGCTTTCTGGGGGTCGTTCAGATCCTTTTGATAGATGGTTTTCAGCTTGATCAAAGGCTCCACGCGGGAGGGATCCATGGCTGCGACGGTCTCGAAAATCTTCATGGCTTCGTTGGTATTGCCCTCATCCGCTTGTTTCTCACCTTCTTTGAAGATGCGAGTCCAGGCGCTGATCTTCCTTCTTTTCATGTCGCGGATGTCGGCCATGTCGCTTTCTTTTTTCTTCTCAAAGCCTTCAATTACCTGGATTGACCTATCGTAGTATTCATAAGCGGCTTTGTTGAGCTCAACAGTTTTGTCCGCGAAACGTTCCCCGTTGTAGAGACTGATGTCACCCATGCGGCGCAGGGCGTGGGCGTAGTCGGGATTGTCTTCCAATACGAGTTTGTAATACTGTTCCGCTTCCTCAACATTTTGACGCGTGTAAGCCTCGTTGGCTGTCATCAGATCGACTCTGGCCTGGGGGCTGAGTTTCTGGCGCGAGGTGGCACAGGCTGTGAGCAGCGTTGCCAAGACCATAACAAGGATTATTAATCGATTCATCTGTGATCTCCTGATTATTTATCACGTTAAAGCTCATAAAAAATATCTTGCCCAATAAGTCAAGGATTTTCCTCTTTCTAATGATTTCGCTTGCAGATCATCCGGAGAATGAGTCCGTTTATCTGCCCTTTGTTCAAAAAGCTCTTGACGAAATCATGCCACGAAGCCCAATGGGAATAAATATACCTTTAATCCGAGCCAGTGAGCCGGAAAGGAGAAGATATGGACTCAATACCCCAATTTGTAGGAAGAAATCTCTTCGACCTGGATGACTATTCCGCGGAAGAAATCATGTACATCTTGGAAGCAGCCAGGGGAATGAAAGAGATCAACCTCCGCCAGTACAAAAAAATCCCCACCCTGCGCGGAAAAACCATCTGCACCCTCTTTGTGGAAAACAGTACCCGCACGCGGATGAGCTTTGAACTGGCTGCCAGCCGCCTCAGCGCGGACGTGGTCAGCTTCCAGGCCACCGTTTCCTCCCTTCAGAAAGGCGAAAGCCTGCAAGACACGGTCTATACCCTGGACGCGATGGGCATCGACCTCTATTGCATCCGCCACAGCTCTCCCGGAAGCCCGCAACTGGTGCACAAATATTCCGGAAAACCCGTGATCAACGGAGGCGACGGCAGGCACGCCCATCCCACACAGGCCTTGTTGGATATCTTTTCCATCTGGGAAAAGCTGGGTAGCCTGGAAGGCCTCAAGATCACCATCGTGGGAGACATCCTGAACAGCCGCGTGGTGCGCTCCAATCTCATCGGCATGAAGAAGCTGGGGGCGGATGTGACCGTTTGTGGCCCGCGCACTCTGATGCCGGGAGGCATGGAAGATATCTATGGCTGCCGTGTGGAATACAACCTGCCGGAAGCCCTTAGGGACGCAGATGTGGTGATGGGCCTGCGCATGCAACTGGAACGCATGACTGAAGGCCTGTTTCCCAGCCTGGAAGAATACAGCAAACACTACGTGCTCTCCAAAGACACAATAAAATTTGCCAAGAAAGACGCTCTGATTATGCACCCCGGCCCCATGAACCGGGGGGTGGAAATCCTGCCCGAAATAGCAGACAGCGACCATAGCATCATCGTGGAACAGGTTGCCAATGGGGTGGCGGTGCGCATGGCGCTGATGTTCCTCATTCTCGGCGGAAAACTGTAAGGGAGGGAAAAATGACAACACTCATCAAAAACGGAACCGCTTACATCGACGGAGCCTTTGTAAAAAAAGACATTTTGATTGAAGACAAGTTAATCACCCGTATCGAGGACAAGATCAATGAACCTGCGGAAAAGGTGATAGACGCCAAGGGGATGCACGTATTCCCGGGCTTTGTGGACATACACGTGCATCTGCGCGACCCCGGCCAGACCTATAAGGAAGATATCGTTTCCGGAACCAGATCTGCGGCCAGGGGCGGCTTCACCTCCCTCTGCGCCATGCCAAACACAGACCCCGTGGTGGACAACATCGCCACTGTGGACTACATCCAGCGCAGGGCAAAGGATCTTGGCTCCGCCAAAGTCTATGTGATTGGCGCAATGACAAAAAAGAGCGAAGGCCTGGAGATCAGCGAGATGGCCACCATGAAGTCAGATGGGATCGTGGCTGTGTCGGACGACGGCAAATGCGTGCAAAACGCCAAACTGATGCTCAATTGCATGCGCTACGCCACCAATTTCGGGTTGCCCCTGATCGTGCACGCGGAAGACTACAACCTGAGCGGCAGCGGCCAGATCCATGCGGGGAAGATAGCGTTAAAGCTTGGCCTCACCGGCATTCCCGCCCTGGCTGAGGAAGTTATCATTTCCCGCGATATCATGTTGGCTGAAAACACAGGCTCCCGCCTTCATATCGCGCATATCAGCACCGCCCGCTCCATCGAACTGGTGAGGGAGGCCAAGCAGTTGGGCTTCAATATCACCTGCGAAGTCACGCCCCATCACCTGATCCTCACTGAGGATGCCTGCCTGGGCTTTGACACCAACACCAAGATGAAACCTCCCTTGCGCACAGAAGCAGACCGCCAGGCCTGCGTTCAAGCCCTCAAGGATGGAATCATAGACTGCATCGCGACAGATCATGCCCCCCACGCGGATTTTGAAAAGGTGAGGGAATTTGACCATGCCCCCTTTGGAGTCATCGGACTGGAAACGGCTTTCCCCGCACTTTACCACCATCTGGTGAAGCCGGGCCACATATCTTTGGAAAGGATTGTTGACGCCCTGACCAGCGTTCCTGCCTCCCTGTTGGATCTTCCCCCCAGCGCGCTCAAGATCGGATATCCAGCCGATATTTGCCTGGTGGATTTGAACCAGGAGACCAGCTTCGAGCCTGAAGAAATAGCCTCCAAGAGCAAAAACACCCCCTGGCTGAACCAAAAACTCTCCGGCAAGGTCATCTATACCATATTGGATGGAAGGATCACCTGGGAGGCTATTTGAGCGTTTGCCAGAAAACCCTGCCTGTAACTGGCGCGGATACTCCCCAACCCGGCTACCGGGTCTTGTGGATAGAGGATCACGAACTGGCTGCCCGCTGCGTTCCCGGAATGTTCTTTGAACTCAAGGCGGACCGGCGCGACCAGGCTAACAGGCTTTACAAACCCATCAGCGTATATCAGGTGAGAGAGGGCAGGATAGCTTTCATGGTCAAGGAAGTGGGGGAGGGTAGCAAGGCTCTCTGCTCGCTCCAGCCCGGCGAAGGTGTCAGGCTGATCGGCCCGTTGGGAAATGCTTTCCCCCTCCTGAATGTCCAAAACATCCTGCTGGTAAGCGGCGGAGTCGGATACCCGCCCCTGGCGTATCTCAAAAACTGCCTGCCTCCCTCGTCCCGTGTCATCCATCTGCATGGCGGAGCCAGCGCCAAAGATATTTTCCCCTGCGACATCGTTTGCACAGAAGACGGCAGCGCGGGAAGCAAAGGACGGGTGACAGACCTGGTTCCAAGCGTCATCGCGGAGAACCGGATCCAGCTTGTTTACAGTTGCGGGCCCCAACCCATGCTCAAGGCTTTGACGCGGATGGTGGAAGGGATTCCCCATTTTGTTTCCCTGGAAGCCTATATGGCCTGTGGGATAGGGGTTTGTTACGGCTGCTCGGTTCCCGTGGGAAATGAATTCAAGAGGGTATGCAAGGACGGCCCGGTGTTCAACGCGGCTGACATCGCCTGGGAGAAACTGTGAGTAGTAGCAAATCAAAACTGGGTAAGCTGGATTTCGACCCGCCGGTCACCGTGGCTTCCGGAACCTTTGGCACCGAATACTTCGATTTCTTTGACCAACGCTGGCTGGGCGCGTATGTGAGCAAGACCGTCACCTTTGAGCCCAAAGCTGGCAATCCCGTTCCGCGCCTGTATGAGACTGAGGCAGGACTGCTAAACGCGATCGGGCTTCAGAATCCTGGCTTGAAAGGCTTTATCGGCGATGAACTGCCCCGGCTGAGAGGCCAGCTTCAGATTCCTCTCATCGTAAGCTTTTCCGGCTCCACTCCCACGGAGTTTTGCCAAATGCTGGAATGCCTGGAAAAGCAGCCTGGAATCGCCGGCTACGAGGTGAATGTATCCTGCCCCAACGTAGAGAAGGAGGGGCTGCCCTTTGGCATCGACCCGGATGTGGTTTTCAATCTCACGCGGGAACTCAGCAAACTGACTGAAAAGGAATTGACCGTCAAACTCAGCCCCAACGTTTCCAGTATCGAGCAAGTCGCACAGGCCGCTGAAGCGGGAGGAGCTACCTCGCTGGCCCTGATCAACACCCTCTGGGGCATGGCCGTGGACTGGCGCACGGGCAAAAGCAGGATAGGGCGCAAGGTCTGTGGTTATAGCGGAATTGGAGTCAAACCGGTTGCCCTGGCGCTCACCTACAAAGCAGCCCAGGCCGTCAAGATACCCATTTTGGCAATGGGCGGGATCCACACTTGGCGGGACGCTCTGGAGTTCTTTTTCGCGGGAGCCTCCGTGGTGGCTGTCGGCACCGCGATGTTCAGCAACAGCCAGGCGGTGGTGGAACTGGTGCAAGGCCTGAACGGCTATCTTGAGGAGCATAACCTGCGCCTGAAGGACATTATCGGCAAAGTGAACTGAAGCGATTTCAGGCAACCCTGATTAGATGGAAAGGTGGAATGGTGGAAAGGAGACCTCACAAGTCGCACCCGACCCCAAAACAAAGCCCTTAGACTATATACCGTGTCATCACGGGCTTGACCCGTGATCCAGTCTTTTAGAATCAAGCACCAAGCCTGAAAACAACCAGCATCAACTTCTTGACAACCAAATAAATAAACCGATACATTCCGCAATATCCTTCATAGCCCCATCCTTTGCTGCTACTTGCTTCAGCGCTATCATCCTTAGGTCATCCTTATAAATTATAAGGTTGACCCCAGGAAGACCCAGGTTGGAGAGGGTGATGTAAATGAGGGCCATCATTTCCCCTTCCATAATAATAGGTGCTACGATCATGCTATGGAAAGGCGAAATGGCGAAAAGGTTCCCTTGAAATAATGCAAGCGAATAGTTTAAGAGGGAGACAAGAGAATCACCTAAAAGCTATACGCATGGAAATCCCAAACTCAGAATACAATAGTGATAGAAGCACTGAAAGAAATGGATAAATCACGTGGCTAAAGGCTGAAACCGTCATTGCTCTGTTAACTTGGCTTGACAAAAGAGTGGGGCTGATTATTTTGTCATTGTGTTCTTTTATAAGTATATAGGGGGTGACATGGTTTCGACAGGGAACCAGGGTGTGAGTGATGCATGCCGGAGACGCTGTCTGCTCCGTTATCAAGCAGCAAAACGCAAATTAACTGCAAACAACAACTACTCTTTAGCTGCATAAGCGGCTAACGTTCAACCTTTCCGAGCCGCCGGGAGAGGATTGGGCGTCGAAACAGTGCGGCTGCTCCGCGAGCGAGCGCTCATAGCTTGCGGCTAAGACCCTGAGCTTGGCTGGCATGGGTCTGATTGTCTTTTACCATGCACAGCCGCGAGCAAAGACAACTAAGCATTGTAGATTCGCTCATGTTCGGTTTTTTGGACGCGGGTTCGATACCCGCCACCTCCACCATTTTCGTTCAGGATGGGACAGTTTTTGTGGGTTTGTTTTCTTGCGCGCTTCGTCTGGAAGGAAGCGTGGACAAATAATCCTTTACAAATCCCAGCCCCTAAAAATATTGGAACAAAATTCATCTGGAGGATGAAATGCCACTAACACCTGAGGCTAAAACAGCTATCATGGCAGAGTTTAAACTCCATGAATCAGACACTGGCTCGCCGGAAGTCCAGGTTGCTCTTCTCACACGCCGGATCAACGACATCACAGTGCATTTGAAAGAGCACAGCAAGGACTTCAGCACGCGGCGTGGCCTGTTGAAACTGATCGGGCAGCGTCGGCGCCTTCTTGATTATTTGAAGCGGAAAGACATCACCCGCTACCGTGATCTGATCAAGGCGCTCAATATCAGAAAGTAAACTACGCCAGGATATTTGAGAGGAGGGGTCGACCGCTACAGGCTGATACCCTCCTTTCAAACTTTATGAACGCACCGGACAGCCGGCGCACAAACCAATAACCTCTACGGGAGTTTGAGCAATAAGCTCAGAGGGTGGCAGACCCTTTCAGCCTATTGCTTCTTCTCCCGCGGAACAAAAACAGGAGATGAAATGCACAATTTCAACATCATTAAAAGAGAAATAGAGTTTTGCGGACGCAAACTCTATGTGGAAACGGGCAGAATGGCCAAACAGGCCAACGGCAGCGTATTCATTAAATATGGGGAAACCTCAGTTCTGGTGACAGCCACCATGAGCAAGGAAGCTGCCGAGAATCAGGATTTCTTCCCCCTAACAGTTGACTACATCGAAAAGATGTATGCCAGCGGCAAGATTCCGGGTGGCTTCTTCAAACGGGAAGCCAAGCCCACCACCGACGCCACACTGTCCGCCCGTGTGATAGACCGCAGCATCAGGCCGCTGTTTCCGGACGGGTTCAGAAACCAGGTGCATGTGGTGCTCAACGTCCTTTCCTTCGACGGGATAAACGATCCCTCCGCGCTGGGCGTATTCGGCGCATCGCTGGCCCTGACCATCTCGGACATCCCCTTCAAAGGCCCCATCGCCGGAGTGACGGTTGGTTATATCGACGACCAGATCGTGGTCAACCCCGCCATGGCGGATGTGAATGAAAAATCCAAACTGAACCTTGCCGTTGCAGCCTCCGCCACCAGCGTGGTGATGATCGAATCTGCCGCCCAGGAGCTTAGCGAAGAGACAATGCTCGACGCCGTGTATGCCGGGCATGAAGAGATCAAGAAACTCTGCGCCCTGCAAAACGACTTTGCCGCAGAAGCCGCCAAGCCCAAGGTCGAAGTGGTTCTGGTTGGCATCCCCGAAGAGATCATGGCCAGGGTGGAAGCCGATTATGGCAAGACTATCGCGGAAGCTGCCGTGATCCTTGGCAAACAGGAACGGCAGGACGCCTTTGACAACGCCGAAGCCGAGATGTTGGAGAAATATCTGGCTGAAAACGAAGAGGCCTACGAAGAGAATGAGAAATGGTATAAAGCCGCTTATGAAGAGCTTATCCGCCGCTATGTGCGCGACTCCATCCTTAACAAGCACCATCGCGTGGATGGGCGTGGATTGGATGACCTGCGCGACATCACCTGCGAGATAGACGTGCTCCCCATCGTCCACGGCTCGGCTCTATTCACCCGTGGCGAAACCCAATCCCTGGGCACCCTCACCCTGGGCGGCGGAAGCGATGAACAGGTCATTGACGGCCTGGAAGTGGAGTATAAGAAAAGTTTCTATTTGCACTACAATTTCCCGCCTTTCAGCGTGGGAGAAGCCGGACGCATGGGCCCGGTCGGACGCCGCGAGCTGGGGCACGGAAACCTGGCGGAAAGAGCCCTCACCGCCGTATTGCCGGATAAGGAAAGCTTCCCCTACACCATGCGCGTCGTGGCAGACACCCTGGAATCGAACGGTTCTTCATCGATGGCTTCCATCTGTAGCGGCTGCCTGGCAATGATGGCTGCCGGCGTTCCAATCAAAGCTCCCGTGGCGGGCATCGCCAACGGCCTGATCATGGAAGGCGAAAACTATGTGGTGCTCACCGACATCATGGGCCTGGAAGACCACCTGGGCGACATGGACTTCAAGTGCGCGGGCACCAGGAAAGGCATCACCGCCATGCAGATGGACATCAAGATTGAGGGCATTACCAAAGACATCATGCGCATCGCCCTGAATAAAGCCAACGTGGCCCGCAACAGGATATTGGACCTTATGCACGACTGCATCCCGGAACCCAGGGAAGACCTGGCGCCCACAGCTCCGCGCATCGAAGCCTTCAAGGTTCCTGTGGATAAGATAGGAGAGATCATCGGGCCGAGCGGCAAAATGATCAAATCCATCATCGAAGCCTGCCAGGTTGAGATCGACATCCAGGATGACGGAACAGTCCGCATCCTCTCTCCCAACAAAGACTCGATCATGAAAGCCAAGGCCATGGTCAAGGGCATCGCCACCGACCCCGAAGTGGGCGAGGAGTTTGAAGGCCCCGTGACCCGCATCGAGCCTTACGGAGTGTTTGTGAAGATTCTGGGTGGCGTGAAAGAGGGCATGGTGCACGTTTCACAGATGCACACCAGCCGTATCGGACACCCGGAAGACATGGTCAAGCTGGGCGATATCGTCCATGTGAAGTCCCTGGGAATGGACAAAGGCAAGCTGGCGCTCACCATGAAAGGCGTGCCCGGCAATCCTGAACCCGATCCCAACGCTCCCAAACGCGAAAGGCCTTCCAACCGCAACGACAGGGGAGGCGACCGTGACCGCCGCTCCCATGGCAGAAACGACCGTTTCAACAAAAGATAAGGCTTGACATTATGACCGTAAACCTGGATGGTTAATTATAGCCATTCAGGTTTGGTCTTTTATATTATAAGAGGAAGGATAGCATGGATTACAAGATCGCCGACATCGGGCTGAAAGATTTTGGCCGCAAGGAGATAGAACTCGCCGAAGCTGAAATGCCCGGCCTGATCTCATTGCGCAACAAATACGCGAATAGCAAGCCCCTGAAGGGCGCCCGGATCATGGGAAGCCTGCATATGACCATCCAGACCGCGGTGTTGATAGAAACGCTGAAACTGCTTGGGGCGGATGTCAGGTGGGCAAGCTGCAATATATTTTCCACTCAAGACCACGCCGCTGCTGCCATCGCCGCATCCGGCACGCCAGTCTTTGCCTGGAAAGGCGAAAGCATCGAGGAATACTGGTGGTGCACCTTGCAGGCGCTAAGTTGGCCAAATGGCAAAGGGCCGGACCTCATCGTGGATGATGGCGGCGATGCCACCCTGATGGTGCACGAGGGCTACCGCCTGGAAGAGGAAATGGCACGCTTGGGCAAGAAACCTTCCGCAAATAGCAAATCTGAAGAAATGAGGATCGTGCAAAAGCTTCTGATCTCGGGTCTGGAAAAAGACCCCAAAAAATGGCACAGAATGGTCAAGAAACTCCGCGGAGTGAGTGAAGAGACCACCACCGGAGTCAACCGCCTGTATCAGATGCACGCGTCAGGCAAGCTGCTTTTCCCGGCGGTCAACGTGAACGATTCGGTCACCAAATCCAAGTTCGACAATCTCTATGGCTGCCGCGAATCACTGGCAGACGGCATCAAACGCGGAACTGACATCATGGTAGCTGGCAAGGTCGTGATGGTCTGTGGCTACGGCGATGTGGGTAAGGGCTGCGCGCAGTCGATGCGCGGTTTTGGCGCCCGGGTGATCGTGAGCGAGATCGACCCCATCTGCGCCCTGCAAGCGGCCATGGAAGGCTTTGAAGTCAACACCGTGGACAACGTTTTGGATATCGCTGATATCTATGTGACCGCCACCGGCAACTGTGACGTGATCAGGGTTGACCACATGCTCAAGATGAAGGACAACGCGATTGTTTGCAACATCGGCCATTTTGACAATGAGATACAGGTCAACCGCCTCTATTCGCTGGAAGGTGTGGTGAAAGAGAACATCAAGCCCCAGGTTGACCGCATCAGAATGCCTAATGACAAATCCATCATTCTGCTTTCGGAAGGACGTTTGGTGAACCTGGGCAACGCCACCGGGCATCCATCCTTTGTGATGAGCTGTTCTTTCACCAATCAGATTATGGCACAGCTCGACCTGTGGAAAAACAAGCACCAGATCGGGGTACACACGCTGCCCAAGATCCTCGATGAAGAAGTCGCTCGCCTGCATCTTGAGAAACTGGGTGTCAAATTGACCATGCTCACCCGACATCAATCAGAATATATCAACGTCCCCATCAAAGGCCCTTACAAGCCGGAATATTACCGCTATTAACACTTTATGGCTACCAACGCGCCTGTATTGATTGACGAGCTGTTCGGCGAACTTATAGTTCCAACCGGGGATGAGCGCTGGGCGGTGATTCACACCAAACCACGCTGCGAAAAGAAACTGGCCGATTACGCCATGCGGTCAGGCATCCATTATTATCTTCCCCAAATGGATAGCAAGAGGGTCTATAACAAGCGCACCGTATCGTTCACCAAACCTATGTTTCCCAGCTATCTGTTTTGTGTGCTCGATTTTGCCAAAAAGCAGAAACTGATGATGACTGGCTTGACGGTTGGATTCATCAGAGTTCCTGTTCAGGAAGAGCTTCTGGAAGAACTGGTTAACATCAGAATGCTGCGTCAGCCCAAGGTAGAGATTAAAAACGCGCTTTGGCTGTCCAGGGGATTGGAGGTGGAAATTGTCCGCGGGCCGCTCAAAGGTGTCACTGGAATCGTGGAAGACCACACAAAGCTAAATGAGGTGCGCCTGCAGGTGAATATACTGCGCCAGGCTGTGCTTGTGATGGTCGATCCGGCGAATGTGAAGATCTTGGGGGACTACATCCTGGAAGAGGAAAGTCTGTGAAGATACTGATCACCGGCGGAGCTGGGTTCATCGGTTCACATGTGGCGGATGCCTGTCTGGAAGCCGGGCACGAGGTGGTTGTGGTGGATGACCTTTCCACTGGAAGCATGGACAACCTCAATCCAAGAGCAAAGTTTTATCAGATCAGCATCTGTGATCCCGCCATCAGCAAGGTTTTCGAGCGGGAACGGCCTGACATCGTGAATCATCACGCCGCCCAGATAAGCGTGCCCAGATCGATAGAAGACCCCCTCGCCGATGTGGAAACCAATGTGAAAGGAACGGTGAACCTGCTGGAGAACTGTGTAAAGTATAGGGTTAAGAAAGTAGTCTTTATCTCTTCTGGCGGAGCTATTTACGGAGAAGCGGAAGAATACCCGACATCGGAAGCCTATCCGCCCAAACCTCTGTCCGTATATGCCATCAATAAGCTGGTGGGTGAGAACTACCTCCATTTTTACAACCATCAATATGGCCTGAACTACACTGTTTTGCGCTACGCGAATGTCTATGGACCGCGTCAGAATGCCTCCGGCGAAGCGGGAGTGGTCTCCATCTTTATCAACTCCCTGCTGGATGGCAAAACGCCCACCATTAATGCCTATCCTGACGCTCCGGAGGGAATGATCCGCGATTACGTGTATGTGATGGATGTCGTGCGTGCCAATCTGTTGGCATTGGACAGGGGAGACAAGGAAATCTTCAATATCGGCACCTGCGTCGAGACCACAACATCCCTTTTGTATAAGACAATCCTGTGGCATTTGGGAATGCAAAAGGAACCACTGCGCGGGGAAGCAAGGCAGGGCGATCTGCGCAGGTCAATGCTGAATTATAGCAAGGCTTTCCAGGAACTGGGCTGGAGCCCGATCTTCACCCTGGAACAAGGTATAAAGGAAACTGTGCAATACTATCTGCGAACGAGGAGTAAAAGATGAATCTGGCCATGATAGGCAGCGGTTATGTAGGCTTGGTGAGCGGCACTTGTTTTGCCAATATGGGAAACCATGTAATTTGCGTGGACAACAACCACGAAAAGATTAAACGGCTGAACAACAACGATATACCCATTTACGAGCCGGGCCTCAAAGAGCTGGTGAAGGTAAACCGCGCTGCTGGCAGGCTGAGCTTCACCACAGATCTCAAACATGCCGTGCAAGAGTGTCCGGTGATCTTCATCGCGGTAGGCACCCCTCCCGGTGAAGATGGCTCGGCTGACCTTTCCTATGTGCTGCAAGTAGCCGAAGATATCGCCACCCACATGCAGGAGCATAAGATAATCGTAAACAAATCTACTGTTCCGGTGGGAACGGCAGACATGGTGAAGGAAAAGATTGCGGGAATTCTTGACGCCATGGGCAAGAACCTGAGTTTCGATGTGGTCTCCAATCCAGAGTTTTTGAAGGAAGGGGCCGCAATCGAGGACTTCATGAAGCCAGATAGGGTGATCATCGGCGCAGATTCCGCCAGCGCTGGCGAAGTGATCAGGTCTCTCTACCTGCCCTTTAACCGCAACAACGACAGGGTCATTATGATGGGCGTGCGTTCAGCCGAGATGACCAAGTATGCCGCCAATGCCATGCTCGCCACCAAGATCTCTTTCATGAACGAGCTTTCGCGCCTTTGCGACGCCTTGGGTGTGGATATAGCGGATGTGAGGCAGGGGATAGGATCGGACAGCAGGATTGGCTACAAGTTCATCTATCCCGGTCTGGGATTTGGCGGCTCCTGTTTTCCCAAAGACCTTAAAGCGTTGATCCGCATGCACCGGGAAAATGATCTGCAGCCCAGTATATTGGAATCCGTGGAACGGGTTAACAGCGAGCAGAAAGCCTTTTTTGTGGAAAAGATTGCCCAGTATTTTGGCCACCAATTGGATGGCCTGGTATTTGCCATATGGGGGCTTGCTTTCAAGCCCCAGACAGACGATATGCGCGAAGCTCCGTCCATCGATGTTATCCGCTCTCTCCGGTCTTCCGGCGCCAAAATCCGGGCTTATGATCCGGTGGCCATCGATGAAGCTCGCAAAATATTTGGGGATGATCCCGGTATCGTGTTTTGCCCGGACGAATATGACGCCTTAGAGGGAGCTTCAGCCATGTTGTTGCTTACGGAATGGCATCAATTCCGCTATCCCGACTTCGCCCAAATCAAAAACAGACTGGCACAGCCGGTGATCTTTGACGGCCGTAACCAATACGACCTGGAACAAATGAAGGAACTTGGCTTCAAATACATCTCGGTGGGGCGGCCAGCCGTCATTTAAAGTATTCTCTCACCTTTGCCATTTCTGACGGAATGTCTATTTTCTGGGGACATTTAGAAAGGCATGTGCCGCAGTTGACGCATTTATCCGCTCTTGCCTCTTCGGGGATGAACGTCTCGTATTCCCGCTTGTGCCTTTCCTTTTCGCCAAACATCATCGATTCGTTATAAGTGCCAAATACATCGGGGATGCCGACTTTGTGGGGGCAGGGCAGGCAATATCTGCATTCTGTGCAGGGGATGGCTATGCGCCGCAGATACTCTCGCCTGGCTTTTTTGTACAGATCGAGTTCCCGAGGGCTAAGGCTGTCAGCTTCGCTGCGCTCCGCGATGGCGATGTTTTCCTCGATCTGCTTTAGACTCCCCATGCCCGAGAGCAAGACCGTGCATCCGGAAAGATTCCAGACCCAGCGCAACCCCCTTTCCACGGCAGACCAGGTTTCGCTGCTTTTCAACCACACATTTTCCACTTCCGGCGGGATGGGGGAGACCAGTTTGCCTCCTCTGAGGGGCTCCATGGAAATCACGCCCATATTCTTTTGCAGGGCAAGCTGATAACCGCGGTATCCAGCCTGATAATGGGTGTCGAGATAGTTGAGCATGAACTGGCAAAAATCCCAGTCGTAGCTTTCCACTATCTTCCTAAAAACCGGATAGCTGTCATGGAATGAAAAGCCAATGTGGCGTATCTTATTTTCGGATTTGATCTTTGAGAGCCAGTCGAGCACTCCAAAGGATTTCATCTTGTCCCACGATTTCTTGTTCAAAGCGTGCAAAAGATAATAATCGATATGATCGGTTTGCAGCCTTTCTAACTGTTTGTTCAGAAACTCATCCATATCGGCGGGCGTCTTGATCAGCCAACAGGGAAGCTTGGTGGCGATATAGAATCTGTTTCTGTCGGTTTGGGCGATGAACTTGCCCAGCAGCGGTTCGCTCGCGCCATGGTGATAGCCCCAGGCGGTGTCAAAATAGTTTATGCCATGCTCAAGGGCATAGTGAAGCATTTGCATGGATTTCTCTTCATCCAGCGATCCATCCCCGCGGGTGGGTAGCCTCATCAGCCCCAAACCCAATACTGAAAGGGCGTCCCTGGATTTTGGCATTGTCCTGTATTTCATCTTTCTGCTCCCAGAGTGATCGTTTTTGTCATTAAGTCAGCTTGCCCGCTTCTGTCAAACTCTTTTCCGCACTTCTCATTTTGTAGTGATTTCAAGGCTGCCATTTTACCCCGTCAAATGGCGGCACCTTTCCACCTTTCCACAATTCATAGCACCTATATATTATAGAGGGATGGGTCTCATTTGCATCCCGCGCTTTGAAGTGGGTCTTCCTGGGGTCAACCTTATAATTTATAAGGATGACCTAAGGATGATGGCTCCAAAGCCAGTAGCAGCAAAGGAGGGCGGTATGAAGGATATTGCGGAATGTATCAACATAATTATGTGGTTATCAAGGAATTGATGCCGGTTGTTTTAGGATTGGGTGTTTGTTTTAAGGGAACCTCACCATTTTACCTTTCCACGGGTTTTTCAAGAGAAAGTCAAATGACATATTCCATAACAAAGCTTGGTGAATGCGAATTGATATTAGCAGTTCTGAAATCTGTCCTGTTTCCAATTCAGCGATTTTTTAAATTCTTTTCGAGCAATTTATCCAGCTTGTTTTCCATGCTTTAGCCAGCATGTTCTGAATCTGCTTAGACAATCCCCCGCCCATGGCTGCGATAAGAATGTCCTTGACACAAAGATGCGATATTAGTTTTGGCTTAAGTCATAAAATCAAAATATAGGAATGGAGGAAAACAATGTCCGCTAATCTCAAATACGGGGCCATTAGCTCTGCAGAAGCCATGGAACTGGAAGAAAAATATGGAGCTCATAATTACCATCCCCTGCCGGTTGTTCTGGCCAAAGGTGAAGGTGTGTTTTTGTGGGATCCGGAAGGCAACAGATACTTTGACTTTCTGTCGGCTTATTCTGCCGTAAACCAGGGGCATTGTCACCCCAAAATCATCAAAGCCCTCACCGACCAGGCCCAGGAGCTTACCCTCACTTCCCGCGCTTTTTTCAACAACAAACTGGGTCCCTATGAAAAGTATATCACCGAGTACTTTGGCTATGACATGTTGTTGCCCATGAACACCGGAGCAGAAGCGGTGGAAACAGCCATGAAGCTTGCCCGCAAGTGGGCTTACCAGGTAAAGGGAGTGGAAAAGGACAGCGCCATCATCGTGTTTGTGGAAAACAATTTCCATGGCCGCACCCTGGCGATAGTTTCAGCTTCCACCGATCCAGATTGCTACGAAGGCTATGGGCCCTTTATCCCCGGCATCGCAAAAATTCCCTACAACGACGCGAATGCCCTGAAAACCTACCTTGAAAAGCATGGCAAGAATGTGGCTGCTTTCATCGTGGAGCCGATCCAGGGCGAAGCAGGCGTGTTTGTTCCGGACGAAGGCTATTTGAAAGCTTGCTACGAACTTTGCAAGCAACACAATGTGCTCTTTGTGGCGGATGAGATCCAGACAGGTATTGCCAGAACAGGTAAACTCCTGGCTTGCGACTATGAAAACGTGCGCCCCGACATGCTGCTCCTGGGCAAGGCTCTGGCTGGCGGCGTGCTTCCCGTTTCTGCAGTCCTTGCGGACCGCGAGGTCATGCTCACCATCAAGCCGGGCCAACACGGCTCAACCTTCGGAGGATTTCCCCTTGCCTGCACGGTAGCCACGGCCGCCCTACAGGTGGTGAAAGATGAAAACCTGGCCCAAAGAGCTTATGACTTAGGCAAGATATTCCGTGACGAACTGAAGAAAATCGACAACCCAATGCTTAAACTGGTGAGAGGAAAGGGGCTGTTGAACGCCATAGTCGTGGAACCCAAGAACAACTATGAAGCCTGGGATGTCTGCCTGAAACTGAAAGATAAAGGCATCCTCTGCAAACCCACCCACAGACACATAATCCGCCTGGCGCCACCCTTGGTGATTACAGAAGAACAACTGCTTGAATGCGTTGGCATCATCAAATCCGTCTTTGACGAACTGAAATAATAATAAATGGTATAAAAGGCTGCCTCTTCCACGCAAGGGGCAGCCATCTTATCTGATGACATCGGACACTTTCAAAAGCGGGTTTGTGGCCATCATCGGCAAACCCAACACGGGCAAATCGACCCTCATCAACCGTATTATCGGAGAGAAGCTCTCCATCACTTCCCCCAAACCCCAAACGACCCGCTACTCCATCAAAGGCATTCTCAACCGTTCTGACTGCCAGTTAATCTTCATCGACACTCCGGGCTACCTCAAACCCCGTTATGAGTTGCAACACAGGATGCAAAAGATCTGGCAGGACGCGTTCAAGGATGTTGATCTGGTGATATATGTGGCCGATCTTACCAGCTTTCCCACCGATTACGATCTTGAGGTGATGGAACACCTGAGACGGGTCAGAACGCCTCAACTGGCTGTGTTCAACAAGCTGGACAAACTCCCAGCGCCCGATAGGGAGCAGTTTTCAAAGCAGCTGCCGGATTCGATTGAGCGCCATTTCTTCGTTTCGGCTATGACCGGAGAGGGCATAGACGAACTGGTTGAATCCATCCTGCATTACATTCCCTATCATGAGCCCTACTATCAGGAAGACCAGCTTTCGGATCTGCCCATGCGCTTCTTTGCCCAGGAAATCATCCGTGAAGGCATCTTTAAGCTCTTTGAACAGGAGATTCCCTATTCTGCCGCGGTGTTGGTGGAGAGATACACTGAAGAAGCGGACAGGGTGGTGATCGACGCTGTGATCTGGCTTGAACGGCAAAGCCAGAAACCTATCCTGATCGGGAAGAACGGAACCAAACTAAAACAGATTCGCGAATATGGGGAAAAGCAATTGAGCGCCTGGCTGGAACAACCGGTGCAAATCCACCTGTGGGTGAAAATCAATCCCAAATGGCGCAAGAAAAACACCGCCCTTAAAGAGTTGGGTTTCAGCTAAGAATGTCCTCATCTCTGAATTCTGTTGACAAAATTGCGGAGTAAGCGGGAGAGTATTCCCACCTTGTCCAGAATGGTTTTTGTATTTAAAAATTGCACTCACAAAGAATGATTTATGCGTCGAGACAATAGCAAAGAAACACTGCTTGCTGTGGATATAGGCAACACCAATATCTCCTGCGGATTATATCTGGACGGGGAGATGGCTTGGTTTGGGCGTCTGTTCACTTCCACACAGCGAACCGCGGACGAATATTTTGGACTGCTCAGTCCTCTGCTGGAGCGTCTTACGGGAATGGAGATATCCCACATCGTTTTTGCCAGCGTAGTGCCCGAACTGACCCGTATCTGGCAGCAACTCTTTAAGAAATACATCCCTGTTCCCGTGACGCAAATCAACGCACTGAGCAAGCTGGGTCTGGGCTTCCACGTAGCAGACCCTTCCTTCATCGGCGCGGACTTGATCGCCAACGCGTTTGGAGCTTGGAAGAAGTATAAGACCAATTGCATAATAATAGATTTGGGAACGGCAACTAAAATACAGTTGGTAAGCGAAACAGGACAGTTTGAGGGAGCGGTGATTGCGCCGGGCTTGAAGACCAGCGCGGAACAGCTCACTTCCAAGGCAGCCCAGCTTTCCCAGATCGAGATAGCAGCCCCTTCCGCGTTGTTGGGAACCAACACCAAAGACGCCATGCTTTCCGGCATTGTCCAGGGCCATGCCTTCATGCTTGAAGCCTTCATCCGGAAAGTGAAAGAGCAGTATTGCGCGGGCAAAAATGTGGTCACTGTCATCACCGGCGGCATTTCAGAACTACTGGTTCCCCTGATGCCTTCAGTTGACATCCTGGATAAGTCGCTAACCCTGGACGGTCTGCATTTGGCTTTTCAACAGTTATCGCGCAAGTGAGTACATGCTCAAACGCCTTCTGATTCTGCTCATTCCATTTATCGTGATCGCCGCACTCACGGCTAATCCCTTTTATCCCCGGCTTTACCTGCCTGGCTATGTCCCCCAGGTAGATAACCAGATGGATGTCTATAAACTCAACAAAGGTTTGGAACTATACAAAGACCAGCCCTACCTGATCCAGGGGTTCAAGCTCGACCGTAAAGAAAAGGTGGATTTCCAAGAGCAGAAAGTGGTCATTTCCACCCAGATAGGCGACTTTAAACTGGTTCCGGACCGGACGGTGTCATTCGACAGCTACTTCACCAACCTGAAAAAGAAAAGCTTCCGGAAGTCCCTGATCGAAAACTTCAGCAGCCGGACTCAACAAACCGCGGTCACCACAACTGGTCTGATCCGTGAATTCGTGTTGGAAATTCCTTCCATCGCCATGCCAAAGGCGGTTCAAAAGGTTCTGGGCTCCTCTCCGCCAAGGCTTAATCTGGACGGAACTCAAAAGATAAGCCTGGAAGCGGGTAGCGTCAAGCGCAAGAATGTTGCCATCTACGAAGCTGACAACTCCAGCCGTTTTGAGGTCAAGATGGAGCAGGAAACCAACCTGCGCCTGTCGGGAACCATCGGCGACAAGATATCTGTGAACCTGAAGTATAACAGTAAGATGGATGAGCAGCTCTTCGATCCCAACAACGTTAGCCTGAAATACACCGGCGATGAAGACGAAATCATCAAAAGCATTGAGGCGGGTAACATCACCCTGGCCCTGGCTGGCTCCCGCTACATCAGCTATTCAACTGCCTCGCAGGGACTGTTTGGCGTAACTTCCAAGCTCAAATACGGAAATCTGGACCTTACCCTGATCGCCAGTACGGAAGAAGGTGAGAAAAACAAGCAAAGCTACATCGGAACCAGCCAGGCAGATTCAACTGTGTTCCGCAGCCGTGACTACGCCGCGCGCACCATGTATTACCTCATCGACCCCTATGAGCTGTACGATCTCTATACAGAGGCGGATGCCTCTCCCAACGTGCCTGCCGGCTGGATCAACAACGCGATCAAAACCAATCCCTATGGTCAGTGGATGATCAAGCCCGGCTCCGAGTCACTCCTGCCCAAAAATGGTTCCGTGCGGGTGTTTATAGACGACGCCAATCCCAATAACAACGTGCAAGCTGCAGTGGGGGATACCATCTTTATAAGTCCAACGGAGTATTATGTGCCCTATTACGATGAACTAATCGAGGGCACAGACTTCGTAACTGACTATAGTTCGGGTATTATTCAGATCAACCGGGCTGTGGATCGCAGAACCACGATCGCGGTAACCTATGTGGATCAGAACAACAACACGGTTCCCGCCGTGGATGCGGATGAGGAGGCCGATGGAGACCTGGATCTCAAGGTTATCCGCCGCCGCAACCAGGAATACAACCCCACAGATCCCAATAACGTATGGCATTACCAGATGCGCAATGCCTACAACATGAACAAGACCAACATCAAAAGCGACGGGTTCACCCTCAACATCTACACCGTTAATGTGGACCTGACCCGCAACTATCTGATCCCAGATTCGCTTTCCGCGTCCGGCATCCTTACCTATAATGATTATCTGCGCATGGATAGCAGTGGCGATGGCCTGATCAACGGTGACGACAACACCGTGAACCTCGCAACAGGTATCATCCTGATCCCCTTCATCGAGCCTTTCAAGCCATTGGGCGATGGCATTATCTATACCGAGGAAAACGAGAACATCAGCTATCAGAATATCAGCCTCTTCCTCTCAGTGAAGGGCAAAGTTGGCCGCGAGGCGGTGGATCTTTCCCAGGGCGGGATCCTCAAGGGCAGTGTGATTGTGAAGGTCAATGGAGTGGAGCAGAGGGAAAATGTGGATTATCTGGTGGATTACGATTTTGGCCGGATCACCTTTTTAACTTCCGCGGGCAAAGACCCTGATGCCAAGATCGAGATCGATTACGAATTCCGCAGCACTTTCAGCGTGGCCAGCAAGTCTTTGGCTGGAGCAAGGGCGGATTGGAATTTCACAGATTACGCCAAGCTGGGTGGCACCTTTATTTACCGCACTGAGAATGTGGCTGACCGGCGTCCCCGCATCGGCAACGAAAACATCCAGATGATGATGGCGGACGTGGATGGCAGCTTCACCGTCAAGCCCCGGTTCGTCACCAAGTGGCTGGATGCCCTGCCTTTCCTCAAGACCAGCGCCGAATCCCGCTTCACCCTGTCTGGCGAACTGGCCTTTACCATCCCAAATATTTACGGCGACCCCAAAACAAAGACCAAGGCCGCCTATATAGACGACATGGAGTCCATCGAAGACTCCTATCCCATGGGTGTGACAATTGGTTCCTGGTCGCATGCGAGCAAGCCCTACAACACCTCGCTGGCAAAGGGAAGGACCATCTGGTACAATCCCAAAAACATATACCGCGAGCAGTTGGAAGACCCCGCCACCCTCACCGACAACGAAAAGAAGGAAACTGTCACCGTATTGGCCCTCAAGGTATTCCCCAGCAAGCTTGGCGTCGAAGGCGGCAACGTTGAGAGCTGGGGCGGGGTGATGAAGTATCTGGGCAACCAATTGGATTTTTCGCAGAAGAAGTATCTGCAGGTTTTGGTGAAAGTGTTGCCCCATCCAGGTTCGCCAGCTCCCAATCCTACCATGCGCATAGATATCGGAGATATCAACGAGGATTTCTACACCGAGTTCGGCGGTTTGGGAGTGTTGAACAGTGAGGATAAAAACTCCGATGGAGTGCTTAGCCTTGAAGAAGATGTGGGACTGGATGGCATCCCCAACGGACAACCCGGAGACGACCCCAACGACGACGCCTCCAACGCGATCGACCAGTATGGCGACTACCCCAAGATCAATGGCACGGAAGGCAACAGGGTTTTGGACACTGAAGACCTGGACAACAATGGCGTGCTCAACACCCTCGACCGCTATTTCAGCTACGCCATTTCGCTCACCGACTCTCTGTACCTGGAAAGCGTGAACCACGATGGCTGGAGGCTCTACCGCATTCCTCTCACCGACCCCAATTCCTATGTGATAGTCAACAACTCTTCCACATCCACGCCCCCCACGCTGAAGAAGATATCCTATGGCAGGATAACCCTGGAAACAGATGAAACCGCCAAGGTTCTTATCTCAGAAGTCTCCGCCGTGGGAAACAAATGGCAGGATTTTTACGTTCGCTACGCCAACGACCTGATCGTGCCCGATGCGCTGGTCAATTCATACAATACATCCTATCTGTCCGGTATAGTAAATAACCAGAAAAACAGTAGCCACTATACATCCCCGGAAGGCACCTATTACATCGAGGACGAACGCGAAACAAGCGAATCAGCCCTCTCTCTGCAGATTCAGAACCTCCAGCCTGGCCATCAGGTCTTGCTGAGGCAAAGACTCTTCGATCCTTACAGCCTGCTTTCCTACAGCAATATAAAATACTATTTCTATCCTGAAGCCAGTGACAACAATCCATTCCATCCGGATTCCGTTGAGGTGGTGTTCCGGGTGGGTGCGGACAGCCTCAACTACTACCAGGCCAGCCAGAGAGTGGCTGTGATTCCTTATCATCAGAAGATGCAGCGTGATGACTGGACAGCCCTCAGCATCAACCTGCAGGATCTGACCTCGATGAAGGAAGCCTTTTACGGCGAAACATCCGGCTCTATAACCCTGGACAATACCCGGTACAGCTTCAAGGGGAATCCCACCCTCACCAACGTGCGCGACATCTATTTCGGAATCTACAACCCGAGCGACATCCCATCTCCAATGCCCCTGAATGGCACCATCTATTTCAATGACCTCACTGTGACCGACCCCTACGAAGACGTCGGCGTGGCCCGGAGGGTGTCGCTCAACTCCGTATTTGCCGATTTTAGCACCCTGGATGTGGATTATGAGGAAAAGAGCGAGAACTTCAACACCACCATCCAGCGCGGACGTTCCAACACATTCACCAGCCTTAGATCCCTGAACATCAGCAACAAGTATTTCCTGAACAAGTTTTTCCCCGCCTCCTGGGGTCTGGATATGCCTCTGAGCCTGATGCGCACCTACTCGCTTGGCATTCCCAGATTCAGAGCGAATTCAGACCTCCTGCGCGACAACATCGCGGATCCAGATGAAAAGCACCGCGAACGCAATGAAAACCTGGTCTATTCGGCCGATTTTGGCATCAGCCAGCGCACCGCCCCCAAGAACAAGATTCTGGCCTACACTATCTATCGGAGTTCCTTCAGCGGAAGGATAGAGAAGGCTTTCCGGCATGCTCCCACCGCAGCGGACACCACCTTCACCTGGCGCGGAACCTATAATTACAACCTCAGCTTTCCCAGCAACAGCGTCAGCTTCCCCTTGTTTAAAAACTACCTGCTGGGATTCTTTCCCACAACCTGGAACAACAGCTTTACCCTCAGCGCCACGGAACCACAAAGTTGGAACTGGGAGCGCAGGGACAACGTTTACAACTGGCATCCGCGCAGCCAGACCGTGGATACCAAACTCTTCACATCAGATACAAACGTCAACTGGGGCCTCACCTCGGACATCGCTCTCACATTACGTTTTAACAGCAAGCGCGACCTGATCCAGAAGCACTACCTCAAGAATATAAACGTCGGCAAACTAACCGAATATGTTCAGGATCTGGGGGTGAACTACAATCCCAACTACTTCAGAAAATACTTTAATCTCACCTTGAGCGGGAGCAGCCGGTTCTCGGAAAACCAGCGTAAATACTACCAGAACGTTTCCGGGGTGCAGACCGAGTTCTACCAGAGCGATGGTAACTCCAACCGCACGGTGCGCGCCAACCTCGCCCTGACAAACTCCACCTTGCTGAGCGGCTGGGCGGATGCCCTGAATGCCAGGCACGGCAACAAACAAAAGTCTGACAAGCCCGACGAATCCGACAAAGGAGACAAACCGGAAGACCTGAAACAAGAAGAACTCAAACAGGAAGAGGAAAACAAACTCAAGGAAGAGATGCTCCGCAAGCTTGAGCAACAGAAATGGGACGAGGAAGCAAAAAAGCGCGAGGATGAACGCCAGAGGCTGATCGACGAAGGTGCATCCGAGGATGAGCTCAGGAAATGGGATGAGATGAATCAGCCCCCAAAAGACTATGATCCAGGCGATCTTGATATAAATTGGGGAGACCCCAAATATAAATATGAAGAAGGGTATGATCCTAACAAAGACAAACCTGATGACGGAACCAAGGACTCCGGCAAGAAGCCTGGCACCGGTTCCGGTTTTTATCTGCCGGGTGCTTTACTGGGCTATCTGAGCAAGCTCAAAAACATTACCCTGTCTTATCAGAACGCCTACAAGATGGGCTACTCACGCAAGGACGACCGTCCTCCTTTCAGCTTCCAGCTTGGACTGCCTCACACTGTGCCGGATTCATACCTTGATTCCACCGACGACGAAAACACCTTCACCCTGGCCAGCGGGATCAGCTTCCATCGCCGCCTGGATAGCACCATCAACTATTCCTATTCGCTCAACAAACGCTATTCCACCGCGTCCAACCAGTCCAGGGCAGTCATTTTCCCCGATGTGACCCTGTCGCTGATGGAGGTTGAAAAGATAGTTGGGTTGGGTAAATTTGTGACCAGTTCACGCTTGAACAGCGGATTCCAATACACAGTCAGAAGCAGCGGCGACCTCGATTGGGAAAAGCCAAAACAGGAAAGCAAAACCATCGCCCTCAATCCGCTTCTCGGCATCACAGGCACCCTGTTCAAAAACCTGAGCGCCAACCTCAGCTATACCATCAACTCCAGCAATAACGTTACCGATATGGATACCTACGACATTATCAAGAAAGCGAACAGCAACTCACTGAACGGCAATCTGTCCTATTCATTCCGCAGCGGCAGAGGCTTCACCATCCCATTTACAAAAAAGAAAATCCATATCAAAAACGAACTTACTTCCAGCCTGGCGATCGTGTTTGAACGCAACTTTGAAGAAACCTTCGGCCGCGAGTCGTCCCAGGTTGACCGCGATGGTACCCGGATATCAATCACCCCCGGCGCCACCTATCAGTTCAACGCGGATATCAGAGGCGGGCTCACCGGAACCTGGGAAAAGACCTCCGACAAGAAAAGGGATACCGGCATGAGGACATTCCGCCTGGGCATCTGGGCAGAGGTGAACCTGTAAAGAAGCCACTTTGATAGAAAAATTGGCAGCCTGTCTTGCTCTATCACCCGCTTGACAAACCATTGTTTCGCCCTCATATTACGACCTCCATCCAAAGACCAGTTGATGTCCGGCTGAAAATCGGTCCAGCGGTCGGTCAGCGGTCAATGAGCGGTCAATTAGCGATCAAGATAAGAGGGCTTAATGACGGCCCTCTGGCTCAGCATAAGCTGGCAAGGGAGGGAAACCCGCTTTTCCCTGCACTGATTCAGTCTTTCAAGCTCTGTTTAATACTTGCGTCAGTTAACATATATCGCTTGCTATCCCGTTTTTCCTTCATAGCGCCCTCCTTCGCTGCTACAGGCTTTGGAGCCATCATCCTTAGGTCATCCTTATAAATTATAAGGTTGACCCCAGGAAGACCCACGCCGGAGAGGGTGATGCAAATGAGACCTACCCCCTCATAATATATAGGTGCTACGATGGGTGGAAAGGTGTTTTTGAGGTGGAAAGGTGGAAAGGTGAAATGGTGGAAAGGTTCCCCCGAAACAAGAACCATCAGGCTATATACTGTGTCATCCCGGGCAAGCTTGCTTGACCCGGGATCCAGTCTTTTGGAAATACCCGTGGAAAGGTGGAATGATGGAACAAGGCGGTTCAGCGACCGCCTGTACTGTACCGGCGCTTGCATAGCGCCGATTAGAACTACCACCCAGTCCAAAAACAGACCCCACCAGACCCCAAACCATGTCATCACGGCCTAAGAGCCGTGATCCATTGCTCAGGGGTGGCAAAGTCCGTTTGCCACAGAGACCGGAGGTCTCTTTCAAACAGGCAACTCCGTTGCCTCTGCCGAACAGACTTCGGCAGCCCTTATATTATCCGCGTATATCTGCGTGAACCGCTTGAGCCGAAACCTATCTTGAGTAAAATTGTTTGAAGTCCGAGCCGACTTCAGGACTGGCATAAGCATGAAACCCATCTTGCCGGCTCGAACTCCAAACCAGCCAGCATGGAGTTCATTGAGCCAAGACTGGCTTCATATTGACACCAGACGCTTTTGGCTCAATGGACTTCATGCGGACAGAGAGCCATATATGAAAACACAAGCGATAGAGTATCACGCTTAAAGAAAGCAAAGTTGAAACTGCAAACGGAAGAATGTCATGCCTAAAGAAAGCAAATTGTGATAACGCAACCGAAAAGAATATCATGCGGCGTCAGCCGCAAATACCAACAAAGCGAAAAAAGAACTTGACCTGTAATTATCAGATGACAAAATGCGTTCAGTAGCTTTGCAATAAAAAGATTGTTAGTAACGAGGAGTGCCGTATGCCCTCAAAGAACCGTAAAAACAAGGGGTGTGGTTTTGCACCAGCATCTGGGGCACGGCTTTACGCCCTCCCTGTTTATGGGAGTTGACATGCAAAGATATAGATGGATCGTTGCCGGAATTTTGTGCATTATGGCCATCGGGCTGAGTGCCGTAACCAGAATAGTCGATATCTCTGGATCGGGGCAATATACCAGCATTCAAACGGCTGTCACTGCTTCATCGCCCGGTGATACTGTTTTAGTATATCCTGGGACATATACTGAGAATATTAGAATCAGAGACAACACAATTAGTTTATTCAGTTTGGAAGCTATAACTTCAGATTCTTCCTTTATTGCCAATACAGTCATTGACGGAGGCTTGATATCGTCTGGATTATGGGTGTCTGAGAATATCCAAAACATAAAAATCCGGGGGTTTACTATAATAAATTGCAGAGTAGGCATATTTCTTGACAGATATTCAACTTCTGAGATTAGCAATTGTGTTGTTACGGGTAATAAAGCTGCAAGCGGATCAGGATTTACTGTATATAAATGCACAACTGTCCTGAGTGGGGTTCGGATATTTGACAATTATGCGTATATAAAGGCAGGTGGTATATACATCAATGGCTACATGGGGTCAGTAAACGTTACCTTTGATCCGGTTAACCGCTGTTCCATATACAACAACACAGCCGGGGCAGGACAGGATATAGTTGCCCACTCGATCAACAACGACCTGAGCATTCCCCTCGAGATGTTCACGGTAGCCAATCCCAGCAGCTACTACGCAACGGCTTTAAGGGCTTCCGGCAATGAATTTGAACTACTGATAGACGCCCAGGCGTTCCATCACCAGGAGATTAACCACGATCTCTACGTGTCTCCGGAGGGAGACGACGCCAATGACGGATTGAGTCCCGCGACAGCCCTCAAGACGATCAGAACGGCGGTTTACAGGGTTGCCTCTGACAGTTCGAACCCTAAGACGGTGCATATTCTACCGGGGACTTATTCCAGAACTACCAACCAGCAGGTGTTTCCAATTCCCCTGAAAAGCTGGGTAAGGGTCAGGGGAGCGGGGATTGAAGATACTCAGGTAGTGGGTGAGATGGACCCATTTTTTGCCAATGTGCAATACAATCCTTTAAATGTATTCACAAGCTTTTATCAGAGCAATGCCAGCCTTGAAGACCTATCCATCACTTCCACCGGATCGGACAACAGTTGTGCTATCTGGGGCTTTGAGGAAGAAGCGCTGCACCTGAAAAACCTCAGGATGCATGAACTGAGTCCGGATTTGTATGCAGTGATAGATATTTCACGGGCTTCAAATGTATTTTGGGATGGTATTACGATCGAGGATATAACAACCGACCAAATGGGAATGTTATATACTGATGGCTACATCACCGGAACAATCCGGAACTCAGTTTTCAGAAACGCAGCATCAACATATACCAGTAATCAAGTGTGGGCAAAGCCTTTAATATGGACATCGGCAGGACAGAGTCTTACCGTAGAGAATTCAATATTTACTAATCTATCAATGGCGGATGATGATGCTCAGGCTATTTGTTTTGGTGGAGTTTTAAATCCCCAATCACAACAGTATTATACGTTCCGGAACTGTTTGTTTTCGAATATAAACTGCAACGAAAGAGGTGTGTTAATAGTTGGACACACATATCCGGAGATGAACATCACCAACTGCACCTTTGCCGGGCATACCGGTAACGGCGAAGCTCTGATGGTAAATGGGAATGTAACAATCTCCAACTGCATATTTTATAACAACAGGTCCAAGGAAATCGCCATCAATCCCATGGATGGGACAGGTATCCCCACTACATTGACCCTCGAAAACAACCTGATCAGGAATGGTTATAGCGATATTTGGCCATGGATTGGTTGTACAATTAACTACTCTGATACCAATATCACTGGCAACCCTCTCTTTCTGGGTGGTGATGATACCCATGATCCGCTCTATTACAGCCTTTCCGCCGCCTCACCCTGCATCAACTGCGGGACTCCGGATACTGAAGGCCTTGGCCTGCTTCCTTACGATCTGGCAGGCAACTGGCGCATCTGGGATGGCAGGATAGACATGGGCTGTTATGAGTACGGCTCGGAGCCATGGGTGGACAGTGACGATCCGGTTGTTCCGGAACTTCCTGCCCCGAAGCTTGCCGCCTATCCCAATCCCTTTACGGTTTTCACCAATCTCAAGGTTATTCTGCCTTCCAATCGATGCAATGGCAAAGCAAGGGTAACAAACGCAAGCATAGACATCTACAACATCAAGGGGCAAAAAGTAAAGAGCATAGCACTTGATCCCGGCAAGGCGGGTGAGCAGTTCAGCTATTGGGATGGCAGGGATGAAGCTGGCAGGCAGTGTTCCAGTGGTGTTTACATTCTCAACCTGAAGGTCAATGGCATAGGGGCGTTGAGTAAAAAGGTTACGTTTATCAGGTAGTCAAAGAATGCGTGTTTTACAATTGCTCAAAACCGCGGAAATTGCAGCGAGCCATTGAAAAGCCACTGGGGCAGCTTGTCGTAATTGAGGTCAAAGTGTTCCAGCAGATGGGAATCCGAACCCAGGGTGAACAGGGAGCCGCCGCAGTCCATATATAGCTCGATCTGCCATTTATCCGGCAAGATCCTCGCGTAGGGTTTGCGCAGAGAGGAGAAATTGATTTCCAGGGCGATGCCGCGCTCCACCATGCTTTGAAAGATATCCTTGAGGATGTCCCGGCAGAAGCTCTCATCCGGCATATCCTTATAGTAGCGTTTATAGACGCCCAGATGGGCGATGACATCGATCTTGCAATGTTGCACCAAGTCCAGGTTAAGGCGATAGTAAGAGGCTATTTCGGAAGGGGTAAGGGGTGCTTTCAGAGGCACGGCGACATTGGTGAAGTCGTTCAAAAAATGGACTGCGCCCATCACCAAATCCAGGTCAAGTTGCTCCAAAAGGCAGTCGGCAAAGGGGCGGACCTTGTTGTAGTCGCCCACTTCTATCCCGCACAGGAGCCTTAGGGGTGTATCTGCAAGGCGTTCTTTCAAAGCTTGCATGCCCTGGCAATACTTTTTGAAGGCGGGAAGCCCATAAACCAGCAATTCATTGGGCAGGAGGTCAAGATGTTCGGTGATGGCGATCAAGTCATAGTTCAGGGTCAGGGCTTTATCCACCAGTTCCTTGGCCTTCATCCGGCTGTCGTAGCTGTATTCGGTGTGCAGATGGTAGTCGGCTTTCATTAAAACTCCAAGTATCAGGATTCGGCGGCAATCAGCGCAGCGCCCAAGGCTCCGGTGATTTCCGGTTGCAGGCTCACATGGACTTCCTGCTGCAGTTGCTCGCTCAGACACAGGGCCAGATCGGCATTCATGGCCACGCCTCCGGTAAAATAGACGGGGGGGCGCATTTCCAGGGCGCCGATCTGGGCACGGATGCGCTTGGCGATTGATACGTGCACGGCGCGGGCTATATTGGCAGGCTTTTCTCCCCGGGAGATGAGGCCGATTATTTCAGACTCCGCGAACACCACACAGGTGGAGGAGATGGAGAGAACCGCATCCGCTTCCCACGCCAGATCTGACAGCCTGTCAATCCCGCAATCGAGGTGCAGGGCTGTGAGTTCCAGGAATCTGCCCGTGCCCGCCGCGCATTTGTCGTTCATGGCAAAATCCTCTACTTTTCCGGATTCCCTGAGGGTGATGATTTTGGAATCCTGTCCGCCTATATCGATCACAGAACGGCAATCAGGATGGAAGTAACCCACTCCGGCGGCATGGCAGGAAATCTCCGACAGAATCCTGCAAGGCTGGTCGAAGAGCTTTCTCCCGTAACCGGTGCATCCTATGCGATCAGGCATTCCGATGCCGCATTCCTGACGGGCTTTGTCGATCAGGGCTTGAACGGTTAGCATGGGGGAGACGTCAGTGCCCTGCCAGCCGGAGAAGAGTAGGGCGCGGGTAACGCTGTCCAAAACAACCAGCTTGGTGTTGCGAGAGCCGATGTCGATTCCAAACGCTATCATAGGAGAATATGGGTGTATTGGTTGTCTTCGCTGAGCCAAAGCGCGGCAAGCTCTTTGACGGTTTCCATCCGCACGGCGTGGATGCGCTGTTCCCGATCCAGAAAGAACTCAGGTTCATAGCCTAACACATCAAGGTTGGAAATCATGGCAGCCTGGACCGAGACATTCTCCATTTCGATGCGATGCATCCCGCAGAGGTAGTTTTTGGCAAGCTGAAGCTCGCATTCACTCACACCTTCGTTTGCCACCTGGTCAAGGATCTCACGCAGCAAGCCCAGGCAAGCGCGGTAGTCGTGTGGATCACAATAGGCGTAGGCGTTCCAGAAGCCAAGTTCGTTTACGGAGCTAAAGTCGAATCCGGTCTGATAGGCCAGGCCGTGTTTCTCGCGCAGGATATTAAAGAAGCGTGAATCCATATCTCCACCCATGATCTGGGCCAATACATGGAAGGCGGTGGTGTGCAGCCTGTTTGAGGCAGGCGGGGCAAAGCCACCCAGATTTATGATCGCCTGCCCCATCCCGGTGCGCTGGATGGCGAGTCGTTTGGCCGAGGAAGGCTGGAGGGCAGGCGGTGTTTCAAGTTCATGGTTTCCCATGGGATACGCTGAAAAATAATGGTCGATAAGCGCCCAGACCTTGTCCGGATCGACATTGCCCACCAGTCCAATACTACTGCGGGAAGAGCAGTATTTTTCCGCATGCCAGCCACTGATGGCGGTTTTGCCTATCCTGCGGATATCGGATGGTTCTCCAGTGCATTTGTCATAGGGGCTTCTATCCCCAAACAACATCTTGAACCAAGCCTGATACGCTTTACTGGAGGGGTTTTGCTTTTCGCGGCGCAGAATATCCAAGGCAGACATCTTGCAAACCCTTATGTAATCGGAATCAAATGCTGGCTCACAGATTATCTCTGCCAACACCGAGACAGCAGTCTCCAGATCCCGGGGAAAGCACTTGCCTCTGAAGATGGTGCTGTCCAAGGGATTCTCGGTTCGCACATTGAATCCGATATCGCGGGACAGATCAATGAGCTGGTTGAAGCTGTGCTTTTGCGTGGCATGGAGCATGGCGGTTGAGCAGAAGAAATTGAGCCCCCGCTGCGCAGGGCTTTCCGAAAGCTGGGAAAAATTTGTAGAAAGGGCATAGCCGCAAACAGTTAGATCAGGAAGGTAGTGATAGATGAAACTGAGCCCATTGGACAACCTGGCGCTGAAGTATCCCGGTCTTAACTCTGTCAAAGGCTGGCTGGAAAGCTGTGATACCGGGCTGTGGGGGATGCCTTGAGGAGCTTCCCAAACCATAACTTGGTTTTCTTGTTGCAAGGAAGGGCTGAGAAATTCGGAAATATTAATCAGGTGAGGCTTGGGACCTTGATGAAAAACAATCAGGCGGGAAGGATGCCAATAGCCGTGTACGGCTGCCAGAATCTCGGCCCGGGTTATCGCCATGACGCGCTGGTCGTAATCGTAGATCGTTTCATAGCTGCCCATCAGTTCATCGTTACCGATCATACTGGCAATGTTTTCCACACCTTGAAATCCATAGCGCCAACCGTTGATAATATCGCGCTTGGCCAGGTAGATCTCCTTGTCGTCCAGTTCATCCCGCAGGATGGATTGGTATTCCTGGGCGAAGATCTCGGAGATTCTGAGTATGTGTTTGGAATTGACGCTGGAAATGACCACCGGAGCGTATCCGCTCAGGCTGCCGGAGATCGATTCCACCTTGACCGAGGAGGCTATTTTCTCTTTCTCCACAAGCCTCTTGTAGAGCCTGGAATAGTTGCCATACGCCAGGCAGCGTAACGCGATCTGTAAAGCGTCGCATTGGGGATGAGAGCTGCAAAGTTCCGGCAAAGAAAAGGCCAATAACTCCATACGGTTCTTGCGGCAAAAAGAAGGGGCAGGGACAGGTTCAGGTTCCCGGAAGCGGCTGTAATCTGGTTTGGAAAGGGCCTGGGAACTGATCCATTGTGACCAGTATGCCTGCACCTTTTCCATCGTTTGCGCTGTGTCCAGATCACCAGCCAACACCAGAAATGAGTTTTGCGGGGTATAGTGGCGGGCATGGAAAGCTTTCAACTTTTTCTGCGTGGCAGCTTTCACCGAAGCCAGAGAGCCAAGCACAGGACGGGATTGCGGGTTGTCGATAAAACAGCTGCCCTGGATGTATTCAAAGAAGTCGAGTTCCGGATCGCTTTTGGTCTGACGGATTTCTTCGCAGATGATATCCTTCTCCAAGGCAACGTCTTCTGGGGTGAAGGTGGGGGAGAAGGCCAACTCTGCCAGGACACGCAGTCCCTGATCCAGATACTCTGCTGGCAGGATGATATAGATGCAGGTACTGTCGAAATCGGTGTAAGCGTTGATGGAACCGCCCAGTTCGTTGATGGTTCTGGAAATCTCGTTGTAGCCATAGTTGTGGGTGGATTTGAAGACCAGATGTTCGATGAAGTGGGAGTATCCCTTTTCGCCTTTCCGCTCCCAGATACTGCCTATTCTGATGTAAAGCTGGAGACAGAGCAAAGGATTGGAATGATCCTCGTGGACAATCACTTTCAGACCGTTTTCCAGGGTTTTTGCTTGGGCGCGTGAGTGCATCTTTATCAGGGGGATGGATATACTTTAAAATTCCGGGTGCGGGCCATGATAGACCATGGCGTATGCATTGTGGTTGTGGATGGACTCGAAGCTGTTTGATTCGACATAGAATTCCGCAACTCTGGTGTCTGCCTCCAAGGTCTGAGTGATGTCACGAACTATATCTTCAACAAATTTGGGATTGGCATAAGCCATTTCGGTCACATACTTTTCGTCACTTCTTTTCAGCAGTGGATATATGGGGCAACTGCCTGCGGCTTCGGCAATTGCGATTAGCTCTTCAAGCCAGATGAAGCCAGTGTATCTGACCCTGATGGTAACCAGTGAGCGCTGATTGTGGGCGCCCTGGCTGGAAATCTCCTTGGAGCAGGGGCAAAGAGTGGTGACGGGAACGGTGACACCGATCCAGAAACGGAATTCATCCTTCAGGCTCGCGCTAAAGAAGCACTGATAATCCATGAGAGATGCTATCTTGGAGACAGGCGCCAGCTTCTTCATAAAGTAGGTAAACCGCATGTCCACATAGGCAGCTTTCGCTTTCTGGCAGACTTTAAGCTCAGCCAGAAACTTTTCCAGCTGAGATACAATGTTCTCATGGTGAAAGCGGTTCAAAACCTCCAGGAACCGGGACATGTGCGCCCCGCGCTTGCGATGATCCAACTCCACATAGATGTCGAGCTCAGCGATCGTGTTCTGTACTCCGTTGGCGCGGTCATCCACAATGACAGGATAACGGACACCCTTCACTCCCACCTTGTCGATAATCACCGCTCTGCCATCGTCTTGAGATTGGATGTCGGGAAGGTCAGTCATTCTTCGTGCCAATCCAGGTCTTTCATGCCTGATGTTTTGAGCGAAACTGTCTCGCCTGCGTTGTTATAGTATATCACGGCATTCGCTTCTGCAAAGTTTTTTAACTTTTCCGCAGCCTGCTCGGGCGGCAGCACGAAGAGCGCAGTGGAGAGCCCATCCGACCAAGCGGCGGAAGGATGGATCACCGTTACCGAATACATGTCTTTGACAGGATAGCCGGTAAAAGGATCAAGGATATGGTTATAGCGCTGTCCCTGGTATTCAAAGTATAACTGATAATCTCCAGAGGTGCTGAGGGAGCCATTTTTGATCTTGAAGTTACCGATCGTGCTTTTGTCCTTGGGCCTGGGATGCTGGATATGCACCACCTGGGCTATCTTTTTACCAAAGAAGGTCATACTGCTCAGGCAATCGATCTGACCACTGAGAAAGCGATGGCGCTGCATGTATTCACGGGCTTTGTCCAGAATATACCCTTTGGCCAGCGCTCCAAAGGTGATCTTCATGCCTGCTGGCAAAATGATTCTGTCTTTGTTGTAGCGCACACGGTTGAAGCCGACTCTATGCAACATGTCTTTAATAACAAGGGAATCAGGTGGAGTCCAGGGCAGCGAATCAGTGTAAACATGGGTGCTGTCGCTGAATCCCCACAGGTCAAACAAGGGTTTGATGGTGATATCGAATTTGCCCTCTGTCAAGCGATAGAGGCTGTCAGCAATGGTGAGTAACTCATAGGCGTCTGGATCCATGGGATATGATCTTCCGGAGTTTGAGTTGACCTTGCTGATCCAAGATTCCGGGTCATAGTCATCGAATTTTTTCTCGAGAGTCCTCATATATGAGAAAACCGAGTCGATCTGAGCGCCGATGCCCTTGCTTTTTGAGCTTGCTTCAATGGTTACCGAGGTATTCAGCAAATCCTGATTGGTGCGGATATCTGAGTAGGAGCGGGTGACATATTTATAAAATCCATAGGATATCACCAGCAGCAGGATCAACAGCGAACTAATCTCTTTTCTGGTCATCATTGCAAGACCTTAGGGCTGAGGCCGGATAATTTCAAAATCCAACAACAGGTCGGTGTAATCCCTGATGGCATACCAACTGAGGGGAACGGTAATGACAAGGGGAACAAGGAGTAATAGAAATCCGACCAGGTTCAGGATGATGAGCACAAGGGCAAGCAGGTAGATATTCCACCGCACGACGTGGAAATACTTGTAAGAAACCCTGAATGCCGCCCAAAAGCTGAGCTGTTTGCGTTCCATCAACACAGGAACGGGCAAAACAAGCGCAAGGTAGTAATTGATCAACACTATCCACACCAAGCGTAGAATGGGGTCACTGCCAAACTGGGGAAAGCCAAAGCAGATCAGATAAATAACTACAAAGTACAAGGCAGAGAACAAGCTGAAGAGCAGATAACAGGGATAAGCCGACATTGCCTTCTTCATATCCGCCAGGCCTATTGTGTAATTGTCAGTTTTTGTTACAGGCTGAAAAGGCATGAGAATGAAGGGGATAAACACGCCGACGGAAAACGATACTATTATCAAGTTCAACAGGAGGTTGGGAGTATTGGTGATTTCAGCAAGATCAAGAAAGCCGAAGCTGTGGAACAACACAATCAGTACGGCCATCGGGATAATCCCGAGAATAATGGAAATGGCAGCCGCGGGGACGTTACTGCCTTTGTATTGTTTGAAGCTTTTCCAGGTTCTGGCAAGGCTTGCCATGGCAGACAGGTCGTTCGTCACAGCGGGTGTCTGCCGACCGCAACTTGAACACCACAGGTCGTGGGGGGCAAGATTGCCGTTGCATTTTTTACAACGCATAGGGGCTCCTACATTTCAGATTTAACATTTTGACCAACCGCAGGCAGGGCAGAGCAGACAACCCTCAGCATGCTCAATTGAAGAGCCACAATCGGGACAGAGGGCTATGGAGGTGCCTGAGACTGTATGGGGATTGTTTGTATTCGGATACGCCGCGGTTACACTGATTGCTTTGATATCACCGTTGGTATGGGCGGCCAGAAAAGCTTCCAAGGCTTGCCCCACAGCGTCTCCGCAAGAAGTAATCATCTTACCTTTGCGCCACATAGGTGACTGGCAGCGAATTCCTTTTAGCTGTCTGATGATGGCCTCAACCTTGATATCCGATCTTAAGGCAAGCGAACAAAGGCGAGCCAGCGCTTCCAACTGGGCAGAGGCGCAACCGCCAACTTTTCCCATTTGCAAAAAAACCTCGCAGGCTCCGTGCTCGTCTGTATTGATGGTTACATACATGTGGCCGCAACCTGTTTCCATGCGTTGGGTGATGCCATGGGTGATCTCAGGTCTGTTACGGGGTGCAACCTTACGCTCGGCATTACCCGCCTGTTTGCCAGTGCCGGATCCGGTGTTTAATACTTGATCTTCCCTGCTCCCGTCGCGATACACAGTCACCCCCTTGCATCCCAGCAGATAGGAAAGCTCGTAGGCCGTTCTTATATCTTCAACTGTGGCAGAATTGGGGAAATTAATGGTCTTGCTAACGGCATTATCAGTGTATTTCTGGAAGGCAGCCTGCATTCTGATATGCCACTCGGGGCTGATATCATGGGCAGTTTGAAAGATTGTGCGAATCTCGGCAGGTATGCGCTCGTTATGAGCAATTGAACCTGATTCCGATATTTCCCGCAGTAGTTCTTCATCAAGAAGTCCCGCCTGTTCCAGTTTGGCCTTGAACCATTTGTTCACATAGAGCAGTTTTTCGCCATCCATGACGTGTTTCCGGAAAACCAAAGAGAACTGGGGCTCGATCCCGCTCGAGGTGTCCAGGATCATGCTGATGGTGCCTGTTGGTGCTATCGTGGTATGTGTAGCGTTGCGGATACCATGTCGTTTGATGTTGGCAATCAATGTGTTCCAATCAGCATTTTTTGGGGATCGCTTGAGAGTTCCCTTGCTGTATATGCTCCCCTTGAAGTTGGGAAAGCTACCCTGGCTTTGAGCAAGCTCCATAGAACGGAGTTTAGACTCAAAATCTATGAACTCCATCACAGATTCAGCCAGATCAACCGCTTCATCACTTGCATAAGGAATTTCAAGTTGATACAGCATATCAGCCCAACCCATCACACCCAGACCGATTTTGCGGTTTGCATTTACCATCTCGTCTATCTGAACCAGGGGAAATTTGGAGCGATTGATCACGTCATCCAAAAAGTCCACACTGTCACGCACAACTTCCCTTAGCCTATCCCAGTCCACAGCTCCCTGCTTGATCATGAGCGAGAGGTTTATGGAGCCCAGGTTGCAGGCTTCATTGGGAAGCAAAGGCTGCTCTCCGCAAGGATTTGTGGATTCGATCCGACCGATGTGGGGGGTGGGATTGGCCTCGTTTATACGGTCCAGAAAGACTATTCCTGGCTCGCCATTTTTGTGTGCCATTTCGACTATGAGGTTGAAAACGTCACGCGCTCTGAGTTTGCCTTTTGTTTCTTTCGTTTTTGGGGAGATCAGATTGTACTCAGCATCCTGATTAACTGCCTGCATAAAGGTTTCGGTGATGCCTACACTCAGATTGAAATTGGTAAGTTCATTTGTATCTTCTTTGCAGGTGATGAATTCCAGTATCTGAGGATGATCGACATTCAGGATGGCCATATTGGCGCCGCGGCGTGTTCCACCTTGTTTGACAGCATCTGTGGCGGCGTTGAAGACTTTCAAAAATGAAAGCGGGCCACTGGAAACACCGTTAGTGGAACGAACCCGGGCATTGGCTTCACGCAGTCTGCTAAAAGAAAAACCCGTGCCTCCACCGCTTTTATGGATCAAGGCTGCATTCTTGACAGTTTCAAAGATGCTTTCCATGCTGTCTTCTATTGGCAACACAAAGCAAGCTGACAGCTGTTGCAGGTCATTGCCAGCATTCATCAGGGTGGGTGAGTTTGGCAAAAAGTAACCGCTGTCAAGCAGCTTGAAGTACTTTTTGGTCTTTTGCTTATCTTGCCCCGCGATATTGCTGGCTACACGTTTGATCATGGACTTCCAATCTTCAATCGTGTTGCCATCGTCGTCTTTACGGAAATATCTTTTTTCAAGTACTATTAGGGCGTTTTCGCTTAACTTCATTTTTTTTACCTACAAACCCAAGATTTTCCGGGTTTGATCAGGTGTGGCCAATGGCCTTCCAATTTCTTCAGCTATGCGGGCCAGGCGTGCGATTAACTGGGCGTTTGAGTCTGCCAATACTCCCTTGTGGTAGAATATGTTGTCTTCAAATCCCGCTCTGATGTGTCCTCCACTCACCATTGCCGTGAGAGAAGCCTGGATATGATATCTGCCGATCCCCGCCACAGCCCATGTGGCTCCCGGGATGATTTCCACGAGGTGCTCCTTCATATAAAGCACATTTTTAGGTGTACCACTCATCCCTCCCGGAACACCAAGAACAAATTGGACATGCAGAGGAGTATGGGTGATGATCCCTTTTTTTACCAGCCTGCCAATATAGTCGATCATCCCAGACTCGTAAACCTCCACCTCTGGAACTACATTGTACTGTTTGAACGCCTCAGCCAGCTTAACAATGTCTGCGGGATGATTGATAAAGATGTCATTTCCAAAATTGAGAGTGCCTGCGTTCAAAGTGCCCATATCAGGGTGCAGGCTTAAGGGGGCCAAACGTTTTTCAAAAGCTTCTCCAACGGCACCGCCGGTGCTTATCTGAATGATTAGCTCTGGTTCAGCAGCACGGATTGCCTCAATGGAGTCTTGAAACCGCTTCATGCTCTGGGTGGGGTTGCCATCGTCATCCCGCACATGGAGATGTATCACTCTGGCACCGGCTTTATAGCAAGCCTTCGCTTCCGCTGCCTGTTCTTCTGGAGTGATGGGGAGATTCGGCTGATCTGTTCTGGTCGTTTCCGCACCAGTTATAGCTGCTGTTAAAATAAGGGGATCCATAGTAGTTACCTCGTATCTATTATTATTTATTCAAACCAGCTTTCAAACAGACGCACGCGACGCAATTGAGCTATCTCCTTATCAAGGATGCGTTTGGCAATCTGTTCAAATTTGTCCTCATTGTCACTTACATAAAAAATGTCTTTGCCCGTCTTTCCAACAATGTTTACAGGTAAGAGAGCTTTCAAATATGCCGTGATAGCTTCCGCGCTGTCCACCAGAGTTACTTGATTCCCCATAACCTGGGATATCAAATCTCTCAGCAAAGGATAATGTGTGCAACCAAGAACGAGTGTATCGATATCCATTTGTTGCAATTCGTGCAGGTATTCATGCACGACCGCTTTGGCAACTGGGTGGTCAGTCCAGCCTTCCTCAACCAGGGGGACGAAGAGGGGGCAAGATTTAGAAAACACCACCGCATCCGGCATCAGCTTGCTGATAGCCCTTGTATAAGCTTGGGATCTGATGGTTCCTTCAGTACCGATTACGCCAATGCGATGATTTCGTGTGCTCCGCACAGCTTCCTCCGCACCAGGTGTGATCACGCCTATTATGGGGATGTTGGTTAGGTGGCAGAGTTCATCCAAAGACACGGCAGCAGATGTATTACAGGCTACAATAAGTATCTTGATGCCTTTCTGAAGGAGAAAGCGAGCGTTTTGGACCGAGTATTCGATAATGGTGTTGTGAGACTTTGGCCCATATGGAACTCTGGCAGTGTCGCCAAAGTATAGCAGATCTTCTTCAGGGAAGGCTGCTCTGATTGCCTTGAAAACAGTCAGTCCACCCACACCTGAATCAAATATGCCAATTGGCCTTTTCATCTCTTTCCTCTCTGCTTACGCTTTGCTTGGCCTATTTTTTTATAAGCGCGCTTATCGTCAACAGCAATTCGCTTGATTTTCCCTTTTTGCGGATGCGATTCTGCCTTAGGCATTCCCACTTTCTTACGAGTTAGGTTTTGGAAAGCATGTATGTGAGCATCACTTGAATCTTGTAGTTCTACATATATATCATCACTAACATCGATGATGTCAACAAGAACTTTATCAAGTAGCTGGTAATATTCATTACTATAGGTGTTTACAAACCTCATTTCTTTTTCCAGATACTGCCAGCCTCTACCCGAAAACTGCTCAGATTTAAGAAAAGCATTGACCGGAATTTCGTTTAAACGGACTATTAGCCCTGCGGATTTGGCTGATATAACCATCCCACTGAACGACTCCCCAATATGGCCTTTCATATATGCCAGGCTATAAATCCGTTCAATATCACGCTCAGCCTGATCCGCCTGTAGTTCCTTTTCTGTGGCGATGGATGCGAAACGTTTCAATTGGGTGGGTGATATCTTTTCTTTGCTGCTGTGCAGGATATGGATTTTGCACAGATGATGGATCACAAGATCGCAAAGCCTGCGGATCGGGCTGGTGAAGTGAGTGTAGTCTTCCATACCCAGGCCAAAGTGTCTGATATGTTCTGTTGAGTACTTTGCTTTCTTGAGACTGCGCAGAATAATCCTGTCAAAGACCTTATGATAGTCAGGACCAGGCATCGAATACAAGAGATACTGGATAGAGGCATTCAGAGAATCCCTTTCGTAGAAGCTAACACCATAATGAGATAACAGTTCCACCACCCACTGCAGCTTGGCTGGGTCCGGGTCTTCATGTATCCTATACAGAGTAGTGGGGGAGAGCTCTGACAATTTTTTAGCAATAAACTCGTTAGCTACCAGCATGAAGTTCTCGATGATCTTGTGTGATTCTGTTTCATCTGCCAGAGTAAGTCTCTTGATAAAGCCTTCATTATCATACTCATATTCCAGCTCTGGAAGGTCGAAGAATATATATCCATTGCGAAGCCTAATGTCAGTTAGAAGCGCAGATAGTTCCCTCGCATTGTTCAAAGATTGCTGTAGCTGCTCTGATAAATCATTATTATTCCCCTCAAAAAAGGCGTCCACTTCTTCATAGCTGAGGCGCTGATCACTGCATATCACGCTTTCAACCAGCTGCTGTTTAGTGATCTTACCACCCGTATTAAAATCCGTTATAACAGTTAGTGTCAGTTTATCTTCCTGAGGCCTTAGACTGCAAATCTTGTTCGAAAGTCGCTCTGGCAGCATAGGAATTACTTTTTTGGGAAAGTAGAAGCTGTTCCCACGCTTTACCGCTTCTGCAAACACAGAACCCGACATTTTGACATAGTGCGCAACATCAGCTATATGCACGTATAAACGCCAGCTATTCTTCAGCTTTTCCAAAGAAATCGCATCATCAAAATCCTTTGCAGATATTGGATCAATCGTGAAAGTGAACAGGTTACGAAAATCTTTTCTGGAACTCAGCTCTTCGGCGCTGATCTGATCGGAAAAAGATTCAGTTTCAGTGAGAACAGAATCAGGAAACTCCAAAGGCAATTTGTACTGGCATATGACCCCCATCAACTCCACCTGCGGGTCTCCAGACAGTCCAAGCACTTCAATAACTTTACCCACAGGCATTTTACCGTAAAGGGGGTTTCCCCAGTTTGTTACCTGCAAAACCACTTTGTTGCCGTCAGTGGCTGAATTTAGATCGCTAACTTCAAACCAGTTGTGGATTTTGGGATTAGTACAGAGAAAGTAGGCTTTATCATTGGCAATTCTTATGTCGCCAGCCAAGGTTTCATTGGCTCTTTTGATGATACGCCTTACATGCGCGTAATTTGCCTTGCCATTTCGATAGTGAGGCTCGACGCTCACTAAATCATCATGATAGGCATTTAACGTATCTTCTGCGCCGATGAAAAAATCACCCTGCTCTGTGCGAACAAAGGCAAATGACTGATTTCTGGATAGCGGCGTAGCGTCAAATAGGCCTTCTATCAAACCTGGTTTTGAAGTTGCAGTGTTTTTAGGCTTATCTTTCAAATTGGTATCAATCAGTCTGTATTTGCGATTGCGTTTCTCCATTTTACCGCATTCTATGAAGTCTTGTAACGCTTCCGACAAAAGGGACTTTTCCTTTCTCACCAAATCCAACTGTCCCACAATCTCATTATAAGATAATCCTTTATTACCGGTATCGGCAAGAAGTGTTAATAATCTTTCCCGGATGTCTTTAATTCCCAAGCAAACTCCCTAATACTGTTTACCAATCTTTCTGGTAAGTATTTCAATCAACGCTTCTTTTTCAGATTGGTCTTTTGAGAAACGCATCGATTGTCCTCTAAACCGATCAAGCCTGCGAGGCAGCTTGAAGGTGCTCAGCATGATACCGCGCTTATCGGCATAAAAACAACCAAAGTCCGAATACCGCCTGTTGATTTTTAGCAGTGAATAATGTACCACAATCTCATATTCATAAAGGCAGTAGGTTGTAGGAATGAAGTAGGGGAGAAGGTTGCCCAAAATCAACGCCATACCAAAAAAATAGAAATAAGGCATCTGCCATTGCTGGACTGCAAGTATCCAGAGATATACTGCCAGGAAAACAAGGAATACACATAAAAGGACCGATGTCCATAAGCGTTCAACAAACGGCCATGATCGCCAGGTTAGAAGAGGTTCAGGCGACATTTTGAACTATCTCCCGACACTTTTCTATTTCTTCTTTGATGGATAGAATAAAGGTAAATGATTTGGCGGTTGAAAACTTTGATCCCAGAGTGTTGGCTTCTCTTTGCATTTCTTGAAGAATGAAGTTCAGGTTCTTGCCTATCTCATCAGTTCGTTTTAGGGATTCTATCATAGTATTAATGTGGCTTCGTAAGCGCGTTATTTCTTCTTGGATATCGTATTTATCGATGTACAGGGCGATCTCTTGGAACAGCCTCTGTTCAAGATTCTCGGTTGTAAAGGATCCGAGTAATTCTGTTGTCCGCGCTTTCATAGAGCCAAACAATTCTTCCTTATATGGTTGAATTTCTGTTTCAACCAATGTCAATTGTTTTTGGATCAAACTACATGATTTTTCCAATATATCTCGAATACTTATAGCTTCCTTCCTTTGCGATTCTATAAGAGAGTCAATAGCTGTGCTCAAAGCTCTGTCCAGTAATTCATTTAGTTCTTGATCATCTTCAGGCCTGCCATCAATTTCAATTATTCCAGGTTCATTTAATAAAAAACTCATGTCGATTTCACCAGAAATACCAAGCACTTCATGAGCTTGTTGTACGATTTCATGATATTTAACTAGCTTGGTTGGATTCAGCTTGATATTCGGTTCTCTGTGATCTGTGACAGTAATCCTGACATCTACTGTGCCACGGGAGAGACGTTCAGAACACTGTTTGCGTACAATGTGCTCATAATAGTTCAATTCACGTGGCAAGTAGATACGTAAATCCAAAAACCTACCATTGATTGATTTTATATCAAGATCGACCTCTATATTGTTTTCTCTTACCCGAGCCTTGCCGAATCCTGTCATGCTTCGCATAGTTTAACTACCTCAATTTATAAATGGGAGAGGGTATGATATCCGTAATTACCACATACAGATAACATATCCCCATGAAAGTTTACATAACATGTCTTATCAATAAGCTTCATTAGTTGATTATCCACATACCAGGGTGCCTGATGTTGCGTCTTTGACAGTAGCGCTTCTAAGTGTGCCGATATCCGATTGACTGCCTGGCAAAACAGCAATCTTGTAATCTCTGGTTTTGCCTGAAACTTGCTGAGAAGACTTTTTACTAATATTCTCGACATATACTTCCACGGTATTCCCGATTTGATTTCGAAACTTCTGCAGAGTAATGTCTCTTTGTAAGTCAATCATAGTTTGCAAGCGTTTCAATCTAACGCTCTCAGGAATTTGGTTAATATACTCCGCGGCCTTTGTTCCAGATCTCTCACTATACTTAAAACAAAAGGCATAATCAAAAAGAATGTTCTGCATTGCAGTGAGAGTATTCGCAAAACATGTTTCATTCTCCCCAGGAAAACCTGCTATAAGATCAGTGGTTATCGCTATGTCAGGGATTGCGTTACGCAATTTGTTAATCAGGTTGGTATAGTGTTCAATTGTATATTTCCGGTTCATGGCATGGAGAACAGAATTATCACCACTTTGAAGTGGCAAATGAATATGATTGCATATCTTAGGCTGTCTGGCCATCACTTCAATAAGCTGATCTGATAGGTCTTTGGGATGAGAAGTAATAAATCTGAGCCTATACAATCCTTCAATCTTGCACAGCTCGTTCAATAGTTCCGGGAAATGGATATTACTATATTCATAGGAGTTAACATTCTGGCCGAGTAGTGTTATCTCGCGTAAACCTTTTTCCACGCATTTCTTTGCTTCATTCAATATATCGTCCATTGCTACGCTTCTTTCACGACCCCGCACATAGGGCACTATGCAATATGTGCAATAATTGTTACAGCCTCGCATTATGGTTATGAAGGCATTTGTTTTGTTTGAATGAGCAGGCGGAATGCCTGGGTATATTTGCGTAAAATCAAATGAAACGTTCAGAGGAGTCTCTTCTTCCAGCATGGATGGCAAAAGATGATACTGGTCAACCCCCACCACATAGTCAACCCCGCTTTCAGTTTCCCTGAGCCTCTTCCCCATTCTCTGAGCCATACAGCCTAAGACTCCAATCTTGAGATTGGGTTTGTTTTGCTTTCTCGACTTTTCGTTGGCTATACGTCCTAACACCCTGTCTTCAGCATGTTGCCTGACAGAACATGTGTTGAATAGCAACAGATCGGCAGCATCTATGCTTTCAGCAGGTTTCCACCCGGCATTGATAAGTATTGACGTCACCAATTCACTATCAGATACATTCATCTGGCAGCCATAGGTTTCTATAAAGAAGGTTCCTTTCATTTTCCCAGTTGTTTTTGTCTTTTTGGCTTCATATGGATAAGTCCTGCGGAAATACCATAGTAACATGTCAAGAATTCCTGGCTGCGAAATCTGTCCAGCAGAAGAATGATGTATCTTGCGCTGATTTTTAGAATATCCAATGAGTCTGGCTCAACCATAAACTCAATCATATCTGTTGCGTTTCCGGATATCAGTTCTTCAAAGAACTGTTCCAGTTCTGATCGACTTACTTTAATACTATTTAAGTATTGGGGATCGTATCGCCGGATTCTTTTTATGGCTTTCACCAAGAATATCCCTGTCAAACCGATAAGAACTAACTGATCAGCATTAAACTTCGGCACTGCTGACAGCTTTGTATTTAGATAATCCTCAAAGTCACTATGCCGTGAAAGATATGACCTTAGTGTCAGCAATCCCACCGGCAGACTATATTGCAAAGATTCACTTCGTTCATCTACATGAATCAATTCTGTGCTGAACCCACCTATATCTACAACAAGTGCATGGGCAGAACAAGCCAAACTGTTCTTAGCAGCAAGCAAAGCCAATTCAAGCTCATCAGATGCGCTTATCACTTGGTAGGGCATTTTCCATTTTTGGGCAAAGAATTCCCGGATCTTGGCCTGTTCCTTTAACCTGCGGTGGATTCCTGTTGCCAGAACACGTTTCTCTGAATCAATGTTTGTATCGTAAACTAAAAAACGACTAAGAGATTGTTTATAAGCACTCAGAGATGACGATGGAACAGAGATACTGCCATCAGCCAATACTTTATGGTTCTTTCCCAAACCCGTGCTGATCTGAGCGCTGTGTATTATTTTCCCGCTGTCCTGTTGTTGAAGCAGATAATTCATATTATTGGATCCAGTATCAAAAACCGAGATCAGCTTTGACCCTCGGTATCTGAGATCGATATAGCGCTGAATCAATTTAGCAGCTATTTGACTGTTGCAGTTCTTAACCTTTCTGGGTGTCTTACGTTGTTTCAATATATTGTTAAAGACCTGTTTCCATTCACTGACGGAGTTTGGAAAAGCATCCAACTGGTATTTATTCGGGTAGTGTTTAAGTCCATCAATCAATATCCCATCTTCAGGATACCCTTTTCTGGGATGGTAGAGTAATGTGGTTCCAAACTGAACCGATTCAGCAAAGCTGCTGTAACCTGGTTTGGTAAGCAATATGTCACTGGCTTGGATAAAATCCAGCATATCTGTTTCTTCGTCAACCACTACATGGTTTTCAGCAACTTTATCTTGATGCTTGGAAACAACTATTCCTGGAAATGAGGCGCAAAGTTTATCAATACCGAAGTTAAATTTGGCATCACCCCCAAACGCGCAAGTCAACATGGGAGTTTCCTGGCTAATGCCAAGATCAGCGCGCAAATCCGTGTATGAATCCTTCTTTCTTGCCAACAGCCCCACTTTTTCACACTTGCGGAATGCTCCCATGCTTTTTGTTGAACTGAAGGGGAGCCTGAAAGCGTGATCGGCTCGCTGGTAAAGTCCGTAAATACTGTTTAACAGGGGTCTCATTTCTGGATGTGCGGCTAATAAATCTGAAAAAATGAACAGCCAATCAAAGTTGGAAATGGCAAAAACAGGAATACGGGAGTAAGCGCCAACCTCGATTGCCAGCCAAGGGATATCAGCAATGATCAGATCGATCTTTTCCTGGCGTATAAAGTCAGTTTCCCTATCCAGAATCTCTGCCCGCTCACTCATCAACTGGAAAAGTCCGCTTTTCGTTCTCTCTATGTCGCAGTCCAGATTGGAATACTGGCGAACCCCGAAATCCATACTCATATCCTCAACCGAGGATAGATTCGGATTCAGGTTGGCAAACAAGTGTTTTGGCCTGTCGCTAAGCAGATGGACGAACACGCCAAACCTGTTCAATTCTTCCGCCAAGGCTGCCATTCTTGTTGCATGGCCAAATCCATGGTTGGAAGTATAAATAGCAAATCTAAGCATCTATCAAACTCTTACTGGATAATCAAAGTCCTTTTCTGGTTTGTGGATCTGATCTCCACCACCAAGTGGTTAGGCAGGCAGATTATCGGCAACAAATCGCTGGCACCTTGTTTTACACAGCGCTTGTCCGGACAATCAGCTTCCAGCATTCTCACTTTTCCATCGGCGATCTGCAGTGTGTTATGTTCGTCAATCACAATTGTCCGGTCTTGCGAAAGCGGATAATCCGCCCAATAGCGGTTTTCTTTGATGATATAGACTATGCGATTTTCCCTTTTCTGCAGTATCCTGTAGGATGTCAATACAACAACGATCACAATGATGATAAAAAGCATCACATCAGCCAGGTTCAGGTTTTCCCGTATCAGTCTCAGCATCAGAACACACCATAGATCTGAAAACCACAGTTTGGACATTTTCCTGTTGGAGTGATCCAGGATTTGTTTCTATACGATGAGATCACTTCCTTCCCACAACGAGGGCAATTGGTTGCCGAATAACTGCTTGCCAAAATGTTCCCCGCATATACGTGGGATAGCTTTCGCGAAGCTATTTCACAAGCGCGGATAACATCCTTTGCCCTCGTCGCCTCGATATCCGATTTGTATGCGGGATGGTAGGCGCTGATGTGCAAGGGAATATCCCTGTTTACAGATGCGACAAATTCAGCCAAGAGACTGATATCGTGGTCGGTGTCATTCAAGCCGGGAATCAGAAGATTGGTGATCTCCAGATGCACACCGGCACTGTAAGCGGCGCGAATGGTATCCATTACTGGCTCGATCTGGCCTCCGCAATTATCTTTATAGAATTGTGGCCGTATGGATTTCAAGTCGATGTTCATCGCTTTAATCCTTGGTAACAGACACTGCAAAGGTTCGCCATTCACATATCCGTTGGTAACCAGGACAACATCTACATCGGAAGCCATGCCGTTGAAATCGTAAATGTATTCAAACCAGGTAAAGGGCTCAGTGTATGTAAACGCAACTTGCATAGGCTGTTTTATACTGAATTTCCGAACCAATTCAAACAGTTCTTGGGGACTCAAATATTCAGTGTTGCACTTGAACTGGCTGGATCCATAATTCTGGCAGAAGAAGCAGCTCAGATTACACGAGTTTGCTCCCAGGGAAATAATCTTTGAACTAGGTCGAAAGTGATACAGGGGTTTTTTCTCGATGGGATCAACTCCCAGCCCCATGTGCCTTCCATAGTTGATGGCAATCATTTTGCCACCCTGGTTTTCTCTTCCCCTGCATTTACCAGATTGCCCTGCTGTAAGGTTACAAAGGTGGGGACAGAGATCGCAGATCACCCCGCTCTCCCCCACTTTGCGGTAAAACATTGCTTCTCTTAGCTGATCCATCTTTCCAACAACTCCATGTGCTTGTGCAAAGCTTCCGAGTATCTTTCCAGGCATTTCTGTGCTTTGCTCCCCATGCTCGTACGCTTTTCCGGATTTCTGTGCAAATCTATGATGTTTTCAGCTAAGTCTGAAGCATAGGAAACCAGAATTGCGGATTCTCCGGCTAATGCTTTTACTGATTCGCGGCAAGAGTGATGATATTCACCAATGATAATCGGCTTACCATAATAGGCTGGCTCCAAGGGATTATGGCCACCGAAATTATAAAACGAACCTCCCACAATGGCAATGTCGCAAATAGAGTAACATTCGTTCAAATGCCCTATGGTATTTACTATCAGGACATCGCCAACCCCGCTACCATTCTCATCAACCTGTGTGTACAGGGTTGCTTCCGGAAAGATCGTGGCCACTTCATTTGTTCTTTTGGGGTGTCGGGGTGCAACGATGAATTTGAGATTCGCAATTTTAGAGTGCAGCTCGGGCAGGATAGCTTTGAGCATCCCCTCCTCCCCCGGTCTGCTGCTGCCAAAGCAGATAATGAAGTCAGTCTCCGCAAAACCCAAGCGCCTCTTTGTCGATACAAAATCATAATCAGGCAACTTGAGGGCAAATTTCAGATTACCCGCAGTTTGCACTGGAGCAGCAAAAATACCCTTGAACCTTCCACTGTCGGCATCTGACTGGCTGATAATGCAGCGAATGGGTTTTTGCAGGTATCTGAGCATCCGTTTTATCCGCGTATAGTTTTGCAATGACTTTTCCGACAAGCGCGCGTTCACAAATACCACAGCGATATTTTGGCGCGCGGCCTCATGCAAAAGATTGGGCCAAATCTCGGTTTCCATGATAATGATCAAATTGGGGTTTACTATCGCGAGTTGTTTTTTCCGCAAATGCCTGATATCCATCACTGCCAGAAATGATTGTGGGTGTACAGCCTGCGCCGCTTTTAAACCAGTAACCGTGTTTGTGGTGATCACAATCTTTTTATCCGGATACTTCTGCTTCAGAGACACCAGCAATGGTTTGACTGCGTTGACTTCTCCCACTGAAGCGGCATGCAGCAATATTCCCCCTTCGCTGTTGCTGCCCTGTGGTTTGAGGGAATCTGTGTAATGCTTTCCCAGGCAAATCAACCAGATTAGCGGATAAAACAGTAAAAATGCTGTTTCCAATATCAAGTTGTAAAGACCGAAGATGATGGCTGCCATAGTGCTTAGTTACTCAAATGAAAAAGGACGCCAATTCTGACGTCCAATTTATGGCGGGAGCGACGAGACTCGAACTCGCGGCCTTCTGCGTGACAGGCAGACGTTCTAACCAAACTGAACTACGCCCCCGGCGCTGTTCTATGTTCAAAGTAAGTTTACAAACTTTAATCAGGGCTGTTTCTGTCAAGGGAAAATATTCCCCGATCCTAAAACAAATCGTCCGATTGCAGCCATCAGGATATAATCTATTCATGGTCAAGATCGATAATCTCATGCTCTGTGTTTCCTAAGCACAGTTCCGCAGCATAAGTGATATGGGTTGGCTTTCCCCAAAGCCACGCTGTCATTTCTTTTAGCTTTTAAGGACATTGTTTATTCCTCGCTCGATTCAGCTTTAGCTGCCTGTGTAACTGCAAGCCAAAGAAATATAAGCAATAATAGTCGGCGCATTTCTATCTCCCATTTGATATCCATTATGGCATGACAAGCAAATCGTGTCAAGCCCAGTTTTATTACTATTTGCCTTAATACTTTGGATAAGTGGCTCACCACAATAACCCATGGCAGTATAGATTATTTAATTTTAATCATTTACAAAATTAACAATATGCTGGATACTTGGAATATGGTGTACATATATTCTAATATAAATGATATCCAAGACGAAAAATCCTCGAAACTACTTTACCGAGTACATCAAATTTAATACAATAGAAGAACAATATAGCAATATGTTTCATGGACATAAGGTAATGACTTAGATATTTATGGATTTTATGCTTGACAGGATTACACACCGAGTTCTTTTAGATAAGACATATAAGAGGTTAGATATGCAATGTTTAAAGCTGAAAGTACTTTGTGCTCTAACAGTAATGGCTGTATTAATATCTCCTTGCTTGGCAAAAAAGAAGGGGAAACATGATCTTAATATAAGATTCCAAAAATCACCGTATTTATTGGAAACACTCGAGACTTATATTAACAACCACGATCTTGATCCTATCGAAGGAGTTTGGTCATATAGCTATGTTTCTATATCTGAAACAGTACTGGAAGGAAAGCGTAATAACGGAATAGATTCTGGAAAAGACTGCGACGAGTTTTATATAGTTAAAGATGACCTTCATAAAAGTAACGAATACTTGATGGTTTATAAAAGCAAACTTGACTCTAAGAAGGGACATACCTATTTAGTCCCTGGTGACATTGCGGCACGAGTGATTCCTGATGTTATAAGATCAGATTCCTATTATTTCTCTTTCGATTATGGCCTTGAATTACTGGGAACTTATGAAGTTTACATGACCCTAAATGGTGATGAAGTTAGGGGAACATATGATAATTCTTTTGATAAATATGGTGTTAAGATAAGATTAAAAAGTGAATACGTATATAGGAGAGTCAGCAATAATAAGGCAGAATTCAGCAAAAAAGATATCTTCTCAGGAACTGGTTTTCTAATTAGCGATGAAGGATATGTGGTAACTAACTACCATATAATTGAGAATGGGAAGAATATCACTGTTAGCTTTCCCCACAATGGGAAAACTTACAAAGCACATGCAACAGTGAAAGATAAAAACAATGATTTGGCTTTATTAAAAATAGATGGTTTTGCATTAAACGACATCTCAAATACTCCAATTCCATATTCAGTGATGCCATCTAACCTAACCTCTATTGGGAATACTGTTTTTACTCTGGGTTACCCACTTTCTGACGTTCTTGGGTCATCTATCAAGTACTCTAGCGGATTTATAACGTCTTCCTTTGATAATAGTATGAATCCTGTATTGATGCAAATTGACAATAATATTCAACCTGGGAACAGTGGGAGTCCCTTATTCAACTCAGATGGGAATATTATTGGTATTGTGGTATCATCCTTGAACGCTAGTTATTTCTTAAGAAAGGGCGATTTTATACCTCAAAATGTTAACTTCGCAATCCGTTCTGATTATCTCCAACCATTATTGAATAGTTTAAATATTAAACCAGTTAATCAGACACTTGCGTCTAAATATAAACTTATGGCAATCGAAGATAAGATATCAACAATAAAGCCGTTTATATCCATAATATACACAGAACGTAAGGATCGATAGCTCCATAATTAAATACATGTTAGGACATATAGAGTATTTTGCTTAATCTGTCAAACTCCCCTTTCATATTTACTTGTGAAGCATTTAGTCATAATGACTATAAGTCCATTCCTGATATCATGCTTCTTATGTAACTTATTTAATTATTTAAAGCATACGGTTGCACATATAGACAAAGTGACATATACGCCAGAACTAACGCTGGCATATTATTCGTCTTGCTGAAACGACCTTCATTTGCATCCCTTGCTCAAACTGGGGTCTTTCTGGGGTCATCCTTAACCTGGTGAGGGATGACCTAAGGATGATGGCATAAAAGCCTGTAGCAGCAAAGGACGGAGCTATGACGCAATTTGAGGATTGTTGCAGGTATTTATAATGAATAGATAAGAAAAGAGGTGGTGCGGAAGGGTGGTGTTTTGCATTTGCAGTTTGCTCAAAGAGGCAAATCGAGGTATTGTGTCTGAGGAAGCTCACAAGAAAACCATCACTTGGAACAATCTTTGCATAATTAGCTAAGTAATATTCAAATTAAGATAGTAGGTCGAAATGAAAAGAGTGATCCTTCTCCTGTCGATTGTGTTGGGAATAGCGTCCCTAACTGCAGATCTGACGTATGTGTACAATCTACCCCTGCCAAGTTTAAAAGTCCAGGGTGACAACTATGTGGTCAAGCTCGATGGCGGCCAGGCCTTGGGTGAACCCGGAGCCCCCAACCTGCCCTGGATTGGATCAAAACTGCTTCTGCCAAGTGTCGAGGAAGCGGTGGCCATCCAGATCAAGAAAATGAATCCAAGCACCTATCAGCTTGATAAGCCCATCATCCACTTGCAGCCCCAATACCCTTTATCACAGATCGACCTGCCCCAGCCAGTGACGGCAGATCAGGATATTTATGGCAGCGCGCAGGCGTATCCCGTTCAAGACAACAATGGGACAAACACCCAGTTTCTCTGTGGACACCCAATCAATTTCACGGCTTTCTGCCCATTTGAATATTATCCCCAGGAAGGCTTACTCAAATTCTACCAAACAATTTCTGTGACCGTTGTCACATCATTCTCTTCACGTGCCAGCGAATCCCTGCGGTTGAAGAAGGAAGACGCCTTCACCTACACAAGGCTTACTAATTCCGTTGATAACACCGACCGGTTACCACGCTATCTGGAACGCACTGAGGGTTTCGAATACCTAATCATTTACGATGCTGCCAAACAGACCCAGTGGCAGCCTTTGAAGGACTTCTATAATGCCAAGGGTTACAGCGTTTATATGAAACCCGTCCAGGAAATAGCCAGCCAATTCACGGGCATTGACCTGCAGGAAAAGATCCGCAACTTTATCATCAGCTTTTACACGCAAAACTCATTGCGCTATGTGCTCCTGGCTGGAGATACGGACGTTATCCCCCACCGGGGTTTTTATGTGAATATCTCTCAAGGTGAATATGTAGATGCCGATATCCCCGCCGATATGTACTACGGTAGCCTTGATGGCACCTGGAACGACGATGGGGACAACTATTGGGGTGAATACTTCGAGGCTGACCTTGTTCCGGATGTGGCTGTAGGCCGTTTCTGTTACAATTCCGATGAGGAAATCGCCAGTTTCATCAACAAAACCAGCAAATATCAGAATGAGCCTGTAATCTCTGAGGCTAAATCCGTGCTGTTCGTGGGCGAATGGCTGTGGGAAGGTCCCACCTGGGGTGGCGACTATATGGATGAAATGATCGGCGGAAGCAGCGCCCATGGATACACCACGGTGGGTGTTGATACGGATTGGAACATTACCACATTGTATGACAGAACCTATGGCTACGCGGATGCCTGGACAATAAATCAACTGCGTCCCCTGATAAACAATGGACCCAACCTCATTAATCACCTGGGACACTCAGCCACCACCTACTGCATGCGCTTTAACAACAGCAACGTGACAAACAGCTCGATTACCAACAATGGCATCAATCATAACTTCTCGGTGATTTTCACCCAAGGCTGCTACGCAGGGGCTTTTGACAACCGCGAAACCACTCCCGGCTACTATACTTCAGACTCCATCACAGAAAAGTTTACCAGCATCAACAACGGTGCAGCGGCCATGATCTCCCACTCGCGATATGGTTGGGGCATGCAAGGTTCCACAGACGGCCCTTCCCAGTACTTTCACCGGCAATACATAGATGCTCTCTTTGGCGAAGAGATCAATGCCCTCGGCGTCGCCCTGATGGATAGCAAGATCGACAATATTCCCTACATCCAGAATTCCCCTGTAATGTATTGGGTTACCTATGAGACCAATCTCTTTGGCGATCCGGCCATGTCTGTCTGGACAGACACACCAACCCAGTTGTCCGTTCAACTTCCTTCCTACTGGACTGTGGGCTTGAACAACTATCAGGTGCTGACCAATGCGCCTCTGGCTAAACTGAGACTGAAAAACGGTGACACAATTATCTTTGAGGGCCAGGCGGATACAGGAGGCCTTATCAATATATCTCTGATGGAGCCTCTCGTTCCTGGAAACTATGACTTGTATGTAAACGCTGCAAACTATATTGGTTACCACTCTCAGATAACGGTGCAAGCCAACGAAATGCCTTACATCGTGGCATCCAATGTCCAGTTTCTTGATCAGGACAATCTGTATCATACCGGAGAGGTTGTAAACATTGATGTAACCATCGAAAACGTGGGGCTTATCAACCAAAGCAACCCCGGGACTATCACCCTGACCAGCAACTCCCCCAACATCGAGGTTCTGAGTGGCAGCTACAGTTTCGATCCCCTGGCCGCAGCCGAGACCTCTGTTATCAGCGGTTTCTTCAGTATCAGGATTATCGGAAATTACAACGATCATCAGGTGGCAAACATAGCTTTCGTAGCAAGTTTCGATGGATATTCAGCCACTACACCGGTGAACCTGGTGCTGAATTCTCCCGTGCTCAGCATCGATTCATACCAGTTCATCAACACCAACAATCTTATTCTTCCGGGAGACAATCCCTCGCTGAACCTGTTGGTTCACAACAGCGGCTCAGGCAACGCCTATAACCCCATGCTGCTACTATTCAGCGATAATCCCTGGGTGACCCTGTCTGCCTTCGAGGCCAACCTCTCCCCCATCGAAGCGGATAATTATATGAACTACGAAAATGTGTTCAACGTGCTGATTTCTTCCGGCGCACCCCTCAACACCTCCGTTGACATCGGATATCTGCTCAGCGCGGAAAATGGCAACGTTCTGGAAGGGAATTTCACTCTCTATCTGGGCATGCTCAACTACAACTTTGAACCCGATATGATGGGCTGGTCTTCCTTCGCTCCCTCCCCAGGTTTTGTCAACCAGTGGCATCGCAGCGACGCCAGAAATTGCACATCCAACGGCAACTATTCGATGAAGTTTGGTGGAGAAGGTACTTCCAACTATTCCAGCAGCGCGTATGGTGCCCTGGAAAGCCCAATCTTCAACCTGGGTAAAAACAGCCGCCTCCTCTTCAATCACTGGATGAATGCCGAAATCCACAATAACCCACAATACGCCTGGGATGGCGGAACTGTGCAGATTTCAGTAAACAACGGTGAATGGACATCAATCGCACCTGTGGGCGGATATCCCCAAAGAATCTATAACAACAACGCCTCACCATATCCTGCCAACACTCCGGTTTACTCAGGAAGCTTTAACTGGACTGGCGCGGAGTTCGATCTCTCAAACTATAGTGGCACGGCAAAGTTTCGCTTCCTGTTTGGCTCTGACGGATACGTGACAGGAGAAGGCTGGTACATAGACGACGTGAGAGTGGAATCCGATCCGCTCGGCATTGATGAGCCAGGTGTCCCCACACCCTGTTTCACCCTGCAGGGGAATTACCCCAATCCTTTCAATCCGGAAACCACCATCCGCTTTTCCCTGCCAGGTTCTGCGGCGGCCAAGCTGGAGATCTTTAACATCAAAGGCCAGAAAGTGCGAACCTTGCTTGATTCAGTCATGGCGGCGGGACAACATAGCCTGGTCTGGAACGGCTTGGACGATGCGAAGAATCCTGTCGGCAACGGAGTCTATTTTTACAGGTTGAGCAGCGGCGGCAAAAGCAAAACCAGAAAAATGATAATGCTCAAGTAGCTGGAGTAGCTATAACATGATTCAGATTACAAAAGATACCCGGTTGGTGATTCTGACCGGAGCAGGAATCAGCGCCGAATCGGGCTTGCGCACCTTTCGCGATAGCGGTGGTTTGTGGGAGGATCAAAGGGTGGAAGATGTAGCCACCCCGGAAGGCTTTGCCAGAGACCCCAAACTGGTCTGGAGATTCTATAAAACCCGTTACAAAGCGGCGATTGATGCGCAACCCAATTCGGGTCACGCTGCCTTGGTGAAACTGGAGAAATTTCTGGGCAAAAACTTCTGTCTGATCACCCAAAATGTGGATGGCCTTCATACCAAGGCAGGCAGTACGGGAGTGTTGGAAATGCATGGTTCTTTGTATGAATGCTATTGTACTAAATGCCTGACAATGTATCGCACGGCAGAGATTGACCTTGATCCCGATCTGCCCATCTGTTCCAAATGCGGATCGATGCTCAGGCCGTATATCGTCTGGTTTGGTGAAATACCCTATCACCTGCCTGAAATTGAGGGCAAGTTGAGAAATTGTGATGTTTTAATGATCATAGGGACAAGCGGAAATGTTTATCCCGCCGCGGGGTTCGTGATGACTGCCAAATACTTCGGGGCTTCCACTATGGCTGTTAATCTGGATCCAGTGGCCAACAGCGACTACATAGACGAATTTCACCAGGGTAAGGCGGGAGACATACTCCCCAAACTCGTTGAGCAATGGTGCTGATTATTAGGCAAGATAAGCAAAAAGCCGGGTTTCACTGCCCGGCTTTTCTTTTGAAATCAATACAAGATCAGGGAACGATGCGGGTTCCGGTTTTTCCCGCGAAAGCTTCCACAATCCTGTCTATTGAGGTGATCAGCACCTCCTTGCCGCCCCTTTCGATAAAGTCGATCGCGGCCTTGATCTTGGGTCCCATGCTTCCCGCAGGGAACTGCTTTTCTTCGTAATATCGCTTTGCCTCTGCCACAGTCATAAGATCCAGATCCCTTTGGCTTTCCTTGCCATAATCCACAGCTACTTTATCCACTCCCGTCAGGATCACAAACAGGTCTGCCTCAATGTTTATTGCCAGAAGAGCGCTGGCAAAGTCTTTGTCGATTACCGCGTCAACGCCTTCGTAGGTACCGTCGTCTTCCACATAGACAGGAATCCCGCCTCCACCCACAGCGATAACGATTTCACCTCGTTTTACCAGTTCCTTGATCGTATCTGCGGGGATGATCTTTTGAGGCAAGGGAGACGGAACAACGCGCCGGAATCCTTTTCCGGAGTCTTCCTTCATAGTCCAGCCCAGGGTCTTTTTCAGTTCCTCCGCCTGTTCTGCGCTATAATAGGTGCTGCCTACGTATTTAGTGGGATTGAGCATACTGGGGTCGTTACGGTCAACCACAACCTGGGATATCAGGGTGATAACCTGCTTGTCGATGCCATGCAAATGGAGTTTGTTTTGCAGGCTTTGTTCGATCATATAGCCCATTGTCCCTTCCGTGGCCGCGTTCAACACGCCCAGAGGCAGGGGAGCCAGGCCTTCTTTCTCGCCTGCTTCCTGCTGTCTGAGCAGATTCCCCACCTGGGGGCCATTTCCATGTGTAATTGCAAGCCTGTAGCCCTGGCTGATCAGTTCCACGATCCCGCCCAGAGAGTCTCTGGTGTTGGCAAACTGCTGGCTGATGGTCCCTTTCTCGCCCGCTTTGATGATGGCGTTGCCACCCAAAGCCAATACTGCTGTCTTCTTCATATTAGTTAATCCTTTACATCCTTAAAAAGCCGGCGGGCAGATGCGTGTTTCATCTGCCCGTTCCAGCAAGCCTGTTGGTTGTTTAGAAATCCTTCAGGACATCCTCAATTGTGGGTCTGCCGATCTCTTGCAAATCGTAGCTAACCTGGCAAGCAGGATGCTTGATCTTGATCACACGGCGAAGATCGATTGGCGTGGCAATGACCACGGAATCGCAATCTGTGGAGTTGATAGTGTGCTCCAGGTCCTTGATCTGCTGGTCGCTGTAACCCATGGCGGGAAGCAAAGTGCCAATCTCAGGATAATTATCGAAGGTCTCCTGGATCTCACCAACAGCCCATTCCCGGGGATCAACCAGTTCGCCGCAACCATATTTCTCAGCCGCGATTACACCAGCTCCATAGGTCATCTCGCCGTGGGTGAGGGTGGGACCGTCTTCAACAACCAATACCCGTTTGTCGGAAATCATCTCGGGGAAATCAACCGTGAGCGGTGAAGCCGCGTCGATCACCTTGGCATTCTTGTTGATCATGCGAATATTGGCGCGAATCTCGTTGATGTCGTCAAGGTCGGCGCTGTCGATCTTGTTGATCACGATCACGTCAGCTAGATGCATGTTGGTCTCGCCGGGATAGTAGGAAATCTCATCCCCGGGGCGGTGAGGATCCACCACCACGATGTTGAGCTGTTTGTCTGAGCAATAGAAAGGAATATCGTTGTTTCCACCGTCCCAGACGATGACATCGGCTTCTTTTTCGGCTTCGCGGATGATCGCTTCATAATCAACGCCGGCGTAGATCACGCTACCCATCTGGATATGAGGCTCATACTCCTCCATCTCTTCAATGGTGCATTTGTGAAGCTCAAGGTCTTTCAGTTCGGCAAAGCGTTGCACTTTTTGCTTCACCAGATCGCCGTAAGGCATGGGATGGCGGATGGATACCACCTTGAGCCCTTTGGCCTTAAGGGCTTTCACAACAGTACGGGTGGTCTGCGATTTACCGCAGCCGGTACGCACGGCACAGATGGTGACCAGTGGCTTGGAGGTCTTGATCATGGTGTTTTTGGTGCCCATGAGCATGAAATCGGCTCCCGCGGCATTGACCAATGAAGCCTTGTTCATAAGCATTTCGTGGTGCTGGTCGCTATAGGCGAAAACCACCAGATCCACATTATGCTTTTGGATCAGCTCTTTCAGCTCTGATTCGGGATGGATTTCAATACCCTGGGGATACAAGCTTCCTGCAAGCTCCGCGGGATATTTCTTGTCATCGATTCCAGGAATCTGGGTGGCGGTAAAAGCTACGACATGATAGTCCGCGTTATCACGGAAAAAAACGTTGAAATTGTGGAAGTCGCGGCCGGCCGCGCCCATGATAATGACTCTGCGTTGCATTTCTTACTCCTATATTCATATAGATTTATTGTTTTATTTTCAAATTTTCGGCTGCCTTGCTTACGTCAAGGAAAATAATGTCCTCGCCGATAAGTTATGTTTGTATTATATTTCTGTGAACAATGATTTTAATCTGTGAAAGCCTTCTTAGCCACATTCAAACGGATTATGCGCCAAGAAAGTCCTTGACTAAAATGACCTTGCCTTCAGACTGGAATTGAATAATATACAAAAAGAGGAGTTTATTATGCGCAGACTAAGTGCTATATGTCTGATGTTGCTGTTGCTTGCAGCAGGGCTATTTGCTGAAGACGGCGCTGTTGCGATGCGTTTTAAGCTTCTGGAAGCGGAGTTTTATACTCTGGATTCATATTATTCTTCGGAGTTGGGCAGGCTCTACACCAAAGCGGAGTTTGCCATCCCCAAGGCGGAGCTTGATCCAATGGCTTACTATGGCTTATTCTTGGAGGAGAATACCTTCATCCAGTCTGTCACAGTCTCGGGGCAGTTTGAAAACCACTATTTTGTCCAGAATCTGGATCCCTCCTTCTTTGAGCCAGCTCTACCGGACTCTTCGCTGTTGTATGATACGAGCCCGGTCCGTTTTTATGGCATCTATCTGAAGAATTATGATCTTTTTCCAGATACGCCCCATTTCACAGTCTGGTATTTTACACCCATGCCGGCGTTCAGAATGGATGATCAGCAGAAACTGAGTTCCATGTTGAAAGCTGATCAATGCTGGTATCCCCGCAATTTTACTAAAAGCAGCACTGTCAACCTGACCCTGACCACTACACCGAACCTCACTCTGTTGGTAGGCAATAGTTATGCGACACATTCAGACAGCGAATATACCAGAACCCACCGACACACCTTTATCGACACTCTGGAGCAGCCTGTTGACATTAAATTGATTCGAGAATGACGCTAAATTAGCTCAGTTGGTAGAGCAGCTGATTCGTAATCAGCAGGTCGGGGGTTCGAGTCCCCCATTTAGCTCCACTCCATTGCAAAGCCTGGATAAACATTATAGTGAATCCGGGCTTTTTCTTTTTCGCCCTCATGCCTTGATACCCTGCTGAAGTCCTATTGACGTCCCATCGAGAATCCATCCGGCGATCAGTAGGCGATCAATCAGTAATCAATGCTATTCCCATTCTACCTTTCCACCTTGCCACGATCTTTTCATAGCACCTATATATTATAGAGGGATGGGCCTCATATGCATCACCCTCTCCAGCCTGGGTCTTCCTGGGGTCAACCTTATAATTTATAAGGATGACCTAAGGATGATGGCACAAAAGCGAGGAGCAGCAAAGGACGGCGGTATGACGGATATTGCGGAATGTCTCTGATTATTTATGCGGTTGTCAAGAAATTGATGCCGGTTGTTTTTGGAATGGGTGCTTGTTTCGGGGAACTTCAACATTTCACCTTACCACGGATTTTACAGGAGAATATCAAATAACAAATTCCATATAATAGCTTGAAGAAAGCGAATTGGTATGAAACTCTCTTTCTATCTAAGCGGAGCAGTTCCGCCACTTTGCACCAATCTTCATACAGGCGATCAATTAAGATCAGCGCCGGAAGATTACTCTATCAGGTTAAGGACTGGTTTGCGTGCCAGGCGTCTCTCCCCCAGCGGGCAAAGATAGCTGCTTATCCTGTCTGGCATTGCCCGCACATTCTTCGAGCAAGGCGTGACAGTTTTCGCACTCGTGTTTGTCCAGGCATTCTTTATCGATATAGACAAGTTTATTGTGTCGGGATGTTTCCACTTTTAAAGTGGTAAAGGGAGGCTGGATTGTCTCTACTTTTAGCGAGTAAGTAACTATGAGCCCCGCGAACACGACTGAAACCATGCTCATAAGCTTTATCAGGATATTGATGCAGGGGCCTGCCGTATCCTTGAAGGGGTCTCCCACCGTATCGCCAACCACTGTAGCTTTGTGAGCGGGTGACGACTTTCCTCCATACTCTCCAGTTTCCACATATTTTTTGGCGTTGTCCCAGGCTCCACCTGCGTTGTTCATCATGATGGCCAGCACAAAACCGCAGACCAGGGCTCCAACCAGTGTCCCCAATACTCCAGCCACACCCAGGATCAAACCGGATACAACCGGGGTCAGGATTCCAACAAGTGCGGGCAATAGCATCTGTTGTTGAGCCCCGATCGTGGCGATCTTTACGCACTCTGCATATTCGGGTTTGGCTGTTCCGAGCAGGATACCGGGAATCTCCCTGAACTGGCGGCGGACCTCTTCAACCATCTTTCCCGCGGCTTTACCGACCGCTTTGATGGTTAGCGCGGAAAACACAAAGGTTACCATCCCGCCAATAAAAACACCCAAAAGGAACTTGGGATTCAAAACATGCACTTCATAGTAGCTTATAAAATCAGCCACTGTAGCCTTGCTGACCTGCACATTTTTAACCAGGCCTTCGCCGTAGTTGATCTGCAGCAGGATCACCTTTCCCAACCTGTCGCCCAAAAGCATCAAGCCAGTTCGCACTTCTTCCAGATAGGCTGCCAACAGCGCCATGGCTGTGAGCGCAGCGGAACCTATCGCGAAACCCTTTCCGGTGGCGGCTGTGGTGTTGCCAACGCTGTCCAGATTGTCTGTGATCTCACGTACATTTTCTGGCAGATTTGCCATTTGAGCGTTTCCGCCAGCGTTATCGGCTATCGGCCCAAAGGCATCCATAGCCAGAGTAACGCCCAAAGTGGCGAGCATTCCAACTGCGCCAAATCCGATCCCATACAGGCCCATTTCTATGGACTGAAAACCATGCGAGCAGATAAACGCGCCCAGAATACCGACAACGATGGTTATCACTGGTGCTGCTGTCGATCTCATCCCTACAGCAAATCCTTCCAGGATGACTGTGGCAGGGCCATACTTGCCCTGTGAGGCAATGGTTCTGGTGGGGAGGTAACTGTGGGAGGTATCCCGCTCGGTAAACAAGCCAATCAAGATTCCACAGGCCAAGCCTATCACGGTTGAAATGAACACTCCAAAATAGTATTCAGGGGGAAGCAGGTATTTTGTAACAAAAAATGCTACAATGGCTATCAAGATGGAGCTTCCATATACGCTTTTGTTGAGCGCAAACATCAGGTCTTTGGTGTCTGCTTCTTCCTTGGTGCTCACCATAAAGACGCCGAGGATGGAAAGGAGGGCGCCGATTCCCGCCAGAACCATGGGAGCAATAACGAAATTGAGTTCCATGCCAGCAAACTTAGGCCCCAGAGTTGCGATCGCGCTCATCCCCAGGGCAGCGGTTGCCAAGATAGATCCAGCATAGCTTTCGTAAAGGTCTGCACCCATACCTGCAACATCGCCAACATTGTCTCCAACGTTGTCAGCTATGGTGGCAGGGTTGCGCACATCGTCTTCTGGAATTTCGGCTTCCACTTTTCCCACCAGGTCAGCCCCTACATCCGCTGCTTTTGTATATATGCCGCCTCCCAAACGCGCGAAAAGTGCCTGTGTGGATGCTCCCATGCCAAAACTGAGCATGATCACAGTTATCTGATGCAATTCAAAGTGAAGCTGGTTCAACACGAAAAACCAGATGGAGATATCGATTAAAGCCAGGCCAACAACTGTCAGCCCCATTACTGCTCCGCCTCTAAAGGCTATCTTCAGACCTTTGTTCAGGCTTTCCGAACAAGCTTGCGCTGTTCGGTTGGAAGCCAGAGTGGCCATGTTCATGCCGATGTAACCAGCCAATCCGCTGAAAAATCCTCCCGTTAAAAAGGCGAAGGGCACCAGCCAGTGTAACACTTTCAGGCCCAAGGCCATTATTAAAAAGACTATGAATGCTCCGATAAAAAACAGAGTGACACCCTTGTATTGTTGTTTTAGATAGGCAAATGCACCCTCGCGCACATAAGTGGCTATTTCAATCATCTTACTGTTGCCAGGGTTTGCGCTCTTTACCTGACGGAAGAATACCATCGCGAAGACCAAGGCCATGCAAGCCCCAAGTGGGGCCACAAACCATATTATCGGTAATCCAAATATTTCCATCGATAAAACCTCAGTACTAGAATTGTATGTCAAACGCCGCATTTCTATTACTGCAACGTATCAAACAGTATTGCCATGACCAGGTTGCAACCCTATTCTGTCAATGAAAAATATTGGCATTGACAAATTGGGGCAGCCGTGATAATTGGAAATAACTGGAATAATTTTAAGTTAGGTGTTACTCATGGAATTCATTGATTATAAAAAAGAAGCCTCTGCTATGATCTTACAAATCGGTGAGATCAGGAGGTTACTTTGATCTGGATAAACAGGAAGAAATAGCATCCCATCTGGAAATGAAGGTTAACAGCCCCGATTTTTGGACTGACCAGGCAGAAGCGAAAAAGATTACCAAGCAGCTGAGTCTGATCAATGATCAGATTGAACATATCAATACCCTTGATAACCTCAAAGATGAACTGCAAACCTACATCTCCTTCCTGGAAGAGGACTTCAATGAAGATCTTTTTGGTGAAGCCATCAAATCGCTGGAAAATCAGCGCCAGTTCATAGAAAAAGCGGAAATCGAATGCTATCTGAATGGCAAGTATGACCGCAATGACGCTGTTTTCAGCATCCACGCGGGCGCTGGAGGAACTGAAGCCCAGGATTGGGCTGAGATGCTCTTGCGCATGTACTCACGTTGGGCGGAACGGAATAATTACTCTTTCAATATTATCGACATGCTGCCCGGAGAAGAGGCTGGCATTAAAAGCGTAACAGTTGAAGTGGGTGGCAATTTTGCCTACGGGATGCTGAAAGCAGAGGTCGGAATCCATAGATTGGTGAGGATATCGCCTTTCAACGCTCAAGGAAAAAGACAGACCTCTTTCGCTTCCGTGTATGTGTATCCTGAGTTTGACAATGACATCGAAGTTGAAATCGATGCTAAAGACCTGAAGATAGACACTTACCGTTCCAGCGGAGCCGGTGGCCAGCATGTGAACACCACAGATTCAGCCGTCCGTATCACCCATCAGCCCACAGGGATTGTGGTCAGTTGCCAGAATGAGCGCTCCCAAATACAGAACAGGGAAAAAGCAATGAACATCCTCAAATCCCGTCTGTACCAGTATTATGAAGAACAGAGGGAAGCCGAGAAGAAGAAGGAAGAATCCAGCAAGACAGACATCGGGTGGGGAAATCAGATCCGATCCTATGTTTTCCAACCCTATCAAATGGTTAAAGACCACCGTACTAACCATGAGGTGGGCACGGTGGACAGAGTCATGGATGGCGATCTGGATGGTTTTATCTACGCCTGGTTGAAAGAACAGGCTAAGTCTAAAAACGGCAGCAAATGAGCTACAAGGATCTAATCCCCAAACTTGACCCCTCGAAACTACCGATTCATGTGGGAATCATCATGGACGGTAATGGACGTTGGGCAACGCAAAGGCGCAAAGCCCGGATCTATGGGCACCGGGCAGGGGCAAAATCGATCAGGCAGGTAGTGGAACTGGGGGTGGAACTCCAATTGAAGTATCTCACTTTTTATGCTTTTTCCACAGAAAACTGGAACAGGCCAGAGGATGAAGTCAGAGATTTATTGAAAATGCTTAAGGAACGACTGCTTAAAGAGATTCCTGAGCTAAACAAGCAGAATATCAGGGTTGGCTTCATTGGCAGTGACATCAAGCTGGACCCTCAATATCTTGTCGATATTCACAAATTGGCAGCAATGACAGATAAAAATACAGGCATGTGTGTCAACATTGCCTTTAATTATGGAGGCAGGCTGGAAATCGTGGAAGGCATCCGGAAGCTGGTTCGGGAGGCAAAGCAAAAGGAGCACCTGATCGAAAACCTCACTCCTGAAAGCTTTTCCAGTTATCTCTACACTGCAGGGCAACCTGATCCGGATCTGATCATCCGGACCAGCGGCGAAAAACGGTTATCAAACTTCCTGCTCTGGCAAAGCGCCTATTCTGAAATATATATCACAGAAACATTGTGGCCGGATTTCGGAAAAACCGAAATGCTCAAGGCTCTGCTTGATTATCAGGATCGCAACCGTAGATTTGGAGGGGTATAGCTACCATGACAGAACTCCAAAAACGAGTGGCGGTATCGGTCGTTTTCATCCCCATTGTTCTGGGGGCCATGTATCTGGGAGGATACTGGCTGATAGCTGTATTCACCCTGGTAAGCCTGCTATGCACTCATGAATACATAGCAATGCTGAGGCAGACTCACCACAAAATCGGTTGGCATTGGTTGCCTGTTTCAATAGCTGCATATTTGTGCATAGTTTTATATCCTGCAGCCATGCTGCCGGTTGTGTGTGCGTTGTTCCTGATAGCCATAGTCGATGGAGTTATCTGGTGGTGTGAAAAGGACAGTATTCCCAGACTGGCACTGGCCTTTTTTGGTTCCCTATATACTGCCGTTATCCCCGCCATGATCGTCAGGCTCGGTGTAGAGCAGCAAGATTCCTACCTCTTGCTTCTCTTGATTCTGCTCATCTGGATCACCGATTCCACAGCCTATTTTATCGGGACAGCCTTGGGCAAAAAGCGGGGAATCTTTAAAATGAGTCCCAATAAGTCTTTGGAAGGATTCCTGACGGGGGCTATCGTTCCTGTGGTCATCGTGGTTATACTTTATTATGTCGGGTTGTTTGATGATCTTGCGCTGCTGCTGCTTTGCGCTTTCGCAGCAGGGGTAGTTGGACAAATCGGTGACTTGGCAGAAAGTATGTTAAAGCGCTATTGTGGCTTGAAAGACAGTTCAAATCTTATTCCCGGCCATGGCGGCATATTAGACCGTTCTGATAGCGTGCTGCTGGCTGGTTCGTTCCTATATTGTGCGGTTTATTTATTAGAAAAAGTGAGGTAACAACATGATCAAAAAAGTGCTTGGAACAGTGATCTTGCTTGGCTTCATCGCCATGATGTTTGCCCAGGCTCAGACACTCTTTTTCTCCGAATATGTGGAGGGCTCCTCCAACAACAAAGCAATCGAAATTTTCAATGGCACAGGGGCCGCGGTTGACCTGTCTCAGTATAGCGTTAAACTTGGATCAAACGGCAATGAATGGTCCTCGACAAATAGCGTAACACTGAGCGGCACCCTTGCAAACAACGACGTATTTGTGATCGCCAACTCTTCAGCCAATGCCACGATACTCGGTGTTGCAGACCTTACCCATACTGTAACATATTTCAATGGCAATGACTGCCTGGGGCTTTTCCAGGGAGATACAATGATCGATATCATCGGTATCTATATGAACAATCCCGGTACAGCCTGGGATGTGGCGGGAGTCACTGGAGCGACACTCAATCACACCCTGATCAGAAAACCTGAAGTCACACAGGGTAACACAGATTGGACCAGTTCAGCCGGAACTAATGCAGACAACTCCGAATGGATCGTCCACGAGCAGGATTATGTAGCCAACCTGGGCATGCACACCTTCAATCCCGGAGGCGGAAACCACGCCGCCACACCAACCTTCAATCCCCCGGCTGGTGTTTACAGTGGGACTATCAGCGTTTCGATCAGCAGCACCACGGCTGGTGCGAGCATTCGCTACACAACCAACGGAAGTGAACCCACAGAGACATCCACCCTTTATACTGCACCGATTTCAGTGAATTCCACCACCACCATCAAAGCAAGAGCCTATGCTGCGGGCATGGATCCTTCGTATGTGGCGTCGGCAACTTACACCTTCCCCACCATGATCCAGAATATAGCCGCCCTTCGCGCAGCTAACGCGGATGGAACAACAGTCTATCACATCCCCAATGAGGTGATCCTCACATTCCAACAAAACTGGAGACATCAGAAGTATATCCAGGACGCCACAGGCGGCATCTTGATTGACGATTATCCGGGAATCATTACCACTACATATAACATTGGCGATGGCATCACTGGCATTACAGGCACCCTGAGCAGATATACCACACAAATGCTACAGTTCTGGCCCACGATAAACACACCTCCGGCCTCTTCCACTGGAAACGCAATTCCAACTCCGGAACTTACAATTGCTCAAATAAACGCAGATCTGGAGACTCATCAGGGCAGGCTGGTGAGAATCAACGGCTTGCATTTCACTTCCCCGTCTGGCAACTACGCAACTGGCCAGAGCTATAACATTCAGGATGCCACAGGCACAATGGTCTTCAACACCGGATTCTATGACGCGGATTACATAGGAACCCCGATGCACACCGGAGATTTTGACCTGCTGGCCATAGTGACCCAGTATAATACCACCAGCCAGATCACCGCCCGCATGTTGAGCGACTTCAATCCCGGCGGTGCAACACAGGTGGCCACCCCCAGTTTCAACCCTCCAGCCGGAACCTATGTGAATCCGATCAATGTAACCATTTCCTGCACAACCGCAGGTGCAACTATCCGTTACACAACCAACGGATCGGATCCCACCGAGTCTTCCGCCCTCTACTCTACACCAATCGCAATTAGCGAAAACACTACTATCAAAGCCAGGGCTTACGCCGCCGATCTTGACCCCAGTTCCATTGCCACCGCGGTGTATAACTTCTCCTCTCAACAGCAGGATTTGTTCTTCTCCGAATACCTCGAAGGCAGTTCAAACAACAAGGCCATCGAGATATTCAATCCCACCGGAACGACTGCAGACCTTTCCCAATACACCGTTAAACTTGCTTCCAATGGCAATGAATGGTCATCCACCAACAGCGTGACCCTGTCCGGCAGCCTGCCCAATGGCGCAGTTTACGTGATCGCAAACGCCGGAGCAAGCGCGGATATCCTCAACATTGCCGATCTCACTCATACAGTGACCTATTTTAACGGCAACGACTGTCTGGGTTTGTTCCACGGGGAAACCCTAATCGACATCATTGGCGTTTACCAGGAAAACCCTGGCACCGCCTGGCCTGTGGCAGGAGTTGAAGGAGCCACCCTCAACCATACACTGATTCGCAAACCTGCCGTCACCCAGGGTAATATCGATTGGGCTTCCAGCGCCGGCACAAATATGGATGATTCAGAATGGCTGGTCCACGATATGGATTACACAGCCGATCTTGGAACTCATACTTATGAACCCGGAGGCGGCGACCAGGTGGCTACACCTACCTTCAATCCCCCTGCCGGAGCCTACAGCCAACCCATTTCTGTAACGATATCCACAACCACACCCGGTGCCACTATCCGCTATACAACCAATGGAAACGACCCCACCGAGAGCTCTACAGTCTATACAGCTCCCATTCAGGTGAGCTCAAATACCACTATCAAGGCCAGAGCTTACGCGGCTGGCATGGATCCCAGCTACATAGCGACTGCCACCTACTCCTTTGCGGTTGAGGTGCAAAATCTGACACAACTTCGCCAGCAAACACCTGGAGACGGAACTGTTTACAGGGTAAGCGGCGAAGTCGTCCTGACCGCAAAACAAAACTTCCGCAACCAGAAATGGCTGCAGGATGCAGACGCCGGCATTATGATCGATGACCCATCCGGGATCATTACCAGCAACTACAACATCAGGGATGGCATACAAGGGCTTACCGGTACGATCGTCCGCTACAACAACATGCTGGAACTTGTACCTACCGTGAATCCAGGCCCCGCCAGCTCAACAGGCAATATCCTGAATATTCCTTCCGTGACCACAGCCATGGTCAGTGCCAACGTAGAGCAGTACCAGGCACGTTTGGTACGCTTTGAAAATGCCCACTTTGTGGAAACAGGCAACTTTGCCAGTGGCACAAATTACACCCTGGAAGACAATGCTGGAACCATAGTATTCCGCACTGTCATATACGAAGCGGATTACATCGGCCAACCCATCCCATCCGGAAACATGACCATTGCGGCTATCGTCAGTCAATATAACCAAACCCCGCAGGTTTTTGCCAGGATGCAATCGGATCTGGGTTTTGTGAGTGTTGAAGACGATCTCAACGCTCCTCTGAAGAACCAACTGATTGGAAACTACCCCAACCCGTTCAATCCCAGCACGACGATCAGATTCACCCTTGAGAAATCAACCCCGGCGCAGGTCACTATTTACAACCAGAAAGGCCAGCTTGTGAAGAGTTTCACTCTGGACAATCCTGCCAAGGGTATGAACAGCGTAACCTGGAACGGAACTGACGACAATGGCCGTTCAGTTGCAAATGGAGTATATTTATTCAGGCTCAAATCAGGTTCCTATACCAGCACTAAAAAAATGGTCCTGATGAAGTAACTTGAAACTCAGAAGTCACTTATTCTGCCTGATCGCGACTGTAATATGGTCCAGCCTGGAGATCACAGGAAAGCTGGTGGGAGCAGGGATAGACCCCTACACGCTCACTGCCTGGCGGTTTGTGATCGGCGGCTTGGCAATGTTGCCATTCGCGATCAGGCAACTCCTGATAAATAAACCAGAATTAGGCATTGGCAGCATACTGCACATCGGCGCGCTGGGAATAATCAACGTCTGTGCCAGTATGCTGCTTTTGCAACTGTCGATATTCTATGGAAAAGCCTCTCTCTCGGCTGTTATCGTAGCCATGAATCCCCTGTTTGTCACCCTCTTTGCCAGATTGATATTGAAAGAAGGATTGAATCTGCTGCAGTTCGTTTTTTTACTGCTGGGGATTATTGGCCTCATTATGATTATCCTCACCGAACAAAACTTTGGAAGCACAGAGTATCGCAATCTCCCGCTGAGCATCCTGCTGGCTGTTATCGCCTCCATTACTTTTGGTTTATACTCGGTACTGACCAAAAGTGCCGTGGTTAGATATGGAAACCTCATCACAAACTCGCTTTCCTTTATTATTGGCGGGATCGTGCTCACCTGCATCAACCTGTTGATAGGAAAACCCGTCCTCTTCGAGCCTAACAGCTCAAATCTCCTGTTTATGGCATGGCTGGGTGTGGTGATAACCGGTATTGCCTATTTGCTCTACTTTGAAGGAATGAAGCACATCAGCGCGTCCCGTGCTTCGTTTTACTTTTTCCTAAAACCCGCGTTGGCATCTTTGCTGGCCTATCTTATTCTGAATGAGTTCTTAAGCGTCGGCCAGCTAATCAGTGTGGCGATCATTGTTGTCAGCCTTGCGGCCAGCAACCTCTCTCAGTTGATTCCCAAAAAAGAGCCAAGCCGATAAAGGCATCAGATCATCGACTGGAAGAGGATAAACAAGCGACTCCGATGTTTTCCCATTCAGAATATTCCCCATAACATTCCGCATATTGCTTCATAGCTCTCTCCTTTGCTGCTCCTGGCTTTGTTGCCGTCATCCTTAGGTCATCCTTGTAAATTATAAGGTTGACCCCAGGAAGACCCAGGCTGGAGAGGGTGATGCATATGAGGACCATCCCTTCATAATATATAGGTGCTATGACTAGGTCGTGGAAAGGTAGAATGGAAATAGAAAATATTATGTTCTACAGCACAAAAAATAATTCAGGAGGCAAGAGCCTGAGCCTTTTTCAAGGTCGTCAATTTCAGGCCCATCCCTTCCACTTGCGTTATAAACTTACGCAAGGCATTCAACTTTGCCCTGCTATGGCAATGGGTAATGATTATAATCGGTTCTCTGCGCCCCTTGAATTTGCCAAGGGATGAGATCTTGCTGGCCAGAGTCGCGTCCGTATTATCAGGAACATCAAGGAAAATATCACGTTTCAACGCAGGATAGCCAAGTGTTTTAGCCAAAGAGGGCACCACGCTTTCACCCGTGGTAGCGCTGTCGATGAAGATCAGGCCCTTGGAGTCCAGATAGTTTAGGACCGTAGTCATGGCTTCCCGATTGGCAGTAACTGCGCTGCCGGTATGGTTGTTGGCTCCCATTGCCATGGGTAGTTGAGCATGGAAATCCGCCAAGGTGGTCACGATCTCTTCAGCGGAAGCATTTTTCTTGATATACCTTGCTCCAGTTGCGCTTGTATTCGATACAGCTTGCATGGGCACGTGGATAAGAACTTCGTGTCCATGAGAAGCCGCAACTGCTCCAGCTTTCTGGGTGTGTGGAAGATCGGGCAATACCGCAAAAACCACTTCTTTGGGTAAACTGGCAAAATCGTCCAACAGATCGCCCGCAAAATTGCCAAAGTCATCTATTATAATTACGATTGGTGGGATTTCTTCCCCATTATCCCATGAATAGCTGAACTTGCTCAGAGGCAATTCAGAGTACTTATCAGCCGGCTTTTCAATTTCTTCAGATGCCGGTGTCTCTTCTAACGTATTGATACTATGTTCTTCTGTGGCATCAGTATTATAGTCTTGTTTAACATTATCCCTGCATCCTATTACTAATAGTAAGGTTATGATTATCATTACACTATATAGATGTCTCATTTGTTTCTGCTCCAGACAATTCTATCACCTGGCTCGATGCCGTGTTTATCCACCATTCCCGCTTTAAGTTCCAACGTGTATTTATTGACAGCCATGCTTTCTATTCTCTCTTCACTGAAGGGTGTGGTGTTTTCCTCAATTTGGAAGATGACCCCGGATTCGTCAATAAAGAGCATGTCCAAGGGCATATATGTGTCTTGCATCCAAAAGCCATAGGGGACTTTCCCATCAAAAACGAACAGCATCCCCTGGTCGTCATTCATGTTTTCCCGATACTTGAGACCTTGGTGAAGAGCGTTTTCCGTTTCAGCGATCTCAATTGAGAAATTACCTTTCGTCAGACCCTGGGGAGATTCTATTCTTAGCTTGCCATCTTCGCGAAACTCGATGTTCTTAACGGGTTCGTTCTGAGGTGCTTCTTTGTGACAGCCAAGCAGTAAAATTGCAATAATGGCCAGGCAAAAGGTCTGCAAAATCCTTATCATGGCGTGCCTCACTTCAAAAGAACCATCTTGCGGGTTGCCGATTTTGTGGAAGAAGTGAGCCTGGCAAAATATACTCCGCTTCCCACAGGCTGTCCGCTGGCATCCCTGCCATCCCAGACTACCGAATGCCTGCCTGCTGCAAGCCGGGCGTCAATCATTGTTTTAACCAGTTGTCCTTTGACATTGTATATATTCAGAACAGCTCTGTCCGCAGTTTGCAGTGAAAACCTTATCTCTGTCGCGGGATTGAAAGGATTGGGATAGTTCTGTTCCAATCCAAATGATAAGGCTGGAGTGGAAAGATCGTCTCCAGCGTTGCCGATGTTGATAAAAATGGAACCAGGGACTCCATTCAATGAATATTGCAGAGTAAAGCTCTGGGGATTCTCCTCCAATTCGATGAACAGAGAGTCAGACTGGGTATTATAACCTGCGAAGCCGTAAGTCTCTGTCTCAGGGTTGAAAGACTGGGCAAATGGACGGTTAAATGCTGCTCCGTTGTGATATATGTGCAGAATATCAACAGGACTGGTCGAAAGCTCCAGTGAACATAGGAGCTCTGGATCGGCTAAGTCAACGACCAGATACTGATCGAAGTGAGCGCTGATGCCTGGATCAGCGGGAGTTTCGGGGATGCCTGACTGCACGGGTAGTAAATAGGCTGCCTCAAAGAGATACTTACACAGCAGATAGGCATCAAAAGCATCGACATCATTGTCGTTATCCAAATCAGCGCAATCAAGCCTGGGAGCAGTCCAGGGCCTGGGGTCTATATCTGTCAAAGGATCGAGACCAACGGCATAATCCAGAATCGCCCTGACATCAGTGATGTTGACAACACCATCTGCAGTAACATCCCCATAACTCAGGTTGGAGCTATCAACGCCCATGATCCGCACGTCGTCGATATAGATTCCGTCGGCATTTACGTAGTAATCGGAAGAGATTCTGAAACGCAGGTAGAAGTTGTTGCCAGCGAAAGATGCCAGATCGTAACTTGAATCGATCCAACTGCTTTGCGTGCCGGTAAAACTGCCCAACTGAGTCCAGGTTGTGCCAGTATTTGAGCCCTCAACATAAACAAAGTCGTATCCATCCTCAAGAAAGTATTTACAACGAAAATGAAGGCGGGGATTGCTGACAGTGCCAAGCGAAACAGGATTCGTAAGGCGGGCTGTCCGGTTTTGATTGTTGCCATAGTTGCCGTTGGGCGAATCGGTGAGCACCATGCTGCCATCTTCAAACACAATACCCCAATTGCCTGTAACAGTCCAATTACCCAGCCCCTGCTCAAAATCGTCAGCAAAAACAGGGGTTTGTAACACAATGATGTTCCGATAATTACCCATTTGCCCCGGGCTTGACTCAGCCAAGATCGTCAGTTGATAAATTCCATGCCCCGGAGCGTTGATCTTTACATCATAGCTACCAGTGAAGATATGCGCACTAAAAAGGCCTTGCTGGTCGGTGATGACCTCAAGTGGTGGTTCGGTGCCGATGGTCAGAGTTGCGGCGGGAACGGGATTGCCCAGATGGTCTCTCACCTGTCCATTATATGTGACCTGCACCGCGGGCAGGAGAGTAAAGTTCTCAACCACCGATCCACTGGGGGGAACAGTGATTTGCCTTGTTTGGCTTTCATAGCCGTGTGATGATACAGTAAGCTCGTAGGTGCCCGGTAACAGAATGCGGTGATAGTCTCCCACATCCGGGTCGGTGTTTACCTGCCTTGCGTTGCCGCTGACGCTTATCCTGGCGGAAAGTGGAGCGCCGGATGGAGATGTAACCAATCCGCTCACTCCTTTGTGCACAAACTCCATATATGACAGCATAGATTCCTGGTTCAGGTTCCAGAATCCCGGCAACTGATTAGCTGGCGGCCATTTATTTAACCCAATCTCCATTGTTATATCCATGCAGTCTGTAAAACCATAGAACCAGTCTTGCATCGACCCCGTGATTACATACCATTGAGCGCCATTGGTAATTCCCTGGGGGAATTCGTAGCTGTTATACATGGAAGAATTGTGGGAACTATATGTCAGGGCAGCCTGGATCAGGATATCATTGTCCGGAGTCAAAGTATAGGTATAGTCCCACGGGTAATTTGCCACCAGGGCTCCCCCATGGAAGTTTGCTGAAAGGACAAAACTGTTTGAAGTTGCGTGGTTCATGATGGCAGTGTTTTCTATGGCTGTGGGATTGCCATCCGGGTGTTGATTACCGCTTGGCATGGGAAAGTTTCTGTTCAGGTCGATTCCAGCGGCGTTATAGCGTTGTCCCAATACAAAGCCATCTGGATTCATCATGGGACAGATCCAGATCTCTGTGTTGTTGACCAAGTTTGTGATTCGATCATTGGTGCCATACTCCGAAGTCAGTTGCTGGATCAGACGAATACACATGTCGTAGCCCACCACTTCATCGCCATGAATTGATGAAATGTAACGGAATTCCGGTTCTGCTTCCTGGATAGTTGGATTGTCTGTGATCTTCAAAAAATACAGAGGCCGGTTCTGCGTTGAACTTCCTACCTGAACAAGCTGGCAAATATTGGGATAGCTATTGGCGGTGGAAACCATAAACTGGTTATATTGATCGATCGAATAATACTCATTCTCTGGAGAGCCGTTTTTTGGAGAGGAATGAAGCCGTTGTGCGTTCTCCCTGGCAGTATCGGGCAGCTTCTGCAGTGCCAATCCTAAAGCCTGGATCTGTGAGAATTCACTATCATTTCTAACATAGGCAATGATATTGCCGCTTTGGCGATTCACATAATCCACGCTGATACCTGCCATATTCAAAGTCTTGACATCCTCATTCAGGCGCCAGCTTTTAATCAGCACTGGATAACTGAATCCTGAGACTGTCAGGATTGCGCAAATTGTTATTAAGAAGATGCGTTTCATATAAATCCTCGTGGTTCGATATACCCTAAACTGCCATGACATGCATTATTCAGGCCAAATCAGATAAAAGCCAGGCTAACAGCGTCACGCGATTGACATTGCTTAATGCTGCTTCATTCCTGATCTGACATGGTTCACAAGCAACCACTGCACTGCGCCTGGCACTGGTCAAAAAATTCTGTACGCCAATCCTGTCAACTCATTTCATTTTTTCGCTTGTCAAATTTCTGTCCTGATAAATCTGGTATCGATTATGAGAAACTATACTTTATTATGGATTATCTACGTCCTTTTAATGTCTGCATATCCATTGGCAGGAGGGTCATGGCAATGGGCGACCAGTTTTGGCGGCCAGGGTATGGAATCTGCCTGGGATATGGATGTAAACACATTATCTGGTGATATCTACGTATGTGGAGATTTTACTGATTCTTTAGTCGTAGATGGATCTGTGTATCCAGCCTCAGGTGAGTCTGATTCCTACATCATCAAGTACAACAGCCTTGGCATGTTTCAGTGGATCTGGACTTGTGGATCTACCGAACAGGATGTGTGCCTTTCGATAGCAACTGATGCCGCCGGGAACTGCTGCTTTTCGGGATTCTATTCCGGCACTTTGGTGATTGGAAACAATCAATACCAGAGCAATGGAGGTTGGGAAGGATATTTGGGGAAACTATCCGCTGATGGAGAACTCCTTTGGTTTCGCTCCTTCGGAGGCCCACTTACGGATCTTGGTTATGGAATATCTGTTGACCAGGAAGGAAATTGCTATGTTACTGGCTGGTTTGGAGGAACCATCGACTTTGGCAACAACATATCCATCACCAGTTTTGGAGGCAGCGACATCTTCCTGCTTAAGACCGATCCCAATGGCAACCCTCTCTGGGCAAGACACGCAGGCACTGCTGGAGTTGAGTATGGTTACAAGGTGGATGTCAGTTCCAATGGTTACGCGTATGTAACTGGACATGCAAGTCCTGGCAGTGATTTTGATGGAGTGGTTACTGACGCATCGGGTATGTTTGTTGCCAAGTACGATCCAATGGGAAACATCGAATGGGTGCTTCCCTCATATAACACAGGCGCAATCAATATCGGTATTTCCTGGGTGGATTTGGTGTCTCACGACGGTGTGGTCATTGGACGTGTGACGGGCACTGGAATTATTGGCGACACTGTTATTAACAGCGTAAACGAATCTGATGACATTTATGTGGCCAAGTTCAGTTCTGACGGTTCCTGGACTGAAGTGCAACACTATGGAGGGCCAGGTTCTGACAAAGGACGGGCAGTTGATAACCGCAATCCTTTAACCATGCTATTCAGCTTCGAGGAGCAAATCAATATTGGTAACCACACTCTTAACTCCAATGGACTTTCAGATGTTGTTATCTACAACAGCGTGTATCCGCCTGTATCCTTTGGAGGTGAGAATGTCGATATTGGAAACAGTGTAAAACGCCTTCCTTGGGATAGATTTGTTGTGACAGGCTGGTTTAGCGGCGTCGTGAGATTTGGCAACCATGTGATCAACAGCGGTTCAAATACCAACCAGGATGGGTTTGTGGCCTTGTATGACGCCCTGGCCACAACCGTTGAAGATCAAAACGCAACTGTCCATAAACCGCTACTCTGCTATCCCAATCCAAGCAACCAATCCATAACGATTGAGGGTAAGGGACTCGATAAGGTAAGCGTGTATAACATACGGGGACAGTTGATCCGTGAACTTGCTCCCAACAGAAGCGTTGACGGCATAAACAGCTTCTATTGGGATGGTCGTGATGCCGCGTCTGTAAATTGCTCTCCAGGCGTTTATCTGGTCAAAGCCGGACTCAAAAGTGCCAAGGTGATACTGTTGGACAAATGATTCCCCCTTTCTGGCGCCCTATCATTATCCTTGTTGTGGCTGTCTCGGTTTTGTTTGTTTTGGCAAACTTAATCCCAGCCTCAGACAACGAGCTGTTCCCCATCAAAAAAATGAATATACCCGGAAAGCTCGCTGAAGAAGCACCAAACTCTCAGAACCTACAACAAAAGCCCATTGAAAACGTTCCACCGGTGGCTAACGAATTGACACCTATATCTGGGTTCATTGACAAGTTGAGAGGATACCCCCAAAGACAGACTGGCAGTATCAGGATCGCTTACTTTGGAGATTCGATAATCGAGGGTGACCTGATCTCGGGCATGCTGCGTTATCAACTGCAACAGCGATATGGAGGGTCTGGAATAGGATTGGCCCCCATCACTTCAATTGTAAGCGAATTCCGCACAACTATCCGCCATCGTTTTTCGCGGAATTGGGAAACACAATCCTTTATGTCGGGAAAGAGCGGCAATTCTTCTTTGGGCATGATAGGTTATACCTTTATCCCCAGAAACTACTATTATGCGGAAACCATTGTCGAGAAAGCTGCTCCCCCACAGGTTGGCGATAGTGTATTCGTCGATAGCGCAATGGCAGACAGTGCTGGCGTCGCACCCAAGCAAGCTGAAAAGGTAAAAAAGAGATTCTACGTTGATGGACCTGCCTGGGTGGAATACTCTGGAACAAAAGTCAAAGGTGGGGCTCAGACGTTCAGACGTATCCGCCTCTTCTACAGCCATGCTTCCGAAGGCTCTTATGTGAATGTTATCCGCGATGGAGGCAGTCCACAATGCTATCAGCTAAGACCTTCCACCGGCGTCAGTATCCTGGATTTGGGCAGCGGAACCGAAATCAGCAAGATTCGCCTGGAATTCAATCCCCTTGATCCTATCCACCTTTATGGTGTCAGCTTTGATGACGCGACTGGTTTGTATGTGGACAATCTTGCAGTCAGGGGATACTCTGGCCTCTATTTCCAGAGAATATCCAAAGAGACATTGAAAGATTTCAACGCAGTCCTGGATTATGACCTGATTATCCTCCAATATGGCGAAAATGTATCGAGTCCCAATATTCGGGATTACAGCAATTACCGGCAAGGCATGATCAAAACCGTACGCCACATCCAATCTGCTCTTCCCGGAGTGCCCATCCTGCTTATCAGCGCTCACGACCGGAGTGTGAAACAAAACGGTGTGATGGCTACTTCCGGGGATATACCTGTTCTTGTGGAAGCTCAGGGAGAAGTCGCCCGGGAGACAGGATGCGGATTCTGGAACCTCTATGAGGCCTTGGGTGGATACAACTCCATGCAAGGATTGGTGAAAGCCAAACCGGCTTTGGCAAACCGCGATTACACCCATTTTACCAAGGCAGGCGCGGACATGGTTGCCGAATTGCTATTCAAAGTGATTACCACCGGCCAGGCTCAATGATATGTTCCGCAAGCTCGTAACCAGTTTTGTCTGTCTCAGCCTATGCCTGCTTTCCGCTCAGGATAAACTCCCCATCGATCTTATGACGGAGATTGAACAGGTGGAGGAGTTCCCCATCGAGGTGGACAAACTCGACGAATTCATCCAAAGCTACTACACCCTGCTCGACAGCGAAGAATACTTAAAAGGATTTAGCTTTATAAAAAAAGACAGCAATACGATACACAACTGGGAAAAGCGCCTGTCCGGTTTCCTGCTGAAACTTATGGAACTGCGAAGCGGGCTGCGGGATCAGGTAACGATCTATCAAATAGGTGATTCCCATATTAAATCAGGGTTTTTGGCGACAACGGTGCGCGCTTCTCTCAAAGAATATTTTGAAGCGGGGGATTCTGGGCAACGTGGCACCCTGAATTATCAATTCACAGGGGTCAACGGCGGATCGTTTCAAAACCTGCTTAAGAACACTTTGATCTTCAACCGCTGCAAAGAGCTTTCTCCGGATCTGATAATCATCTCATTGGGCACCAACGATGCACAGGGAACCTATAATGCAAAACGTTTCAGAGGCGAGTTGTCGGCCTTTATGAATGAGCTGAGCGCCGTACAGGAGGATGCGGTAATTCTGTTTACTCTCCCTCCGGACAGCAATAAAAGAGGCAAGCACAACGCCGATCTGGAAAAGGTCGGTTTTGAGATAGAGTCTTGGGCGGAAGAACATGATTATGCCTGGTGGGATCTGAGTGTCGTAATGGGGGGCAAAAAGTCCATCTCCAAATGGAGATCGGAAAAGCTGGCCTCCAAAGACATGATCCATTTCAGTCCCCAGGGTTACATGCTGCAAGGCAAGCTACTTTATCAGGCGCTGATGCGCGCTTACACGAGCTACGCGGGAGCGGATGAATGAACTGGACTGCATTTTTACGTCAGCTGTTGTATGATCCCGCAAATCCATTGATTTTCAACAGTTCTTTTTTCCTTGGCTTCTTCATAGTGTTGATGCTGTTTTACCCCCTGGTCGTCTCCAGGATCAGGATTAGAACCTGGTACCTGCTGCTGTTTTCCCTCTATTTCTATTACAAGACCAGTGGTGAGTTTCTCCTGTTGCTGCTGCTTACCGCGGGCATCAACTTTGTTATCGGATCCTGGATTGCCAAAGCAAACAGCAAGGCCGCGAAAAAAAGACTGATCTGGTTAAGCATTGCCTGGAACCTTGGTTCGCTTGGGTGGTACAAATACACAAACTTCATTATCGACACCATCAATCAGATAACAGGTGGCTCGATTCCCGCCATGGATATTTTCCTGCCGGTTGGGATATCGTTTTTTACTTTCCAGACCATGAGTTACACTCTGGACATCTATTTTGGGAAGTTGGAACCCATCCGCAGTTTCGCCGATTTCGCGTTTTTCGTGTCGTTCTTCCCGCAATTGGTAGCTGGCCCCATCCTGCGGGCATCGCAATTCATACCCCAGATCAACGCGCGCTTGTCGCTCGATAAGGACAGGATCGCCCAAGCCCTGGTCTTGATCTTTGCCGGATTGATCAAGAAAGGGGTGATTGCGGATTATATCAGCCTGAATTTCGTTGATCGTGTGTTCGATAATCCTGCCCTTTTCTCCGGAGTAGAGAACCTTCTGGCCGTGTATGGCTATGGTTTGCAGATCTATTGCGATTTTAGTGGCTACTCCGATATCGCGATTGGCCTGGCAACACTGATGGGATTTCATCTTCCGGCTAACTTTAACAGCCCCTATCGCGCCACTTCGATCACGGACTTCTGGCGAAGGTGGCATATATCGCTCAGCTCATGGTTGAGGGATTATCTTTACATACCTTTGGGAGGTAACCGCAAGGGGAAAGTCCGAACTTATATCAATTTACTTTTGACCATGTTGTTGGGCGGTTTATGGCATGGAGCTTCCTGGAATTTTGTGTTTTGGGGAGGAATACATGGCATTGCCCTGGCGATCGATAAGTTTTTTATCGGACTCAAGCTGTTTCAAAGAGTATCCAACCAACATGTCCAGAATTTCTTGAAGCTGCTTGGTGTTTTATTGACCTTCAACTTCGTTTCCTTTGCGTGGATTTTCTTTCGGAGCCAGAGTTTCTCCAGCGCCTGGCAAATGATCTCGCTGATCTTTAACCAGTTCAACGCTGAACGTTTTATCATCTGGATTTCTCAATACAGGATTGTGGCTGCTCTGATAGCTCTGGGATACCTGCTCCATTGGCTGCCAAAGCAATACAAGGTACTATGTGAAAAAGTGCTGTGCAAGTCTCCCATACTTGTTCAATCTATCATTTTAGCAATCATCATCTGGGTCTTGTTCCAGTTCAAATCCTCTGAGGTTCAGCCTTTTATCTATTTCCAGTTTTAAACAGCTATCTCATTTTTGTACGATGCTTCAGGCGTAATTAGCCCTTTCATACAGCTATACCCATTTAGGCAGATTCAGATGGCCCTCATACCCTCATGACTCACTGATCACTAATTGATCGCTGACCAATCGCCCAAACGGTTATCGTTCGGACATCAATGGGTGTTCAATACATCGTCAGGGAATGAGGAGAACATGAGGCAATCCCCCTTGATATACTTACGCCAAAGATAGTAATACGCTTACTATTCCGTTTTTACTTCATAGCTCCGTCCCTTGCTGCTACAGGCTTTGGAGCCATCATCCTTAGGTCATCCCTCATCGAGTTAAGGAAGACCCACGGAAAATATAGACTTAGCCTCCTCGCGCGCGCGAGGGCGTGCTGAAATTTAGAGCAGACCGATTTCGCTTGACAGATAAGCCCCGCGCAAATGTTATTCAGGACAAGTTAACTTCCTTAGAAAATCATACCCTGCGCTGCGGGGAGCTGGAGATACAAATGAAATATTACAAAAAGCTGATTGGCGAAAAATGCTACCTTTCTCCGATATCTTTGGATGACGTGGAACGCTACACCGAATGGGTGAACGACATGGAGATGGGACTCTTCATGCAGTTTTCCATTGGAATCATTGATTTGGACAAGGAACGTGAGCTTTTGCAGCAACTGATGAAGGAAAGCTTCACCTTCGCGATAGTGGAAAAGGACACCAACAAAGCCGTGGGCAACTGCAGTTTGATGGGGATCAGCAGCGTGCATCGGCATTCGTGGTTTGGCATTTTCATTGGCGACAAGACATACTGGAACCGTGGCATCGGCACCGAGGCCACGAACCTGATCCTGGACTACGGATTCAACGTGTTGAACCTTAAGAACATCAGCCTTGAAGTATTCGACTTTAACAAGCGCGCCATCCGCTGCTATGAAAAAGTGGGATTCACCAAGGTTGGTGTCAGGCGCAAATATGTTTATATCGCTGGCAAATATCATGATGTGGTGATCTACGACATCCTTGCCGAGGAATTTGAAAGTCCCTATGTGAACCAGATATTTGAACGCAGCACCAGAGATGATGCAGGACGGGGAAAGATCACATTCGGTTAAAAAGCCCTTCCTAATCCATTAAAGTTGACAATGTTTAGAGAAATCAAGGGGCAGGATCGCGCCCTTCAATTCCTGCAACAGGCAATTACCTGTGATAGGGTGAGCCAGGCTTATTTGTTTCATGGCATCGATGGCGTGGGAAAATTCACCACTGCCCTTTATTTTGGCATGGCGTTGAACTGTCTGTCCGAAAGCGAATTCAAGCCCTGCGGCGTTTGCACTTCCTGCCGTAAGTTTCTGGCTTTTGATCATCCTGATTTTATCTACCTCTTCCCCACTCCCAACATGAATATTACCGTGGATGGTGAGATCAATAAGAGTGAAGATCAAAAGCAATATATGGCATACATCCGCAATAAAATAGAGTCTCCCTGGAAAGACTTTTTTTTCAAACGTTCGATAGAGATCAGACGCGATGCCATCACGATGCTGAGCAAAAAGCTTGATTTCTCTATCTTTGAAGCCAAATATAGAATCTGCATCATTGAAGACGCAGATGAGATGAATCACCCAACCGCCAACTCGTTTCTAAAAACTCTTGAAGAGCCACCGCCTTCCACAGTGATTATCCTGATCACCAATCGGCTTTCGATGTTGCTGCCCACTATCATTTCACGTTGCCAGCCAATTTACTTTGCGCCGGTCTCTCCACGTGTGATGGAAAGTATTTTGGTGGACAAATTCCAGGCCAGTCCGGAGAACGCCCGTATCGCCTCCCGCATAGCAGAAGGCAGCGTAAAACGTGCGGTAAAGCTGATAGAGGACGAAGCGTCTGATTTGCGTGAACTGGCCTTTGAAATCCTCCAGATGGCTGCCACTGGAAAGGATTACAGTTTCTATCAATCGATATACAATACGAAAAACCGCTTTAGCGCCGAAATGATGATAGAGCTTATCAAGTATATCTGCCTGTATATTGGTGACCTGAATCTGATCGGTGAAGCTCCGGAACAAATCTCAAATGTCGATAAACTGGATTCACTGCATAACATGGTTGAATCAATCGCGGAGAAAGATGCAGCTCTGCTTTCCGACCGGATTTGGAGGTTCCTGTTGCGTATGGAGGATCTGCAACGCAAGGTCAATGGAAACGTTAACACCAGCCTGGTATTGATCAACCTATACCTGCAACTCTGTAAAGTCTTTCGCTGATTCTTAGGATGTCGCAAAAGAAACTGGCCCGCAACATAAGCGTGATGTCGTTTGCCATCATGATAAGCAGGGTCTTGGGCTTGCTACGTGATCAGTTGATGGCTTTCTGCTTTGGCGCCTCATATCTTAATGACGCATTCGTAGTAGGATACAGGATTCCCAACTTGCTTCGCAGTCTGTTTGGCGAAGGCGCCCTTTCAGCTTCATTCATCCCCATTTATAATGAAATTGGCATCAAGGAAGACCAACGTTCCCAATTCACCTTTGCCTTGCAGGTGCTGTCCATTCTCTCTGCTTTTCTATTGATTCTAACTGTTTTGGGGATTGTGTTCGCGCCCTGGATAGTAAAAGTGATCTTTGCCGGACTGCCTCCCCACACCTACAAACTGGCAGTAATCCTGACCAGAATCATGATGCCCTACCTTCTCTGGATTGGCCTCTCCTCGACCATGATCGCCATTTTGAACTCCCATGACTACTTCTTCATGACAGGTTTGTCCTCTGCCCTGCTCAACATTGGCATGATCCTAAGCATGATACTTCCCAGAATGCTGGGCGTGGAAGGTGTGGCTCTGGTTAAATGGGCGGCCGTAGGTGTCTTTGGCGGGGGAATGTTGCAGACAGTGGTCAATTTCCCATATCTGAAAAAGATCGGATACACGTTCAGGATATTGCTAAACTTTCACGGCGAAGCTATCAAATCTCTCTGGACACGCTTTATTCCTTCATTGATTGGGGTTGGCATCAGGGAGATCAATCTGATTGCCGACAGCCTTATGGCGTCTTTCCTGGTAGTGGGTAGTATCTCGGCACTGGAGTATGCCAACAGGCTTTTTCATCTCCCACTGGGTGTGTTTGCCATATCTACAGGAATGGCTTTGCTGCCCACCTACTCAAGACTGGTTACCTTGGGCGACTATGAAGAATTAAAAAAAACACTGCGCTTTGCCTCAGTATCACTTGCTTACGCCATCCTGCCTGTAACAACACTGATACTTGCCCTGGGTGGGGACATGGTGCGGATTCTGTTCCAAAGAGGCGCTTTCGATGAAAGAGCCAGCATCATGACGGAGCAGGCTCTTTTCTATTATTCTTTGGGCTTGATCTTTTTCAGCCTGAACCAGACCCTGACGCCTTTGTTCTATGCCAACAAAGACACCAAAACACCCGTTAAGATCGCGGCCTGGATGGTGGGCTTGAACATTGTGTTGAACTTCATCCTCATGCAGTTCATGCAACACAGAGGACTGGCTTTTGCCACCACGATCACAGCCATGGTGAACTTCTTTGCGCTCCTGATCCTGATCCGGAAAAGTATGCCCAAGCTGAGTTTCGAAGGAATTCTGCCAAATATTCTCAAGAGTGTCCTGATATGCGGTATCCTATATTTGATTTGCATAGGAATAAAGCTCGCCTTTCCTGACGCTGGCTTGATCCAGATCATAATCAGGGATTCGATAATTGTTATACTGTCCCTCTTAACATTCTATGGATTGGGTATGGTCGTTAAGCTGGACTATCTTCATGAGGCAACGCTAAGTTTATGGAAGAAATTCCGCCGAAAGTAGAAGGTAAACTCAGACTGCTGCCTGATCAGCCAGGTATCTATATATGGAAAGACGCTGAGGATGCCGTGCTGTATGTGGGCAAGGCGAAGTCGCTCAAGCACAGGGTGAGGTCATATTGGAGCAGTACAGCCAAAGATATCAAAACCAATCACCTGTTAAGGTATATAAATGATCTCGATTACATTATAACACCATCCGAAAGTGACGCTTTCATACTCGAATCAACCCTGATCAAACGGCACAAACCCAAATACAACATCCTGTTAAAAGATGATAAGCGTTATCCCTTTGTCAAGATAACTGTTCAAGACCCCTATCCACGAATTCTTATTACCCGGGAAGTTATCAAAGATGGTGCAAAGTATTTTGGCCCCTACACAGATACCAAGTCCTTACGATTTACCTTGCGCAACTTTGAATGGATTTTCCCTATCCGCAATTGCACCCGCAAAATCCCCTTTGGCCCTCCCAAATTCAAGAAGTCCTGTATAAACCATCAATTGGGAAAATGCCTGGCCCCTTGCGTAGGAGCGGTTGACCACCAAGAGTATATGAGGGTGGTAAAAAGGCAGATAGATTTTTTCTCTGGCAAACATGAAGAAGTGATAGACGAACTTCGCGCTGAAATGAACAAGCTCTCGGAAAGCCTGCAATTTGAAAAAGCCGCTGCCATCAGGGACAGGATTAACGCGATTGAGAGGATTCATAGAAGACAGATTGTGTATTCCACAGAAAAGCACAACGCGGATGTTATCGGTATTTACCAGGAAGAAAATGTAACCATCTGTGTGGTTTTACGTATTCTGAGTGGAGCGGTGGTAAACCAGGAAAGCTATCCTCTGATTAACACTCAGGGTCAATCTCTGGATGAGATCCTTGAAGCATTTCTCAAGCTTTACTATTCCGATAGAGATGAGTTGCCCGACGGGATCATTTTGCCCTTTGAGCCTGCCGCCATGGAGGAACTTAATGCCTGGCTTGGTCACAAGCTTAGCATCCCTCAAAGAGGTGATAAGACAAAACTCCTGGCGATGGCCAAACGCAACGCTTTCAACCTGGTCGAAGAGAAAAAGCTGGCACATCTGAGAAAAGCAAACCGCACGGTGTTTCCGATCCAGGAATTGAAAGAGAAACTGGATCTCCCCAAGCTGCCGCGAAAGATCGTTTGTATGGATATCTCCACTATTCAAGGCACCGACACAGTCTCTTCGGCAGTTTTCTTTGAAAACGCTAAACCCAAAAAGAAATATTACAGGCACTTCATTATCAGGCAGATCGACACCCAAAATGACTACGCCGCACTTCAGGAAACGATGAGCAGATATCTGCAGGAAGTAGAGAAAGACAAGGATCTGCTCCCCGATCTCTTTGTGATTGATGGAGGAAAAGGTCAGTTGGCTGCCTCTGCTTCGATTCTGGAGAACTCGAGTTATAAAGCCATTCCGGTCATTTCCCTCGCAAAAAGGGCGGAAGAGATCTTTACCCTCCAGGCAAGCGAATCGATAATCCTCTCCAGATCTTCCTCCTCCTTGAGATTGCTGACAAACATGCGAGACGAGGCACATCGGTTCGCGATAAATTTCCACCGCTCCCGACGCTCCAAAAGAACTCTTGTAAGCGAGCTTGAGGATATACCCGGCATTGGAGAACAGACCAAATTTATCCTACTAAAAGCCCTTGGTTCTGTGGAAAACATCCGCAAAGCTTCAGTTGAAGAGCTTTGCTCTATCAAGGGCATAGGTAAAACCACGGCTGGGAAAATCCATAAACACTTTCAGCGTATTGAGATGAGCAAACAAGATGAATGACGGTGGATACAACTTATATTGGCCAAAAGGGATTTATCTTAATACAAGTGTTATAATGGCTGGTCACGTATTGTATTTAGGTGTTGGGGGAATTAAAGGCTTGACAAGATACACAGAACGTCAATCCAATGTTATAAGTAATAAATTTGTTTTGGAAAGGAGTCAATAAATGGAGCTTTATCCACGACCGCGAAAAAAATCCGTGATGCCAAAGGACTACCGCAACAAGATTCTGACTGCCGCTGTCAAAGTGTTCGCCCAAAAAGGCTATGTGAATACGACCATGTCCGATGTCTCCATACATGCAAAAGTTGGTATCGGAACCTTATACAACTATTTTAAAAACAAGGACGACCTCCTGCTCCAATGTATGAAAAAAATGATAGAAGATGAAATCCAACAGATCGAGGCCGCAAGCGCTGACATCACAGATCCCATAGATAAATTGGAGACTTTCTTTTTGAGGCACAGCGAACTGATACTGAGCAAACCACACGTGGCACGCTTTATGGTGGTGGAACTCAGGCAGAGCGAGAGTTTTTACAAACGCAACCCATCATACAATCCCATGAACTACTATTTGAGTTATCTCAAAAGTATTTTCTCTGAAGCCATGAAAAGCGGCAGGATTAAAAATGTTAATATTGACACACTCTGTTTCATGATCCTGGGTACTATGGATTTCACTTTCACCCAATGGTTGATCAGCGGAAAAACTTTAGATATCAAACCTATAATCATGGATGTGCGATCAATACTACGAACAGGTATTGGCAAATAAGTGATTCATTGCAGTCAGTGTGTTTAACTAACTTGAAACTGATAGTGCCTGCCAGAATAATCCGCAAGAGCGATGTCGAAGACATTGGAAGGCTGTCTGCTTCCAAATCTTTCCCACAGATGGGAATAATTAATAATTTGCCCGTCAAATTGTTGGTCCTGGTCTTTGTTCTTCTGTCATGTAACGCTACCATGGCCTTGAATATTCCTTTCATTGCAGGCTTTTCATCCGATGGGCACCTCAATTGGTATCCAGACAGAGACAGCAGAAAATATAACTGGAATGATAAATACATCGTCACACTCGGAGTTGATAACCTAAGATATAAAGACCTTGAACTCAGTTTCATGCTGAGTAACCGGGCTGAATTCACAGATCAACCGATACTGCTGGAAAGCATCGAGCTTCAGTACCATTTGAACAACTGGTCAATCACTGGCAAGTCGGCATTGCAAGGCATTGGAAAGGATAGTTTTTTTTCTCAGCTCTATGTTTCCGATGCAAACTACAACCGATATAAATACATGCAAACCCGTTTCAACGGCATTGAGGGCAGGTATGAAAAGGGTGCGATTTCAACCTGTCTTGCCTTGGGTGGCAATCCTCATAACCTGACTATGTATTATCTGGGAATTCAATATACGGTTTCTGGCTTTATGTTTGGATTTAGAACCGATGCCAGTGTTCAGGATATTCATTGGGATGGGCCCCATATAATGCCTTCCGTATCCGCTCAATATAAGAACAGGCGCATCAGGATGCAAACAAGTATAGCTGGTAACCATGTGTTCGAATATAATGAGCATCCATCCAGGAATGAATATTTTGCCAACGCTGAGCTACAGATTGAGTTAGGTAGATACGTGGGATTTGTCTGTGCAGCGGAAAAGCAACAACAAGAACACGCACCATTGTCCAGCACTACCCTGGAAACAGGAGTTATCGCCAGGATTGCTCCCCTGGAGTTTATCCCTAACACCCGTTGGCAACTCATTGATGACAGCGAGATACTTAGGATAGGGTTTCTGGCAAAGTACCTTTTATCTGATCACAACAGTATTGGTTTGTATTTCAACAATCTTATCCCCGATGCAGGACATAATTGCCTTGAGACAGGTTTACAGAGTTCTCTTTATTTTTCTTTTTAACCTCTTGGCAGGTTCTTGCGGTTTACTTTTGCCGGAGGGGAATGCAGGCCCAATAATATGCTTTACTTTTGATGACCAGCACAGCAGTGTTTACGAGTATGCATTCCCTGCCCTGGCAGATTATGGATGGAAAGCCACCAATTTTGTCAACAGCGGCTATTTAGGTCAGGACAGAGCACTCAGCTGGGATCAGGTCAGAGAGATGGAACTTGTTTATGGATGGGAAACTGGAGGACATGGCTTGCGGCATCAAGACTTGGTTAATTTGACATATGATGAAGCCAGCCGGGAGATTGGGGATGATTATAATAATCTGGTGAATCATGGGCTGAATCCCAGAGGCTTTGCTCTGCCCAAAGGAGCTTGTCCCCACGCATACTACAGTATCATATTGAAATACTATCACTACATCCGTTGTAGCTCCGACTTTGCCATGCAAGCGCCAATAGACAGATATTCAATTGGATACTCATCATACCAGGCTGATTGGTCAGTCGATACAATTAAATCCCGGATCGAACAAGGCATAGCAAACAAAGAGGCACTCATTGTCATTGGTTTTCACCAGATTGAAACACCCTCCAGTTACATGAATTGCCCCTTATCTGTGTTTAAGGCCATTTTGGGTTTTGTGCATCAAAAAGGTCTGAGAGTCATGACTCTTTCCGATGCCTTGGCTGCAATCTAAAGATTTTACTTGCCAAACGCGGGTCTGTTTATAAACTGGAGAAAACAACAATATAAGAGGATAAAATGAAGCTCTCATCCCGTGCCTTGGAGATACAGGCCTCCCCCATAAGAAAACTAATGCCCCATGCCATAGCGGCCAAGAAGAAAGGCATAAAAGTGTACCATCTGAACATCGGACAACCGGATATTCCCACTCCTCAACCCATGCTTGAAGCTTATCACAGTTTCTCGGACAAGGTTTTAGCCTATGGTCCCTCCCAAGGCCTCGACATATACAGGCAAGGCCTCGTGCAATACTATCTCAAGAACGGCATAGCCCTGAAAGAAAGCGATATCATCGTCACCACGGCAGGTTCCGAAGCAGTTACTTTTGCCATGATGGTGGTCTGCGGAGCTGGGGATGAGATCATCGTTCCCGAACCATTTTATACCAACTACAATGGTTTTGCCACAATGGCGGGAATCAATATTGTGCCAATCACAACCCACGCTGAGAACGGATTTCAGCTTCCTTCCACCTCTGTAATAGAAGAAAAAATTGGCGCTAAAACCAAGGCTATCATGATCTGCAATCCTGGAAATCCCACAGGAACGGTCTATGGCAAAGACGAGATTCATAGATTAGCAGAGATTGCCAAAAAGCATGGTCTCTACATAATATCGGATGAGGTTTATAGGGAGTTCATCTATGACGGACAAACACACACCAGCATCCTGAGCGTGGAAGGAATTGAAGAGCACGCGATCATGGTGGATAGTGTTTCCAAGCGCTACAGCGCTTGTGGTGCACGCATAGGCTGCATCGTTTCCCGAAACAAAGAGCTCATGGACGCGACGCTCAAGTTCGCCCAAGCGCGTTTGTGCCCTCCCACCGTTGACCAATTGGCTGCCCATGCCTGCACCAAACTTGGGGATGAATATTTCAAGGAAATAATAGACGAATACCAAGCCCGCAGAGACGTGGTATATTCCGCCCTGATGCAGATACCTGGAGTGGTCTGCAAGCGTCCGGAAGGGGCTTTTTATGTTTTGGCAAAGTTGCCGATTGATGACGCGGAAGACTTTGTAATCTGGTTGCTGGATGAATTCCAGGTCAACGGAGAAACTGTCATGGGAGCTCCTGCCGAGGGTTTTTATGCGACTCCCGGCCTGGGCAAAAATGAGATCCGGCTGGCATACATCATCAATAAAGAAGAGCTTGTCAAAGCCATGGAAATATTCAAAGCTGGTATTGCTGAATATATAAGAATAAAATCCTGACCATAAGCAACCCCAATAGAAGGTGGTGTTATGAAGACCAAATGGAAGATTTCACCCTACCTGTATTTATTACCGGCGTTGGTGCTGTTGGTAATGTTCAGGTTGCTGCCCATACTGATGTCCTTCGGGCTCAGTTTTTTCGATCTGGACATCAAGGGGAACGGCGTGTTTATCGGCCTGGCCAATTACGCTGAGATACTCAAGGATCAGGTATTCTGGCAATCGATGCTCAACACGATGTGGCTGATTCTTTTTGTGGTACCCATGAGCATTGTCTTCCCCTTGTTCTTTGCGGTCATGCTCAATCAGATCAAGTGGCTCAAAAGCTTCTTCCGTATCATTTATTTCATGCCTTTCGTCACTTCACTGGTTGCGGTCTCCATTGTCTGGAAGATAATCTTTTCCGAACAAGCAGGCCTGGCCAATAACTTTTTGGAGTGGATTGGTCTCGAACCTCAGCTCTGGCTGGCTGAACCCAAGGGTATCTTCACCATCCTCTTTTCAAGTTTCGGAATAGAAATTCCCGCTTGGATGGGAGGCCCTTCCCTGGCGCTGTTCAGCATTATCATCATGACCGTCTGGAAAGGATTGGGATACAACACTATCATCTACCTCGCTGGATTGCAAAACATTTCCAAGGCTTACTACGAAGCGGCGGAGATAGATGGCGCCACAAAATCCAAGCAGTTCTGGAAGATAACCATACCCCTGATTTCCCCAACCACCTTCTATGTGCTGTTGATGACAACCATCGTCAGTTTTCAGGCCTTCGCGCAAGTCTATCTTATGACCGACAAGGGCGGCCCGCTCAACACTACCAAGTTGATAGTCTATTACATCTATGAAAAGGGCTTTGACCTGCTGGATATGGATTACGCCAGCGCGGTAGCTTTGGTGCTCTTTGTGATCATTCTGGGATTGACCCTGCTTCAGCGTCGCCTGGAAAAACACGTGAACTATTAGGAGGCACAGAATGAACGAAAAGCTGAGAATGACCTTGATCTACTTTCTGCTCGCAGTCTTCGGTTTGACCATGATTGTGCCGTTCATCTGGATGTTGTCCACTGCACTGATGACACAGTCTGAATTCAATAAAAACGACTCCGTGTTCATCCCAAAGGAAGAATACTATGTCTGGAATCAAGGAAAAGAACAGCAAAGAATAATCCTGGTTACCACAAAAGCGGACAGTAGCATCATTCACGTATTGGACAAGGATGCCAACATTGTTCGCGAATACCTTGCTGTGCCTTCAAATCAGATTGAATTGGTTAAAAAGAAACCCAGCCTGCACTTCGACAATTTCGTCACAGCATTCCGCAAGGTTCCCTTTGCCACATACTTTGCCAACACCATATATGTTTCGTTCATGACCCTAATTGGAGCGATGATCACCTCTGTGTTGGCGGCCTACGCCTTTGCCAGAATGGAATTCAAGGGCAGGGACTTCTTTTTCTACCTGTTTTTGAGCATGATGATGGTGCCTGAGCCCATCTATCTTATTTCCTCTTATATACTGCTGGATAAGATTAACTGGCTGGACACCTACAATGCATTGATCGTGCCCTGGTGCGTAAACATCTTCACCATCTTCCTGTTTCGTCAGCATTTCAAATCCCTGCCGCAAGAGCTGTTTGATGCCGCATCTATCGACGGCTGCAGTACTTTCGGCATGTTGTGGCGGATCATCCTGCCGCTTTCAAAACCGATTATTGCCACTGCTTCCATTTTTTCACTGATCGGCAGCTGGAACAGCTTTATGTGGCCCCTGGTTATGACAGATCGTCCTGAACTGCGTGTCCTGCAGGTCGGTTTGAGCTATTTCAACCAGGAGGCTTCCACGCAGACAACCCTGCTAATGGCAGCTTCGACATTCAGTATTGTTCCGATCCTGATTCTGTTTTTCCTTGCTCAAAAACAGATCATTGCCAGCTACGCGAGAACAGGGCTTAAAGATTAACCTATATATGGAGTTACAACATGGCTAAAACCAAAAGAGATTTGAAAAGAATAAAACAACAGCTGCAGAAAAGCGGATCAAGTCAAAGCGAGAAAACTCCTTACAAGGTTCCAGAAACCACTGCACGAGGCAGCATCCACGAGTTCAACGACGCGGATATTCGGCCCCAGCAGCTTGTTCCCAAACGTATCAACATCTGGGTCGCGATAGCCGTGTTTGCCGTAACTCTGATTGTCTATATGCTCACACAAGCACGCACTCTGTCTTTCTGGGATTCCGGCGAGTATGCCACCTGCACCAGCATCCTGGGCGTGCCCCACCCTCCGGGAAACCCCTTCTATATAATTCTTGGCAGGGCTCTCATTGCCATGTTCGGAGGTATTTTCTCACATGCCATAATAGCCGCTTTCATGTCGGGCCTGATGTCCGCACTGGCTGTCATGTTCACCTATCTCATTACTGTCCAGCTTACCAGCATGCTCAAGATCAGATATTGGGAAGCTATTTTCGCGGGTGTGGTCGCGGCTCTCTATACCGCTTTTTCTTTCACTTTCTGGATGAATGCCATTGAGGCTGAAGTCTATTCCGGACTGGTGTTCTTCATCAATATCATTATCTGGCTGACCCTGTATTGGGTGCAAAGAGCCAGAGACTTTCACTATCAAAACATCCTGCTGCTGATAGTTTACCTTTTCTTTCTGGGCTTCTGCGTGCATCAAACCTCATTGCAGATTGCTCCGGCGGTTCTATTTATAGTGGTGTATCCATTGTTCTTGTCCGGCATTCGCAAGGATAATTTCTGGCTCAAATTCGTCGGCTACGGCGTGGCGCTGATACTTGCCTATTATATTGCTGGCTTGATCGGTAAGGGCATGCGTATCGATGACTTCGACAAATGGGGATTCGCCCTGATGACCTTTATCCTGCTCTTTATCGAGCTGCGCGATGTTTTTGACAAGCGGGTCTGGATTATCGGGATACTCCTTGTAATAGCTGGCCTCTCCTCGCATCTCTACCTCATGGTACGCGCTGCGGACAGGCCTTTTATCAACGAAGGGCACCCCAGCACCATCCAGATGTTCCAAGATTATGTGCTAAGAAAGCAATACGGCGTCACCTCCATGTTTGAGCGCAGGGGAAACCTGATCACCCATCAGCTTGGTTATCATTTTTTACGCTATTTCGGCTGGCAATGGTTCAACGCGGAAACGCTGGCGGGATGGTTTAAGATACCTGCTGCAGTGGTTGCGGCCATCGCCAACATCTTTATCGCCGTCACCGGTTTCTTTGGCGCGATTTTCCACGCCCGGAAGAACAAACACAGCTTCTTCTATTTTCTCTCGATATTTTTCTGCACCACATTGCTGATGGTCTTTGTGATGAACTTGTCTTCTGGAGAGGTCAGGGACCGCGATTACTTCTTTGTGGTCGGCTACAACATGTGGGCAATATGGCTGGGCATTGGTTCCCTCGCTTTGCTGCATCTGTTCAAAAAAGATACTCTGCGCTACGCGCTGGTCGTCATCCTGTTGCTGCTACCTGTTTTCAACATGGTTTCCCAATATCGGGTACATGACCGTTCCAGGGAGTTCATCGCCCTGGATTATGGTCTGAACTTCCTCAATTCGCTGGAAAAAGATGCCATCATCTTCACCAATGGCGATAACGACACCTTCCCAATCTGGTACGCCCAGGCTGTGGAGGACCCATATTCCAAGGAACACATCACGCCCGCGGTTGGCACCTTCCCCACTTCAAACTCCCAGGCTGCCATAGCCAAGGCAATGGAGTTTAAAAACAAAGAACTGAAAGGGATTCGCAAAGATGTGACCGTGGCCAATCTTTCGCTATTGAACACACCCTGGTACATCAAACAGCTTAGGGATCGCGAGGGAGTGCTGTTCAGCTGGTCGGATGAGCAAATTGACCATCTGCAGCCTGCCTTGTTGAACACCACGGTCAATTTCAGCGCCGGCGACCCCGCGGGTGAACAGAATTTCTCTATCTTCTTTGCCGAAACCCCCAGATTCCGCCGCACGGAACCCTACTATCGCGTCTCAGACCTTGCGGTGATCCAGCTTATCAAGGACAATTACGGCAAGCGCCCCATCTATTTTGCCGTCACCTGCGAAAGCTACATCGGGTTCGACGACTATCTTCGCAATGAAGGAATGGTCAACAGGCTCGTCCACACCAAGGATTTGGATGGCGAGCAGATAGATATTGACCGTTTGCTGACAAATATAGAACAGGTTTACCAGTACCGCTCGATCCATGACCCCCGGGTTTATAAAGACGATAACATGAAGCGTTTGATCATGAACTACGGCTCTGGCTTTGTCCGCGCTGCTGTTTATTTCACCAAACAAGGTGATTATGCCAAAGCCGAAAAGTACGCCGCAGAAGCAAGAAGATATGTTGATACCGAACTAAGGATGGCTGACTACTACATACGCTACTATGCGGATACCGGCCAATTAGGAAAACTCGATGCGTTCATCGAAAAGAACATCTTTCCGCACGAACGCGCCATAGATATCTATCAAGGCTATGTCCTGCGCTATATCTTGGGAAACAAAAGAGAGCTTGCTCCCAGATACCTGGCCATGATCATGCAGCGCTATCCCAACGACACAGGCTTGGGCAGCCTGGCAATTGCCTACGCCCAGGAGTATGGCGAGATAGCTCAGGTTGAGGCCCTTTTCAGGTCTTTGGAAGGTAAGATCAACTATAGCATGGTTGACCTTCTGCAAGATATGTACCAGGAAAACCTGTCACAGTGATCAAAGCTCAGCCGGTATAATGTCCCCATTTCCCGGGCATTGACATCAGGCTGGCTGGCATTAATATATAGATGTACACTTTTATGATGGAGACGAAAATGAAAAAGACAGCTATGCTACTTGCCATTGGGATCATGGCAGTGCTTCCCCTGGCTGCCCAGATAGATATGCCCAGGCCGAGTCTCAATCCCTGGCAGACCGGCACGAAAAGCCCCCTCCTGGATGCCAGCCGGATTTCCATGAGACATTCTATGGGTTTCATGGCTGGCAGTTCCAGTGCTGGCTATGGCTATTATCTTTCGAACTATACCAACCACCTCAAGTATGAGCTGAGCCCCAAGCTCGATCTGGCTCTGGATTTGAACTTTGTCAACTACGGCTCCACCTCGGGTGGGTTCAAGTTCAACTCCGACAATCAAAGCAAGGTTATTCCGGAATTCAAGCTCAATTACCAGCCTTCGGAAAGCTTCCGCGTTTCTGTGGAGTTCAAACGCGGATACCCTTGGCTGGGAAGCGACAACGCGTGGCTCGACAGGTAGCTTGCCTGTGTTGGTTATCGATGTTGTCCTGATTATTGTCCTGGGCGCTTCCCTTGGCAGTTTTCTGAATGTTGTAATCGACCGCCTTCCTCGCAAAGCGTCATTAGTGAGGCCTGGGTCGCATTGTAACTCCTGCGGGAAAAAGATTCCTTTCTGGTTAAATATCCCGATAATCAGCTACCTGGCCCTGAAGGGCAAATGCAAGTATTGCGGAGCGCGGTTTCACTGGCACCACCTTTTGGTTGAGATCATCACCCCCCTGATGTTTCTCGCCCTGTATGCTGTGTATGGGTTGAGCCCGATGTTCTTCAAGTTCGCCACAATGGTGAGCTTCTTGATTCCCATCTTTTTTATCGATGCATACCACAAGATCATTCCCCTTGCGCTTACGCTGCCCCTCATCGCCTCTGGATGGCTCTGGGCTTTGGTGCCGGAAACTTTTGTAAGTTTCCCGGATTCCCTTCTGGCATCTGTACTGACCTTCGCGTTTTTATATCTGCTTGCCCTTGCCTGGGAAAAGATATTCCGCAAAGAAGGGTTGGGCGGGGGCGATGTTGTCCTGTTCCCCGGGGTGGCTGCCTATTTTGGCTTGCTCAACATTCCTTTCATCGTGATTCTGGCCTGTCTTATGGGAATCATATATTTCCTGGCCTTTGTCCGCAAGAACACCCCTTTCGCTTTTGGAAATTTTATTGCCGCCGCCGCTGTCATCTGGGCTTTGGCAGGTGAGTGGATTCTAAGTTTGGCAGGTTTACCAGCCTTCGTTTCCCTGTTTTCCAACTGAACCTGACATAGCCCCCACGCTTCCATACAAGCCAATTACCCCATCCCGGACTCAAGATTCCCTACCGGAAGCTTGGAAATGAAAAGTAGAAAAGGGCTATTCGGCGACCGCGCTATAGTTTCTACAGGGATAACCCCATCAGTCGCGTTGATCGCTATTGGCTATTACCACAAAAACCCCTATTCTGGCAGCAGTTCCAATCAATCCTCCCATCCAGGCTGCGCTTCGGTTTTTAGATTTCGCTTTCTTGAAATATCCATCCATATAACCTTTGGTATCTACATCGTCAGGAATGTAATCAGGAGTATCTCCTCCAGCGGCAAATCCAATCACGGCAGTTCCTATAAGCCCAAACAACAATCCGGATGCGACACCACCAAGGAAGTATCCAGATGACGGGTGAAGCAACTCGGCATCGGCTTTCCCTTTGGTAAAAGACGGATTGTAAGCAAGCCGCAGCACTTCAGGTTCCACTTCTTCACCAGATGTGGTTTCAAGAGCCAGCATATACTCTGAAATACTTGCTTCTTGCCCAAAACTTAACGCAACAGCGCTAACAAGCAGAACAATAATGAAAAGATGCTTTTTCATAACACCGGCCTTTTTACTTTCATGGGACGCTCCTTAGAGCGTCTATATTTTTAACTGTTTATCATCTGCGCTTTTTGTCAAGTATTTTGTGTTTATCGCCTAAGATAGAGAGTTGTTTGAGTTCCACGCCAATTATGGGGGTTAGCGATAGATGTGAATTACCTGTTAATGTACAATGTCCTTTAGATTTTATGCAAATAAGATAAGCTCCAGAATCAAGCATTTGCTTGGTCCCGGAGCCTGATTTGTGGCAGAGTTGCCAAATTAATTACAGATAGTTGAGAATCTTATTCGCCTTGGCGATGAATTCCTTTAGTTCCTGGCCATTGAAGGGTTTCTGTTCCAGCAGGGAAAGGTCGTGGATGTATGAACAGAGGGTATTTACCTCTTCCGTTTTGCCTTGCTCGTCGAGTTCGAGTATCTTTTTGATGGTGGGGTTTTCCTGATTCACCACCAAGGTGTGGTGTTTGAGAAGGTCTCCGCCTGCGTTGCGGGAAAGCATATCCATGTCGTGCCAGCGCCTCATGTATTCGCTGAAAACGATCATGGAAGGAATCTCGGACGATTTGAGGCTTTTGACCTCCACCTTGAGTTCCGTATAGACGTGTTCAAACAGGTCTTTCACCGCCTCCTCGCCAAGTTCATCGCGCAGTTTCAGGGGAATGTCATAGGGTTTTATGATGCTGCGCTCTCCTTGTTGTATAATGTAGGGAGCAAGCAGATTGACTGCCTGGGGGTGCTTTTTGAGGTATTCAGCGTAGCTATCCTTGCTGAAGGAAGCCTCCACTTCCTGTCCCAGAGCCCGATAGAATATCTCCGCAAGCTTATCCGACTGGCTCTCGGCTGGCAGGGCAGAATCCACCAGAAGGTCATTAACCTCGCTGTCTATCCTGACGAATTCTACATTTTCCAACTTTGCTTCCAACCTCTGGTAGAGGTGGGTATCCAGGGGTGAATTCTGGAAAATCACCTCGATGCCCTGCTCCTTCATCAGGTTCAGGTAGCTGACCTGGGCGTCTTCGCTGGCAGCGTACCAGATACGGGTCTTACCTTCTGCGGACTGGTTGCGTGTCTTGTATTCCTCCACCGTGAGATAGTCTCCGCTGGCGCTCTTGAAAATCACCAGGTCTTTCATGGCTTCAAAGAAATCTTCATCCTTGAGCAATCCAAACTTGATGAATGTATTGATGTCCTCCCAGTACTCCTCATACTTTTTACGGTCGCTTTTGAATGTTTCGGCAAAGCGGTCGGCCACCTTTTTTACAATATATTTACTGATGTTGCGCACTTGGGCGTCATTTTGCAAGAAGCTGCGGGAAACGTTGAGCGGGATGTCCGGGATGTCGATCCCTCCCTTGAGTAAAAGCAGGAATTCCGGGATCAAGTCCTCCAGATTGTCCGCCACGAATACGTTATTGCAATAGAGTTTCACCTCTCCGCGGAAGAAATCCGGCTCGTTACGCAACTTGGGAAAATAGAGTATCCCGCGCAGGTTTACGGGAAAATCGGCGTTGAGGTGAATCCAGAAGACGGGATCCTGATAGTCGTGGAATACGTTTTTGTAAAACTCGATGTATTCCTCAGGCTTGACGTCTTTGGGTTTTCGGTTCCATAGTGCCTCTTTCTGGTTGACCTGCTTGTCTTCAAACAAGATTGGCCAGGCCATAAAATTGCAGTAGCGCTCCAGAATCTCCCGAACCTTTGCAGGCTCGGTATAGTCTTTAGCTTCTTCGCTGAAATGGACGGTAACGGTGGTCCCCACTTCCTTGCGCTTACCTGCCTTCATAGAATATTCGATGCTTCCATCACACTCCCAGAAAGCAGGCTCACTGCCTTCCGTCACAGAGAGGGAATCGATGGTGACCTTGTCCGCCACCATGAAGGAGGAATAAAAGCCCAACCCAAAATGGCCGATGATGTTGGCCTGGACGTCTTTGAACTTGTTGACGAATTCCTCCGCGCCGGAGAAGGCGATCTGGTTGATATACTTCCTAATCTCGTCTGCCGTCATACCGATACCGGTGTCAATCACTTCCAGGGTCTTTTTCTTAGCGTCGAGTTTAACCTCGATCTTCATCTCCTCTTCCTTGAAGTCGGGATCGGCATATTTTCTTTTATTGATGGCATCCACTGCGTTTGAGATCAGTTCCCGCAAAAAAATGTCATGCTGGGAATAAAGCCATTTCTTAATAATGGGAAAGATGTTCTCTGTATGGATGCTTAAACTGCCTGTTTCGGTCTTTTTAGCTGGCATTTTGGATCTCTCCTTTGATGTTCGATATTATACTGAAAGATAATCTAAATGCTTGGGGCAAACTGTCAAGCCCTTTTTTGGCAGTCTGCAGACAAGACTGCTAATTCAGGTAAGCTGTTTGGGACATTTCTGTAAAGGCACTTGCCAAGAATCGCCGCTTGGATTAGAATATCTATAAACATTTGGAGTCGAACCATGACTATAGAACTTAACAAAACAAACTTCAATGAAACCGTTTCCAGCGGAATCGTGGTGGTGGATTTTTGGGCGGACTGGTGCGGTCCCTGCAGGATGCTTGGTCCCGTCATCGAGGAAATCGCCAGGGAAAATCCAGACATCAAGGTCTGCAAGCTAAATGTCGACGCGCATCCAGAACTGGCGGGAAAGTATGGCGTGATGAGCATCCCCAACCTGCTTTTCTTTAAAGACGGCGAACTTAAGGACAATTCGATTGGTGTGGTGGCCAAAGCAGTCATCCAAAACAAGATCGATCTGCTCAAATCATAAGCATAGCGATAAAGACGGATCAGATTGAAAAGAAGCCGGTTACAAAACATCACTGAATACACATTACTGAGGATTTTGCTGAGTTTCTTGCGCTTCCTGCCATACGCATTGGGTAAAAGGGTGGTAACTTCACTTTTTTACCTCATTGGTTACCTGGGGGGTGTACGCAGAGAAGTGGCACACAGGCAAATCTCCAAAGTATATCCCCAGCTCAGTCCAAGGGAAATCAAGAAGCTTATACGCAAACTCTACCACAACATGGGCCTGACGGTGGCGGAAATCTATCTCTTGCCCAACAAAGAGCTTCTGGCACGCTGCAGGATAAGCGGAAAAGAGTATGCTGATCAGGCTTTCGCCCTCGGTAAGGGAGCGATTCTGGCCACCGCCCACTTTGGTAACTGGGAGGCGGCAAGGGTGTTGCCTGAGTTTGGCATTCCGCTCTCCGTTGTGGCGAAAAAGCAACATAATGAGCTGTTTGACAGATTTAACAACGCCATCCGCAGCCAGCATGGAGTTAGCTTAATCGACTTTCGCAGCGGGTTAAGGGACATCATCTCCACCCTCCGGAAAAACGAGATGGTGGCGATACTGGCAGACCAGAACGCCGGCCACAGGGGACATATCCTGGATTTTTTGGGTTTTCCAGCCTCCCATCATATTGGTGTGGCCAAACTGTCTTTGCATTACAAGGTCCCCATTGTGCCCGGTTTCGCGGTGAGGGAACCGGACGGAACGATAAACTTCTGTTTCGAGCCACCAATATACCATCCGGATTGGGAAGATAACGAACAAAACTACCTGAGACTCCTGAGCGAGGTCAACTCAGTGATTGAGCGCTATATCCACAAACACCCGGAGCAGTGGTTTTGGGTACACAAGCGTTGGAAAGCCACCAAGGCAATGGACTAATGTTTTCGCACCCTTGCACTATGAAGATTTTTACCCTCATTTGCATGCGGCAGCCATGACTATATCTTCCTTAGGTCAACCTTATAATTTATAAGGATGACCTAAGGAAGATGGCTCCAAAGCCAGTAGCAGCATAGGAGAGAGCTATAAAGGGAAAACGTGATAATTGGCATGTTATATTCATTGTCACAAACAAAGTAAGCTGCCCTGACTCCCTCTTTATCTCATATCCCATTGAACGCCAGGTGATTTCCGGTGCAGCGATTGCCCGGCGATCAATCAGTGATCAATCAGCGATCAATATATAAGGGCAGAAATGAACAAGTATCTCATCTTTACCTCAGTGTTTGAAATAAACCAAATCTCCACCAACAACTCCATTTTACCCGCATGGTTTGCAAGAGAGCCGTTTTTTAAGTTGACATCCGCTTATCCTTGAGAAATAAGGTAAACTACCATTAAATTGGAGATATAGGATGTTCATAGACCATAGATATGAAGTGATCGATACCTTGGGCTCCGGCTCCTGGGCCAACGTCTATAAAGTGAGGGATATCCGTAGCGGCAATCTCTACACTCTCAAACTGTTCCAGTATCTGCCTTCAGAGGACATCTATTCCCTCTTCAGCGCCGAAGATATGCACCATATCACCAAGATTGAACACCCCAATCTGAGCCATGTGGTTGACTTTGGGCATGTTAACGATCACATCTACGTTATAAGCGACTACTTTGAAGGGAGCACGCTGAACAACTTCCGTTTCAGCAAAAACAAGGTGGACGCCCTATATCAGATCGTGGTTCAGGTTTGTTACGCTTTGAATGCTTTACATACTCAGAATATAATTCATAAGGACATAAAACTTGAAAATATACTTTATAGCATGAGTGGTAATACACTGGAAGTAAAAGTGATTGACTATGGATTCTCCAAGTTTTACCTTGATAAAGACAGCCAATACGTTTCTGGGACACTACCCTATGTCGCCCCGGAAGTGTATCTGGGCAAGCCGGTTGGCTTCGCCTCCGATTTTTACTCTCTGGGCGTGGTGATCTATCGTCTGATGACTGGCAGCTTTCCCTTTTCCCTGGATCAGATAAACGCCTTACGCAGCGGCAGCCAGCAGTATTTCATCCCCATCTTCCCTTCGGAGCTGAATCCCGACATTCCCCTGCCTTTGGAAAAGCTCTGCTTGCGCCTGCTTGAGCGCAATCCTGAAAACCGTTTCCGCAGCAGCGAGGAGGTGATAGACTATATAAACCGTACCGCCTCCAAGAATTTCGAGTTCTCGATCTCATGGTCACTGGTCAATTCCCTGCAGTTCAACAGCTACATGGTGAGGGAAGATTACGCTCACCAACTGTTGGATCATCTCCCCCTTGTTGAAGGGGGCAACGGCAAGGTGATCTCGCTGGTGGGAGGCGAAGGACTGGGCAAAGACAACATCCTCTCGCTGTTCCGCTACCACATCCTGAGCGGATCATACTTTATCTTCGATTACACCTGCACGCGCACCGACCATGACGCGTTCTTCGCTCTGATCAAAGAATACCTGCAATCGCAAACAGAGCAGGAGATACAGCAGAACAAGAAACTGGGAAAGATCTCGGATAAGTTCCGCAAATATCTGTTCAACTCAGAGCAGGAGGCCAAGGGGATATCCCAGAGCAAAGAGGAACTGCAAGCGGATTTTGGCTTTGCCCGCGATCTGCTGATCGAGTTTTCCAAACGGAAGCCGGTGATCTTCATCATACGCAATTTTCAGCATGTGCACCGCTTTACTGTGGATTTTCTCAATTATCTGGCAGAGAAAATCGTGGACAACCGCATCATGGTCTTGCTAAGCTGTAACGACTTTAACAGGGTTAAACAGATAAACCACACCGTGGTGATAAACCTGCCGCTTTTCAATCCCAGAGAATCGCGTGATTACATCCGCCGCCTGATGAACACAGAGGTACCGGAAACATTTTGCGATGCCGTCTATAAACGTTCTGTGGGCAATCCGTATTTTATCCGCGAGATACTCATCGATCTTACATTGCGCAAGTTGATCCACTATGAACGGGAATTGGTTTTTCCCGCTGACCTGGAGGAATATACCCTGCCCAGCCGTCTGCTCCATTCTGTATATTCGCGTATGAGCCACCTCACTGCCAGCAACTATGCTCATTTGCAAAAACTATCAGTAGTGCAAACACCTCTCTCGCGGGAACTGATAAGCAAACTGCTCAAGATAGGCAGCGCTGAGCTGTATGGACTGCTTAACGACGGTGTGTATAATGAGATTCTGGAAAAGAGGGATAAAAACTACTATTTCACTTTTCCCGAAGCCAAAGAACGGTTCTTTAAGGAGTGTGCAACCAAGCTACAGGTCTTTGTCTCCAAGGGAGTACTCAAATATTTTCAGGATAAGCAGATAACAGACCCCACTATTTGCGAGGGAGTCATTAAAAATGCCAATATCGCGGGTGACCTGGCAGCAGAACGATCCTACTATCTGCAATACTACAAACTGATGGATGAGGACAACAACCAGGAAAGCGCTTATTGGGCCATTTTTAACGTTCTTAGAATAGATCTCGATACAAACGTGAAGGTTAGCACGGTTGACCTAATCCATGACCTGAACAAATTCCTGAATAAAACCGAAACCACCGGTTTCTTCAGGGAAGCGAACTTGCTGATGGAGAACCAGCGCAGGATACCTGAGCTGTTCGAAAAGCACATTGTCCTGGGTACCGTTAAATTGTTGGCGGAAGATGTGAAAGCTGCACTCCGGCATTTCGAGAAGGCTCATGGTATGGCTATTACCGGCAGGCAACAGGTACTTGCCGCCCTGTATCTGGCACAGGCTTATTCCCGAACTGAACCCAGGCGGGTCATTGAGGTGTTGCAACCCATCGATCCAAATACCTTATCCCTCGACCTTAAAATTATTTATACAGACAGACTCGCAGTTTATTATTCTACTATTGGCGATATCAATAAGTCCATCAAGATAATAGAAGATTTCTTATCTACTTTGCCACCCTTTCAAGATAACCGGATAATGATCCTGATGGCATCCATGCACAACAATCTGGGGGTGTTTTACAGCACACAGAAAAATATCGTGGAAGCAGACGAGCATCTTGGCATAGCCCTCAATATCTGGAAAAGCCACAATATCAAGAGATTCCTTGGGTTGATCTACAACAATATCTCCGACCTGTATCTCAAACAGGGAATCACTGTGGTGGCCGGCAAGTACTCTGAAACCGCGCTTGAATACTCCAAATCTCTTGGCCAGGTGCTCAATCATGCGCTGGCTTTGCTAAACCAGGGTGAAGCCAAAATCAAGATGGGAGAGTTTGAGGAAGCAGAAGTCAAGCTGTTGGAAGCTCAAAAACTGGTCAAATCAGTAAAAACAAACAAGTATCTGGATGTCATCAACCGCAATCTTGCTCTGGCTAAAAGCAAGATCATTGGTTTTGGTCACTACTATAGATTTATAAAAAAGCACGAACCCAAGCTGATAGAGGGCTACATCCGCGAGATTAATCCTCTGGTGAAGACCTATTTTTATTATCTGAGCGAAATGGGTAACGCCAAAAAGCTCAGAAGGCTGATGAGCAATAATGTCCATATCAACTATCAGCACATTCACGAACAGGAGTTTTATCACAACGTACTCAGCCTTCTGGCAATCTCCGAAAAGGATTACGAAACTGCCCTGAAAGAGTTGAAATATGCAACGCAATACGCGGGAGAGATCAACAACAACTATGCGATAGCTGTGTTTAATGTGTTGCAAGTGATCTGCCACTATGGTCTGCAGGAATATTCAAAAGCAAGTGAATTGATTGATCTGGCCCGTCCCTCGATCAAGGAAAACCAATATCGTTACTGGGATCAGCAGTTGGATATTCTTGCCCTCAAGCTTGAACTGGTGAATCCGGATATACCCTTGCGGAACATTCTGCGCAGGATTGAGATACAGCTAAAGCTTTGCCGGGATTACAGCTATTATCAGTTGGTGGTGGAACTTTTGCAGATGAAGATCCAGACCTTGCTGGCAATGGGGGCCGAAAGCCATGCTCAGAAAATCTTTACGGAGTACTGTGAGTATCTGAGGCAAATCTCAGCCGATATCGCTGAGGACGACCAGCAGAACTATCTGAACCTTAATATGTATAACCTCAAGATAGTTGGCAAGTTCGCCCTCGTGCCTGTGAAATCCCGGAGAAAAGATCTGCGGGGCAAGTGGGACGATCTGCTGCTCAATATCGCCAACATAAACAGCGTACAGCGCATCAAGTTTCTCATCGAGAAGGGCATAAATCAGGTTCTTTCGCCCTGGCAGTTCCGCTTGATGGTCTATTCTGATAAAATCGCGAATTATTATGCCTTCCAGTGTTATAATTGCGATGAGGAACAGATGTTGCCCCCTGAGTTCTCTGCCCATATCGAACGTGCTTTTGAGACAAACAACCTGGCGGTGTTCGACTATCTGGAGCAACACTATCTGATAGTCCCCCTGATCTCCGGCAGCAAAAAGATCGGTTATCTGGTGCTGAATGACGCGGGCGAAATGGAGTTCAATTCCAGGGAAATCACCATTGCCAGAAACATTAAAACACAGTTGACAGCACTGATCATCCGCACCTGGGATTACATGGAAATCACCCAGCGCATGGAGAAGATGAATCAGTTGATGCAAATATCTCACGATCTGATAAAGTATGTGGACAGCAACCAACTTGAAAGCGAGATAGTATCCAAGGCCATAGATTTTACCAACGCCACCCGTGGGTTCCTGATCAGAAAAGACAGCGAGGGCAACAACCTGTTCCAGGTGCAGATGGATCAGAACAAACAACTGCTCTCCACCTTCTCTGGGGTAAGCAGCACAGCCCTCAGCCTCTGTCAGACCCACCTGGAACCAGTGGTAACCTTCAACGCCGCCCTTGACAACCGGTTCAAGAACTCAGTCAGCGTGCAGGACTATGCAATTCATACGATTTTCTGCTGCCCAATCCTGGTGGATGAAACGTCGATGGGCTTTCTTTATCTGGACAATCTGGGAGACAGCACCCGTGAGATGTATCTTAATGACGAAATCCTCGCTCTGTTGATAAAACAGATCACGATAGCGATCAAGAACGCCAAACAATATGAGTATTTATTGCAGCAAAGCTCTGAACTAAACGCTTTTGAACAGCTCAAGGACGAGTTTATGGCTATCGTTTCGCATGAACTCAACACCCCTCTCACATCCCTGCAAGGCTACGTGTCTCGCCTGAAGCGCAGCCTCTATGCCGACGAAGAAGAACGCACCGAGATTGTAAACAAGGTGGATAGCTCGGTCAAGCGCTTGATCATGAGCGTCAACGACATCACTACTATGAACCAATATAACCTTGTTAAATCGCTCAGCAAAGCGCCTGTCAACATTGGCGAGATTCTGGATCTTATCCATCAGGAAGTGCAGATTCTTTCCCGAAACCGCAGAATGCAGATCAGGGTTGAACTGGAAAAGGATCTTCCCGCGGTGAAAGCCAATTGGGAAGCCCTGCATCGCATGATATACAATGTCGTGCTCAATGCTATCCGCTTTACCAACGATTTTGGCAATGTGGTGATCGGAGCGAGGCGTTCGGCTTTTCCCCAGGAGAAGATTGACAACAAGGAAAGCCTGGTGATCTACGTGCAAGACAACGGTATCGGGATACCCCAGTTCCAGATGAAGAACATTTTCCGCAAGTTCTACGAACTCAACGAAATCTATGCCCACAAAAGCGGAACTGTCGAGTATCGGAGCAGCGGTCTGGGTTTAGGTCTGGCCACCTCTAAACGCATTGCTGAACTACATAATGGGGAAATACTGGTCAAAAGCAAGGAAGGCGAGGGAACCACGGTGTTCATCATCATACCATTCAAATGATTAACTCACACAGATTGAAACAACCGAGAAAGGAAACAATGCATAAATCTCTAACCCTTATCAGCACCTTGATCGTGTTTATGGCATGCGTGTCCAGCCAGATATCTGCCCAAAGTATTCGCGAGCAGGAAAACTTTGACTACATCCTGGCGCTATACAACCGCGAGGGAAGCTATCTGCAAGAAGCCAAAGTAGAAATCGACAGCTTCCGCAGCCAGTATCCGAATTCAGTTTACAGTGTGTATCTGGATTATCTGCGCGGAAACATTGCGCTCAAGCAGGGAGACTACCAGCTCTGCCTCGAGCTCTACCCCACTCTGTTAGAACAAGCGCTGCATCCGGACATCCTGGCCGACATCCATCTGAATTACTCCATAGCTCTTTATTACAGCGGTGATCTGGGCACCTCGTTGCAGCTGTTGGAACGCATGGAGAAAAGCACAGATCAAGACTATTACCGACAGCGTGCTCATCTTTGGCGTGGCAGGATTTTAGCTCTGCAGGGGCATTACCGCTCTGCAGAGCAGGAACTTGCCTCTTCCCTTGAGCTGGATCCGGTGGAAGGCAGATACGACTACTTTGTTGTGCTGTTGAAGCAGGATAAGGAAAAGGAAGCCGCTGCGCTGCTTACTGCCTTGCCAGAAAAAGCCAGGGACAGTGAGGCATACAACCTTGCCTGGATGCAATACCTGCTCAACAAGGGAGATTATGTCGAGTTTGATGAATTCTGGGACTCCCATTATACCTTGGCAAATACTCCCAGCCCAGACGCGGTGCTGTTGAAAGTGCGAGAATCCCTGGAACAGGGAAACTTCCCGCTTGCAGACTCGCTGTTGGGAAGCATAGTGTCAGCCTCAGACTATTGCAGTTTTTATCGGGCCACAGTGCTACGCTGGCGGGGAGAGACACTGGCGGCAGATTCTTTGTTTAAAAACCTGCTCCATTCACCGGAGCCTGATCTGGGCTATTATGCGTATCTGGAGCGTCTGAAGATACTCTATGAGCGTGACCCGCAATCAGCCATCATGCAGTTGCAGAGTTATGTCTCATCGGGCAGCGTCCAGGACGGGGTGCAGCATAATATTCTGGGATTCTTTCATTTCCAAAGCAAGAACTATCTGGAAGCTGTGCGCTCCTTCCTGCAAGCTGATGATTTTGACCTGCCAGCCGATATAGCTGCTGCCAACACATACTTGCTTAGTGAGGCATATTTCTACCTTGATGAGTTTTCCCTGTCCCAAGAGACAGCAAACCAATATTTGAATCGCTTTGTCTCAGGAAAAGCAAGAGACAAAGCACTCTACCGCATGGGTCTGATCCACTTTGTCAGAAATGAATACAAGCTCGCTGACCAGTATTTCTCCAGCCTGTTACAGGAACACCCGGATTCGCCGTTGCGGGATGAGGCAAGATTCTATCTGGCGGAGACACGCTTTTTCGCATCCCAATACGAAGAGGCTGCTGAATACTATGAGACGATCGCGCTTTCTGACAAAAACTACCCCGTTGTATTGCAGCGTCTTGCTCAAACCTACTTTTTTCAGGATCGCTATGCTGAAGCCGAGCATTTATTGCAAGCCATCCCTGATTCCCTGACAAGTTTCGATTCTACCGTTTTACAGGCAGGAATCCGCTTCAGCGAAAAGAAGTACCCGGAAGCCCTGGAAATCTACCGGAAGGCTGAAACGATGGCAATATCGAACTATCAGAAGACAGAGGCCATCTCCTACCAAGCCTACACGCTGTTTTACCTGAAACGCTTTCAGGAGGCTTCCGAGATTTTTTACCAGCTTTCGCGGGACAGTCTTAATGCCGACATCTACCTATACCAGGCAGCCAAATCCGCCGCTCAGGGAAAAGAGTGGAAACGAGCATTGGATCTCTATGAAAGCTTCCTGGACGCCTTCCCCGCTTCCGGGCTGTTTTTGCAGGTAATGACTGAGATCGCTAACACTCAGTATAATCTGGGAAACTACGAGTCGGCTTTAACGGATTATTTGAACATCCTGCGGCGCTTTTCCAGAGCCAGCTCTTTCAATGAGGAAGAACTTGCCCTGCTGCGCGAGGTGTTTACCGGCTTGGAACTGGCTGCCAGAAGATCCGGCAATCCTGATGAAGTTGATCAGATATCCGCCATGCTCGAAGTGGTACATAGCGACTATCTGAAGTTTGAGCTTGAATACCTGTTGGTAAAACTCTATGCCAACTCCCAGCTTTGGGATGACCTGTTGCAGGAAGCTGCCAGGTTGAGAGACAGCCTTGGACTCCAGGACCCACGCCGGCAAGACCTTGAGTTGATGATGGCTCAATCGCTTATCGAACTTGATCGTTATGCCCAGGCAGATTCGTTATTGGGCATGATTCAAACCTCCTCAACCAATAGGGAAAGCCTCTTGAAATGGGCTGATCTGGCTTCCCTGACCGGTAATGGCGAACTTGCTATGCAAAGATATTTACAAGCTTGGGAACTGCAGAGCGAAGCTGCTCTGTGGCTGAAGATGCTCGATTTGAGCGCGAAAATGGATTATCTCCGTTTTGAGGAGCTATGGGATCTGGGCAACGCCTATCTTGAATCACATCCCCAGGCCAGGCTGCATCGCATTAATCACCTTTTGTTCCAAAAGAATCATCCTGCCGCTCAAGCGGAAGCGAACCTGATTTTGGATACCCAGATCGATCCCTGGTTGAGGGCACAAGCGGAGTTTATTCTGGGTCGCATCGCCTATGAAAATGGGGATTTTGCTTCTGCCCTAAGCTCTTTTCGTAAGGTCAGACTGATCCATGCCGATTATCCCGATCTCGTACAAAACTCAAATTTCTATTACATCTTGTGTCTGATCAAGACCGGTGCAAGGCAGGAAGCTGTTTTGAGCCTGGCCGAGTTGCGTGAAACACTTAAACAGGAGCAACTGCAATCCATCGACATCATGCTGGCTGAGGAACAATGACTGGAAAGATAAGACTCAAATCATTTCCTTGCTTGCTTCTGCTTGTCACAGGCATCATTTATTTCGTACCAGCAATGTTATTTAGCCAACCACAGGTTTTACCCACCGTGGAAATAGAATCCGACTCCATCATGCGGGCACCCCTGCACAAAAAGCAACTGATCTTCCCCCGGGAAATCCCGGCAGATTCTTTGCATGTGTTGGTACCCCGGGAGTTTGATCTCAGGCACAAAGCACCTGTTGTTGAGAATGCCGCCACTAAGCCGGGGTTTGTTACCTTTGGGATGGACAGTTCATTCTCCTCCTTCACCAGGATTTCCCTGTGGGAACCCCATCGGCGCGTTCCCCTCATCAGCCTGCTGGGGGAGGCATCGATACCAGGAAAGAATCGCAGCCATCAAACCTACAGGGCTACCAGCCAGTTAATCGCAGGGAAGGATCTGCTGCTGGCATCCGATCTTGGCTGGCAGAAATCCAAGCAGGACAGCCTGCGGGTAAACGACTTTATTTTGCAAGTCAGTAATCACGATTATAAAGTGAATTTTGGCTCCGTTACAATCACCCAGGCAAGTACATCTCTGGCTCTGGATGTTTGGAACCAGCATCTGGGCAGCAATAAACATAGCGATACAGATATCCGGCTAAGCAATTATCATATAATGGAACTCTCTGCGCTCCAACTGAGTAACTCCTTACTGCTAAAAGGGAATTCTCTTGGCCTGGCAACGGCACTGCGCCTGCCTTTTACAGGAGTTCACGCTCCGGAGCTTGATCTGGGCTTAATGACCGATTTTGTTCATCTATTGCCCGTATTCGATTATCATCAACGTTTTGTTTTTAAACCCGATATGTGGCTTGAAATCTCGAACAGCAGTTCCCTAAGCTCCCGAGCCGGGCTTTCTTTGGGATATGAATATCCTTATACAACAAGGAACGGACAAGACTATCTCAGCCTGACCCCTTTGAACCTGAACATTCAAGCATGGCGGGTCTGGCCGGCAAACCAGTTTCTGAAACGGATGGGCCTGTCCCATAAACTTTGCTACATCTACAATGAACCGCAACCAGCCCTTTCCAGGGATTCTGTCTATACGCTGGTCAAAGCTGCGGATCTGCTGCGAAATATCAGCACCCTGGAGCTAAAAGCTGTGACAGGCGCCTGGGTTGTCGAACAGAATCTGCAGCTCAACATAGAAAACCTGCCCGGTTCTGATTACGCAAGAAAAGCACATTCTCCGCTGCTTATGGCAAAAACACAGGTATCCAAAAACTTCGGCACCAGCTCGCTTGAAGTGTCTTTAGAACAGCTTTACTTACAAAAGGATGCGAATCAGAAAAAGCTTCCCGCAGTTATTGACCTGGGTTTACGCTTTCAAACGCCAATTACCAAAGATCTCAGCCTTGTTGCCAGAATTGACAACCTGTTTAATACCATCCACCGTGGTTTTGGCAATCTACCAGACAAAGGCAGGGCTTTTGGCTTCACCCTAAGGTACCTGATGGATACCCAACACCAAGCTTTGTTGATTAACCAGCAATAGATTCTGAAACGGATTATCGGATAGTCATTCTGAACCTGTGTTCCTTCTCCAGTTGATGGTTCCATTTTCCAGTTCCACCTCTCAACATTTTCATCTCCAAACATAATGATCGTAAGCAATATAGTATTACATTCACCAATAACAACAGCAATATTCTGCATAATCCTTCATAGCTCCGTCCTTTGCTACTACAAGCTTTGCTGCCATCATCCTTAGGTCATCCCTAACCAAGTTAAGGATGACCTAAGGAAAATATAGACTTAGCTCACTCGTGCAAATGGGGGCAAAGAGATCTATTCCTATCATGGAAAATGGATATAAATATTCATCATTACCGGTAACTGCTTGCTATAAGATTAGCTTATCAACCCAGTTTGAAAGAAATTCAAAATTAATCGCTTGACCTGAATTGGCAATGGGATTTACTGTCACTATACTAAATTGGGAGAGAAAATGCGTAAAATCGATTGGCCTGCCGAAATCGATAGAATCACTGATTTTATTCGCGGCTATCTGGCAAACAGCGGTTGGCACAAACTTATCCTGGGTCTGAGCGGTGGAGTTGATTCCGCTGTTGCGGCCGCCCTGGCAGCTAAAGCCATAGGCAAAGAAAATGTGATTGCGGTAATGATGCCCTATAAAAACAGCCATCCTGATTCCCTGGATGACGCGGTTACCCTGGCAAAGCAATTAGGGATCGAATATCAGGTGCGGAATATTACCGCCATGACAGACGCATATTTTGACACTTTTGAACCATCTGCCACGGCTCTGCGCAGAGGCAATTGGATGGCGCGCACCAGGATGTGCGTGCTCTTCGACCTTTCCTCCAAATTGCAGGCTTTAGTTTTAGGAACCAGCAACAAGACGGAACTGATGGTGGGCTATTTTACTCAGTTTGGGGACTCCGCGTGTGCCTTGGAGCCCATCGGGCATCTTTATAAAACCGAGGTTTGGCAGCTTGCCAGACTCCTGGACATTCCCGAAGCAATCGTTAACAAGGTTCCCAGCGCGGACCTGTGGGAAGGACAGTCTGATGAAGCTGACCTGGGTATGCGCTATCAGGAACTTGACGAGATATTGTATGAACTGCTTGAATCGGACATAGACGTGAAAGCATCTGCCAGGCTGAGCCATCCCCGGGAGCTTTACGACAAGGTAGAACGGATGATAAGCCGCTCCGCTTTTAAAAGAAACATGCCTCCTATCCTGATGAGTTAATATGCTGCTCAAGAAAGAACCATGTAAAAAGTGCCGCTCCGAGAGAGCCGTGCGCCCCTGTCCCCGTCTGAGAGGCAAAAACATCGGCTGGATCTGCTGTAACAGCCTGAGAGTGGACCAGAATTGCCCGGATTGCCCCTATGCCGTGAAAAACGATCCTGGCAGCGACAGCCCCTTCCCCGCATTCCGGGCAGACTCCAACACTGAATATGTGCAAGCCGTGAAACGCTTTATCGACCTATGGTGTTATTTGCCCAATCCGCAGCTTGACGGTGATACTCCAGCCTCACAAGCTGCCCTGTCCAGCTCCAAAGTGCTAAGCTGGCTGGGCAAATTCCAGTATCCTGCCAACTTTCCCATCGACTACCTGATGGACAAACTCAAGCTGAAACACGATGGCCAGGAAGAGCCGCAGACACCTGAGAGCGTAGTTTCAAGCTGGATGGAGGCGGTAATCGCCCACGACTGGAACCAGCTCAGGCAATATACAGCCAACGCTTTGGACAGGTCTGAATTAGCCGCCGGATATGAGGCCATAATTTCACAAATTCCCGGCCTGCGAAAGGCCAAAAAATGGCAGATCCTGCATGCAGGCGCGGGAGATGATGGAGTGAGCGCCATGGTCGCGTTGGAAATCAATCAAAAATACGACTGGACCGTAATTCTGGCCGCCAACAGAGGTATATGGCAGATTCGCCAAAACCTGAACGGCAGTCCCCAGCTTTACTACGCCCAAAACAAGCTCTTTCACTCCATAGCCACAGCCCTTGGCCAGGGCAATAAAGACACTGCCTGGCAACTGATTTCCCAAAATCTGCCCCTGTATCCTGATTGCGCTGACCTTTACTACTATCGCGGCCTGTATTGGCAATTGAGCAACGACCCGCAAAAATCACGTGCAGACCTGCTTGTCGCTTTGGCTTTGGACAACCATTTCCATTCTGCAGCCCACGCTTTGGCAGCCCTGTATCTGGGGTCTGGCGAACTGGCTGAAGCCCTGGACTGGCTCAGACTGTTAAACGACGAGAAGCCAGACGATCTTGACGTGCGAAATAATCTGGCCGCCTGCGAAGCAGGTTTGGGCAATACGGAACGCGCTGTGGAGATCTGGAACGCCATCCTGAGGATTGCCCCCAATTATGAACTGGCAAGGAAAAACCTTGAACGTTACCAGAGATAGAGATGAAGTTCTTTACTTCATGAAGCAAGCCTATAAAGCCGCGGAAAAAGCCCGCGGCAAATGCTCACCCAATCCCTTTGTGGGAGCGGTGATCGTGAAAAAGGGAAAGATGGTGGCCACGGGTTGGACTCAATCCTACGGCGGCGACCACGCTGAGGTGCATGCCCTGAAAAAAGCTGGAGACCAAGCCAAAGGCGCAGACCTCTATGTGACTCTGGAACCCTGCAGTCATTATGGCAAGACAGCTCCCTGCGCCCAGGCGATCATAGACGCAGGTATTTCCAGAGTTTTCGCGGGTATCAAGGATCCCAATCCACTGGTGAGCGGACGGGGTTTTGCCATGTTAAGAAAAGCAGGAATTGAGGTGCACAGCGGCCTTATGGAGCACGAGATCAGCCGCCAATTGGAATACCATCTCTGCCGAGTCCAAAAGCAAAGACCATTTGTGATCTGGAAAGCGGCGCTATCCTTGGATGGCAGATACGCCGCGGAAGATGGAACATCGCGCTGGATAAGCGGCGAACGCTCCCGCAAACTTGTCCATAAACTGCGTCAGGAAGCTGATGTGGTGCTTACCGGCAGCGCCACTGTGATCAAGGACGATCCCTGTTTGAACGTGAGGCTGCCCCATCCTGACAAACAACCTCTTAGAGCGGTGTTGGATGCTTTTCTGGAGATTCCGCTCCATGCCAGGTTGTTTAGATGTGAAAATGAATCCCAGGTGCTGCTCTTCTGCGCTCCGGGAATGGAGCTTTCAGCCAAAGGGAAAAAGCTCGCGGCTCTGGGTGTCCGCCTCTACCCCATCCCAGCCCAGGAGGACAAGCTGGAACTGCGGGCGGCACTGCAAGTTCTGCACCAGCTTGGATGCTATTGTGTGCTTTTGGAATGTGGCAGCAGCCTTGCCTCCGCCTTCTTTACGGAGAAATTGGTGGACAAGTGCCAGATCTTTTACGCACCCAAGTTTATTGGAGGTTCCCGGTCTGTTCTGCGGGAATTGCCCCTTCCCACGCTTGAGGCAGCCATAAACCTGCGTGATGTAAAGTTCCGCAGGGTTGGAGACGACCTGCTCTGCACCGGATATCCGGAATTTAGATAGCGTGAGCGGAATTCCCGTTTATTATATGTGAAGAAAGACTACTATATAATTTCAGATGAGCTTTAGGAGGTTTGAATGAAATTAGTCCATTACAGCAAAGTCGATCTCGAACCAGTTTACACTGAAGGAGCGGAAGGCGCTCAGATCAGGTGGCTCATAGGCCAGAAAGATGGCGCGCCAAATTTTGCCATGCGCCTCTTTGAAGTGGCCCCGGGAGGGCACACTCCTTATCATTCGCACGAATGGGAACATGAAAACTTCATCGTGGAAGGCGAGGGAGTGCTGCAAACGGAAGAGGGAGACCTGCCCTTCGGTCCCGGAGATACCATCTACGTTGATCCGGGAATGGTTCATGCTTACAAAAACACAGGCACAACAACCCTGAAGTTTCTCTGCCTCATACCTCATGAGCAGCCAATCAAAAAGAAAACCATCAATCCCTTTGCCGACGAAATGGCCAATAACTGTTAGGTGACAGAGATGCCAAACGCAAAGAACCTGCAATTTCTCAAAGACCTGATGGCTGCCCCCAGCCCCTCCGGCTTCGAAGAACCAGCCCAAAAAGTGGTGCGCGACTACCTGGAACCCTTTGCAGATGAGATCAAAAGCGACCGCAACGGAAACCTGATCGCCCTCAAAAAGGGAAGCGGGAAACTGAAGGTGATGGTGGTCGGCCACGCTGACGAGATCGGGCTGATCGTCAACCACATCGATGCGCAGGGCTACCTGTATGTAAAAGGCCTGGGCGGATTCGATGTCAACCTGTTGCCCGGTCTGCGCCTTGATATCTATCACAAAGGCGAAATCGTCAGAGGTATCGTCGGCAGGAAACCTATCCATATGATGCGGGGAGATGGGGAAAGTCCCAAAATCAAGATGGAGGACCTTTGGATCGATATCGGCGCGAACAGTAAAGAAGAAGCGCTGGCCAAAGTGTCGATTGGAGACGTCATCACCTATCACAGCAAGTTTGAAATGCTTTCAGACGACCTTGTGGTATCCAAAGCCACCGACAATAAGGTGGGGGTTTATGTGGCTGCGGCCGTCCTGCGTGAATTGCACAAAAAGAAACCCGTGGTAAACTACTATGCCGTCTCCTCCGTGGGTGAAGAAACCACGATGCGTGGAGCCCGTACCAGCGCGCATCAGATCCAGCCAGACATAGCCATTGTTGTGGACGTCACCTTTGCCACGGATATGCCGGGAGTGGACAACCGCGCCTACGGTGAAGTATCTCTGGGCAAAGGACCCACCATCAGCCTTGGCGCGGCATTGCATCCCGCTATCAATGAAAAGCTGAGGCAGATTGCGGACAAGCATAAGATCCCTTATCAATTGGAGATTGCGCCAGGACGCACGGGCACTGACGCGGATGCAATCCATGCCCTGAACTCTGGTTCTGCCACTGCTGTGATTGGCATTCCCAACCGTTATATGCATTCTCCCAATGAGGTGATCTCGCTTAAGGATCTGGATTCCACGGTAAAGTTGCTCACCGCTTTTATCCTTGCCCTGGAGGACGATTTCCCGCTGATCCGCTGAATGTCGGCCAAATATCAGTTGACGTAAAGTGCCCTTCCATAATTTTGGATTGAATATGGATTTTCTTAGAGAGAATCCTTGTCGATAAAGTTCATCAAGGAGAATAGAATGGCTAAGAATCATCGAGGCAAAGGTATTAAAAACCTGCCCAGCCGTGGACGTGGAGAATGTCCTGTGTGCCACAGGACTGGCGTGAAAGTACTCCATGAAGTGAAAGCTGGGGAAGTCACCCATAAAGTTTGCAAATACTGCAAAAAAGTAGCCGCTGAGCGACTTAGCGCCTAAGGCTGAGTACCGCGGGGCTGGCGGAGTTCAGATTGCCCCTGTTGACCAATTCAGGACATCGGGTGATCCGAACTCCTTTTTCATTTTAAGATGGTAATTACTAATGCAAGCGCTGAAATCTCTGGGGCAAAACTTTCTCACCGACCGTGCTATTGCAGCCAGAATTGTCAGCTCCGCAGGGATTAACCCCGGAGAACATGTATGGGAAATAGGTCCAGGGCAAGGTATCCTCACACGTGAATTGCTGGCTGCTGGTTGTTCTCTCACGGCTTTCGAGCTTGATCGCAGACTGGAAGAACCACTCCGCAAAGAATTCGGTTCCTCCCTGGAACTAATCAGGGGTGATATCCTTAGGCAGAACTGGCCTCAACTGCTTGCCCAATACAATGCTCCAATCAAACTGGTGGCCAATATCCCCTACCAGATCACCTCTCCCCTGCTGGGCTTGCTGGAACTCCATCACCAGCATTTTTCCCGTATCGTATTGATGGTCCAGAAAGAGGTGGCAGAACGCATCTGTGCCTCTCCGGGCAGCAAGCAGTACAGCGCGATGACTCTCAGGCTGAAGCGTTTGTTTGACACCCAGATCCTGTTTGAGGTCGGCAGATCAAGCTTTACTCCAGTCCCCGGGGTGGATTCGGCGGTCATTTCCCTAAGTCCCAGAGCAGTCCCTCCCATCATCAAAGACACCAACAAGTATCTGCTATTGGTAAAGTTGGGATTTGCCAACAGGCGCAAAACCCTGCGCAACAATCTCTCCTCCCTGGCAGACAGAGACAGTCTGGAAGCATTGCAGCTTAAAACAGGCATCGACCTGAATCGCAGAGGCGAAACTCTCAGTGAAGAAGAATTTATCGTGCTTAGTGATAATCTTTAGCCTCGCCGGTGGTTTACTGCTGGCTCAGGCAAACGCTGTGGATTTCTATCTGATGGACAGCAACACCTCCAGTGTGGTCGAGAACAACGTCCAATACAGCCTCACCCCCATCCGGGCTTCACTGCTACAGATAAAGGGTTATACCCAAAGCGAAAAACGCGTCAACTTCAACCAGAAGATTCGCAGCTCCAACCTCGAACTTAGTTTTTCCCTGGAGCGCTCTCTCTTTGAGCATACTTTTTTATCTGGGTTCAATTACCACTACGATGCCAACGACCTGGTTCCCGAGTACCATCCTTACGAAAACCGGACCGGGTTTATGGGCTATATCCTAGGCGCTGATCCTGTGGACAGCCTGCATCTGGAAGCGGGCATCAAAGGCTACTCCAGGCGTGAGGACGACCGCTATGCCTTGCACAACAAGCTCGACAGCCAGGGCTATGAAGCTCTGGGTTTGATGATGTATAACGGAGCTGTTTGGGGAACCCAGAGTGGCATGAGCTTGTCCCTGAACCAGAAGCATCTGGATTGGGAGTATATGCGGGAAGCCACTCTGAGCGCGCATCTTGACTATCAGGGCAACGACCTCTCCATCAGCAACCGCTTTGCACTCAGTTCCCGGCTGGACAGCCTTTACGTGTTGCAGAATGATGGCATCCGTGGCTTTTACTCCCTCTACGACAGTCAGAATCGCCACAATCTCAACTATCTGGGAGTGGTGCAATACAGCCCTTCAGACAACTTCCAGCTTAGGGTACAGGAAACACATCAGCGCCGGACAACAGGTTTTTCCGCGAACAAAGTGCGGGACAATGCCGACTACAGCAACCAAGCCCTGCTGGCTCTCGATCTCAATCCCTGGCCTGCCTTCAAATGGCAGAATACAATCAGACATGGCTATGATATCAAAGACTTTGTATATAGCGAAAACAGCCGCCATACCGAAGCCCGCGGCCTCAGCACCACCCTGTATTGGGAATACAGCCCCGGTGATTCCCTCTCCGCTGGAGCCACCCTCGACCTTCAACGCTCCAGCTATCCAGACGATTCCCACCGCTGGGATAACGACCTTCGCAATATCAGACTGAGGCTTGCCAACACCCATTACTGGCACGACCGCATCAAACTGAGCAACAGCCTCAGTTGGAATGTCACCGATGATGTCTATATGAAAGCTCTGCTCTCCGCGAATAACAAGCAGACCAACAGCCTGGGCTACAGCCCCCGCTGCTCTATCCTTTTTGGCGACCGGTTAGTATTCAGCCAGGACTATCTGATCAGGGCTGACTATATCAAATATATCTATCTCCCCAAGAAAAGCTTTTATAGACAGCTACTACTTAAATATGACCTACTTTTTGACAGCTTTCCTTACATTGCCCGCTCCTCCGATCTGCGCTGGATGAAGCTTCCCTACCGGAATCAGGGGCAAAATGCCTGGCTGGCTGATCTGACTTACTCATTCGAGATAAATGAATACGCTGACTTCAACAGCGATATCCAGGTTTACGAGATCGATTTTCGCAATCAGCGCCACCAAGCCTCCCTGCTTTTCAAGCACGACATAGAAAGCCTTTATTACATTATCCAGCCCCAATTCTCCTGGGGAACCTGGGTGGAATATGGGCTGCTGCTGGGTGCGGCCTGGCGCTTCAATAACAACTCTTTGGTGGAATTTTCCCTCAATCCGGTGGGTGAAGACCTACAGTCGCTGGATTGGAAAACCTCTGTGAGCCTCAACCTGCAATTTTAGGTGCGCATGACGAACTTTATTTCTGAACACGAACACTGGATGGAGCTTGCCCTTCTCCAAGCCAGGAAAGCCGCTTCCGAAGACGAGATACCGGTGGGAGCGGTGCTGGTGAAAGACCGCCAGGTGATATTGGCAGATCACAATCGCACCCGCCAGCTATCCAATCCTCTGGCCCACGCGGAGAAATTGATCATTGACAAAATTCTGGCCTCCAAAATCAAGTATCTAATAGATTATACTCTTTATGTAACTTTGGAGCCTTGCCTGATGTGTGCTGGCTCCATGATCTGGAGCAGACTGGGAACCTTGGTTTTCGGCGCCAGCGACCCCAAGGCGGGAGCAGTGGGGTCGATATATAATGTGCTGGCGGACAAGAGCTTCAACCATCATCCTGCGGTGGTGAGAGGAGTGTTGCAAGACCAATGTTCCGCTTTACTTAAAGAGTTTTTCGCCCTTAAAAGATTATGATTGGGAGAGTTGCCGGAGCGGTTGAACGGGACGGTCTCGAAAACCGTTGTATCCTCACGGGTACCCAGGGTTCGAATCCCTGACTCTCCGCCATCTATATATGCTGCAATTACTACTTGGCAAACACAGCAGGCAATGGCTGATCTGCCCTGCCAGATACCCCTTGGTCACCACAGGCAGTCTGCGTGGTGAAGCACTGCTTTATAATCTCGATAAAAACGCTCTGGAAGAGGTTTGTGCCGAATTTAAGGCCTATACCGGCAAGGCATTTTCTCCGGAAAGCGAACTGTGCTCTCTTTCTGGCGGACAGAAGGTCTTGCTCATGTGTTTGCTTGCGCTTCATTCACCAGCACCCTGCATCCATTTTTTGGATCTCTGGCATTCACTGGATGCAAACAACAGGGAGAGGATACAGTCTCTGCTGCATCAATATGGCCAGACAAGGGAGATCTTGCTGGAGGACAGCCCCGATGCGCATTGAAGCAGCCACTTTGCAGCTTTGGCCGGGGTTTCGCCTTGAACTGCCAGCGCCGCTTGAATTCCATACTGGTTTTCGCTATCATCTGCGCGGTTTCAACGGCAGCGGAAAAAGTTCTTTCCTCAGCCGGGTCCTGCTGCCCCGCTTGAATGGAAACTTTTCCTGTTACAAGCTCTACTTTGAACAGCAGATGTCCCTGCAACTTGAAACTGTGCGCGCCTACGCCGCCCTCTGCAAGCCCCGCCAGCTTTTGACAAGCGAAAAAGACGTGATTGATTTCCTGCTGCACGATCTGTTTAACCGCCTGCGGGAGGCTCCCAGACCCGTCTATGTTCTAATGGATGAATCCCCACACACCGGCTTTATCGCAGACAGTTTACAAGAGCAAGCTGCCAATAGCTGCCTGATCTACACTTCCCATCAGGAAGAGTTGCCGGATTCCATCTGTATGGATTTTGAACTGCTCGAACCCGGGCTGGGGAGGGTGCTTGAGTCCCCTGCCTAAGCTGATTCTTACTGGCCTGGCACTGGTTCTGTTCCTGATTCTGGTTGGAGTGGTCTGGATGGAACATTTCCAAGCCCAGTTGCTCTGTTTTGGCTTGCTCTCTCTGTTGCTGTGCCTGCGCCGGGGTTTGCGTGGCTGGCTCAGCGAGATCAAAGTCATCGCTCCCTTTTTCTTCATGTTGCTTATAGTCTATCTGCTTTTTGGCCTCACAGGATTACCTGGAGCAAGTGGGAAAAGGGGCGATCTGGCTTACTGGCTGGGCTTTGGGCTGCCCCGGGTGCTGATGTTGGTCAATTCAATCCTGGGCATTCAATATATCCTTTCCTTGCTCAGTTTTCAGGATGTTTTACGACTGCCGCTACCCATCTCGATCAGCAAGTATCTATTACTCGGACGGGTGCTTTACCAGGCCGCGTTCCACTCACACGCCCAGATAGAGACACATCTTAGCCTGATCCCCTCGCTACAGAAAAGCAAGCTGGGCTTCAAGGCCAGATTCAACAGGATGCTGGCTTCCACGCTGGCCTTACTGTATCACATTATCAGCGAAGCTCGCCTGAAAGGAGAGCTGATCGACAACCGGATAGCTCACTGCCATCCCAGGGAGAAATAATGAAGTGGTATCTTTTAGTTGGACTAACAGTTCTGGTCACGGTGTGTACCCTGTTGGTGCGCATCCCATTTGCCTCCAGCGGATACTTTAACATCGGCGACGTCATGATCGTTTTCAGTGCGCTCTATGCGGGCCGCAAAGCCGGCGCTGTGGCTGGCGGGATCGGTTCTGCCATTGCCGATCTGATCGGTTTTCCCATCTATACTCCCATCACCCTGATTGTCAAAGGCCTGGAAGGCTTCATCTGCGGTCTGGGCCATGGCAAAAAGCCCATCTACACGCTGATCTTCCCCCTGCTGGGAACCCTGCTCATGGTTGGCGGCTATTTTCTGGTGGAGTGGATGATACCCCAGTTCGGCAAAGCTGTGGCATTTGCCAATCTGCCTGGCAATCTGATTCAGGCCACTGTGGGTTTGCTGGGGGGAAAAGCTTTATTTGAATCCTCAAAACTGCTGGGAATCTGATTCCACACAATAAACAAGGACAGGCATCCAGCATAGAAGCAAGCACACATATCAGCCCGGACACAAAACAATCAACTACATCTGCCACAGTATGTTACCTGGCGTAGCACCTCTATAATATGGGGGGCCTCATTTGCATAGTCTGGTTTATCTGGGATCTTCCTTGGGTCAACCTTATAATTTATAAGGATGACCTAAGGATGATACGGAATTAGCTGCCTCGCGCGCGCGAGGGCGGGCCGGATCTCTGCCCGGGCCATCATAAATAGCGCAACTCCTTGCTGGTAGATATATTGCCTCTATAAAGTATCACCCAAACTTGCAAATGGGTATCACCTGTCACAGTGGTCGTAACTGTTTATGGGATTGTGAGATGAATAGGACTGGCTTTAGACTGTGTCACAGTGGTCTTTGGACGTTTTTGGACGTTTCAGTATCAGGGTTTTTGCAAATTTGCCCTAGTTTCAGGGTGTTTTCAGATCATCGGATTTTTTGAAATTATTATCTCATTTAATAGAGCCGTAACTGAAGTGCCAAAGTCCCTATCATCGTGAGCCACTGACTCTGATCAGCGTCTATAAACTCGATCTTAAAGTCCTTATTGAGAGGTTGGAGGGCAACTCCCCGGCGGGCTTCATCGAAGTGTATTCTTTTCAAGGTGATACCAGTCTCATAGCGTACCGCGCAGATCTTCCCATTCGTGCCATCCCAGGTGACTTGCTTCTTGATTAACACTATGTCATCGTGCAAGATCTGAGGCTCCATGCTGGCACCATTGATCCGGAAGGCCACATAGCTGTCCGTACCGAAGGGAATGTAACGAGTGGGGACTTCGACTGATTCCGCTGGCTCATACCCCTCTGGAACTTCGATGGGTGATCCGGCGGCTATTTCCGCCACGATCGGGAAGATCGAAGTGCGCACGTAAGTGGTATCAAAATCATTCACTAAGACCGGCTTGCCATCCACGATCCGCACTTTCTTGGTAGTCTTGACGTCATCACCGAGTTCCCAGGGAGCCAGGATGAACATGCTGCCTTCCCCTCTCAGCAGCCAGTTCACGTTCACTCCGGCATCGATCAATCGGGCCATGAACTGAGGGTCGGGATACCTCTCATTATTCTTGTAGCGGTCCAAAGAATTGGCAGAGATACCAAACTTTTCCGTGAACTGGTACTGCTTCAGTTTCATTGCTTTAATCAACATTCCCAGTCTGCTGCCGATGTCATTTGGGTCCATATTTCCTCCTATATGGTTACTTTTCTCTTGACCTTTTGCCGTATGGGTAAGATTATGCATCCGTGGACAAGATAAATTGTCTATCATTTTTGTCAAGATAGAATTGTATAGTGTGATTCGGCGGCGGATTCTTCCATTGGGATCGGAGGGTTTGCAAATGCTCTCGGAAGGAGCAGAAAGGACTTCCCAAGTTATTGCGATGCAGTATAGTAGCACCCAACAATAACATTAGGGAGGCGCTTATGAAAGCGACCGGTTACGAACCTGGGAAGACAGTGGTCGGGGATGACCACTGTGACAACCCGACCACTGTGACAGCTGTCACAGTGGTATCCAATCGGAGAAAAAACCTGCCGATGCTGATCAGTAGATACTTTGAGCACTGTGACAGCAAAAATGGCCTGAAAGCTGTCACAGTGCTCTTACCGGTAACTGAATTTTATTGGAGAAGGCTTAGGATGAGCAAGCGGAAGATCAGGGCGGTCTGGCTGACCGTAGAGCGGGTGGCGGAGTTGATGAACTGCTCCACTCGCACAGTATGGAGATACGTTAAGAGAACCAGTATGATGGTACACAAAGAGCAGATAAAGCAAGGCAGCAGTAAGATCATGAAGTCTTTCCTGCTGACCGACCCGGAGATCTATGCCAGGGAGATGGCAGACTGTGAGAGCAGGGGCCGGATACCTGACGAGTTCATTGAAACCTGTATCGAGGTCGATGGCAGGCTGCTGAACAGTGCCCTTGTCTACAAATATAGGAACGCAACTGCGGAGGACGGTGATTACTATGCAACCTTATGATGTCACTCCAGAGGAATACGCCGCATTTTACGAAGAGCGCTTCCCTGATCGGGGAAAATATCCTCGAATAAGTGAACTTATTGGGAATCAGAAGCAAGCCCTGGTGACTCCCCCCATATATAAGGAAGAGGAGCGGGCGACCAAAATGCCCGCCCCAATGGAGCCCAAGCAAGTTGATGCTGATTATGACAGCCCAGGGTACATCGACTTCAGTCCCCGCGAACATATCCCACTTCAACACGAAAGGGAAGCCAGGTTACTTGGCCACTTCTGCAACCTCGTGATTCGGAGGCTGGCCTTATGTCATTCCAAAGTAGAGGAGTGGAAGCTGATAGTTGAGGAATACAACAGCGGAACCATGGCCCCAGAGCTGCTCAAGTTCAGGGGTGAGCGCAAGGAACGGGCTCTGCGGCTCTGGATCGACCAGTATGTCAAATCCAATCAGGACATGTTCGCACTGCTGCATAAGGGCAAGAACATCAGCCATAAACGCAAGGTGACCGAGACCGAGTCCAATGTCCTGCTCAGCATTCTGCTGCATCCCAACCAGATCACCATCGGTTCTGCCATCAACATGCTCAAGGCTCAAGCCAGGCTGGGTTACTTTGAGTCACCCACCAGCAAACCCACCTTGAGAAGGTGGTGCACTGAGTGGATGGAAAACCACCTGGCGACTTGGGAACAGACCCGCAAGGGCAGCAAATACGTGGCGGAACGCATAGTCAAGACCATCCACCGGGATGCCCGTCTCCTGCATGTGGGTCAGGTCTGGGTGGCCGACGGTCATACGCTGGCCTTCGATATCCTCAATCCCCATACCGGTAAAGCTCAACGCATGACCATGATCATGGTCTTCGACTGGGCAAGCCGCTATCCGGTGGGTGCCTCACTCGCCTTTACCGAGGATAGCCAGCATATCCAGACCGCCTTCCGCAATGCCTTCCTCAATACCTCGCACTGGTATCAGCAGACCGATGCCGAAGGGAATACGGTGCAAACCCGGCCACCCTTCGCCTTCGTGCCCGAAGCGGTCTATCTCGACAATGGCAAGGCCTTCAGAGCCAAGCTATTCCACGAGTCCTGGGAAAGGCATGACCTGGAACTCGAATTGGGTGGTGTGTTCCCCAAGTTGGGCATCGAAGCCCACTTCGCGGAGAGCTACAATGCCAAGGCCAAGGTGATCGAACGCTTCTTCAGGACCTTCCAGGAGCAGTTTGAACGTTTCATCAGCAGCTTCCGGGGAGCCAACGTAGCCAACAAGCCCTCCACCCTGATGCGTAACGAGAAGTGGGCAAAAGCCTTATACAAGCGTGAGGCTCCCACCATCCGGGACACGATGCAGATGATCGGCTTCTACATCAGGCACATCTACGGCGAGACCGAGCATGGTGCATTGGAAGGCAAGACACCCTGGCAGGTATTCAGTTCCGCACTGGTACCGGAAGAGCGGATGCTCAGGCCGGATAAGCTCAACTTCATGATGCTGGCCACCGAACGCAAGTCAGTTAGAAACGATGGCATAGTATTCAACAAGCTGCTCTACTGGCACGTCGCCCTGATGGACAATATCGGCAAGCCGGTGATCATCAGATACGACTATGCAGAGGCCAGGTGGATACTGGTCTACGATATGAAAGACAACTTCATCTGCCAGGCAGAGCTGAGACGCAGCCAGCATCCTTTCATCCACATCGATAAGAACAACCCGGTCTCGCATCAGTCCCTCAAGAAGGAATACACGCAGATTAAGAAGCTGCAGCGCTTAACCGAACAGCATGCCCGAGACTTCGTACTGCGTAATCAGGAGGCGGTGGATAATCTCCTCGAACCTTATGTGCGGGAAAGCCTGAACGCACCAAATCCCACCTTTCAACAAGGGAGCATGATCACCGCACCCGAACCTGAGGCTCAAGACCGCATCGAAGAGATGGAGCGGGAACTGGTCAAGGAACTGCCTGAATTGGAATTCATAAAGCCTGAGGAACAGAGCTTCGGAACCGCTAAACCAAACCCAAACACTAAAGATACACCTGATGATACATTATCCGCCGATCCTGATCCCGAAGAGCAGGACGACGATGATGACGAGAGCTTCTACGGCATGCTGAAAAAAGTCGGCATAATCTGACAAGGAGGATCAATGAAACCCAACAAGCTCGTGCAAATCAAGAACGTAGTCAGGGCAGATGCCTGCATCCAGTTCCTGATGAACCGGCCCAAGACCGAGATGGTAGGCTTGGGCCTGATCTACGGCAAGCCCGGCCTGGGCAAGACCACCTATGCCAGCCGCATCGCCTTCATGCGGGGTTACATCTATATGCGGCTGGAATCGACCACCACTCCCAAGTCCTTCGCGGTCGATCTGATGACCGCCCTCTACCGCCGCTTCGGGCTGGGTGAGTTCATCCCCAGCGGCACCACCAACAACATCTTCAAGCACTGCCTGAAACTCCTGGATGACAATCCGGAGACAGTAATCGTGATCGATGAGATCGATTATGCCTTCAAACATGAACGGCTCCTGGGTGCCATCCGGGACATCGTGGATGTCACCCTCACCATCGTGATCCTGGTCGGGATGCAGGATGCCCGGAACAGGTTGGCCGCCATCAACCGCCACTACTTCGACCGCTGCAACTACTTCTACGAGTTCAGGAAAGTGGGCAGGGACGATATCCGCAAGATCGCCAAGGAAGTGATGGAGATACCGGTGGATGAGTCCATAGTAAACAAGATCGACTTCAACTGCGAAGGCAATCTCCGTAAGGCTGTGAAGATCATGTACATCATCGAGCGGGCCAAGGCCAGCAATCCCCAACTCTCCATTGCCAATCTCGATCTGGGGAGAGACCTATGACCGCCAGAGAACTTGTGCTGAACTTCGTAAACCAGTATAACAAGCCCTTCGATGCACCCCTGGTCGCCAATATGACGGGGCTGGAGATCGGGGAGCTTGAGCCTATCATAAGCGAACTCCTGGAGGACAAGGCCATTAGGTTAGCCAGCCACCGGGAGCCCATCTATGTCCGTAGCAACCGTTTCAACACAACTTTGGACAAGCAATTGCGGGCGCACTGGAGCTTCGATCCCAAGGCAGCCCTAGCACTTCTCGATCTGATCGAACGACGCAGCTTCACCTCGATCAGGAGCATCGCAGAAGCCTTCGGGAGAAGCCGCCAGTGGGTCTTCGTCTATCTGGAAGCCCTGGCTTCGGCTGGAATGATAGGTGTTAACCAGCATGGCTACTGTGTGTTAGCCAGGAAAGATGTCGGCAGGATGGGCATCAGTATCAAGCGAGGCATCCTCAAGGAACTGATCTCCCATCGTTCTGAATTACGCAAGCAGCAGAAGCTGCAAGAAAAGTTGGACGCCCGGCGTCTAAAAGTTGAAGGCTCAAAGCCGCTGGAAAAGAAGATGGAAGCCATTGATAGCTATAAGCAGGTAACCAGGCAGACCCTAAGTAAGCATCCGCCGTTCATCCGGCTGTAATCCAAGCCAAGGAGGTATTCTATGAAGCGTGAAGAGCGAGAACGACAACTCCGTCAGGATATTCACTCCCTGCGGGTTACCAAGTTCGGTTGGACAGTCGAGCAGTTTAAGGGACTGCTCGTGTACCTGGGCATGGGCGATTCTCTGCGGGCTCTGGATGAACTTACCTTAACCGAACTCAAGCTTATCCTCATGCGAGTCCGCAAAGCGGGCCGTCCTGATGAATACACCTATGACAGGCAGGGAATGTACATGCATGCCCTGATGAAGCGTGCCCGGTGGAGCGTCTATGATCTGAGAACTTTTATGATAAGCCACTACAAGAAAAGCCACTGGAACCTACTCGACAAGAAGGAGCGCAGGGCTGTGATCGCCATGCTGCAGAACTATATCAAACAGAATGAAAAGAAAGCCAAATATACAGACAACAAGGAGACATCCAATGGACACACCCAAGACCCCCAAGGCTAAGAAGCCTGTACCCACCCGCATTGACGCTAACGGCCAGAGCATTCCGGTCTCGATCATCAGACCTGAGATCCTCAAGCAGGACGCCATCGTAAGCAAGACCATCAACCGGGCCATCAAGCTGCATAACCGTATGGTAGCTGACAAGAACAAGTTCTTTGAGGACGTGGAGCTCTATCTCCAGCAGGTAGCCGAGAAGAACGGCCTGGATTGGAAGGGCAATGCCGTCCTCAACAGCTTTGACGGCAAGTACAGGGTGGAGATCAGGTTCAAGGAACGCATCCAGTTCGGCATCGAACTTCAACTCGCCAAGCAGAAGATAGACGAGTGCCTGAAAGCCTGGTCCGCCGACTCCAACGTCAACCTCCGGGCCATCATCAGCGAAGCCTTCCAGGTTGACAAGAAAGGCGAGATCGCCAAGTACCGCATCCTGCGCCTGCGCCGTTACAACATCAAGGATAAGACCTGGAAGGAAGCGATGGAGCTGATCGACCAGGCCATCCAGGTGGTAGCCACCAAGCAGTACATCAACTTCTATGAACGAGACGAGTCGGGCCAGTTCCGCCAGATCGTCCTCAACTTCCCCGCCCTGTGAGAAACAGTGGCAGCGTAACTCATCTCTATTTGATCAAAGCACAGGAGAATGAATAATGGCACCTATGAATACCAACACCGCAGAGGAACTGATGAACATCTTCAAAGACGAACGCAATTACCGCACCGATGAGATAGCTGAGATCCTCAGGGTCGACCGCTCCAGCGTCTACCGCTGGATACGTGACATCGGCGATCCTCTGTCGGCTTTCAGAACCAAGGAAAACGGACAGCTGCGCTGCTCCGGCAAAGACCTCAACCTCTACCTGCAGAAGCACAAGGTACGCCCCGAGTATGAGTAACAGCCATGAGTTCCGCATCAAGCGGGACAACTGCAGGGAAGCCTATCTGAACGGCAAGACCGATCCGCAGGAACTGGCACTGATCTTCGGAGTTTCCGGCATCACCGTCCGTAAGTGGATCAAGTCCGGCAAATGGGACGAGCTGTTCAAGGAAGAGCGCAAGCTCGACCATGAGATCAACTTGGCCCGCAAGAAGGCGCTCATCCAGGCACTGCGGGAATATGCCAAGAACCCGGCGGACACCGCTCTGCAGAGCCTCGTCAGCCTGATCAGGCAGAATCAGAAGGACGCTGAGCCTTCCAAGGAGTTGAACGACTATATCGTCCGCTTCCTGGATCAGGTGACCGACTTCATGATCGAGAAGGGCTATGAGACTATGCTGAAACAGTTTCAGAGTATCGTGCTCGATCTTGCCGAGTACTTACGAGTTAGAAACGGATAGACACATGGTTACCTCCAAACACACCAGCCAACCTACCCTCCAACGAGTGGAGCTACTTCCTCCGGCTCCACGACATCCTGCCTGCCTGACAGCGGAGCCGATCCCCCCGGTTCCGCTGATCCTTCCGGAAAATCGGGGTTCCCGACCAACAGCTTGCTGGGGGTTGGGATGATACCCGGTTATGCCTAAGAAGTTCATTCAGCGGCATAACAAGGCTCTGACGGAGATCGCATCCAAAACGATCTCCGTCTTGCCTTTTATAGACGATAATCCCGAAGCCAAGGCTGAGAGGATCAGGAGAACAACCGGATCAGGCTGGGACGCCTTCTCGTTCTTCTGTCACACCTATTTCCCGCACATCTTCCCGCTACCCTTTTGCCCAGCGCATGAGACCATGTTCGATGAGACTGACAAGGGCTCAGGCATCATCGCCATCACCGGATTTCGTGGGCTGGGCAAAACGGTACTCATGGGAGTGGTCTATCCCATCTGGATGATCATCCAGGGTGAACGCTACGTGATCCATACAGCCGCAGACATAGACCTGGCACAGGAACGCACAGCCTTCACCTTGCATGAGCTTCAGAACAACAAGCGGCTCACTATCGACTATCCGGAGCTGCAACCAGTGGATGCCTTTGATCTGGACTTCTATCTCAAGAATAAAGCGAGAATCAGAGCCAGGAGTATCAAGCAGAGTCATAGAGGCACCATCAATCCCAAGACTGCCAAACGGCCCGGGCCGATCGTCTGTGATGATATCGATAAAGAAGAGAACATGGGCAACCAGTCCATTGGCAAGAGACGCATGGAGAAGATCACCCAGGAACTTGCCGGGGCTCTCTCACCGGAGGGAAATGGCAGGATCGTCTGGCTCGGTAACCTGGTGCATCCCAACTACGCGATCTGCCAGTTTCAGGAGCTGATATTGGGCGAATTACGGGCTGATAACCCTGATCTGGATACAAGGTCGGTTCTGAAAACGCACCAGAAAGCGATATTGCGCTTCTCGCTCGAAGATCGGCAGGGCAAGTCCGTCTGGGAGGCTCAATATCCCACTGCCACCCTGCCTAATCTAAAAGCCAAGTTCGGGTATACCGGATACCAGAGGGAGATGTTAGGGCAGCCAGTCATTGAAGGGAACATTTTTAAAAACCACTGGTTCACTAGATACAAAACTCTGCCTGAGCCATCCCACATGAAGCGGGTCTGGCTTTATGCCGATCCCGCATGGGGTGAGAAAGGCTGTTACAAAGCCATCATCTCCATAGGCTATGACGGCAACAGGTTCTATGTTATTCACGTCTGGATACGTCAGACAGAGAACACCAAGTTCTTCAGATACTACTATGATGCCTATCAGGAGTTGGATCGAATCTACAGAGTCAAAGCCCGGGCAGCCTGTGAAACCACCTACGGTCAGGCACGTATCCTGGCTGACTTCGATCGGTGGGCAAAGGACAACCGTCTGCCATCCATCAGCCACCGGATCAAGCGCATCGATAACAAGGACAACAAGAACCTGCGCATCGAGAGGACCGAAACCATCATCGAGACCGCCAAGCTGCTCTTTCCGGAGGGGCAGGATACACCAACCCTGATATCACAGTTCCTTACCTATCCGGATGGCTATATAGATGGCTGTGATGCCTTGGCTGGCTGTCTGGAGAGGTTCTCAGAATACGATATCGGAAGGAACAGATTCAGGATCAAGAGGTTCGCCTTCTGATGAACTATTACGATAGACTTATGCTGGAGTACTACAGGATACTCAACAATGCTTGGAAGGCTGAGATCAGAGATGCCGCTCGACTTGCCATCCAGATGCTGAGTGACATGCCACGAGCAGAGAAGATCAACCGGGACTCCATAGATAAGCTTATGGGCATCATCAATACCCAGTTGGGAGATGACTTCGCGGCCTTGGTCAATGAGCCCACCAAGGCGATAATAGACCGCTGTGTGCGGCTGGGACTGAGGGACACCCAAGTGCAAGCCCCGATCAAGACCAGCATTGGGCTCTGGGGCATTGAAGATCAGCATCTCTCATCCACCATCCAGAAGCAGCAGTTGTTCTGGATCGGGAATCACTTTGAAGCCGATATCCGCCAAAGCTTTGCAGATACACTATCAAAAGCTATTGAGCAGGGCTATACCAAAGAGATGCTTGCCGATACCCTCGAAGACCAGTTCAATGACCTTGCCAACCGATCCTCCCACTACTGGCAGGGACTGGCTGAGCACACAGCCCTGCGCATCAGGGAATTCGGAAGGTTGCAGGGATACAAGAAAACCAAGGCCAAATACTACAAGCTCTTAGTAATCCTCGATGATCACACCAGTGATATCTGCCGGGCATTGGCTGCCCAGGATAAGATCTATCCCTTAAACGATGCCCTCGAAGTGATGGACAAACTGATGGCTCTTGATACCAAATCCAACAGCCTGGATGATGCCCGGGAATACATCAGAGCCCTCGCACCCTGGGTCAAGGACGATCAGATCGAATACGACTCAGGTATGAACCCGGTAGGTATCTCTGGAGCGCATACTCCGTTTCCCCCGTTTCATTGGAAGTGTAGAACAACAACGGTAATCTGGACTGAGTAGTAGTTGATGACATGTTTCCCACCTGATACATTAGCCGTCTATTCTGTATTACCAGTATCTCGGTCGTATTAAGCTCGAATAAAAAAGAGATTGGCAGAATATCCCCTCTATTTGACTATGTCTAATCAGAAATATAACAAGATAGAGGTTACGTTTGCTGAAAGCTATTCTGGTTACATTCCTAAACGATCTGCAGAAGATCATTAACCGGGGAGACGCCCGGGAAGAGTCCTTTTATCATTGTCTGAAGGACATGATCGAAGCCTATGCCAAGCTGAATAAGATCAGCAAATGCGAAGTGGGTATCCTGCCCAAGACCTCCGAAGCCGGAAACCCGGACTTCCGTGTCTGGAATGGCAAAGCCCACATCACTGGCTATATCGAAACCAAGAAACCGGAGACCTACAAGCTCGACCCCATCGCAGTAAGCGAACAGCTCAAGCGTTACCTGGCTACCTTTCCCAATCTCATCCTCACCAACTTCTATGAGTTCCGTCTCTATCAGCATGGTCAGTTTATAGATAGTGTTACAATTGCCAGTTCGATCAATGCCACCCAGATGCTTATTGCCCATCCAGCTTCGCATTTGATGAGCTTGCAACCTTGCTTGACCGTTATTTCAGCTTTTCCCTGCCTGCCATCACAGACCCCAAGAGTTTGGCTAATGCACTGGCAAAACGTACCCGCTTCCTACGAAACGAAATCATCACCACCCAACTGGCAGAGGAGGATATGCAGGACAAGAAGGTGGTGTTGAACTTCTATGAAACACTCAAGAAGCTGCTGATCAACAATCTGACCATAGAGCAGTTTGCCGACCTATATGCCCAAACCCTTACCTAATTCTTGATCCTGCTGCTGGCACTCTCACCTTTCCTGGTGAAGCCATCAACATGGCCATTGAATAGCAGGCAGGCAAATACGGCGAGGGCACCGTCCATAACCTGATCAAACATCACATCCTGCCCCACTTCCACGCCATTGAACTGATGATGGCGCCCTACACCGTGGGACACCTCAAGATCAGCTACCTGCTGGCGGAACATGGCTATGAATTGTGCGAGGAAAAACGCTTCAAGCTCTATCTCTCCAACACCTTGGAGCCGGACACTCCCCAGCAAACCGAACTGCCCATTGCCCACGACATCAGCGAGGAATGCGCCCTGGCAAACAAGGTCAAGCATGAGGAACCGATCATGGTGATCATGGGAAACCCGCCCTATAGCGGAGCCAGCGAAAACAACAACGCCTGGACGGAAAAGCTGTTGAAGACCGATTTGGACGGCGCGCAGAGTTATTACACCGTTGACGGCATGCCCCTGAACGAAAAGAACCCCAAAGGGCTGCAGGATGACTATGTGAAGTTCCTGCGCTTTGCCCAATGGAAGATACACAAGGCGGGCAAGGGCATCGTGGGCATGATCACCAACCACGGCTATCTGGACAACCCCACCTTCCGCGGCATGCGCCAGAGCCTGATGCGCACCTTCGATGAAATCTATGTGCTCGACCTGCATGGCAACAGTCTGAAAGGGGAAACCTGCGACAGCACGGACGAGAACGTCTTCGATATCAAGCAGGGAACCGCCATCATCCTGATGGTGAAAGGTGTTGATAGCAAAGAAACAAGAGTGTGCCACCACGAGCTGTTCGGGCTACGCCAGTCCAAGTATGACTGGCTGGAAAACAAGCAGTTCCAGTCCGGAGATTATCAGGAACTAAATCCCGGTTCACCCTTCTACCTCTTCCGCCCGGAAGCCGCCGGAAACGAGCATTACCTCCAGTGGCGTAGCCTGCCGGAAATCTTCCCGCTCAACAGCGTGGGCATCGTTACCGCCAGGGATGGGCTTACGATCCGCGATACGCCTGACCAGGTGCGCAATACCATCCACCACTTCGCCTCGTTGGACCCGGAAAGCGCGAGAGCTGCCTATCAGCTTGGCAAAGATGCCAAGGACTGGAAGGTCGAGCTTGCCCAGAAAGACCTCAAGGATAGCGGCTTGAGTAACAGCAAGATAGTCCCCATCCTCTACCGACCCTTTGACACCCGCTATACTTACTTCACAGGTAAAAGCGGTGGGTTTCATTGCAGAGCACGTAATGAGGTCATGAGGTATATGCTGGAAGAGAATGTGGGGATAATAGCAAGAAGACAGCAACTCACTGGAAAAGAATGCAATTATGTTTTCATATCTAAATACATTATCTCGGACGGTGTAATACGCTCTGATAATAAAGGAAGTGAGTCAGTCTTCCCCCTCTACATCTACCCGGACGAGCAAAAAGAAGACATCTTCGCCAGTGACGAGCGGGAATACAACATCGCTTCCGGGCTTTTGGAGCAGTTCAGCAGGCAGTGGCCCCAGTTCCAGCCGGAGCAGCTATTTTATTACGTCTATGCCGTCCTGCACAGCAATCAATACCGCCAGCGTTTTGCGCAGTATCTCAGGATGGATTTCCCCCGCATACCGTTTACAGATGATTACGAGTTGTTCGGCCTGCTTGCAGGATATGGTAAAGAGCTTGCTGACATTCATCTTCTGAAGAGTCCGCGCTTGAACACTCCCATAGCAAAGTATCAGGGTAGCGGTTCTAATGATTTGGTAGAATTCATCAAGTATGAGGACAAGAGTATCGTGCAGATCAACCCGGACAAGCACTTCGAGGGCATCACCCCGGAGCTTTGGAACTATCACATTGGCGGCTACCAGGTGCTGCACAAATACATGAAAGGCCACAAAGGTAAGAGCTTGAGCAATCTCATCCATTATTGCCTGATGGTTATAGCTTTAGCATTAACAATCGACATTCAGGCTAAGAAGTAAAATCCTAAAAAGCCCGGGTTGCCCCGGGCTTTTCACAATGCCGTTTGATGCTACTTTACCATAATCATCTTTTTAGTAATGGTCTTATCTTGTGCCTTAAGCTGATAAAAGTAGACTCCTGATGATACTGGCTTTCCATTATCATCACGACCATTCCATATCAATGTGTGATTCCCTTGGGTAGAAATGCCACTTTGCAGCGTTTTTACCTTTTGGCCCTTAATATTGTAAATAGATAAGGAACATTGCATATCGGCAGGCAGCGAAAATGAGATAGAGGTTGAAGGATTAAATGGATTAGGATAGTTATTGTGCAATACAGGGATTTGCGGAAGAATGGGAATTGTATTTGTACCATCTTCTTGGTTAGCACCATTTGCTGGAGAATACAAAGCAGTTAGAATTGCGTTGGTTTTCTGCTCGTATTGAGTCCTTGATTTTGGTACAAGTTGCGGGTATTGGCATGTGATCTGAGCTTTGGGCGAGTTTTCTTGCATCAGGAGGTACACATAGCCTAAGTCAATCACTGCCATCAATGAATCCAACTCGCATTCCGGATCAGAGATTATATCCTCAAACCATGAGATCGCAGCTTGGTAATCACCCATTTTGATATTACAATAGTTCTCTAAATAGTCTGCTAACTTATCAATTTCTCCGTTCCAATGAAGATTAGGCTCGGTTGCATAGTAATCTTTTAGAGCCTGCTTGTCCTCTTCAAGGGCTAGAAGGTTTTTAGCTGAAGCTGGAGCAAAGTCGCTTTCAGGAAACTGAGAAATCAAGTTTTTAAAAAGCGCTACTGCCCCGACAGTATCCTCAGCTAAAGCTAAATCAATTGCATTGTGATAAATAAGCTCATCATTTTCCCAAGTGATTACTGAAGGAGGACCTGGATTCCATAAAGGATTGAGATTGAATCCGATCTCAAAAGCACTAGGATTAATACATGCGGGTTCGAATCTTTCTTCTTCAGGATAGATTGGCAAGCCCTGTGGGTCAGAACCCCAATAATTCAATCCTAAATCTCGACTCCTGGTCATGTTTGGGCAAAAGACCAGGTATTTATCAAAAGTGTCGGGGTTGTATGGCGCATCCAGTATTTTATTCATACCACGAGCCATCTGTAAATCACAATCATCGGTGAACAATATTTCCATCCATGTGTTATTTGTTATACAAGAATCGTGGAACCAAGGAGCTGAATTAGGATCTTTTAAAATCTCAACATTGCTGCCCCTGTAGGCAATTACTCCTTTTTGATTTCCTGAGATTTGACATCCGATAATTCTTGCGCTTGAGTGATACATACGAATTCCATCTTGGGAGTTGCTGATAATGCTGCAATTCTCAATTGTATTTCTACCATAAGACTCGTGTAAGTTTATCCCATTTCTCACATTGCCAGTTATTGTATAGCCGTAGATGTTCGTTACCCCACAGTTTATCAAGGTGATACCGTCGCTCAGCCCTGTAATGTAGCATGGATTCTCAGTGTTGTTTTCTATCTTAACGAGTTCACTTCCAGTACAATAAACCCCACTTAGCATAGAACAGTCTTTGATTTCTACACTGGCACGATTCATAGATATTGGTGAATCGACGAAGTAGCTATTATATATGTTTACGTACCCATTTTCCTTATATAGAGGACAGTTATTGAACAAAGCTTGGTCAATATCTAACGTCCCGTTAGAATAATCGCGTATTCCATCCCAATTTGTTATACCTGCAACTACCGCTCCATTATTGATGTTAAGTGTCCCATACACTTCAACACAATTACCAGGTATCGAAATTCTGATTGATGAAAACTCATCAGGAGTGAAGGTTGTTTTCTCACCAGTTAACATTGAACCTTCAGCTAGGATAAAGGTGCCACCATTCTCAACTACTATTTTCGCATTTTTGCCGCCAAAGCTACTTAGATTTAGCGAATTCTGTAGAGTAACTGTTCTGCCAGATGGAATAATAAAGTCTCACTTCTGATCCGTAACACTACTTATGACTTCGCTATTTCTTCCTATCCGTTTGATATACGGTTTAAAATCATGTTTTGTAATGCAGATATCTCTATAATCGAATGTGCAAGTAGCAATGCCGGATGCGTTTGTGTATGTCCTGAGATATCCATCCCCATTCTGATTAGTGAATACTACTGATGCTCCATCTAAAGGATTGCCATTATAACTTACATGAACGGAATTAGATGAATGATCAAAGGCAACAGTCATCTGTAATGGTATTGATGTCCACATATCCATTTCAGGATCACCAAAATAGGTTGTAGATAAATCTAGTAATCTACCTTCACTTGCAATTTGTTTGGCCGTTGCTAACGCGCGACCAGCGTTATATACTTGGTTATTGAAAATCTGCTGCAGGAAATACTTTTCAATATTTTCGGAAAGCACTCTAAAACCATCATGTGTATTTGCAATCATGGCAGGTCCCCCCATTCCTTCCGTATAACAGGTATAAGATTCTGCCATGCATATCAAATCCGCCCAAGGGTCGGAGAAATCATTGATGCTCCCAGAGGTGTCATCATGTTTCGCAGTCATACACGATACTGAATATAATATACCATATTTCCCATTAGCTAGTAGGTTGTCAAAACCGTTTCCATTTTCCTGACAACAATCCTGAGGGTATGAGTCAAGCGATGTAACGTTATATCCATACCATTTGTTATTTATAATAACTCCATTTTTTTTAGATGTGAAATATTTCATACCGTGTTCATACCAGTTTATTAGACCAAATCCTTCTCTCATTCTTTGAATGGTCATTGAACCAGTTGGCCAACCATGACGAGCATGCAAGTATGTCGTTCCACCTGTGAAATTTGAAAACTCATTCGATAGTGTGCCAGCGTATACATAATAATCGTTATATTCGGACATAAGCCCGGTGTTCATGAAATTTTTCATCAGATAACTATCATCCCCAAATCCAGGATTGGTTTCGTAAGTAATTGTTTTTTCTACCCATCTGCGAATTTTCTCATGGGGTGAGATGTCATCCTGAGGAGTAGCCAATATGCGACCGACAAATATTTCTGGGCCGTTTTGAATAATATCATCAAGTTCACCATAGTATCCATTAGCATCACCTTCAACGTTATAATCACCATCAAAATCGGAGAAGTAGAGGTCAACTGACACTCGATTTCTAACATTGTAAGGAGCCCAATGCTCTATATTCCCAGTTGCCTTCCAAGAATTATTTCCGACGCAACAATATCGCACTGTTAGAAATTCATCGTTAGAATTAGGTGATTGGTCTACATCGGTACCACCGCCAACAATTATTGCGTAAGATAGACAGTGATTAGTATACATATCCTTCAGATAAGCCCTTATTCTTCCAGCAAGATCTGTAATTGGATGGGGATGCCAATTATCACCCTGAGGATATTCATCATAAATCGACTCTGTTGTTTTATATACTGTTTTGACTCCTTTGAGTGACTTCCATTTAATGAAATCAGTAAAATCAGATTCATATTGAGCCGGACCGATGATTACTTCCTCGATATCAGTAGTCTCAGGTATTATATTTATGTTTGGCTGATACATATAAGTAGATATGTCGCCTGTATTAGATACAAGAGCCTGCAGTGCTCTTAAGGTAAGGTCATGGTCTCGAGCAATTCTCGAAATCGGCACTGCTGCTGGTTGTTCCCCATTAACAAGGTTCAATGAAAAAGAGATGTTTTGATTAAATACAATAATACCACTTTGAGGAATATATTGTATAGGATATACAGCAACAACCGCAATTCGGTTAGCACCTGCGAAATACTCATGTCTAAGGATTTGAACACATTGATTTGGGTATAAGTTGTTTAAAGAATAGATTGAGGAATCAGGTTCAGCAGCATCTGGAGGATTCAATATAGAATCAAATCCAGGTGAAGGCATAACATTATGCGTACCAGGTAATTGTGTTTGACTAGTTGTTATTTGGATGGAACCAACACTCATTCCAATGGGAATAATGAAATGTAAATACTGAACGGGTAGTTCTGGTGCTCCTCGAAGATTAGTTTTGAGAAGATCATTGTAATCCACGACTTCATAGCCCCGGGAATCGCTTGAAAATGAAACGTTTGATAGTTGGAATGATGCAGTATAAGATATACCATGCAGCATGCCAACAGTGACAACCATTACAATAAGTACGATGGTTTTCATTTTAACCTCCTTATTGGTTAATTAGTATCATTTTCATGATCTTAGATGAATATCTTGGACCGATTAAACGGTAGAAATATATTCCGGATGATACTAGATGATTCTGGGAATCTCTTCCGTTCCAACAAGTTGTCAAACTGCCATTAACGGACAAGTCCCGGATTTTCTGCCCCTTGATGTTGAAAATTTCAATACGAAATTCCATCATATTATGATCAGGCACTTTGTAGCTGAATGTCGTCGAGTGTTTGAAGGGATTGGGATAGTTGTGAATCCACTCCCCGGCTGGCATGACGGGGTCGTCAGCATCAGATGGATTCAGGGAGTAAACTGTTGCCGTATTGAAAGTTCCGCCGTCACTCACCAGAACGTCATCGTGATGGTCTCCGTTTAAATCTCCCAGATCAACACCGATTCCACTAGTTGATAAGCAGGGAGTTATCGTTATTGAATAGGTTGGCTGAGATGGAAGGTTTTCTCCACCCAAATAAAAATCTACATGGTCCTCTCTCCACATATAAATCCCAAGATCGTCATATTCATCATTGTTAATATTACAATAAAACGCGATTGTCTGCATCAGTTGTGTTTGGCTATTTTCAATATAGAAGGTGGAATAATCTGTGATCATGCCTTCATTGCCCCAATAAACATATAGTGAATCATAGAATGGGATACATATATCATCATATCCGTCTCCATTGATGTCACCATTTGCCAACAAGTTAGAATCCTTCATAAATGGGTGCGGCAGAGTTAATGAGAAAGATACTTCCGGATTTTTGAATGCTGGCCCTCCATAGTAAATATCAAGATAGAGAGGATCGTAATCACCAAAACCCTGGCGGGATAATATCAAGTCATCGATGCTATCACCATTGATATCTCCGACCGCGTATTGATAACCCACTCTGATCTCATAAGGTTCGGAACCCTGAAAGTGAACATCGATTGTTGTATCCATTGGATTACCACCAAATAAGATATCCACATTACCTTCATGAAACTGGCTATCCTCATCCACACACAGGATATCGTCAAACCCATCATTATTGAAATCGTATCCTCCGTTGAAAGCTGTGAATCCTCCCCAATACGGAAGTTGAAAAGTCAGATCAGGATTGATGTTGAAGGGGGAGTCACTAAATGATATCACTGCATACATACCCATATAGCCTTGATAGGTTGCGACAAAGTCGTTTAATCCATCTCCATTTAAATCACCATGCCAGGTGACACATGCTCCGGAAATGTTCTCACTTGGCCAGTTATAGATGCAATTGGGGATATTGCTTAGAACAGAGTTACCCCAAAAGCAAACAACATCAACACCTGATGTATTCGTATATCCAAATGCTTTGATATAATCATCATACCCGTCGTGATTGGCATCTGAACCACGCTTTGCAGGTTGACTTTCATAAGGGAAACGAATCTGGTTGATATAATCTGCTCCTGGTGGTGCCTGGTATTGGCATAAGGGAGTGAGTGTTGTTTGTGCATAAGAAGCGCTAAAAAACAATAATGCATTGAGCAATAACACCCAAAAAAGTATTCGCCGGTTACGAACCATGCCTCTGAAACAATAAAACAGCCCCATCATAACAAAAACCCCCGCATATAATTGAGAACTAGGCTTATTTCTGCACACACAAGTGCTTTCGCCTCTCTGAAGAAAAAGCGTGTAGAAAACCTTGTTTTTCATTTCTACCTACCTAATACTTATTGTATTTATACTATTACTTTCTGCAATATAGTAGGACTAACGTGTAGAGGTAACATGCAGCGACGCTTAGTTTTTAATTTATGAATTTCAGTTTCTACTCACGCTGAGTTGATAAGAAATCACTCCCATAATTCTGTCAAGAAATTTCTTTCTCATCTTTACCCATCCTGATTTGTCAGCACACAGGGTAGTGCTTTCCTGTCGCCGGATCGATGATCACATCTGGAACAAGGAGATAGCATGACCGAAGCGTTGATGAACCGAATCAAAGCTCAATTAGTCAGACACGAGGGTTTGAGGCTGAAGCCATACCGCTGTACTGCAGGTAAGTTGACCATTGGTTATGGCCGTAATCTCGATGATAGGGGTATCTCCCGGAAAGAAGCCTATGCCATGTTGGATAGGGATATCCGAGACTGCGAGCAATGGCTGATCGATAAGATACCCGATATCTATAATAACCTCGATGAGGTTCGCCAGTCGGTGCTGCTCAATATGTGTTTCAACTTGGGGATCAAGGGTCTGCTTAGTTTCAAGAACACGCTGCGTTTTATAGCTACCGGAGACTGGGAACGAGCCGCGAATGGCATGTTAGCCTCCAAGTGGGCGAAGCAAGTGGGTATGAGAGCGATTGAGCTTTCCGAGCTGATGAGGAAGGGCCAGTGATACCCATCCCGGTCGAGACCGATGCCATGCTTGCCATCCTCAACCTGCCCAAGGAGATGTCCGACAACGGCATTTTCAGGGAGCATCAGGACCTGGTAATGGAGATGATCCGTTCAATCGTGCTGCAGCAGTTTTATGATCACGCTACCCACGATGATCTGCCTGAAGATGATCCCCTGCTGATCTCTTTTCGTTTTGGGTTCTGTTTCCTGATGCTGCACAGCACTTGCGAGTTTCTCAATTTGAAGACCCTGGGCGAGGGAATAGTCAAGACCGTAGGATTAGACCAGTCGGCCACCGAACTGCTCACAGGAAGCGAAATAGACGCCTTCAAAGCCAACCTTGAACTGAGGTCGCTTACCGTCTTGAGTTCTTATCTCAATCCAGCCGGCCTGGAACGCCTGAACGAACTCAAACCCAGACAGCCTCGTGCTATTCGCATTGGAGTGATCTGATGCCTGATCGTGACTATACTTCTCCGGATGAACTGATGCGGGATATCTACCTGGCTATATATGCCGCACTGGAGAGCCGATTGCACCTGATCGGTTCTGTGATCGATGCCGAGTCCCGTAAAGAGATCCTGGCACAGCAGATCTATGACAAGGGCGATTTTTACGGCAATACGGGTTATCTGGTCGAGACCAGTCCTTCCACTATGATCCTCAGGGTAGGCTCCAATGTGAAACACGAGCCTTTCGTTTTGGGCGGCAAAGTGCCTTCCTGGACTCCGATCGCCCCGCTGATCGCCTGGGTCGAACGCAAGCACCTGTCCTGGACTGATAAAGAGACAGGAAAAGCTCTGACCGTTGCCAGGATCGCCTATCTCATCCGGGGCAAGATCAAGCGGGAAGGCATTGTCGCCCGAAACGTTTTTGCTCAGGTGATCGCCAACCGGGAGCAGTGGATCTATCAGCAGTTGAACGATATCGAGGTGAGCCTGTGACTCCACTCGAGAAGTACCAGGACGAACGCAAGCGCATCTCTGAGGCTCTGAAGATGGCAGGCGTGGTTGAAACCCTCTACAACAAGGACAATATCCCCAAGAAGCTGCCCTGCGCCATCCTGATCCTCGATTCCGAGACAGGTAAGAATGGCACCTCCCGGCAGTATGTGGACACCGATATCGTCTGGACAGTCTTCCTGATCGTCAATGCCCAGAATGTGTCTGATCCGGACTCTGAACTTTACTCACTCAAAGAGAAGTTCCGGAGTTTCTACCTCAAGCTGATGAACCGGGATCTGCCCAGTATCGAATACTATACCAGCCGGATAGATGGCACCCGTCTGGTACGCATCGCCAAGATCGACCTGCTGAAAAGCGGCAGCGGAGCGGGCTCATGAGAGTGATGCGTATCGGTGCCCATAACCTGGCGATCAGCTCAGCGAGTGATCTCCTGGAGAGCAAGTACAAGCCTGAACCTGTTGATCTAACCAAACTGAGTAGAGTCGGTAAGCAACTTGTCAGCAAAGCAGCCGAGGCCAGAAAAGTGGTTTCACAGCCCTATTCGATGAGCAAGCTGCTCAACCTCTTGGATACCGATGAGTACCACTCCGGTTGTATCGATGCCCTGACTATGGCTACCATCATGCAGTTCGAGTGCAGCAACAGCAAGGTAACTGCTTGGATGGAAACTGCCGAGTTTCCCGCCTGTGAAGACCAGAGCTCCATCCTGGCGGAACTGATGAGGTTCTATCTCGCCTGCGGTAACGGCTTCCTGGTCAAGATGCGGAACGCCCAGGGTCAGTGGATGGGACTGGAGAGGATGCTGCCTTCCGAAGTACAGATCGTGGAGAACTATGACGGGTTCGGCTTCTTCAAACCCAACTACATCCAGATTAAGAACAACAAGAAGAAAGATTTTGCCTACGAGGACATCATCCATGTAAAGAAGTCCACCCACAGATCCAATGCCTGGGGCCTGGCCTGCCTGCCTATCGCCATCAACATCGAGATCTTAGGCGAGATCAAGACCTTCGACTACAACAACTTCAAGAACGGCCTGATGATCGACTATTTCGTGATTGTGGAGGGCGGAACGCTGAGAGACGGAACCGTTACTGATGAGCAGGGCAATGAAGTGCTGACCGATGCCTATACCGAGATCGAGAAAGCGCTCACCGAGGTCAAAGGCAATGCCAGGAGCCACTCCACCGTCCTGATCGAGAGTGAGAGCCGGGACGTGAAAATACGTCTCGAACCGCTCAGACAGCAGGACCGGGAAGGCGGCTTCTTAGGGCTTAAGAAAGACCTCCGGGAAGGCATCCTCGCCTATCACCGGGTGCCCGCCAGGATCGTATCCCAGCTTATCCCAGGACAGCTTGGTGGCGATAACCGCAGCGATATGCTTATGTTCTACCACTTCGTGGTCAAACCGCTGCAGAACCGCCTGGCACTAACCCTGGCAGTAGAGTTCAACTATGAGTTCGGTTGGAACGTGAAACCAGATGATTTCAACTTCGGTAACCTGACCGAGGTACTGCAGAGTGACGATGAAAAGCTCTTCATGCAGAACCGGAACTTCGGAGCATAGCTATGTATCTTATCCACATTAACAATCAACCAGTTAAGAATAACAAAGGAGGTAGCGTGAATCGTAAGCGCACCATTCTCAAGGGAGAACTCCGCAACGTGGAAGTCGAGTTGGTCTCGCTTCTCTTCGATGAGATGACTCCCGCCAATCAGAAGGGTTTTGTGGTCAAGAACGCTTCGGGACGGAGCTTCGAACACAAGATCAACTCCACCAAGTTCAAGAGTGAGACGTCAGGTACCCAGGGTCGGCTATTCGTCACCCTGATGGAGCCCAACATCCACGACTCGCAAGGTGATTATTACACCCGGGAAGAGATTCAGAAGGCCTGCGACCACTTCGCCAAGCATGGCCTGGTCGGCAAGTGCGACGTGAATCACAACATGCAACCCGTACCGGAGTTTACCGTAGTCGAGAACTACATCCTGAAGACCAGCGACCGGGAACACTTCCCCGATACCAAGGTGGGAGCCTGGGTCCAGGTGCTGAAGTGCGAAGACCTCAACTCTGAACTCTGGCAGAAGGTCGAGAAAGGCGAGTTCAATGGTGTCTCCATCTATGGCCGGGCCGATGACTACCGCAATGCGGAAGCCAGCCTTGCCGAGATCAAGGATGAGCTCAATAGCCTCCGCAAGGTAGCGGAGCACAACAACAACACCGAGCTGCAGAAGGGCATCACCGCCATCAGTGAGAAGATCGGTGAGTTGGAGAAGGGTAAACCCAAGCTCCAGCTTGGCGATGCCATCCACAGCATCGAGAAGAGCCTCAAAGACCTCTCCGTTACCATGAGCAAGGCCATCTCCAAGAGCATACCAGGCGAACCAGACAGCAACCACCAAACAACTGACCGTGAAGTCAGCATCGATGGCAACAAGATCGTGGTCAAGGCTGCTCATCGTGAGATCTACAAAGGCATCTCCGACGTGGACTCCAGCAAGGCCATGAACATCCTCAATCCCAATACCACCTCGCTGTTCATCGATGAGGTGATCGGATCACAGCCGGGTGATACCCTCTCGGATATCTCGGTGCTGCCGCTGCTCAAAGACGAGAAGATCGACGTCGGCCTAATCGATGACCTGGTCTTCAAGAACTCCCTCGATGGCGCTCTGACGGCTCAGAACGTGAGCACCGCCGACCTCTCAGTGCCCACCGGGATACTTAATGCCGAGTTTACCTTAGGCAGGGATGTGGTCGAGTTCTACAAGGACAAGTACGGCGAAGATGCCTTCGGAGCCTACGTGGAGAACCACATCGCCAAGAAGACCGAGAAAGCCATCCGCCTGCTGCTCTTCAGAGGTGACCGGGCTTCCACCACCCCCAAGCTCAAGGCTCTGGATGGAGTGATCAAGCTGGCCACCGCCGCCTCAGATGTCAGCAACCTCTCCAAGGCCACCTATCCCGACTGGGCAAAGCGCTTTGAAGCGGCTCTATTGGCTTTCTCTGACGAGATGTTGGAAGAGCAGGAGAACTTCAAGTTCTACGTCAGCCATAAGGACCTGATCCGTATCCGGGCTGAACTTGCCAAGCGTGCGACCGGAGCCGGAGACAGACTGCTGCTGGAAGGCGGCCAGGTATCCTTTGCGGGTATCCCCGTCAAACCCCGTCTCATGCCTGATGAGTACATCATCGGCGGCCTGCCCAAGTTCATCATCGTAGGCTATCGCACCGATGCCGAGTTGAAGGTCGAACATCATGGAGCGGACTGGAAGTACCACTGGTACATCCGTATCCGGCCCGGGATCACCTACATCTCCGGCTTCGTGAAAGTGTTCAAACTCACCACCTAATCAACCAACTAAGAGAAGGAGTATCTCTATGGATTTCATCTTCGCCAATCAGCAGTTTATCCTGGGCCTGGTCTCGGCTCTGGTGGTCTGGATCATCTTCAGAACCACCGGGAAGCAGATCGACAAGACCAAGGTCAACTCGGCTCTGGCCATCATCCTGGATATCATCCAGGACATCAAGATCAACCCGGACACCAAAGACCTGGATGACTATGCCAAGAAGCAACTGGCGGTGGAGCGGGCCACCAAGTCCCTCCCGCCCAGCCAGGCCAATGTCATTCTCAAGATCTTCGGCACCATCGGAGGAGCCATCGAATACGTGTTCCACAACCGGAAATGGCTCTTCAGCATCGGTAAAGCCATTAAGAGAGTATTCTGATGCCTCCCATCTCTCAACCTACCTATCCCTCCGGGATGCTGGACACAGATCTGCAGTTCTCGGCCCTGATGGATGTGTTGATCGCCGACAACGTCTATTTCGGAGTCGGCACCTATAACCAGACGGAAATCAACACCAACTATGCCAATCAGGGCCTGATCAAGACGGAACTCAGCACCAACTTCGACCTGCTGGGTGAACTGTCTGAGAAACCAGGTAAAGCGGACTCCAAGCTGTCCAAGCTCAAGACCCGCAACTATACCATCCCGGGCAAGCGTACCAACACCATCGAGCTTAACATCTCCGGTCTTTCTACCAAGCAGAAGAACTTCCTGGAGAGCACCCTGTTCATGGGTAAGGACAC
>Ga0209604_1000005_pt1 | contig 205093 bp, 199 predicted proteins | sample AD_UKC097_MetaG_FD_184405 | JGI IMG/M metagenome (GOLD analysis project Ga0209604, IMG submission 184405) | Active sludge microbial communities of municipal wastewater-treating anaerobic digesters from USA - AD_UKC097_MetaG (SPAdes) (version 2) | ecosystem: Engineered > Bioreactor > Anaerobic...
CTCCGCTGCATAGAGATATGATGGAGCAATGGTTGCCGTTATGAAAATGAACATGAAACAGACTGCCGTGAAAAGACTGTAACGCCTCATAGGTTTTCCCCCTCATACGTGATTTTGATCCGTCTGTAGCTGTTTCGATAAGGCATTCAGGATGAGTAACACAATTTCAGGGGGCAGTCCATACCCTTGCTCCTGCTGGAGAAAGCCTGGCCGGCCGGCGCGACCTCGTGGGTACCCCGGGGGGACTATGGCGCACAGGGCGTTTCATCAGGCTGATTCCCGAGCATTTATCTTGACATCCGTGGGCCAAGGACATATGGTTCAGTACTGTTTGGCCGGCCACGAGCCGGTACCAGGGCAGGACCATGGCAAAGACCTCAGAGAAAAGACGCGAAGAGACAAGAGACCGCATCATCATTGCCGCCTGCGAGCTCTTCAGCAAGTACGGATACCACAACACCCAGGTCATGGACATCGTCAAGGCCGTGGGCATGTCAGCGGGAACTTTCTACAATCATTTCAAGGACAAGCGCGACCTCTTCGAGCAGATCACCATCGAGAGCCTGGAGACCCTGCGGGTGACGGTCAGGAGCCTGCGGGAACCCGTAGACATCTGGAATCCCCTTGAACGCGCCAAGATCCTGCAGGACACGTTCAATGCCATCTTCGATTTCGTGGACGCCAACCCGCAGCAGATCCTCATGCTCCTGCGCGTCAGCTTCGGCGTGGACGAGAAACTCGACGGCAGCGTGTGGGACTACTTCGTGGGCTTTGCCCAGGACGCAGGTGAAGACCTCCAGCGATGGACCCTCGACGGCGTCATCGAGGGCATCGATCCCATGCTTTTCGGCACGGCGGTGTGCGGCATGACCCTGCAGCTCATCCACTCCTACCTCGTGGAAAAGAAACACTCCCGCCAGGAGATCATCGAGAACCTCATCACGATGATTCTGGCCATGTTCGAGGCGTATCTCACCGAACAGGGAAAGAAAGCCCTCGAACTTGCAAGGCAAAACGCCTGACGGGAAACCCCTTACTACCTGAAATCAAAGAAATTTCTTGCGGCGTGCAGGATCATGTTGTCTTGAGTCTTGACACACAGGTGAATAGTAATTATCTTTCAGTGTAATGAATCTTCATTATCCATGCATGATGCCTGCCCCCCTGTGAACCGGACAGGCGTATGATTGCACTGGCATATTGATCGAGAGGTTTCTCCATGAGGATTCCGTGCGGGGATGGCTGCTGTCACCCGGGTATTTCAACCCGGGATGATGGGCCTCATGCTCCACGGGAACGCACGGTCAGGCCCCTTTATCACAGTTGTCTCTACCCTGTCTCGATCCCGAGATGTCCGGAGGCGCCATGAACAGGATCGTGGATGATCTTTTCGTCTGCCCCAGGGAATGGATGGACGAGGAGTGTGTCGGTGTGGTCAGGCTCGTGCGCCAGTGGGCGGACAGGGAGATCGTCTCGAAGCGCATGGAGTACCGTCAGGGGTACGACCATCTCTTCGAGACCAAGCGCCGGATGCTCTGCATGGACATCGGCCTCGAAAAGCTCTGCATTCCTGCAGAACAGGGCGGGTTCGGGTGGAACAGCCCCGGCCGTGCACCGGGCCTGCTGACCCTCGCCTGCGAAATCGGCAGGGCCGACGCCTCGGCAGGCGCCCTGTTGGCAGCGTCTTGTTCCATCTGCACCCTCTTCTGCATGGAACACAACTCCAGCGAGGTCCTCTGCCGCTCCTTCCCGTCATCAGGTAGCGGGGACCAGCCGAGAACACCTGCCGTCATCCTGCCCGGCGCAGGGTTCAGCGGGAAAGAATCCGCCCTCTTCCTGGGACGGTCCATAGCTGCCAGGGCGACCCTGGAGGGGGGATCGTGCACCATAACCGGGGCCGGTCTGCGGCCGCTCTTCGCAGGCTCCCGGGCCGACCTCTTCTGCACGGTGTGTGCCGACGCGAAGGGCATGCCCTGCATCGCCCTGATCCCGGGGGATGCCCGGGGGATCAGGAGGGGCGGCGCCCTGCTCACCACCGGCCTCAACGCATGCACAAACGCAGAGGTGAGCCTTGACGGCGTCGAGATCCCCAAGGACCACGTGATCGATTATCCCGGCGCGGTCGAAGAACTCTACTCCTGGCTGAATCTGCTGCTCGGCGGTGTGAGCGTCGGCGCGGCCACAAACTTCTTCGAGCTGCTCGCGGACTGGAGCGACAACCGGGTCATCAAGGGCGGCACAAGACTCAAGGAAAACCCCCTCTGTGCATCGGTCCTCGCAGACGTGGCAGAGGAGATCGCCCTTGCAAAGATCCTGGCCCATGACCTTGCCTCGTTGATCGCACGGCCGGGAGCGCTTGGCGGTCCATCTCTCAGGCGCACCTTCACCTATGCAGGCATGATCGGCTCCCGCATCCAGCAGGGCGTCATGCGGGCCATGAACCGGGGGCTCGAACTCATGGGATCGGCGGGCTACGCCAAGGAGTGGCACGTTGAGAAGCACTGGCGCGACGTCAAGACCATCCAGTCCGTGCTCTGCGGCGTCGCTGCCGAGGTTCCGGTGAAGATGGACACAGCCAGGTTCTTCTACGACTGCACCGAGTTGTGACGGGAGGGGCGTGTTATGAAGGGTATCGACGATTTTTCCAGGCCTGAGGAATACATATCCCCCTTTGACCGACACTTCCGCCGCGTCATGAGGAATCACCTCGAAACGTGGGTCATGCCCGAGCGCCGCAGGTACGACGAGGACTGGAAGGATCATCGCCTCATAGGGCCTGCCTTTGACCGCCTCATGGTCGACCTCGGCCTCCAGAAGGCCCTCTTCCCCCAGGAGCACGGCGGCTGGGGCCTGGCCAAGTCCGACTCCGTATTCCGGGTGGGCTACATGCTCTGCGAGGAACTCGGCAGGGCCGACACGGGCATGGCCGTGGCGCTGGCCGTCACGTTCTGGCCTCTCATCGTGATCACGGTGGAACCCTACGTGAACGACCGGCTCATCGCCGAGTTCGCGCCCATGTTCTGCAACGCCAGGAAGGCCGTGTTCGCCGCCAACGCCATGACAGAGCCCCAGGGCGGGGCCGACATCGAGAACCTGGGACTGCTCGGAGGCAAGACCATCCGCACCACGGCCCGCCTCGAAGGAGACCAGTGGGTCATCAACGGCCACAAGCTCTGGCCGACCAACTCGGGCGGTGTTGCCAGCCTCTTCGGCGTTCCGTGCACCACGAACCCGGGCTCCTCCGATCCCCGGGACTTCGCCTTCATCTATGTCCCTGCGGCTCTGCCCGGCGTCACCCAGGGAGGCGCGTACGAGAAGGCGGGCATGGCCGCGGACAAGAACAGCGACATCTGGTTCGAGGACGTGCGCGTGCCCTCGTGGTACCGGGCCCACGGACCGGGCAGAGACGCCGAGGCCTTCTATCAGATCATCTCCTTCGGCCAGGTCATGAGCTGCGCCTTCCTGACCGGCGCCATGATGAACCTGTACGAACGTCTCGGTGAGTTCGTGTCCACCCGCACGTATGGCAACCGCCCCCTCAAGGAGAACGACGCCGTCGCCGCCTTCATAGGCCGGATAGCCGGCGACATCGACATCTGCCGCATCCTCGGCTACGAGGCCGCCATGATCGGCGACCGTCGCAACAAGCCCTACGGGAAACCCCTGATCTCCGAAGACGTGGTGGGCAGGATCCGCAACATCAAGGACTTCATGTCGGACCGGGCCGTGGACATTTTCGGGCGGGCCATGGACGTTCTTGGCCATTACGGCGCGGACCGCGAATGGGACATCGAGAAGCACTGGCGGGACATCAAGATCATCCAGCTCTGGATGGGCGGCAAACAGCTCTGCCAGATGGAGGCGGCCCGCTACTTCTTCAACTGCGAGACCATCTGAGGTGATGCCGTGGAAGACCATGCACGCAGAGGTTTCATAGAGACCAAGGCCGACGTCCTGGGTGAGGTCCTCGGCAAGACCGCCTTCAAGGAGAGCCTGAGGCTCTTCCTGAAGGACATCGATCCCGAGCACGGCCCGCTGTTCGTGCGTACCCTGCTGGAAAGGGACATCGAGGTCCCGCTTGCCGTGACGGGCGCGCTTCCCGCCATCGCCAACTCCCTCATAAAGGCGGCCTGCGAGCTCATCGTTCAGGTGCGGGAGAAATTCCCGGCGCCGCTGCTCGCTGGCTTCGTCGAATCCCTCCTTGCCGACATCGACAAGGATGACCTGGCCCGTCTCGTCACCGGATTCAACGACCTCGCGAGGGACCTCGGCCCGATCGTCCATGCGGCGTGGAAAACGGTGCAGGACAAGGCAGGACAATCCTGAGGAGGTGACGTCATGCGTACCGGCCCCCATGCGGGAGACAAGTCAGGCATCCTCGGCGTCATGCTCAGGTCCACGCTGCTCAAGGACATCCTCCGCACGAACATCAACGAGATGAGCCCGTCCACGGGCAGCGCCATGGTGAGGACCATGCTGCGCGAGGACCCCGAGGTCTTCTTTGCCCTCGTCAGCTCGCTGCCGGTCGTTGTCAACGGCATGGTGGCGGCGTCGACGGAGCTTGCCGTTCAGCTCAAGGAGAAGTATCCGCCCGAGATGCTCAGATCGTTCCTCATGGGCCTTGTCGGGGAGATCGACCGGGACGGCCTCAGGAAGTGCGGTGTTGCCTGGGCTAACCTGGCGTCGTCGCTCTGGGAGGCATCGGCCGACATCAGGACCGAGGCCGGCAGGGCTTTGCTGAGAAAGGGCCCTGCCGTCGTCTCGGGCTGTCTGAACAGGATAACCCGGGGCGTCAATGCGGTCGATCCCCTGACTCTGAGGGCCTTCCTGGCAAGGGTTCTCTCCGGGATCGACGCCGAAGAGACACGCAGGGCGACAGCAACCCTTGCAGGCGCCATGCTCGATCAGAAGTGGCACCTCGCCTCGTGGGCATGGTCGTTTGCGAGGAGCAGGCTGATGAAAAGACTGGGGCGCGGCCCAGGTGCGACCCCCTGAAGGAACCGTCGGGATGCCCAGCCTCATCGAGAGAAAACGGCAGTATACGCGGGACATGATCGTCGGGGCGGCCGAGGACCTGTTCAGCCGCCACGGGTACCACAACACCCAGGTCATGGACATCGTCAAGGCCGTGGGCATGTCGGCAGGGACATTCTACAACTATTTCAAGGACAAGCGCGACCTGTTCGCCCAGATCGCCCATCAGAATCTCTACGAACTGCGCCGCCGCATAAAGAAGCTCCGGGAGCCGGTGAACATCTGGGACCACGGCGACAGGGTGGAAAAGCTCAACGCGAGTTACGGCGCCTATTTCGATTACATTTCCTCCCACCGCCAGCAGTTTCTCATGATCCTGCGGGGAAGCTTCGGCGTGGACGAAGAGATGGACATCACCATCTGGAAGCACTATAGCGACATCGCCCAGGACCTGGCCGACGACATCCAGAGCTGGCTGGACATCGGCATCATAGAGGGGGTGAACCCGCTCACCATGGCCTACGCAGTCGTGGGAATGGCCATGCACCTCGGCCACAGCTATCTCATGGAGAAGAAATTCACCCGGGAAGAGGCGATCGCGACGCTGACGACCATGAGCCACCTCATGTTCGAATCGCACATGACAGAGGCCGGCAGAGAAGCCCTGGACGAACTGAAATAGAAGGAACGGAGAATGGATTATGAATGCCGCTGAAAACCGGACGCGGCCGGTTGAGGTCCTGGCCGGTATCGTGGGGGAAACCATCCGCTCACCGGGTGCGAAGACACTGATCGCCGAAATCGCCAGGGATCTCATAGAGACCTGGGCCGACAAGGGTGGCCTCAGGAGGAGGGTCGCGTCCCCTGCCAGGTGGGTGGTTTCTAAGGTCTTCAGGCCCGGGGGGAACGGCGTCGGCATATCGGCCCATGCCGGGAGACTCCTCACCGCATGGGCCAGGCAGGTCAACGCCGAGCATGCAGCCGACCCTGTCTGCCATGCCGCATCCCGCAGAGAAGCGTTTCATGGGTTCATGAAGAACACCGACTTCGGGGAGTTCCGCGAGATGGTGGAAAACTCCCGGAGGTGTTTCGTCGCGACCCTGGAGGCCTTCAACGGGCAGCTCTGGAAATACCCGGCCAAGGTGGGGAGCATCATGGGCACCCTGCTCGCCCTGGTCAATACGGGCATCGCTTCCGTGCGGACCTTCCTGACGCCCATCGAGAAGAACGTGGGCCCCGACCTCCTGGCCGACCTCCTGCTCTCTCTCCTCAGGGGTGTCGATGCCCGGGAGGTCGCAGGGCTCGTGAACTCCTCTGCAGAGTTCATCAGGCGCCTGCATACCGGGAACCTCCTCCTGGCAAGGGCAGGTAAGCCCCTGCTCCAGGTCTACCTCACCGCGCTGCTCAAAGAGGGGCTGCCGACAGTCGATCCGACGCTGCTGACAAAGGCCCGCATTGCCCTGGCCGAGGACCGGGAGGCCCTGGCCGGTGCCCTGGCCGATGTGCTCAGAGAACACCCCGAACTCGTGCTCGAAACGATCTCCTCCTATGGTTCCCTGACAACCCCCCTCCTCAGGGCCTTCTCGCGCAGGGCCCGCCTTTTCGACGAGCTGGACCGGGAGGCCCTCGCTCATGCTGTCTCGCAGGGCCTTTCAGACCTCGACACCTACGAGATCGCCCGTGCAGTCAACACCCTTGTCCGTGTCCTGAATGGTCTTCACGACACCAGACCCGAGGTATTTTCGGCCTTCCTCACGAGCGTGGCCGACTCCCTCGACACCGAGGAGATCAGGGCTGCCGTCGCCTGGATGGTCCCCGAGATCGCAGAGGCGGCAAGACCTGTTCTGGACGCATCCGTGCCGTCCCTGAAATCGTCGTTGCTCCCCACGGGGGGTGAGTCATGATCGATGCGATGAGAACTGTCGCACAGGGCATCGGCAACACCTCCGTACAGGAATGGAAGGATGAGGGGAAGAAGGTCATCGGCTATCCCTGCACCTTCGTGCCCGACGAGATCATCCATGCCGCTGGCATGCTGCCGTTCAGGCTCCGTGGAATCAATACCACCACGCTCTCCATCGGTGACACCTATTTCGGCCCCGTGATCTGCAGCTTCCCCAAGTGCATCCTCCAGCTCGCCGGACAGGGCGACTATTCCTTTCTTGACGGGGTGGTCATCGTCAACGGCTGCGATTCCATGAGGAGGCTCGACGAGTGCTGGAGAAAGGCCGGTGAAGACTATGCCGGCACCGTCCCGAAATTCTTCCACTATATGGGGGTTCCCCACAAGGTGGCGGATTACAGCGTCGCCTGGTACGCGGACGAGTTGCGCGCCTTCATGAAGCACCTCGAGGGGCACTTCGGGGTGAGCATATCCCCCGCCTCTCTGGGCAAGTCCATCAGGCTCTACAACCGTGGCCGCAGGCTGCTCATCGAGCTCGACGACATGAGGTCCTCCGCCGACACCCCGCTGACCGGCGAAGATGCCGCGGCCGTCGTGCTGGCCGGGTTCGCCATGCCCCGGAAAGACTACACCGGTGAGCTCAAGAAGATCGTTGCGGGCTTGAAAAAGGAACCCTCCGTGACCAGCGGCAGGAAGCGCCTCATGGTGGTGGGAAGCTCCAGCGACGACCTCGATTTCATGAGGCTCATCGAGTCCTCGGGCGGCGTGGTGGTGAGCGACACCATGTGCTTCGGTTCCCGGTCCTACCACGACCTCGTGGACGAAAAGACCGACCCTGTCAGGGCCCTTGCCGAGAGGTACCTGAGCCACAAGTTCTGCCCGCGCATGTTCGGTTACTACAGGGAACGGCTCGCCTTCATCGAGGAGCGTGCCCGCCGTGCCCGGGTGGACGGCATCATCCTCCAGAACATCAGGTTCTGCGACCTGCACGGCTCGGAGAACGGCATCTACGAGCGTGACCTGGAAGCCCGGGGCATCCCCTGCATGCGCATGGAGCGTGAGTACGGACCCCTGGTCGAGACCGGCAGGATCAGGATGCGCATCGATGCGTTCATGGAGAGGATCGCATGAAGAAGGAGACGAGGGAATACCAATACGACTGGAATGTCTGGACAATCATCCACAATGCCTCCAGCACCTATGAGGGCACGAGGAAGGAATACGACTCGCTGCTCGCCCTCATACCCCATTTCAGGGATGCCCTGGACGCGATCATCAGCCAGGGCGAGGCAGGCATCCTGCTCATGAAGCTGCTCGCTAAATACCTGAACAACGTTCTGAAGGCCCATGACGAGGGGAAGAAGGTGGCCATGACCACCTTCTGCTTCGCGCCGCCCGTCCTGTATGCCTTCGACGTGGTACCGCTCCTGCTGGAACCCATGACCGTCTTCGGCACCTTCATTCTCCAGCGCGGGACCGGGGAATACCTCGACTACTGCTGCGAGGTCGGCTTCACCGAGACCTCGTGCTCATCCCAGCGCGGGGCCCTGGGCGCGTACCTGGCGGGTCTCGGGGTCAGGCCGGACATGATCGTGTGCGACTCGCCGGGCATCTGCGACACCAACGCAAACTCGTACTCGTTCGCCGCCGCTTACATGGACATCCCCTTCTTCCAGCTCTGCTTCCCCCCCACGCTCACCGACGGGAGGGCCCTCGAGTTCCACCGGCAGGATTTCTGGAGTCTTGTCCGGTTCCTCGAGGAGCAGACGGGCAGGACCCTCGACATCGACCGCCTCAGGGAGGTGGTGGCCGAACTCGCCGTGCAGGCCGAACTCATAAACGAGTTCACCGAGCTCCAGCGTATCGTACCCTCGCCGGTGCCGAGCATCTTCACCCTGTTCCTATACTCGGGCAACTTCCTCATGGGCGGGACGAATGACTATACCGACCTGCTCAGGGTCATGCTCAGGCAGGTCAGGGAGAACGCTGCCGCCGGGAAGGCCGGTACCAGCTCGGGAAAGGAGCGGGCCAGAGGCTTCTTTTCCTACATAGATCACTACACGACGGATCTCGGGTTCTGGTCGTTCCTCGACCGGCAGGAGATCTCCCACCTCGGCTGCATCCTGAGCACATTCTGGGAAGAGGGAGCCGCATACGCTCTCGAGCGGCAGGATGCCGTCTACCGCATACGCAACGGGGGCATCGAGGACCTCATCGAAACCCTTGCCGTACAGAACTCCCGCATGCCCATGGTGAAGTCCATACGCGGGCCCTACGACGCCCCCAACATGTGGCTGGACGATACCCTCGTCATGACCCGGCTCCTGAACGCCGACTTTGTCGCCTATTTCGGTACCATCGGGTGCAGGAATACGTGGGGCATGGTGAAATCCTATGCCCGGGACCTTGAGCGGCGCGGTGTCCCGACCCTGATCATGTACTCGGATTCCTTCGATGACCGGGTGCAGTCCTGGGACGTGGCCATCGAGAAGATGGGCGAGTTCCTTCACCTGAGGGGGATCGTCTCATGAATGAGCGGGGATTCACGAATCAGAGGAGGACCACGTCATGATAGTTGCCGGATGCGACGTCGGCTCGTTGACGACCAAGGCAGTCATACTCAACCAGAAGAGCATCCTCGGCCATGCAATCGTCAACTCCACTTTCAGGCCCGAGGAATCGGCCCGTGAGGTCATGGAAAAGGCGCTCGCCGCATCGGGGCTGTCCATCGGTGATATCAAGTTCTGCGTGGGGACCGGCTATGGAAGGGACCGCGTTCCCTTCGTGGGCAAGGTGGTGTCCGAGATAGCCTGCCATGCCAAGGGCGCCCACTGGCTCCTGCCTTCGGTGAGGACCGTCATCGACATCGGCGGCCAGGACTGCAAGGCCATAAAGGTCGATGCCAGGGGCAATGTGGTGAAGTTCTTCACGAACGACAAGTGCGCCGCCGGCACGGGCAGGTTCCTGGAGGTCATGGCAAAGCTCATGGGCCTGAGTCTCGACGAACTCGGAAGGCTCTCGAACCAGGCAGGAGAAGCCCTCCAGCTGGCCTCCACCTGCACGGTCTGGGCTCAGGCCGAGGTGGTACACCACCTCAACGCGAAGAAATCCAAGGCCGACATAGCCGCTTCGGTCAACCGGGCCATGGCCGGCAGGGTCGCCATCCTCGCCCGGAGCGTCGGCACCGAGAAGGATGTGTGCATGACAGGCGGGGTCGCCAAGAACATGGGCGTCATTTCCTCCCTCGAAAAACTCCTCGGTGTCAATATCCGCAGGCTCCGCCAGGACCCCCAGATCATCGGCGCCCTGGGTGCCGCCGTCTTCGCCAGGGAAAGAATGGAAGGAGCATCGAGATGATTACTGCGGGCTGCGATGTAGGTTCCCTGAGCGCCAAGGCGGTTATCCTGGAGAACGGCCAGATCCTCGCCTCGAACGTCATCTTCGCGCGCCCCGAACCGGAGGATTCCGCCAGGGACGCCATGGGGGGGGCCCTTGCCTCTGCCGGCCTCACCATGGGCGATATCTCATGCTGCATGGGCACGGGGTACGGCAGGAACTCCATACCCTTTGCCAGGGCCGTCGAGTCGGAGATCGCCTGTCACGGCAGGGGGGCCCAATGGCTCCTCCCACGAGTGCGCATGGTCATCGACATAGGGGGCCAGGATGCCAAGGCCATCAGGCTCGACGCTCAGGGCAATGTCATCCGCTATGCCTACAACGACAAGTGCGCGTCCGGAACCGGGAGGTTCCTCGAGATCATGGCAGGGGCCCTGGGCGTCCCCCTTGAGGACATGGGCGGCATCTCGCTGTCATCAGGAAACCCGGTGACCATCTCCAACCAGTGCGTGGTCTTTGCAGAGACCGAGATCATCTCGCTCATCAACGATGGCAGGGCCCTGCCGGATATCGTCGCCGGCCTTCACCGGGCCATGGCTCACCGGGTCGCGTCGCTGGCACGCGGCATCGAACTCGACCGCGAGATAACCATGACCGGCGGAGTCGCCAAGAACACCGGCATGTTCGCCGCGCTGCAGGAGGCCCTCGGCGTGAGGCTGACCGCACTGGAGGTCGACCCCCAGATCATAGGCGCCCTCGGGGCGGCGGTAATGGCCCGCGATCTTTCTGCAGGGGCCGGCCAGGGAAACCATGGAGCTCTTTGAGGACATCATCCGCCAGGTCCGCCAATTCGTCGATGCCAGGCCGCAGAGGCTCTGCCGGGCCGGGGATGTACAGGTTCGCTGGCCGTCGGGTGGTCGCAGGGGCATCGTCATGAAGGAAGACCTGGGTCTCGAACTGGGAAGTCCGGATAAGGAGTCCGTCAGCAGCCTCCTGTGGACCGGAGACCTGTCCCTGGTCGAGGACGGGACCATCACCCTTGTCGGCCCGGACTTCTCCGAGACCGGGGAACGGTCCCTTCCCTTCGGCAAGGTGGTCCTGGCCGGGGTGGAGGGCTTCACCGAGGACAACACCCACGATCGCTACCGGGACCTTGACCTTCTCAGGTACGACCTCGACCTGAAGGGGTTCATGATCAGGGCCGTGTCCCAGTACCAGAAGGAGTGGTGCAGGATCAGTGCCGAGGCCATCCGATCCGGTTTTTCAGCGCCCATCCTTGCCTCGTCCGTCATGAACCTGTTCCGCACCAAGGGCTACGTGAGATCCATCGAGGTCATCGTGGTCACCTCGTCGCCGGAAGACGTGAGGGCGCTGCGCGATGTGGTCGCCCCGGCCGGCAGGATCGTCGCAGCCATGGACAAGATGGCCGCCGAGATGACCGCCGACTGCGAGGACTGCGAGTACCAGGACGTGTGCGCGGATGCAGAACAGCTCAAGGCCGTAAGACGCTCCATGCAGAGGAGAAACAGGGAGGTTGGACGTGCCTGATACGACGAGAATAGCGCTGTGCGGCAAGGGGGGCGTGGGCAAGACCTCCGTCGCTGCCATCATGGTGAAGCTCCTGAGTGGGAACGGTCGCAGAAAGGTCCTGGCCATCGATGCGGACCCTGCCTGCGGCCTAGCCGTGGCCCTGGGCGTGACGGTCTTAAGGACAGTGGACGACATCAGGAAGGACCTCATCGACAGGCTTAGGCAGGGCATGCCTCAGGCAGCCCCCCAGACCCTCAGACAGCTCGATTACGAGGTGTTCGGCGCGCTGCACGAACAGGACGGGTTCGCCATGCTCGCCATCGGGCGACCCGAGGACGAGGGGTGTTTCTGCAAGGTCAATTCGCTCCTCAAGGACATCATCGTGGAGCTGGCGGGGTCGTTCGACGTGGTCGTCATCGACGGTGAGGCGGGGGTGGAACAGATCAACCGCCGGGTCATGAAGACCGTGGACCACCTGGTCCTCGTCTCGGACACCTCGGCCAAGGGTATCGGCGTCGCCGGGTCCATCGCCCACGTGGCCGCCGACAACAGGGCGGTGGACTTCACGAGCATGGGCCTCGTGCTCAACAGGGTCAAAGATCTCTCTGAGGTCGACGACATCAGGACAAGGACAGGGCTGCCCATCTACGGATGGATCGCCGAAGACGACCTCATAAGGGAATTCGACTTCAGGGGGAGGTCTCTGACGGAACTTCCGGAGACCTCTTTTGCACTGGGTGTCGTCGCCGACATTCTCGGAGGCATGGGTCTCCTGGGCAAGGCCGGGGAGTGATGCCATGACCGTGCCAGCAGGGACCATGCGCCTGTTCGAGGAACTCCTGGAAAGCCCCCAGAACGCCCTCGTGGAGCAGGCCTCCCGGGACGGCCGCATACCCATCGGCTATTCCTGCTCCTTCGTGCCCGAGGCGCTGCTCATGGCGGACCGGCTCTTCCCGGTCCGCCTGAGGGCACCCGGCGTCGCGGGCACAGAGATCGCTGACAACTACATGTCGGCGCTGACCTGCTCCTACACGCGCAGCCTCCTCGAGTTCGCCGTTGACAACCGCTACGACCTCATCCGGGGGTGGGTCTTCGTCCCCTCGTGCGCACACACGCAGCGCCTCGTGGACAACCTGGAATATCTCACGAAACCCGCCTTCAGCCATGTCATCGACGTGCCCCGCAAGGTGAACGACGTCACCACCGCGTGGCTCGCCGATGAGCTGGAGATACTGGCACAGAGGCTCTCCGACCACTTCGAAGTCGACATGGGCACTGCCTCCCTCGAGGAGGCCATCGACTGCTGGAACACCTTCTCCGGTGTCGTGCTCTCCCTGGGCGCACTGAGGAAAAGACCGCGCCCCCCCTTGACAGGGGCCGACTTCCACCGGGTCGTCATGGCGTGTCTCGCCTCCCCCACGGACCTTATCCTCCCGGCCGTCCTGTCGCTCTACCGCCGGATCGAACACGAGGAAGGCACTGCCGACTGTCGTGCGCGCCTCATGCTGGTGGGCGCGCACCTCCACGATCCTGCGTTCCTCGCCGCCATCGAATCCCAGGGCGCGCTCGTGGTGGCCGACCGGTTTTGCACGGGCTCCATCCCAGGGCTCCTCCCGGTGGAACCGGACGGAGACCCCATCAGGCGCCTGGCCGCGCACACCTTCAGGAAGACCCTGTGCCCGCGAATGATGGAGGACTTCGACCGCAGGCTGAAGACCATCCTCGACACGGTTGAGGAATTCCGCGTGGACGGTGTCGTCATCGAGATCATCAAGTTCTGCGACCTCTGGGGAGTGGACGCCATGCCCCTCGTCGCCGCGCTCAGGAAGAATGGCGTACCTGTCCTGAAACTGGAGCGGGAGTACGCCGCCGGGGGAGAAGGCCAGCTGCGCACCCGCGTCCAGGCATTCATCGAGAGCCTCGGCAGATAGCGGCCTGAAAATGAGGGACGCCGTGAAGAACATGGTCGGGAACGTGACATATCTACTCGCCAATCTCAGAGAAACAGGCCGGAGACTCTGGCACAACTCCCTCGCGGAATACCTCCTCCACGCGCACACATCGAAGGACCTGGCCGTGTACATGAAGTACTGGGTGCTCAATTATACGACCATCGTCGGATTTCTCGTCGAGTGTGCCATCACCCTCGGCCCGGCCAGATTCGTACGGACCCTCATACGGAGCCCCTGGATCCTGACACTGCTGAAGGTGAACGCCCTGTCGAGGAGGTTCCTGAAGGGAAGGACAGGCCGTTATAACGAGGCGATCTGCATGACCATGCACACCATCGTCGCCGGGACGGTGTGGCTGCTCCGCGAGATGTTCTTCGACCCCGAGCGTCTTGTCGTGAACGAAGACCTCGTGCCCCCCGACATCGCCCATGCCATGGGGTTGAGGTGCTATCTCCTCGAGGCCATGGGCATAGTCCTTCCCATGCTGGACCCAGAGATATGCCTGGAGTACATCGACGAGGCGGAGAACGAGGGGATCAATCCCGATTCCTGCAGCCTGCCCAAGGCGACCATCGGCATGGTGCTTAAGGGTCACCTGCCCGGGGGCAAGGCCGTCGTGAGCTCCAACCTGCCCTGTGACGCAGGAGCGGCTTCGTACACCTACTTCCAGCGGGCCTTCGGCGTACCCATCTACCGCCTCGATGTTCCGTATCACTTTCATACCGAGCGCGCCGTGGACCTGTTCGTCGAGGACGTCAAAGGCATGATCGCATTCCTCGAGGAACACACGCCGGGCCGCATGGATTGGGACCGCTTCAGGCAGATGTGCGAGAACCGCAACCGCATGCTGGAGCTGGAGCGGGAACTGTGGGACATGCTCCGGGTGAGGCCGAGCCCCCTTGCCAGCGAGGCCGTGTGGATGAGCCACCTCTGGCATTTCAACGTGACCCCTGAGTTCAGGGGCTCGACGGAGCACTTCGAGCGTCTGGTGACGCTTGCCCGGAAGAATCTCGAAGAAAACCTCCCTGCCACGGTGAACGAGCGGTACCGGGCGGTGTGCTGGAACCCGCCCTTTCTCCACTTCCCCGACATATTCAACTGGGCGGAGCGCACCTATGGCCTGACCATCCTGAACGACAGCATGAGCTACAACCACCTCGAACCCATCGACACCGCCACGCCCGAGTCCATGCTGCGCGGCTGGAGCAGGATCGTCATGCATGGTCCCATGGTCCGTCACACCCGGGGGCCTGCGGAGAACTACCTTGACGACATCTTCCGCATGGTGAGACAGTTCGACCTCGACATGGTCTGGGTGGCCAACCACGTGGGCTGCAAAAGCGGCCAGGCCATGAACGGCATCCTCCGGGAGAAGTGCCGCGAGAAAGGGATACCCCTGCTCATCCTCGACTACGACCTGAGCGATCCGCGTATCGTATCCCACGACAATATGATGAGACAGGTGGAGCACTTCATGGACAACGTCATGAAGGCACCCCGGCTCGATGGATGAGGTGAACATGGACAAGAGGAACAGATATTTCGGCGGATGTGACGTCGGATCGACGACCGGCAAGGCCGTTATCCTTGACGAAGGCGGATCCATCGTTGCCAGCTCCATCGTACCCACAGAGATAGACCCGGAGCTGACGTCCACCATCGCCATGGACAAGGCCTGCGCCTCTGTCCCAGGGCTGAGCAGCTTCCGTGACTTGGCATGCCTGGTCGGTACGGGCTACGGACGCAACGAGGTCGCCTTCGCCGACAGGAACGTCTCCGAGATTAGCTGCCATGCCATGGGCACCTTTTCCTGCGACCCCCGCATCAAGACCATCGTTGACATCGGCGGCCAGGACGTGAAAGCCATCGCCGTCGACAAAGACGGATCGGTTCTCGAGTTCGCCATGAACGACAAGTGCGCCGCCGGCACGGGCCGGTTCTTCGAGGCCATGAGCAGGACGTTCCGCATGGACCTCGACAAGTTCTCCGAGCTCTCGCTCAGGGCGAAGAAGGTGATCCCGATCACCTCCCAGTGCAGCGTCTTCGCAGAGAGCGAGGTGATAAGCCTGCTCGCCCGTCGCAACCCGCCGGAGGATGTTGCCGCTGGCATCCAGGCCGCGGTCTCGAAACGCTGTTTCACCCTGCTCAAGCGGATCGGCATGCAGCCGCTCGTGACGGTCACCGGCGGCTGCGCCAAGAACAGGGGCCTCATCAAAGCCCTTGCCAGGATCATCACCATGGAAGTAACATCCCTTCCCGTGGACCCCCAGATAATCGGGGCCCTGGGTGCGGCGGTCTTTGCCCGCAGGGAATTCCTGAACAGGAAGGGTGCATGAAATGACCATGCGAGGGGGTTGCATGCCATGCAGGATTTCCAGGACAGGCTCGTCTTCATAACCGGAGGCTCGAGCGGCATCGGGCTGGAGACAGCCAGGCTGTTCTCGTCCCTTGGCGCACACGTTGCCGTCTTTGCCAGGAATGCCGAGCGGCTCGAGCAGGCCAGGCAGGATATCGAGGGGCACCGCAGGTCGTCTGGCCAGAAGATCTCCGCCATGACCGTGGATGTGGCTGACCATATGGATGTCGAGGAAAATATGCGCTCGGCGGTAAAGGACTTCGGCACCCCCGACATCGTCGTCGCCAACGCCGGTGTCGGGTACGCGGACCGGTTCGAGAACATCCCCTACGAGGAGTTCGATGCGCTTATGAAGACCAATGTCTACGGCGTGCGCAACACCATCGCCGCCCTGCTGCCTTCCGTCAGAGGCCGGGGCGGGCATGTGGTCATCGTCTCGTCGGCGGCAGGGCTCATGGGCATGTACGGGTATTCCGCATACGGGACATCCAAGTTCGCCCTCGTCGGGTTCGCCGAAAGCCTCAGGTCCGAGCTGAAACCGCTGGGCATCCCGGTGACCCTGGTGTGCCCCGCCGAGGTAGACACCCCCTTCGTCCCGAGGGAGGCACAGAAACTCCCCCCCGAGGCCCGGGCCGTGAAGAGCTTCTGCGGGCTCATCGGGCCGGAACGCGTGGCCAGGGCCATCGTGAAGGGCCTTTCGAGGAACAGGTTCCTCGTGATACCCGGGATACTGACCAATATCATGTACCTGGTTCACCGCCTCACCGGCGGACTCGCCACGAGGATCACCTCGGACCTCGTGGTCAGGCTCGTCCAGTACAGACAGCGGCAATGAGCCCCTCTTTTCTTCTTCGTTTATCATTAGAGTCTGACTGTTGTGCACCCTGTGCCCTCGCATGCCCCATGGTTCTCTTGGTGTTTGCCCGAGAATGTGGTATGAGAAATACACTCGGTCATGCCTGCGGGCATTCGGCCGATATTGTATGAATTTCACCATCACGCGCGAGACCGCACGAGGTCAGACGGGGTGGGATTATTTTGATACGGGAAGGCGTTGTCATGAAAACCATCTGCTTATCGATGCTGTTCGTCCTTTCGCTGGGATTGTCCGGATGCTCCACCGTTCACATCGACTGGGACATGGCCACCGGCATCAACACCATCGAGGCCTACGACGAGTTCCTCATGAAGCATCCGGACAGCGAGTTCACCGAGCAGGCCCTGGCAAAAGTCGAGCCCATGAGGTTCCAGAAGGCCCTCGAGGAGGGAACCGTCAGGGGCTTTTCCGTCTACCTCGCACGATACGACAACGGCGTCTACGAGAAGGAGGCCCGGGCCAAACTGAAGACACTCCGCTGTTCGGACCCGAAGCTCCTGAAGAAGGACCTGCCATCGTGGCTGAAGAAAGGGGACCCATCGGATCCCCTCCACCGGACCAGCTGGTATCTCGACAGGTCATACATAGGGGTTCCGCCCAGTGACATCGGAAGGGGGTACAAGGCTACCTGCGACGATCCGGATTACCCCATGGACCTGGCGTGGGAACCGGGTCACCTCGTGTATTTCAGCGGGCGGGGCGTCATCGTGGGACCCGACGGCACGGCGGTTCTTGTCGGGTACAACTGCCCCTGAGGTCGGGAAGCACCCCCGGCAGGCCTCAATCCTTGCCCTGGTACTTGAACGAGACGCTCAGCTTGGTGCGATAGCTCGTCACCTTGCCGTTCTCGATCTGGAGATCGAGTTCCACGACCTCGGCTATGCGGAGGTCCTTGAGCGACTTCGATGCCGTCTTGACCGCGTTATCCGCCGCCTTCTCCCACGACTCCGTGCTCGTTCCGATGAGTTCGATGACCTTGTAGACACTGTTCGCCATGACGCTCTCCTTTCACGACACTATGGTCTGCCGCATCCCCTGACTCGTCAGAGGAATCACCAGTGCGACGAATGCTTGTGAAACTTGGGTGTGAGGGTGAAGATCATGTGGTACCTGAACGAGATCTGCATCTTCACCCGATAGACGAGATGCCCGCCCTCGTCGGGATGCATGTCCATCTTCACGATCTTTGCGATGCGGGTATCACGTATGATCCCGTCCGCAGTCCTGATGGCTTCCTGGGCCGCCTTTTCCCAGGATTCGCTGCTGGTTCCCACGAGATCGATCACACGGTATTCACGCTCCGCCATGTCATGCTCCTTTCATTCCAGTTCCATCGGAGAGAACGCGTACCATGCATGGTGACCCGGGCACCGTCTCCCAACGTGCGGTGAAAATTCCGTTCGGGTGTCTCATTCCATGTCAAATGACGAGCTATGAAAGTTCATCCTTTGAATAAATAATAAAGTATATTTCGCCCGATGCAATATGGCCCGTCGATTTTTTGGCCCCTTGAGGCCTGTTGGCTCGGGCTTTCGATGAACAGGGGTCGCTGTTGACAAACCCCACCCGTCCCGTTACACCTGGAATGTCAGTCACATCGTGCCTTAAAAAGGGAGGAGTCATGAATCTCGTCTATGAGAAAGTCGGACACGTCGCCAAGATAGGTCTCAACAGGCCCAAACAGCTCAATGCGCTCGACCCCGGGATCCTGCTCGAGCTCCACAAGACATGGATCGACATCAACGAGGACGCGAACATAAGGGTGGCCGTGCTCTACTCCGCCCTGCCCGGCATCTTCTGTGCGGGCATGGACCTCAAGACCGCCATCCCCATCCTGACCGGGGCAAGGGCCCCGGAAAACGAGGCTGAGAAGTGGATCGCCTGCGGGTGGGACGGCTGCGGCGTGGGCGAGGCCATGCTCAAGATGAGTTTCGTGAACAAGCCGGTCATCGCCGCCATCCACGGGTACTGCCTCACGGGAGGCTTCGAGATGGTCATGGGCGCGGACCTCAGGGTGGCCTCCGACGATGCGGTCTTCCAGATGCGCGAGGCGAGCCTCGGGATCATGCCCACGGGTGGAGGCAACGTCTTCCTGCCCCGCCACGTGGGGACCTGCCGTGCCCTCGAGATCCTGCTCACGGCAGGCAACTTCGACGCGAAGACCATGTACGAGTGGGGCTTCCTCAACCGCGTGGTACCGAAGGACAAGCTCATGAAAACCGCCATGGAGCTGGCGGAGAAGATCGCCGCCAACGGACCGCTGGCCACCCAGGGCATCATCCGCTTCAACCGCGAGATGCGCATGCGGGAGCTCAAGGACCTCTTCATCCGCGAGGTTGAAATCGGCATGCCCATCTTCTCCAGCGAGGACGCCCGGGAAGGGGTGCGCGCCCAGAAGGAAAAGAGAAGGCCCGATTTCCCGGGCAGGTACTAGGACCGTCCATGGAAGGCGGCACCGATCTGCGCAGCATCTTCGAGCCGAGAAACATCGCCTTCATCGGCGCTTCCTCCGACGTGTTCAAGTGGGGGTTCAACATCCTCCATCACATCGTGAAGCGCGGTTACTCCGGCGGCATCTTTCCCATCAACCCCCGGGGCGGGCAATGGTTCGGCAGAAAGGTCTATGCAAGCCTCGACGAGATCGACGAGCCCATCGATCTCGCCGTCATCGTGGTGGCGGACAGCCTCGTGCTCGACACCGTAAAGCGGTGTACGGCGAAACGGATCCCCGCCGGGATCGTCATCACGGCGGGCTTCTCGGAGACGGGCCAGGCAGGGGCCTCCCTCGAGCGTGAGATCGTCGCGGCGGCACGTACGGGTGGCATGCGCCTTGTCGGCCCCAACACCATGGGTGTCTACAGCGGCTACCCGACCATCATGCACGCGCTCATGGGCTCCATGCCCCTCCAACCCGGCGGCGTGGCACTGGTGGTACAGAGCGGGAACCTCGGCTCGTCCATATCGTACCGCTTCCTGCGCCGTAAGGTGGGCATCAGCAGGCTCATCAGCTCGGGCAACGAGGCCGACCTGAAGCTGGAGGATTTCCTCGAGTACCTCGAGCACGACGAGAAGACCCGGATCATCTGCCTCTACGTGGAGGGCCTGCGCGACCCCCGCCGTTTCTTCGAGTCAGCCCGGAGGATATCGCCCGTCAAGCCCGTCGTGCTCATCAAGGGCGGCAGGACAGGCGTAGGCGCCCTCGCCGCCATGTCTCACACCGGCGCCATGGCCGGCAACGACGAGATCTTCTGCTCCATGTGCAGGCAGTCCGGTATCATCCAGGTGCAGACCATGGACGAGATGGTTGACGTGACAGGCATGCTCATGCAGCCCGCGATCCCGGGCAACCGCGTGGTCATCATCACCTCGGGCGGCGGCTGGGGGGTGCTCGCCACCGACGCATGCGAGTCGGCAGGTCTCTTGGTCGAACCCCTTGACCCGTCACTGGTTCAGACGCTGGACAGGATCCTTCCCGCCTACTGGAGCAGGGGCAACCCCATCGACCTCGTCGCGCCCTCCCGGGTCGGCGTCATCACGGACACCATCACCGAACTCATGGAGCACGCCGGCGTCGATGCAGTCCTGCTCATGGGCCTCGGCTACATGTCGTTGCGTGCCATGGGGTGGAGAAAATCGGACACCCTTCCCCAGGAGGTGGTGAGAGACGCGGCAGAGATGATGATCCGCGAGGAAACCAGACTCTTCGAACTGGTGGTCGAGCTCATCGGGAAATACCAGCGACCCATCGTGCCGGTCATCGACATCATGTCCTTCGACTACCGTTTCGAAAACAACCCGGTGGACATCCTCGACGGCCATGGCATCATGTCCTACCCCGCACCGGACCGGGCCGTGTTCGCGCTCTCCAGGGCCGCATCCTACCATCGCTGGGTCAGGGAGTCGGCCATGCCACTCCATTGCAGCGAAGCCGCACGCGCCACATGAGAAGGTTCGCCGGCATTGCCGGCTTCTTCCTGAAGTCGCGCCTGTTGGGCCGGGATATCCCGCTCATCGCCAGCTTCAAGCTCACCTACCGCTGCAACCTCGCATGCGGGGCGTGCCCGTTCCATGTGCTCGCGGGCGGACCGGGAACCCACATGACCTGGGATGTCGCCTGCAGCCGCCTCGACTCCCTTTCACGGGGCGGCTGCCCCATCGTCGTCTTCGAAGGCGGCGAACCCCTCCTGTGGACCGACGGCAGCCGCACCTTCAGCGACCTCGCGCGGCACGCCCGCCGGAGATTCTCCTGCGTCGCCGCCACCACGAACGGCACCGTTGCCCTCGACGTTCCCACGGACATCCTCTGGGTCAGCGTGGACGGCATGAGGGAAACCCACAACGCCCTGCGGAGCGGCTCCTACGACCTGGTGATGGAGAACATCCGTTCATCGGTCCACCCGAGACTCTATGTCCACATGACGCTTAACAGGCGCAACTGGCGGGAACTCGAGGGCATCGTGCAGAAAGTCTCGGCCATGCCGTCCGTCAGGGGGGTCACGATCCAGCTCTTCTACCCCTACAACCAGGGCGAAGAACCCCTCGCCCTTTCACCCGAGGAGCGGCTGAGCGCCCTCACCAAGGCCCTCCGTCTCAAGAGGAACGGCTACCCCGTGCTGAACTCGGCCTGGGGTCTCGAGGCCATGATCGACAACACCTGGACGTGCAGGGAACGCCTGCTGGCCAACATCAATCCGGACGGCGGCATGCAGGCGGGGTGCTACGTGAGAGACAGGGGCGAGGTGGCCTGCTCCCAGTGCGGGTTCACCCCCGTGGCCGAGGCGTCGGGCGTCTATGCCCTGCTCCCCGGGCCGCTCTTGGCGGGCATGCGCATCTTCCTCGCCCGGTAGGCAGGACGCTCAACGCCTTTCGAACCGCAGCACGTGGTATTCCCATGGACCCAGGTCCACGTAGAGCCCCGACGAGGCAATGTCCGTGCCCTGCCGATCGAAGACCCCCGGGCCCATGCAATCGGTCAGTCTCCACAAGCCCTCCGAGACCCTGAGGGAGGGCAGGTGCACCCTTCCCTGGGCTTTCCTGCCCGAGAGGTTTATCACGACCAGGCACCTCTGTTCGTCTTTGAGCCAGCACCACGCGAGGAGATTCCTGCACGTGAGGTTGTCCGGCCAGCCTGCAACCTCGCAGAGGCTCCACGCGCCCCGGCTCATCAGGTCTGTCCGGGTGGCCCCGAGCAGCCTTTCATAGAATGCCCTGAGCCTCCCGTTTTCCTCTTCATGCGGTCTCCGGCCCAGCTGGACAGGGACCCTCACGATCCTGCCCTCGAACTGCCCCTCGTGGAAGAGACGTGCCCCGGGCAGGGTCGCGACCGCCACCGCCGCTGCCATTGCCCTGCCCTCCTCGAAAACGGATGCGGCCCTCGGCTCGTCGTGGTTTTCCATGAACCGGACAAGCCGTTCCTGGTATCCTGTGTCCGCGGTCAGGTGAAGGCGCACCCCTTCGGCATTTCCACGGACGAGCCGGTCATAGAGCCGTTTGTCGTAGCAGTAGTCGAACCCCTGCTGGAGGAGCGACCACTCGAGGTCCCAGTAGGCCTCGGCCAGGAAGAGCACGTCCGGGAAATCCTCCCTGACGGCAGGGATGACCTCCTGCCAGTATTCCTCCTCGGGGGGCGGCCCGGCATGTTCACCCCAGGTCCTCTCGAACACGTCGTTCATGACGAGCATGGCCATGTCACAGCGCATGCCGTCGCACTGGGTGGCTATCTCCCTGACGGTGTCGATGGATGCGCCGCGCACCCCCCGATGAAAGGCGTTGAGCTGGAGCACGTCCGTCCATGCAGGGAAATACGGGTCCCTGCCGAGGGCGAACACCCCGTCATGGAGCCTCACGAATGCGGCGGGGTCTTCATCCAGGTCCTGGTCGTCCCCGGCGATCAGGTACTCTGGGTGGGCGCTGACCCAGGGGTGGTCGATCGCCACGTGGTTCGGCACGTAATCGAGCACCAGAAGGATCCCCCTCTTGGCAAGCTCCTTTCTGGCATGCGCGAGCCCCTGTCTTCCGCCGAGCCGCCCGTCGACCTCGTATCGGTGCACGCAGTAGGGGGATCCGAGAACATCCTCTTCGTGAAGGTCCTCGAGGACCGTCCTGTAATCGTCACCGAGCCCCGGGTGTTCAAGGGCGATTTTCTTTCCCAGGGGGCTCCGCTCCCACACCCCCATCAGCCAGACCGCGTCCATGCCGAGTTCGGCGAGGGCGTTCCACGCCTCTTTCGGGACCGTCGCCAGGCTGATGTCGGAACCACGGGCGGCACTCATCTCCCGGAGCCATACCAGTGTGTTGATCTCGTAGATGCGTGGATTCTTCGGCCATGTGAGCATGTCCACTCTCCCCTCGAACAGATTGATGCCTCTCCGGGATGACGGAGCAGACCTCAGCGGATCCTCTTGAGCCTCTTCTCGATCCTGTCGCGATCGGGCTCCGGCATCCCCTTGACGGAAAGACCCTGCCTGTAGGCGGCCTGTGCATCCGCCGTCCTCCCCTTCTTCTCGAGGAGCTCTCCCATGAGCAGGTAGGCATCGGCGTGAAGGGGGTGCGCACCGATCAGCCGTCCGAGCACCTCGATGCTCTCGTCCCATTGGCCGTCCTGCTTGAGGAGTTGCGCCAGGGTGTATCCATACGAGGCATCGGGTTGCAGTTCATATGCCTTCCTGGCCCAGGCTATGGCCTCATTCAGGCGGTCAGCCGCTGTTATCACGGCGAGGTTGTAGGCCGCGGCGGCCATGGTGGGGTCGCTCTTGGTCGCCCTTTTCAGGTAGGCGACGGCCTCGCGTTGATTGCCCTGTCTGTTCTTCAGCAGACCCATGGTCAGGAGCGCCGGGGCGTCCTCGGGATCTATCTGCAGCGCCGCGTTCAGTTCCGCCTCCGCTTTGTTCAGATCACCGAGCCTTGCATGGGCGATGGATGCTTGCACGTGGGGGACGGCGGCACCGGGGTTGAGCCTGGACGCCGTCTCGAATGCCATGAGCGCATTGCGTGCATCGCCCTGATCGAGGAAATAGGAGCCCATGCCGACGTGGGAAACCCAGTTGTCCTGCTGCACCATGAGGGATCCGAGGTATTCCCCGGTTGCCCTGTCCACTATCCTTGCCTTCTCGCCCGGGAGTTCACCCCTTGGGTGATGGAGCAGGGCCGACGCCGCCCTGATGCGCACGATGCGGACAGGGTCCGCAGCGGCCTTGACCAACTCACCGGTAACCTCGGGCGTCACGACTGCCCCGAGGGCCGTGGCCGCCGATGAACGCACCAGTGGCGATCCGTCGTGGAGCGCCGTGAGCAGCACCTTCACCTTGGATGCGTCGGCGCACTCACCGAGGAGACGGACGAGGGAGGCACTGAACACCTCGTCCCGGTCAGGGAAGCGCAGGTAGGCGAGCGTCTCCTCGAGCCTCGACCAGTCTTTCCTGCGGGCCCTCGCGAGGAGTTCGGCCCTCCTGAGGTACGGGTCCTGATAGTCCGGCCGGTACCGTGTCCTCACCCACGCGTCGGCCCAGTCGTTTCCCCTGTCACCGTGACAGGTGATGCATGCGTTCGGCGACGTGTAAATCGCCGAGGACGCCGGTGTCGGGGGCAGCATGGAGTGGTCCGTACGCCGCATCGTGCCGGAGGAGGTGGTGGGCATGTGGCAGGACACGCACAGGCTTCCCGAAGACAGCGACCCATGGTGGGAATGGCTGGCAACGGCGCGTACCGTCTTCTCGTGGCACGGCAGGCACGCATCGTTCGCCTTTGCCCTTTCCTTGAACCTGTATCCACCGCCCAGGGTATGGCAGTGGAGGCAGTCGAGCCTGCCGGAGCGGGCGCAGGGACTCATGAGCCAGGAGGTATAGGTATGGTTCGCACCGTGATCCCTGCCGTCAGGGAAGAAGCCCTCGTCCTCGAGGGTGACAAGGTCGAAGTGGTCGAAGAACGGCTCTGAGGGAACGTAAGAGGCCGTGACAGGCGACATGGAGGCATGGCACGGTGCGCACACCTCGTTGAGACGGACCGGTGTAAACCCCCCGGTGCGGATGATCCCGAGATCCTTCGGCGCAGACCCGCCGGTCGCGGCCCTCATGATGCCGGCATGCTCCGCCGTCGGCCCATGGCACGCCTCGCACCGTATGCCCGGCTCGGGCTGACCGGTGTGGTAGGAGTCGGTCTTGAGGTCGTAGTTCGTCGAGGTCGGGTCTCTGTGGCAGCCGTAACATGCCGTGCTGAAAACCAGGGCGGTCTCGCCGCCTCGGACCTCTCTCTCGGCATGGCTGATCCCGCCTGCAGCCCTCTCGATCCACGACTTCCTGCGTATGTCGTATGCCAGGGGCAGTGCCGTAAGACGTCCCTTTTCGGCGGTGGTAAAGAAGTAGTAGACATCCCGGCCGCCCAGGACATGGGTGATCCGGTACTGTTTCGCAGGCCAGGCCCACGATCCCTTTTCCAGCATGAACCCCTGGCCTGTGCCTGTCTCGAGTCGGTAGGCGTGCCCGCCCATGGTTATCTCGCCTGTGGGTGGCACCAGGGCCCTTGCCGCGAATTCGTCCGTGTAGGGCGTCATGGATGTCCCGTGCGGCGACATCGACCATTCGGTATAGAACGGTTCATGGCATTGCCTGCACCCGGTGAACGATTCGCCGCCCGTACCTTTGACCGAGGCCCCCTGAGCGAATACTTCACGGGTGGCATCCTCCACGGTGAACACCGCCATGATCACCGATACTGCAGCTATTGCCAGGATCGAGGCCTTTTTCATCACTCCCCGCGCATGCACGTCATCGACCGGCGCATGCCCCATTGTACCAACCGGGCGGCTCATGTCCAGCCCATTCAGGCGCACATCGAAAGTCCTGCAGCACCGCTAGAAACGTATGGCTCCAAGCGAGAAATATGCGGCGCTCACCCCGCGCTCGGCAAGGCCGTACCCGATGTAGGCGGGGCCGAGCCGGGAATCCAGGGCAATGAAGAAGCTGCCCGCGGTGACGATGTCGGCGGCATCCACGTCGTCCCTGACGGACCAGGCATTCCCTGATTCCAGTGAAACACCTGCATACAGGCCCTTCCCGAGGAGCGGGAAGAGGTCGAGGATCCTGTAGGAGTAGATGATGCCCCCGTAAGCCACATGGTTCCCGTAGAGCTGGTCGGTGTTCAGGCCCGAGAGATTGAACAGCCCGCCGAGATAGAACCCCCGCGAGATTCCCCTGGCGGTGTCGAAGTTCGTGTCTCCTCTGGCCCGCAGGGTCAGCGCGTGTCGTTCATGCGACACCGCACCCGTGAACGCGCATTCGAGCGTCTCGAAGTCATCGTCGGCCCCGAGGTTCTTTCGACTGTAGTGGTACGCGCTCGAAAATCTCATGCCGTCCCTTGGAAAGAACGGGCTGTCGAGCTGGTCGAACACGAACATCAGGCGGTAGGCGCCTTCATCGTTTTCTTCCTCGGGAAGGGCCTGGAACCCCGTGTCGAGAGCCGATTTCGACCTCCCCCACGCGTAGCCGAAGCGGAATTCCCCATACTCGGCCATCTGTATTCCGATGTCCATTCCCAGGGTCGTCCGTTGTATGTCGTACGTGGCAAAGGGATTGCCGGCGTCGTAGCGCTCATAGAGATCGATGACGTTGTCCCGGTATTCCGCATAGGGGGCAACGAACAGGCGCCAGGCATAGGGGCTCAGGGGCTGGTAGAACTCCGTGAAGTACCGCTCGTTCTGGCCGAGGTGGATTTCGTTCTTCCATTCCCCGCCGAGGGCGTTCAGTCCGGACATGGTGTACTTGAGGAGGAGACGATAGCTGTTGTCGTTGTCGAGGTCCGACGACAGCTCGATCCCGAGATCGACGGTGTGCCTGGTCCGGCCACGCTCCCGTGCCTTTATGAGGAGCCCGTTCTTCCCGTCCTGTTCTATGACCTCGAAATCGATGTCCTCCAGATCGTCCCGTTTGTATATTTGAAAGATGTCCCTGGCGAGGATCTGTTTCTGCATGACGCCCTGGGCCCGAATGCCGATGAGCCTCAGGAGTGCGTCGGAACCGAAGAAGGACCGCTGTTCCATCTTCACGAATTCAATCCTCGGGACAGGCCTGGCACGGGACATCCGGTCCTGCCGGTGCCGGTCGTACACAGCCCCCTCAACGGCGTACCGCTCCAGTTCGTCCGCCCTGTCCATGGCTGCCCGCTCGCCTGCACGCACGGCATCGTGCATCCTCTCGAAGCTCGCCGTGGTGATGTCACCGAGTACCGGCTCGATGACGACGCCCTCTGCCGTGCTCCCGTAAACCTGCGCGAAGACGTTCCTGTTCGTGAGGATGTTCGTCGTCTGGTCGAGCACCGACAGGAAACTCGTCAGATTCTCCTCCCTGCTGAGCGGGGTGCCGATGTTCACGGCGATCACCACATCCGCACCCATCTCCCTCACGACATCGATGGGCAGGTTCTGGGTCACCCCGCCGTCGACCAGGAGCCGTCCGTCGATCTCCACCGGTGCGATGGCTCCGGGGATGGCCATGCTGGCCATGAGCGAGCGGGCGAGGTCCCCTTTCGAGAGCACGACCTGCTGTCCCGTGACGATGTCGGAGGCAACGGCACGGAAGGGTATGGGGAACGTGTCGAAGTCGTCCGGCGCATTCAGGGCGAGCGAGCGCAGAAAGAGGTCGATCCGCTTGCCGGTTATGATGCCCATGGGCAGCCTGACGCCGTGCTCGAGATCGAAATCGATGCTGGAGAGGTAGTAATTCCGGTCGGATTTTCTCCGGTACACCTCGCTGCTGCGGGGGATGTCATCCGTGAAGATCTCGTTCCAGTCCACCTGGGTGGTCATGCGCTCGAGTTCGTCCACGGGCATGCCCATGGCGTACAGCCCGCCCACGATGGCGCCCATGCTGGTCCCTGCAATGCAATCGACGGGAATGCGCAGCTCTTCGAGAACCCTGAGCACGCCGACATGGGCCGCCCCACGCGCCCCCCCTCCGCTGAGCACCACTCCGACCCTGGGTCTGGACCCTTTGCCCTGGGCCTGGACAGGCTCGGGGCAGCACATGACGGAAAATACCGTCCCGAGCAGGAAAACCGTCATCACTTGCCGCAGCGTGCCGGTGAGCGTGACGGTGAAGGGCTTGTCCATGTGATGCATCATAAGAAAACCTTTGGGCGAAAGCAATAAAACTCAAGGACCTCAGGGCGACCCACTGCCATGACTCGTGGGTAATTTCCTGGAAAATGCATCCTTCTCGTGGAAATTGCATCAAAAATTATACATACCAAGAGTTTTAACCTCCTCTTAAGGGATGGCGCGTCCTATGCCCTAACCGCCATCCTATTTTTTTGTCCACGGTCCCGGTGGACCGGCCCGTTCCCGTTTGACTTTTGACCGCACGACCCTATTGAAGGGGAAATGGTGTGAATGGAGGTATGCTGATGAAACTTTCCGAATATTTCGAAAACGCCACGGGAAAGGGTATTCTGGCCACATCGGACGCGTCCGGGTTTGTCAACGCAGCGGTCTATGCCAGGCCCCATTTCATGGACGACGATACCGTGGCGTTCATCATGGCCGAGCGCCTGACCCATGACAACCTCAAGTCAAACCCCCACGCGACCTACGTCTTCATGGAGTCCGGGGAGAGCTATGTGGGCAGGAGGCTCTACCTCACCAAGATCCGGGAGGAGAAGAACAGCGAGCTCATCGACACGCTCAGGAGGCGGCGCCACTACATACCCCACGAAGAATACTACAAGGAAAACAAGTATCTGGTGACCTTCAGGATAGACAAGGTGCTGCCGCTGGTCGGCTCCGGCGAATGACGCCCGTCGTTCTCAGGCGCCCGCTCTCCTTCTCATCCGTGTGAACACGACCACCGAGATGTAGAAGATCCCCGCCAGGATGATGATGGTGGCCCCGGCAGGGAGGTCGGGCCCGTAGCTGATGGCCATGCCCGCGGTGGTCAGGAAGACCGTGAACACTGACGAGAGGATCATCATGTGCCAGAGCTTCCTGGAAAAATGTGCTGCCGTGGCTGCGGGCAGGGTGAGCAGCGCGATCACCATGACGATGCCCACCACCGTCACCAGCAGCACCACGGTGAGCGCGGTCAGGCAGAGCAGCAGGGTGTGGTAGACCTCTACCCGTATCCCCCTGATCCTCGTGAACTCCTCGTCGAAGCACACGGCCAGGAACTTGTTGTAGAACGCGAGGCCCAGCACCACCACGAGGGCGTCCAGGCCGCCGATGAGCCAGAGGTCCTCGGGCGTCACCATGAGGATGCTGCCGAAGAGATAGCTCATGAGGTCCTCGTTGTACCCCGGCGTCCTGAAGATGAAGAGAAGACCCACGGCCATGCCGATGGCCCACACCGCCCCTATGACGGTGTCCTCACGCTCCTGCGCCGCGATCCTCACCCAGGAGATGATGACGGCGGAGATGATGGCGGCCAGGACCGCCCCGATGAGGGGGTGGAACCACTGCCAGTCCAGGACCACCTGGCAGTAGCGGGCGGCCCCCATGCCCCCGAGGATGCTGTGGGCGATGGCCCCGGCCACCGAGGCGATGCGCCGGGTCACCACGTAGGTCCCCACGATGCCGCAGGCGATGCCTGCAAGGACCCCGGTAAGGAGGGCATACTGGAGAAAGGCGTGTCTGGTCAGGTCGGACATGAATTCAGTCATGGCGGTGTCCCCGGCCGGATATGGCGTCGTGCCTGATCATGTGCATGTCGTGGCCGTAGATGGCGCTGATCGTCTCCCCGGATATGTCACAGGTCGGGTGGGAGACGAGCCTCCTGTTCACGCAGGCCACATTCTTCACGTATTTGGACACGAACCCGAGATCGTGGGTCACGAGCACGATGGTCATCGCTTCATTGAGCTTCCTGAGGAGTTCGTAGAGCTCGCTCTCCACGGCCATGTCGACACTGGAGGTGGGTTCGTCCAATATGAGCAGTTCAGGCTGGGTGACGAGCGCCCTGGCGAGGAGCACCCTCTGCGACTGTCCCCCGGACAGCGAGGAGAACGGCCGGGTCATGAAGCGCTTCATCTCGACCATGTCCAGGGCCTCCTCGGCCCTGACGCGGTCGGCCCGTGAATAGAACCCGAGCATCGAGGAAGCACCGAGCCGGCCCATGAGGACCACCTCCTTCACGCTGACCGGGAAGAGGGGGTCCAGCGACGTGTTCTGCGGCATGTACCCGATGCGCGAGCGGGCCTTCTCCGGCTGGTCGCCGAACACCCGCACCTCGCCCGTGCGCGGCCTGAAGAGCCCGAGCATGAGTTTGAGTATGGTGGTCTTGCCCCCCCCGTTGGGGCCCACGATGGAGAGGAAATCGCCCCGCTCGATTCCGAATGAGACGTCCTCGATGACCGTGATGCCGTCATAGGCAAAGGACACCATCTCAAACTCCACGACCATGGTCCCTCCATTATCCATGGATCCCCCCCCCTGATCACCGGCCGCCTCGGTGATCGCCCGAGCGCGAGTCCCTGATGGTTCGGGCCATCTTTTTCATCTCCCCGATGTAATCCTCGGGCAGGGGATCGATGGGGACGACAACCCCATCGATCGCCCTGGCCACGGCCTGGGCGTTCTTCCTCGAGAACTGCGGCTGGACGAAGACGACCCGTACACCCTCAGCCCGCGCCCGGCTCACCAGGTGTGCGAGCTGGCGTGCACTCGGCTCTTTCCCCCCGGCCTCCACCGATACCTGGGAGAAACCGTAGGCATCGGCCAGATATCCGAAGGCGGGATGGAAGACGTAGATCTTCGAGCCCCCCACCGGGGCGAAGATGGTCCTGAGCTCTTCGTCGAGCCTGTCCAGGTCTGCCTGGAAGGCTGCCAGGTTGCCGCGGTACACCCGTGCCCCGGGGGGGTCTGCCAGCACCAGGGCCTCGCAGATGGTACGCGCCTGAATCTTCACCCTCGAGGGATCCAGCCATATGTGGGGATCCGGTGCCCCTTTCCCATGTCCGTGCTGGCCAGGGTGATCATCGAGAGTGAGCAGTTCGACCCCCTTCCTCGTGTCCACGACCCTGAGCCCCGGGTACGCACGGGTTATCTTCGAGATAAGGGTGTTTTCGAGCGGGATACCGGCCCTGAAGAAAAGTGAGGCCTCCCCGAGCAGTGCCATCTGTTTCGGCGTCGGCTCGTAGGTGTGGGGCGACTGTCCCGGGCCGACCAGGACGTCCACCTGCACAAGGTCGCCCCCTATCCTCTCGACGAAGTATTTCTGGGGTATGACGGTCGTGAACACCCTGAGCCTGGGACCATGGTCAGCCCATGCCACGGCGGACAGGACCACCGTGACGAGCGATGCCGTCACGACCGCGGCACAGAACCTGATCGCGTTTCCCGGTATGCCTTTGCACCGTGGGACGATCATGGAGCCCTCCCCCCCGAATGGAGCGTCCTCACCTGCCGGACATGCACACGAGGTGACGTTCGCTGCAGTCCAGGCATGTCTGGACCTCGTGGTCCCTGCAGAACTCGTCCCAGTGGCCCTTCTGGTTCGGGGTGAGGATCCCGGTGCCGTTGCACAGCGGGCAGATGTTCCCCAGGGCGGAAAGTATCGCGTTCCTGATGAATTCTGAGCGGTTCGGTATGTCCCTGATGACCTCGAAGAGCCCCTCGTCCACCTTGAAGGTGACGATGCCCTGTTTTTTCATGGCTGCATGCCTCCTGTCTCTCGTAAGTATTACTTAGTATTACTGTGCTCCCCCTTCCTGTCAAGGCCTAATGCACCTATCATGTCCCGCATGGAAGCTTCGTACGCGAGGGCCAGGGAAAAGTCGGCGTACCTCAGGACACGCGGCGCTCAGTACGTGGATGCCGGAGGCCTTCTCGTCCACCACGTACGGGCGGGCACCGGCATGCCCGTGGTCCTCGTCCATGGCGGTGGCATGTGGCTCTACTCGTACCGGTACCTCATCGACCCCCTTTCGCGGACCCGGGAGGTACACGCCCTCGATCTGCCGGGATACGGGTACACCGTCATCCGGGACCATCACGCAGCCATGGACCTCGGTTCAATGACCGGCACCCTGAGGGCATACCTCGACGCGAGGGGCATCGGCAGGGCGTCGTTCGTCGGTCACTCCTGGGGAGGTGGCTGGGTCCTGGCCTTTGCCCTGGCCTTTCCGCACATGGTGGACCGGATCGTGCTCATCGACTCGAGCGGGCTGGACGTGCCGGATGCCCTCGAGTGGGAGCTCCTGAAGATACCCTTCATCGGGGCGGCATTCCTGAGGATCCTGACACCGGGCATGGTGCGCAGAAGGCTCATGAAATCGTTTCATGACACCTCCCAGGTGGACCGCGCCATGGCCCTGGAGGTCTACCTGCCCCTGTGCATCCCCTCCAACCGGAAGGCCCAGGCCCTTGTCTCCCGGAACCTCTCCTGGAAGGGCGTAGACCGGTCCCTCCCGGCATTGACACACCGGACACTGCTCATCTGGGGGGCGCAGGACAGGTATCTCGACGCATCGCTCACCCGACGGTTCTCGGAAAGGATCCCGGGGCTGAGGGTGGAGATCATCCAGGGGTGCGGCCACTCCCCCCACGAGGAACGGCCCGGCGCGGTCGTCGATCTCCTGAGGGGCTTCCTCGGTCCCCGGTAACATGGGCACATCCCGCCCTGTCCCCGCTAGGAGCCTTCGGGATCGGCATAGAGACCCTGCATGACCTCCAGTGCGTCCTTCATCCGCACGACCATGCGCTGAGGCCCGACAATCCTTGCCTCGGGCCCGAAGGACAGGACCCAGGACAGGAACTCCTTTTCCGACGAGGTGGTGAACGACAGCCTGGTGGTCCCCCCGTCCACCCTGACGACCCGCTGATCGGGGCTCCACACGCGCTCTGCCGCGTAGCGTGCCGAGAGCCCGGTGAACTCGACCTCCACCCTGAAGGACTCTCCCTTGATGATCCCGAAGTTGCGGTTGTAGATCTCCTCGAAGTTGTAGTCCCTCGGATACACGAAGGACCGGTCCGTCATGGTCACCTCCCTGACCCGGTGAACGGCGAGCAGCGGGTCATACTCGCGTGCCGCAGGTGGTCCGCCGGGCTTGCCTGCATACCTGGCACTCAGGTAGATGGTGTCGTTGTGCGAGAATATCTTCAGGGGCATGACGAGGAACCTCTTCGCCCTCGAGGAGGGCAGCGAGCGGTAGACGACCTCGCAGACCGTGCCCGTCTCCATGGCGCGCAGCAGTGTCCTTATAACCTTTTCGTGGGGCGTGTAGTCGATGCTTCCCGGCCTGAAGGAGGTGACGTGCCGCTCGATGCCGCCGCCTCCCGCGGCCGCGATGGCACGGTTCTTCTCTATGGCCGTGGCGGCCTCCTCGAACATGGTCTCTCCCAGGAGGTGCCTGGCAAAGGCCTGGCACATGAACAGCACGCTCATCTCGCCGCCTGTCAGGGCAAGGGCCGGCGGGACGCTGCCCGGCCGCCTGAGCCGGTAGAACTTGTTCCGCTCCCTGACGGTCTCCTCGATCTCCACCCCGTATGACCTTCGTATGTCATCGATGAGCCTGAGCACAGTCTGCTTCGAACACCCGAGCATGCGCCCCAGCTCGGTGAGGGAATAGCTCTGCCCCGAGAAGAGGAGCCTGGCGAAGAGTTTTATGATCTTTTCCCCGTATGTCGCGTAAGGACTCAATTTGTCAGGCATAAATAATCTCCATGGCCGGTAGAACTTTCCGCGATATGGAACGATGCCATGATAGCATCAAGTCATGCTCGAAGGAAGGAGGCGTTGAACGATGCTCTCATGGCGAAAGGTTATGGTGGCCTACCTTGTGGCCATGGCGCTCCTCGGGGGCCTGCTCGGTCTCCTCACCGACGCCGCGGGCGGTTCTTTGAACCCCTTCCGTGACGCGGGCCTGCCCGTGAACCGGGTTGTGCAGGAGGAGGCGGTCAGGGATGGATCGTGTCCATGGCAGCTCGAAGCGGTGAACCTGGTCGGGGGCGGCGGTCCCGGGGGGGTGTCCGTGTCCTCCGGTTTCCCGGCGCTGACCGGTCCCCGGGGGTAACCCTCGGACCGGCAGGGACTGCCCCTTTTCCGCGGGGTGCATTGCAGGTATAATGCATGCGTGGCTGAAAGGGGCACCTTTCGCATGATAGCATACGGGACGATAGATGAACGGGCGGCGGCCCTCCAGGACGAGATGGTCGCCCTTCGCAGGGACTTCCACGCCCATCCCGAACTGGGGTTCGAAGAGAGGAGGTCTTCGGCAGCCATCGCCCGCTACCTCTCCGGGCTCGGCCTCGAGGTCCGGACCGGTCTGGCCTCGACAGGGGTCGCAGCGGTCCTTCAGGGTTCCCGCCCCGGCAGGACCCTCATGCTCAGGGCCGACATGGACGCCCTGCCCATCCAGGAACTCAACGACGTGGACTACCGGTCGAAAAACCCGGGGGTGATGCACGCATGCGGGCATGACGGCCACATGGCGATCCTCCTGGGTGCCGCCCGGCTTCTTTCCTCGCTGAAGGATTCTCTTTCCGGCCGGATCGTGTTCGTGTTCCAGCCCGCCGAGGAAAACCTCGGGGGCGCCCGATCCATGATCGACGACGGCGTCCTGGACAACCCGAGGGTCGATGCGGCCCTCGGGTTGCACCTCATCAGCATTCTTCCCCATGGGTACGTCGGGACGCGCTCCGGCCCCTTCATGGCATCCGTGGACGTTTTCACCACGCGCATACACGGGCGCGGCGGGCACTCGGCCATGCCGGGCGGATCAGTGGACGCCATCGCCCTGAGCGCCGACCTGCTCTCTGGCCTGAACGACCATGTCAGGCGCGGCCTGCCGGACGGCAGCAGGTTCCTCGTCAACATAGGCACCATCCATGGCGGCACCGCCCCCAACGTCGTTGCCGACCTGGTGGAGCTGCAGGGCACGGTGAGGTGCCTGGACGACCCGGTGCGCCCGCTCATCAGAGACCTCATGGAGGGATTCCTCAGGGAGACCATGACGCCCCGGGATGCACGCTTCGAGCTCGACTACCTCCAGGGCTACCCGATCGTGGTCAACGACCCCGCCATGACGGACCTCCTCGTCGGGGCCGCGGGCCGGGTCGTGGGACCGGACCATGTCATCGACATGCCCCCCGCCATGGCGAGCGAAGACATGGCCTTCTACCTCCAGCGGGTCCCCGGCTGCTACTTCTTCGTGGGTGCGGGAAGCGACGATGCGGGCATGAACGCGCCCCACCACAACCCGCGCTTCGCCATCGACGAGCGGTCGCTCGGCACGGGCCTGAAGACCCTCTGCCTGGCTGCGGTCGACTATCTCGAATCGTCATGAGGCTTGCACGGCCATGAAACCCGAACTCTCCGAGAACGCGCTTCGAATCCTCGCCATGCGCTACCTGAAGAAGGACAGGGACGGGGCCGTGATCGAAACCCCTGAAGGGATGTTCCGCAGGGTCGCCCTCCACGTGGCCAGGGCGGAGAAGACCTTCGGCACCCGCGGCAATGTCGAGGAAACGGCCGAGGACTTCTACGGGATGCTCTCCTCCCTCGAGTTTCTCCCCAACTCGCCCACCCTCATGAACGCGGGCAGGGAACTCGGACAGCTTGCCGCATGCTTCGTGCTCCCCGTGGAGGACTCGCTGGAGGCCATCTTCGACGCGGTGAAGAACACGGCCATCATCCACCAGAGCGGGGGGGGGACCGGGTTCTCCTTCAGCCACCTCCGGCCCAAGAACGACATGGTCCTGAGCACCAGCGGGGTGGCCAGCGGGCCCGTCTCGTTCATGGAGGTGTTCAACAAGGCCACGGACATCATCAAACAGGGCGGCACCAGGCGCGGGGCCAACATGGGTGTCCTCAGAATCGACCACCCCGACATCGAGGAGTTCATCGCGGTCAAGCGCGACCCGCTCCTTCTCGGCAGCTTCAATCTCTCGGTGGGTGTCACGGACGCATTCATGGCCACGGTCAGAGAGGACCTCGATTTTCCCCTCGTCAGCCCCCGCAGCGGGGCGCCCGTGAGGACGGTCCGCGCCCGGGACCTCTTCGACCACATGGTCCGGTGCGCATGGGAGAACGGCGAGCCGGGCGTCCTGTTCCTCGACGAGATCAACCGTCACAATCCCACCCCGCATCTCGGCTCCATCGAGACCACCAATCCCTGCGGTGAGCAGCCCCTTCTGGCCTACGAGGCGTGCACCCTCGGGTCCGTCAACCTCTCCCGCATGGTACGGGTCCGTCGCGGGAGGGAGGAACTCGACTGGGACCGTCTCGGCAGGACCACGGCGCTGGCAGTGAGGTTTCTCGACGATGTGGTGGAGATCAATAGGTACCCGCTGCCCCAGATCAGGCGCCTCTCCAGGGGCAACCGGAAGATCGGCCTGGGCGTCATGGGCTTTGCCCACCTCCTCATCCGGCTCGGTGTCCCGTACGGCTCCCCGGAGGCCGTCGAGCTCGCGGGGCGGCTCATGCGCTTCATACAGGAACACGGCCATGAGGCGTCCAGGGAGCTGGCACGTACCAGGGGGTCCTTTGCGAATTTCCCGGGCAGCGTCTATGACCGCACGGGCGAGGCCCCCATGCGCAACGCCACCGTGACCACCATCGCCCCCACCGGCACCCTGAGCGTGATCGCGGGCTGTTCGTCCGGCATCGAGCCGCTCTACGCGCTCTACACCACCCGGATCATTCCGGGCGGTATCGGTGTCGGGGAAATGGACCGCCTCTTCACGGCCGTCGCCCAGGCCCGGGGCGTACTGGATGCCAGGCTCATGGAATCGGTCAGGAAAACCGGCTTTATACCCGACGATTCCCCGGTCCCCCAGGACCTGAAGGACCTCTTCGCTCCCGCCTTCCGGATCCCCCCCGTCCGCCACGTCGCGATCCAGGCCGCTTTCCAGGCCCACACCGACAATGCCGTCTCCAAGACCATCAATTTTTCCAGGGAGGCTTCGCCGGACGACGTGAGGGAATCATTCCTCCTCGCCCACGAGTTGAAGTGCAAGGGGATCACCATCTACCGGGACGGCAGCAGGCCGGGTCAGACCCTGACCTGCGGCCTGACCGGTGCGTGCTGAGCGTCCCGGTCAAAGAGGCTCACGGCATCAGATCGAGTCGGCCAGGCCGAGCTTGGATTCCACATTGTCCCTGATCCAGTGGGGGTCCCACCACTCCTTGGGGTCCACGAACACGCCGCTGACCAGGATGCTGAAGTGCAGGTGATCGCCCCCGGCGAAGCCGGTTGCCCCCGAGTTTCCGATCACCTGCTCCCGGGCTACCTGGTCTCCCTCCTTGACCGCCATGGAGCTGAGATGGGCATACAGGCTGGAGATGCCCTGCCCGTGGTCGATGATCACGCAGTTCCCGTAGATGCCCATAAAGTCCGCGAACAGGACCGTGCCGGCATTGGCCGCCTCGACGGGCGCCTGTGCCGTGGACGCGAGGTCTATCCCGAGGTGGACACTCGTCCCCAGGGCTGCCTCCTGGTAGACATAGGTCCTCTCGTCCCCGAACAGGGCCTTGGGGGCGGCGTTCTTCATCCTGAGGAAGGTCCCGCTCCAGAGCTGTCTCGCATCGGTCTTCGCACAAATCGACCTGATCTTCCTGTCGTTGTCGGCCCGCAGGTCGGTGTTCACGTAGGCGAACACCTCAGTTGCCGGTCTGCCGGCCAGGCTCTCGTCCTGTTCCTGGAACTCAACCGCCTTCTGCTGGACAAAGCTGTCTCCCACGGTCACCGTGTCGCTGCGGAAAGGCCTGGTGCTGCGCACATAGAAGGGTATCCCCGTGGTTGCCCGGTTGCCGGCCCTGTCCGTGGCGACCACCGCCATGGTCGTCGCACCGGACACGTCCCTCGGTACGGCAAAGTAGCATGTGTAGAACGTCTTTCCCGAAGCCTGCACGGGGTACCCGGGGAAGAACTGGTCTGCGCACTTGACCCCGCTCGAAGCGACGGGCTTGGATACGCGGTACATGGCCAGGCAGGTGCCGCCGGGGTTGACGTTGTGCGCACCGGTCAGCAGCGCCGCCCTGGGGGGGACGGAGTCGATCGTTATCTTCGTCTCGTGTATGGCGGTGTTCCTCAGGGGGGAGCAGTCCGTCGCCTTCACGAGAAAGGTCGCGTCACCGTCTTTCAGCCTCATGGTCTTCGGCACTACCCTGAGCTCAAGGCGCTTCTCCCGGGTGCCCTTCACGGGGATCTCCTCTTCGGCAACGATAAAGCGCTCCTGTCCCTGGATGAAGGCCACGCTGTAAGACCTGATGCCGCTGCGCCCGTCGGTGATGGTCAGGGTGATCTCCCGCTCCTTGCCGATGACGTCGAACGCCTTGTCCAGAACGATCTTCGGTTTCTCCCACTCGAAGTAGTAGTACGTGGCACCTGCCCCCAGGACGATGATGACGGCCAGGAGAACGAACTGTATGGTCTTTCTGGAGCTTTTCATCTCTTTCCCCCTTGCGCACTCGCCTCGTGCATCTCGGCTACCCCTTGCCCTACTAAAACGGGGACAATTATTCAACGCATTTTTCTGGTGCGACACGAAACCGCCGCGTCTGCCTGACAGCACTCTGGTCATCGAACGATCACGTCTGGTATAATCTCCCTCACAAGGACCCGCAGATGACCAGCGCACGCGCAGAAACCCGGAAAGTCGCGGCAGCACGGCTGTCGGTCATCTCCAATGCCGCACTGATCGTCATGAAGACAGCCGCCGGGATCACCATGGGCTCCGTGTCGATCATCTCGGAAGCTGTACATTCCGCAGTCGATCTTGTCGCGGCGCTCATCGCCCTCTTTTCCGTGAAAAACTCGGGGAAGCCCGCCGACAGGGACCACCCCTTCGGCCATGGCAAGATCGAGAACATATCGGGCACCGTGGAGGCCGTCCTGATCTTTCTGGCCGCGGGCTGGATCATCTACGAGGCGTTCATGAAGTTCGTTCACCCGAAACCCCTGGAGGCACTGGGGTGGGGGATCGGGGTGATGCTCCTGTCCTGCCTGGTCAACGTCGCCGTGTCGGAGAACCTTTTCCACGTGGGCAGGCAGACCGACTCCATAGCCCTGCAGGCCGACGCCTGGCACCTCAGGACGGACGTGTACACGTCTGCCGGGGTCATGGCGGGCCTCGTCGCGATCTGGGCGGGAGAGCGTCTGGTACCGGGTGTGAGTCTTCACTGGATAGACCCTGCGGCAGCCATCGCGGTGGCCCTCCTCATCGTCCGTGCCGCCTGGAGGCTCACCGTGCAGTCGGCCAGGGACCTCCTGGACGCGACGCTGCCCGCGGCGGAAAAGGACGTCATCACGGGCCTGATCGCCAGCAGGTACCCCGAGGTGAAGGGGTATCACAAGCTCAGGACAAGGAAATCCGGTCACATGCGCTTTGTCGAATTCCACATGCTGGTGGACCCGGACATGAGCGTTCAGCGGTCCCATGGGATCACCGACGAGCTCACCGGATTGATAACCGATCGCCTCCCCCACTCCACCGTCACCATACACGTGGAGCCGTGCGACGGCCGGTGCGACGAGGAGTGCCTGCTGAACTGCATGCTGCGTCCCCGGGAACGCCCGGAAAGGAAGGGATAGGACCTGCTGCCTCCTTCTATCCCACTATCTTGAGAATCCTCGGTTCGGATCTCGGCGGCGTGGCCGGTATCCTCACGGGGTAGCCCAGGGCGATGCTGGCCACGATGACATGGTCCTTGGGCAGGCCGATCTCCTTTCTCATGACCGGATCCCTGATGACCGACCCGAGGTCCACCCAGCAGGTGCCGAGCCCCCTGTCGGCGGCGGAGAGCATGAAGTAGGCTGCTGCCAGCGCGCAGTCTACCTGAATGGAGCGAATGTCACGGGGCCCGGCGATGTAGACCAGGCAGGGGGCATTGTAGAAGACGTTGAAGTCGGCGTTCTCCAGTACGGGCCTGTACATGAGGTACGGGGACGATGGATTGTCCCCCATGTCCCAGAGTATGTTCTTCTTGCTCTCGTCGGAGAGCCGCTTGATCATGTCGGCATTGGCCACCACGATGAAGGACCACGGCTGGGCGTTGCGCGCGTTGGGTGCCTGTGTGGAGTCGGCTATGATCTCCCTCACCAGGTCCGCCGGGACTGCCCTGCCGTCGAATTCTCTGACGGAACGCCTCTTCGCGATCAGTTCCCTGAAATCCATATGCTTGAACCCTCCTTCCGGTGCATGAGGCGTCCGGGCAGGCCCGTGAGCTTCAGGCTTTGATCTTTGGGGCCGATGCCCTCCGCCTCGACTTCCTCCGGTTCGCCTTCTTGCCGTGGTTCTCGCCGAAACTTACCCAGGTCTCGCTCAGCGAGCCGATCTTTCTGTCCACGAGGTCGTGGATCGAGTCCTTCTGAAAGGCCCCGCCCTTCGTCCTCTTCCCGGCCCTTGTCCCGGTGAGTATCTCGATGCCCTCGTCAACGGTCCGGACACTCCATATGTGGAACTGGCCGTCACGCACCGCGTTTACGACCTCGTCCTTGAGCATGAGGTTCCTCACGTTGCTCTGAGGAATGATGACGCCCTGCTCCCCGGTGAGCCCCAGGGCCTTGCATATATCGAAATATCCCTCGATCTTCTCGTTGACGCCGCCGATGGCCTGCACCTCGCCCTTCTGGTTCACCGAACCGGTGACGGCGATGCCCTGCCTGATGGGCTTCTCTGAAAGCGCGGACAGGAGCGCATAGAGCTCGGTCGAAGACGCGGAGTCCCCCTCGACGCCGGAGTAGCTCTGCTCGAAGACGATCCGTGCGGAGAGACTGATGGGCTTGTCCCTGCCATAGGTCCCGGCGAGGTAGCCCGACAGGATCATGACCCCCTTGGTATGGATCGGCCCTCCCAGTTTCGCTTCCCGCTCGATGTCGATGAGGCCGTCGCGCCCGGGCTCCACGCTCGTCGTGATCCTGTTCGGGCGGCCGAAGGCGATGTCTCCCAGGTCGATGACGGAAAGGCCGTTGACCTGCCCCGCCTTCTCGCCGCTCACGTCGATCATGACGGCACCCTGCCGGATCATGTCCCCGATCTTGTCCATGAGGAGGTTGGAGCGGAGAAACCGTTCCTCGACCGCCTCCTTCACGTGCCTCTCGTGCACGAGGCGCTCCCTGTCGCGGGTCGCGTAGAAGCTCGCCTCGCGGATGACGTTGGCGATCTCTCCGAACCTCGTGGAGAGTTTTTCCTGGTCCGAGGCCAGCCTGCAGCTGTGCTCGACGACCCTGGCGATGGCCTTCCGGTCGAAGTGGAGGAGCTTCTCCTCCTCGCACAGGTTGCAGAGGAAAGACGCGTAGCTCCTCATGTTCTCGTCGGTCCGGTCCATGACCGTGTCGAAATCGGCCTTGACCTTGAAGAGGTCCTGGAAGTCCTCGTCGAGCTCGAAGAGCCTGAAGTAGATGTACGGGGTTCCGATGAGGATCACCTTGATGTCCCAGGGTATGGGCTCGGGCATGAGGCTCCTCGAGGTCATGAAGCCCAGGCGCTCCCCCGCCTCCTCGACGCATATCTCGCGGTTGCGTATGGCGCGCTTGAGGCTCTCGTAGGAGAACATGTTGAGGAGCACGTCCTCCACCGGGAGGATGAGGTAGCCGCCGTTGCCCCGGTGGATGGACCCGGGCCGGATCATGGTGAAGTCGGTGACGAGCGCCCCGAACTGGGCCTCCTTTTCGATGCGTCCGAACAGGTTGTTGTAGGTGGGGTTCAGCTCGGTAATGATGGGTGCCCCCTTCATGCCGGCGTTGTCCACCAGCACGTTGACCTTGTAGCGCTTGAACCTGAGCTCTCCGTCGATGACGAAGGGTGATTCCGCCTGGCCCTCCTTCTTCTGGTCGTCGCCCCTGAACAGGGCCAGGTTGTCCACCATGTCCCCCCGCATGTCCTTGAGGAAGGAGAGGATCCCCGGTTGTTTCCTGTACTTCTGCAGGAGATCCTCCAGGAGGTTGTCGATGGTGTAGGCGGCCACGTCACGGTCCAGCTTGAGGATCATGTCGCTGGTCTTCTTCTCGAGCGCGGACATCTGGCGTCCCGCCTTCTTGAGCTGTTCCTGAAGCCTCGCCTGCTTCCTCGCGAAGGTCTCCCTGGTCTTCGCGTCCAGCATGCGGAACTCTTCTTCGGTGATGGGCTTGTCGTCCACCATGGGGATGGCCATGAGCCCCATGGGGGTGACCTGGATCAGGAGCCCCTTCTTGCGGGCGTTCTCGCTGATCCTGCCGGAGAGTTCGTCGCGCATCTCCTGGAACTTCTTGAGGGTAGTGCTCCTCCTGGCGGCATACTGCTCGCTCTCGAAGACCTTGACGATCTCCTTGCGGGCATCCGCCACGAAGGCGTCGACGTCCCTGCTGAACTCCCTCGCCATGCCCGCAGGCATGGACAGTGCCCGGGGCAGGTAGGAGTCCTTGAAGTTGTTGACGTAGCACCAGTCGGGGGGGGTGGGCTGGTGCCTGGCGAGCTCCTGCAGGTAGCGCCTCAGTGCGGTCTTCCTGCCCGAGCCGGCGTGACCGGAGACATAGATGTTGAAGCCCTTGTTCCTGATCCTCAGGCCGAACTCCAGTGCCTTGAGCGCCCGTTTCTGACCGAGAATGCCCTGCAGGGGCCTGGCCCCCCTGCTGTCCCTGCACCCCAGCACCCCGGGATCACACGTGTATCGCAGCTGATCGAACGGCACTCTTGATGGCATGTCTCACCTCCCCGTCTGCACGATGATACCGTGCCGCGGGCCGAATTGCAAGGAAGGGGCCGCTGGCGGTCCTCACGCGAACTCGCTGATGCGCAGGATGACCCTCAGATAGAAATTGTGCACGCCGAGCCCGGCCAGGGGTATCTCGAAAATGGTTCCGTCTTCGACCCTCGGCGGGATCTTCAGCATGACCCGCTCCTCTTCCTCCACCATGCCGCGACCCATGCACTGCGAGCATGCCAAGGGCCATGACCGGGAGCTTCCCCTGCACGCGGGGCAGGGATACAGGACAGGGACGCTGATGGGCACCCTTCCGCCGGCAAGCGCCTCTTCAGGGCTCAGGATGATCTCGAGGGTGAGCCCTTCGGGCCGCTCGGCCTTGGTAACCCCGGCATGGGTGAAGTTCCTGAAGATCCTCTCGAACAGCGAATCTATGGGTTGGCTTATGGAGAAGAAATCCCTCATAATGGACACGGGTTCCGGCACGAGCGGTTCGATATGACCCTGCGCACCCGTAAAGATGGTCTCCGGGATCGTCCTGTCCCTTCCCTCGGCATGGGCGAGGCCCTGGTCGTAGTGCCGCCTGCTCTGAGTGTCCGAGAGGACCTCGTACGCCTCGACGATCTCCTGGAATTCCCACCGGGACAGCGGCCCGGCTACGTCCGGATGGTACCTCTTGACCAGCTTCCTGAAGGCCTCCCTGATGCCCTCTTCACTCTCATGTGGAGAAACACCAAGGATAAGGTAATAATCCCTCTTGATCATTGCCGTCTCCCCCCGATCCAGAGAATAAGAACCATGGTTTCGTTATTGAATATAGGTGCTTGGAACGATTTTTCAAGGTGTCGGCATTGAAGCGGGTCACACCGGACCGCACAGCACGAGGGCCTCTTCACGATGAATCGATATCGCCTAAAATACATCATAAATAAGTAGAGCACTACGTACGCCTTTCCCTCGGAAGACGTCGCGTATTACCGCTTCGAAAGGAGGCTTACCATGTTTACTCCCAAGAAGATTCTGGTACCGACGGATTTCTCTCCCTCTTCCGACATGGCACTGGACAAGGCCCTCGACATGGCGGAGCAGTACCGCTCCAGGGTCGTGGTCCTACACGTCATCGACGAAACGATCCAGCAATGTGCGGTGGACTACTGCCTCAGCCAGGATGAGGTCGAGCGGATCCAGGAACAGAGCATGCACGACTCCAGGGAGAAGCTCGAGAAAGAGGTGAACACCTTCAAGGGCGGTCGCGCCGTGGAGATCGAATATGACCTCCAGTGGGGCGCGCCCGTCGAGACCATCATCAACGAGCAGCAGAAGACCGGGGCCGACCTCATCGTCCTCGGCTCACACGGCAGGAAGACCTTCAAGGAGCACCTCGTCGGCAGCGTCACCGACAAGGTCGTGCGGAGCACCCGGGCCCCGGTGATGGTCGTGCACGCATAACCAGCCGATCGTTCCCTAGTCGAGGCGCTTGTGGAACCTGGAGACTGCGCCTGCCAGGAATACGACGCCCAGCACGGTCATGGCGGCGAACTGGGGCCACAGGACCGAAAGGCCGACCCCCTTCAGGAAGATGCCGCGGATGATCTCGAGGAAGAAGCGCAGCGGGTTCAGGTACGTGATGACCTGCACCACAACGGGCATGTTCGCGATGGGAAAGATGAACCCCGAGAGCATGAAGGACGGCAGGAGCATGAAGAAGGTCGTCATCATGGCCTGCTGCTGGGTGGCGGAGACGGTGGAGATGAAGAGCCCGATGCCCAGCGTGCTCAGAAGGAAGATACAGGTCGCCAGGAAAAGAAGCAGCACGCTGCCTGCAATGGGCAGGCTGAACCAGACCTTGGCGATGAGGGTGACGCCTATCATCTGGACGATGGATATGATGATGTAGGGTATGGTCTTGCCGAGGATCATCTCGACGGGCCTCAGGGGCGTCACGACGAGCTGCTCCATGGTACCCTGCTCCCTCTCCCTGATCACCGCGATGGACGTGAGGAGCAGCGAGATGATCATCACCAGGAAGGCCACGATGGCGGGGACGAAGAAGTGCTGGCTGTAGAGGTTGGGGTTGTACCAGGCCCGTATGCGGGCATCGACGCTCCCGTATGACATGTCGCTCCCGACCATCTCCCTGATCATGCCCCGGTTGTACGCGTCGATGACCAGCATGGTGTATCCGAGCCGCACGGAGGCCATGTTGCTCTGCGTGCCGTCGGCCAGGACCTGCACCTGTGCGGTCTGCCCGGCCCGTATGCGGCTGGAGAAGTCGGGTGCGATAGTGATGCCCAGGTCCGCCCTGCCTTCGAGGAGGATATCCTCCAGTCCTCTCTGGTCGGCCGTGCGGTGCGTGATGCGGAAGGTCGGGCTGGCGTCGAAGCGTTCGCTGAAACTCCGGCTCTCTTCGGTCCTTGCCTGGTCGAAGACGGCCACCCGGATGTCCCTGATGTCGTAGTTCACCACGTAACCGAAGACGAGGAGCTGTACGATTGGCGCCATCACGAGAATCCGCCGGTTTCTCTCGTCCCTGAGGAGCACGATGAACTCCTTGCGCACCAGCTCCCTGATCCGCACCCAGTTCACAGACCCTCCTTCATGAGGATCCTCGCCGTGGCCAGCGAGAGCACCACGAGCATGGCCGCCAGAACGGCGAAGTCGTGCCAGAGATGCATGAACCCGAGATCCTTGAGGTAGATGCCGAACAGGATGTGCATGTAGTACCGTGCTGGGACGACATAGGTCACGGCCTGCAGGACCACGGGCATGTTGGTGATGGGGAACACGAAGTCGGACAGCAGGAACGAGGGGAGGTAGGTGATGAGGACCGCGCCCTGGTTGGCCATGAGCTGTGTCTTGAGCACCGAGGAGATGAAGAGCCCCAGTGCGAGGGCGACCATGATGTAGAGCGACGATGCCAGGATCATGAAGAGAAAACTCATCTTCATGACCACCCCGAAGAGGACCTGGCCCAGGAGCACCGAGGTGAGCACGTCGATGAGCGTTATGAAGAAATAGGGTACGGCCTTTCCGATGATGAACTCCAGTGCGGTTATGGGGAGGGACTTGATGGTCTCCATGGTGCCGTTCTCGAACTCACGGGCTATCACCAGAGAGGTGAGCATGGCACCGGCGATCATGATGATGATGGCTATGATGCCCGGCACGATGAACTTCCTGCTCTCAAGGTCCTCGTTGAACCACACCCGTACGCGGGCGTCCACGGGCGGGTTCACGGGCTGCATGCCGTTGCGGTCGAGGAACTTCAGCAGGAGATTCCTGTTGTAGCGTTCGACGAAGGAGGTGATGTACCCCCTGGCTATGTTTGCGAAGTTCGGATCACTGCCGTCGAGCAGGACCTGAACGGGGCTCGGCCTGTCGCCCCGGAGGTCCGCCGCGAACCCGGCCGGGATGACCACGGCCAGCGTCGCGCTGCCGTGATCGAGGTGACTGACGGCGCCATCGGCACTGTCCGGGTGTCCCGTCACCCTGAAGTAGGGCGACGAGTCGAGGGAGCCGATGAAGTCCCTGCTCGCATCGGTCCTGTCGTAGTCCACCACCACGGTGCGCACATCGTCCACGTCGAGGCTCAGGGCATAGCCGAACAGGATGATGAGCATCAGGGGTATGGCGAAGGCCAGGATCAGGCTGCGGGCATCCCGGATGAGGTGCAGGAATTCCTTGCGCATGACCGCGTTGACGTTGCCTAACCGCATGACAGCCCCCTGTCCATGAGTGCCACGAAGGCGTCGTTCAGGTCGGCTCCGGGTTTTGACCGGCAGGCGTGTGCGACGATCTGCTCAGGGCTCCCCTGGGCCACGATGCTGCCGAGGTCGATCATGACGATGCGGCTGCAGTTGTATGCCTCGTCCATGTAGTGGGTGGTGACGAACACCGTTGTGCCGCCACGGGCCAGCTCCCTGATGAAATCCCAGAAGTGCCTGCGGGTCAGGGGGTCAACCCCGGAGGTCGGTTCGTCGAGGAAGAGTATCTCCGGCCTGTGCAGGAGGGCGCACCCGAGAGCCAGCCGCTGGCGCCATCCCTGTGGGAGGTCCCTGGTGAGGCGGGTCTTCACGTCGGTGATCCTGGCCAGTTCGAGTACCCATTCCATGCGCTCCTTCCACTGGGCCTGGGGTACGCTGTAGAGCCCGAGATAGAACCGGATGTTCTCCGCCGGGGTCAGTTCTTCGTAGAGGGAGAACTTCTGTGACATGTAGCCGATGGAGTGCTTGACCTCCTCGGACTGGCTTACGATGTCGTAGCCCGCCACCGTGGCCCTGCCGGAGGTGGGCGTGATGATGCCGCAGAGCATGCGTATGGTGGTGGACTTGCCGCTGCCGTTGCTGCCGAGGAACCCGAAGATTTCGCCTTTCTTCACCGCAAACGAGATCTTCTTGACCGCCACGAACTCTCCGAAGCGCTTCTCGAGATCCTCCACGAAGATCACGTCATCGTTTGAAGGTGTCATGGGCCAGCTCCCGGTCTTCCTCGACGAGGCGGGCGATCACGGCCTCCTCGAGGCTCACGTGCGTCCCCTTCAGCTCGTCAGGACTCTGCACTCCGAGGATCCGTGCCTTGTGCATGAGCGCCACCCGGTCGCACAGCTCGCCCTCGTCGAGATAGGCGGTGGACACGACGATCGTCATGCCTGCCTCCTTCATGTGGAGCAGAATGTCCCAGAACTCCCTGCGGGACACCGGGTCCACGCCGTTGGTGGGCTCGTCCAGGATGAGGCCTTCCGGTTCGTGGACGAGCACGCAGGCCAGCCCCAGCTTCTGTTTCATGCCGCCCGAGAGGTTTCCGGACAGCCGGTCGAGGAAGGGCAGCAGGTTGGAGAATCCCAGGTATTTCTCTTTCCTGCGCTGGCGCTCCATGCCATGGATGCCGAAGACATCCATGAAGAAGTCGATGTTCTCTTCCACGGTCAGGTCCTGGTAGAGGCCGAAGCGCTGGGGCATGTAACCGATGAGCGGCTTGACCTTCCACCGCTGAGCCGTCGCGTCGATCCCGCCTATGGTGATACGCCCGGCAGTCGGCCGGATCATGGTCGCGATGAGCCTCAGCAGGGTCGACTTGCCGGCGCCGTCCGAGCCGACGAGGCCGAAGACGGACCCCCTGCGAACACCCAGGGAGACACTCTCCAGGGCGCGCGTGGGCCCGAAGGACATGGAGACGCCCTCGACCCGTATGAAATCGTCACTGGAGGTATGCATCGGCGGGCATCCCGCTCTTGAGCTCGAGACCCGGGTTGTCGACGGCCACCTTTACGAGGTACACGAGCTTCACCCGTTCCTTCCTGGTCTGGATCATCTTGGGGGTGAACTCTGCCTCGGGCGAGATGAAACTCACCCTGCCCGCAAAGGACCTCCCGGGGAAGCTGTCCACCCTCACGTCGACCTTCTGTCCCTGCTTGACCAGCCCGATGGAGGTCTCGTCCACGTATATCTTCAGGTCGATCCTCGAGAGGTCCGCCACGGTGATGACCTCCCTGCCCTGACTCACCACTTCCCCCGGCTCCACGTTCCTGCTGGTCACGATCCCGTCGAAGGGGGCCTCCAGGCGTGCATAACCGAGCTGTACCCGTGCCTGGTCCAGGGCGGCCCGTGCACTCTCGACCTGGGCCCTGGCCGCCTCGATGTCCTTGACAGTCGCATCGATCTTCCCGAGGGTTCCCGTTGCCTGCTTCAGCATGGCCTGGGCCTCCCTGAGTTTCGACGTGGCATTCTCGAAGAGAAGCCTCACCGTGTCGCGCTCCTTTTCGGCAATGACCCCCTCCTTGAAAAGCCTGTCGTACCGGTCATTGTTCTTCCTTGCATCGTTGTAGGTGCTCCGTGCGACCGCTTCGTTGGCACTGGCCCGCTTCACGTCCTCCGGGAGCGTCGTCCGGAAGATGTCCAGCGTCTTTTCGATCTGCTCCTGCACCTTGACCGACCGTTCGAGGTTGGCCTCGGCCTGGCCGAACCGCGCCCGCATTTCCGCGGCATCGAGTTCTGCGAGGAGATCCCCCTTCTTCACGGTCATTCCCTCGTCCACGGTGACGGCGAGCACACGACCGGGGGCCTGAAAGGCGAGATTGGACTGGACGGCTTCGCATGTCCCGGAGTAATACATCGCCCCGTTTCTGGAGTGCTGCTGGGCATAGTACACCAGGGCGCTCACGCCCGCGAGCAGTACGACAAACCCGATGATGACGATGCGCTTTTTCACGACACCTCCCGATGAGATCCCGAGGGCGCTGCCAGGGCCTTCAGGACCAGCCTCCCGATCTCGTGGGCTATCTTGCCCGATACGTCCGCGGGAACTCCGCCCATGTCTCCGGCCAGCCCCTGGGCTGCGAGGATTTTGGGCGCAAGGGTCTTGTAGATGACCGTGGCCCCGATGGCCATGAAGTGCACGAGGAGCGGCATTGCCTCGCCGAAGACTCCCCGTGCCCTGCCTTCGTCGATGATCGCGCCGAGGGTTGTTATGATCGTCATGAGGTCCTTGAAGAAGACTTCGGGAAGATTGGGCCCCCCGGACGCGATCTCCCGCATCATGATGCGGGGCATCTGGGGGTTGTCGTCGAAGGTCCTTGCCAGGATCTTGATGTACGTCCTGATCTTGTCTTCCGGGGATCCCTTCTGTGCCGTCCCCTCTGCGAGCCTCAGCATTGCCTTCCCGATGACGTCGTGGATGACCTCGGCATAGAGTGCCTTCTTGTCGCCGATGTGATAGTAGAGGGTGGCCTTGTTGACACCGGCACGCCGTGCTATCGTGTCCACCCGTGCCCCGGCGAAACCCTTTTCCGCGAACTCGTCGCGCGCAGCTTCGAGGATCCTCGCAGTCGTCTCCGTTCCCTTGTCCGGCCTCTCGCCACCCATACCGTACCCCTTTTCGGACTGACCATTGAGTTTAACCATACGGTTGGTTTTGTCAATATGGATCATGTCCTTGAAAAGGGTTGTCCTGCATCTTGGAGGAGGTATAATACACGAACGAAGGCTTGGCCATGAAGCGTGTACGTCCTCTTTGCGCTGCCGCGATACTCGTCGTGCTGGCGTGCGTCCCGGTGTACGGGTTCGACGAGCTCCGGCTCCTCATCACCGAATTCGCGCCGTACACCTACGAGGGAAACGGGGCGGTCAGGGGAACCGGCGCGCAGGCGCTCCAGAAGGTCCTGAGCCTGTCCGGTGTCCCCTACTCGTCCGTCGTCGTGTCGTCCCTCGAGACTGCCGTGTCCGAGACCAGGGCGGGCTCAGCCGACGGGTTCTTCCCGGCCGCAGCCCGGCCCGACAGGGACACCTTTGCCGTGTTCTCGGGCCCGCTTCTCATCCACCGCTGGACCTGGTTCCTGCCTGCCGGCAGCACCTACAACCCACGGAAGGCATCCTTCAAGCCCTACGCCAGGGTGGGCACCCTGCGGCATTCCGCCGTGCACACCTGGCTGAGGAACAACGGCTATCGCATCAGCGGCATGCCGTCCACTGCAGAGGCCCTGGTAGTCATGCTGAAAAAGGGTACCGTCAACACGGTCCTCATGCCCGAGGCCGAGTTTCTCCAGGCGCTCGAAGCGGCTGGCGAGAAACCCGGGCGGTACCGCATGGTCGTCCTGTTCGAGACGCCGCTCGGCCTGTACCTCTCAAAGGCCTACCTCGAACGGAATCCCGGTGCCTTTGAGAAGATCGCCGGTGCAGTGAGAAGACTGGGCACTGCTCAGTGAGGGACGCCGTCTTCGATCCCCGTTCTACTCCATTGTCTTCTGCCTCCCCAGGGCCGACGGTGCGGCCCCGGGCAGGGCGCGGACGACGGACCTCAGGACCGGGTGGTCCACGGCCAGCCGCAGCACCGATTCCTGCTGGGCGAGCGAGATGAGCACGAGGATGAAGATCATGAGCGGGAACGGGGCGACCTGGAAGACCTGGGCGGGTATGCCCGGGTACCAGGCCTGGAGGTGGATGCTCATGACCTGGAGGAACGCGAAGAGATATGCGCCCGCAGCGGCCTTGACCGGGTGCCACCCGCCGAAGATGACCAGGGCCAGGGCGATCCACCCGGATCCCTCGCAGCCCTGGGGCTGCCCCCACCCGGGCTTGACGCACAGGGAGAATGCGGCCCCGGCGATCCCCACCATCATGCCCCCGGCCACTGCATAGAGGAGCTGCACCCGGTCCGGGTCGATGCCCCGGGCATACGCACCGTCGGGGTTTTCGCCCACGCAGCGGATCTTCAGCCCGGGGGCCGTCCGGTAGAGGAACCACCAGCAGAAAGGGATCATGACCATGCTCAGGTACACGGGCAGGCTGTGACTGAACAGGACCTGGCCGACCACGGGTACGGCATGGAGGACGGGGATGGGGACGGGACCGGCCAGGGTTCCCTCCATGCGGGCATAGGGGCTGCCCAGGAAGTATGCGAAGTCCCGCGTCATCAGGGTGAGCACGAACCCCACCGCCACCTGGGAGATGCCCAGGCGTATGGAGAAGAGCGCCACCACGGCGGCGATGCAGCCCCCCGCAACCGCTGCGGCAATGAACCCCGCGAGCAGGCTCCCGGTCATCATGGCCGTCACGAACCCGGTCATGGCGCTCAGGATGATGGTGCCATCCAGGGACAAATTGATGATGCCGGCCTTCTCGGTGATGGTCTCACCGAGGGTCGCCAGCAGTATGGGCGCCGCACCGGCCACAACGCCGGCCAGGAGAATGGTGACGTCGATGCCGTGCATCAGGGATGCCCTCCCTTCCTGATCATGCCGCGCGCCGCATGCACCGCCAGGGCGGCGAGCACCAGGGTGCCCTGGATCACCCCGCTCAGGGAGGAGTCGAGCTGCAGCACCATGGGCAGCTGGATGCTCCCCACGTTCAGGCAGGCGAAGAAAAACGCCACCAGGGGCGTGACCCACACGTTGAAGCTGGACAGCATCACCACGAGCAGCGCCAGGTACCCGTACCCGCTCGATATGGCGGGGATGAGCCGGTGATACACCCCGCTGACCTGGAAGCTTCCCGCCAGCCCGGCAAGCCCGCCGGCGCAGACCATTGCCAGGATCATGGTGGCCTGCGGCCTGAGGCCGAAGAGGAATGCGGCCTTCTCGTTGCTGCCGATGGCCTTGAGGTGGAGCCCGAACCGGGTGGACCGGAGCATGTAGGCGGTCAGCACGATGGTGGTCAGGGTCATGCCCAGGGCGGCGGGGGACAAGCGGATACCCTCGAGATACGGCAGCCAGAGGTGTTCGGCAAAGGTCTCGGTGCCGCTCATGGATGCGATGCCCGGCTGTCTCCACGGACCGAATATGAGCCAGAGCACCAGGCCCTGGGCGACGAAATTGAGGCCCAGGCCCGCGAAGATCTCGTGCACGCCGCCCTTCGTCTTGAGGTATCCGGCCAGGACGGCCCACAGCGCCCCTCCCGCCATGCCCGCGAGGATCGCAGCGGAGAGGAGATACTGGGCGCCCCTGCCGTCGACCTCCATGCGCAGCAGCAGGGTCGTCAGGACCGCGCCCATCATGATCTGGCCCTCCACGCCGATGTTCCACAGCCCGATGCGGAACGTGAAGAGCAGGCCGCAGGCACCCAGCGTCAGCGGTATCCATACCTTCACGACGTGGGTGATCTTGGACCAGGAACCGAGCGACCCCTTGACGATCTGGCAGTAGGAGTCCAGGGGCGGCGCACCGGTGAGCAGCAGCACGAGGGTGGTGAAGGCGAAGACCACGAGAAGGCTCAGCACCACGTCCAGCACCACGCCCGCTGCGGTCGCTGTCCTTTCGGCCTGTCCGTCCATTATCCCCGGTCCCCTTCCATCCGTCTCACACCTTTCCGGCGATGGCCCTTCCGAGCTCCAGTGCATCCGTGTCCTCGGGCCGCTCGTCCGCGATGATCCTGCCGTCGAAAAACACGAGGACACGGTCGGCCACCATGAGGATCTCGTCGAGCTCCGAGGACGAGAACACGATGGCCGTCCCCCTCGATGCATGGGCGTCGAGGTACTGCCACACCCAGTGGACCGATTCCATGTCGAGTCCGCGCGTGGGGTTCTCCAGGAGGAGGAGCTCGGGCTCATCGGGCAGGAACGACAGCAGGAGGCGCTGCTGGTTGCCGCCGGAGAGCGACTCCACCGTGCTCCCGGGGGTGCCGGTCACCTGGAAGGCCCGTATCCTGTCGTGGGCCTTGAGCTCGGCGGCGTCCCACTGCACGCCGAAGGTCCCGCCTCCTGCCTCCAGGGCGCAGTGTTCCGTCACGGTGAGCCCCCTGATGAGGCCCTCCTCGAGCCTCGATGCCGGCTGGAAGGCGACCCCGAGCGCCCTGAAGGCGTGGTAGTCCCTGCCGGTCATGTCCTTCCTGCAGATGTGCACCCTGCCCCTGGCCGGCCTGACGAGCCCTGCGGAGATGCGCAGAAACACGTCCTGGCCGCTTCCCTCGAGCCCTGCGAGGCCCACCACCTCGCCCCTGCTCACGTTGACCGTGCACTCCTTCAGGCCGGTCCTCCCCCCCGTCGCCGTCACGGCGTCGAGGTGCAGGGTCTGGGCCCCTGGTTCGTGCCCCGAGCGGATGGCACGCGCCGGCTCGACGCCGAACATCATGGCGAGGAGCTCCCCGGTTACGAAGGGGGGGTCCATGGTGCCGGACACCATGCCTTCCCTGAGCACCGTGATCTCGTCGCAGAGTGCCTCGATGTCCTCGAGCTTGTGGGAGACGAGGATGACGCTCCTGCCTTCACGGGCGAGTCTCTTGAGCCCTGAGAAGAGGAGGTCTTTCTGGAGGGCCGATATGCCCGTGGTGGGCTCGTCAAGGATGAGCACGCGGGTTCCCGAGGCAAGCAGCCGGACCAGCTCGAGCTGCTGGCGTTCGCCCACGGTCAGGCGCCCTGCAGGGACATCGGGGTCAAGGTCAAACCCGAGGTCCGCACACAGGCCCTCGAGCCTCGCCCTGTGCGTGCGCCTGTCCTGCGTGCCTGCCGAGGCCTGCCCGGCCATGAAGTTCTCCAGGACCGTCAGCGGCGGGAAATCCAAGGGGTCCTGGTAGAGCATGCCGATGCCCAGTGCCGAGGCCTGTGCCGGGGTGGCGAAGTCGACCTCGCGGCCGTCCATGAAGATCCTGCCGCTGGTCTTGGCGATGAAGCCGGCCAGGATCTTCATGAGCGTGGACTTTCCCGCCCCGTTCTCCCCGAGGATACCGTGGATGGTACCGGGCCTGAGCGTGAGGTCGATCCCGTTGTTGGCCCTGACGGCCCCGAAGTGCTTGTGGATATCGAGCAGTTCTATGGACATCTCACGCTCCGGGGGCGATCCCGTCATGCCTTCATGTCGGCCCGCTACTTGGCGCTGCTGGCACCGAGCATGCCCTCCAGGAGCTTGGGCATGTACCAGATCTGCCTGTCCGTGGCGACTTCCCCCTGCGAGAGGAACACCGACCCGTCCTGGTAGTTCAGCGGCCCCTTGAAGAGCCGGACCTTGTTGGCGCCGAGGTCCCTTATGAAACGAGCGAGCTGCTTCCGTGCGTCGGCCGTGAGCGCATCGCCCTCCTTGAAACCCACCGTGGACGTATTCGGGTTGTTGATGTCCTTCCAGTCGGGGCTGAGCCAGGTCCATTCGGGCTTCCACGGTCCTCTCATGGACTTCTTCACGAGCCCGGCATACGCAGGGCCCCAGTTGAAGTACGGCACGCCCAGGCATACCGTGGACCCCCCCTCGCAGGCACCCACGTAGTCGTAGGGAATGGCCCAGGCCTTCCTGCCCTCCCGGGCCTTCTGCTTGGCCACGGTGACCGCCTCGGTGGTGTCGATGCCGGAGATCACCACGTCGAACCCGGAGTTGTAGAAGTTCTGCGCCACCTGGGTGGGGTCGGCCGTGACGCCGGGGATGTTGAACCAGAAGCCGATCCAGGTGACCTGGAAGGTGAGGTCTTTCGAGTTCTTCCCGAGGACCTTCTCCCATGCGTAGAGCGCACCCAGGTAGGCCGATGCGGCGAGCCTGCGGGTCTCCTCGTTGATGAGCGGACCCAGGTAGCCTATCTTCCCGGTCTTGGTGGTGAGCGCGGCAACGAACCCCGCCATCATCTTCCCGTACTCCATGCGTCCGAAGACGTTGGTGAGGTTCCTTGGCGCCCTGCCGGTGAGCACGTCGTCGCCCGAGACGTGCACGAAGTGGACGGTGGGATGCTGGGCCGCGGCCTCCCTGATGCCGTCCTTCATGTCGTCGGAATTGGCGATGACGAGCCTGGCCCCCTTTTCCACCATGTCATCCACGAGCTGCGGTATGGTGACCCCCGGCCGGTCGGCCGGGTTGACCTTGTCGATGTAGATCATCTTCGCGCCGGGCACTGTCTTTTCCACGTACTGGCCCCCCTCGAAGTGTGCCTGCGAATAGCCCTTGTCGTTGTAGGGCCCCACGAGCAGGAGCCCGAAGATGTAGGGCTTGGCCGCCGCCCGGGCCGTGCCGGGGACCGATGCGACCAGCGCCGCGCAGAGAAAGACCGCAAGTGCGAACGTGCATGCCTTTTTCATAGGAAAACCCTCCCCCGTATCGAGAGCTGCAGATGGGATTGCCTGAAGAACCCTCTCCCCTCGAGAACGCACCAAGTATAGGGAGAAATCCGGGCAAGGGCAAGGGGTGAGTTCTCGTCGCCCGGCGGCACTAGGCCTTGTACCCCTGGTCCCGGTAGTACCTCATGGTACCGATATGGCCGGACAGTCCGGCCGATCGCCCTGATGCCAGGAACACGGCGAGTTCGGCCACGTCAGCGGGGTCCTTCAGGACACTCTTCTCCTTGTAGTCCGCCATCGTTCGGTAGAGATCCTCCCCCAGGATGGACGGCCCCATGGAACGGATCTCCGCACCGAGATCCGTGTCCATGAGCCCGGGATCAATGCCGTTGACGCGGATGTGGAAGGGTCTGAGCTCCTCGGAGAGCGACCTCGTGAGCTGGATGAGACCGGCCTTGGACGCGGCATAGGCGGAGAAACGGGGGAACGGCATCTGCCCGAGCCCGGAGGTGATGGTGATGATCGCGCCGCCCCCCGAATCTTTCATGTGGGCAGCGACACCCCGGCAGCACAGGTAGCTCCCGGTGAGGTTGACGTCCATCACCTGCCGCCAGCGCTCGGGGGTCGTCTCCTCGAGGAAGCGGGCAGGCCCGATGATGCCCGCATTGTTCACGAGGATGTCGATGCCGCCGAACCGTTTCATCGTCAGCGAGAGTGCCGACGTCACGTCCCTTTCCGATGCGACATCGCCCGGGCAGATCGCGCACTCCCCCCCGGCCTGTGCGATCCGTGCGGCAGCCTCCTCGAGCTCGTCACGCGCGAGGCTGAACATGCATACCCGTGCCCCTTCCCGGGCGAAAGCCAGGGAGATCTCCCTCCCGAGCCCCCTGCCCGCACCGGTGACGAGCGCGGTCTTGTCTTCAAGATCCATAACGATGGCACCCCTTATCCACGGGATCAAAGTCCTTGTTTGAATGATAATACAGGGATACTATGGGTCAAGGATGAATCATCGCCATCATGATCGGAGGGACATGCCGTGCACGACCCCCTAGATATACGTATGAGAGCTTCACGCGCCCACGCGCACATGCCTGGAACATCCAAAGGGTCACCGATGAAACGTGCAGTCTCGACCTCGATCGTCGTGCTCGTGATGGCGGCCCTGTGCGGGTGCACCACCACGTATTTCATGGCCACAGGACCAACGGCCTATCCCCCCTACGATGGAGAGGTCCAGATCCTCGATGTGCCCCTGGAGGGCGTGGACTATGAAGTGATCGGGATAGTCTCGGTCGACAGGCCCTGGGAAACCGAGTACGGGTATCTCGTCAGGCTCGTGCAGGAAGAGGCCGGGCGCCATGGCGCCCACGCGATCATCATGTGCAGCGACAGGATCTGCCTGAGGTTCGGGGATACGGATTCGTGTCTGGCAGCCCCGGCCATCAGGATCCTGCCCCGGGCTGAGGCCGCGGCCGCAGCTCCCCCCACGCCTTCTGCCCCGGCGCCGTCGGTCAAGGAGCAGGCTCTCGTCGAGAGTGGCCGGGTCACGCTGAATATCCAGTTCGACACCGGCGAGGCCGTGGTGAAGGACCACTACTATGCCGATCTGTCCGAACTGGCGGATGTCATGAAGAGGCATCCCGACCTGAGGGTGGTCATCGAGGGACACACGGACAGCGTCGGCGACGATGCCTACAACCTGAACCTCTCCTACAGACGTGCCGACAGCGTGAGGAACTGCCTCGTCACCACCTTCGGGATAGACGCATCCCGTCTGGTAACGGCGGGGCATGGCGAGACCAGGCCTGTTGCAGACAATGCGACCCCTGAAGGGAGACAGCTGAATCGCCGTGTGGAAGCGGCGGTCGACCCCGTCAAGGCTGCAAAGTGAGCGGGGGGGCCGGTTGCTGAAGTGTCCGCAGGGGTGAACCGGGTTCCTCTCTGCCGGGCCGGTTTCACGCGGCTGCGCCGCTGACGGCCCTAGAAAGGTCTGTTCTTGTCCTGGAGGTTCTTCTGCTGCTGCGTCGCCGTCCTGACCGCCGCCTTTATGTCCTTGTTCTCGGGGTCGATGGCAAGGAGGTCCTGCCACAGCGCGATGGCCCTTTCGATGTTTCCCTTCCTGTACTGCTCGAACCCCTGCCTCGAAAGGTTCTTCCTGCAGGAGGAGAGTTTCGTGTTCAGGTAGGCGTCGTCGAACGAGAGCATCTCCTTGAGTCCGGAGAATGATGCATAGTTGTTCCGCAGGGTGTAATAAATCCTCCCTGCCTTCGGGACGTTGCCCTTCTCCAGCATGGTGTCCGCGAGGGACTTCATTTCGTTGACACTCTTCGCGTATTCCTTCTTCAGGGACGTCTCCTGCGGCTGCCTGCGGAATTCCCTGCCGTAGATGTCCAGCGCCTGCTGGTACTGTCCTGCCTTCATGTGGTTCGCGGCCAGACTGAGAGGCCTCTCCGGAGGCAGCTCGGCTTTCTGGGGCGCCTGCTTGACCGGAGCCGGCTTCTGGGCCGGACTCTCCTGGGGCAGCCAGCCCTTCATCTCTGCGCACGCGTGCAGGCCGAACAGGAGCGCGATAACGAAGGGAAGCAGCATGTACCGTGGAACATTCATCATGTCACCGCCTTGAGCATGGATCGTGGTTCCCTGTATACCTTGTGCTTCTGCATGAGCTCGGTGAAGACCGATGCCAGGTCCGGACGGAACTGGACCCCGGCCATCCTGGTGATTTCCTTCAGGGCATCGTCCTCGGAGAGGGCCTTTCTGTAGGGCCTGTCGGACGTCATGGCATCGAAGGTGTCGGCTATCGCGATGATGGCGGCAAACAGGGGAATTTCCTCGCCTGCCAGCCCATCGGGATAGCCCTTGCCGTTGTACCACTCGTGGTGGTGGCGCGTGGAGGGGATGTACTTGGACAGCGAGGGTGCCCAGCTGAGGATGGATGCCCCGTACTCCACGTGGTTCATCATCTCCTTGTACTCGGAGGGGCTCAGCTTGTCCGGCTTGAGGAGTATTGAATCGGGCGTCTTGATCTTGCCCACGTCATGGAAGAGGCAGGCTATCTCCAGGTCGGTCAGTTCCTCGTGGGAGAGGCCTACCTGTCTGCCGAGGAGCAGCGAGAGCTGGGCGACCCGCGCGGAATGTCCGTGCGTGTACGAGTCTCTCGCATCTATGGCCGCTGCCACCACCTTGACTATGGAGACGTATGCCTCCTCGAGGTCGCGGGCATATCTGTTCAGCTTGCCCTTCTGTTCCGCGATCTGGGCGGACATCTCGTTGAAATTGCGCGTGAGCCTGCCCAGTTCATCCTGGGAGTAGATCCTGAGCGGCTTCTTCGTGGTCCCGTTCTTCATTTCGTCCACGCCCAGGGAGAGTTCCTGGATGGGCCTGATGAGGAAGGATGCGAGCAGGGAGCTCGCAAAGATTCCGAGGACGACGATGATCGTGAAGACGACAAGTATCCTGTCGGTGACGCTCTTCCGTGCCGCAAGGAGCACCGACCTGTTCATGCCGAGGATCACGCTGCCCAGGGGCTTCTTCATGAACACGATCGGGCACGATATCTCGAACATGGTGCCCGACCTTGCCGGCAGTTCCCTGACCACGACGCCGTCGGCCCCCTTCCTGAAGATGATGCCCTGCTCTACATGCAGGGTCTCACCGATCATCGGGGTGTCGCTGTGGACGATGACCTTCATCGCCTGGTCGACGATGGCGACGTACGGCATGTCGCTGTTCGATACCTTGGCCTTGTACACGATGGTATCCAGCCCGAGGAGGTCCCCTGACAGGAGGCTGTACCCTGCCGTCGCCGCGATGCTGTTCCCGACGGACTCCCCCCGCTTGATGATCTCGTTGAGGATATAGTCGTTCATGATCTGGAGGGTCATGATGCACAGGGCCAGAGAGGTCGCTGTCAGGAGGATGACCGTGAAGAAGGCGATCTTGAACCGCAGGCTTGCCGACCGGAACCTCTGTGACATGAGCCGCAGCAGGGCCTTGAAGAAGCCCGAGAGCGCATGGAGGTACGACGCCGCGCTGCGCGCAAGAGAATGTCCGGCCTCACCTGTCGCCACGAGTAACTCCCGTCCTGATGCCCGTTTCCACGATGTTCGCGATAGCCATACACCATGTATCGGCACAAAGGCCAGATATTTTGACCCCCGTGCCCCGCGATCATCGTCCGGCCGGACGCGAACAGGGGTTACCAGGTCGTGTTTCCCTGACAATCCTTCACGGGCAGACCGGTCACCAGCGCTTCACCGTCGCGCCCAGCCCCTCCATGATGTTCTGGTACTTCTCGTGGATCATCTTCCGGTCGAATTCCCAGAACCGCTCCAGCATGGACGCCTGCTCATCCGTGCTGAAATAATCCATGACCGGGAAGAAGAAGTCCTTGTCTTCCTTGACTATGTGCTTCGGGTAGAGGTCCACGAGGTTCCTCATGCGGGATACGAGTGTCTCCCGGGCCGTCCTGTCTCCGTCCATGTATGCCTGCCGGGCCTCGATGAGGGCCTTCACGTTGTCCCGGGCGAGAACGTGCTCTTCCTGGAGTTCCTTCATGATCCTCCTGTGGGCGGGCGTGAGCGGCTTCTTCTCGAGTTCGACGAAGAGGATGTCCTCCTCCTTGCCGTGGTGCGTACGGTCCGCGTAGGTCCTGAAGAAGTCGACCGCCCGTTCGATGAACACGATGTCGGCGTTTTCGCCCTCCTGTATCTCCCCGATCTGTTTCTCCATGAGGGGTATGATCTGCTCGATGAGCCGGTGTTCCCACATGAGGGGGCCGATGGGTTTCATGAAACACCTCCTTGTCCGTGTGATCGCTCTCGACAGAGATGGAGCGTGCGCACTGAGTACTATAATAGTCTCGCTACGCTGCCTGACAATATCCTGCAGGTCTCGAACCTGCCCGACGGCTTGACCCGGCAGAAAAAATCCCTATTCTAGATGTGCGCGGCACCGTGACACTCGTGTGCGGTGCATCAGGGACCATCGCGACGGAGAGGTTCAACCTTCCGCGGTAACAAGGAACTGAACGAAAGGAGGAATGCAATGGGCAAATTCGGCGATCTGTTGCAGAGCGACGACTGGAAGAAGGAGAAGCACGTCCCGGTCATCGAGTGCCCGGACCAGGTGAAGGCCGACGAGGTCTTCCAGGTCAAGGTCTCGCTGGGCAAGGAAATAGCCCACCCCAACACCACGGAGCACCACATCCGCTGGATCCAGCTCTACTTCAAGCCCGAAGGCGATAAATTCGCCTTCCAGGTGGGCAGCTTCGAGTTCACGGCCCACGGCGAGTGCGTGGACGGCCCCAACAAGGGCCCGGTCTACACCAACCACACCGTGGTGGCCGAACTCAAGGTGGGCAAGCCGGGCACCCTCGTGGCTGCATCGTTCTGCAACATCCACGGCCTCTGGGAGAATTCCAGGGACATCAGGGTCGGCTGATCATCCGCCCCGGGCATCGTCCTGCGCCCTGCCGTCCGGGTGCGAGACGCGGGGAATGCCCGCCTCGCACGGGACGCCGGTCGCACACAGGCCGCACCCGTAGATGAAGATGTGGTAGGAGGCGTTGCAGTGCCGCAGGGAGGAGGCGACCTTGCGGTAGCAGGCCTCCTTGTCGTGCCCGTGCTCCCGCGTTATGGCGCCCACCGGGCACCGCCTCGCGCAGATCAGGCACTCTGCGCCCTGGTAATGGAGGCAGTGCGCGTGGATGTCGTCGGGACGCTGCCGGTCCGGAGAGAGCCGCACGTTGACCACGAAGCTGCCGAGCCGGTGTGCGCACCCCCTGTCCGTTATCAGGAAGTCGTGCATGCCGAAGGTGCCCAGGCCCGCCGCATAGGCGATGTGCCGGTGCGACCAGGGGGACGCCCAGCCCACCCCTGGATAGCGCTTCTTGTTGAACAGGGGGGTCACGTCGGGCGACACGGCCAGGATTCCCTTTTCCATGAGGTCGGTCACTATCTCGCGGACCATGGTCTGGCTGAAGATCTCTCCCATGAGGCGGCTCTGGGCCCAGCGCTCTGAAACCGTCTTCGACGTGCCTGCATTGTCCCGCCGGGTCGCCCCGGACAGCGGCATGACGAAGGAGACCACGCTGAGGTCGGCCGCGTCCGGCGGGGTCACCCCGCTGTTTTCCGCCTGCCACTGCATGATCTCCCGGGGTGTCAGGTGATGCGGCCCGATGATCTCCTTGAACCGCTCGAATATGGGGTCGTCACCCCGCACGAACCCGACGAGCGGCTCGGTGAATATCCGCTCCCCGTAGAACGGGTATTCCATGGCGTTGTCCTGGTGGCATGCGACCTTGTCCGTGATGGCGCGGACGAACCACGCCTCGTCCGGCAGCCCTTCTGGACCATGCCCCGCCGCGTCCCTGTTCAGGACGGGCTGCGGCGGGAAGAAGAGCCCGCGCATCTCTCCCAGCGCGTTCTTCATCCCCCCGATGTCCGTCAGGAAGGACAGGCGCCGGTAGCGCTCCCGCATCCTGCTCCTCGTCTTCATGGCCCTCCTCCCCTCACGTCGTGTACGCCGCGTCGAGGATCCCCACCACGGTCCTGATGCAGGCTTAGCAGACCTTTATGAACGTGTCGAGTGCCTGTTCACTCCTGGTCATGGTTCCTCCTCGGGCCTGACTGGTCGCTGCCTGACTCGTGTGCGAGCAGCCCCATCACGAGCGAGTCGGATAGCTCCCCGTTCACGATGCAGCGCTCCCTGAGCACGCCCTCGCGCACGAATCCGAGTCGCTCGAGGGTGCGGATGGATGCGGCGTTCCTCGGGTCGAGCTCGGCCTCCACGCGGTGGAGGTTCAGGGTGGCAAACGCGTAGTCCAGCACGGCCGCCAGGGCCTCGTGGTTGAAGCCCTGCCCCCAGAAATTCCGCGCGAGGGCGTACCCGATCTCTGCGCAGTGGTTGTGCCCGTCGAAATGAAACAGGGCGCACGTGCCGATGAGACGCCCTCCGGTGCGCCGCACGATCCCCCACCTGAGGCTCAGCCTCTGGGAGAACGACGCCCTCGCCTTGGCGATGAACGCGCCGGCCTCGCCGAGGTGGGCCATGGGCGGCGAGTTCCAGTAGCGCATCACCTCCGGGTCTGAGAAGATGGTGAACACGTCGTCCCGATCGTGGCGGCCCAGGGCCCGCAGGACGAGGCGCTCGGTTAAGAGGTCCGGGAATTTCTCCCTGAACAGCATGTCACGTATTCCCTTCACGCGTGGGCCTCACAGTTCTATCTGTGCGCCGAGCTCCACGACCCGGTTGGGCGGCATGCCGAAGTACGAGGTCGGGTTCGACGCGTTGCGCGCCATGAAGGCGAAGAGCATCTTGCGCCAGCCCATCATCTTGGACACGCCGGTGGTCAGCAGCGTCTCCCTGCCCAGGTAATAGGTGGTCGTCGCAGGATCGGTCTTGAGGCCCATGCGCGCGGCCAGGTCCATGATTTCCGGGATGCTGGGCGATTCCATGTACCCGTATGCGGCCAGGAGCCGGTAGAACCCGAGGCCCAGGTTCTCGAGCTTCAGGCGCTCGCCCGGTGCCACGGTCGGCCTCTCCACGGTGCGGATGGACAGGATGAGCACGTTCTTGTGGAGGACGTGGTTGTGCTTGATGTGGTGCAGGAGCGCCGAGGGGGTGCCCTCCGGGGAAACGGTCATGAACACGGCCGTGCCGTACACCCTCTTCACGTCGTGGGTCGCGATGTCGTCGAGGAAGAGCTCGAGGGGGAACCTCTTCTCGAGCATGATGCGGGAGACCTGTTTGCGGCCGTCCTTCCAGGTCTTCATGAGGGTCAGCACGCACGCGGCCACGAGCAGGGTGAACCACCCGCCGTCGAGGATCTTCATGATGTTCCCGCTGACATTGGGTATGTCGAAGCACAGGAAGAGTCCCACGATGGGCAGGGCCTTCCAGGCCGGCCAGTCGTATGCCCTGGTCACCACGACGAAATACAACAGCGACGTCATGGTCATGGTCAGGGTGACGGCGATCCCGTATGCCCCGGCCAGGCCGCTCGAACCCCTGAACATGAGCACCACGGCGATGCACAGGATCATGATGGTGTAGTTCACGCCCGCGATGTAGATCTGCCCCTCCTTCTCGGACGACGTGTGTATGATGCGCATGCGCGGGCAGTAGCCGAGCTGGATGGCCTGCCTGCTCAGCGAGAAGACGCCGGAGATGAGGGCCTGGGAGGCGATGACGGTGGCGGTGGTGGCCAGGCCGACCATGGGGTAGAGCAGCGCCCGCGGCACCAGGGCGTAGAATGGGTTGACGGCCGCCTCGGGGCGGCCCAGCAGCAGCGCGCCCTGGCCGAGGTAGTTGAGCAGCAGTGCCGGGTAGGCGACACATATCCACGAGCGGCTGATGGCCCTGTGCCCGAAGTGGCCGAGATCGGCATAGAGCGCCTCGCTGCCGGTTATGACGAGCACCACCGAGCCGAGCACCACGATGCCGTGCAGGCGGTGTTCGGCAAAGAACCGCACGGCATGGACGGGATTCAGGGCAGCGAAGATCTCGGGCGCGTCCAGGACCTGCCTGAGCCCGAACGCGGCGATGACGACGAACCAGGTCAGCATGATGGGCCCGAAGACGCTGCCTATGCGCGACGTGCCGCGGTGCTGGACCATGAAGAGCGCGAGCAGAATCGCCACGGTCAGCGGCACCACGAGGGGGTCGGCGGCCGTGGTGGCCACGCTCAGGCCCTCCACGGCGGACAGGACCGAGATGGCTGGGGTGATGATGCCCTCGCCGAACAGGAGCGAGGCCCCCAGGAGCGCCATGAGGATGACCGCTGACCTCCCCGCGGGCCCGATCTTTCCCATGTGTGCCTGGGCCTGGCCGAGGAGGGCGAAGATGCCGCCTTCGCCGTGGTTGTCGATGCGGGTTACGAACCCCACGTACTTGATGGTAACCACCACGGTCAGCGACCAGAAGATGAGGGACATGACGCCGAGGATGCTCGTCGGTGAGATGGCTATGGCGTGGGTGCCGTGGAAACACTCCCTCACGGCATAGAGCGGACTGGTCCCGATGTCGCCGAAGACGACGCCCAGGGCCGCCAGCGTGATCGCCAGGGTCGTCCTGTCGATCGTCCCGGGTTGCTGGTCGCCCGGCTGCCCGGTTATCGACCCCTCCGAGCCCTCACCTTGCTTCTCGTCATCCATCCAAGAGTCTCCAGAACCAGTAAGGGGATGGGCTCCAGGAAAACACGGCAGTTCCATCTCCTCGGTGCCTGCGAGGTTAGCTGTCGGGCTCGGGCCGAAGAGATTACCCTACACCTTGCGGTGATACGCCCCTTGAATCGGGTCCCCCGCTCCCCTTCTTAAGGGATTCGGCATGCTGGAATGGGTCTCTAGCATCTCGTGGAACAGGTGTCAACTGTCTCTCGTAGGATGCTTTCCCTTTGTTTTACAAACGGTTGGGACGTATCCGGTGCATCGGTCACTTTTTCCTGAGATCCTTCATGGCGGACTTGATGAATCGCCCGAAGTCGCGCTCCTTCTTCCTCTTCTCGGCGTACGACATCTGGTAGAACGCCGACTCGTCCCTGAGCCTGAGGTAATTGTCGTAGTGCTCCCGGCTCAGGCTCCCCGCGTCCAGGGCCTCGCGGACCGCGCAGCCGGGCTCGTCGGTATGGCTGCAGTCCCGGTAGCGGCAGCCCGATGCGAGCCGGGTGATGCCGGAGAAGCTGTCTTCTATGGCGCCCTCGGCGCCCAGGATGCCGAACTCGCGCATGCCCGGGTTGTCGATGACCAGGGCGCCGCCCTCGATGACGATCAGCTCGCGGCGGACGGTGGTGTGCCTCCCCTCCCCGGTCTGGCTGACGTCCTTTGTCTGGAGCCTCTGGCGGCCGATGAGCTCGTTGATGATCGTGCTCTTGCCGACGCCCGACGACCCGACGAGGCAGTAGGTCCGTGCGGGCAGGAGCATCCGCTTGAGGTCGTCGATGCCTTGGCGCGTGACGTTGCTCAGGGTCAGGATCGGCGCCGTGACGCCGGCTTCCCTTATTCTGGACACCTGGGAGGCGAGGACGTCCGGCTCGACCAGGTCCGTCTTGGTGAGAAGTACGCAGGGTCCGGCTCCGCCGTCCTGCACCATGACGAGATACCGCTCGAGCCGGTTGAGGTTGAAGTCGTAGTGGCAGGACTGCACGATGATCACGTGGTCGACGTTGGCCGCGATCATCTGGTAATCGACGGTGTCCCCGGCCGACCTTCTGCGCAGGGCGGTCCTCCGCTCGAGAAGGGTGCGGACCAGGCCGAAGTCGTCGGAGGGCTGTCTTTGGACGCAGACCCAGTCGCCCACGCACGGGAGCTCCTGCGGTGAGCGGTGCCGGTGCAGGAAGTTGCCTGCGAGTTTCGCCCGGAAGGTTCCGGTCTGGTCCATGACCAGGAGCATGTCGCGGTCGACCGCGGCGACACGGGCAACGGTTTCGTCAGGCCCGCATGCGGCCCGTTCTTCGAACCACTCGCTCCAGCCGAGTGGGGTGAGATCAGCGTGTTGGATTTTCATACGTCACCGGAGATTCGAGATACCTGTGCGCCGTGCCATGCGGCAACGATCCACACTGCGTCAACCTTTACTTTATAGAAAAAACTGTACGGCTGCACTGTCACTTCACGAAAGGGAAGATCTGGGAACTTGGGGAGAATTCTTCCGGGTTCTGGAAAGCTTGCCAAGCGCGACAGGCCCTTTTCTGCCTTGTTCCGAAAATCCACTGCTGCTGAAGGATTGTCTTTCTGAATGTACTCCAATGCTTCCAGGAACTGGAGGCGGGCTGAAGGGGTGAAGAGGATTCTCAAAATTTTACACCATCGAGAATCCTGTCTGCTTCCTTGAGCACGTCCTCGAGTTCATACCCGGCACCTGCCTCAATCTCTTTTTCTCCCCTGGCTAACAGTCGCAGTATCTCGATCTCGTGCTGAGCCTGCTCGTATTCCTTCATGCTTACCATGACGGCAGCAGCTCTCCCCCGCTGGGTAATGAAGACGGGTTCCTGCGATGATGCAACGCGCCTGATTATATCGCTCGCATTCTGCCTGAGATCGGAAATGGGTATGATCTTTGGGGCCTTGGGCATTGATGGTACCTCCTATAGTACAACTAATAATACTAACAACATTACATACTAGCAAAAGGTGATGTTGAAATCATCCGTTCCGCATAACCGGCTGACAATCGAAAAACGCTTCCCGTGCTGTGAGATTGTTACCGGTGGCGCAGTGGATTTTGAAATCATCAAGCTCAACACCGGCAAGTTGTATTTGATCAATAAGTTTCATTCTTTTCTCATATCGAACGTGCGGATCAGCGGCCGGCGTCGCCGGTCCTTTGGATTGGTTTGTTGGCCTAAGCCACTAGGCTTTTACTTCAGAGTTGAAAGTATCTTATTTATTTCATCTACATCAAAAAACTCTGAATCGAGATCACCACCCAGCCATTCAATCATGTTCTCGTGTTCTGGGTGATCAGGATCCTTTATGGCCACTAGAAGATCATAATATCCATAAATACCCCCGCAGTCTTCAGGCGGGCATGCTCGTTTACCAGCAATACATCTAGGCTTTGATGAAGTCTTGTCTCCAACAATGATCTTTTCCAACTCAATTACGTGCTCCCATCCATCACCAAAATCATAAAGGTACAACATTTTCTGTTTCTCGTTATCAACAAGTTGATTGATCCTAACACGAGCTTCATTCCTTGAGCCTAATGGCCATTCCGGATCCGGAACACCATAACTGACTCTGCCCACAATAAATTCATGAAGATGAGAATCAGTCCATCCCATTACTATCTGTATGACGTTATGTAGCTTGGGAAGTGTTATAGATTCGGGCACGACAAAGCGACGCCAGATTGGAGGCCTGCTACCTCGTAGGGTTATCTTGAGTTGATAGCTTGATATCACATTCTCTTTCGACATACCTCTATCCTCCATATTTATGCCCAAAATTACTCCACAGCACAAATTCTACATAACAGTATATCAGCCATGAATTGCTGCAAAAGACACCCCACACCTATCCAAATCATTCCAAAACATCTAATTACAGTTTATATAGGTATTCCCTTATTAACACAAGACCTTTTTTAGGCCCCTCAATCCAAACCATTTTCAAGTCAAACCCTTCAACCCTCCCCTACCTCAAAAACACGCTCATCCCCTTCATCACCGCCAGGATCTCCTCCCGCTTCTCCCTGATCACGGCACCCTCATTGTAAACTCTCTTGTAACTCTCGGTCCACCGCACCTCGGAGCTCCCGGCCATGTAGCTCTCCGTCGGCATGACGACCGTGTACTGCGGATCGATGATCGCCGCCTCGTTCCACCCCGACACCACCTTGTCCCCGTGGCCCGCCGGGTCCAGCATGTCGCTCCCCAGCGAATACGCACCCGCCGGCGTCACGTACCCCAGCATCTTCAAAAACGTGGGCGCCACGTCATGATGGCTCGTGGGATACTCAACCACCCCATGCCCCCTCCCGGGCACGTACAGCACGAACGACACCCGCGACTGATACTTGGAGAACGCGCTCGTGTGCCCCCAGAACCCGGACTCGTAGAACTCCTCCCCGTGGTCCCCGGTTATCAGGATCACGGTGTCCTCCAGGAGCCCCCTCTTCTTCACCTCGCCCAGCACCTTCCCGACTAGATGGTCATCGAAGCACACCGCATTCCTGTAGCTGTTGTACAGCGGCAGGGCCTCCTTCTTGCCGGTCGTCACGTAGTTCGGCGACCGGTTCGACGGCTTGTACCGGTCGAACTCGTCCGGGTAGATGTACGGCCCGTGGGGCGCGTCGAAGAACAGGAAGGCGAAGAACGGCTTCTTCACGTCCCTCTCGCCGAGCCACCCGATGAAGGTCTCGACCAGTGCCGGGTCCCTCGTGTCCGCCCGCACGCCCGGCAGGTCGTCCGTTATGAACCGGCCCAGCTTCACGAACGCGGTCCTGCGGAATTCCGGGTTCGACAGGCTCGAGCTCGATATGATCCTGAAGTCGTAGCCCAGCTTCATGAGCTCGTCGAGGAGCACCGGACTCTGACCCTCGGCCAGGAAGGACTGCCAGTAGGAGCCGTAGACGCCGTAGAACAGCGTGAATATGCCGAAGCGCGTGGCGTTGCCCCCGCTGTAGTGCTTCCTGAACACGAGCGCGCTCTTCGAGAACTCCAGGATGTTCGGCGCCACGTCCGCATCAAGCATGTCGAAGCGCCACGCATCCACCACGATCCAGATGATGTTGGGCAGCTCGCCGGTACCCTGCCTCACGAGGGGCTCCCGGGGATAGTTCAGGGTGCCGCCCTTGTGCCTCACGGCCAGCATGTCGTCCGGTTCGGTCTTCATGCCCAGGCGCTCGCGCGCGAAGTGCTTGACCGTGACGCGCTGGTAGAGGGGGAAGAGCCTGTTGTAGCGGGTCACGTCCTTCACGCCGTAGAGGTCGGCCACCGCATAGGCCGCCTTGTCCGCGGCGATGATCGTCATCGCCAGGACGAGGCACGTCGCCACGACCTTGCCGGTGAACGGCTTGAGCGCCAGCCTTTTGAAGGAGACGCCTGCCAGGTAGATCTCGAGGCCTATGATGCCGCATATCCCGGCCGCATAGGTCAGCACGGTCCCCAGCCCGATGTGCAGCGAGTCCCGCGCTCCCTCGGTGAAGACCAGGGTGAGCACCATGGAGTTGATGTGGTACCTGAAGATGCGGAAGATGATGATGTCGAGCACGTTGAGCATGTGCAGGAACGTCACCGCAGCCACCATGATGCCCGTGAGGAGCGCGGGTTTCCTGACGAGGAGGGACACCAGGGCGAAGATGACGAACAGGGCCAGGTAGACCATGGCCGCGTTCGACAGCAGGGCGCCGTGCACGAAGACGGAGCTCGCCGGCCCCTCGATGCCCGGCATGAACACGATGTAGGCGTACCCCAGGCAGGCGGTCAGGATGAAGTTGAACAGGAGGAACCAGAAAACCGCCTTCAGGATCGTGCGGCCCGTCGGCCTGCTATGGTGCAGCACATCCATGACGCAGAGATGATTACCATACCGTCACGGATGCGTAAAGATCCGCGAACCGGGGAGCGGGTCTTCTCATGTGCCGGTGAAGCGGGGCTTGCGCTTCTCGAAGAAGGCCGCCTGCCCCTCCTTGATGTCGTCGCTGTCGAAGGCCTCGGCGATGAGTTCCTCGGCCTGCCGCATGTTAGCCTCGGTGAGCTGCATGCCCCGGGAGAACATGGCCATGATCCTCTTGGCGCCCTTGAGCGCCAGGGGGGCGTTCTGCGCCATCTCGCCGGCCATGGCATAGGTGAAGGCCGCGAGCTCGAGCTCCGGCACGAGCCGGTTCACCAGGCCCATCTCGAGGACCTCGGCCCCCTGGTATGTCTTGCCCGTGAAGAAGAGCTCGCGGGTGCGGGCCATGCCCAGCACCTCGATGAACTGCCTGAGACCCTCGGGGTGGTACACGAGCCCCAGCTTGACCGGCGGCATGCCGACCCGCACGTCCTGGACGGCTATGCGCATGTCGCAGCACATGCACAGGTTCAGCCCTGCGCCGAAGGCGTACCCGTTCATCATGGCGATGACGGGGTACGGGTAGGCGGCCACCGTGTTCAGGGCGAACTCCAGGGGGTTGCCGTTCTTCATGATGTCCGCCAGCTCGGGGGTCATCTCGGTGGGCAGCGAGGCCAAGTCGTAGCCCGAGGAAAAGGCACTGCCGCTTCCCCCGGTAATGACCACGCAGCGGACCTCGTCGGACTGCGCCCATGCGGACAGGGTTTCGTGGATCTTCAGCAGGAGCTCGGGCGACAGGGCGTTCCTGCGCCCGGGCCGGTTGAGGGTGAGGGTGCCGACACAGGATCTCACGTCGGTCAGCAGGACAGGCTGTTCGCTCATGGGGTCGCTCTTCCTTTCTTCCCTGCGGTCACGCTGGCGACGCGATCGCTCAGGGCTGCCAGCTCAGCATCTCGTCTATGCGCCGGTCCTTCTCGTACCACAGCCTGTTGATCCAGTGCTGGAAGTGCCTCCGGTACGCCCTGTCCGCGTGGTAGTCGCCGATGAGATCCCTGGTCACGGGGATCTGCTCTACATGGACGCGGATCTCTTCGACCTTGCCGCAGAGATAGTCCCAGAAGCTCCTGGCGCCCTTGGGATAGACGATGGTCACGTTGAGGATGTTCTGGACCTTCTCACCCATGGCCGCGAGGACCAGCGCGGTGCCGCCGGCCTTGGGGCGGAGGAGGTGCCTGAAGGGGGAGTGCTGGTGCCGGTGCTTCTCCCAGCGGAAGCGGGTGCCCTCCACGAAATTGAAGACCGAGACCGGCATTGCCTTGAACTTCTCGCACGCCTTCCTCGTTATCTCGAGGTCCTCCCCCCTGAGCTCCGGTCTGGCCCTGAGTTCTTCGGGCGAGCGGCGCTTCATGATGGGAAAGTCCACGGCCCAGAACGCCTGCCCGATGATGGGCAGCCACAGGAGTTCCCTTTTCACGAAGAACTTGAAGTCCGGCGCCTTGCGATAGAAGACCTTCACGAGCACCATGATGTCGATCCAGGTCTGGTGGTTGACCATGAGCAGGCACGAGCGGGTCGCATCGAGCGATTCCATGCCGCGGACGACCCACTTCGTCTTCCGGGAGAGCTCCTGGGGCAGGTTGAGAAAATAGATCCACACGTCGGCGATGCGGTGGAGCAGCCAGGAGCAGGTCAGCCGCCACGAGTCCACGGGGACGATCCACTTCAGGAACGCCACCGCGTAGAAGGGCACGGTCACCATGAAGGTGTCCGCGGTGAAGAGCAGCAGCGAGAGTATACCCCTGAGCTGCGATCTCAGGAACCTGGTCATGGCCTCACGTTTCCCCCGGGATGGATGGCTTCACAGAGCGTCACGATATGAATGAGAATAACCCGTTCCCTTTCACAATTCAAGCCCCGGCGGAACCGCGCTCACGGCGTGGTCTTCGTGCCCTCCCAGATCTCGTCCATCTCATCGAGGGTCATCTCCTCGAGCGTGACGCCGCGCCGCGCCGCCTCCTCCTCGATGGCGCCGAACCTCGAGCGGAATTTGCGGTTGGCCGCCCTCAGCGCCGATTCCGGGTCCACGCCGCACAGGCGGGCCAGGTTCACCGCGGTGAAGAGCAGATCCCCGATCTCCCCGGCGATCGCCCCCTGCTCTCCGCTTTCGAGCGCCTCGGCGAGTTCCCCGGTCTCTTCCCTGATCTTGTCGAGCACGCCGCGGGGGTCCTGCCAGTCGAACCCCACCCGGGAGACCGCAGCCTGCATCTTGCGCGCGGCCATGAGCGACGGCAGGTTCTCGGGCACACCGTCCAGGATGGACTTCCGGCGCTCCTTGCCCCGCTCGCGCCCCTTGATCCTTTCCCAGTTCCGGACGACCTCTCCGGCGGTCTCGACCCGGGCGTCCCCGAACACGTGGGGATGCCTAGAGACGAGCTTGTCCGCCAGGCCGTTGATGACGTCGGCCAGGGTGAACTCACCGAGGTCGCGGGCGATGATGCTGTGAAAGACGACCTGGAGCAGCACGTCGCCCAGCTCTTCGCGCATGTGCTCCGCGTCGCCGGTCTCGATGGCGTCGAAAAGCTCGTAGGCCTCCTCGATGCTGCACCGGGCTATGGTCCTGTGGTCCTGCTGTGCGTCCCAGGGGCAGCCGCCGGGCGCCCTGAGCCTCTCGAAGATCCCCACGAGCCTGTCGAACTCTTCCATGGTCTGCCCCCTGATGCGTGTGGTCGTTCGCCATCATGGCACATGATCGCGGCGAGGTACAGCCGGAGATGGAACACCCGCGGGATCGGCCGGGGATGGAGGAGCCGGGTGGCCCGGTGATCTTTCAGTGCCCTGCGGCCACGGCTTTGTCCGCCCGGGAACGGACGGGAATCCGCCGCTGCTGTCTCTTGGCGGCGAGCCTGATGATGTTGGAGAAGCTGATGAGCACGATGCCCAGGATGAGCAGGGGCATGGTGGTTGCCCGCGGCCCCGGAGCCCCGTGCACCGGTTCGGTGTCATGGCCGGTAAAGGAGACCATCCCCGCGAGCATGGGCGGCACGATGGGGGACACCTCGCCGGAGGTCAGGTCGGGCCCGCACGAGAAGTGAGGCGGGCACGCACTGTCCTGTGAAAGGGTCAGGGGCACGGAGGTCTCCATGATGCACCGTTCGAGGAAGGTCGCCGAGGCATGCCGTCCCGGCACCGCGGAAAGCGGGCTCGCGAAGGCTGCCTTCTCACCGACAAGGAAGACCAGTGCTGCAAGAATCACCAGGCTCCCCACTCTATGTCTGTTCACTGCCGTCTGCCCCGTCACGAGTGCATCGCCCCGGGTGGTCCCTGCGTGCATTCGATGGACTGTCATGGTTTCCCGATCACGGTAATGCTCTCTGAACGATGCCCAAAAGGAAGGAAACCTCACCAAGCGAGGATATCCTTTGCAAAAGTCGGGCCTTAGATTGCCGAGCCTGCAGGGATGCCCCTCGGTGCCTGGTTGTCAAAGGATTCCGATGTGTTAAGGCCGGAAAGGGGCAATCGTGCAGGTCATGCACGACAGGCGCAGAAGGGTAATTCCTTTCCCATTTATGAAATTGTTTTCCCACTATCAGCTGATGCCCGATACGGGCACACCGTTACGGCTCGAACTTCGTGTCAGGGCATTCGGATATGGATGGAGGGATGGGGTGGATGGCGGGAGTTTCCTCGATGACGCGCATGACCTTCCACTTCCCCTGGAGAAAGCGCAGGTAGAACACGAACCCGAGCAGGATCACGTACGTGGTGGCCACGACCCATGCCGCCATGATGCCGAGGCCCATCACCATGACAAGGTACCAGGTCGGGATCACGAGCACGCATCCCGACATAAGGACGATGATGTACATGACGAACCGCGTGTCGCCCGCACCCTTGATGGCCGAGGCAAAGATGATGTTCATGGTGTCGAAGATGGAGTACAGCGCCACGAACCTGAGCAGCACCTCGGTGAGCCGCCGTATCTCGGGGAAGAGCGCCTCCCCCGACCCCGCTGCATAGGGGGCCGTGAAGATCCCCGGCACCGCCACGTAGAGAAAAGCGACGGTGCTCATGTAGAGCATGGTCATGAGGAAGCCCGAGTAGGTGCTTCGGGACGCGAGGTCCGGCCTTCCCCTGCCGATGTACCGGCCCACGAGCACGCTCACCGCGATCCCGAACCCGATCATGGGCATGAAGGCCAGCGTGTTGATGTTGAACGCGATGTTCGTCGCGGCGAGGCTCACCGTGCCGAGGCGCCCCACGATGAGGACGAAGGCGGCAAACCCCGCCATGTCGAGCATGAACTGCATCCCGGAAGGCACGCCGTACTTCACGAGTCTCGAGAAGAGTGCCCCGTCGGGCCTCCACCCGGACAGGGTGGAGTAAAAGCCGCTGTATGCCGGACTCGCCATCATGAAGCCGTAGACGGAAAACGAGAGGACCCCGGACAGGACCGTGGCCAGGGCCGCGCCCTGCATGCCCATTTCCGGGAATCCCCACCTGCCGAAGATCATGACGTAGTCGAGGACGAGATTGAGCGCCGTGGCAAGGACATTCACCCACATGACGGGCCAGGGTCTCCCGAGGCCGGTGAAGAGCCCCGAGAGTGCCGACGATGCGATGACCGGGAACCCCCCCAGGCAGAGGACCTGGAAGTAGACTATCTCGTTGCGCCGCACCGCCTCGTCATGCCCCACCAGGTCGAAGACGGGCGCTGCCAGGGGGATCAGGCAGAGGACGAGAACCCCTCCCAGCATCGAGAAGTATATGCCCTGCCACAGTACCGGCCCGATCCTGTGCCTCATGCCGGCGCCGTGGTACTGCGCCACGAACGTGCTCACGTAGCTCGCCGTGCCGATGAAGAAGCTCATGAGGGTGAAGTTGAGGATGCCGGCGGGCATGGCCGCCGCGATAGCCTCCGGGGAGTACCAGGTGAGGAACATGCGGTCCACGAAATGCTGAACCGCCCAGGACCCGGTGCTCAGGATCAGGGGGAAGGCGAGGACAAGCACCTCCCGCCATCCGCCCTCACCGTGCCATGCCTTTTTCAGTGGAGAGTCCATGTTTGACGCCCTTGCCGGTCCAGCCGACGAACAGAGCGTACATAGCACGGGGACCGGCACGAGGCAAACAGCTTAAATCCATGCTTGATTCGGCGGTCTCCTTTCACTATGAATGGTGTGGAACACTATTCAGGACACAGCGACAGGCTGTGCACGAAGGAGCGAGACCATGGCCCCGAGCTTTGACCAGGTGGAAAAGGCCCTCGAGAAGACACGGAGCGTGCTGCGCAGCGATGGGGGAGACGTGGAACTCGTCGATGTCTCCCCGGACGGCATCATCCAGGTGCGGCTCAAGGGTGCCTGCCATGGATGCCCCATGGCGACCATGACACTCAAGTCACTCATCGAACGGGTCCTCAAGAAGGAAGTGCCCGGCGTGAAGGAAGTCAAGGCAGTGGCCTGATGGCCCTGTCCGCCCTGTGCCGGTGAAGACGTGACGGACCCTGCCCCCTTTCCCCGGGTAGACGGCATCCACGCCCTCACGGTCCCCCTGCCGGGGTTCCCCGACCTCATCTGTTCCAACATGTTCGTCCTGGGCGACGGCCCGGTGACCCTCATCGACTCGGCGCCCAAGTTCCCCGGCTCCCTTTTCACCATGGAGGGACAGCTCGAAAAGATCGGGTTCACGTGGGCGCACGTCGAGCGGATCGTACTGACCCACGGCCACATCGACCACTTCGGCCTGGTGGGCTCCATCAGGGATGCCGCGTCGCACCACGTCCCCTGCCACATCCACGAGGACGATCTCTGGCGGCTCTCGTCGAGCTTTCTCAGGAGCGGGATGTGGAGCGACGATGTCGATGAATTCTCCGCACGGGCAGGCATGCCGGCAGGGGTCGTGGAGCGCATGAGGCGCCGCTCGCACTTCTTCAAGAACCTGTGCGACCCGGTGGACGACGCGCTGCCCATGAGGGATGGCGACAGATTCTCCGGCCCGGGGTTCGAGCTCGAGGTCATCCACACGCCGGGCCATTCGCCCGGGTGCTGCTGCCTGTACGAGCGGCGCAGCCGGGTCCTTTTCAGCGGCGACCACCTGCTCAAGCACATCACCCCCAACCCGTTCCACGAGACGAACCGCTCCCGTCTGCGCGACCCCGCGTACAAGAGCCTCAAGTCGTACATGGCATCCCTCGACAAGCTGGAGCCGCTGGACATACGCTACGCCTTCCCTGCCCACGGGGAGTTCATCGAGGACGTGGCCGGCCTCCTGGAGGGTTACCGCGACCACCACCGCGCGCGTACGGAGACGATCCTCTCTGCGCTCGGCCACGGCGCCCATTCCGTGTACGACCTGGCAGGGGCGGTCTTTCCCTCTGCAGAGGAATCCGAGGCGTTCCTCGCGGTTTCGGAGATCATCGTGCACCTGGAGATCCTCGTCGAGGAAGACCGAGCCCGCCTGGCAGATCAAGGCCCGCCGGCCCTCTACGAAGCCGTGTGACGCCAGGCGCAGGGGTGCCCAAGGGTGGTCGGTGACATGCTGAGAACAGGAAAAGGGGTACCTCTCCTTTCTGGCCGAATCCGGCCCGGAAAAAAGAAATACCCCCTTCGAGAACGACGGGCGTGTGCTACTTGCCCTTGTTGACGGCTTCCTTCAATGCCTTGCCTGCCTTGAAGCGGGGAACCTTGCTGGCCTTGATCTTGATCTTCTTACCGGTGCGCGGGTTGATGCCGTCACGGGCGGCTCTCTTGGCCACCTCGAAGGTCCCGAAGCCGACCAGGGTGACCTTGTCGCCCTTCTTCAGCGCTGCCTTGATGGCGCCGAGGATGGCATCCACCACGTCTGCCGATGCCACTTTGGATTTGCCCGTCTTCTTAGCAATTGCATTAACCAGATCCGACTTTGTCATACTGTATCCCCCTCTAAAACGTTTATTTTCTTGTTCCCGCGGTCTTTACAGACCAGGGAACAAGTTGTAACCACATTCCTCGGAAACCGGTTTCTGAAACATTAATCACTATCTCTAGTTAGAATATACCATGCCCGTGAATCATTTGTAAATGCCTCTTTGATAGTCATATGCATCATGGAGCCGCTCATGAACGATGCAGTTCCGTGTTGTCGATCAGTCGCGTCGGCCCGAACCTGACGGCCAGGGCCATGACGGCGCGGTCGTCGATGGTGTCGATGGTCCGGAGGGTTTCCGGGTGAACGATCTCCACGTAGTCCATGAGAGCCCCGGGGGTGGCCTCGATCATGTCGACGGCGACCTTCCTGATTTCCGAAGCGCGGCGTTCGCCCCTCATGACGAGGCCCCGTGCGGTGTCGAGCGCCCTGCTCAGGACGAGTGCGTTCGTGCGCTGCTCGCCGCTGAGGTACTTGTTCCGCGAACTCATGGCCAGGCCGTCGTCCTCCCTCACCGTCGGGTGGGCCACGACGCGCACGTTCATGTCGAGGTCCTTGACCATGCGCCGGATGACGGCGAGCTGCTGGTAGTCCTTCTGGCCGAAGACGGAGACGTCGGGCTCGCAGATGTTGAAGAGCTTGGCCACCACCGTGGCGACGCCCCGGAAGTGGGTGGGCCGCGAGACCCCGCACAGGGCCTGCGTTATTTCCTCGACGTTCACGTAGGTGGCGTACCCCTCGGGGTACATCTCCTCGGGGCCAGGGAAGAAGATGCACTCGACACCGACCTCCTCGGAGAGCATCCGGTCCCGCTCGAAGTCGCGGGGGTAGCGCGAAAGGTCCTCGGACGGTCCGAACTGAGTCGGGTTCACGAAGATGCTTATCATGAGATGGTCTGCGAGCCCCTTCCCCATGCGCATCAGGTCGAGGTGCCCCTTGTGCAGGTACCCCATGGTGGGCACGAGGCAGATGGTTTCACCACGCGCCCTGACGGCCCTGACATGGGCCTTCATCTCCTGCACCGTGGTGATCACGACCATGGCGGAGTCGGCCCTCCTAGCTCTTGAAGCAGTGTTCTTCGGCCGGGAACGTGCCCTTCCTGACCTCGTCGGCATACGTGTCCACCGCGGTCTTGATGGCCTCGTGGAGGTCCGCGAAGCGCTTGACGAACTTGGGCTTGAAGTCCTTGTTCATCCCGAGGAGGTCCTGGATCACTAGCACCTGTCCGTCGCAGCGCGGCCCTGCCCCGATCCCGATGGTCGGGATGGTCAGGGCGTCGGTCACCTCCCTGGCCACGTCGTCGGGCACGCATTCGAGGACTATGGAGAAGAAGCCCGCGTCCTGGAGCATGAGGGCGTTCTCCTTGAGAAGCCGGGCCGCCTCCACGCTCCTGCCCTGTACCTTGAAGCCGCCGAAGGCATGGACCGACTGGGGGGTGAGCCCCAGGTGTCCCATGACCGGGATGTCCGCCCTGACTATGGCGCGCGCCTGCTCGATGACGCGCTGGCCGCCCTCGAGCTTGACTGCCTGGGCGCCACCCTCCTGCAGCAGCCTGCCCGCGTTGCGCACCGCGTTGGCGACGCTTGCCTGGTACGACAGGAAGGGCATGTCCGCCACCACCATGGCCGCGGGTTTCGTCCGCGTCACGCACTGGGTGTGGTAGACCATCATGTCCATGGTGACGCCGAGCGTGTTGTCGAGGCCCGCCATGACATTTCCGGCCGAGTCGCCCACCAGGATGATGTCCACGTCGCACTCGTCCACGATGCGTGTCATGGTGGCGTCGTAGGAGGTGATCATGACGATGGGCTCATTGCCCTTCTTGCCGAGGATATCCAGGATGGAGACCTGCTTCTTCATAGCTCTTCTCCCTTGAAAACGAGGTTACACGTGATGCTACAAAGGAGCAAGGTTTTTTTCGCGCACCAGGGGGATATGTGCGCCTCCCCGCGGTGCATGCGCCCGCGCCCTGCCGCAAACTCAGCCTGCCGGCCGGCCGGGACCCGCTTCCTCCGGCGTCTTCCTGAGGTGCACCGGGATCTGCTCACCTTTGCGGAGCTTCATGTTGAGGACCTCCACGAACAGCGAGAAGGACATGGCGAAGTAGATGTAACCCCTGGGTATGTGCATGGCCAGACCATCCCCGACGAGCGCTATCCCGATGAGCAGGAGGAAGCTCAGGGCAAGCATCTTGATGGTGGGGTGCCGCTCGACGAAGCGGATGATCGCACCGGAGAGGACCATCATGAAGACGACGGCCACGACGATGGCGACCACCATGACGCCGATCTGCCTGGCCAGACCGATGGCCGTGATCACGGAGTCCAGGGAGAACACGATGTCCAGGATGGATATCTGGACCACCACCCCGAGGTATGATCCCACGGGGCTGGCCGTGCGCCTTTCCTGAGCCCCCTCGAGGTTGTCGTGGATCTCGAAGGTGCTCTTTGCCAGAAGGAACAGCCCCCCGGCGATGAGAATGAGGTCCCTGCCCGAAAATGCGTGTCCGATGAGCGTGAACAGCGGCCTGGTGAGGCGCAGCATGGCCGTGAGAAAGAGCAGCAGGAGGATGCGGGTGAACATGGCCAGCCCGAGCCCGAATATCCGGGCGCTCTTCTGCTGGTGGACGGGAAGCCGTGCCACCATGATGGAAAGGAACACGATGTTGTCGATGCCGAGCACGATCTCGATCGCGGTGAGGGTGACGAGGGCCATCCATGTCTCGGGCTGGAACATCCACTCCATGACGTCGTCTCCTCAGATCTTCTCCAGCCAGCTCAGCGTCTTTCCCAGGATGGTGGCATAGACCTGCTCATCCGTCACACCCGAACTCGCCGGCATCTTGAAGGAGTGATCGGCCCCCTCGATGACCTCCACGGCACTCGGTGCGTCGATGCGCCCGAGCACGTCCCTCAGTATGGCGACGTCGCAGAAGGGATCGTGGGAGCCCTCGAAGAACAGCATGGGCACGGTGACGCGGTGAAGGTGCGCATCCCGGAGGATGTCCTTCTTCCCCGGCGGGTGGAGGGGATAGCCGTACATGATGAGCCCCTGGACATCGATGAGCCCGGCCGCCACTGCCTGGGAGGCTGTCCTGCCGCCCAGCGACTTGCCTGCGGCGACTATCTTGCCCGGCTGGTAGCCCGGGTGGTTTTTGAAGTGCTGGTAGACGCTCATCCACGTGGCCATGAGGACGTCGTCGCTGTCCGGGTTCCTCCTCCCCCTGTCCCGGTAGGGGAAATTGAACCGCACGCAGAGGTACCCGGCCTGGTCCAGGAGGTGGGCCATGTGCGTGAGAAGCGGGTTGAACATGTCGTTGCCAGCACCGTGGGCGAGAATGACCGCGGGCCTCACCGATCCGTCATAGTCCTCGGGAAGACTGACCAGGGTCGATATCTTCTCCCCGTGCTCTCCTGGTACGAATACATATTCGTCGGCCGCCACCTCTACCCTCCTCGTCACGCAGAGGGCATCCCCTGCGGTCATCGTGCATCCCGGTGATCGGCACCGGGTGACTCCTATCTCCTTCAATCACACAATGATGTCCCATGTCAAAAGATGAGATGCGCTCACCATCACCTCGCGCCTTGAGAGGTCGTGACGTTTCGTGTAATAGTGGAGACCACACACGTAAAAACCGTGCACGTAAAGGGTGAGGCGGAACGATGCAGATGCTCATGGCCGGCGACATCGGGGGAACCAAGACGACCCTGGCGCTGTTCTCGCCCGAGAAGGGCCCCCGTGATCCGCTCAAGCGGTCATCGTACCCATCCCGGTCCTACGCGAGTCTCCAGGACATGCTCGCGGAATTCATCGCGGACGGGAAAGGGACCATCGATGCGGCGGTCTTCGGCGTAGCCGGGCCGGTACTCGGCGGGTCGGCGCGGATCACGAACCTGCCTTGGACGATAGATGTCGACCCCCTGGCGTCCATGCTCGGCACGGGCGACGTGCGCCTGCTCAACGACCTCGAGGCCGTCGCCCTGGGCATCCCCCTGCTCACCGGGAAGGATCTCCATACGCTCAATGCGGGACGCCCCGAACCTGCGGGCCCGATCGCCGTCATAGCCCCGGGGACCGGTCTCGGGCAGGCGTACCTCACCTGGGACGGGAACCGTTACCGCGCCCACGCCTCCGAGGGGGGCCATGCGGACTTCGCACCGCGCACCTCCCGGCAGGCTGATCTCCTCGCATACCTGCTCGAGCGCTACGACCATGTGAGCTTCGAGCGTGTCTGTTCGGGCAGCGGCATACCCAACATCTATGCCTTCCTCAAGGAGCGGTGCGGTCTCGAGGAGCCGGCCTGGCTCGCGGAGACGCTCAGGGATGCGCCCGATCCCACCGTCGTGATCAGGGAGACCGCCCAGGACCCGGTCCGCACCTGCGACCTCTGCCGCGAGACCATGCGGATGTTCGTGGCCGTCCTCGGCGCGGAGACCGGCAACCTCGCCCTGAAGCTGCTGCCCACCGGGGGCGTCTACGTGGCGGGGGGGCTCCCCCCGAGGATGCTGCCCATGCTCGAGGAGGGTTTGTTCCTCGAGGCATTCCGGACAAAGGGCCGCCTGTGCACCATCGTGGCGCGAATGCCCGTTCATGTCGTGCTCAATACCGACATCGGCCTCATCGGTGCCGCGGGGTACGGCATGGACATGCACCATAACAGGTAAAGACTGGAGGTTCTTTTCATGGCAACGAACACGGAACTCGATGAGCGCTGCATCAACACCATGCGTTTCCTCGCAGCGGACGCCATCCAGAAGGCCAACTCCGGGCACCCGGGGCTCCCTCTGGGCGCGGCGCCCATGGCATACGCACTCTGGACCAGGCATCTCAGGCACAACCCCGCCAATCCCCGGTGGGTCAACAGGGACCGGTTCATCCTGTCCGCCGGTCACGGGTCGGCACTGCTCTACGCACTGCTCAACCTCACGGGCTACGACCTCCCCGTAAGCGAGCTCGAGCGGTTCCGTCAGTGGGGGAGCAAAACCCCGGGTCACCCCGAGAGCCACGTCACCCCGGGGGTCGAGATCACCACGGGGCCCCTGGGTCAGGGTATCTCCAGCGCGGTGGGCATGGCCCTGGCCGAGGCTCACCTGGCCGCCGTCTACAACCGCCCGGGACACAGGATCATGGACCATTTCACCTATGTGCTCGCCGGTGACGGCGACCTTATGGAGGGGGTGACGTACGAGTCCTGCTCCCTGGCAGGGCACCTGGGCCTGGGCAGGCTCATCGTCCTGTATGACAGCAACCGGATCTCGCTGGCCGGATCCACGGACCTGTGCTTCACCGAGGACATCCAGAAGCGCTTCGAGGCCTGCGGGTGGCACACCCAGCGGGTGTACGACGGGAACGACGTCGACATGGTCGATGCGGCCATCACGGCAGCCAGGGAGGAGCAGGCAAGGCCGTCCCTGATCGTCGTCGAGACCACCATCGGGTATGGCTCGCCCGCGAAGCAGGGCACCTACAAGGCCCACGGATCCCCGCTGGGCGAGGAGGAGCTGCGGCTCGCCAAGAAAACCCTCGGGTGGGATGAATCCCGGTCGTTCTACGTCCCTGCCGACGTGCAGGAGCACTTCCTCAGGGCGAGGGACCAGGGCAAGGACCTCGAGTCCGACTGGCAGCAGTCCTTCTTCCGCTACAGCAGGTCATACCCCGAACAGGCCGAGGAGTTCAGGCTCAGGATGGCGGGCGAGCTCCCCAAGGGCTGGGATGCGGGGCTGTCGGACCTCTTCGTGGGCGGGAAGCCCGTCTCGACGAGAAAGGCGTGTGAAGCGGTGCTCCAGCTCGTGTCCGGCACCGTGCCGTCCCTCATGGGCGGCTCGGCCGACCTCAATCCCTCCACCCTCACCTGGATGAAGGACTGCGGGGATTTCCAGAACCCGGCCACCTGCAGCGAGGGCGTCCAGGGTTCGGTAGGCTCGTGCTGGAACCACTCGGGGAGGAACATCCACTTCGGTGTCCGCGAGCACGCCATGGCGGCCGTCGCCACGGGCTTGGCGCTGCACGGCGGGGTGATACCGTACTCGTCCACCTTCCTCACCTTCTCCGACTACATGAGGCCCGCCATGCGCATCGCGTCCCTGAGCAGGGTCCGGTCCCTCTACATCTTCACCCACGACAGCATCGGCGTGGGCGAGGACGGTCCCACCCACCAGCCCGTCGAACACCTCATGGGGCTCAGGGGGGTGCCGAACCTCGCGGTCATACGGCCCGCCGACGCCCACGAGACGGTCCACGCGGTGAGGGCGGCCCTGTCCAGGACCGACGGCCCCACCGCGCTCGTCCTCACCCGCCAGGATGTCCCCCTCCTCGACCAGAAGAAGTGCGCCCCGGCAAAGGGCCTGGAACGGGGCGGCTATGTCCTGTGGGAGTCTTCGAAAGGCAGGCCCGACGTCATCGTCATCGCCACCGGCTCTGAGGTCGGCCTCGCGCTCGAGGCGGCGCGCAAGCTCTCCGCGGAGGACATCAGGGTGCGCGTGGTCTCGCTGCCGTGCTGGGAGATCTTCGACGGGCAGTGCCTCGACTACCGCGAGTCCGTGCTGCCCTCGGACGTCAGGGCCCGCGTCGCCGTGGAGGCGGGCCTGAGGCTGGGATGGGAACACTATGTCGGCCACGAGGGCCGCATCGTCGGTATGGACGGATTCGGCGCCAGTGCCCCCGCCGCCGTGCTCTATGAAAAGTTCGGCATCACCCTCGCGTCGGTGGTGGAGACGGCACGGGACCTTGTGAAGAGGACGAGGCACTAGAAAGGAACATCCATGGGAAAGCTTCATGACCTTGCAGTCAAGGGACAGGCCATATGGTTCGACTTCATCCAGCGCTCGCTCGTGAGCTCGGGGGAAATGCAGCGGCTCATCTCGGAGGGTGTGCGGGGGGTGACCAGCAACCCGACCATCTTCGAGAAGGCCATCGCCGGGAGCACCGACTACGACCTCGCCATCAAGGCGCTCGCCGGCGACGGCAAATCCGTCGACGAGATCTACGAGGCGCTCGTCCTGCACGATATCTCCCTGACCGCTGACCTCTTCCTGCCCGTGTATGTTCAAACCCGCGGTCTCGACGGGTACGTGAGCGTCGAGGTGAACCCCGCGCTCGCCTATGAGGCGGACGGGACCATCAGCGAGGCGAAGCGCCTCTTCTCGCTCCTCGGCAGGAACAACGTCATGATCAAGGTCCCCGCGACTCGAGCCGGCATCCCCGCCATCGAGGCGCTCATCGCCCAGGGCGTCAACGTGAACGTGACCCTGCTCTTCTCTGTCGGCCGATACATCGAGGCCGCGGAGGCCTACCTGGCCGGCCTCGAAAAGCGCCTCGCCTCGGGTGGAGACCTCGGCGCCGTCGCGTCGGTGGCCTCCTTCTTCGTGAGCCGCCTGGACACGGCGGTGGACACGGAGCTCCAGAAGGCAGCCAGCCTCGACCTTCAGGGCAGGGCCGCCATCGCGAATGCCAAGATCGCCTATGAACGGTTCAAGACGGTCTTCTCCGGCGACCGCTGGGAACGCCTCGCCGGCCACGGTGCACGGGTGCAGCGGCTCCTGTGGGCCAGCACCGGGACCAAGAACCCGAACTACCCCGACACGCTCTACGTGGACGGACTCATCGGCCCCCACACCGTGAACACCCTGCCGCCCGCCACGCTGGGCGCCTTCATCGACCACGGCATTGTCGCCCCGGCCCTCGACGCGGGCGTCGACGAGGCGAAGCGTCATCTCGACAGGCTGAAATCGCTGGGCATCGACATCGACGCCATCACCGCGAGGCTCGAGGACGAGGGTGTCCGTGCCTTCGCCGCCTCGTTCGATGCTCTCATGAACAGCATCTCAACCAAGCGGAGCGAGGTGTCGCAGCCATGCCGATGATCGAACTGAGCCTCGGCCCCTACCGGAGTGCGGTGGAAAGAACCCTCACGGGCATCGCCGAGGCCCGTGTCGTTCAACGGATACACGACATGGACCACACGGTATGGAAGGACAGTCCCGCACAGATCACCGACCGGCTCGGCTGGCTCTTCAGCCCCGCGAACATGCGCCAGCGCGTTCACGATCTGTCCGCCTTCGCCGAGGAGGTGCGTTCAGCAGGGTACACCCGTGCCCTGCTCCTTGGCATGGGGGGCTCTTCCCTTGCGCCCGAGGTCCTGAGCACCACCTTCGGGGCACGGGAGGGATTCCTGGGCCTGGGAGTCCTCGACAGCACCGACCCTTCCACCGTCGCATCCCTGGCCGGGGACATCGACCCGTCCAGGACCCTCTTCATCGTGTCCACCAAATCGGGCACCACCGTGGAGACGCTCTCGCTCTTCAAGTACTTCTACGGTCGCACCGCGGCCGTCCTCGGGCGCGAGGAGGCCGGGGAGCACTTCGTCGCCATCACCGATCCCGGCAACCCCCTGAACGAAACGGCTCTGCGATGCGCGTTCAGGAAGGTGTTCGCGGGAGAACCGACCATCGGGGGACGTTTCTCGGCGCTCTCGGTCTTCGGCCTCGTGCCCGGGGCGCTCCTCGGCATCGACGCAGCGCGGCTCCTCGAGCGCGCCATCGCCATGGCCGACTCCTGCAGGCAGCCCGATGTCTCGCTCTTGGGCGCCAACGACGGCGCCAAGCTCGGCGCGGCCCTGGGGGTCCTGAGCCTGGCCGGGAGAAACAAGCTGACCTTCTTCCTTCCGCAGAGGATCTCCGGGTTCGGGGACTGGGCGGAACAGCTCGTCGCCGAGAGTACCGGCAAGGAAGGCAGGGGCATCGTGCCCGTCATCGCCGAGGCCCCGGGCAGCGTGGACGTGTACGGCGCCGATCGCGTGTTCGTCTGTCCGATCCTCAACGGCGAAGAGCCGCCCATGCCCGATCTCAGCCGGTTGGGCGAGGCGGGGCACCCGGTGATCCGCATCTTCCTCGACGACGTCCACGACATCGGGGCGCAGTTCTTTCTCTGGGAGTTCGCCACGGCGGTGGCCGGCCACGTGCTCTCCCTCAATCCCTTCGACCAGCCCGACGTGGAGGCGACCAAGAGTCATACCCGTGCCGCGGTTGACGCCTTTCTCCGCACCGGGCGGCTACAGACCGGCGAGCCGCTGCTTACCGATCAGGGCATCTCCGTCTTCGGCGGCATGGAGGCGCCGACCCTGCGTGACGCACTCATCGCCTTCCTTCTGAAGGCCCGCGAAGACTCCTATGTGAGTTTCCAGGCATACCTGCCGCCGGAACCCCCCGTCAGGAAGGCCCTGGACGGCCTGAGGATCCTGGTGCGCGACAGGTACCGCGTGGCCACCACCCTGGGGTTCGGCCCGCGGTTTCTCCACTCCACCGGGCAGCTCCACAAGGGCGATGCGGGACAGGGGCTCTTCGTCCAGATCACCTGCACCGACCCCCGAGACCTTGCCATCCCGGACGAACCGGGCCACGACCGATCGACCATGAGCTTCGGCGTCCTCAAGGCGGCGCAGGCCATAGGAGACGCACAGGCACTGACGGCATCGGGCAGGCGCATCGTGCGCCTGCACATACACGGCCCGGACATCGCTGCGTCCATCGACACCATCGTCCGGGCGCTGGCATAGGCCCTTATCGGGCCGGGTGCATCGAACACCAGGCACGTGAGTTTCGTCATCGAGAGGTCGTGATATGAGCCTGTTCCTGCTCACCGTTTTCTGCATCTACGGATCCGTGCACGTCTATGCCTTCTGCAAGGCCCAGGCGGCCTTCCCGCTGGGCATCGCCCTGCGCGTCCTGCTGGGCCTCTTCCTGGCGGCCATGACCGTATCGCCGGTGCTCGTGCGGCTCCTCGAGAGACACTCCTTCGACGGGATGGCGAGATCGCTCTCGTGGGTCGGGTATACCTGGATGGGGGCCCTCTTCATCTTCTTCTCGGTCTCGCTCCTGACCGATGCGCTTCGACTCGCGGCGCGGCTCGCATCCGTCGCGCTCCGCGCGGATGCGGCATGGTTCGTGCCCTCGGCCAGGCAGACATTCCTCCTGCCCCTGCTCCTCGCCCTGTGCATCTCTGTCTACGCCTATTTCGAGGCCCTGCACATCCGTACCGAGACGATAACCGTCAGGTCGCCCAAGATCCCCCCGGCCATGGGCAGGATACGCATCGCACAGATCTCGGACGTCCACCTCGGTCTCATCGTGAGGGAAGAGAGGCTGCACAGGATTCTCAGGGTCATACGCCAGGCCGACCCCGACATCCTCGTCTCCACCGGGGACCTCATGGACGGTCAGATCGACAGCGTCTCGGGTCTTGCGGAAATCTTCGGCTCCTTCACGCCCCGGTACGGGAAATTCGCGGTCACGGGGAACCACGAGTTCTATGCGGGGCTCGACCATTCCCTGGAAGTCACCCGCTCGGCGGGGTTCACCGTGCTCAGGAACGAGGCCGCGGGGGCGGCAGGCGTCGTCATAGCCGGCGTCGACGACGCGACGGGCGAACGGTTCGGCACGAGACCTCCTTTATCGGAGCATGATCTGCTTGCCAGGCTTTCCCCCGACACCTTCATCGTCCTCCTCAAGCACATGCCCGTCGTCGGCGACTCCTCGTCCGGGCTCTTCGACCTTCAGCTCTCGGGGCACACGCACAGGGGTCAGATCTTCCCGTTTCGGTTCATGGTGCGGCCTTTCTTCTCGTATGTCTCCGGGAGCCACGCCCTGCCCGCGGGCTCCCTGCTCCACGTGAGCCGCGGCACCGGGACCTGGGGACCTCCCATGCGCTTCCTGGCGCCGCCGGAGGTCACCGTCATAGATCTCGTCCACGGCACCGATAAGTAATTCCTGAGGGAGAAGATCATCACGATTGAACCTTTTCCTGCTTCTGCCTCTCATGTTATTATAATAAGTTATTGTGCGCGGTGATATGAAGAACCGAACATTGCCGATCCTTTTCGACAAGGAAGATCACGACCTGCTGGACATCGTGAACGAGGTCCTGCACCGGGACAAATCACGGGTGTACATCAAGAACCTGCTGAATCCGTACCTTCATCCCCATGGCATCCGTGAAATGGCGGCCTCGAGGGAACTGCGCATAGCCTACGCCGTTGCCCATCTCCTGAATTCCCTCGATGTCGGGGAGGCAAAGGACAGACTGAGCGCCCTGAGGTCGTTGAGAGACGAAGTCCTTTCCAGTGCGGAGACTCCTTTCCGGATGAATACCGCGCGCGTCCTCGTTCAGATCATGAAGATGCTCGTCCGCAGGCAGGGTGATCTGCGAAGCCGTCTTGAACTGGCCCACGACTTCCGGCTCGCGGCTTCGGGCAGACCCCGCGTCATCAGGGAGCAGCTGAGCAGGCACCATCTCCTCGAGATGCCTGAAGAGTGGAACCAGATCGCCACCGACGACCATGTGCACGACGTGAACACCAAGGGGAGAAAATCCCCTTCCCACCTCATCATGGATGCCTGGATCAAGGGGATCCGCAGGCTCAAGATCATCTATTACAACTATGTGAAAGCGGATGTGGCCGAGGAACTCCTTGAGGCCGCCCAGATCATGGGAATCAGGGTCCGGATCGGCATAGAATTCACGCCGAGATTCAGGGACCGGTACGTTCAGATCATATGGGCCCCCCGGGGGCTGCTCGATACGCAGGACTACCTCAACTTTCTGAAGGAGCCACACGTCGCCGCCTTCACCGAGGAAGGGGAAAAGGTATCGGAGTACAAGCAGCGCTATGTCCTCGCGATCCTCGACGAATTCAATTCCAGGCATCGAAACACGATCAAACAGACCTACGGCATTGACCTTGATCCGATCGAGGAGTCTGAATTCTTGGAATTCGTGGGGATCGGACAGATGTCCATCCTGCACCTGGCCGAACTTATCCACACGAGGATGCTGCCCGCAATGCAGGCCCGGACCGAGGAACTGAGATCCATCCATACCCTCTCGGGAGAGAAGGACCGTGACGAGATAGAACGTCTCGTCGACGACATGAACAACCTCGATTCCGAGGCCATCGTGGAGAAGTTCCTGAGACCCTCCTCGAATCCCGGCATACCCGACCCGAACACCCCACGGGATGACCCGGATCTCCCTGGACTTCTCAGGCTCTCACCCAGCGAGCTTGTCGAGCGGTTCGAGCGGCTCCATTCAGGATACAGCATCACCCTGGGCCTCTCGGGGCTCGAGGTTGAAGACGTGCTGGAGATCATCTATGACTGCGGGGGCAAGATCACGCACCTGGAGAACTTCAACCTCAAGGACTACATCACGGGGAAAACCCCGCCCTATGGTGAGATCAACGAACTCCAGCGTGCGTTGAACAGCGGAAACGTCATCTCGCTGAAGCGGATCCTGCAGTCCATAATCCACAAAGTGGACTCCTCTGATCATCCTGACAGGGAATCGCGGAAAGAGAAGCTCACCACTATCCTGCATGATATCGGATCACTCCACGGTCTCTATGACAATTCCATCCTCACGAGCCGGATCGGGAGCGATTCCGCCGGTAGATCGCACCATCTCTACGGCATGGGTCTTGTCATACGGGACACCCTGCCGTCCCGTGTGCAAAAGAACATCCAGACGACGCTCTCGGACTCGCGATTCATCGTGCCCATCCACACCCGTGTGTATCTGAGGGTGGCGTATATACCACGAGAGATCTCGAGCCCGTTCATCAGAGGGCTCAGCCGCTGGGCGAAAAATGTCCCGGGATTGAGATTCATCGGCAAGAGGCGCCAGGAGGAATGGGTAACGATCAAGAACTCGACCGTCATCGGCGGCCAGGGCAACGTCGTGACCCTGGGTGGCATAGACGTGGAACGCACGAACCAGCTCTTCCTCCACCCCCCCGAAGAGCACGAACGTTCGAACCCCGTCTCCTGGAGATACATGAACTCCACCCTGAAGAACTGGATCAAGATCCTGCTCGGGTTCCTCCCGGCCTTCCTGACGTTCTATCTCACCAAGGACTGGTGGCTGCTCGGATACTTCGGGGCATTCATATGGTTCGGGATCACGGGACTGAGGAACATTCTCCAGTCCGTGCTCGGCGGAGGGGGTTTCCGTCGCTCTCCTCTCCTCAAATGGGATGACTACGTGAGCTGGGAACGGCTGACCGACTCCCTCCTGTTCACGGGCTTCTCCGTTCCCCTGCTCGACTATGTCATCAAGACCGTGATCCTCGACAGGATGTTCGGCATTACGGTCGCGACCGGGCCGGTCGTGCTCTACACGGTGATGGCCATTGCAAACGGCATCTATATCTCATCTCATAATGCCTTCAGGGGCTTCCAGAAAGGCGTCATCATCGGGAACTTCTTCCGCACGGTCCTGTCCATACCCCTGGCGATCCTGTTCAACATAGTTCTCGGGGCAATCCTCTTTGCGTTCGGCATACCCGGCGTCAATCTTGTCCTCCAGAAGTGGGCAGCCATCATTTCCAAGGCCGCTTCCGACTGCGTGGCGGGAATCATCGAAGGCCTTGCGGACCGGTACCGGAATATCGACATCCGCCAGCGGGATTACCGGAGCAAACTTGATCAGCTCTTCAACAGCTATGCCCTCATGGAAATCTTCTTCCCTGAGTCGGATATCCTCAAGATGCTCGACTCCCCGGACGAACTCTTCCGGAAGCTCCACAGTGAGGCCACCGATCTGGAGCACATCGTCAGCATCCATGCCCTCGATCTCCTCTATTTCTGGATGTACCAGCCGCGGGCAGAAGGCGCCCTCAGAATGATCATGAAGGAACTCTCCCCCGAAGAGCTCCGGATATTCGTCCAGACTCAGTCCATCCTCTCCAGGGAGCGCGAGATAAGCCAGCTCTTCCTTGACGGGATCGTGGGCAAGAACTTCTCCCGTGCGCTGTCTTTCTATCTGGACAGATCAGGGCAGTATCTCCGGACGATCAGGAACGAAGCCTGACGCCGGGTACTCCTCATTTCTCCTTCTCGACCAGTCCCTTGACGAACCACCGCTGCATGAAGAGCACCACCAGGACCGGCGGCAGCATGACGATCAGTGCCCCGGCGAGGGCCACGTTCCAGTACGGGATGTCGTCCACGGCGGGGATGATCTGCTGAAGACCGATGACCGCGGTCATCATCTTGGGGTTGGTCGTGATGAGGAGCGGCCAGAGATACTGATTCCACCCGTAGACGAACTCGATGACGACCAGGGCGGCTATGTTGGTCTTAGACAGCGGCAGCAGGATCTTCCGGAAGAACGTCATGGCGGAAGCGCCATCCATCTTTGCCGCCTCGCACAGTTCCTCCGGGATGGTCAGGAAGAACTGGCGGAAGAGGAAGGTGCAGGTGGCGGAGGCTACCAGCGGCATGATGAGCCCGGTATAGCTGTCGAGCAGGCTCCATTCCAGGGACACCTCGATGTCATGGCCCGTTATCCAGCGAACGGCACCATCCAAGTGGAGCAGTTCCCAGAGCCCCTGGACAGGGCCCAGGAGGTTCGCGGCCATCTCATAGGTCGGGAGGATTCTCACCTCCACGGGCAGCATGAGGGTGCAGAACACGGACACGAACGCCACGGTGCGGAGACGATAGTCGAAGTACACGATGGAGAAGGCGCCCAGCAGGGAAACAACGATCTTCCCGATGGTGATACCCGTCGCCATGATGAACGAGTTGAGCAGGTTCGTTCCCAGGTTTCCATTGATCCACGCGGCCTTCACGTTCACGAAGAACTGGTCGCCGGGGACGAGCGGCATCGGGATCCTGGTCACGTCTTCCAGGGGAAGTGTCGCGGCGATCACCGCGTAGATGATGGGGAACCCTACGATGAGGATGCCGGCGATCAGCAAGGTGTAGGTGAGGACATCGAGAATCGGCGTCTTCTCCGTCATGGTCCCTACCCCCCGTACTGGACCTTCCGTTCCACGTACTTGAACTGCAGAACGGTCACCGTGATGATGATCGTCATGAGCACCACCGACTGTGCAGAGGAAGACCCGAGGTTCAGACCTATGAACCCGTCCTGATACACCTTGTAGACAAGAATGTTCGTGGCTCCTCCCGGGCCACCCTGGGTCATGGTGTGGATGACGCCGAAGGTGTCGAAGAACGAGTAGATGATGTTCATGACCGTGACGAAGAACAGGGTCGGCGACAGCAGGGGGACCGTGATGGTCCAGAACCTCCTGAACGGGCTTGCCCCGTCAATGGCGGCCGCTTCGATGAGGGACATGGGTATGGCCTGCAGGCCTGCCATGAAGAAGACGAAGTTATAGCTTATCTCCTTCCATGCGCTGGCCATGACAACCATGGAGAGGGCATGGGACCCGTTCAGGACCGGATTCCATGCGAAGCCGAACCACTGCTTGATGGCCAGGGATACGACCCCGTACGAGGGATGGAGCAGGAAGAGCCACAGTATGCCCGAAATGGCCGGCGCCACCGCATAGGGCCAGATGAGGAGCGTCCGCATCACCGCCTTTGCCCTCAGTGCCCTGTTGGCCATGGTCGCGATGAACAGCCCGATCGAGATCGATATGAATGCAACCAGGGCACTGAAGACGCACGTGATCACGATGGACTTCAGGTAGAGCGGATCGGTGAACAGCGTGATGAAATTGTCGAACCAGACGAACTTGCTCCTGCCCCCGAAGGGATCGCTGAGGGTGAACGACCGCATCAGCCCCTGGACTGCCGGCCAGTAGAAGAAGGTGAGTGTGACTGCGAGCTGCGGCAGGATAAGCAGATACGGCAGTGTTCGTGATGTGAAGATGGATCTCTTTATCATGTGCGCCTGATCACAGCCTGTCGCTTGCCCTCCGATCAAGGGCAAGCGACAGGCTTTCCTGTTCGGTGATGGTATCCCTACTTATACGTTTTTTCAAACTCCCGAAGCTGCTGGTTCCCACGGGCGACGGCGCTGTCCATGGCCTCCTTCGCCGTCTTCTTTCCGCTCCATACAAGCTCGAGCTCCTCGTTGATGATGTTGCGGATCTGGATGAAGTATCCGAGCCTCAGTCCCCGCGAGATCTTAGTCGGGTCCCGTCTGGTGAGCTGCTTGATGCCGACTTCCTGATACGGGTATTCTGTGTAATACCCGTCTTTCTTCAGTTGTTCGTAGGCCGCCAGCGTGATGGGGAAGTACCCGGTCTCCTTGTGCCAGTATACCTGCATCTCCGGCTTTGCAAGGTGCTTCAGGAATGCTGCGACTCCTTTGTAATCCTTCTTGCCATGGCCATTGAACACCCACAGGGACGCGCCGCCGATGATGCTGTTCTGCGGGTTCTTCATCCACGCCTCCACGGGAAGCGGGGCCACGTCCCAGGCAAAGTCCTTGGCCGACTTCTGCAGCGTGGAGATCTGGCTCACCGAGTCGATATACACACCCGCGTTCTGGGCAAGGAACTCCGCGGATGGGCCCTGATACTTCTGCCCTCCATAATAGAACCGGTTGTCCTTCATCCAGTCCTTCAGCATGGCGATGTGCTTGACGACTTTGTCATTGTTGAAGAGAAGCTCGCAGTCGAGTCCCTCGTATCCGTTGTTCTTGGATGCAAAGGGAATGTTGTGAATGGCGCTGTAATTTTCCACCTGGGTCCAGGACTGCCAACCGCAGACCAGACCTCCGGTCACTCCCGACTTGACCAGCTTGGTCGTGATTTCTCCCAACTGATCCCACGTGATGGGTTTCCCCTTGTCCAGCATGGGGATGCCGGCCTTCTTGAACAGGTTGACATTGTAGTACATGACCGGTGTCGAGGAATTGAAGGGCATGGACATCAGGTTCCCGTCCGCGTCCATGTAGTAGGAGAGGACCGGCTGGATGTAAGCCTTCCAGTCGATGGTGTACCCCTCGTCCTTCATGAGCTTGTAAACGGGGTACACGGCACCGGAGAGCATCATGGTCTGTGTCCCCACCTCGAAGGACTGGAGGATGTGGGGCTGCTTCTTGGCCCGATAGGCAGCCACCCCTGCGTTGACGGTTTCGTCGTAATCTCCCTTGTAAGTCGCCACCACAACGTACTCAGACTGCGAGTCGTTGAAAGCCTTGACCATGGTATCAATAACCTTTCCCCGTGCTCCCTTCATGGCGTGCCACCAGTTGATGGTGATCGGCTCCGCCATTACCTGTCCGGAGAGAAAAACTATTGCTATGACCGCAGAAATCAGTACGAGTATCTTCCGCATGTTCGTGACCTCCCCCTTGTATGGTTTTTAGGATCGAGCAGTGTGCCCGGTGTGCAGATACCTCTGTATGAAGAAAATGTACCCTGCAGTCCGGATCAAGTCAAGGCCATATAAAGAGAGCTCTAATTATATCAAATTGTTAGAAATGCCGGTGTGGTGATGGCCGTCCGTACGATACCCTTGTGCGTCTTGGGCGTTTCTTGATTTCTACCACACACTTGACGCTTCTGAAGCTTTTATACTAAAAATTTTGTGGTCGGGAATAAACACGACAAGAAATAACACCACCGAATGGGGGGCTCCTCCATCCGGATCGGGAAGGAACCATGGCTGATGTCGTCTTGAGAGATGTCGTGAAGCGCTTCGGCAAGGTCGAGGTGGTTCACGGGGTGAACCTGGACTTCCACGACAACGAGTTCATTGTCCTCGTCGGTCCGTCGGGCTGCGGAAAATCGACCATACTGCGGATGATTGCAGGCCTCGAGAAGATCACCCGGGGGGATATACTCATCAACGGGCAGATCGTGAACGATGTCGCACCGAAGGACCGGGGGATAGCCATGGTCTTCCAGAACTACGCCCTCTACCCCCACATGAACGTCTTCAACAACATGTCGTTCGGGCTGAAGCTGAGCAAGACACCCAAGGACGAGATCATCCGGAGGGTTCACGAGACGGCGGATATCCTGGAACTCGGGGAGCTGCTCCACAGGAGACCCCACGAGCTCTCCGGAGGTCAGCGACAGCGTGTCGCCATGGGCAGAGCCATGGTCAGGAACCCGGCAATCTTTCTCTTCGACGAACCCCTGTCGAACCTGGACGCGAAGCTGCGCACCCAGATGCGCACCGAGATAAAGCTCCTTCACCAACGCGTGCAGGTCACCACCATCTATGTCACCCACGACCAGGTGGAGGCCATGACGCTGGCAGACAGGATCGTCGTGATGAACAACGGCTACGTCGAACAGGTGGGGGGCCCGATCGATCTGTTCGAAAACCCGGCAAACACGTTCGTGGCAGGATTCATCGGCAGCCCGCCCATGAATCTCGTGCCGGCGAGGACCATCAGGCTGGACAAGGGTATCTACCTGGATTTCAACGGGGGTCTCAGGCTGCCGATCCCCGAGAAGGAACCCTCTGCCGTTCGAGAAGGTATGGATGTCATCATGGGTCTCCGGACGGAGGATTTCAGCATCGATAACGGAGCGAACGGCTTCCCTGAGGAATGGAAGGTGATCGGAACCGTGGAGGTGGTCGAACCGCTGGGCGGCGAGACCAACATGCACATGATCATGCAGGGGGTAAGGTTCACGGCCCGCAGCGAGGGGAGGCGCGTCATCACGGTTGGCGAAGAACTCAGGCTGGCCTTGAACCTGAAACATCTCCACATCTTCGACGCGAAGACGACACGGTCGATCTACTGATCTTCCTCTCGCCTGCCCAACGTCTGCTGCCCGTGTCGCGCTAGGATGACGGCGATCTCGGCGAAACCCTCGCCCCCTTCCGAATCCGCTATGAAGGCCGGAAGGTGCTTCATGCGCCCAGCGAACAGGAGGACATTCCTCACCCCTGCCGTATGCGGAAAGTATGAGAACATCGGTTCGTCATTCGGGGAGTCTCCACAGAAAAAAAACCGGTCTCTCACGGAATCGAGATCCATACCCCATCGCTCACGGACAAAGACCCTCGTCGTGGAAAGCTTGTCATGCCCTCCGAACCACCCGTTCACATGGATGGAGGAGACCTTGAACTGCGCCCCGTGCTTCTGGAAGATCCGACAGATCTTCTCGATGTCATCCCACCCGAGAGGCGTGACATCTTCTCTGAAGTCTATGGCGAGATCCGTTTCCCGGTAGGACTGGTCACTGGCGACCGCACAACCGGGGACGGCCGAGAGAATCTCGTCGCGTATTCCGCCGAGCCTGCCTCTGTTCTTTTTCCTGACGTCTTCCGGATCGAGAAACCTCTTCTTGAGTTTTCCCTCGTGCTCGTCCATCCAGAAATAGAATGCTCCGTTCTCCCCCACCACGCCGTCCACCGGCCACATCCGCACGATGTGATCGCACCAGCCTCCCGGCCGTCCCGTTATGGGTACCAGTTTGATGCCGGCGTCTTTGAGTTTCCATAGCGCGTCGAACGAAGCGGCCGGGATCTTCCCCCGTGTGGTGAAGGTATCGTCGATGTCGAAGAAGACACCGATGAGACGCCTGACAACCTCCTGCGGAATGGTTTCTATAGATGGAATCACACCCGGTTCCAATCAGTTCATATGTCCCGGGTTCATACTACCTGCCGGAGGATTTTTCAACATCCATGAACATCTCTGTCTTCTTGACTTTTCACGGCCTAGGGTTAAGAAGATAAAACCATGAATACTCTCAATTCCATCCAAGGAGGACCCGGCATGCACAGACCTGCCTTCTTCTACTGCATCGCTTCCTTCGGTTTGTTCCTGATTCTGGCAGGATGCCCAAACAAGGATGAGTCTGTCCAGGTTCCGACGATGACCCCCGCACAGGAAGAGGCTTCTTCCGAGGCGCCCGGGGTGGCAGCCGGGGAACCCCAGATGAACAGGGCGCTGGCCGTCCACAGGGAGTTCGTCACCGCCTTCTCCGAGACGCTCAAGGACGGAGATACCGAGGAGGCTCTCAGGGAGCGCATGGATCTGGCGGACAGGACGCGGTTGAACGGCATGATGCTCAGGTCAGACCTGAGCGACCCCGATGCGGGCGCGTTCCTGGTCAGGTTCACGGACCTGCTCCAGCGATACATCGACCTCGCCGCCAGGCACCTCGTCACCCTCGATGAGGTCAGCGGGCTCCATGCCCGGGGCAAGGAGATGCAGGCAAGGATCGCGGCCCTGCCGGACAAGGACAAGCCCCAGGCCACCAAGGAATTCAATGCCGTCGTGGACCGGCACAACAGCCTGGTCCAGGGACTGCTGGCTCAGGAACGCAAGGATCTCGAAGCGCTGGGCAACGAACTCCTCGAACTCAGGTGAGGGCCCCCTCCAGGGCCTTGTCCCGGTCAGTCCTGTGTCGCCCACACCGGGTGACGGCGAGCGGCGAGCCTCACGATCCTGCTGCCGGCCTGCCCGTAGGAATATCCGGCGATCTCGGCCGCGCAGGCCAGGCTGGCATCCGCACTGATATCGGCATTGGGGTTCACGTCGAGCACGTAGTACACACCATCGCGCGACCTCACGTCGAGTCGGCCGTAGTCCCTGCAGCCGACGGCCATGTATGCCGACATGCACACCTTCCCGAGGGCCTGCAGCTCTTCACCGCTCAACGGTGCAGGCAGCAGGGTCTGGATGCCCTCGTAGTGGAGCGACCCGGGCACGCACTTCGAGTCGTGCGTGCAGAGCCTGTCGTGGAAGTCGCTGAACAGCGAGAAGTCCATCTCGGCGGGGGGAAGCATCTCGATGCGGCCGTTCCCCCAGAGCGACACGTGGAACTCCCTCCCGTCTATGAAGTCCTCGACCAGGGCGGGCTGATGGTATGCATCGATGATGTAGGACACCCTCTCGAGAAGCTCCTGCTCGGTCATGACCACGGATTCCCGGGTGATGCCCTCGCTGCAGTGTTCGTTCGCGGCCTTGACGATGGCCGGGTACCTGCCCCACAGATTCCTTTCGGGACGGACGTAGAGACGCCACGACGGGGTCGGTATCCCCGACTCCTCCAGGACCTTCTTCACCCTTCGCTTGTCGCAGGCGAGGTCCAGCGCCGTGGACCCCGCACCGGTGAACGTGAAGCCCATGGACTCCAGCTCCCGTGCGACCTGCGGCTCGCTGTGGGGCCTGCCCGGGATACTCTCGCACCAGTTGAACACGATGTATTCGGTCCGGCCGTACGGCTCCATGACCTCCTGCATGTTGTCCCCGAACAGGGGGACCGACGCGGAGGGATGCCCGATGTCTGCTATGGCATGAAGGAGCTGGTTCGTGACGGCAACGACGTCTTCCCGTTCGGAGGCCTCCCAGGAGGGATCCACGTTGTACAGCAGCAGGACCGGTACAGCGCGGGGATCGACGTCCAGGGGCATCCTCATCCCCCTCCCACTGCCTTCTTGCCGACACGGACCAGACGGTAAACAGGAATCCAACTGCGGCATCTTCGGTGCCCTGCCGCACGGAGTCTTGACTTGTCACCCAGACAGATCATTTCTCGTTCGCATAATGGCCGATTTTCCCCTGAAGATCAAGTCAAGAATGGTGGTTCCGGTCGGTTCCCTGAAGAGCCGAGGACAGGGAGAACCGCCCCCGGTCGGCGAAGAGCACGAGCAGCCCGGAAAGGAACAGGGAGCCGTCGCGCAGGACGTACCACCAGGTTATCTTCCCGCTCCCCGGGGAGGTGCTGAAGCATCCGCACGTTATGTCGAGACCGCGGTACATGTTGAACCCCAGCGCCGTCGTGAACGCGAGGAGCAGCACCGAGACGACCAGGGCGCTTCCCGGTACCCACAGGCCGAGCACCAGGCACACCCCGGCAACGACCTCGATCCAGGGCAGGGTGACGGCGGCCAGGTTCACGAGCCACGCGGGCAGGATGTGGTAGTTGTAGACCGCCAGGGCGAATCCGGCCGGGTCGACGATCTTGGTGATGCCGGCAGAGAGGAAGACGGTCCCGAGGACGAGCCGGACCATGGTCACGAGGACTTGGATGCGTCGGTCATGGAAAACAGTCTGGCGGGAATCGGCGCGGTCATTCATGGGGGTATCCCCCCTCCAGCCAGCCTGCCCAGCCCTCGGGAAGCACCACGATGCGGCGTGCACTCAGCTCGCGGAGCCTCCTGGCGAGTGCCGAGGCCAAGGGGCAGTCCACGTCGTGGCAGTAGGCTATGAGCACCCTGCCGTTTCCGAGCAGGGCACGGACCTCCTCCGGTCGCCCGTCGACGTCGTCGGGTCCGATGTTCACCGCGCCGGGCAGATGGCCCCCCCCGTAGGAAGCGGAGTCGCGGGCATCGACAAACAGGGCCTGTCCGCGCGAGTAGAGATCGAAGGCCTCATCGGCATTGACGACCTCCACGTCGCCGGCATTGAGCTCGGTGAGGGCGCGTGCACTCCAGTCTCCCACGAGGGGTATGCCGGACGGCCTGAGGGCATTGACGAGCAGGCCGAACGCCACGGCCGCACACATGATCGCCGCGGCTGAGACGAATGCCCGCTTCAAGGCTGGCTGCACGAAACCCCTTCTCATTCCCTGATAAGAACCTCTATCTCTGCCGGTGTCAAGACCCTGCCCGTCGACCTCACCGTGCCGTCCACCACGAGCGCCGGGGTCATCATGACGCCGTACTTCATGATCTGGTTGACGTCCGTGACCTTCTCGATCTCGCACTCGATGCCGGCCCTCCTCGCCGCCGCCTCGGTGTTGGCGGCGAGCCTGATGCACTTGGCGCATCCCGTTCCCAGTATCTGCAGTTTTTTCATGATGTACTCCTTTCTAGAATACGGCCCCGTAGAGAAATCCGGATATGGTGGCCATGACAATGACCAGCGTTACATACACGACCGTCTTGCCCGTTCCGATGACGGACCGGATCACGAGCATGTTGGGCAGCGACACGGCCGGACCCGCCAGCAGCAGGGCCAGGGCCGGGCCCTTGCCCATGCCCGATCCCATGAGCCCCTGGAGGATGGGCACCTCGGTGAGCGTGGCGAAGTACATGAAGGCCCCTGCCACCGATGCGATGAAGTTGGCGGACAGCGAGTTGCCGCCCACCAGCGAGCTCACCCACACCGAGGGGATGATCCCCTCGTGCCCGGGCCTGCCCAGCAGGAAACCCGCCACCAGGACACCGGCGAAGAGGATGGGCATGATCTGCTTGGCAAACCCCCAGGAGCCCCCGAACCACTCCTGCATCTCGCCCTCCTGGGTGCTCGTGAGGTAGGAAAGGCCGATGACGCCCACCATGAAGCCGACCATGGGTGTATGAGGGAAAGCGAGGGAGAATACTGCTGTAATGGCTGCCACAGCGACCACCTTGAGCACCGGCACCGCGAACCAGGCCACGAGCATGACGCCCAGGCCCGCCGCGCTGAAGGAGGTGATGATCCATTTCGAGGCGTAGACCAGGTGCCAGAATCCGGTTTCATCCTGGGGCCTGCCCCAGTTGGCGAACACGAGCACCGCGATCATGGCGGCGAAGTACAGGACGTTCTGCCACAGGGGCCTCATGCCGTTTTCCCCGCCCAGCATCATCTTCGGCCCGTCCCGTCCTTCCTTCTCCTTGCGGTAGATCACGTGCATGATGAGGCCGATGATGACGCTGAAGGCTATGGCGCCCACGGCCCTGGCTATACCGAGTTCGATACCCAGGATCCGGGCGGTGAGAATGATGGCAAGCACATTGATGGCCGGCCCGGAGTAGAGGAACGCCACCGCCGGCCCGAGCCCGGCGCCCATGCGGTAGATGCCCGCGAAGAGCGGCAGGATGGTGCAGGAACACACGGCCAGGATGGTGCCTGACACCGATGCCACGCCGTAGGCCAGGACCTTTTTTGCGTCGGCTCCCAGGTACTTCATGACCGTGTTCTGGGACAGGAACACACCGATGGCCCCTGCAATGAAGAAGGCGGGGAGCAGGCAGAGGATGACGTGCTCCTGCGCATAGGATCTGGCCAGGTAGAGACCCTCGAGGACGGCATTGTCGAAACGGGGTAGACCTACCGGGAGATAGAAGAGGACAAGGAAGGCCCCTGCCAGACCGGCGAGCCATTTCCATTCGTCATTCCAGTTCATGTGAAGACCTTCTTTCCTGGTGTATGAATCATTGCCGCATGCAGCGAGATGGCTTCATGTGCTCGTCCGCGATGGCGCACACGGCCTCCTCGACGCAGTCGAGCATCGGTATGAGGCACGGCATGGAATTCGAATAATACACATGGAGCCCTTCCTTCCTCGTGCACACGAGGCCCGCGGCCCTGAGCACGGCCAGGTGACGCGACGTGTTGGCCTCCTTCTCGCCCGTGATGACGACCAGCTCTCCTGCCGTCTTCTCGCCATCGGCCAGGGCCTCGAACACCCGGATCCTCACCGGGTGCGCCAGGGCCTTGAGGATATCGGCCTTCCTCCGGGCAGCGTCCATGTCCTGACGCATGATCTTCTCCTTTTCAGCCATGGTGGACAGCTCCAGAATGGTTACTAATTTACTTTTATGTAATATACTTGATCATTCATGTCAAGGGGGCCCAGCGCTCAAATCCCTTTACCGGTCGAACCGCTTCTCCTGTGGATGCATGCTTTCGATATGGATCCCTTCCTGAGGTCCAGAGATATCGTCGACCGGCGCCATCCGACGGTCACGGCGCAGGTCCCCCATCCCGTTCTTCGCACACGGCCTTCCCGCTGCCTGTCCTCCCCCGCGTGGACAAGTGCTGCTTATCAATCCACGCCCGGCTGGGCAGGTGCCTGGGATGATACGTTCTTCATGAAGAGCACCAGTGGTATGAGGACGATCATCATCCAGGTGAGCAGGTAGAACACGTCGGCGAAGGAGAGCATTCCGGCCTGTTTCAGCAGGCCCTCATACATGATGCCCAGCCCCCCGTGCTGCGCCGATGCCGAGTCCAGGCCACGCTGCTGGAGAAGGACGGCGCCCTGCTGTGAACGCAGTGCATACAGGGGATCAAAGGGGGTGAGATGGTCCACGAGGCGCGCCTGGTGGAACTGGGCCCTGCGGCTCACCATGGTCGTGACGATGGCGATTCCGATGCTCCCCCCGATATTGCGGATGAGGTTGTAGACGGCCGTGGCGTTGCCCATGTCCTCCTTCCTGATGCCCGCAATGGTAAGGGTGGTCAGCGGGATGAAGAGCATTCCCATGCCGACGCCCATGTATATCCTCGGCCACAAAACGGTCCCGAAGTCCACCCCCAGGGTGAACCGGGCCATGAGGAGCGTCGAATAGGCAGTGAAGAGTATGCCTATGATGACGAAGGCCTTGGGATTGTACCGGTGGATGACCCTCCCGACAACGGGCATGGTTATGAGGTTCGCCACCCCGCCCGGCGCCAGGACGAGGCCCGCCAGACTCGCGGTGTAGCCCATGAGGGTCTGGAGATAGATGGGGAGCATCACCAGGGTCCCGAAGAGATTCGCCATGAAGAAGAACATGGCGATATTGCCTATGGTGTAGGAATAGTTCCGGAATACGCCCAGGTCGACGACGGGTCGCTCGGCATTGCGTTCCACCACGACGAAGGCTGCAAGAGAGAAGACCGCAACAGCCGCGAGGCCCAGCATGAGTTCCGAACTGAACCAGTCAGACCGCTGGCCCCGATCCAGGAGAAGCTGGAGGCATGCCACCCCGAGCCCCAGGAGCATGAGCCCTGCATAGTCGATCTTCATGCGCATGCCCTTCATGTATGGCGGGTCCACCACGACGAAGACGGCCATGATGACCGAAACGATGCCGATGGGGATGTTGATGAAGAACACCCAGTGCCAGGTTAGCGCCTCCGTGATCCATCCGCCAAGCACAGGGCCTATGATGGGCCCGAAGCTGACCCCGATGCCGAAGATTGCCATTGCCATGCCGTACTGGTGCGGGGGGAACGATTCGAGGAGGATGGCTTGGGACAGCGGCGGCATGGCGCCGCCGGAGAGGCCCTGGAGGATCCTGAACACGATGAGGCTCTCTATGTTCCAGGATATCCCGCACAAGAACGAGCTCAGCGTGAACATTATGATGGAGAAGATGAGATAACGCTTCCGGCCCACGAGGCGGCTGATCCAGCCGGTCATGGGTATGATGACGGCATTCGAGGCGAGGTAGGCCGTGATGGACCACGTGGCCTCGTCGATGCCTGCGGACAGGCTCCCCCGGATATGATCCAGGGACACGTTCACCACCGACGTATCGAGCACCACCATGAGCATGGGGAGCATCACGGTGGATGCCACGACCCACTTGTTCGGCTGGCTCTGCGGGGACGGACCCGACACGCGGATATCCCGGCCCGGTCTATCTCACGGCTATGGTGGGCTGTACCGACATTCCCACCCTCAGGACACGGTCGGGATCGCTTCCCTGATCGAGTACGATCTTCACGGGGATGCGCTGGACGACCTTCACGTAGTTACCCGTTGCATTTTCTGGGGGAAACAGAGAAAAGACGGACCCGGTTCCTGCCATGATACTGTCGACCCTTCCCTCCAGGATCTTCCCCGAAAAGGTGTCCACCTTTATCTCGACCTTCTGCCCGGGTCGCACCCGCTCAAGCTGGGTTTCCTTGTAGTTGGCCAAGATCCAGACATCATCGAGGGAAACGATGGCCATGAGCGGCTGGCCTGCCTGCACCTGGTTGCCCGGCTCCACATTCTTCCTGGTGACATACCCGTCGGATGAGGCGGCAATCTTCGTGTAGCTCCGGGTGAGCGTAGCGGCCGCGAGGACCTGCCTCTTCTGTTCCGCCACATGGGTCTGCGACTGATATGCCGCCTGAGCCTGACGTATCAGCAGGTCCTGTGTTTCCCGGGCTGCCCGGGCCTGTTTCACCTGTTCCCGGGCGTACTGCAGCTGTGCCTGAGCAATGTCATATCCGGTCTGGGCCTTTTCCAGCCGCTCTTGGGCCAGTGCACCGCTCTCATAGAGCCTTCGCGAACGGTCGAGGTCTTGGCGCGACTGCCTGATGTTCGCCTCCTGGAGCACGAGGTTCGCCTTTGCCGATTCGATCCTCGTCATGATCTCTTCGAGCTGCTGCCGGGCCACTTCTATCCTCATGGAAGACTCGCGGAGCTTCGACTCCTCCGTTTCCACTACAGCCCCTGCGTCCAGGACCTTTACGTCAAGATCCGTGCTGTCGATCTCCACGAGGAGATCGCCCCTCTTCACGGATTGGTTGTCTTTCACCAGCACCGCCTTGACGGTACCCGAAACCTTCGGCGCAACGGTATGGATGCTCCCGGTTACATACGCGTCGTCGGTGCCGATGTAGTTACGCGAGTGCCAGACATAGCAGAAGACACCTGCAAGAACGATAGCCGCGAAAACGGCAAGAACGCAATAGACGTAGATCTTGTTCCCGTTTCTGTTCACACCCTGGTCTGCCTGGTCCATGCGGCGAACCCTCCCTGCCGGATTGCGTGATGCCTAATTTCACTGAATATATCCATGTAATACACAAACCTGCCCGTTGGCAAAGAGTCTTTTTTCATCTACCATGTATGACGATCATACATTAATGGAGTTGGAACCGATCTCATGAACAGGTACGCCGTGGGCTGCATCCTCTCATGGATGTTCATCCTCATGTCCGCATTCCCTGCAGGTGCCGCCACCATCGAGATCGCCGCCGGGGTCTGGCACCAGAGCCCGAACGGCAGCGTCGCCTATACGTACAACGTGCTCGATGTCATGGGCGAGCAGGCGCGGGACATCGTGGACGACCTGCTGCCTTTCGACGGCTCCTTTCTCGAAAGGCTCTCCGCGGGCGCACCCGACCTGTATCATCGTGATTTTTCCTCCACCTCAGCCGGGAGGGCGCTCAGCGACCTGTTCACGCGGACCGACAAGCTCGATTTCACGGACGACTGCTCGTTCGAGCCGGCATGGCGGTTCTCGGGCAGGTTCAGGATCCTCGTCAGTCCCTTCATGAACTTCTCGTTTTCTGCCACGCCCCTGGAGTTCGAGGGGACCGGCAACCTCGAGGACGAGTTCTACTTCCTCGACATCCTGTTCGATCCTGCCATGGATTTCCATTCGAGGCTGAAGCTCACCCACTACGACGTGGCGTGGTTTGCCGATCTCTCCCCCATCACCATCGACCATGACATGAGCCTTCACACCGAGATCGGGCTGAATGTGCGCATCGTCGACTTCCATGCGGGCATCTCGCAGCCTGACACCGGGCTGTCGGCATCCACCTCGAGTACGGTGCCTCTTCCCATGCTCTACATGGCAATGCAGCTCGCCGACGGCGACGCCATGGCACTGGAGTTCGAGGCGCGGGGCACACGCTACAGCGACGACTACGTATACGATCTCACGGGCCGTTTCAGATACCACGTTACCGGCCCCCTGCACCTTTCAGCGGGATTCAGGCACCTGTACGTGGACCTGGACATTGTGGACATCGATGCGGAAGGGACCTTCTCGGGCCCGTTCGTGGAGACGGTGCTCATCTTCTGAGGACTGTACCGGGGGCCTCAGGACAGCCTGATCCCCGCTGCCCAATCCCGTGCCGACACGACCAGATTTTTTCTTGTTGTGCCCTTCTTTCCCTGCATGAACGTGTTATTATTGAGAATGAACCATGTTATGGACTGCATCCCTGAAATGAGGAGCTGCCATGTCTCCAGACACGCATCAGAACGGAGCGCACCCGGTACTGGAGAGCATTGGCGTACCCGATGCGATGATCCGATCGTGGCAGGAAACCCTCGACCTCGTGTCCGAGCTTTTCAGGGTCCCTGCCGCACTCATCTCGCGCGTTTACGGGAACGACATGGAGGTCTGCGCCTGCAATGGGAACATGCGGCACCCGTATCGCCCGGGGCTTCGGGAGCGTCTCCACGATGGCCGGTACTGTGAAGAGGTCGCACGGTCCCGCACCCCCCTGCTCGTCGCAGACGCCCGCACCGATCCCCGCTGGCAGGGCAACCCTGACCTGGAAAACGGCATGGTCTCTTACATGGGCATGCCGTTGACCTGGCCGTCAGGCGAGATCTTCGGCGCCATCTGCGTGCTCGACCACAAGGAAAACCGCCACTCGAGGAGGCGTAAACGCCTCCTGCAGCAATTCGCCGGGATGATCATGGCCGACCTCCACATCCTGTACGCATCGATCCAGCTCGAGCGTACCGATAAGGAACTCCGGTTCCTCCACGAGGAGATGAACCGGTTCCTGGGTATCGCCGCCCACGACATGAGGAACGCCCTCAACGTCTTTCTCGGCAGCAGCAGGCACCTCCTGCCCGGGGGGGGTGGGCTCACCCGCAAGCAGCAGACATACCTCGACCTGGCACAGAAATCGGCATCCACGCTCCTCCAGCTCATGGACGAACTCATGGACATCGCCCGGATCGACAGCATGCATGTGCCACTGCATGTGGAGGAGGTGGACCTCTCACCGTTCATCGTCGAGAACATACGGTTCAACCAGAACCAGGCCGATGCTAAGGGTATCCAGATAAACCTCCTGCTCCCGCCCGAGGAGGTCCGCCTGAAGGCTGACCCTGCCAAGCTCGACCAGGTGTTCAACAATCTCCTGTCCAACGCGATGAAGTTCTCGCCGGAGAATTCGATCGTCCAGGTCTCGGTGTCCGCCGGTACCGAGGTGATCCTCGTCTCGGTCCGCGATCAGGGCCCGGGGATCCCCAGGAACGAGCAGACCGGTCTCTTCACCCCCTTCCAGACCACCAGCATCCAGCCGACCTCGGGCGAGACGAGCACGGGCCTGGGGCTCTACATCACCCGCAGGATCATCGAGGAACACGGGGGGCAGATCTGGGTCGAGAGCGAACCCGGGCAGGGCTCGGTGTTCTGCTTCACCCTCAGGAGAAAGACCGGCCCGAAGGTGAACCTCTCGACCGGCAAGAAGCCTTCCGCCTCCACGGTCTGAAGGCATCCCCGCCCGGACATGGCCGTGACCGGTGGCATATGTCTGCCGTGTATGGTAGAATCAGCCGCACCGTGCTGTTGTCCGTTCATGCCCCTGGCCTGCAGGGCGCATTCACATGAGGGGGCTGGACCATGCTGATGAAAGGGAGCGTTTCACCATGGCGAATCTATCCTATGCAGTCAACGAGGGCATCGTCACCCTTGTCATGGACCGGGGAGAGAACAGGTTCAACCCCGATTTCCTCGGAGAATACGGCGCGATCCTCGACCGTATAGAAAGAGAGGACGCATCCGTCCTGGTGGTGACCTCGGCCCATCCCCGCGTCTTCAGCAACGGCATCGACCTCGACTGGGTGCTCCCCGTACTCCGGTCGCGGGACACGAAGAGCTTCTATGCCTACGTCTCCCTGCTGGCTTCCCTGATGCGGCGGTTCACGCTCTTTCCCATGTTCACCGTCGCGGCCATCAATGGGCACGCCTTTGCCGGCGGCGCGGTGCTGAGCTGCTGCTGCGACTTCCGGTTCATGCAGACCGGCCGCGGCTATTTCTGCATCCCCGAGGTCGACCTCGGCGTCCCTTTCCTGCCCAGCATGATCGCCGTGCTGAAAAAGGCCATGCCCCTGTCCACCCTGGAGGAACTCCAGTATACCGGCAGGCGGCTGACCGGCGAAGAATGCCGGGCCATGGGGATCGTCCACACGGCATGTCCTGCGGGCACCCTCATGGAGACGGCCCTCTCCTTCGCCGGCTCGCTCAGGAAACGCCGCGAGGTGATCTCCGAGATGAAGCACGTGATGTACCGGGACGTGATCCGGGCTATGGACGAGGAAGATCCCCCGAAGATCGAGGCCGGCTGGCACACCTGGTTCATGGATATCGAACTGTAGAACGAGTGACCCCTCAGACGAAGTCGCACTGAAGCCCTGCTGCACTCTGCAGGACCCGGATTCCGCCCAATTCATTTTCGTAATCCTTCAGCTTTTTCAAAACCGTCCGACAAGACCAGGAGTACTTTGGTCATGCGAAAAAACCGATGGGGTCATCGCCTACAAAGGAGGGACGGTACATGAAGGATGTCAGGAGGATCTTGGCATGTGTCGGGGCAGCCATTCTCATGTGTCTTATCGTGAGCAGCGCAGCGTATGCGGGCAGGACGATCACCGTGGCGGTCGGCGGCGACATACCGACCATGAAGATGAAGGACAGCAGCGGGGCACTCACCGGCTTTGAGATCGACATGGTCAAGGCCATCGCCAGTGAGGCCGGCTTTCAGGTCAAGTTCGTGGAGGTGCCGTGGAAGAACCTCTACAACGATCTCAACGCGGGCAAGTACGACGCTGTGGTGGCTTCCGTGAGCATCACGTCGGGCAAGAAGAACCGCTTCGGCATTTCCGAGCCCTATTTCAGCACCGGCCAGGTGCTCGTCGTGCCCAAGAGCAAGGCGAACCTGTCCGTGAACGGCAGGAACATCGGCGTGTTCAAGCTCTCCCAGACGGCCGACAAGGTCAGGAGATCAGGTGCCAACCTGACGTACTTTACCGCGCAGGAGACCGAGCAGGCCTTCAGGGACCTTGCCAAGGGGAATGTGGACGGCGTCCTGTGCGACGCCCCGGTGGCCCTGGGCTATGTATCGGGTAAATATTCCGGGAAATTCTGCCTTTCCAGCGATTCGTGCATACTCGATCCGAGCCTTAAGAAAGAAGACTACGGCATCGTGTGCAAGAAGGGAAACTCCGAGGTCCTCGGGATGATCAACAAGGGGCTCGCCGCGGTGAAGTCCAAGGACACGGATGACAAGATCATGGCCAAGTGGTTCAGGGACACCATGGTGGCAACGGCCTCCGGCCAGTCCTCGGGCTCGATGTTCGCATCGGAGATACCCACCGGCGCCCAGAACTCGCCGGTATCCCCCAAGTAATCGGCCCCGCAACTGCGGTATGACGGGCGGACCGTTCCGGTCCGCCCTCTTTTTTCACGCGCGCTGAACACCTCCGTTGTGCACAAGCCTGCCGTTCCTTTACATTTGCCATGTTTTGGGGTAAAATGAACGAAACGCTTCAGGGGCGGTTCATCTTCGTCACCACGTTCAGCGCGGCCGCTCCTGGTGCTCCTCGGGGCAAGGGGGACCGAAGGCCCATGGAGAAGAGGTCTCACGCAGCCATATGCGGCCGGGCGCCGCTGGTCGCATGAAGAACGCGCTCTACAACTTCTTCATCCATGAGGTCACCATGCTCTGCTACCGAAACTGTCTGCAGTATTTCCCCCCGGGATCACGGATACTGGACGTGGGCATAGGCAACGGGGCCATGATCCGTACGTTCCACGAGCTCATCCAGTCGAAGAACCTCTCCATCACGGGCATCGACATCAACAGATGCTACCTGGACCACTGCAGCAACCAGATCAGGAGATGGGGGCTTGACCGGAACATCACCGTTCTCCACGAACCCGTCGAGTCCTTCGAGCCGCCTGAGCGGCCCTGGTACGACTCCATCCTGTTCAGCATGAGCTTCATGCTCCTGGAGAACCCCGGCACGGTTCTGGACAGGATACGCCCCTGGATCAAGCCCGAGGGCAGGGTCCTGTTCTTTCAGACCATGTTCCACCGTCGTTCGCCCGTCATGGAACTTATCAAGCCGAGACTCAGGTACCTCACCACCGTGGACTTCGGCAGGGTCATCTACGAGGATGAGTTCTTCGCGCTCCTGCGGGACAGGGGCATCGAGGTGGACCGGGATCTCCTCCTTTCCCGGAAATGGTTCGCAGGCGAATACCGGCTCATCATAGCGGCCATGGACAAGCGCGTTTCGTCTGTCTTCAGAAACAGACCCGCCGTCAATACGGCAGGCCTCCAGAACGGGCGGCATGCAACGCTCCGCCTCCTGAAGGACGCGCGGAAGGCTCACAAGAAGGCCTCCACGGGTATCCCTCGCAGGTAAGCAGCTGCAGGCCGGGTCCATTATCCTCTTTCCTTCACCCCCTCCCCTGAAGTATGTAGAGTCACCGGCTCGTCCGGCCGGAGAATACAGGGACGGTTTCGTCGGATGCTTCGACACTATTTCAGAAAATACATCATCGCGCCGCTGACGGCGCTCCTGAGACAGGGAATCACCCCGGCACGCCTCGCCCTGAGCATGGCCAGCGGGCTCACCATCGGGATCTTCCCCATCGTGGGCACCACCACCGCCATCTGCACCATGGCTGCCATCGGGCTGCGCATGAACCTCCTGGTCATCCAGCTGGGAAACTGGCTCATCTACCCCCTGCAGCTCATCCTGGTGGTGCCCTTCCTCATCATGGGTGAGCGCATCTTCGGGTCCACATCAACCCTCGATCCCTCCTACGTGGCCGAGCTCCTGCGCACGGACGTCCTCCTGGCCGTGCAGACCGTGTCCAGGGTGATCATGCACGGTGCCTTTGCCTGGGCCCTGTGCGCTCCCCTCATCTTCCTCACCCTCTATGCCGTGCTGCTGCCCCTGTTCAGGATCCTGGGCTCGCGCATCGAGGCAACCCGCGCACCGAAAACGTGACGTCTCATGCATGAAGAATCCCCCATCCTGCTCCACGTGTGCTGTGCACCGTGCTCCACCGCATCGGTGGAGAGGCTCCGGGAGCAGGGCCATGACGTCGTCCTGTTCTTCAGCAACTCCAACATATATCCGGCCGAGGAGTATCGAGGGCGTCTCGCCGAGACGCGCAGGCTTGCCGGGGTCATGCACCTCGACCTCGTGGAGGATGCGTACGACCACGAAGCATGGCTCGCCCATGTCAGGGGCCTGGAGAACGAACCCGAGCGGGGTCAGAGATGCCTGAAGTGCTTCGAATACAACCTCAACCGCGCCGCCCTGGCCATGCAACGCCTCGGCCTGTCGAGCTTCACCACGACCCTGACCGTGAGCCGCCACAAGTCCTCACGGGACGTCTTCGCCATAGGCAGGGGGTTCGGGGGGTTCCTCGAGATCGATTTCAAGAAGAGGGACGGCTATGCACGGAGCACCGAGCTCAGCCGGCAGCTGGAACTGTACCGGCAGGGTTACTGCGGGTGCGAATTTTCCCTGCACCAGGCCTGCACGTCGAGCAGCCGAACCCCTTGACCGTGTAACATCATGAGATGCAGGAGGATTTGCTTTTCCCCCCACGACCCCTATAGAATAGTAGAGGTTCGGATACGACTATGAGGATCTACATCGGTTTCGACGATACCGACTCGATTGACAGCAGCTACGGGACGGGCAAGGTCGCGCGGTGGTTCGAGCAGGAACTTCCCCGCGGGTGTTCCCTGTGGGGCGTTCTCAGGCAGCAGCTCCTCGTGGATGACCGCATTCCCTACACCTCCCACAACAGCTCTGCCTGCGCAGTGGTCGAGGCACCCGACGATTCCGCATTCGACCACCTCATCAGCTCCGCTGCCGCACATCTTGTGAAACACGCCGTCGACGGCAGCGACCCCGGTCTGTGCGTGTGCCTCGGAAACAACGGCAGCCTCGCTGACATCATCGACTTCTCCATGCGCTGTACACGTGAGGTGATGACGCAGGAGGATGCCCTTCGGGCAGCTTCGGGACATCACCTCTCCGCCCATGGCGGGACCGGGGACGGCATCATCGGTTCGGCCGCGGCGGTCGGGCTCACCGCGCTGGGCAGGTGCGGCAGGTTTATCGAATTCGGACGACTCAGAGAGCTGCCGGACCCCGTTGATGTTTCAGCCTTGGAATCACTGGGAATCGTGGTTGTATCCGTGGACCGGCAGGCCCCTCTGCTTTGCTCCGGTGACGTGGTACATACCGGCGGCTGGCTGAGGCCGAGGCTGTGGGCAGGCAATCCCGTCCTCCCGGTACGAAAGAGTGCAGATGGTTCTTGGATATGCGTCGGCGGGAAAAAGCACAAGGAGGCATGAGACATGGCAGGAAAGATCTTTTACCGTGAACGGACAAAGGCTGGTGAGGGAGAGAAAAAACCCCGGTTTCTCCTGGTGGCCGTGGCCGGGCTCGATCTGAAGTTCCATGCAAAGCACGTACGGAAGACCGAGCTCGACATGATTGCCAGGGAATGCGGTGCGGAACTTGTCCTTCTTGAACGTGACCAGAAAGGGAAGTATGGCGAAGGAGAAGTCGAGATCAAGTAGTCGGGTTATGCCCAACTATCATTCATGATACCAGAAAGGACGCATGCATGGCCCTGGTGAGGGAAAAAAACGGGAAACGTCTGCACATCAAGAGCAGGCTCATGGGAGAGAGCCTGGTCAGGAAATCCCTGTACGACGAGCTGGAGACACCCCCCCAGTACCGGCTCTTCCCTGACGTGAACGTGATCAAGATAGGCGGCCAGTCCATCTGCGACCGCGGGGCCAAGGCGCTTCCCCCCATCATCAAGGAGATCGCGGCGGCGAAGAAGAAACACCGGATCCTGCTCACCGCTGGCGGCGGAACGAGGAGCAGGCACATCTACGCCATCGGGCTTGAGCTCGGCATGCCCACGGGCATCATCGCCAGGTTCGCCAGCACCATATCCGAGCAGAACGCCATCCTGATCGCGACCCTGCTCGCCCCCTGGGACGGCGTGCGCATCCACCAGGACGACCTTCTCAAGCTCCCCTCGTACTTCTCCCAGGGGTGCATCCCGGTCACCCACGGCATGCCCCCCTACGACTACTTCGCCATCCCCCCGGCCAGGGGGAGGCTCCCGGTCCACAGGACCGACGCCGGGACCCTGATCATGGCCAACCTCATCGGCGCGAAGAGCTGCATCTATGTCAAGGACGAGGACGGGCTGTACACGGACAACCCCAAGACCAACCCGGAGGCCTCCTTTATCCCCGAGATCGGGGTGAAGGAGCTCCTGAAGAGGGATCTCGAAGACCTCATCGTGGAGCGCTCCTGCCTGGAAATCCTCTCAAACTGCGAGTCCGTGGACAGGATCCAGATCGTCAACGGCCTGAAGAAGGGCACGATCACTAGGGCGTTGAACGGGAAGAAGGTGGGCACCCTCATCTACAGGGATTGAGTCGCCTGGAGGATCCTCACTCCCACTTGATTGACGAGGCCTTGAAGACCGCCCACACCTTCTCGCCCGGGAGTAGGTTCATCTCCCTGGCCGTGTGCCTCGTGACCCGGGCAAGGACCCTGAACCCCCCTGTGTCCAGTGAAACGTTCACGATGCCGGTGTCACCGTTCATCTCAAGGGACATGACGACGGCCTGAATCGTGTTGTGGGCTGACATCATGGTGGGTCTGTCCAGCGAGATGACGATGTCCGAGGGGTCGATCATGCCGTGCATGTCTGGAAGCGGCGCGCACGTCGCGATGACGGGCTGCCCGTCGGGAAGGGTGGTCCTGCAGAGGCCTTCGCCGATGTCGACCCACGGCCCGATCATGACATTCCGCACGGCTGTTCCCAGGACACGTCCCCTGTATACCCGCCTGATATCGGTGGTAATGCTGTTGAGCCAGAAGTGGTCGTGGCTCGCGATGATCAGGGTGGTGCCGTCCTTGCTGCGGCTCTCGATGACTGCATCCTTGATGAGCAGGGCGCTCTTCTCGTCCACGCTGGCAGTCGGCTCGTCGAGTATGAGGACCCTGGGCTTGAGGATCAGGCGTGCCGCCAGGGCGACCCGCTGGGCCTCTCCGCCCGACAGCTCGTACCACGAGCGCCGGGAAAAATCCTGAAAGTCCAGCCCCACGGTGCCTAGAGCCTCCTCCACCTTTTGTTTGAGCCTCTTTCTCTCTCCCCTGACCTTGAGCCCGTAGGCCACGTTTTCGAATACGCTGCGCTTGAGCAGATACGGCTCCTGGAGGAGCATGCTCACCGAGCGGGTCAACGGGGCGTCCTCGACGCGGGTCCTTTCTCCATCGAAGAGGATTTCACCACCCTGGGGTCTTTCTATGAAGGCGAGGATCCTCAGCAGGGTGGTCTTGCCCCCGCCGTTGGGGCCGATGAGGCCCACCGCCGATCCTGGTTCGATGGAAAAATCCGGGATGTTCAGCTCGAAGCGCTCCCCGTAGCGGAACACGAGACCTTTGACCTGATAGAGATGCGGCTTCGGGCTCATGACCTCTTCCTCAGGACCGCGAGGCTGCCGTTGACGAGGAACGCCAGCAGGAGCAGGACAAGGCCGAGGGCTATGGCCATGCCGAACTCTCCCTTGCCGGTCTCCAGGGCGATGGCCGTGGTAATGGTGCGGGTGTGCCACTTGATGTTGCCGCCTATGATCATGGACGCGCCCACCTCGGAGATGGCACGGCCGTACGCGGTGATGGCAGCGATGAGCACTGCGTAGCGTGCCTCCATGAGACTGGTGAGGGCGATCTGTGCCCCCCGGGCACCCAGTGCGTGCAGGGTGGGTTTCAGTCTCCGGTCAAGGCCCTCCACGGCAGTGGCGGTGAGCGATATGACGATGGGGACCACGAGCAGGGTCTGGGCGATGGCGATGCCGGGCTGGGTGTACAGGAGCTCGAATTCTCCCAAGGGACCCCTGCGTGATATGAATGTGTAGACGATGAGCCCGACCACGACGGTGGGCAGGGCGAGCATGGTATCGACCACTGCCCGCACCTGCCTTTTGGTCGGGAAGGTGAAGTACCCGAGGGCAAACCCGACAGGTATCCCGATTGCGAGGCTGGCGGCTATGGACATGGCGCTCACCCTGATGGTGGTGAACACAGCCGAATAGGTCTCCTCGTCAAAGGAGGCCAGCAGGTCAATGGCCCGTATGAATCCCTCGCTGATGTACCCCACGTCGCTTCTTGCCGCTATTTTGCATTAGGTGTGAAGAGCTGTTTGCCCATCATCTTGAAATCGCCGATGAGCTTCTGGGTCTTCGGGGATGCCATCCACTTCGAGAAGGCTGTTGCCAGGTCATATTTTGCCTTTTCGCACTTCTTCGGGTTCACGGCAATGACACTGTACTGGTTGAACAGGGCCTCATCGCCTTCTACCAGTATCACGAGCGGCGGATTGCCCTTGAAGTTGTTCTCGTATTTGATGTAGGTACCCCGGTCGGTCAGGGTGTACCCTATCCGCTCGGCTGCTATGGTGATGGTGGGAAGCATGCCCTGGCCTGTCTGTACGTACCACTGTTCCTTGTCGGGCTCGGTCACGCTGGCGGCTTTCCACAACGAGAGCTCCATCATGTGGGTGCCGGACTTGTCGCCTCGGCTCGAGAATATGGCTTTCTTTGCGGCGATTGCCTGGAATGCGTCCCGTACATTCTTTCCTTTTATTCCTGCAGGGTCTTCCGGGGGTCCTATGACAATGAAGTCGTTGTACATGATCTGCGTCCTGTCAATACCGCTCCCGTCATCAATGAACGCCTTTTCAGAATCCGGGTCATGCACCAAGAGCACGTCCACGTCGCAGTTTCTGCCCAGGGCGAGCGCCTTGCCGGTTCCCACGGCCGTCCACTTGAGTTCGATTCCGGTGTCGGCCTTGAAGTGCGGCGCCAGGTAGTCCAGCAGACCGGTATTGTCCGTGCTCGTGGTAGTGGCCATCATGAGTGTCTTCTCCTCTGCCGAGACACTCATGGTCGTGAGGCAGACGAAGAAACCTATAACGAGTGTAGCGAACAAATATTTACCAAAACTTTTCCTCATGCCTATCTCTCCCTTCTTATTGTTTTTCATATACGACCCGTCCTGTATCCCTGCTGCTGTAGCCCTTCAGAGTCCCGAGCAAGTTGCTGAAGTGTTCCGATCTGACAAACTCCACGAACGCCTGCACATGACGGTCGAAGTAGGAGGATTTCCTCACTATCATGTCAAAGCGCTCTTCGAAGATGAACCCGAAGGTCAGCCGGGACCCCGCGGCGGCGGATTCGGCCGCGATGCCCAGGTCCGCCGCACCGCCTGCTACGGACCTCACCACGTCGAAATGGGTGAATACCTCGGAATCGTACCCTTTCAGGTTCTCCGGATCGATCCCTTCCTGCCTCATGAACCGGTCTACCAAGGCCCTGACGCCCGAGCCCTTCTGGCGGTTGACAAAGCGCATCCCCCCCTCTGCCGCCTCCCTGAGGGACGATACCGCTGACTGTTTGGATACGTATCCGATGTTGCGATAGAAGAGGTTGACCACAACGACCTCGCCAGGGTCATCGAAGTACTCGCGTATGACGGGAAAGGTGAAGTCTTTCTGGTCGTCGTCGTACAGGTGACTCACTGCAACGGTGCAGAACCCGTCCCTGAGCAGGCGTATCCCTTCCCTGCTCCCCACGCTGGACGAGAACAGGAGCAGCTCGGGCTCGACGGCGTGGAAGACCCCCTGGGCCATGGCGATGACCGGGTCGTCCGACCCGCACAGGAGCAGGACCTTCTTGTTGACCACCGACTCCCAGAACGACCGCCTCACCGTCTCGTGGGCCTTCCCGGTCATGAACTGTTCCAGCTCCGCCCTGGGGAAGAGCCACTTCCCGGTCACCTTGGTGCCCGGCAGCCTCCCCTCGTTGAGAAGGGCATAGATCTTCTTCTCGTTGATCTTGAGGATCCGGGATGCCTCCCTGACGGTCAACAGCTCTTTCTTCTCTTCTTTCATGAGTGTCTTCCTTGAATATCATTACAGATAATCACAGGCCATCATAATGACAAGATGCTCCCCTGTCAATCACGGGACACGCGGGAAAGCGAGGCCTCTGCGAACTCCGGGGCGATCCGGCTCGACGCGGCACAGGCCCGCACCGCCCTTTCGGGCAGTGACGGGCCTGGCGTGGGCTCATATCTGTCGGTGGGATTTAAGAGGCTGATTCGGCGGGTTTTTCCTCGGCCTTGGCCGCCTCTTTCTCGGGCTTGGGTTCCTTTTCGGCCTTGGGTTTCTTCTCGGCCTTGGCCTCCTTGTCGGCCTTGGGTTCCTTGGCCGCCTTTTCGCCCTTGGCCTTCTTCTCCTTCTTGGTGGCCGGTGCCTCGGCGGCGGCCTTCTTTCCCTTCTCCTTGACCACCGGTGCGGCCTTCTTCTCTTCCTTGACGCGGGCCATTTCCTGCAGCTTCTCTGCCCTTGCCGTGATGGCCCTGAGCCGGGAGACCGTGTCCTTGACCTTGGCCTTGAGCTTGCGGACCGCGATGTCTCTGTGGATATCCGTTTCGCCCATGCCGCTGCCCCTCAGCACTTCGATGCGCGCATCGAGCTTCTTCTCCCAGTACGTCTTCTGTGATTCCCTCACTATCCTCAACTTGGATGCCATTGCTGCTCCTTTCGCCAGATAACGTGCCTTGTAACGGCCTTCAAAGCATATTCCTGTCCGGTTTGGCAAGGGTTTCCTGTCTAGCACAGATTATCCGTGTTTACCAGAGAGTACGGGCCGAAGCCGTACGGCCTTGTCTTTGTCTTCCACGGCAGTACTATAGATATCAGTACACGTCGAGACGTCATCGTCCGCCGGTCTTTTCGTGAATGAAGGGGGGAGATCGATGAAGGTACTGGTCGTCTTCTATTCCATGTACGGGCACATCTATCAGATGGCCCAGGCAGCGGTGAAGGGCGTCCACGAGGTTCCGGGCGCCGAGGTCGAGCTGAGGCAGGTCCCGGAGACGCTCTCCGACGAGGTCCTCGGGAAGATGGGGGCGCTCGAGACGCGAAAGGGGTTCGCCCACGTCCCGGTGTGCACCGTGGACGAACTCGCGTCCTACGATGCCATCATCTTCGGATCGCCCACGAGGTTCGGCAACATGTGCGGACAGATGAGGCAGTTCCTCGACGCCACGGGCGGCCTCTGGGCCAGGCGTGCCCTGGTCGGCAAGGTGGGCAGCGTGTTCACGTCGTCGAACACCCAGCACGGAGGCCAGGAAACGACCATCGTCAGCTTTCACATGACCCTGCTCCACCACGGTATGATCATCGTGGGCCTCCCGTACAGCTTCGAGCTGCAGTCCGACATGAGCGAGATCACGGGGTGCTCTCCCTACGGTGCTTCCACCATAGCCGGTCCGGACGGCAGCAGGAAGCCGAGCACCCACGAGCTCACCGGCGCCCGGTACCAGGCGAGGCACGCCGCCACCATAGCCTCCAAGATCTTCGGCTAGGGGCGAACGGCCGCTAGCTCCGCAGCCTCTTCCTGAGTTCCTTGATCAGCGCGAGGCAGACCTGGTTCGCATCCGCGACGATGGCCACGTCCGCCATCCTCATCATGGCAGCGTTGGGGTTCTTGTTGACCGCGATGATGAAACCGGCGTCGATGATGCCCGCCGTATGCTGGATTGCCCCGCTGATGCCGAAGGACAGGAGGACCTTGGGCCTGATGTGCTTGTCGGCCTGCCCGACCAGGGCCTCTTCGTCGGCCCACTGCGAGTAGACCACCGGCCTGGTCGCGCCCACCTCTCCGCCCAGGAGCCTTGCCAGTTCATAGAGATTCCTGAACTTGCCCCTGCCCCCCATGCCCCTGCCACCGCACACCACCACCTCGGCGTCGCCGAGCTTCTGTGCGGCCGGGGGCCTGTGCTCCGAGGCGATCAGGCGTATGCGGTCCCCCGGCAGGTCGACGGGCATGCCGATACGGACGATGTCGCCGGTTGCGTGGTAATCGTGCGGGATCTCATGGAAGACCCCGGGCCTGACCGTGGCCATCTGGGGCTTGCGTTCCGGGGTGACGATCCTGGTGAGCAGGTTCCCCCCGAAGGCAGGCGCCGTCTGCACTAGCAGCCCTTCCTCGTTGATGTCGAGGCCCACGCAGTCTGCAGTGAGCCCGGTACCGAGGCGCTTGGCGACCCTCGGGGCGAATTCCCTGCCGAAGGATGTGGCACCCACGAGGATGATCTCGGGCCCGTACTGAGAGGCGAGCCTCTCCATGAGTGCCACGAAGAGGTCCGAAGAATAGTGCCCGAGCGCCTCGTCCTCGACGAGGTAGATCTTCTTCGCCCCGTGCGCTATGTACTCCCCCGCCCACTCGGCGGTCCCATGGCCGAACACCGTGGCGCACACCGTGGCGCCGGTCTTCCCGGCAAGATCGGTGGCCCGGGAGAGCAGCTGGAGGGTCACCCTGTTCTGGAAGTAGTTGCGGTAGTCGCCGAAGACCCAGATCTCTGGTGCATTGACCGCCATGCGCCTTATCCCCTGCCTTCCCACTTGATATCCTTCTTTATGATCCCGCCGATCTTCGCATCGAAGCGCTCGAAGAGCTCTTCGACGATCTTCTTGGGCGCACCGGTCAAAACGATGTTCTCCTTCTCGGCCCTCGGCGCGAAGACGTCGAGTATCCGGGTTGGAGATCCCCTGACCCCGATGAAAGCGGGGTCGATGCCCAGGTCCGCGGCGCTCACCGCCAGGATGTTCACCTCGCCGAAGGCCTCCTGGAGCCCGGACAGGGGCACGTATCGCGGCGCATAGTGCCCGATGTTCACGGTGAGCAGGCACGGCAGGTCCGTTTCCAGGGTCTCCAGGAAATCGTCCGAGATCCTGCGGACCCGTATGTGCCCGTCCGTGACGGCCATCTCGTCCACGTAGGCGATACCGGGTATGCCCAGTTCTTCAGCCAGCTGAGGGCCGACCTGGGCCGTTTCGCTGTCCGTCGTGTGACAGCCGGTGAGGATGAGGTCGAAATCGGGGCAGAAGATCTCGATGGCCCGGGCCAGGGTGTAGGAGGTGACCACGGTGTCAGCACCGGCCATGGCAGGGTCCGACAGCATGAGGCACCGGTCCACCCCCATGGCGATGGCCTCCCGGAGTATCTCCTCGGCCATGGGCGGGCCCATGGTGATGGCGGTGACATGCCCCCCCTGATCGTGCTTTACGGTCAGCGCGGCTTCCAGGGCATGCTTGCATGCCGGGTTCATCATGCCGTCGGCGAGGTCTCTGCGCAGGGTCCTGGTCTTGGGGTCCCAGGGCAGCTCGGCGGCCATGGGGACCTGTTTCATGCACACGATCATCTTCACCATCTTCGCACCACCCGCAGTCACATCAGCTCGTTGAGGACGGCCCGGGATATGACGAGCCGCTGGATCTCGCTGGTGCCCTCGTAGATCTCCGTGACCTTGGCGTCGCGGAAATACCGCTCCACGTCGTACTCCTTGCTGTATCCGTACCCCCCGTGGACCTGAACCGCCCTTCCGGTCACCGCCGTGCTGACCGTGCTCGCATAGAGCTTGGCCATGGCGGCTTCCTTGCCGAAGGGTCTGCCAGCGTCCTTCAGGGCGCACACCCGGTACACGAGGAGGCGCGCGGCGTCGACCTCCACGGCCATGTCTGCCAGCATGTTCTGTATGGTCTGGAACGAGGAGATGGGTTTCCTGAACTGCTGGCGCTCCTTGGAGTATTTCACCGAGGACTCGAAAGCGGCCTGGGCGATGCCCACGGCCTGGGCGGCGATGCCGATGCGGCCGGCATCCAATGTCGCCAGCGCGATCTTGATGCCATCGCCCACCTTGCCCAGGAGATTCTCCCTGGGCACCCGGCAGTCCTCGAGGAACAGGGACGACACGGGATTGGCCCGCATGCCGCAGAGATCCTCTATCTCACCCACGGAGTAGCCCGGCATGTCTCTCTCCACGATGAACACGCAGGCGCTGCGTGTCGGGTGGGCCGCATCGGCCACGGCAAAAATGAGCGGCAGCGAGCATATGCCGCCATTGGTCACGAAGATCTTGGTTCCATTGATGATGTACCCGTCACCGGCCTCGACCGCGTGGGTCTCGACGCCTGCCGCATCCGAACCCGCATTGGCCTCGGTCAGGCAGAAGGCGCCGATGCTCTCGCCGGTGGCGAGCCTTCGGACATACCGCTCCTTCTGCTCCTCGGTGCCGAAACGCAGGATGGGGTAAACCCCCACGCTGTTGTGCACCGTGACGCACAGCCCCATGGCACCGCTGACCCGTGATATCTCCTCGATGGCGATGGCGTAGCTGATGCTGTCGAGGTCTGCGCCTCCATACTCGCGCGGCACCTGGAGTCCGAAGAAGTTCAGGGGGCGCATCTTTTCGACTATCTCCCAGGGGAAGCGGGCGTCTCTGTCGAGGTCGTGCGCTATGGGTCCGAGCTCGGCCTCGGAAAACTCCCTGACCGCCTTGCGGACCAGCTTGTGTTTCATGCAGGGATCAAGTCTCACCTGGTGACCGTCTCTCTTGTCGTGTGGATATGCCCGTTCAGAGGCTTGCGGCGCACCATAACGTAAAACCGATCAAAGTTCAAGGGATCACCCGTGCGTGGTCGGTGGCAAAAAAAGGGCGATGCATCAGGAGCATCGCCCGTATGTACATGAGGAGGTTTTTGGCTGTTTGTTTCTTCTTCTATACTAGTGACGCTGGCAGGTCAGAAAAGGATTCACCGGCACAAAATGTTCAGCGCACTCTCCTGATCCTCGGGGCTTGCGGTTCTCCCGTTTCCTGTCCATAGACGTGGAAGGTGTTGCGTCTCTCCTTGGCCTTGTACATGGCGTTGTCGGCGTGTTTCAGGAGGGTCTCGGCATCATGGCCGTCGTCGGGATACGTGCTGATGCCGATGCTGGGCGTCACGAAATCGATGGTCAGTCCGCTGATCTCGTAGGGCATGCCCAAGGTCCTCAGGATCCTCTCGGCCGGTTTCACCGGACCGGGCGTCGTGACCCCCCCGAGAATGACCGTGAACTCGTCTCCGCCGAGCCTGCTGATGTAGTCGGTATCGCGCAGCACCGTCCTGAGTCGTGCAGCAACCTGGGCCAGCAGCCTGTCTCCGATTTCATGCCCATGGTCGTCGTTGACCCGCTTGAAGTGGTCCAGGTCGATGTAGAGGACGGTTCGACGGTTCTCGTACCGCCGTGCCTCCCTGATGGCCTCGTCGAGTTTCTCCAGGAATGCCTTGCGGTTGTGGAGTCCGGTGAGCGCGTCATGGTACGCCAGGTACGCGAGCTCGTTCTCGGCGCGTTTCCGATCGGATATGTCGCGGATGATGCCGCAGAAGCCCAGCGGATTCCCGTTTCTGTCCCTCTGGAGGGAGACGGAGGCCTCGACGAAGATCCTCGTCCCGTCCTTCTTGACGAGCTCCCAGTCAAAGGATTTCGTGGGCGTTCCCGTCGTGAAGACACTGTGGAACGTCTCGAACACGACCCTGGCGTTGGGTTCGTCCATGTATTCCCTGTAGTTCATGCCGAGCAGCTCTTCGGGAGAATACCCGATGTGGCTGGGCACGGCATCGTTGAAGAAGGTAAGGTCGCCGTTCAGGTCGACCTCGAAATAGCCGTCCTCGATGGAATCGAGAATGGTTCGGAACCTGATCTCGCTCTCTATGAGGGCCTGCTCGGTCTCGAGCACATCGGTGACATCCCTGGCAATGCCACGGATCGACCTGGTCCCGTCGGGATTCACCATGAGCGTGTTCCTGTGCTCGACGATACGTTTCCGTCCTATCTTGGTGACGAGCTGGATGAGACCCTCGTCTTTCCCTCTGGCCAGAACCCTGTCGAGATATGACTGGAAGTGCTCCCTGTCCTTTTCCAGGAGCAGATCCCTCGCGGTGAGGCCCAGCAGCTCCTCCCTGCTGTACCCGAGAAACCCGACGAAGCGCGGGCAGATACCCGTGAACCTGCCCTGGAGGTCATGTTCGAAGATGAACTCGTTGACACTCTTGAATATCTCGCCGAACAACCCGATGTCATCACAGGACATGTGCTCGAGTTCGGTGAGCCTCTTCTCGAGATCCTTCCTGCGCCTTTTCTCTCCCACCTGCACCTTCCTCGTGGTCACTGCTCGCATGCCAAAACAGATCTCATGTCATTGAGATCCGACCTTGTCATGTGGTTCGGTATCGGTATTTATCTGTTTAAACATTAAAAGCAGAGTGCGGAACCTGCACTCCCGTTCGGAACACCGTGAAATACGACAACTCCATCCGACGAATGTGCCATGCCGCAAGAAGATCGAGTGATATCAAGGCATCACGGAACGCCTCACAACATGCCATTATCATTCACCTTTATTTTACCTGTCACGGGTGTGCTCCCCTTGACTTGGAAGGAGTCGGTCTTATCATTGTGAACAAGCCTTGGGATTACATTTCAAAGGGATGATATCCCATAGACCCTCGCTTGAAATGTACCCGAGGCTTTCTCCTGCGCGCCGCGACTTTCTCCGGTTGCCACACGATACCGCCGTCTCGTGCGCGTTTGCCTCACACATACATCCCGGGCTGTCCGACTACGCTCATGTAGAGGATGCTCTCGCCGGTGCCGTCGACGCCCAGCAGATCGTTCACCTCGTCATCGAACAGCGCCCCGACCTGACAGCTCCCCAGTCCGAGGCTGATGGCCACGAGGGCAAGGTTCTGGGCCATATGCCCTGCGTCCAGGTACACATAACGGTAGGCGCGCTGCCTGTATTTCCATGCGGAACGCTCGAAGAGGGCCGTCCACGCGATGACGACCGAGGCCTGGGCACACATGATCTGTCCGAGCGCCGCCTGGGCGATGTTGGGCCGGAAGTCGCCCTTCTTGATCTCTTCGAGGGCATGGCCCCTGACATGGTAGTGGTAGACCCCCGGTTCGATCCCCTCCACGCGGTGAACGATCGCATAGGTTTCTATGGGATACAGGGCCCCTGCAGAAGGCGCTGTCCGGAACTCGAAGCCCATCTCCTTTCGCTGTATGCCGCTCGATGCCCACAGGATGCACGAGATGGCGTCCATGCTTATCGCTACGTCCACGAACCTGCGAAGGCTCTTTCTCCTCAGGATTGACTCGAAAAGGCCCATGTCTCCGGTGAGCTTCGGTCTGTCGAGGGCGATCCTCCTGGCATCGAGGTATTCCTTGTGGGCAAGGGGCTTCTTCCCCCAGTCGATGGAATGCTCAGGCATCCTCCACCGGTCATACTTGGTCTCCTGCTGAAACCTCTCGCCGATAAGCTTTCCCATGGCACGACCTCCCCATCGTGTACGGCTCTGCTCTCTGACACGGCAGTACCCCCGACGCCGGCGGCATTGCCTCCACTGTAGTAAGGTAAATGCCAGCCGGAAAAAGTCAAAAGGGAATATCAAATCTCGGATGTGGAATCGGAATAAACGGCCGCTTCCTGCAGGTTCAAAGGGGGTCTTTTATCGCTTTCCGTAGATGGTGTCGAGAATCTTCTTCGTGGTGGAGTTCTTCTTTTTCAGGATCCTCGATCCCCTCGTGATCTTGCAGAGGCTGATACGATACCGCAGGGCAATGTTTCTCTGCGTCTGCCCCTCGTGGAGCTCCTTGAGGAGCCTCCACCGCAGGTCCAGGTCGCGGAGCTCGCGCGGGGTGAAGATCTCCTCGAAGAAGGAGACCATCTCGTCCGGATCGGTAATGCCTGCACAGACTTTTTCCAGTTCATGCACGGCGTCCGCCGCAGTCTTCGGGTCTGCCATGGAGAGAACGTAACTGAAGCAGGTAATCGTGTCAAAGATATTTTGTCCCCGACACCCCTTGTATATTCGGTCAACTCTGGTGTATCAGCAAGGCAAACGACCCTTCCCAGGAGGTCTGCTCATGAAGCTTGTGTCCTGGAACGTGAACGGCCTGCGCGCTGCCTTGAAGAACAGCTTCATGGAGAGCTTCGCCTCCATGGACCCCGACATCATGTGCCTGCAGGAGACCCGTGTCTCACCGCACGAAATCCACGTCCCTCTGGACGGGTACCACCTGTTCTGGAACTCTGCGAAGAAGCGCGGCTATTCGGGAACAGCGGTGTTCAGCAGAAGAGAACCCCTGGGGGTCTCATACGGGATGGGCGTCGAAGACCACGACACCGAAGGCCGTGTCATTACACTCGAGTACAGCGATTTTCACCTGGTCGACGTCTATACCCCCAATGCCCAGCACGGACTCGCCCGCCTGGATTACCGGCAGCGCTGGGACATGGATTTTCTGTCGTTCGTCAAGGGGCTGGAACGGACAAAGCCCGTGGTGTTCTGCGGCGACCTGAACGTGGCGCACAAGGAGATCGACCTGAAGAACCCCAAATCCAACGAACGCAACCCCGGCTTCACCAGGGAGGAGCGCGCGGGCTTCGACCGGTACGTCGAATCGGGGTTCATCGACACCTTCCGGGAATTCGACACGGGCCCGGACAACTACACCTGGTGGTCGTACCGCTTCAATGCGAGGGCCAAGAACATCGGGTGGCGCATCGACTTCTTCTGCATCTCCTCTTCCCTCAGACCGAGGCTCAAGGATGCCTTCATCCTGAAGGACATCTACGGCTCCGACCATTGCCCCGTGGGTGTTGTCATGGAAGACTCGTGAGGGTTACGGGTTTTGTGCCCCTGAGGAGACCTCGCGGCACCATGCGACAATCCTGTCTCGGATGGCGTCCCTGATCGTGCGTATCCCTTCCCGTATCTCATCGCGGGTCCCTCTCAGGGCGGCAGGGTCAGGGAAGCTCCAGTGCAGCTGCCTGATCAGACCGAGGAACACCGGGCACCTTTCGGCACTGGCCTCGTCGCACACCGTGATGATGTAGGAGAAGACCTCCCCGGACTTGTACACATCGAAGACGCTCCTGGGCCTGCGTCCCGACAGGTCGACCCCCACCTCTGACATGATCTCGACGACCAGGGGGTTTATCTCGCGGGATGGCGTTATGCCAGCGCTCTGTGCCTCGAACAGGTCGGGACAGACGAGATTCAGCCAGGCCTGGGCCATCTGGCTCCGGCCGCTGTTGTGCACGCAGACAAACAGCACCTTCTTCCTTCCCGGTGACGCCCTCATCGCGCTCGTCTCACGACCGGCCATACCCGTGCTTACTTCCAGCTGAACTTCTCACGCTCCACCTTGTCAGGGTCCACTCCCAGCGATGACAGCTCCTGCAGCGCGGAGTCCATCATGGGCGGCGGTCCGCAGAGGTAGAACGCGGACCCGGCCGATACCCCGTGCCTGCCGAGGACATCCGCACCGAGCCTTCCGGGCTCATAGAAGACCTCGGGAAAGGAGTCGCGCCTGTGACGCTTCACGTCCTCATCGCGGCTCAGGTTGTGAATCACCCTGAGCCTGAGGGCCTTCGTCATCTCGGAGATCTCGTCGGAGCAGATCACGTCCTCGATGGTCTTGTTGGACCAGAAGAGTTTCACCTCGTTGCCGGCGCCGATGTTCCGGAAATGCCGCAGCACGCTCAGAAACGGCGTTATGCCGACGCCTCCTGCAATCATCACGATGGAGGGACGGGCATCGATGTCCGTGCAGAAGACGCCGAGGGGGCCTGCGCACTTCACCGGGGTCCCGGGCATGAGGTCGGGGACGGCGGAAGTGAATTTCCCGATCTTCTTTATGGTGAAGCGTAACTGGGCATCCTCGGGGGCGCAGGATATGGTGAACGGATGGGGCTCGCTCCATCCGTCGGGCCTCATGATCCTGATGGATGCGTACTGGCCGGCCTTTCTCCCGAGAAACTTCTCGTCGCTGCCTTCCAGAAAGAGAGAGTTCGTGTCGTGGCTTTCGGGCTGCACCCTGACGACCTTCCACATGTTTGCATGATCCTGAGCTGTTCCTGGTGCGGACATCTCGCGTCCTCCTCGTCGATTGAATGGTTGATGGGCCGTGATCCGCAGCACCTCGTGGGCGACATCACCGCCTGTGCTTGTTATAGATGTAAGGAACGACTTGTGCAACTTCAAGCTGGAGTGAGCGCGTACCTTGCAGGGATCCGGGACGCTGCCGTCCCGGGCAGTCGCCCCTGTCCGTTGGCGAGGAGTGCGGTGCCTCCGAGGTGGCTTGTGCAGCTCAGGCGCCGTCGAGGCCGTGGTGCTCCATTTCCCGGAACCATCCGTGAGGGTTTTTCAGGTATTCCTCGATGTTCTTCAGGTGGATGAAGTTCTCGCGCTCGGCGAGTTCGATGGCCCTGAGCACCTCCTTGTGGGCGGGGTCCCTGAGGGACTCGTACGATCTCGATATGAAGCGGGTGGTCTTTCTTACGAACCGTGCTGCAATGTCGAGGGCGGTGAGGTCGTCGAAATCGGCCAGGGCCCTGTCCATGCTTCGGGAGAGCTTTGCCTCGTAATCGTCATGGTCCATCACGGTCGAGCCAGACGACGACTGGGGGTCGGCAGCACCGCTCCTGGCAGAAAGTTCCTGGTGCAAGGTCCTGAGGCTCTTGCAATGCTCCTTGCCTTTTTCGGCATAATCCCTGAAGACTGCCTTTCCCAAGGGGGTCTTGATCCGTTCGGACAGCCGCCGGAAGAATGCCACCTCACGCCGCTCGTTCTCAAGCACTTCTTCGATGATAGAGAGTGATTCTGCAGTGTACATGGGAACCCTTCCTTTCATGAAAAATCATTTCAATCCAGTGCACATCCTATCAAAATCATGAGGAGAATGAAAGGTTTTTTTCACAATCGACGTCTCAGCCGGGGCCTCCGGGTTGGATACGGCAAATATTTCCTGTTACTTGCCGTTTCGTTTCTGCACCCCGCATCGTCGTCTGTCCGTCTTGAGACCCCCGGCTATTCGATGGAGTGTACCCCTCGCGCAGGGATATCCCACACACAGAAACCAGAAACCCGCTTCCTTTTCCCGCACCATCATTCAACGACCAGGACCTTGGCGCCCCGGATCCTGCGCCGCTTGAGTTCCACGAGGGCCCTGTTCGCATCCTCGAGGGGGGACTCCTGCACCTCGGGACTGATCGGGATTTCAGCGGCGAGCCGGAGGAACTCGCCGATGTCCGCCCTGGCCACATTGGCGACGCTCTTGACCTCCTTTTCAGAAGGGACCGGCACCGGCATCCCCCTGTCACCAGTGTGCACCGGGCTCGGTTCTCATTTCATTGACACCGGGGGGGCTTGAAGGTAATAATGGTTAAGAGCCTGCGTCATGTCGCAGGGAAATGCATGTCACCAGTGAGAGGTGTCTCATAAAGGAGGAACTGCATGAGCTATGCCACGAAGACCCGACCCGTATCCTGCACGATTGCCGTTGTTTTCCTACTGACCCTTCTGTCATCCTGCGGTGGAAGCAGCGGTGGAGGGGGCGGTGGGGGCGACGACATCACGATCCCTGAGGAGTTCTCCTTTTCTCTCTCCATAGACGAGCTGGACCCCTTCACCATCACCGACCAGGGGGGCTCCGGTGTGACCCTGGGCACCCTGGCTCCTGTCACCGGAACCTATGTCGTCGACTCGGGGATATGCACCCTGGGAAGAGACTCGCTGATAAACATTGTCAGAGAGGGGTGGGAAGCCCCGTACAACGCCTTCACCATCCAGGTCCTGAGCGACATCACTGCCGAGACCGGCAGGAACCCGACCCAGGGGTCTTTCAAGGTGACCGGCGGCTTTCCCGACACCGTCTCCCTGACCGTCGTCACATCCCCCTCGCCCGGTGCGACCATCAGCCTGAATAACGGGGCCCAGGAAACCTATACGTGGGACGAACTGTACGCCCTGTACCTCGACGAGAACGAGGAATACTGGCGGTGGCAGGCATCCCTGTCCGCGCTTATTATCACGAGGGTCATCGAGGAAGTGATCTTTTCGGGTGACACCCTCCTGCAGATAGAGGTCAACGACGATCTCCTTGAAGATGACGGGTCCATCACGTACTCCGGTAGTCCCTTCCCCGGCAGCACACCCCCCTCGGGGGTGCCCGTTCAACAGGGGACTCAGACACTGAGCTGGACCGACACGAGCTGGGATTCTGTTCTGGGCCCAGGGGACGGCTTTTCCTGGAACTACTACTGGTACTGGAACAACATACCCTCCGAGGATATCGATCTCCTTTATTTCGGCAATGTCCGCATGCTGGGTTTCCTTGAGAATTCCGACGGGGACGAGATCACCAGCGTCGGCTTCATGCCCGAGGGGAGCGCTGCCGGCGGCGTGTTCTACGATGGATTCCTGATCTATACCACGGAAGAGGTTTCTCCCGGTGTCATTGACGTCTATGAAGACGATGTCCTCGTCTACGACGGCGGCTACGGCATCGTGTTCTCTACCGAATAGAACGAGATGCGGCATACGGGTAGCTCTTCAACGGCCTGCCCGTATGCCGTCCACCCTTTTGCCGTTTACGGCATGGCCTAAGCAACAGATGTGTTGACAAATCCCATAAAATTTTCTTTATCAGAACACCAGCGCCTCATGTGCTCTTCGCTGTGGGGCAATCGAAACCGCTTACGGTACAGGGGGATGTGCAATGATCCACATGGAGAAGCTCACCAAGTACTACGGTGATTTCTGCGCCGTCGACGGCATCGACCTCGACATCCGCAGGGGTGAGATCACCGGGCTCCTGGGCCCCAACGGTGCGGGCAAGACAACCACCATGCGTATGCTCACCGGCTACCTCGAGCCCTCCTCGGGCAGCATCCGCGTCAAGGACTACACCACCGGCACGGATATGCTGGCCATCAAGAGGCTCATGGGATACCTGCCTGAGTCTGCGCCGCTGTACCACAACATGCTCGTCTTCGACTACCTGGACTACGTGGCACGCATAAAGGGTCTCGAGGGCGCGAGCAAGCGGGAACGCATCGGTGCCATGGTGGGCCTGTGCGGGCTGACCGGCATCATGCACAAGCCCATCAGTGAACTCTCCAAAGGTCTCAAGCAGCGCGTGGGGCTGGCACACGCCATGATCGACGACCCCGAGATCCTCGTCCTTGACGAGCCCACCTCGGGTCTCGACCCGAACCAGATCGTGGAGATCCGCGACATCATACGTTCCATCGGCAGGGACAAGACCATCATCCTGTCCACCCATATCCTGAGCGAGGCAGAGGCCACCTGTGACCGCATCGTAATCATCGACAGGGGCAGGATCGTTGCCGACGGATCCACCGAGATGCTCACGATGGGAACCGGCCAAGAGAAGACGATCCACCTGGCCTTCAAGGGGGCCGACCCCGCCCGGGCACGGGACCTGCTCTCGGGCATGGCCGGCGTCACCTGCGTCGAAGAGGTGCCCTCGGGAACACCCGACGAACTCAGGATGACCATCTTCACTGCAGGCGAATCCGACCTGCGTGAGGACATCTACCGGGCCGTCCGTGCCACGGACTGGATACTCCTGGAACTCCGCCAGGAAGGCAAGTCCCTCGAGAAGATCTTCAGAGAACTGACGCGGGAGGAATAGCATGGCTCAGGCACTGCACATATTCGCCAAGGAACTCAAGGACTACTTCGTTACGCCCATTGCCTACATCGTGATCTGCATCTTCCTGCTGATCACGGGATGGTTCTTCTTCGCCACCTTCTTCATCATGGACCAGGCCTCGCTGCGGGCCTTCTTCTCCATGCTGCCGCTCGTCTTTCCCTTCGTGATCCCCGCAGTCACCATGCGCCTCTTTGCCGAGGAACTCCACATCGGCAGCCTCGAGATGCTGCTCACCCTGCCGGTGCGGTTGAACGACGTGATCGTCGGCAAATTCCTCGCCTGTGTGGCCTTCGTCACCCTGATGCTGGTGCCGACGCTCTCCTATGCCGTCTGGGCCTCGTTCATGGGCGACCTCGACTGGGGCCCGGTCATCGGGGGCTTCCTGGGGGCCGTTCTCCTGGGGAGCGCCTACAGCGCCATCGGCATCTTCGCCTCGGCCACCACCAGGAACCAGATCGTGGCCTTCATCATCGGCATGATCATCTGCTTCGCGCTGAGCCTCATCGACAAGATGCTCTTTTTCTTCCCTGCGCCCGTGCTGACCTTCTTCCACTACCTGGGGGCGACCTCCCACTTCGAGAACATCGCCAAGGGCATCGTGGACACCAGGGACATCGTCTATTTCCTGAGCGTGATCTTCATCGCCCTGTATGGCGCACACCTTCTCATGCAGGAAAAGCGTTAAGGAGCCGCCCATGAAGAAAACCCCGCGCTATGGAAAGTTCGGTATCTACCTGGTGGTCGTCGTGCTCGTGAACCTCGTCGCCGCGACCCTGTTCTTCCGTCTCGACCTGACCTCGAACAAGGTCTACTCCCTGTCCAAGGTGAGCCGGGAGGTGGTCGGGACCCTCAAGGAACCGCTGACCATCAACGTGTTTTTCACCCGCAACCTCCCCGCCCCCTACAACAGCGTGGAGCAGTACCTCAGGGACATCCTGGGCGAGTACGCCCTGCATGCGAACACGTATTTCAATTACCGGTTCTACGACGTCAGCGCCGAGGGCGAGATCGACGCGGCCGGATCGGGCGAGAACCGCAAGCTCGCCGGCAGCTACGGCATCAATCCCGTCCAGATCCAGGTGGTGGAAAAGGACGAGGTGAAGTTCAAGCAGGCCTACATGGGCCTGGTGATCATCCATGGCGACATGGTGGAGCGCATCCCCACCATCACGAGCACGGACGGCCTCGAATACAAGCTCACCACCTCCATCCAACGTCTCAACAACAAGATCAGCTCGTTGATGGGACTCAAGGACAAGGTCAAGGTGAAGCTCTTCCTCTCGTCCTCGCTGATGGACGTGGCGCCCCGCATGGACATCAAGGACCTCCCGGCGGTGGCCGACGGGGTGAAGAAGGCCGTGGACGCACTGAACTCGCGCATGTACGGCAAGATAGAGTACGCCTTCGTGGACCCCCGCACCGAGTCCGAGATGAACGAGCTCTCGAGGGACTACAACCTCCTGATGCTCAAGTGGCCGGCCCTCGAAGAAGGAAAGATACCCGGTGGGGCGGGTGTCGTCGGCCTGGTCACCGAGTACGGGGACAAGTCCTTCATGGTGCCCATACTCCAGGCCTACTCCATCCCCCTGTTCGGAACCCAGTACAGGCTCACCCCGATAGAATCCGTGCAGGAGGCAGTCGAACAGAGCGTCGAGTCGCTCATCGGCATCAACGAGACGCTCGGCTACCTTGACGACCGTGGCACCCTGGCCCTCTTCGGACCCCCGGGCTCCCCCTCGTCGCTGAACAACTTCCAGAAACTCGCGTCCCGCACCTATTCCGTCAAGGATCTCTCCCTGGAAAAGGGTATCCCCGAAGGCACCTCGTGCCTGCTCGTCGTGCGGCCCACCGAACAGTTCACCGATTACGACCTGTTCCAGCTCGACCAGGCCCTCATGCGGGGGACGAACCTGGCCATCTTCCTCGACCCCTTCATGGAGCCGCAGCAGCAGGGGGCTCCCATGCAGCAGGGCCAGCTCGTACCCGTCGATACAGACATGGACAGGCTCCTGAAGCATTACGGCGTGACCGTGAACCGGTCCCTGGCCATGGACGAGAAGTGCTTCAAGCAGCGCATGCCCGAGCAGTACGGTGGCGGGGAACAGGCCCTCTACTTCGCACCGGTCATCGACCCGTCGCAGATCAACGACGAGCCCTTGTTCATGAGGAACATCAGGGAGCTCATCGCCTACCGGGTAGCACCACTGGCCATCGACGAAGCCCGGATCCGCGAGAACAAGCTCACCTCCACGGTGCTCTTCACCACCTCGGACCGGTCCTGGGAGATAAAGGACCAGATCGTGTTGAATCCCATGTTCATCCAGCCGCCTGCCGATCCCTCCGCCATGAAGCGGCAGGTCCTGGCGTGCATCGTCGAGGGCAGCTTCCCGAGTTACTTCGCAGGCAAGCCCATCCCGGAGAAACCCGTGGGCACCCCTGGTTCGGCCACTCCCGAACAGGCCGCACCGGAACAGGGCACCCCTCGGAGCGATGCCGGGGTGCTCGAACACGAGGGAGCGGTCCTGACCGCCTCGAAACCTGCCCGTATCTTCGTCATCGGGTCGTCGGAGATGATAACGGACAGCCTCGTCTCCGAGCAGGGAGACAATCCGAATGCCATCTTCATCATGAACGTCGTCGACGCGTTGAACGGCAGGGAGGATACCGCCCTCATGAGGAGCAAGGTCCAGTCGCTCAACCCCCTGACCGTTACCGACGAGGGGTTCAGGGTCCTGGCCAAGGCGTTCAATATCGCCGGGCTGCCCGTGATCGTGGTCGTCTTCGGGCTGTTCGTGTGGATCAGGAGGCACGCCCGCAAGAGGCGCATCGAGTCGTCATTCAGTGAAAGGGGGTAACCCGTGAAGATCAAGAAGGAATATATCCTGCTGGCCCTCCTCATCGCCTCGTCCGTGGGGTATCTCATCTTCCAGAAGACGGACCGTGTTCATTACACGCTGCCCTCGCTCGAGGCGGTGCAGCCGGATGGGATAACCACTATCGATATCACTCGCGAGGGGAAGACCGCTTCATTGAAAAAACAGGCCGAGTCCTGGCTCATCGCACCCCAGGACTGGCGCGCCGACAGCACCAAGGTCTCCGAGATGCTCGATGTGCTTGCGAACCTTGCCGTCACCGACCTCGTATCCGAGACAAAGGACTATGACCGCTACGAGCTCGACGAAGGGAGCAGGGCCACGATCAAGGCCTACGCCGGTCAGGAGCCCCGTCGCGACCTCATCGTGGGCAAGGCCGCACCGACCCACAACCACACCTATGTCATGCTGCCCGGCGACGGACGGGTATACCTCGCCAGCGGGGACCTTCCCCGCCTCTTCCTGGTCTCCCCGTCCGACTTGCGGGACATGGTCGTCTTGTCCATGACCCCGGCCGACATCGACCGCATCGAGATCGAGCACAAGGGCCGGAAGACCGCCCTCGTCAGGTCCGAGGTGCCTCAGGATAAGGAAAAGAACGGATCGGCGTCACAGGACAGACCGAAGGTCTACACCTGGAAGAACGACAGGGGGGTCCCCGTCGACAAGGCCGACGTCGACACCCTCCTGGCCGTGCTGGCCAAGCTCTATTGCGGTGAATATCTCGATGATGCCATGAAGACGGTGCTCAAGGCACCCGAGACGGTCATCGTCATGAAGGGTACGGGTGAGCACGTCCTCTCCATCTTCGCGAAGAGTCAGGACAGGGTGCCTGCCCTGTCTTCCCAGAGCGAATCACCCTTTGTCATGCCCGACTACAAGCTCGAGGAAATGGAAAAGGGCCTCGGCAGGATACTCGAGAAGTGAGGAGATGATCATATGCCCGAAGCGAGCATACCCAAGGTTCTCACCCAGGACATCGGCGACACAGACCTTTCCTACCTGCTCTACGAGGGGGACGGCCCGACCGTGATCCTCCTCCACGCGACCGGCTTCCTCCCGTGGCTGTGGCACCCCATCGCCCGGGAGCTCGCCCCGAGGTGGAGGGTCGTCGCCCCCTATTTCTGCGACCACCGGGAATTCGATCCCCACGAGGGGGGTCTGAACTGGATGATCATCGCCCAGGATCTGGCCAACTTCTGCCGGGCCCTCGACATAGACAAGGCTGCCATGGCAGGGCATTCCATGGGCGCGACGGTCATCACCTTGGCAAACGCGGCCTTCGACCTGCATGCCCGGGGCCTCGTCCTCTTCGAGCCGATATTCCTGCCCGAAGATTTCTACAAGTCCCGTATCACCGTCGACATGCACCCCCTCGCATCCAAGGCCATCCGCCGCAGGGACACCTGGAACAGCGACGACGAGGTCCACACCTACCTGAGGTCCAAGTCCCTGTTCAAGAACTGGGACGAGGAGATGCTCGACCTCTATGTCGAATACGGCATGAAGCGCCTCGATGCCGGGGGACTCCAGCTCGCCTGCTCGCCGCTGAGGGAGGCATCGCTCTTCATGGGCGGGATGCAGTACGACCCCTGGCCCCTGCTGCCCAAGGTGAAAAGCCCGGTCCTGGTTCTGGAGGGAGAGGAGAGCGAAAACCGCGCCTTCATCGACCTGAAGAAGGCCACGTCTTCCTTCACGCACGGGACGTATCGCCTGGTACCTGGGGCCGGGCACCTGATCCCCCAGGAGAAACCCAGGGAGTCACTCGAGATCATACGGGAATTCTTCGAGGGAATCCATTAGCCGTCAGAGGATCGATCTGCCTGGGCCTTTCGAAGGGGCGGGGTTTACGACCTTCTCTTTTTCCGTACGGCTTGCGAGTCGGGAAAGATGCTGATCCCTTCGGCACTCTCGGAGCAGATCTTCTTCCACTCCCTGACATCCGAGACCTTGTAGATCACTATGGCAAGCTCGAGGGTGTTCGACTCGGTACGGATGACGTCGCCCCATATGACCATGTTCTCTTCCTCCAGGACCACCTCGATGGGTCTGCCGACCACGTGGGAGGCAATGGCGGGGGTGAGGCTCTTCCGTACGTCCAGGGGAGATGCCACGATCCTGAGGGACATGCCGCCGATGGAGATGTTCTTCGTCTCGGCCATGGCGATGACGCTCTGGATCCCCTTGAGGATCTTCCCGGAATCCCTGCTTGAAAGGGATATCTTCACCCGGGCGGGGAACCTCAGATCCTTCCGCTCGTGTCTACGCCTGTTATTTTCAATGACCTTTTCTCTCGCCATGGTTTTCTTTTCGTCATTCAGGGCCGGTCCCTTGAATCCAACCCCATCGCTGTGGGTGCATGCGGCAGGTATTCCCCGCTTTTCTTCCTCGCTCATGGGAGGTACAGCCTGTTTTCAGGCATTCTTATGGTGACATGATGCATTTTCTTGTGATACGGAAGGGACAGGGGGAATGACACGGCATGGCTGTTGACAATGACGGCAGTGAGAGGAGAAGGGAACACCGGAAGAAGGTGAAGATAACGGTGCTCCTCAAGATGGGCGTGCTTCTGAACGGTCGCGGTATCGCCAGGGATATCAGCAAGGGCGGAATGTGCCTCGTTTCACCTCAGATCTTCAAGACCATGACCACCATCCAGGCCAAGGAGTTCGAGGGCGCTCCACTGCGTGTCATGATACCCACCGAGGCGCTCACGGTCAACGGCATCATCGCATGGGTTGACCTCAAGAAGGGGGAAGGTGCCATCAGCATCACGAGCACCTCGGACGACGACAAGTGGAAGCGTCTGTGCGGCAAGTCGTAGGTTCAGCAGGGTTCCTTCCTCGAGCGCTCGTACACTGCATCCACCAGGAGGCCTTCTCCTGAGGCCGCCGCCCTTGCCAGCTCGTCACACCGTTCGTTTTCCGGTATACCCGAATGTCCTCGAATCCAGCGAAAGGACACCTCGAGGGGTCCCAGCAGGTCGAGAAGCTCTGCCCACAGGTCGGCATTCTCGGCCCTGTGCGTCCTGTCCCGCATCCAGTTCTGCGAACGCCACTTCTTGGCCCAGCCTTTCTCTACGGCATTCGCGACATACTGGGAATCGGTGAAGAGCGTCACCCTTCCCCCCTCTCTTATGGACTTGAGCCCCTCGATGCATGCCCTGAGCTCCATGCGGTTGTTGGTGGTGAACCGGTAGCCGCCGGAAATCTCTGTGCGGGCGTCGCCGTCGACGATGACCGCGGCCCATCCACCCGGGCCGGGGTTGTCGATGCACCCGCCGTCGGTATAGAGATGGATACCCTCGCCCTTGAGCTGCCCGGGCACGCGGGAGGGCTTGGGGGTAACCGGTCTGCCCCGGCCGGCAGGCACCGGGGGGTTCCCCAGAAAATGCTCTGCGTCCTGCAGCGAGGAGAAACCCTTGAAGACGGCCCCTGCGAAGCCCTTAACCTGGGCCTGGGCCCCCGACGGGCCCTCCCAGGCGGTGTAGATGCCGGGCCTTCTGCCCCGTGCAACCGCGTAGTAGCGTCTCTTCTGGCCGGTCATGGGAGAAGTTCGGTCACGTCTTCCTGAACATCTTCTCAAGGATCTCCCGGGCGCCCGCATGTCCCTGGGAGGCGGCCTTCTGGAACCACTCCATGGATGCACGGTGGTCCTTGCCGGTACCTTCGCCCCGGCCGTACATGAACCCGAGGTTGTACTGGGCCTCGGCATCTCCCTGTTCCGCGGAGAGGTGGAACCACCTCAGGGCCTCGCCATAATCCTTCTGAATGCCGTCCCCGTGGTAATACATGATGCCGAGGTTGTACTGGGCATCTACGTCTCCGGCCTCGGCCTTGGCCAGATATTTCCGGAACTGGTCACCACCCCCCGGTGCCGGTTCAGTCACGGGCTGCGCCGGTTCCTCAGACAGCTCCCTGTGCGTGTGCGACCGTGAATCGTCGCCTGCCAGGTGTTTCTGCTTGTGAACGGTCCATTTCGCGGACTCCAGGATGACCGACGCCCTTTCGTGACCCTGGGTGGCCGCCTGGAGATACCATCGGAAGGCCTCCTCATCGCTCTTCTCGAGTCCGGCCCCTTTCTCGTACATGGTGGCCAGAATGAACTGGGCCTCTGCGTGGTCCTGTCTGGCCGCATCCAGAAACCATCTGGCAGCTTCCCGGTCGTCTTGCTTGACGCCTTTTCCCTCGTAGTAGAGCTGTCCGAGCCTGAACTGGGAATACACGTCCCCCCGCTCGGCGATCTCACGGACGCTTTCGATCTGCTCGGAATCGTTCCCCGTGGCCTTCCTGGAGAAATACCAGAGAGCGGCCAGCAGCACGGCGAAGATGACGATGGCAATGATGAGGTTCGTCGATATGTCCATGGATACGTGCTAAGCTATTTTCCACAAGAAATCAATGGTCTGCTTGGACAGAACACACCCGCAGGAACCCCGCCCGTCAGATGCGGTCGATGATCCCGGCGAGCTCCGTGTCGGCAAGCAGCTTCTTGGCGAACTTCACGTACTTCATAACGATGGACCTGACGGCAAGCTGCAGGGCGTAATTCCGGACCGGCTTCTCCAGGAGGTGGTTCACCCCGGTGGCGATGCACATGTCCACCACGTCATCACTGGCCATGCCGGAAATCATGATCGAGTCCAGATGCGCGTTGGGGTATCGCTCGGATATGGCATCGATGAAGGCGAATCCGTTGCTGTCCCCGACGAACACGTCCAGCACGAAGATCATGAGCCCCTTGTCGCGCGAAAGACAGCATTCCAGAGCGCTCTTGTAATTGTCGAAGGTATAGACCTCGCCCCAGGTGTAGAACTTCTTGATGGTCTCGGAGAGCACCTCGCACACGTGCTGCTCATCATCCACTATGACGACATCGAGTCCGTCCGACATGGCCTCCTCCTGAAGAATTCATGGATATCATTCGTGCCGGGCACCTGCAGGCGCCTGGCCTGAACGTGTTATACAAAAGATCGCGTCTGAATACAATTGAATCCCACGTGATCCGGTCATTTTCCCCTGATCGACCTGATCCGTTCCATGTAATAGAAGAGCACCGGGATGAAAAACATGGTAAATATCGTGGACACGATGATGCCGCCGATCGTGGGCAGGGCGAGCGCGGTCCTGAAGCTCGCCCCGGACCCGCCGAAGGCCTGGGGCAGCAGGCCGCAGATGATGGCGATGTTGCACATGAGGATGGGACGGAACTTCTGCCTGCACGCCTCCCTGATGGCCACCGTCAGCTCTGAACCGCCCTTGAGCATCCGCATGGCCTCGTCGATGATGAGGATAGCGTTGTTCACCACGAGGCCCACCAGCATGACGCTCGCCATCATGGCAAGGAGGTTCATGGTGACGCCTGAAAAAAACAGCGCGTAGAAGACGCCTGCCATGCCCAGGGGCACGGTCAGGATGATGGTGAACGGGTGGACATACGAGTTGAGGATGGCCGCCAGCAGCATGAACGTGAGGATGGTCGCGATGGTGAAGGCCTCGGATGTCGCTGCGCGGGCTTCCTGGTTCAGCTCCACATCGCCGGCGAATTCGATGCGGTAACCGGCCTTCATCTCCAGTTCCCTGAACTTCTCTTTGAGGATCTCCATGTTCTCGGTGAGGGAAAGGCGGCTGAAGTAACTCGTGAGCGTGATCTTGCGTTCCTTGTCCTTGCGCTCGATGCTTGCCTCGGCCCTGGCAGGAACGAAGCTGCCCACCTGGTTGACCGGGTTGAGGATCTCGTCCTTGCCCAGGGGCACCAGGATGGCGCCGAGCAGGTTGATGGAGTCCTTGTACCTGTCGTCCAGCGACACGCTGATGTCATACTCCTCGCCCCGGTCGCGCAGGGCCGACGAGTCGTCACCCTCGATGGATGCCCGCAGGGCCATACCCACCCTGGCGTTGTTCCCGCCGTACCGGGGTGACTTGTAGGGATACGGGACGAAGCGCATCTCCCGCCTGGGCGTCTTGTAGGAGCTGATGATGCTCTGGTAGTTGCCGGTGTCGTACATGACGCCCTTGACCTGGGACGCGATGGTGACGAGCTCCCCGTAATCGGGCCCGAAGAGGTCCACGTCCATGTCGCCCTCGTTGCCGTGGCTCCGGCCGGCGACCACGCTGAACTCCAGGTCCGGGATAGTGCACAGCGGCCCCACCAGCTCACCGGCAATGTCCCTGTCTGACTTTTCCCTCCCGTCGAAGGGCACGAGGCGCGCATGTACGTACAGGTCGTAGATCCCCTTGTTCTTCCCGCCTATGCTCGACGAGTAGTCCTTGATTTCCGGGACACGCGCCACGATATCTTCGATTCTGTTGAGCACCTCCTGGCTCCTCGCGATGGATGAATCCTGAGGGATCGATGCCTCGACAACGATCTCCGAGCTGTCAGAGTCGGGGAAGGGCTCTCCTCCCACGTACTTCATGAGGTAGAGCGACCCCGCGAACACCACCAGCGTGACCGCGACGGTGGTCTTCTTCCACTGCATGCTCCTGTCGAGGAGGCGGAGGTACTGTTCTCTCCACGACTCAACCCAGCGGGAAAAGAACATGAGGTGCCTGCCGATGAAACCCCACCCCTGGTCCACGTCCTTCGTGTTGCGCATGGAGTAGCAGGTCATCATGGGGGTCAGCGAGAAGGAGGCCAGGATGGAAAAGACCGTGGCGGCAACCACCGAGATCCCGAAGGGGAAGAAGACCTGACCGAATATGCCTTTCATGAAGGCGATGGGGAAGAACACCACGATATTGGTCCCCGCCGAGGCGATGACCGCTATCACTACCTCCCAGGTCCCCCTGACGGCCCCCTCCACGGGGTCGTCGTGGGTGCGCATGTGCTTGTGGATATTCTCGATGATGACGATAGCGTTGGCCACCAGGGTGCCGATGGAAACTCCCAAGGCCATGAGCGTGATGATGTTCAGGGTGAAGCCGAAGAAGCTCATGACCAGGAAGGTGGAGATGATGGAGGTCGGGATGACCACCGCCGCAACCAGGGCTATGCGGATGTCACCGAGGAAAAGGAAGAGGACCAGCGTGGTGAGGACCACCCCCAGGAAGATACTCATGGTGGCGTCGTCGATGGACTCCCTGATGAAATCGGTCTGGTCCCGGGCCAGTTCTATCTGAAGGCCCCCGGGAAGGGCGGATCGTACCCTTTCCAGTACCAGGTATGCCGCATCGGCGGTCTGGACCACGTTGCTGTCCGTCTGCTTGTAGATGTTGAGCAGCACAGCCTCTTTTCCCTTGAACCGGGCCGCGGAGGTGATGTCCTTGAACCCGTCCTCCACCTTCGCTATGTCCTTGAGGCGTATGACGCCCACATCCTCCACTGCCAGCTGCATGTCCTCTATCTCTTCCACCGAGGCAAACTGTCCCTTGAGGCGCACCCCCACCTCGTAGGCGCCTCGCTTGATGGACCCTGCAGGGATGTCGAGATTCCTGTTTCTGATGGCCGAGACCACATCGAGGATGGAGAGCCGGTGGTTCAGCAGGGCCGGCATGTCCACCCTGATGTTTATCTGGCGCTGAAGGCCGCCCACCACGTCGACGCTGGCCACGCCCTTGACCTGGGAAAAGGAGTCCTTGAGCACCTTGTCGGCATACTCGAAAATCTCGTCGACCGGCATGGTCTCACTGTACAGGGCTATGGAGAGCGTGGGCTCGTCGAAGGGGTCGAATTTCTCGATCACCGGCCTGTCGGCGTCGTCAGGCAGGTCCTGGGAAATGGCCTCGACCTTGTCCTTCACCTCGAGGGCCTTGATGTCCACATCCACGCCGTAGTGGAACTCGATGATGGTCAAGGCGTAGTTCTCGTACACGCTCGAATAGATATGCTTGATGTCGCTGATGTTCGAGACCGCATCCTCCACCTTCTTGACGACCTGGGTCTCGATCTCTTCCGGGGCCGCACCTTCGTATACCTGGGTGACCAGCACGATGGGGAGCTTGATGTCCGGAAAGAGGTCTACATACATCCGTTTGTACGCGATGACACCGAGCACCACGAACACGAGGACCAGCATCATGGTGGTCACGGGCCTGGTGATGAAGAGCCTGATGATGTTCACGGAAGGCTATCCCTGCGGGGCGGGTTGTGCGAAACTGACCCTGGCACCGTCTTCGAGCCTGGAGAACCCGCTCGTCACCACGAGATCCTCCGGGCCGACCCCACCGGTGATCCGCACGAAGTCATCGTTCATGCCCGAGATCTCCACTGTGGTCCGGCTGACGGTGTCCTTCCTGACCACGTAGACGAACGATCTGCCGTCCTGGTCCTCCTGCAGGGCACGCGCGTCCGCGTAGACCGCCGCTGGGTCGTTGACCACCTCGATGCGCACCGTGGTGTACGTTCCGAGCCTCACGAGTTCACTGGGGTTGTCCGCCTCCATCTCGACGCGGAAGAGCCCGGTCATGGGGTTGGCGGACAGTGATATCTTGGTGACACGACCCGTGCTCGCATCGCTGCGGTCCGCACCGTTGACGATCACCTTCTGCCCCTCGCGGATACACCTGATGTCGGTTTCGCCGACATCGGCGAGAAGCCTCACCCTGTCGGTCTTCGCAACGACGGCGACAGGGTGCATGGGGGTTATGAACTCCCCCTCACGGGCATTGATGTCGATGAGGATGCCGTCCATGGGGCTGGAAAGCCTGACGGTTTCGATGACACTCTCCAGGTTCGCCTTGTCCACGTCGAGCTTCATCTTCATCTCATCGAGCTGGTTCTGGGCGATGGCACCCGAGTCCCTCAGGCCCAGCAGCCTGTTGTAGTTCTTCAGCGTCGTCTCGTACACGGCCTTGAGCTGCCTGTACTGGGCCGAGCTCTTGGGGTCCTCCTTGTCCAGGCTGATGATGGATTCGTTCGCCCTGATCCGGTCACCGACCTGGTGGTGTACCTTGAGAATCCTGGCGGCCACCGGGGTGGTGATCTCGGTCTGCCGGATGCCGAGCACCACGGCATTGGCCCTGCAGAAGATCTGGAACTCCCCGGACCTGACCTGGCTCACCTGGACGGGTATCCCCTTCTCCTTGTATATCTGCTCGACGCCGGGGGCCACCTTGCCTGCATTGACGTTGATCACGTTGATCCTGATGAGCACCGCCGCGACAAAGAGTACAGCAGCCCCGATGATCACGACCTTCTTCATGGTATGAGCGACCCTCCATGTCTGTGGCATGGTGAAATGACGACGCCTGAAACCCTCCAGCGATGAATAAAACCACGGCCTGAGAGAGATTGTCAATGGCGTTGTTGTCTGACGGTATGACCAGGCATGATTCCTTTTCATGGCGTCTTGCCGGAATGCATGCTCTTGTATGTAAAGCGTATTACGAAGGTTTCTTTATATAGTTGCACCTCTGCGGTGGTCATGCGAGTGTACCGCAGAGGTGCCATATTCGATCGAAAAGCTTCTGCACTCCAAGGATTGCCTCACTCCTCCCAGTACCGTATGGAGGAGTCATATTCATACTCCCCGTCGCCATCCTCATCCACCTCTACCATGTACGTAGAGGAAGAAAGGGCTATCAGTCTTGCACTGGTGCCGGCCGCCCCCGTTGCCAGCAGAATCCCGTGAGAAGGAAAATCATCGTCGTGATAAAACGTGAGGGGTTCCTCGGTCGAAAGGGTGACATACCCGTAATCTGAACTGTAGAAACGCCCGGATATATCCATTTCCTCCTCTTCATAGTCGTAACTGTAGGAGGAATATATCTGATAGTTGTTCAGCCAGTGGGTATCCCCCGAGCTGTTGTCCCTGAGATACATGTTCATGGTAACATCATCGGAATATTCCGACGAGATCATATGAATGCCGCCGCTCAGGAAGACATCCAGGCCCATGTCCTCAGACACCTCCGTCAAGCTGCTGAAGGTCATGGTGAGATCGAACTCTTCCGAATACGGACCGACAGTTCCCTCGATGGTGATTGTCCCGTTCATGACAAGGCCCATCTCGCAGTAATCTCTGAACGTGATACTTCCCGTCGCGGCTCCCGTATTGTCATCGATGCGCAAAGAGCCGGTCACAGTTCCCCCACAGCTCCCAGGCTCGTTGATGGTCTCGGTCACAACGGCGCTCGCTGAAGGATCGAATGCAACGCCTCGACCACCCGCCGCCATAGCGGGAATCTCATGGACTACTTCAATGAAATTCCTGAGAAACGGGTTTTTGCAGCCGCTGAAACGGGAGGCCCCCACTGCCGACAGAGGGGAGAGAAGACCCGATCCCGAAATGACCCCAAGCACGGCTTCTTCCATTATCTGCGCTGCATTATCCTGGGACAGCAGAACAGGGGTAGTTGTTCCTGAATACGAGATCCCGGACGAGGATCCTCCACCACCCCCGCCACCGCCTCCACAGGCAAAGAGGACCATGAGAGAAACCACGCTCACTACAATAGGAAGAAACGTTGTTCTGTAATTCATAATCCCTCCTCTGTGATAATCGGATTTGGATTCATGCCGCAACCACGATAGTGCTACACTATTATAACACTCAAACCCATCCGTCCATTCAGGAAATGTAATGCCCGTGCATCCTTCACGACAGGGACGGATAGTTCATATGAGAAGGAGGGTAGTAAAGAACGCAGTCATCACTATCAGGGCAGAAATATCCTTCCCGCGCACCTTCATCACCTTCATCCGTGTCCTGGTGATCCCCGGCCTGTACCCTCGCAGGGTCAGGGCCACGGCCAGGTCGTCGGCGCGGCGGAACACGCTGTGCAGCAGGGGCAGGAGGACCGGGATCAGGGCGCGCACCTTCCTCGCGAGCCCCCCCGATTCGAGGTCGACCCCGCGTGCCTTCTGGGCCTTGATGATGCGGTCAGTCTCCTCGAAGAGCAGCGGGATGAACCGGATGGCGAGCATCACGGCCAGAGCGATCTCTTCGGTGGGAACGCTCATGTACTTCAGGGGCTTCATGTACCATTGGAGGGCCCAGACCATGTCGAGGGGGCTCGTGGTCAGGGTGGTCAGCGTGGACACCCATATGGCCATCACGAGCTGGCAGCCCACCCGGATGCCCCCGAGCAGGCCCTGCTTCGTGGCATACGGTATGGGCAGGGGATCTCCGGGGGTCATGAACACGTGGAGCAGCGCCGTGATCCCGAACAGCCAGAGAAACGGCGCCAGGCCGGACGCGATACTTTTCACCGGAATCCGTGACAGCCACGTGATGAAGGCGAGCGACAGGGCGAAGGCCGCCAGCGAGAACGGATTGTCGAGGTTGAACGACACCCCGATGCCCGCTCCCATGAGAAGGAGCTTGACCCTGGGGTCCAGGCCGTGGACCACTGAATCGCGGGGAAGGTAGTGGCCCACGGTCATCTTCATGCCTTTTCCAGCCCCCTGCCGGTGCCTGTCATCCTAAAGTGCCGGTTCGGAGCAGGTGTTCAGCGATCTGCACGGCATTGAGCGCCGAGCCCTTGCGGATGTTGTCGCATACGGCCCAGAGCGCGATACCGTTGTCATGGCCGAGATCTTCCCTGATCCTGCCTACCAGGCATTCATCCGTGCCTGCCGCCTGCACCTGCGTGGGGAAGACGCCCGCCGCTGGCTCGTCCTGGACGGCTATGCCCGGGGCCTTCTCGAGGATTTCCCTGGCCTCCCCGGGGCCGATCTTCCGTTCGGTCTCCACGATCATTGTGACCCCGTGGGAGTAGAAAACCGGCACCCGAACACAGGTGACACTCATCCTGAGGGCCTGGTCCCGGAGGATCTTCCGGGTCTCCATGGTCATGACGAGTTCTTCTTCCGTGTATCCGCCCTCGGTGAGGGTACTGACGAGGGGGATCATGTTGAACGCCATCTGCCCGGGAAAAACACCTGCGCTGACCTCCCGGAAGCTGAAGATGTCCCGGACCTGTCCGGTGAGCTCGTCCATGGCTTGCCCGCCGAGCTCGGAGACCGGATGGAAGGAAGTCGCAAAGACCCTCCTGACCCGTGCAGCATTGTGGATGGGGGCCAGGGCCAGTACCAGCTCCACGGTCGCGGCCCTCGGGCACGAGATGATGCCCTGGCCCTTGCCGAGAACGTCAGCATTGACCTCGGGCACCACCAGGGGGACCGAGTCCATGAGTGCATGCCGCGAGCTGAGGTCGATGACCGTCGTTCTGGAGGCCCGGGCCGTTCCCGTCAGTCCTTCGCTCATGGTTCTGTCACACGAGAAGAAGGCCAGGTCAACACCCTCGAACGATGCCCCGTCGGCCGCTCTCACCGAAATGCGGACGCCCCGGTACTCCACCTGCTCGCCCGCGCTCCTGCGGCCGCCCAGCAGGACGAGCTCGGCCAGCGGAAAGCTGCGCTCCTCGAGAAGCCTGATGATCTCGGTACCCACCAGATCGGTCGGTTCGATGACGGCGACGCTCAATCCTGACGGCATGGTGAGATGTTCTTAGCAGAAAATGGCCGCCGGCACTATATGAAATGGGGTCACTGGCTGCAGCGCTTGAAGTCAACGGGTGACCTGCATTATGATATGCACGTCCTTGACATGATGGTTAAGGCTCCAGCCGGGGAGGTTCCATGAAGGGAGTCTGGTTCGCACTGGGTCTCACCCTCTTCGCGGGGATGGCCACAGGCATCGGCAGCATCGTCGCGTTCACCGCAAGAAGGACGGACTACCGCTTCCTTTCGGTCGCCACGGGTTTCTCCGCAGGGGTCATGCTCTATGTCTCGTTCGTGGAGATCTTCCTGAAGGGCGTGGAGCACCTCACGGACCGGTATGGCGACTACTGGGGCCCCTGGGCGAATGCAGCGGCATTCTTCGGCGGCATGCTCCTCATCGGGCTGATCGACAACCTGGTCCCGGCTGCCGAGAATCCGCACGAGACCCATACGGAAGAAGAGACCGCCCCCCTTCACGATACGTCGGCCCCCATACCGGCTTCCTATCGTGCCGCCGGACATGCCGCGGTCGGTTCTGAGCCCCTGGAGCACGATCACGGCGTCCGGCGCGGGAAGCTCATGCGCCTGGGACTGTTCACGGCCCTGGCGATTGCCATCCACAACTTCCCCGAAGGCCTCGCCACGTTCCTGGCGGCCCTCCAGGACCCGGCCATCGGCATCGCCATAGCCTTCGCCGTGGCGCTGCACAACATCCCCGAGGGGATCAGCGTTTCCGTGCCGATCTTCTATGCCACCGGTGACCGGAAGAAGGCCTTCGTGTATTCATTCCTGAGCGGCCTGGCCGAGCCATTCGGGGCCGGGATCGCCTACCTGTTCCTGCTCATGTTCACGGGCGGAGAAGCCGGGGGTATCCCTCCCCAGGTGACGGGCGTTCTCTTCGGTGGTGTGGCAGGCATCATGGTCTATATCAGCCTGGACGAACTGCTGCCGACGAGCAGGGCCTACGGCAGGGGCCACGACAGCCTGTTCGGCCTCGTGGCAGGGATGCTCGTCATGGCCTTCAGCCTGCTGCTGATGAAGTGACACCTTTTTCTTATTGCAGCATTATTGCAGGTTTTCCAGTTTCTGTCGTAATACCTAGCAGTTAGAATGTTTTCCAACGATCGAAACCTTCCCCTTCCCCTCGCCTCCATTCTGTACTAGGATATTGCGGTTCAGAGAGAAACCTATGCGTAATCCACTCCACCAAGGACGAATGGACGGGCTGTGCGGGATCTATGCCCTCGTGAACGGCATATCGGTCCTGGTGCAGAACCGCCTCTCCACCACGGACCTGTCCGACCTGTTCAAGGACCTCGTCAGGGCGCTCTACAGGCGGAACCACAGAAAGAAAACGAGAAACGGGACCCCCATCGAGTTCATCTGGGAGGGCACCAATGTGCACGACATCTCGCTGCTGCTCAGGACGAGCCGTGCCTTTCTCGCCCGCCACGGCCTGACCCTGACCTGGTCACGGCCGCTGCAGGGGGCCGGCCGTCCGGCCACGCTGAACCAATACTGGGACCGTCTGAAGAGCCGATTCGACGAGTGCGAAAACAGGTGCGTGGCCATCATCGACTACAACTTCGACGGGGTCGACGGGGAAGAAGGCCACTGGACCTGTGTCGAGAGGGTCACCGCCAGGACCATGAAGCTCCTCGACTCGTCGTTGAGCATCCACAGCCCCCGCGGGGTGATCCGGAAAGGATTGTGCACCCTCAGCGAGAAGACGCCGAAGCGGCCTTACCAGCTGTTCGGCCACAATGTCTACCTCGTGCAGATCCGTCCGGTGGAGTAGATCGCGGCTCGCTAGATGCTCCCACGCTTCCTGATGTGCTCCATGAGACCGCCGTCGGCGATGAGCTCCTGCATGAAGGCCGGGATGGGTCGCGCCTGGAACTGTCTGCCCGTGGTCAGATCCCTGATCACGCCGCTGTCCGCGTCCACCTCCACCGTGTCCCCCCCGTCGATGGCACGGACAGCCTCGTCGGATTCGAAGATGGGGAGCCCCATGTTGAAGCTGTTGCGGAAGAAGATTCGTGCAAAGCTCGACGCGATGACGCAGCTCACGCCCGAGGCCTTGATGGCGATGGGCGCATGCTCGCGGGACGAACCGCACCCGAAGTTCTTGCCCGCCACAATGACGTCGCCGGGCTGAACCTTGCCCGGGAACTCGGGATCGGCGTCCTCCATGCAGTGGTTCTTCAGCACCTCCGGGTCCGACGTGCTGAGGTACCGGGCCGGTATGATGGCGTCCGTGTCCACGTCGTTGCCGAACTTGTGTGCCCTGCCCCTGAAGGTCATCGTGCCACCTCCTGAGGGGCTGTGATCACACCGGTGACTGCGGAGGCCGCCGCCACGGCCGGCCCGCAGAGATACACCTCGCTGGACGGGTCGCCCATCCTGCCGACAAAGTTGCGGTTCGTGGTGGCGAGCGCCTTCTCGCCCCTTGCCAGGATGCCCATGTGGCCGCCCAGGCATGGACCGCACGTGGGCGGGCCCACGATGGCCCCTGCCTCGAGGAAGATATCTATGAGCCCCTCCTTCACGGCCTGGCGGAACACTGCAGGGGTTGCAGGCAGGATCAGGCAGCGCAGGCCCCGTGCCACCCTCTTTCCCTTCATGATCCCGGCCGCTGTCCGCAGGTCCTCGATGCGGCCGTTGGTGCAGGACCCGATGACGACCTGATCTATCTTCACGTCCCCGGCCTCGCCCACGGGCCTGGCGTTTTCCGGCAGGTGCGGGAAGGCCACCTGGGGCTCTATGTCACCGCAGTCAAAGGTGGTGACCGACTCGTACACGGCATCCTGGTCGCTGGTATAGATCGTATAAGGTCTGGCGGCCCTCGGCTTCACGTAGGCCTCGGTTGTGTCGTCCGCCGCAATGATGCCGGCCTTGCCGCCGGCCTCGATGGCCATGTTGGACATGCTCATCCGGTCAGCCATCGACAGGGCCGAGATGGCCGGACCAGCGATCTCCATGACCTTGTAGAGCGCGCCGTCCACCCCGATCCTGCCGATCAGGTACAGGACGAGGTCCTTGCCTCCCACCCAGGGTCTGAGCGTACCCGTGAACACGAACCTCATGGTGGCGGGCACCTTGATCCATGCCTGGCCCGTCATCATGGCGGCGGCCAGGTCCGTGCTCCCCACGCCTGTGGCGAAGGCACCCAGGGCCCCATAGGTGCAGGTGTGGCTGTCCGCGCCGATAACCAGGTCGCCCGGCAGCACCAGCCCTTTTTCCGGCAGCAGGGCGTGTTCGACGCCCGCCTCGCCGCCGTCGAAAAAGTGCTCCATGCCGTGTTCGAGGGCGAAGTCGCGCACGTACTTGCACTGGTTGGCCGATGCGATATCCTTGGCGGGCGTGAAATGGTCCAGCACGAAGACGACCCGGTCCGCATGGGCCATGGACGGGACCCCTGCCTTCCTGAACTCCTGGATGGCTATGGGGGCCGTGATGTCATTGGCAAGCGCGACGTCCACATCTACCTTGATGATGTCTCCCGACTGGAATCCCTTTGTCTGCGAGTGTGCAGCCAGGATCTTCTCGGCAATGGTCATTCCCACGTCTCGCCGCTCCTAGAGATGGGGGGCGCTGGTGATCTTCCTGGTCTTGAGAAACTCCATGCGGTTCATGGCGTTCACCAGGGCCCTGGCGCATGCGACGAGGATATCGGGGTCGGACCCCTGGCCCACCGCCGTCTTCCCCTTGTCGGTGAGCTCGATGGTCACCTCGCCCTGGGCGTCGGTGCCTCCCGTGATGGCCTTGACCGTGAAGCTCTTGAGCTCCACGTCGAACCCTGCCATCCTGATGATGGTCTTGTACAGGGCGTCCACAGGCCCGTTGCCGAACCCGGCCTCCTGGATGACCTTGTTGTCCACGGCGAGCTGCACCGTGGCAGTGGGCACCACCACCGTACCCGAGTTCACCACGACGTTCCTGAGCACGTACTTGTCGGGCACTCGGTAGATCTCTTCCAGCACGATGGCCTCGATATCCTCGTCGAAGATCTCCTTCTTCTTGTCCGCGATCTCCTTGAAGCGTTTGAACACCTTCCTGACGTCCTTGTCGTCGAGGCGGTAACCGAGCTGCTCGAGCCGTTTGGTCAACGCGTGCTTGCCCGAGTGCTTGCCCAGGACCAGGCTGCTCGTGCCCAGACCCACGGTCTCGGGGGTCATGATCTCGTAGGTGGAGCGTTCCTTGAGGTACCCGTCCTGGTGGATGCCCGACTCGTGGGCAAAGGCGTTGGCCCCCACGATGGCCTTGTTCGGCTGCACGGGTATGCCGGTGATGTGGGTCACAAGCCTGCTCGTCGGGAAGATCTGGGTGGTGTCGATGCCGGATGTCACGCCGTAGAGATCCTTGCGGACATTGAAGATCATCACCACCTCCTCCAGCGAGGTGTTGCCGGCCCGCTCGCCGATGCCGTTGATGGTGCACTCGATCTGGCGTGCGCCGGCCATGACCGCGGAGACGGAGTTGGCCACCGCCATGCCCAGGTCGTTGTGGCAGTGCACGCTGATCACCGCCTGCTCGATGCCCTTGACCTTCTTCTTCAGGTGGGTGATGAGGTTGAAGAACTCCTGGGGGTTCGTGTAGCCCACCGTGTCGGGTACGTTGATGGTGGTGGCCCCCGATGCGAGGGCAACGGTATAGACATCGGCAAGAAAATCCCAGTCCGAGCGGGTGGCGTCCATGGCGGAGAACTCGACGTCGGCGCACAGGGACTTGCACTGGCCCACCGAGTGCTCCACGGACTTGATCACCTCGTCCCTGCTCATGCGGAGCTGGTACTTCAGATGGATGTCAGAGGTGGCGATGAAGGTGTGGATGCACGGCATCTTCGCCTCCCTGACAGCGTCCCAGGCGGCCTGGATGTCCTCGTCCCTGGCCCTGCACAGGCCTACGATGGACGACCGTTCGACCTCGCCCGCGATGGCCTGCACCGCGTCGAAATCCCCGGGGGAAGTAATGGGGAAACCGGCCTCGATCTTGTCCACACCGAGTATCTCGAGCTGCTTCGCCACCAGCACCTTCTCGTGAACATCCATGCTGGCTCCCGGGGACTGCTCCCCGTCCCGCAGCGTCGTGTCAAATATGATGATCCTGTCCTGTGATACCTTCATCCGCTCTCCTCTTAATGTCTTTCTTCTGACGTCTGACCTCGACGGCATGGGCGATCCAGCTCCAGACGGCCCCCCCCACGATGAATGTCATGGCGAGGGTGAAGAGCATGATCTCCGGCGCCATCGCCACCACCATGAGCAGCAGGACGCCTGCCACGAGCAGCTGGAACGGGTGCGCCTTGATGTACGCCACATGCTTGAAACTCGGGTACGGTACGGTGCTCACCATGAGGAAGGACAGCACATAGACCCCGAGCAGAACGGCCACCGGCGTCATTGACGGCAGGGAACCCATCATCCGGACAAGCTCCTCGGTGAGCAGGTAGGTGCACACCACGCCTGCGGCGGCCACCGGAATCGGCAGTCCGGTGAAGTTGGTCATGGAGCCCGCGGTGTCGATGTTGAAACGGGCGAGACGCAGCGCCCCGCAGGCAACGAACAGGAAGGTGGCGATGAAGCCCAGCTTGCCGAAGGCATTGAGCTGCCAGAGGTAGACCATGAGCGCCGGAGCCACGCCGAAGGCTATGACGTCCGAAAGCGAGTCGTACTGCTTGCCGAACTCGGAGGTAGTCCCGGTCATGCGGGCCACCCGCCCGTCCAGGCCGTCGATGAAACCGGCTATGAGGATGAGGATGGCAGCCCAGTGAAAATCCCTCCTCAGAGAGAACATGATGGAGTAGAACCCGCAGAACAGGCTCATGGTGGTGATGAAGTTCGGCAGGAACGGAACCGAGCGCTTCTGCTTCTCTTCACTGGCTTCGCGTCTTCTCCTCATGAGACCTTCCTCCCGATCACGCTTTCCCCTGCATGAACCGTCTGGCCTCGCTCGCACGCCGGGGTGAATCCTTTGGGGAGCCAGCATTCCAGGAGCGATCCGAACCTTATGAGCCCGAAACGCTCGCCCTGGACGGCCCGATCCCCGGGGTTCAGCCAGCATGAGATCCTGCGGGCCACGAGCCCGGCCACCTGATCCACCCTGAACATCCCATGCTCGGTTTCGATATAGATGATCATGCGCTCGTTGGCCTCGGTCTTCTTGCCCATGCTCGCGACGTGAAAGGTTCCCGGTCTGTACCGTACGTCGACGACCGTCCCGGAGACAGGCACCCGGTTCACGTGAACGCTGAACACGGACATGAAGATTGCCACCTTGGTGCAGGGACCGACCTTCTCTTCTGCGGTCTCGGACACCTCGATCACCTTGCCGTCGGCGGGCGAGACCACGATCCCCTCGCCCTGGGGCACGGTGCGCTCAGGATCCCGGAAAAACCAGGTGACGAAGAGCACCGGGACGATGGCGGCAAGTCGCAGGAGCAGACCTCCGGCGAGGAACATCAGGCCGAACGCGGCCGACGCGATGGCTATGAAGGGGTACCCTTCCTTGCGTATCTTCACGACTTCTCCCTTTTCAGTTCAGCTTCTTGTCGACCTTTCTGTCCTTTCCTATCCAGGGCATCATGGAGCGGAGCTTGGCGCCGACTCTCTCGATGAGGTGTTCCTCGCCCATCCTCGTCAGCGCGTTGAAACACGGCCTGCCCGCCATGTTCTCCAGGATCCATTCCCTGGCGAAGCTGCCGTCCTGGATGTCGGCGAGGATATCCCGCATCCGGTCCTTCACCTCCTCGTCTATGAGGAGCGGGCCGCGGGTGATGTCTCCGTACTGTGCCGTGTTGCTGATGGAGTACCGCATGTTCGATATGCCGCCCTCGTAGATGAGGTCCACGATGAGCTTGAGCTCGTGCAGGCACTCGAAGTAGGCCATCTCGGGCGAGTATCCCGCCTCGACCAGGGTCTCGAACCCTGCCTGGATGAGCGCGGTGGTGCCTCCGCAGAGCACGGCCTGCTCGCCGAAGAGGTCGGTCTCGGTCTCTTCCCTGAAGGTGGTCTCCAGGATGCCCGCCTTCCCTCCCCCCATGGCTTTCGCGTAGGACAGCGCCAGTTTCCTCGTGTCTCCCGAGGGGTCGGCATGGACGGCGATGAGCATGGGCACACCGCGACCCTGGGTGTACTCGTACCTGACCATGTGCCCCGGCGACTTGGGCGCCACCATGAAGCAGTTCACGCCCTCGGGCGGGGTTATCTGACCGTAATGGACGTTGAAACCATGGGCGAACACCAGGTAGTTGCCCTTCTTCATGTGCTGTGCGATCTCGCCTCTATACACGCCCGCCTGGAGCTCGTCAGGTATGAGCATCATGACCACGTCGGCCCACTTCGCGGCCTCTGACGGCGTCATGACCTTGAGTCCGGCCTTCTTCGCCTTGGCGGCGGAGGGACTTCCCTCGCGCAGGCCCACGGCCACGTTCACACCCGAGTCCTTCAGGTTGTTGGCATGGGCGAATCCCTGGGAGCCGTAGCCCATGATGGCGACCTTCTTGGATCTGATCAGCTTGATGTCGGCGTCCTTGTCATAGTATACCTTCATGAATCACTCCTCCTCTTTGCCTGCATTTCTCGTTCCATGACGATGGTGCCGGTGCGGATGAAATCGATGATCCCCACCGGGGTCAGCAGCTCGATGAAGGCCTTGAGCTTTCCCTGGTCACCGGTGAGCGCCAGCGTGTAGGATGCCGGTGACACGTCGACCACCCGGGCCCTGAAAATATCGGCTATGCGCAGCACCTCGGCGCGCGACTGCTCCTTGGCCTTGACCTTGACGAGGATCATCTCCCGCTCGACGTAATCCTTGTCCACGTAGTCCACCACCTTGATCACGTTGATTATCTTGTTGAGCTGCTTCTTGATCTGCTCGAGCACCTGCTCGTTGCCGGTGGTGGTGATGACCATCTTCGACTTGGTGGGGTCCAGCGTCGGGGCCACGGAGAGCGACTCGATGTTGAACCCCCTGCCGGAGAACAGGCCCACGACCCGTGAGAGTACCCCGGCCTTGTTGTCCACAAGAATGGATATGGCGTGTCTCATGCTCATGGGCGACCTCACACGAGAAGCATGTTGTTGATGGGCGCCCCGGCGGGCACCATGGGATAGACGTCCTCCTCCGGCTCCACCCGGAAGTCCACGAAGACCGGCCCCGTGATGGCCAGCGCCCGGCGTATGGCGTCCTCGACGTCCTCGGTCTTCTCCACCCGGATGCCGTGGGCGCCGTAGGCCTCTGCCAGTTTCACGAAGTCCGGGGACACCGCCATGGAGGTGTGGGAATACCTGCCCTTGTAGAAGAGCCCCTGCCACTGTCTCACCATGCCGAGATAGCCGTTGTTGATGATCATGACCTTGACCGGCAGGTTGTACTGGACCGCCGTGGCGAGCTCCTGGATGTTCATCTGGATCGATCCGTCCCCGGCGATGTCTATGACGGTGCGACCCGGGAAGGCCACCTGGGCCCCGATGGCGGCGGGGAATCCGTACCCCATGGTGCCCAGGCCGCCCGAGGTGAGGAAGAGCCGCGGGGCCTTGAACCGGTAGTACTGAGCCGTCCACATCTGGTTCTGCCCGACCTCGGTGGAGATGATGGTGTCGTCCGGCGCGATCTCGTCGATCTTCTCGATGACATACTGCGGTTTGAGACCCGGCCCCTTCTCGTATCGCAGGGGCTTGTCCCGCTTCCACTGCTCCAGGCGCTCGAGCCAGGGCTCGGTGGCATGATGCAGCTCGGATACCTCGGCCTGCTTGTCCTCGATTTCCTTGAGCATGTCGCACAGGACGTTGCAGCAGTCACCCACCACGGGGAGATGGACCTGCACGTTCTTGCTGATGGACGTCGGGTCGATGTCGATATGGATGATCCTCGCCCTGGGGGCGAACTCGTCGATCTTGCCGGTGACCCGGTCATCGAAGCGCGCCCCGATGGCGATGAGGCAGTCCGACTCGGTGACGGCCATGTTGGCGGCATAGGTGCCGTGCATGCCCAGCATGCCGAGCCAGAGCGGGTCGTCGGCGGGGAAGGCGCCCAGGCCCATGAGCGTGGTGGTCACGGGAATGCGCATGCGCCTGGCCAGGTCTGCGAGTTCCCCGGAGGCATTGGAAAGGACGACCCCGCCGCCGGCATAGATGACCGGGTGCCTGCTCTTGAGGATGGTGCCCAGGATGCGCTTGATCTGCCCGAGGTGCCCCCGGTACGTGGGGCAGTAGCCCTCGAGGTCGACCTTTTCCGGGTACTTGAAGGTTATGAGCCCCCTCATGACGTCCTTGGGGATGTCCACGAGCACCGGGCCGGGTCTTCCGGTGGACGCTATGTAGAAGGCCTCCTTGATGACCTTGGGGAGTTCCTCGCAGTCCTTGACGAGGTAGTTGTGCTTGGTGCAGGGCCTCGTGATGCCCACCGTGTCGGCCTCCTGGAAGGCGTCGTTGCCGATGAGGTTCGTGGACACCTGGCCGGAGAACACCACGATAGGGATGGAGTCCATGCAGGCGGTGGCGATGCCGGTCACCGTGTTCGTGGCCCCCGGGCCCGAGGTGACCAGGGCCACGCCCACCTTGCCGCTGGCCCGGGCGTACCCGTCCGCGGCATGCACCGCACCCTGCTCGTGCCTGGAAAGGATGAACTGGATATCCGGCGCGTCCATGATGGCGTCGAAAATGTCCAGCACGGCCCCGCCGGGGTAGCCGAAGACGTGCCTGACGCCTTCGCACCGCAGCGCCTCGATGAATGCGTATGCTCCCGTTATCTTCTTCATGCTTGCCTGATCCTGAAACCCCTCGATCTCAATTCACTGCAGAATCCTTAAAACGGACACCCCTACTCTTCGCTGCGGTACCTGCGCAGGATCTCCTCGATCCTGTCCTTGCCGTGGAGCTTCAGTTTCTGGAGCTCCTTGCGCCGTATCTCTTCCTCGGTGCTCAGGTATCGCCGCTTGTTGAGCTGTTCAAGCTTCTCCTCATAGTCGAGGTGCTCGTCCCAGAGGACCTTGAGCTCCCTGTCCTTCGGGATGAGCTTCCGAATGAGCTTGAGATCGGTCTCTTCCATGTACTCCCCCCTGTATAAACGGTAAGGTACATGTAGAACACAGATACTTCACCCTGTCAACACATGGTTGCGGCTTTAACAATGCGACTTTGCAGGGATTCGAGGCCCTGGTGAAGCCCCCCGTTTAGAGAAGGACGTAGGCCTTGAAGAAGACATGGATGATCACGGACAGGGCGAGGATGAACGCTGTCCCGCGATGCATGTGGATCCAGACACCCCGGGGATTTTTCCTGACGTAGAACCCGTACAGTCCGAGCCCGGTCAGGGCCAGGAGGAGGAGGCCTGCGGCAATGCCGGTCAGCGAGGTCACACCGGAGGCGACGACCACCCCGGCGTGGACGAGGAAAAGGAGGCCTGCGGCAATGCCGAAATACCGGTGATTCCGCACCATGAACCGCATGAATGCCCTGTAGGATGCGGTGAAGTCCGCATTCTTCTCGGTAATGGTCTTGAGGTACTCGCGGCTTATCTGCTTGAGCAGGAAGTTCATCAATGCAGCCGCACAAACCCCGGCGACGGTCCACCCGAGGACCTGCGCGAGAGTCATGGCCGTCCGTCCGCAACGCTCTTGAACATAGCATGACACTAACCATGACCCCCGGGAATGTCAAGAACGCAGCACAGGCCCCCACGGAAAATAGTTCCCTGCATAAATATCTTTCGCTGTTCTTCCGATAGAAAAGAAAAAGCCCATGGACATCTATATCGCACGCCAGCCCATCTTCACCAGGGGCAAGCAGATCTTCGCCTACGAGCTTCTCTTCAGGGACGGCACGGAGAACAGCTTCCCCGGCACGGAAGGGAACAACGCCACGTCCAGGGTCCTCTCGAACACCTTCTTCACCTCGGGCATCGAACAGATAACCGGCGGGAAACGCGCATTCATCAATTTCACCAGGGAACTTCTGATCGGAAAGATCCCCCTGCTCTTCCCCTCCCAGATAACCACGGTGGAGGTCCTCGAGAACGTCATCCCGGACGGCCCGGTCATCGAGTCCTGCAGGGAACTCTCGGGCAAGGGCTACACCATCGCCCTGGACGATTTCGAGTACACGCCTCCCATGGAACCCCTCATCGAGATATCCGAGATCATCAAGGTGGATTTCGCCAAGAGCACGCGGGAACAGATCAGGGCCTTTGCGGACCGCTTCACCTGCAGCGGGAAGAAGCTCCTGGCGGAGAAGGTGGAAACCAACGAGGAATTCGAGGAGGCCCTGAAACTCGGGTACTCGTACTTCCAGGGGTACTTCTTCAGCAAGCCTCAGCTCATCAGGAGGACGGACATACCCGCCCTCAAGGTGAACATCCTGGGCATCATGTCCGAGGTGGGCAAGGAGGATTATCGGGTCGGCACGCTGCAGAAACTCATCGAGCAGGACGTGGGCATCTCGTACAAGCTGCTCAGATACCTCAACTCGCCTTTTTACCGGCGGGTCCAGGAGGTCTCCTCCATCCGTCAGGCCATTGTGCTCCTTGGGGAGAAGGGGATCAAGCAGTTCCTCTCGGTTATCTTCCTGGCCGAGATCAGCCAGGACAAGCCGGACGAACTGCTCAAGAGCTCCATCATCCGGGCCCGGATCTGCGAGGGGATCGGCATGGCCACCGGCGGCAGGATCGACCCTTCCGAACTGTTCACGTTGGGCCTGTTCTCCCACATCGACGCCATCCTGGACAACTCCATGGAAGACATCATGAAGACCCTGCCCCTGACTTCCGAGATCAAGTCCACCCTCACGGGCAGCAGGACCGCCCTGAGCACCTACCTCGATCTCACCAGGTGCTACCAGCAGGCCAGCTGGGACAGCGCGCTGCAGGCTGCGAGCACCCTCGGCCTGGCCCCGGACAGACTGCCGGAGATCTACTGGAAGGCAATCCAGTTTGCTGACTCGGTGTGCATGGCAGGTACGTGAGCACCGTGCCGGGGATATCGTGATCAGGAGGAGGCGTACTCCGCGACCTTGTCCCCCACCTGGTTCGTGCTCAGGCCCATTCTGCCGGCGGCCAGCGACTTGATGTCGTTCTGGAGGACCTTCACGATGCCCCGCTCTATGCGGGAGGCCCCCTTGTCCTCCCCCAGGGTCTCCAGCATCATCTGTGCCGACGCGATGGCCGCCAGGGGGTTGATGACGTTCATCCCCGTGTACTTGGGAGCCGACCCGCCGATGGGTTCGAACATGGAAACACCCCCCGGGTTGATGTTGCCTCCGGCAGCGATGCCCATGCCGCCCTGGGTTATGGCGCCGAGGTCCGTGATGATGTCGCCGAACATGTTCTCGGTGACCAGCACATCGAACCACTCCGGGTTCTTCACCATCCACATGCACGTGGCATCCACGTGGTAGTATTCCCGCTTGATGTCCGGGAACTCCCTCTGCCCGATCTCGTTGAAGACCCGCTCCCACAGGTCGAACACATAGGTGAGCACGTTGGTCTTGCCGACCAGGGCCAGGATCTTCCTCCGGTCCCTCTTGCGGGTGTACTCGAAGGCGTAGCGCAGGCACCGCTCAACCTGGAACCGGTTGTAGATCATCTCCTGCACCGCCACCTCGTGGGGCGTCCCCTTCATGGTGATGCCGCCCGAGCCGGTATAGACGCCCCCCGAATTCTCGCGGACCACCACGTAGTCGATGTGCTCCGGGCCCTTGTCCTTCAGCGGTGTCTGAACGTTCGGGTAGAGTTTCACGGGTCTCAGGTTGATGTACTGGTCCAGTTCGAAACGCAGGCGGAGCAGGATCCCCTTTTCCAGGATACCGGGCCTGACATCGGGGTGCCCGATGGCGCCGAGGTAGATGGCGTGGTGCTTTCTCAGTTCCTCTGCTGCCGTCTCGGGCAGTATCTCTCCCGTGCGCAGGTATCGATCTCCACCGAAGTCGTAGCTCGTGAAGTCGATCTTGAATCCCTCTGCGGGTGCGACGGCCCTGAGAACCTTGATTCCTTCCGCCACGACCTCGGGGCCCGTACCGTCTCCCGGTATAACCGCTATGCTGTATGAACGTGCCATTCTTGCCATCCTTGTCCTGGAACATGGTCACCACGGCGCCCGGGTTCGAGCGCAATGCCAGGCGGATACACTGAATCCGCACGGCAAGTCAAGGAGTGTCGGAGATCACTTCCCGGCGTACTGGTCCAGGTAGCTCCTGATGTACCGTTGAACGCGCTGCCTGGGCCTGTAGATGCCGAAGTGCCCCTCGCACAGGATGTCCGCCCCGAGGTCGATGAGCTTCTCCATGGAGTCCCTCCACTGGCCGATGTCCGACCCGAACTCCCTGCTGAACGGCCCGTGGATGTCCTGGCCGAAGAGGATGCGGGTTCCCTGGCGGTCCAGGTATACAGCCATGGAACCGGGTGTGTGCCCCGGGGTGTGGAGACAGTGGATCTCGTCGGGTGCGCAGGCGATGACCTCGTGTTCCCCCTTCAGGCGCCGGTCCACCACGGTCTTCGGCAGTGTTGTGTTGTACCACCGCGCGGCGGTGAGCGACGGGTCGCCGGACTCGATGGCCCCGGCATCGAGATCGTGGGCCGCCACGGAGCACCCGAAGTTCCTGCGGAAGTATTCCACCGACCCGATATGGTCGACGTGACAGTGCGTGAGTATGAGCGTGGTGACGGTGTCCGGGTCGAGCCCTGCCTCGTGCATGTTCTCCACGATGGCCCCGGGAGCCTTTCCCGCCCCGCAGTCGATCATGACGATGCCTTGCTCGCACACGACGGCATAGACGGCCGCATCGGAGGGATCGCTCAGATCGGAGCCTCCCACCTGATAGACGCCCTCGGCCACCGGTTCGAATTCTCCCACGATGCACCTCCTTTCTCTGAAAGGCCTGGGTTTCACCTGGTCTCAAGCAGACCATACCCGACATGACCGTCGGGTGGCAATGACGTCGTGGGATGGCTCATGATGATTCCCGGGCCTTGAGCCTCCGGTCCAGGAGAATCTTGAGGGTGAATACAGCCCCGGGGTCGGCGTGGCGTACCACCTCGATATCGCCGTGGATCTTGATCATGGCGATGCGGGCCTCGGTGAGACCGAGGCCTGTCTTCATGGGGTCGGTCGAATAGAACGGGGCGAGGATGGTCTGGACCTTGTCCTTCACGCCGGGCCCGAAATCCCTGACCGCGACGTAGGCATAGCTCTCGTCGCGTGATATGTCCACCGCGATCTCGGGGGTCCCGGTCTGAAGCGCGTTCTCCAGGATCCTGTTGAACGCCACCCGCACATGGCCGGCATCGCAGAAGGCATGGAGGCCCTCAGGGGCCTGCATCCGAATGGGAACACCCGTCTCGATCTCCTGGACGGCCTGGCGCACGAGAGAGCAGAGATCGACACGGCTGCAGGCAGGCTCCATGCGGACGAGCTTCTCGTAGCGCTCGACGTGTTCGATCATGCTCTCGATGCGGCTGATGGAGGAATAGATGCCGGAAAGGGCCTGTTCCCATTTTCGGTTCATGTCGCCCTTTTCCCGCTCCAGCCTCCTGATGTATGCCCCGATGACGGTCAGCGGGTTCCTCAGCTCATGGGCCAGCCCGTTCATCATCTGGCTGAGGTCGTTGGCCTGGATGGTGAGCCTTCTCTGCATGGCCCTGATGTCCGTGATGTCCCTGCCGATGACGGACAGCGCATAGATGCGCCCCTCCTCTTCCAGGGGCGTGCACAGGAGGGAGAATATGCCGGTTCTCCCTGACAGAAGTTGCAGCCGCACCTCCGCCCGGACCGGCACTCCCCGTTCGAATCCTCTGCCGATGGCCATGTCGAGGTCGTGCCGATCATCTTCAACGACAAAATCGGAAAAAGGCCTGCCCAGGAAGGGTTCCCCGTCGCTCAGGAGATACTGCCGGAAGGTTTCATTGCAGAAGGTCATCTTTCCCGAGGGCCCCAGGATGAAGATGAGGTCGTTGGCGTTCCTGATGATGGCGTTGTATCTCCTGCTGTCCATGATCATCAGCCGCTGTTTCTCCCGGATGGTGCGGTCCTTTTCCCCCAGGGAACGGATGAGCATGTCACCCACCTCGAAGGACTGCCGCATCTCGCGGTAGAGCATGGATATCGCGCTGACCACGGCCGCGTCCCTCGGTATGGCGCCCAAGATCGTGCCAGGGAGTCTCTCCGGCGCCTTCCCGTCACAGACCAGGTAGATGCGTCTCGACCCCGTCTTTCTCCTGCCGAGATGAGCGGTGCTGTCCGTGAAAAGGAGGCAGTCGTCCTCTGTCTCGCCCAGGACAGACGCCCTGCGGAGGTCCACCCCCACGGGCGGCGCGGTTGTTCCCAGCCAGTATACATCCATAGCTCCATTGTTCGGGAAAGCCTTCTGTTTTCTTTACATAGGCCGCGCACATCCCGATTGATCCCTCCTCCGCTTTCGAGTAGCATTGAGGCCATGGCACGGAAGAAACCGCGGATCGGTATCGCGCTCGACAGCGGCGGCGCCATGGGCGGTGCCCATGTGGGCGTGCTGGAGGTCCTTGCGGAAAGGGCCATCCCCCTGGACATCATCGTGGGTTCGAGTGCCGGTGCCGCTGTGGGTGCCTTCTTCGCTGCGGGAAAGATCAAGGAATTCAAAGATCTCATCACGGACATATCCTTCATCCAGTCGCTGAGCTATTACGCCGACCCGGTCTTTCCCTTCTCAGGGCTGCTGGCCGGCGAGAAGGCCCGCCGGTTCATCCGTGCCCTGGTGGGGGATGTGCTCATCGAGAACCTCGATACGACCTTCATCGCCGTGGCCACCGACCTGCTCACGGGGGAGACCGTTCCCATCGACAGGGGTCCGCTGGTCGACGCGGTCATGGCAAGCATATCCATGCCGGGCATCTTCAGGCCTGTGGTCCACATGGGAAGACTGCTCACCGACGGCGGCGTGTCCGACCCTTTGCCCCTTGACATCCTCAAGGGTCTGGAACCGGAGATCTCGATAGCGTGCAACCTCCATCCCCGTATGACATCGCGCTATTCCCCGGCCAGGAGGAAGAGCATCGTGGCCGCTGAACAGGAGGCCCGCGAGGTCGAGAAGGATCTCGCGTCGGGCATGGTCGATCGCGTCGTGGCCTTCATCAATCCCCAGGCCATCCGTGACGGCCTGAAATCCCTGGCCGACACGGTGCTCAAGAAGATCGGCTCCCCCGGGGCGGACGCCATCCTCGACACCGACTACGTCAAGGCCCTCAAGGACTATCTCTCCCAGGGTGCCCAGAGGCTCAACGAGCTCAAGCCGGGATACTTCTCCCCGGCGGGAGAAGATCACCGCATGAACATCGTGGAGATCCTCCTGACCTCCACCAACATCCAGCAGTACCGGAAGAACCGCATCATGCTGAAATACGAGCCGCCGGATGTGCTCATCGAGCCCGATGTGGTCGATATCGCCGCCCTCGAATTCTCCAGGAGCGCGTCCGCCATAGAGGAGGGGAGGAGTAAGGCCAGTGACGCGATACCGAGAATCCTCGATCTGATGGAACGGAGAAAACCGGCTACTTGACGATGAGCAAATTGGCCTGCTTGAGCCGTTCGGCAAGGGAGGTGATGATCTTGTTCGCCACCTCGGGGTTTTCGTTGATGATGCGGTCAAATCTGCCGTCCTGAACCGGGATTACCTCCACCATGCTCTTGCCGATGGAACGGATCGTGGCGCTGCGGGGTTCGTTCAGGATGAAGCTCATTTCGCCGAAGTACTCGCCGGGCTTGGTGATGACGCCGATGCGGACACCCTTCTTGAGGACCTCCAGGCCGCCTTCGGTCTGGTAGAGCTTGTAGATATCGGTGCCGCTCGTCCCCTCTTCGAGGATGAGCTCTTTGTCGCCGTATTCCCGGATATCGAGGTTGATGGTCTCGCTGTAGGGTATGTTGGCTTCCGCAATGGACGTGGTCTGCTCGAGCTGGAGGAAAGCGGAGCGCATGATCATGGAGGCGAGGGCCGGCTTGCCGTACGCGATCTCGTCTATGAGATCCGCCTCGTAGGTGGCGATACGGGAGGTCCTGGTGGCCTTTGCCGTGGTCGTGTACGGGATGCCCCGGTAGTAGTTCTCCAGCCCGAACACGTCCTGGTCGGTGAGGATACGGATGGGCTTGTCCATCTGGTAGATCTGGACCTCACCCTGGAGAATGGCATAGAAGTAACGGCTCGGTTCGCCCTCGCGGACGATGATCTCTCCCTGCTTGTATTCGAGGACCTCCACCGATTCTATGGGTCTGGCATCGAGCATAAGAGCCCTTTCGGCATCAGGGAGGGCAAACTTAAACATGTGGACCAGTTACAGCGGCCAGTACCGGGCGTGTGTCCCGACGATCTCGTCGAGCTCGGCACACGGGGTCTGTTCGATCGCGGGTGCCGACCCTCCCTTCATAACATCGAGTACGGCCTTGACGGAATCCCTCAAGGCATCGAAATTATACCCTCCTTCAAGGGCATAGACAACCGGAGAATTCACCCGGCGGGCCGCATCCATGATGAGAGCGGCCAGGGCCGCAAAGCCGCCGGTGCTGACTCGCATGCCGCCTATGGGGTCCATGGAGTGCGCGTCGAAACCGGCCGAGACCAGTATGAGCCCCGGTTCGAACGACTCGATGATGGGCACGAGCACCCGGTTATACACGGCCAGATATTCCCCGTCATGCCTGCCGCCGCCGAGCGGGCAGTTCACGGTGAACCCTTCGGCGCCCCTGGAGCCTGTCTCGTGCAGCCTGCCCGTTCCCGGATAGAACGGGTATTGGTGCGAGGAGAAATACAGGACGTCCCTGCTCCCGTAGAAACTGTCCTGGGTGCCGTTGCCGTGGTGGACGTCGAAGTCCGCGATGAGCACCTTCTTCACACCCAGGTTCCGGATGGCCTTCCTGGCCGCGATGGCCACATTGTTGAAGAGGCAGAAACCCATGGACTCATCAGGGGTTGCATGGTGGCCGGGGGGTCTGACACAGGCAAACCCCGAGGATATCTCCGTGCCGAGGGCCATCTGTGCGAGCCTGATCACCGAACCCGCTGCATAGAGTGCCGTCTCGTAGGAATCCTCACAGGAGACCGTGTCCGGGTCGAGGTCCACCAGCCTGCCCGGTACGCTCGCATGCCTGACACGATCCACATGGGCACTGCCGTGGTTCAGCCTGATGTCGTCCTCGGTGGCACTGACCGGGTCGACCAAGAGGATGTCCCGGTCCTTTCCGGAAAAGATCGTGTGGATATAATGGATGCGCATGGGCGCCTCCGGATGGTATCCCCCGGTGTCGTGGTTCATGAAGAGGGGGTCCGAGACGATGCCTACCATGACGCGCTTAGACGATGATGTCGAGGGAATGGGGCGATGGTTCGCAGGCGGCAGGATAGGCCGCTGTGAAGGGGTGTTCCCGGGCGGCTTCGATCCGGCCGAAGGTCAGTTCATGGATGACCGATGCGAAGGAGATCATGCCGTCCATGCCCAAGGTCGTCACCTCCGCCTCGCGAGACACGACCATCCTCGGGACTGCTGCTGGAGGCCTGTCCCCGGACGGGACCGTGATGTCCACCTGTCTGGTATTTCTGGATCTTTCAGGCGGGAACGGGTCGACCCTGACATACTTGAGCTTGACGAAGGGCAGTTCTACGGCGATGCCTTTGATGGAGGGGGACTGAGTGGAAAGATCCTCGTACGGCATTGCACATATCTATAAGGACCAGGAACTCCCTTGGCAAGGGGAATCTTTCACGAGACGCGCCCGAGAGCGGGAACGGGTGATTTCAAGGACTTCCTATTGATCACGGTGCAGTATGGTGCTACCGTGAGGTGCATACCATCTTGCAAGGAGGATCAGATATGAGGAGAATTCTACATCTGGCCGTGTGTCTGTGTGTGATGATCGCCCTGCCGCTGGCTCTGTTCGCGGAAGATTTCATGGCACAGGGGAACTCCCTGTACGACAAGGCCAAGGCCGGGGACTACCAGGCGTACAAGGCCTCTGGCGACGCCTTTGCCAAGGCCCTGGAGGCAGCCCCGAACAGTTACGAAGCGGCCTGGAAGGCTGCGCGCTCGTACAGGGAATTCGCCAATGAATCCAAGAAGAAGAATGCTGCGAACTGGAAGACGACATGCAAGGAGTACGGCAAGCTGGGCATGAAGTTCGGCGAGAAGGCCATCGCCCTCAACGCAAGCGGCGTTCAGGGCAATTTCTGGTATGGCTGCTCGGTGGGCAACTACTCCGACGGCGTGAGCATCCTCACCGCCCTCAAGGAAGGGCTCAAGGACAAGACCCAGAGCAGCTTCGAAAAATCCTACAAGGCTGACAAGATGTATGTGGACGGCGGCCCAATGAAGGCCCTGGGCCGCTTCTGGTTCGTGCTGCCATGGCCCATGCAGGACAAGAAGCTCTCCCTCCAGTATCTCAGGGAATTCCAGAAGGCTTTCCCCAGCGATGCCGAGGGACAGGTGTACCTGGCCGAAGTCCTTCTGAAGACCGGGGATAAGGACGAGGCCAAGACGCTTCTCGACAAGGCATCGTCGTCCAGCGAAAAGTACTATGCAGACTGGGCGAAGAAGCTCCTCGCCGACATGTAATCAATCTCTCAACCCCGCGAACATGAAAAGGCGCTCTCCGGTGAAGAGAGCGCCTTTTTTCTCCATCGATGGGTGATCGGTACAGGCGTAGCGCCGGTCACTCTTCCATAGCTGATCTGCTCAGGGCGAGCATGGATGCCTGGTCGAGCTTGCGCATGGTGCTGATGAGCTTCTTGATGTCCTTGTTGTTCTGATCCGTGAACTCGATGCCCATGCCCTTCTCTGCCTCATGGCGGACCACCCTGCCCTCCACGTCGATCACCTTGCTGACATCGACTGCATCGAGGCTCAGCTGTATGGTCTCGCCGAACTGAAGGGGTCGGGCCGTCTCGATGTACACCCCGCCGAGACTGATGTTCCGAACGACACCCTTCAGGACCGTCCCTTCCCTGTCCTGATATCGTGCCTGCACCTTCAGCGGTTTTCTCGTGTATCTCCTGTGCTCTTTCACTTCGGCAACCTCATGTCCTGACTTTGATCCCTCAGGAACTCTTCGTCATACACCCGATGATTCTTTAATGCCGATAGCGCATGCCCACAACGGGCCTGTCCCTTGACTATCGAGAAATGGGCGATACCTTATCATGAGGGGTGACTATCCAGGGGGTATGCCATGCAGGCCAAGGACATCATGACCGAGAAGGTCATCACCTTCTCACCGGAAACAGGAATCGTGGAGGCAGCCAGGGTGCTCATGGAGAACCACATCAACGGGGCGCCCGTCCTCGACGGCGACGGAAGGCTCGTAGGCATACTCTGCCGGGACGACCTCATCTCCCAGCAGAAGAAGCTGCCGCTGCCCTCCTATTTTGTCGTCCTCGACGGCATCATACCGCTCATCTCGCCGAAACACATCGAGAAGGAGGTCGACAAGATCGCGGCCACCATCGTCGAACACGCCATGACCGCCAGGCCCGTCACCGTGACGCCCGAAACGAGCATCGAGGACGTGGCCTCCCTCATGGTCGACAAGAAGATCCACACCATCCCGGTGGTCGACTCCGGGGGCAGGCTCGTCGGCATCGTGGGCAAGGAAGACGTGCTGAAGACCCTCATCCCCGGGTATGCCGCGAAGAGACAGGATCCCTGAGGCGATTTTCCGACGCCCCCTCAGGCATACTCCTCATACGCCCCTGCCTGGGGCACGCGTGCCCGGTAGGAGGCCTCGTCGATGGCCTCCTGCTTCAACGTCCTGAAGTTGTACTGCTGGTGGGAGACGGTCAGTGCCCTCACTGCCTCTTCCGGCGACTCGAAGAGCGGCACCTGGTACCTGTCCCGGTAGGCGATGGTCTTCTCCACCGCATTGGGGGTGTAGATGGCGGCCGGCTTCCCGTACTCGTGGCATTTCTTCACGAGTTCCATGATTGCCTCTATGACCATGGGGTGCCAGAGGCTCGGCACAGGGAGAAGCCCGTCCACCTCGTCGGAGGAGAGGAGTATGTCGAAGATCTCCAGGAAGGTCTGCATGGAAAGGGCAGGCCCCAGGTCGATGGGGTTCTTGACGTTGAATATCTGCCCTGTCCTGGCGAGCCGTTCCTGGGTCTCGGGCGAAAGCCTGGCCATTTCCAGGCCGGACTGAACCAGCAGGTCCGCCGTTATGCCGCCGAACGCGCCGGAATTGGTGAACACGGCGATCCTCTTGCCCTTCAAGGGAGGCATGTGGGTGAACATCCTGGGCAACGAATGCATCTCGGAGATCGAATTCACCCGGATGATCCCGCCCTGCCTGCATGCGGCGTCGAATATGAGGTCGTTGTTGGCCATGCCGGCCGTGTGTGACTGGGCAGCCTTCATCCCCTCTGAGGTCCTGCCCACCTTGAAGACCAGCATGGGCTTGGTCACCGACCTGGCCATGTCCAGGAACTTCCTCCCGTTCGTGATGTTCTCCAGGTACATGCCGATGACCTTGGTCTTTTCGTCGGAATTGAAGTACTCGATCATGTCCGCTTCGTCGATGTCGCTCTTGTTCCCGATGCTCACGATCTTGCCCGCCCTGACCACGTCGCTCTTGAACGACTCCAGCACGATGACCACGATGCCACCGCTCTGGATTATGTAGGATATCTCGCCGCTCTTCGATGCGAAGATCTCGATGTCGTCCTTCTGGAGTCCGTAGAAGCAGCAGAACTTGTTTTCGGTGTTGAGCACCCCGAGACAGTTCGGGCCCATGATGCGCATGCCGAAGGACTTCCTGATCTCGTCGATCTCCTGCTGGAGCGCCTTGCCCTGCATGCCTCCCTCGGCGAAACCCGAGCTCTCGATGACGACATGCCTGATTCCCTTTTCGCCGCACTGTTTGAGGAAGCCGGGCACCACCTGCGAAGGGGCGATGATCACGGCCAGATCCACGGGATGGGGGATGTCCGTCACCTTCGTGTATCCCGGGCAGCCGTGGACATCCTCGCCTTTTCTGTTCACGGCGTATATGTCGCCGGGGAAAGGAGAGAATTCATTGAGCGTCCTGCAGATGGTCGCCCCGAGATTGAACGGTGAGTTGGATGCGCCTATGACGACGACGGACGAGGGATTGAAAAACTGGTTCATGGGTGCACCTCCCGATGCTGTACATTCTCAATGCCCTGCTGATTGCTGGTTGCTGCTTGTTTGCTCTTTCAGGACTTCACGAAGCCCCTGTTCTCCTTGCGAGTTCGTCTGCATACCGGTTCTTGAGCATCCGGATCATCTCCACGATGGTGGAGAATATGAAGAGGCCGTCCTCCTCACCCCGCTCGTTCACCTCGGCGCGGATCTGCTCGAGGTCTTCAAGCTGCTCGTCCAGGGAGCTTATCTCCTGCTCGAACTGCCTGACAACCTCTTCCTTTGGCAGAAACCGGAAGAAGAAGGCCCTGGTGAGGAAGTCCAGCTGGTAGTCGATGGGCACCGGCGGTGCGCTCAGCGACTTGAAAAAGTTCTCCCTGCCGGATTCGGTCAGGGCATAGACATGCATGTTCGGTTTGCCGGTCTGAAAGACCACGTCCTTCTTCACGAGGTTGGCTGCCTCGAGCTTGCGCAGCGCGGGATAGATCTGGTTCAGGCTCAGGTTGTACGCCATCATGAGCTTGCCCGTGATGTTCTTGATCTTGTAGCCGCTCTTGGGGCCTGACATGAGCAGGCCGAGGATTACCTGGTCCGTTTCCATGGCGCGTCCATTCTAGTGATTTCCGAGAAGATAGTTTTACTTACCATATTGTAAATTAAAATATCAATTTATCTATGGGTTGTCAATATCTTTCTCATTGTTTGGGTCGGATTGCGGCTCTGAAAATGGTGCGCGATATGTTCTCGACCGTGGGGTGTTATGCTTTCCGGTACCGTGACGATAAGAACTCTACCAACGAAGACTCCGCATCCGTGAGACTTCTCCATAGGAGACCGGGCAGCCTGGCGCTGCCCGGTTTGTTTCTATACCCATCAGTGTCGTCCGGTCCGGGCGATCGATCGTATGTCACCGATGAAGTCATCGATGTCCTGCTCAGTGGTGTCCCATGAGCACATGAGGCGGACGCCTCCCTCCCCGATGAAGGTATAGAACCGCCAGCCCCTCTCATGGAGCGCCGTGATCATGGTCCGGGGCATTTCCACGAACACCGAGTTCGCCTCCACCGGGAACATGACCCTGACCCCCTCGATGTCCTTGAGCCCCTTGTGGAGCAGCGCTGCGCAGCCGTTCGCGCGTGCGGCGTTCCTCCACCAGGTTCGATCGGTCAGCAGGCCGATCCACGGGGCGGAGAGGAACCTCATCTTGCTTGCAAGCTGGCCTGCCTGCTTGCACCGGTAGTCGAACTCGAAGGCCAGCTCCCTGTTGAAGAAGACCACCGCTTCACCTGCAGCGACGCCGTTCTTCACGCCGCCGAAGCACAGCACGTCCACACCTGCCTTCCAGGTGACCTCGGCGGGTGCGGCGTTCAGCGTCACGAGGGCATTGGACAGCCGTGCACCGTCCATATGGAACCTCAGCCCCAGGCGCCGTGCACAGTCGCCGAGCGCACGCAGTTGAGCCGTCGTGTAAACGGTGCCCACCTCGGTGGCCTGGGTGATGCTGATCACCTTCGGCTTGGGGTAATGGATATCGGTCCGCCTCATGGCGAGTTCTTCCACCTCCCCGGGAGAGAGCTTCCCGTGCTCCCCTCCTGCGCACAGTATCTTGGTCCCGTTGGAAAAGAACTCCGGGGCGCCGCATTCATCGGTCTCGATATGGGCATGCTGGTGGCAGATGATGCTGTGGTACGACTGGCACAGGGAGGCCAGCACCAGGGAATTCGCCGCTGTGCCGTTGAACACGAAGAAGACCTCGCAGTCGGTATCGAAGAATTCGCGCAGCATGTCGCAGGCCCTGGCGGTATGTTCATCCTCGCCGTAGGGTACGCTGTGCCCGCTGTTGGCCTGCACCATGGCATTGAAGGCCTCAGGGCACATGCCGGAATAGTTGTCGCTCGCGAACTGACGTCTCATCGTCTTCATGTCCGGCCCTCCTTGTTGATTCAGGCCGCCATCCGCGATCTCACCCGCGAGGCATAGGCCGATATGTGCCGAATGGCCCTCAGGGCGTCCCCCAGGTCGGAGAACGCCGGGATGCCCTGCTCCAGGAAGGCCTGCCTGGCATCGCGGATGAGTTCGCCTATGTCCAGGGATTCCTTTCCCTGTTTGAAGTCCGGCATGACCAGCGCCACCGGCTTTCCCGTCTCTTCCCGGGCATCATGCATGGCCCGGGCAAGCTCGGCGTAGGGGGTGATCTGATGTACCGAGTCGAGGCCGAGGGACAGGGCCACAGGCTTGTAGTGGTGGAGGAGCTGGATCAGTATCTGTATGTCAACGCGAGGGTCTGCGCCGGCGTGGGTGAACACGTGGCGGAACGCGTCTGGACCCACGAAAGGGTTGGCCGCGTCCACGGGATTTTTCGCGCTTGACCCGGGCTTGGGAAGCACCTCCATTATCTTCTCGCTCAAATCCTCGTCGAAGGCCGGCAGTACGAGGCCATGGCGCTCCGCGAGGTCCCCTGCACTCACGCCCAGAGCCCCGCCGCCCCCGGCGACGCTGATCCCGCGATATTCCCGGATGGGAAGCAGCGAGAACGCGAGACACGTCTGCGCCAGCTCCCAGATGTCCTCGACCTGGACGGCCCCCGCCTGGCGCAGTGCCGACTCCCAGATGATCCTGCTGCCGCCCATGGATCCCGTGTGGCTGGCGACCATCCGAGCGCCGGCCTCGGACAGGCCTCCCTTGTTGATTATCACGGGTTTTTTCGCGGTGACCTCCCTGAGGACACGGAGAAAAGTCCTGCCGTCCCGCACACCCTCCATGTACATGGCAATGACTTTTGTGTCGGGGTCCCTGCCGAGATACTCGAGGAGTTCGGTCTCCCTGAGGTCAGCGCCGTTGCCGAAGCTGACGACCTTGGAGAACCGCACGCCCATCCAGTTGCCGATATGGGCGAAGTCGATGGACATGCCGCCGCTCTGGGAGAGAAAGGCCACTGCCCCGCTCTCGCGGGAGAGATCCGGCCCGGGCAGCAGCGTGAGCCCGCTCCTCGGGCAGTAGATGCCGAAGCAGTTGGGGCCGACCACCCGGATACCCCGGGCCGCTATCTGCCTGACGCGGTCCTCGAGTTCCCTGCCCTCGCCGGTGTCGGCCTCGGAAAAACCCGCCGAGAGGATCTCCGCACCGGCAACCCCCATGTTCCTGCACTGCTCAAGGGCCTCGGGCACCTGCACTGCGGGAACGGCGATGATGGCGAAATCGATGGTGTCCGGGATCTCGGAGATGCTCCTGTAGAGCTTCCTTCCCTTGTACTCTCCGCCCCTGGGGTTCACCCCGTAGAGGCTTCCGGAGAATCCTATGGCCGCGAGCGAATCGAGGATGCCGCTGCCGAATCCGTTTCCCTTGGTCGAAACCCCGATGACGCCCACGGCACGGGGGTGGAATATTCGGTCAAAGGTCCTGTCCGGCTCCTGCTGGGGAAGCGTGTTTTCCATGAAAACCCTCTCATTGATGAAGTAAAGTCAGCAGTTACATTGTTTCCGTTTGTGTGCCGTTTGTCAATCGAGACCTGCCCGGGCACGGATATCTTTACAGGCGTCAGGGGCTTTCAGTATACTGGCCTTCATGGCCAAGGAAAATACCCATCTCTGGTTCGCCTACGGACTTCTCGAGCACTGTACCGGCAGCGCCATGCTCAGGGATGTCTCGGATCACCTGGGCCGCTATATGCTCGGCGCCGTCATCCTCGACACCTTCTACTACAGCGCAGGCGACGACCTGGTGAGGATCTCCGAGGCCTTCCACGGGAGGGACGGCAACCCCACGAACACCACCATCCTCCGTGTCATCGATGCCGCGCGGGGGCCTGCAGACATCGCGTTCATCCTCGGGTACATCACCCACTGCGCCCTGGACATCACCTTCCACCCGGTCGTCTACTACCTTTCCGGCAACTACTACGATGACGACCGCACGAAGCGCACCGGCGCCGTCCGTCGGCACCGGCACCTGGAGACATGCCTGGACAGGGACCTCGGAAACACCCTGCGCCTCCATGAAGTGATCAGGACATCACATCTCAAGGGGCTGGTCTTCGAGGAGATCGTGGCACGGGATTTTCACACGAGCATTCGCGCCATGCGACAGGCCCTGAGGAGGCAGATCGCCTTCAACCTGTTGTTCACCAGCACGGCGGCCTATAACCTCGCGAAGCTTGCCGTCGCGACCGGCGTGCTGCGTGACCCGTCGTACCTGGGTCTCTTCTATGCCGATGTCGCGCCGCGCGAGTGCACCCCGTCGTCGATAGCGGTGGCCGACCTCATCGACGGCAGCCCGTCTGTGACCTCGGTATCCGAGCTCTTCTCCCGGGCACGCGACCTGGCCCTGACCATGCAGGAGGCGGCCTATGCCTACTGGCAGGGCACCCTTGACAGGACAGGGCTCGAACGGGTCATCCCCGGTGTGAGCCTTGACACCGGCAGGCTCGGCGCACGCGTGTCGGACATCCGCTACACCAGTCCCGACGGCGAGAACTGAGCCGACCGGGGACAAGCTTTCGAGTCGCGCAGAATCAGTACTCCGACCAGTCCTTCTGGATCCTGGGATCGTACTTGAAGGACAGGTTGAGCCTGGCGCGGAAGTCCACCACCTTGCCGTTCTCAACCTTCAGGTCGAGTTCCTTCACCCCGGCTATCCTCACGTCCTTGAGGCTCCTGCAGGCGGTCTCCACGGCGTTCCTCGCGGCATCCTCCCAGGACTTGGTACTCGACCCGATGACCTCGACCACTGTGTAGACGCTCTCGGGCATGGCCCCCCTCCTTTCCGGTCCGTGCGGACGGCACCGCACACCGATACGCGGCACGGACTGCCCGATCACTGGTGTGCACCCGTGCGTTTCGTCGGCGGCTACGGTTCATAGTAAGCGTGATCGGGGAAGAATCAAGAATGTTCGGCGTACATACCCGGGGTCAGTCCCCACCGGTCCTCTGGCGCTCACGGTCAAGTACCTTGCGGACCGTCATGGCAAGGCCTTGTGCATCGAAGGGCTTCGCGATGCACTGTCTCAGTCCCGGTCCCTTCATGGCCTTGCCGGTGACGGCCGTGCCTTTGGCGCCGCACACGATGATGGGAATGTCTTCCCTGATCTCGGAGAGCTTTTGTGCCAGCTCGTCCGCTTCCATGCCGGGCATGCCCAGATCGGCGATCACGAGATCGTATCTTTCGGGATTTGTCCTGAAGTGCTCCAGGGCGTCGTCCCCTTGGGTCTTGGTCACCACGGTGTACCCCAGGTCCTTCAGCGTCCTGTCGGCGGCCCTCACCACGGTCGCCTCGTCGTCGATGATGAGGATGGTCTCGTTGCCCCTGGCATTGGCCGTGTCCACGAGGACATCCATATCTTCGGAATCGGCCTTTACCTCGGGAAGGTAGAGGTCGAACGATGTCCCTTCGCCCGGCTGGCTCGTGCAGATGACCGTTCCCCCGTGGTCCCCGGCTATCCCGTGCACCACGGACAGGCCCAGCCCGCTGCCCCTGCCTTTGAACCGGGTGCTGAAGTATGGTTCGAAGGCCCTGTGCCGAACCTTGTGGTTCATGCCGGGGCCCGTGTCATGCACCCTCAGCACGAGGTAGGGCCCGGGCGAAAGGTCCGGGGCGACGGAGGCTGCCTCGTCATCCATGCTGACCCTTTCTATGCTCACGTTCAGGGTTCCCCCCTGTCCGGCCATGGCGTTGACGGCATTGCTGCACAGGTTCATGACTGCCTGGTGGATCAGGTTCGGGTCACCGAGGACATATCCTTCGTCGTCCAGCCGTTCCTCGATCTCGATGTTCGAGGGCAGCATCTGCCGCAGCATCTTGAGTGTCTCCCGTACCGCTTCTCCCAGCACCAGGGGGGTGAACTTCCTTTGGGCATGTCTGCTGAAGACGAGCAGCTGGTTCACCAGGTCCCGGGCCTTCTGTGCCGCCCTGCGCACCTCGTTGAGCTCGTCTTTGACCACCGTGCTGTCGATGCCGCCGGTCACGTCCCGGGAGGCCATTCTGGTGTACCCCAGGATGGTGGTCAGGATGTTGTTGAAGTCATGGGCAATGCCGCCGGCTAACGTCCGTACTGCCTCGAGCTTCTGCCCCTGCAGGGTGCGGCTTTCGCCTTCACCCTGTTCTTCCCTCTTCTTGAGCAGGGAGGAGATGTCGGTCATGATCATGACCATGCAGTCATGGTCATCGTAGCTCAGCGTCCTGACGGAAACGAGCACATCGACGTACTGCCCGTCCTTCCTCCGGCAGCGGTATTCGTGCCGGGATATCTCCTTCCCGTCCCTGCAGACCCTTCTGAAGCCATCGTTGTCGGTGGGGCCCGATGCCAGCTTCAGGTCGAATATGTTCTTGCCCAGGGTCTCTTCGTGTGAATACCCGGTGAGCAGGTTGAAAGCATCGTTGACATAGAGGAGGCGGAAATCGTCCCGGGAGATGATGCTGATCGCGTCGGGCAGCCTTTGGAGCGTCCTGCGGCAGCTTTCCTCGCTCTCCCTCAGGCACCGCTCCATCTCCACGTGCCGGGTGATGTCGCTGGCCCGGGAGACCATGGCCACCACCTTGCCGTCCCTCACGATGGGAACGCCACTGACCTCGGCGAACCTTTTCTGCCCGTCCTTGGTGAAGAAGCGGTAGATGTTCGGGTACACCGTCTTTCCGGAGAGGACGTGGTCCACGCTGTCGTAGGCATCATGAACATCTTCCGGGTGCACCAGCATCTCGAGTTCGTTGAAGTTCCTGCCCACGAGCTCGGCAGGGTCGTAGCCCGCGATCCTCAAGACGTTCGGCGTCACGCTCAGGACCTTGAGCGTGTTGTCATAGGAGAAAAAGATGTCGCTGCTGAGCTGGGAGTGGATGTCGATCCTTTCCTCGTATCCCCTGAGGGCTTCCTCCAGCTCTGCCATGAGCTTGCGTGCCCGATCCAGTTCTTCAGCGAGTTGCTCTCTTGTCTTCTCTTCACTGCTCATGCCACTGGTCCCATACGTTCGAAGGAGAGCTAAGCCCTCCACATTATAGTGGTATAATAACGCACATACTATCACGTGCAATAGAATATGATAAGCCTCATTATTGATGGTTTGGCCGATCTTCTAAGACCCGTCGGTATACCCTGGACATGGGGGCGCAATCCCTGCATGATAGGGAGCATATCAGGGCCCGGAAGGAATACCATGGCATTCATCCGCATGAAGGACGTCGAGGGCCTGGTGTTCGTCCCTGAAGACACCGGGGAAGCAAAGAAACATCCCTGCGCGGACTGCTACCACTGTCAGTGGTGCAGCGACAATCGCTGCACCCTGTGCCTGCAGGGGAATCGTCCCGAAAGAGAGACACGACAGCCCGAGATCATTGCGATGGACTCACTGCACAAGAAGGACAAGACCCCGTGAGTATAAGCATACCTGAGGTTCTCGGCGACCAGGTGGACAGCTTCCCGCTTTTCGCCCCACGTGACGTCCGCCAGCACACAACGGCCAGGGACATCTCGCGACACGAACTCGAATCGTTCCTGGATTTCTGTCTTGTTTTTTCCTGGAGCCGACTTACCTTGCTGGTATAGTGATGCCTTTTCATTGGGACAAAAAGGGGGTTCATGATGGATCAGTACCTGAAACTCGGGAAGAAGATCGACAGCCTTACCGCGCGGACACCGTGGAACGACACGTTCCATGACATCGTCAGGGACCTCTACAGCACCGAGGAGGCCGATGTCGTTGCCGGTATGCCCTACACCCTCTCCTCCCTGGACAGGATCTCCCGGGTTACGGGTATCGATGAGCTCCGTCTGCAGAGAATCCTGGAAGGTCTGTGCCGCAAGGGCCTCGTCATGGACATATGGAACGAGAAAGAGGCGCGCTACTATTACCTGCCTTCTCCCCTGGCCGTGGGTATATTCGAGTTCACCATGATGAGGACCGGAGAGAACCTCAACAGCAAACAGTGGGCAAAGATGTTCCACGATTACTTCGAGGCGTTTTTCCCGGCCAATTTCTCCCACGACGAAAAGGTCTCCGTTATGCGGGTCATCCCCGTGGAAGAGACTGTGGCTCCCGAGAACCATATCGAGTTCTACGATTACGAGAAGATTTCCTCCATCATAGACGGCACCGACACCTACGCCATCGGCCTGTGCTCGTGCAGGAACGAAAAGCACCTCCTGGACGAAAAGAGGTGCGACGCACCTCTGGATGGATGCAGCTCATTCGGCCTGGGTGCGGACTACATGATCAGGAACGATCTGGCACGGCAGGTGTCGAAGACGGAGATGCTGGAAAACTTCGCCAGGTCCCGGGAGCATGGCCTGGTGTTCTGTGCCTGGAATACACAGAAGAAAACCATGGCTGTCTGTCACTGCTGCAAGTGCTGCTGCAATTATCTTGCAGGCATGAACAAATTCGGCTTCACCAACTCCGTCATCACCTCCAGCTTCCTCTCGGCTATCGATACCACCCTGTGCACCGGGTGCGGCACGTGCGTGGAGGTGTGCCCGGTGAATGCGATAGGCCTGGTCTCGGCCAATGACCATGCCCACCCGAAGAGGAAAGTCGCCCGGGTCGACCCGAACCTCTGCATCGGGTGCGGGGTGTGCGCGTCCAAATGCCCCAAACAGGGTCTCTCGATGGTCAAGCGCGGCCAGCGGGTGATACACCCGGAGACGCTGTTCGAGACCACGGTGCTGGCAACCCTGGAGCGGGGGACCCTCCAGAACCAGATCTTCGACAACCCGCAGAGCCTCACCCACGAGTTCATGCGGACCTTCCTGGGCGCATTCCTGCGCCTGCCACCGGTCAAGAAGGCCCTCATGAGCGACGTGCTCCGGTCGTCGTTCCTGAGCTTCATGAAGGTGGGCGCCACCCTGCAGGGCAAGAAATGGATGACCGAGCTGTGACGGCACGGCACAATCGAACTGACCGCGGAAGCCCCGGGGAGACGTATGGACATCACCTATAGGCAGGCCCTCGAAAGCACCCTGTATTTCCTCGCGCTGATCAACCCCGCCAGCAAGATATTCCTCCTGTCCACCATGCAGCCGCAGTATACCTTCAAGGAGCTGTGGGCCGTGTCGCTGCGGTCGAGCCTGGTGGCCTTCCTCATCCTGCTCATATTGTCCGCTTCGGGTACCTATCTCCTGGTGAGAGTCTTCCATGTAGAGATCTATTCCCTGAATGTGGCCGGCGGCATCATACTCTTTCTAATAGGGCTTTCGGCCGTGACCAGGGGAAGGTTCTTCGAGGAAACGGCGTTCAGCAAGGTCTCGGAGATATCCATCGTACCCCTCGCCTCCCCCCTCATCGCGGGTCCGGGGACCATAACCGCGTCCATTTATTTTGCCTCGGCTCATGGATTTTCCATCACCATGGTCTGCGTCTCCCTGGCCCTGCTCATCAATTTTCTCATCATGCTCTCATCACTCCACATAGGTCACTGGCTCGAACGGGTGAACGCCACCGGCCCGCTGGTCAGGATCACGGGCCTCATCGTGTGCGCCGTGGCGACCCAGATGGTCTTTTCCGGCGTCGAGGAATGGGTCAGGATGCCGCACCCCTAGCCGTGCCGGTGTTTTTCTTCCACGCCCTGTCGTTTCATGGGGGTCATGTTGACTATCCCCTTGATCATATTAATTTATAGGATCAGGTTGTTGTGTTTCATTCCAATGGAATTGCCGTCGATGCGCTGGCTCACTCACGAACTTGCTGTGTGCCCATGACGTGGTGTTCCCCGGGGGACATGCCCCCGTGGACAGGCTCTGAGTTCATGACGGAACCGGTAACGTACAAGGATCAAAACAGGAGGTGACACCATGCTGTTCATGATGATCTGTTCCTGGGAACCAGGGGAAGAACGGGAAGTCAGGACGCGCAGCGTTACCTGGAAGTGGCCGGAGGACGTGAAGGTGGTCTCCGAGTACTATGACCTGCAGGGAAGGCGCACCTTCTATGTGGTCGACACCGATGCCAAGGGACTCATAGCGGCACGCGCCCCGTGGCGGGATATCATGAAGTTCGAGATCTTTCCGGTCTATCCCACGGGGCTCACCAAGGAATCTCTGACGCTGTGACGGGCTGCTCCCCCCCCCATCGGGTCGGCCAAAAGGATGTGGTTTCCCTGCCGGAAAGGAGAAAGACCATGTCAAGACTGAATCTGACGCCGGACGAAGAACATAAACTCCTGGAAGTCCTCGAGAGATACTACCCCATGCTGCGCATCGAGATCGTCAACACGGACGACCGCGAATTCCGCAGGTCTCTCAAGGAGCGCGAGGCCTTCATGAAGGAGCTGATCGAGCGCCTGAAGTCCTGAATCACGCTGCTCCCACAGGCCTGGTACACGCACCCGCGCAGGGGCAGGATGCGGGCATGCGTGAATGTCCGGGATAGTTCATGCATGCCCAGCTCTTGAACCCAACCCGCGCCTGGTTATTATTACCTCCAACGTACGGCCCGGCCGTTTTCCAGGGTCACATGGTCATGCGAAGGGAGGTGTCATGTTCTATTTTCAGCTGCTCGACCTCATCAGGGACAATGCCAACGAACTCACCAGGAGGCTCTGCAAGGACCTGCTCAGCAGGGAAGAGACCAAGGGGTACCGCACGCTCTCCGACGACGTCATCTACGACCGCGTCTTCGATGTCTACAGCAAGCTCAGTTCCTGGCTGGGCCTGGACAACCACACCACCAGCGAGGTCAGGAAGGTCTACACCGAGCTCGGCAGAAAGCGCTTCCGCGAGGGTATCCCCCTGCACGAGGTGATCCTCGCGTTCATGCTCGTGAAGAGGAACCTGTGGGAATTCATCCAGGAAAAACAGTTCCTCGAGACCACCTTCGAGATGAAGCAGGCCCTCGAGCTCAACAACAAGGTCGTGCTCTTCTTCGACAGGGTGATCTACTTCGTCTCCATGGGCTACGAGGACGAGCTCCGCAAAGGCAAGGGGTGAACACGTTCACGTAAGGTTCACACGAACACGCCCGCCATCCTCTTCTCGACAGCCTCGGCCTCACCGGCCATGCGCTCGAAGAGCTCCCTGACCGTGGGCTCGTCGTGGATCAGGCCGGTACACTGCCCCACCGGAAGCACCCCCTTGACCAGGTCGCCGTCCTCGGTGGCACGCTGGAATGCCTTGGAGGCGTTGGCCAGATAGGCAAGCTGCTTGGCGTTCTTCCACCCGGACAAGAGAACCCCGACGAAGAGCTTGACGAAAGGAAGTCTCAGCGTCTTCGCGATATCCTGTGCGTTGAAGAACGCCGCGGGAAGGTCCAGGCCCTTGCGCTGCATGCGCTCCGCCGCGTCCGTCTTGAGCACCCGGCACCACAGCCCGTCGAAACGCCGGGAATAGAGGGTCTCCGTCACGTCCTTCGCAATGGAGAGGTCCTTGAAGTTCCTGTGCAGCGGGCTTTCCTTGGTCGTCATGAGGCGGGTCCCCATGGCAACGCCCTCGGCGCCCAGCGCCAGCGCAGCGGCCACCCCACGCCCGTCGGCGATGCCGCCGGCAGCGATCACCGGGATGTTCAGCGCATCGACCAGGCTCGGGATGAGGCAGAACGTGGTGACGAACTCCCCGTGCGCGGCGGCCTCGTTGCCCGTGGCGATGACGCCGTCGCATCCGTATTCCTGGGCCCGCTTCGCATGGCGGGCGCTCACCACGGTCGCGAAGACCTTGCCGCCGTAGCCGTGAGCCTCCCTGACGATCCAGTCACCCTTGCCCAGGGCGAAGTTGATGACCGGCACCTTCTCCTCGAGGAGGACCCGTGCGTTTTCCGTTGCACCCGGGAAGAGCAGGGATGCGTTGGCGCCGAACGGCCTGTCCGTGAGTTCGCGTATCCTGCGGATCGAGGCCCGTGTCGTGTCCCTGTCGAGGGGACCCGTGGCGAGTATGCCCAGGCCTCCTGCATTGGAGACCGCCGCCACCATCTCGGGTACGCTGATCCAGCTCATGCCGGAAAGGAAAATGGGGTAGTCGATGCCCAGCATCTCGGTGACTCTCGTCTTCATCGTGTCCTCCAGGTCCGTCTCTTTTCATGACTCATCATGGTTTTCTAGAAACCCTCCATGCGGGCGATGGTCCCGGACATGACCTCGTGCGCGCATCTCGGGAATAGTGCGAGAAACCTCACCTCTTCCTGAACATCTCATGTACCGCGACCGGGGACCAGGGATGCGGGGACGTCCACCACCCGTGCCCGGAGATACTCGCCCAGGGTCTTGGCCTGGGGGTCCATGCGCAGCGATGCAGCCGCGCCCTCGCCCAGGATGCCCCTGATGTAGAAGTTCAGGGCCAGCAGGTTGGGAAGCTCGTAGCGCTCGATCTCGTAGGGGGCCAGGTCAGGAAGCATGGCCTTGAGCCTGTCCGTCTCCAGGAAACTCCGCAGGAACGCATAGGCCTCGGGGGTCTTTGCCCACACGCCGAGGTTGGCGTTCCCTCCCTTGTCTCCCGAGCGGGCGGCGAAGACCCTGCCGAAGGGGACCCTGACCATTTCGCCGCCCGGTGCGGCAGGGATTTTCACCTCCGGCGGGTGCGGGGCAGAGAAGCCGCCGGACGGCTGCGTCGCCTCCACCGTGAACTCCTGCTCGCCGATCACCACCTTCTGGCTGACCAGACCGCTTGAAACCAGGGCCGGCCAGTACACGATGGCCGGCGTCCCCTTGGCAGGAGGCGCTGTGGCGGTGAACCCCGGTATGTTGGCCAGGGCGAGTTCGACGACCTTCGACGAGATCTTGTCCACTTTCTTCTGGTCCTGGTCCAGCACCGTGATGCGCAGGTAGGCAAAGGCCTCCTCGTTGGTGGCCGGGTCTTCCTTGTCGGAGCGGACGAGCTGCACGCTGCACACCTTGAACTGCTCGCGTCCGCCGATGGCGTCGAAGAGGGCCTCCTCCATGATGCGGGCCTTCTTGTCGATGTCCAGTCCGGTCAGGATCACGGTCATGGAGTTGCGGTACCCTGCCAGGGTATTGATGCAGACCTTGGTGGTCGGCGTGGGGGGTTCCCCCTTCACGCCCTCCACCTTCACCCGGTCCGGTCCTTCCTGGGAGATGGCGATGGTGTCGAACCGGGCCACCGCATCCGGGGTCAGGTAGGCGGGCTCCCTGATCTCGTAGAGGAGCTGGGCCTTCACCGTGTCCACGGACACGAGGCCACCGGTTCCCGGGTGTTTGGTGATGATGAACGACCCGTCGCCGCTTATCTCCGCGATGGGGAAGCCTACCCTGCGGAAATCCGGGACCTCGTCGATGAACGAGAAGTTGCCGCCCGTGGCCTGGGCCCCGCACTCGATGATGTGGCCGGCCGTGGAGGCACCTGCGATGCGGTCCCAGTCGTCCCGCTTCCATCCGAACCACCAGGCCGCCGGGCCGACCACGACCGAGGCGTCTGCGATGCGGCCGCCCACGACGATGTCAGCACCCTCCTCGAGGGCCCTGACGATGCCCCAGCACCCGAAGTAGGCGTTGGCGGATATGGTCATGGCCTTGGAGTCCTTCAGGACGGTCCCCTTGTCCAGGTGGGTGAACTCCTCTCCGGCGGCCTGGAGCTCGGCGAGGCGCGGCATGAGGTCGTCCCCCTCGATGTATGCGATCTTCGGGTTCAGGCCGAGATTATCGGCGATCTTCTTCAGCTCCGTGGCCAGGCCCTTCGGGTTCAGGCCACCGGCATTGGCAACCACCCGGATCCGCCGGTCCAGGCACTCGCCCATGACCTGTTCCATCTGCCGCAGGAAGGTCGGAACGTAGCCGCCGTTCGGGTCCTTCATCTTGGACCTGAAGAGGATGGCCATGGTGAGCTCGGCCAGGTAGTCGCCGGTGAGGAAGTCGATGGGGCCGCCCGTGACCATCTCCTTTGCCGCGCTCAGGCGGTCCCCGAAGAACCCGCTGCAGTTGGCGATGATAACCCTGTCAGTGCCCTTTCGATCGTTCGTGCCCATGGCTCCTCCTCACCTGCCCCTGAAGACCGGGCTGCGCTTCTCGATGAAGGCCGTGATGCCCTCCCGGGCGTCCTCGGTGGAGGCGACCTCGGCGATCTTGTCCGACAGGTAGTCCAGGGCCTCTTCCAGGTCCATGCCTTCGGCTGCCTGGAAGGCCTCCTTGCCGATCTTGATGCCGATGGGGCTCCTGGCAGCGAGGCTCTTCAGCACATCACCCACGGCACCGTCCAGGCCGGCTGCGGGCACCACCCTCGTGATCAGGCCCATGGCGTGGGCATCGGCCGCCTTGATCCGATCCGCCAGCAGGATCATCTCCATGGCCTTCTTCCGGGGTACGTTGCGGAAGATGAGCGCACCGATCATCATGGGCCACAGGCCCACGTTGACTTCGGGTGTGCCGAACCAGGAGTCGTCGCTGGCGATCACGATGTCGCAGGCCAGCATGAACCCCATGCCGCCTGCCAGGCAGAACCCCTTCACGCGGGCCACGGTCGGCTTCGGGAAGGTGGCGAGCCGCTTAAGCAGGTCGGCATACCGTGCGAAGACCTTCCTGCCGTCGGTGGACAGGCCGTCACCCAGCTGTGCCCCCGTGCAGAATGCCTTTTCTCCCGCACCGGTGACCAGCACGGCCCGCACCTCCGGGTCGCTCTGGGCCCTGTCGAGGTAGTCGTGGAAGAGGCCTACGGCCTCGGGCGTGATGGCGTTGCGCTGCTGCTCGCGGTTTATCGTGATGTATGCCGTGTTGTTCTCGACCCGGTAGAGAAGGTGGTCGTCGGACATATGCGCTTCCTCCTTACTGATATTCCATGTAATTCCTTCCTAACCTCTTCATCTCGAGCATTCCGGGTCTTTTTGCCGGAATGCTTGAGATGAAGAGGCCAGCGCCGGAGGCGCTGCAAACTCTCCGCTCACTCCTGTTCCTGCGCCGCCTCTTCCTTCTCGATGTTCACGAGGATCTCGCCGGGCATGACCTTGTCTCCCTCGGCCACGTTGACCTTGAGAACCGTTCCGGCAAAGGGCGCCTGGAGCGTGGTCTCCATCTTCATGGCCGAAACCACCACGACGCCTTTCCCCTTTTCCACGCGGTCGCCCTCTGCCACCAGGATGCGGACCACCACCGACGGCATGGGCGGGGTCACCTCCTGGGGGAGGTCCTTGAGCCCTTTCCTGCGTGGGCCTGCCTGGGCGAGGGCATCGGCGTCCTGAACGAGCCAGGTGGTGCCGCCCACGTTGACGAGCTTGCCCAGGGGGTCGTCGGCCAGGTACACGTTCATGCCCTGGCCTGAGACCACCAGGTGGATGTGATTGGGCGAGATCACGGTGAAGCGTGCCTCGAACCGGTCGTTGCCAAGGGCTGCGGACAGCGTTCCGTCATCCTTGAGATCGCACTGAACAGGTACGTCTTTACCCGCTATCTTCAGGTTATAGTTCATGGCTCGTCTCCGTCACGGTCTGAAATGGCCCAGGGTCTTCCACGGCGAACTCGCCTCGGCATCTGCCTGCACGCCCTTTGCAGGTTTCCTCTTCCCCGCGAGCTGGTCGATGACATATGCCAGGCCCACCAGCGATGCGTCCTTCGTCCCGGGCTGCCAGTCGGCAAAGTGTGTGTCGAGGAAATCGGTGTAGGTGTCTCCTTTCACGAAGGCCTCGGACCGGAGCACATCGATGAGGAACGGTATGGGCGTCAGAACCCCGAGGATCACGTAGTCGTGCAGCGCCCTGATCATCCGTTCCAGGCAGGCCTTCCTCGACCCGGCGTGCACGATGAGCTTGGCCAGGATCGGGTCGTATTCCATGGGCACGGTGAAACCTGAATACACGCCGGAGTCGTTCCTGATGCCGGGCCCCCGGGGTTCCTTCACGAAGTGGATCCTGCCCGGTGACGGCATGAACGCGCTCAGCGGGTCCTCCGCATAGATGCGGCACTCGATGGCGTGGCCCCTTCCCACGATGTCGGACTGGGAGAGCCCCAGGGGACTGCCCGCAGCGATCTCGATCTGCAGGCGCACCAGGTCGATGCCCGTGATCGTCTCGGTTATGGGGTGCTCCACCTGGAGACGGGTGTTGACCTCGAGGAAGTAGAACTTCCCTTCCTGGTCGAGGAGGAATTCCACGGTCCCTGCATTGACATACCCTGATGCCCTTGCGGCTGCGACGGCGGCCTTTCCCATTTCTTCGCGGAGCCGGGGGGTCAGCGCGGGAGACGGCGTCTCCTCGATGATCTTCTGGTGCCTGCGCTGGATGGAGCACTCGCGTTCCAGGAGATGGATCACGTTCCCCTGGGTGTCGGCCAGCACCTGGAACTCCACGTGGCGGGGCTTGTCGATGTACTTTTCGAGGTAGATGTCGGGGTTTCCGAAGGCGCTCTTCGCCTCACGCGAGGCCGACATGCACGCATCCTCGAATTCCTTCGGGTCGCGGACCACCCGCATGCCCTTGCCGCCTCCCCCGCCGGCGGCCTTGATGAGAACCGGGTAGCCGATCCTCTCTGCCTCTTTCGCGAGCTTTGTGGTGTCACCCTCGGGGTTCATCATGCCCGGGATGACCGGCACCCCGCTGCCCTGCATAGTCCGCCGGGCCACGGTCTTGTCTCCCAGGTCGCGGATGGCCTTGGCCGGCGGCCCGATGAAGACGATTCGTTCTTTCTCGCATCGCTCCGCAAAGGAGGCATTCTCCGCCAGGAACCCGTACCCGGGGTGAATGGCCCGGGCCCCGGTCGCCTGTGCCGCCTCGATGATCCTGTCCACGTTGAGGTAGCTCTCCGATGGTTCGGCCGGGCCGAGGAGCACTGCCTCGTCCGCCTCCAGCACGTGCAGCGCCTCGCGGTCCACCCCGGAATAGACAGCCACTGTTTTGATGCCCATCTCGCGGCAGGTCGCCATGATGCGCACTGCAATCTCTCCACGGTTGGCGATGAGGATCTTGTCGAACATAGGTGTCTTCCTCTCTACATCCTGAATATCCCGAATCCCACCCTGTCATCCCTCAGCGGCGCGTTCAGAGCCGCCGAGATGGCGAGCCCCAGGACGTTTCTCGTGTCCACGGGGTCGAGAATACCGTCATCCCACAGGTTCGCGGTGCTGTAGTAGGCATCGCCCTGCGCCCTGGCGGCGTCCACGATGGGCTTCCGGATGAGGTCCTCCTCATCCGGGGTCATGGGGGGAAGTCCCGCCTTGGCGTTCTGGTCGTTCTTGAGCGTGATGAGCACGCCTGCGGCCTGCTCGCCTCCCATGACGCCGATCTGGGCGTTCGGCCACATCCACAGGAACCGCGGTGAGTAGGCCCGGCCGCACATGCCGTAGTTGCCGGCCCCGAACGACGCGCCCACGATGACCGTGAATTTCGGCACCGTGCTGGTCGAAACGGCGTTGACCATCTTGTGGCCGTCCTTGGTGATGCCGAGTCTCTCGTACTGGCGGCCGATGATGTAGCCGTTGATGTTCTGCAGGAAGAGCAGCGGGATGCCCCGCCGGTCGCAGAGCTGGATGAACTGGGTGGCCTTGAGCGAGCTGTCCGAGAACAGGATCCCGTTGTTCCCCAGGATGCCCACGGGGTAGCCGTGGATGGAGGCGAACCCGCACACGAGGGTTGGCCCGTAGAGCTCCTTGAACTCGAGGAACTCGCTGCCGTCCACCATGCGCGCGATGATCTCGCGGCAGTCGTAGGGCACCTTCAGGTCCCTGCTCACGATCCCGTAGAGCTCCCTGGGTTCGTAGATGGGAGGCCTTGGCTCGCGCATGGTGAGCTTCGCCTTCTCGTTCATCGGCAAGGCCTTTACGATCTTGCGCACGATGGATATGGCGTGGGCGTCGTCCTCAGCGAAGTAGTCTGAAACGCCCGACTCGATGCAGTGTACCTCTGCACCGCCCAGCTGGTCCGCGGTCACCTCCTCGCCCGTGGCGGCCTTGACAAGCGGCGGGCCTCCCAGGAAGATGGCCCCGGTCCCCTTGACGTGCACCACCTCGTCGGACATGGCCGGTACGTAGGCCCCGCCTGCCGTGCACAGACCCATGACCGCGGTTATCTGGGGTATGCCCATCTTGGAGATGACGGCCTGGTTGTAGAAGATCCGGCCGCCGTCGTCGACGTCCGGGAAGATCTCGGACTGCAGGGGCAGGTACGCACCGGCCGAGTCGAGAAGGCTCACCATGGGCAGCCTGTTCTCCATGCAGATGGTCTGGCACCTGAGGTTCTTCTTGACGCCCATGGGGTAGACTGCGCCGCCCTTGATCATGGCGTCGCTGGCCACCACGAGCACCTCGTGGCCTTCCACGATGCCGATGCCGGCCACCAGGCCTGCCGCGTGGACCTTGCCGTCGTACATGCCCCGGGCTGCCAGCGGCGCGATCTCGAGAAACGGGGTGTTCCTGTCCAGGAGCATGTCGAGCTTGGTACGAACAGGGAGCTTGCCCTGTTTCTTCAAACGGTCGACGTCCTTCTGGGGCCGTTCCTCCCTCGCCTTTCTCAGCTCCTCCTTGAGATCTGCCACGAGGAGCTCCATGGCCTCGAAGTTCCGCTTGTACTCGTCCGAGTTGGTGTCGATACGGGTTTCAATGACGTCCATGGCTCTGCCCTCTTGGTTTTAGAGACTCACGTTTGTTTCAGTCTTATCTACATCCGCCCCGTTGAACCCCATCAAAATGATTATCACTCCAAGCAAGCCAGATTTAAATGGGGTCGTTAAATGGGGTCGCGTTAAATGGGGTCGGAGTCGTTTTTTATAGTCAAAATTCTCAATCCTTCTGGTCGTATGGTATGAAAAATCGACTCTGACCCCATTTTCCGCTGACCCCATTTTCCGCTGACCCCATTTTCCCATTTTCCGAAGCTCATCAGCATAACCATCTCTCCCCTCGGGCAGATGACGATTCCGAGGGGTTCAAATCTTTCGCCCAGAGCGCTCATGCCGTCACGAACCTGTCGAGCTCCTGCTGAGAGATCTCCTGCCTGAGCATCTCGGAGGTCCTCTCGCAGATCTCGCCGAACTTGGCGTCGCGGTAGAGACGCTCCATGTCGGTGCCTGCGAGGTACCCGTGGCCGGCAAAGATCTGCATGCCCCAGTTCACGATCTTCGTCGCGGCCTCGCCGGCAAAGAGCTTGGCGCACGATGCCAGAACATCGGCTTCGCGGTCACCGGTGTTGAAGCCCCAGGCCGCCCGCAGGGCGAGCATCCTGCCGAGGTCGTTGTAGGCGAACATGTCCGCCAGCTTGAAGCCTACATCCTGGAACATGCCGATCTTCCGTCCGAAAGCCATCCTCGCCTTGGCGTGAGCCGTGGATATCTCCATGCAGGCCATCCCGATGCCGACGCTCAACGCAGCCATCCCGACAGCACCCATGGCCATGAGGCGCTTCATCTGCCCGAGACCCTGGCCGGGCACGTCGCCGAGAATCCCTGCCGAAGCGCACCCGTCCAGCGTCACCGATGCCAGAGGGGCGCCCTTCAGGCCCATCGTTTCGACCCGGTGGCCGACGCTGAGACCCTCCGCCTTCTTCTCGACGAGGAAGAGGCTCATGCCCGAATCCGGACCTGCCGGACGGTCATGCCAGGCAAGCACGAGGAAGAGGTCCGCCATGGGGGCATTGACCACGATGTCCTTGGTGCCGCTGAGCAGCCATGTCCCGTGGTCCTCCCGAGCGGTGGCGGTGATCCCGGCCATGTCGGTGCCCGCCTGGTCCTCGGAGTAGGCCAGCGCGCCGACGGTCTCGCCGCTCAGAAGACCCGTGAGACAGCGGTCCTTCTGGGCCTTGGTTCCGAAAAGCCTGATTGCGCCCGCGCACAGGAACGTGCTCGCACGCATGCTGATGAAGGTGGCCGGGCACGCCCTGGCGGTCGCCTCCCCGACCAGGTACAGCGTGACCAGGTCCATCCCGTCGGGCCCATGGCCGGCGGCCAGCCACCCCGCTCTCCCGAGCCTTTTCAGGTTGTCCCTCATGAGGGCATCCTTCTCCCGGGCAGGACTGCGTTCCAGCTTCGCTGCCCGTGGTGCGATCTCTGCCGAGCAGAAAGCAGCAATGTCCTGCTCCAGCTTCACCTGGTCCGATGAAAGCTGATAATCCATCGTGTAAACCCCCTTTCAGGACCGGTTACATCATCATGATCCTGGAGACGATCATGCGCATGATATCCGACGTACCCCCGCCGATGGCTGCCAGCTTGGAGTCGCGGAAGTTCCTCTCCACCGGGTATTCGTGCATGAAGCCGTACCCCCCGAACACCTGCACCGCTTCCGATGCCATTTCGAAGCCGCGGTCGCCGGCGTAGACCTTGCTCACCGCAGCCTGCAGCGGGTTGAGCATCTGGCCGCGGTCCTTGGCGGATGCGACCCGGTAGATGGCCAGACGCGCGGCCTCGATGAAGACCTTCATGTCGGCGATCCGGTGCTGGATGGCCTGAAAGCTCCGGATGGGACGGTTGAACTGGTGCCGTTCGTTGGCATAGCGGGCGCAGGCGTCCAGGTTGAACAGGGCCGCCCCGAGCATGGGCGACAGGAGGGTGCACCGGTCCCACTCGACGCCGGAGAGCGCGATGATCCAGCCCTTTCCCTCGCCTCCCAGCACGTTGGTCTCCGGCACCTCGCAGTCCTCCATGATGACCTCCGAGGTGGCCGAGCACTTGCATCCCATCTTGTGGAAGGGTGTGCTCGTAGACAGACCCGGCGTCCCCTTCTCGACGATGAAGGCGGTGATTCCCTCGTGCTTCCTTGCCCGGTCGACGTTGGCGAACACCACGTAGACATCCGAGACCGGCGCGTTGGTGATGAAGGTCTTGGTGCCGTTGAGGATGTAACGATCACCCTTCCTGAGGGCCGTGGCCCTCATCGACGCCGCATCGGATCCCGAACCCGGCTCGGTGAGCCCCATGCAGCCGATCCACTCACCGGAGGCAAGCTTGGGTACATAGTTCTTCTTCTGCTCGTCCGTCCCGAAGGTGAAGATGTTGTGCGCACACAGGTAGGTGTGCGCCCCCCACGCGAGCAGGCTGCCGCCGTCCACACCGGCATGCCCGAGGGCCTCCCCGGCCAGGCAGCAGGTGACGATGTCCGCCCCCGATCCGCCCAGCTCTTCGGGGAAAGGCAGGCCGAAGATGCCGAACGAGGCGAGCCTGTTCCATATCTCGAAGCTGAATTCACCCCTGAGATCGGCCTCCTCGCACAGCGGCGCCACCTCGTCGCGCCCATAGCGATAGACCGTCTCCCTGAAGAGCTTCTGTTCCTGTGTGAGCGTGAAATCCATCGAACCCCCTCTCCTTCCCGGGTCAGGTTTGCTGCCGGCACAGAATCATTCATAACAACTTTCAGTCAGTTTTACTACTATCAGTAGCATGTAAACCATGAGTTAACTCTTTGTCAACACGGTTGTAGCCTTCAGCCGTCGAATGATCCCGCCAAGTCAGTATTCGCCTCGTTTCTCCTTGACATCCGCGGCTCCAGGTGTTCTTATTGCTGAACTTCGAGTAGCTTTATTACCTGTGGTTGTTTGCGTGAACGGTATCGAAGCAGGAAGGGAAAAGCGATGCACGGACACCGGGAAGTGATCCGACAGAGAAAGAAGAGGGAAAAGGACCAGCGCATACAGGGGATCCTCTCCGCAGCGAAGAAGGTCTTCTTTTCCAAGGGATACCTGAAGACCACCATGGACGAGATCGCCTTCGAGGCGGAGGTCAGCAAGCCCACCATATACCAGTACTTCAGGACCAAGGACGAGCTCTACTCGGCCCTCATGCTGCCCTTCCTGGAGGAGTTCGGCTCTCAGTTCGAGAAGATCGCAATGAAACTCGACGCCGGCAGGTATGCAAACGGCAGAACACTGGTGAAGGACTTCTTCAGGGCCTTCGCGAAGAGCTACGAAACCTCCCCGGACTCACTCAGGGTGGCCAACTCCTTCTTCCAGCAGTCGGACCTCATCAACGAGCTGAACGAGGACACCAGGCTCTCCATCAGCAGCCTCGGCAGGCACGACTTCGAGCTGGCCAGGGGCCTGCTCGACAAGGCCATGGCCCAGGGCCTCATCAGGAAGATGAGCGCCTATGCCCTGTCGGACATCATCTGGGGCCTGCTCCTGGGCATCACCCAGGTCATGGACATGAAGGCCACCAGGCATACCAAGACCGAGAAATACCTCAAGACCACCCTGTCCGCGGCGGAGAAGCTCCTGGCGGATGCCATCGTGCCGAATCAGGACCCCTGAGCGACCACCCTCGCGGTCCATCAAGCACGATGCGGCAGTGAATCCCATGGTTGCCAATACACCCGTTCTTCATTAAGATGTCCTGGAATTTCTGAACAAGGAAGGTCATTTGAACAGAAAGGTACTCATTTCTCTGTTCCTCGGGCTGGTGTTCTCGGGTGTCGCCATAGCCGTCTCCTTCAGAAACATTCCCGTCACAGAGCTCTTCGACTATATCGGGACCATCAACTTCTGGTGGATCGTCCCTTCCACGGCCCTCGGGCTGTTCACCTATTTCATCAGGGCCCTGAGGTGGCAGGTTATCCTGAACCCGGTCAAGAGAATCGGCTTCTGGCATGCCTTCCATCCCCTCGTCATCGCCTTCGCGATCAACTGCATCCTCCCCGGTCGCCTGGGCGAACTCGCCAGGCCTGCCATCCTGTACAGGAGGGACCGGGTGGAGTTCTCCAAGGTGCTCGCCACCGTCGCCGTGGAACGGATCTTCGACATGGCGACCCTGCTGCTCCTCTTCATACTCCTCATGGGCAGCGTCACCATAGACCCGTCCCTGAGCATTTCCTTCGGCCGGTATGAACTGAACAGGGCCACGCTCGTCTCCATACAGCAGAAGTCCATCATGGCCGGTCTCCTCCTGCTCGCCGGCACCCTCATGCTCATGGTCCGACCCACCAGGGCCCTGATGGGGCGCGTCATCTCATGGCTGCCCCACCTGCTCTTCCTTGTCCCGGCCAGGCCCAGGAGGCGCATGTCGGAAAGGCTGCACGTCCGCACCCAGGCCATCCTCGACAACATCGCCCATGGCTTCGAGGTGCTCCGGACCCCTTCGAAGATACTGTCCTGCTCGCTGCTGTCCCTGGGTGTGTGGCTCGTGACCTACATGGCGTTCTCCATCTTTCTGTTCGGGTGCACAGGGGTCGACCTCACGTTCCTCCAGGCCTCTGCGGCCTTCACCATCATGTGTTTCTTCATCGTCCTGCCCTCGGTCCCCGGATACTGGGGCCTCTGGGAGGCAGGCGGCATCTACGGGCTGATGATCTTCGGGGTTCCCCGCATGGAGGCGGCCGGGCTGACGCTGACCTTCCACTTCTTCGCCATTGTCCCCCTCATCCTGGTCGGGATCCTCTCCGGGTGGGTCACGGGGGTGAACCTCATGCAGGCCGGCCTCCACGCCAGGGAGATGGCGGGCGAAGACGCTTCCCGCTGATCGCCCCAGGCGTCAACGGATCACTCGGCAGACCCGCTGCCGGATTGCAGGACGTTCCTGACGTAGAGCGCTTCGAACTGGAGTGACTGCCGACGGTGCTCCTGGGCGAGGGCCCGGAAGGTGGGATCGAGGGTCTTGATAGAGATCTCGCGCTCCTGGAGGGACTGGAGCCAGGTGAGGAACTGGAGTGATTTCAGGTCCGCCAGTTTGACGAGCTTCCTTTCCGGGATGCGGATTCCCTCCCATGCGTTCTTCAGCCTGACCACTCTCGCCCGGACATCCTGAACATCACCGAGGAGCTTTCCCCTGAGCTCCCTCATCTTCTCCTTGTGCACCTTGCGCCTCACAGGATCGTCGAACCCCTCGAGGCCCTCTGCGAGGGCATCGTCGAGGTCCGTGACCTCGGCCTCCCTGTCCCCGAGCCAGGCGAGGCTGGTGAAGAAACGGCGCAGGGTATCCCTGTGCAGTTCGGCATCGAGGGCGCTCGCCGTGCCGGTCTCTATGGCGCCCACCTCTGACAGGGCCACAGGTTCGCCGCCCTCGCAGAGGTGGAGCATGGACCGCTCGATCCAGTAGCATTGGGTGCGGACAGTCGCGTCTGCTCGGGTGATGAGGTAGTCGGCGCGGATCGGGCCCGGGACTGCGAGGCAGGCGATGAACAGGACCGCAGCCATGCCAGCCCGCGCGGAGAGGTGAAGCTTCGTGCCGCCCATGAGACCGGCCTACTGCCGGAGCGTGATCCCGAGGTCGTCCCTGAGCGAGGCGACGATCCTGTCCTGCCATCTGGAGATCATGGCATCCTCCAGGGTGCGCTCATCGGACTGATAGGTGATGCGGATGGTGACGCCCTTCTTGCCCGTCGGCAGCTTGTCGCCCAGGTACACGTCCACGGCCGCCACCTGCCTGATTTCCCTGATGCCCTTGGACTGGATGCCCGCGACGATGTCCGCGTAGCAGACGTTCTCGTCCACGACCAGGGAGAGGTCCCTCCACGTGGAGGGGAACTTGGGGATCTCCCTGAGGCCCTCCCAGCGCCTGACCAGGACGGGCTCCAAGAGGACCTCGAGGACGAGGATCTCGTCGTCGGTGTCCATGAGCCCGAGGATGTCCGGGTGGACGCTGCCCACGGTTCCGATGATGGAACCGTCGAGGACGATGTCGGCCTGGCATCCCGGTTTCAGGTGGCCGTTGTTCGACGGTTTCAGCTCCATGGGCCCGAGCAGTGACTCGGCGATACCCTTGATGTCGTAGAAGTCGACGGGCCTGCCCTTCTCCGACCAGTGCGGGTCGAACCGCATGCCTGAAAGGGCTATGCCGAGGCGCCTGACCTCGTCGGGCAGCTTGCCGCCCGGGCCGGTGTGGAAGGTCTTCCCGATCTCGAACAGCGAGATGTCCCGCGCCTGGAGCTTCCTGTTCCGCTCGACCACGGCGACCAGCCCCGGGACGATGGAGGTCCGCATGATCTTCATCTCTTCAGAGATGGGATTGAGCAGCTCCAGGGCCTCGCCCGGGAAGAACGCCATCCACCGGGGCGCGATGAACGAGTAGGTGATGACCTCGGTGAGTCCCATGGCGGCGAGTGCCACCCGCAACTCCGTGAGGCCTTTCTCTTCGGGGATTCCGTCCATGGGCTTGAAGGTCGGCAGGTCCGGGGAAACCTTGTCCATGCCGTACACCCTGATGAACTCCTCCACGAGGTCGATCTCGCGGCCCAGGTCGTGCCGGAACGCGGGAACGCCGATGGTCCAGCCGTCTCCGGCGTCCTGGATTTCGCAGCCCAGACCCGTGAAGATGCGCCGCACGTCACCGGCATCGATGCCGTCTATGCCGAGCACCTTCCGGAGGTACGACATCCTGAGCTTCACGTGGCGCTTTTCCAGGGTCATGTGGTTCACGTCGATGACTCCCCGGTATACCCGCGCACCGGCGTAGCGCACCATGAACCAGGCAGCCCTGTTCGCGGCATCGACCTGGACGGCCGGGTCGATACCGCGTTCGAAGCGGTATGAAGCCTCGGTGGAGAGCCCGAGTCCCCTGGACGTCTTCTGTATGCCGGCAGGGTCGAAGAACGCGCTCTCGAGCACCACGCTCGTGGTGGTGGGGAGCACCTCCGAGTTCTCGCCTCCCATGACGCCGGCGAGCGCCACGGCCTTGGCCTTGTCGCAGATGAGCAGGTCGTCCGCCCTGAGCCGGCGCTCTACCGAGTCAAGGGTGACGAAGGTCTCGCCTTCGGCGGCCTTGCGCACCACGATGCCGCCGCCGTCGATGAGCGTTGAGTCGAAGGCGTGCAGAGGCTGGCCGTACTCGAGCATGACGTAGTTGGTGATGTCCACCACGTTGCTGATGGCCCTCACGCCCGACTGGAAGAGGCGTCTGCGCATGGCAAACGGGCTCTTGCCTATCTTGACGTCGTTCAGGTACCGCGCGGCATACCGCGGGCATCCTTTTGTGTCGACGATCTCGACGGTCAGGACCGATTCGATGGCAGCGGCGTCTTCGGCGATGGAGAATGCAGGCATCTTCAGCTGCGTCCCGAAGAGCGCCGCCAGTTCCCTGGCCACGCCCATGACGGACAGGCAGTCACCCCGGTTGGGCGTCACGTTCACGTCCAGGACCCAGTCCTCAAGGCTTAGCGCGTCGACCAGGGCTTCTCCCGGCCTGGTCTCGACGTCGAATTCCATGATGCCGGTGTGATCGTCGGTGAGTCCCAGCTCGCGCTCCGAGAGCAGCACACCGAAGGACTCCTCGCCGCGGATCTTGGCCTTCTTCACGAGCATGCCCGGGCCCAGGTCGCACCCCACGGGGGCGAAGGCGCTCATCATGCCGGAGCGGGTGTTGGGCGCACCGCAGACCACCTGGAGCGTTTCGGTACCCGTGTCCACGGTGCAGAGGAACAGCTTGTCCGCATTGGGGTGTTTCTTCGCCTCCACGACGCGGGCGCAGACGACCTCGCGCGGCACGGTCTGGTGCACGACCTCCTCCACCTCGGTGCCGCTCATGGTGAGCGCGGATGCGGCAGCTGCCGCATCGACGTCGAGGTCGACGAATTCCTTGATCCAGCTGTAGCTGATCTTCATCTCGCTCCCTGTCAGGCGAACTGGCTCAGGAACCGCAGGTCCGAGTCGTAGAAGAGCCTGATGTCGTCGATGCCGTACTTGATCATGGCGATGCGCTCCACCCCCATGCCGAAGGCGAAGCCGGTGACCTTCTCCGGGTCGATGCCGACGAACCGGTATACCTCCGGGTCCACCATGCCGCTGCCCAGGATCTCGAGCCAGCCCGTGTTCCCGCACACCCTGCAGCCTGCGCCCTTGCAGATGATGCAGCCCATGTCCACCTCGGCCGAAGGCTCGGTGAACGGGAAGAAGGACGACCGGAACCGCAGGGGAATGTCCGGGCCGAAGCACTTGTGGGCGAATTCGTAGAGCACCCCCTTGAGGTGGGCCAGCGTGATGCCCTCCTCCACCCAGAGTCCCTCGACCTGGTGGAACATGGGGCTGTGCGTGATGTCGAAGTCGCACCGGTAGACCTTGCCCGGGGCGATGATGCGCACCGGCAGGCCCTGGGCCTCCATCACCCGGATCTGCACCGGGGAGGTGTGCGTCCGCAGGAGGGTGCCTTTGCTGAAGTAGAAGGTGTCCTGCATGTCGCGGGCGGGATGGTTCTCGGGCATGTTGAGCGCCTCGAAGTTGTGGTAGTCGTCCTCCACTTCGGGGCCGGAGGCGATCTGGAACCCCAGGTGGCGGAAGATGTCCTCGATCTCCTCCATGACCTGGTTGATCACGTGGATGGACCCCCGCCTGAGCACCCTGCCCGGCAGGGTCACGTCGATGCCCGTGGCGGCCTGTTCCGAAGCCAGGGCTGTGGATTTCTCCTCGAGGGCCTGTTCCATGAAGGCCTTGAGCTTGTTGGACAGGGCGCCCATACGCGGGCGCTCCTCGGCGCCGAGCGATCCCATCTGGCGCAGAACGGCCGTGAGCCTCCCCTTGCGGCCCAGGTACTGGATCCTCAGAGGCTCGACCTCTTCGGGCTTATGGATTTTTTCCAGGTCCTGACTGAACTGCCTTTGGAGTTCTTCGAGCTGTTTTTCCATTATGCCTTGGATACTGATTCGACAATCGAGGTGAATCCCTTGGGGTCGGTGACTGCGAGGTCAGCCAGCACCTTCCGGTCGAGTTCCACGCTCGCAGCCTTCAAGGCATGGATGAACTTGGAATAGGTCGTGCCCCGGTTTCTCAGGGCGGCGTTTATCCTGGCGATCCACAGACGCCTGAAATCCCTCTTGCGGTTGCGCCTGTCACGATAGGCAAAGGCAAGGCCCCTGTTCATCGCCTCCTGGGCGACCCTGACCAGGTTCCGCCGGCCCCCGTAGTATCCCTTCGTGAGCTTGTGGACCCGCACCCTCTTCCTCTTTCCCACTACACCACGTTTTACTCGCATGATCCCTACCTCTTACAGATACGGCAGCATCTGCCTGACGCCGGCAATGTTCGCGGAGTCGACCAGGCCCGACCTCCTCAGCTTCCTCTTCTGCTTGGTGGTCTTGCAGGACAGGAGGTGACGCGCATACGCCTTGTTCCTCTTCACCTTGCCCGTTCCGGTCGCCTTGAACCTCTTGGCTGCACTCCGATTGGTCTTCAGTTTCATTGTCCGCTCCTTGTATCTACTTCGGGGCCAGCATCATCACCATGGTGCGGCCTTCCGACTTGGGCTCGGCCTCGGTCACGGCAAGATCCCCCAGGTCGGCACGGACCCTGTTGAGCATTTCCAGGCCCTTGCCCATGTGGATGATCTCCCTGCCCCTGAACCGCATCACGACCTTCACCTTGTTCTTCTCTTCCAGGAACCGCTGTATGTGCTTGAGCTTGAACTGATAGTCGTGCTCGTCGGTCTTGGGCCGGAACTTGATCTCCTTGATGACGATGACGGTCTGCTTCTTCCTGGCCTGTGCCTCGCGCTTGGACTTCTCGTACTTGTACTTGCCGTATTCCATGATACGGCAGACCGGAGGAGTCGCCTGCGGGGCCACTTCGACCAGGTCCATGCCATGTTCCCGTGCTGCATTCACGGCCGCAGGTACGGTCATGATGCCGAGCTGCTCTCCGTCGGGTGAGATGACCCTCACGCTCTCGGCCATGATGCGCTCGTTGACCCGGATCCTGTCCTTGTCGTCTTGTCGAAAGCCGAACTTGCCTATGCGACCCTCCCCGAAAATATTTTATGCGCTTATCTAACCCGCATCTTTTCTGTTGTCAACACGTTTAGATAAAAGGCCCTTTCTCCTTCGGCACCATGCCGTACCGTCCGGATTGAAGAATTTATCTCGGCATACTGCTGAATCAGCCCGCTCCCTCTACACCGCCGGCTCGAAGGACTTCACCAGCGAGACGAACTCGTCCACCTTCATGATCTTCTGCTCGCCCGAGCGGTCGCGTACGGCAATGGTGCCCTCTTCCTTCTCCCGGTCTCCCACCACCACCATGTACGGCACCTTCTGGAGCCTGGCCTCCCTGATCTTGTAGCCTATCTTCTCGTTGCGCATATCGGTCTCGATCCTGACCTCGCGGTCGTTCAGGGAAGCGGCCACCTGCTTCGCGTAGTCGGCCTGGGCGTCGGTGATGTTCATGACCACGGCCTGGACCGGGGCCAGCCAGACCGGGAAGGCTCCTGCATAGTGCTCGATGAGCACGCCGATGAAGCGCTCGATGGAGCCCAGGATAACCCGGTGGAGCATGACGGGCCGGTGCTTCTCGCCATCGGCCCCGATGAAATGCGTGTCGAACCGCATGGGCAGCGAGAAGTCGCACTGGATGGTGGCGCACTGCCACTGGCGGCCTATGGCGTCCTTTATCTTGACGTCGATCTTCGGCCCGTAGAAGGCGCCGTCGCCCTCGTTGATGTCATAGGGCAGGCCCTTCTTGTTCAGGGAATCGATAAGTGCCTTGGTGGCCATTTCCCAGTCCTCGTCGCTCCCGATGGACTTCTCGGGCCGGGTGCTGATCTCCATGGTGTACTCGAACCCGAAGACCGCCATGACGTCCTCGACCATGTCGATGATGGCCGTGATCTCCTCGATGAGCTGGTCCGGCCGGCAGAAGATGTGGGCGTCGTCCTGGGTGAACTGCCGGGTGCGGAGCAGTCCGTGGATCACGCCCGACTTCTCGTGGCGCGTGACGTTGCCGAGTTCGAAATAACGCAGCGGCAGGTCGCGGTAGCTCCTCACCTTGGACTTGTAGATCATGATGTGGGACAGGCAGTTCATGGGCTTGATGCCGTAGAGCTGGTTGTCCATCTCGGTGAAGTACATGTTCTCCTTGTAGTTGTCCATGTGTCCCGAGGTCTCCCACATCTTGCCACGCAGGATGGCCGGGCCGTACACGATGTCGTAACCGCGCTTGAAGTGGACCCTCTTCTCGTACTCCTCGAGGATGGTCCTGAGCCTGCCGCCCTTGGGCATGTAGATCACCATGCCCGGGCCCACGTCGTCGGAGAACATGAAGAGCTCGAGCTCCCTGCCGAGCTTGCGGTGGTCGCGCTTGCGGGCCTCCTCGAGGAAGTTCAGGTAGGCGTCGAGCTCCTTCCTGGAGGGATACGCGGTGCCGTAGATGCGCTGGAGCATCTTGTTGCGGTCGTCGCCGCGCCAGTACGCCCCGGCCACTGACAGGAGCTTGAAGGCCTTGATGGACCCGCTCGAGGGCACATGAGGTCCGCGGCACAGGTCGGTGAACGTCCCCTGCTCGTACAGGGAGACCTTGTCCACACCGTCGCCCAGGTCCTCGATGATCTCCACCTTGTAGGGCTCTCCCTTGTCCGAGAAGAATTTCTTCGCCTCGGAGGCGGGCAGCTCCCTGCGCACGAACGGCTCATCGGCCTTGACGAGTTCGGCCATCTTCTCCTCGATGGCGGCGAGGTCCTCGGAGGAGAACGGCTCGTCGCGGTCGAAGTCGTAGTAGAAGCCGTCTTCGGTGGCCGGTCCGATGGTGGGTTTCGCGTCAGGGAAGAGGGCCTTCACCGCCTCGGCCATGACATGGGCCGTGGAGTGTCGGAGCAGGTGGAGCCCCTCTGGGGTGTCAGGCGTTATGGTCTCGATGGTCATGCCGTCGGCCAGCGAGGTGGCGAGGTCCATGGGCACCCCGTTCACGCGGGCAGCAATGGCGCGCTTGTCCTTGATGACATCCCGGATGGTCGATGCACTGGCAGCGACCGGTTTCCCGTCCACGGTTACGTTCAGTTCTGGCATATGATCTCCCTGTTGTGTCTAGGGCCTTTGCGTACCCCTCGATAGTCGTTGCAGGACGAGCGTGTACTGCGGCGGAGTCCTGCCGGATCGATTGGAGAGATAACACCTTGATGGGCTTTTGTAAAGGGATTGTAGGGAGATAAGGAGATGAGATGGTAGGCACGCAGGGATTTGAACCCTGGACCCCCACCGCGTCAAGGTGGTGCTCTCCCCCTGAGCTACGTGCCTGTGCCAGGTGTTCTCGATAGCCTGTATCTCTGTGCCTTGTCAACCTCTTTTTCATCGCGGGAACGCAGCGCCCGGGCGCATGGAAGGGCTCTCGGTACCGTTGTCCGGAGCACATTTGCATCACGTTCCTGAGTGTGCTACACAGGCCGGACAGTCAGAGAAGAATAAGGATACCCATGACCATATCACCGTCATCCATCGCCTTCGACTTCGACGGCGTCATCGCCGACACCTTCCGGCTCTTTGTCCGCATGGCCAGGGAGAACTACAACTACGATTTCGACTACGACGACATCACCGAGTACGAGTTCCTCAAGTCCATCGACATGGACAGGCAGCACGCCAGGGAGATCATCGAGATCCTCACCCACGACCCCCACGAGATCGACCTGTTTCCGTTCTACGGCGCGGACGATGTCCTGCTGAGGATATCCACCCTCTCGCCGCTGCTCGTGGTGACGGCGCGCCCCCTTGCAGAACCCATAGAGCTCTGGTTCAGGCGTCATATCCCCCAGTTGGACCACGCGTGCTTCAGGGTGGAGGCGACCAGCGTCAACACGGCCAAGCTCGAGGTGCTCAAGCGGCACGGCATCACGCATTTCATCGACGACCGCCTCGACACCTGCGAGATGCTCCAGGAGGCGGGCATCACCCCCATCGTGTTCACCCAGCCCTGGAACCGCAAGCCCCACCCCTTCCTGGCAGTGGAAACCTGGGGCGACATCGCCGCGCTCATCGACTGGAAGGGGAGCAGACCCCAGGGTCCCCCGTGTTCCGAGCTCTTGGAGTAATCCCCCCATAAATGGGGTCGGAGTCGATTTTTTTCAGTGTCACGGAAATCATTTCACGGTCCGAGAACCTGACACATGCCTCTGACCCCCTTGGGGCTCCATTTTGTTACAGACCCCATGTTGGATAATCGACTCTGACCCCGTTTGGGGCACATTTTGAATAATCGACTCCGACCCCATTTTGGAACCATCACGTGCAGAGGTTCTGAAGCAGAGGACCCTATGCAGGGCGGGGCGTGTTGACCTCGGCGACGACCTTGCCGAACACGTCCCTGTCGGCGAGAACGAGCAGCGCGTCGCCGTCGTTCAGGAAGGTCTGGCCGCTCGGCAGCACGTACTCGTTGCCCCGGACGATGAGCACGATCAGGCATTCCGGCGGCAGCTTCAGCTCGAAGAGCTTCTTGCCGACCACCTGCGACCCGGCGGGGATGATCAGCTCATTGAGTTCGCTCTTGAACCCGCTGTCCGGGTTGAACTCGATGGGATAGACCCTCTCCTGGTGCAGGGGGGCATCGACCCTGAGCCACCTGGCGAGATACTGTATCGTGGTGCCCTGGAGAAGCACCGAGGTCAGCACGACGAAGAAGACCACGTTGAAGAGCAGGTCCGCCTGGAGGATCCCCGCGAGGAACGGGAACGTCGCCAGGATGATGGGTACCGCGCCGCGCAGGCCAACCCATGAGATGAACGCCTTTTCCCTGAAGCTGAACGGGCTCGGCAGGAGGCTGAGAAAGACCCCGGCGGGTCGCGCCACGAGAATCAGGCAGACCGCGATCAGCAGGCTCAGGCCCATGACGGGCAGCAGGTGCGAGGGAAACACCAGCAGGCCGAGCGTGAGGAACATGGTTATCTGCATGAGCCACGCGAGCCCGTCGTGGAACTGGAGGAGGCTTCTCTTGTGAATGAATTTGCTGTTCCCCGCGATGATCCCGGTGATGTAGACCGCGAGGAAGCCATTGCCTCCCAGCTTGTCCGACAGGCCGTATGTCAGGAGCGCCAGGGACAGGGTCAGGACGGGATAGAGCCCTTCGTAGCCGAGCTTGAGGCGGTTCACGAGGTAGAGCGTGACACGCGCCATCACATAGCCCGCCGCAAGGCCGATGGACATCTGCAGGGCAAAGAGCCGGACCATGTCCCACAGCGACGACTCGGGCTGCGTCAGCACCTGTATCATGCCGATGGTCAGGAAGACCGCCATGGGGTCGTTGCTCCCCGACTCGAACTCGAGCAGGGGCTTGAGCTGACCCCTCAGGCTGATGCCCTTCGATCTCAGGATGGAAAAGACGGCCGCCGCATCGGTGGAGGACACGATGGCCCCGAGGAGCAGGCCCTCCATGATGGTGAAATCGAAGACCATCACGGAGAAGAGGCCCACGACGAGGGCGGTCACGCACACGCCGAGCGTGGCGAGGATGAATCCCCAGGCGAAAATGGGGCGGACGCTCTGCCACTGCGTGCTGAGCCCGCCCGAAAACAGTATGAGCGACAGCGCGACCACGCCGATGGCCTGGGCGAGACTCGGGTCGTCGAAGTAGATGCCGCCGAGCCCCTCGGACCCCGCAAGCATGCCCAGCGCGAGGAAGACCAGGAGCGCGGGTATGCCGAAGCGGTCCGATACCTTGCTGGCCACGATGCTCAGCAGCAGGAGGACTGCGATGATGATGACGGAATTCTCCATGGCTCCGAAGGTACACCCTCTCTCGTATGAACAGGACCACGAAGCATGTCCTTTCCGGACGTGTCCCTGTCCACCGCATCGATCGAATCCGGCCTACCCTCCGTGTACCGCGACACCTAGAGCTCGAAGTCCTGCCTGAGCCGTTCGAAGGATTCGCTGGTCCCCATGACGAGGAGGGCGTCCCCGACCTCGAGCCGCACGTGAGGACCGGGCGAGATCATGTATTCGTCCCCCCTGCGGATGCCGATGACCGTGGAGTCGTAGATCTGGCGGAAGCCCGTGTCCCCCAGGGTCTTGCCCGCCCTTGCGGACCCGGCCGGCACCCGGGCCTCGACGAGGGAGACGCTTTCCGGGTCCTCGTCCGTGGAGGGGTCCACCACCCGGTGGATCATGGCCTCGGCCTGCCGCAGGTCGTCCGGCGGGCCCATGATGACGATGCGGTCCGACGGGAAGAGCTGGATGTCGGGCCCCGGGTTGAAGAACACCCTGCCGGCCCGACTCACCGCGACGATGGACACGTTCGCCTCGGACCGCAGGGGGACATCCCTGATGGTATGACCGGCAAAGGCCGACCCCGATTTTATGCGTATCTCCCTGAAGGCCACGGGCCAGTCCGTCTCCTGGTACAGGTCGTGCCAGGCCCCGGTCAGGGCGTCGGCCCCCTGTTCGGCCGCGTCGAGGAACGGGCGCAGCACGACGTTGGGGTTGGCGCGCAGGTAGGTCTCGGCATCCTCCTTGGTCCGGGCCGTCAGCGCGACCCTGCCGGCAAAGCCCTTCTCCCTGAGGTGCCTGAGCAGCAGCAGGTCGACATCGGGGTTGCGGATCGTGCTCACCACCCACCGGGCATTGACCAGGGGGAGGCCGTCGTGGGTCTCCGGATCACCCATGTCGCCGTACAGGACAGGTATGCCCCGGCTGCGGCAGAAGTCCAGCGCCTGCGGGTCGAAATCCACCCCGATGATCTCCCTGCCCCGTTCAAGGAGGTTCTCGGCCAGCTCCCGTCCGTAGCCGCCGAGGCCTGCGAGGACGACATCAACCTGGGGCATGAGAAAGCAGTTGTTGCACTGGGCCTCCCGGTAGGGGTTGGAGCGCTCGAAAACGCCCAGCCACCTGGAGAACACATCGTAGAGCCTTCCCGAGTACAGGATCATGTATGTCGACATGAGGATGGTCACGACCCCGACCAGGGTGATGAGCCCCATGGTCTGGGGAGAGATGTGGCCCAGGGCGAGTCCCGCCGCGGCCACGATGAGGGAGAACTCGCTGATCTGGGCCACGGTGAGTCCGGCGAGGAATCCCGTCCTCCTGCGGTACCCCATGGCCCCCATGATGGCCAGTACGATGATGGGGTTGCCGACGAGCACGAAAAGCGAAAAGATCCCGGACTTGCCGATCTGCGATCCCACGGTGGACCACTCCAGACGGGCGCCCAGGTCGATGAAGAAGAAGATGAGGAGAAAGTCCCGCAGGGTGACGAGCCTCGCCCCGATGGCATCCCGGTACTCAGTGGATGCCAGCGACATGCCTGCCAGGAACGCGCCCACCTCCCTGCTCAGCCCGAGGTGGTCGCTCAGCGCGCTGACGAGCATGGCCCAGGTGATGGCGAACAGGATGAGCATCTCGGTGGAGGCTGCCAGCACCTTCAGCAGCGGCGGCAGAACATACCGCATGAGCAGCCCGATGCCCAGCAGGAGCCCTGCGATCTTGACGATGACGAGCGCCATGGCGATGTACGGCGAGGACTCCGCGCTCCTTCCCATATCGAAGGTCGCCAGGCCGATGAGGGCCAGGATGGCCATGATGTCCTGCACGATGAGAAAGCCGAGCGCGATTCTTCCGTGGAGCGAGTCGATCTCCTTCTTGTCCGACAGGAGCTTTACGATGATGATGGTGCTCGAGAAGGTCAGGGCCACGGACACGTAGGCGGCGCTCACCGTGTCCATGCCCATGGCCATGGCGATGGCGAACCCGATGACCGATGTGAACACCACCTGTCCCAGGCCGGTGGCCAGTGCCACAGGTCCGGTGGTACGGATGAGGTTGAGGTCGAGCCGGAGGCCCACGATGAAGAGCAGGAGCGCGATGCCGATGCGGGCGAACAGCTCCACCTGGTCGTGGCTCTGGATGATGCCCATGCAGGACGGCCCGACCAGGATCCCGGCCGCGAGGAAGGCTATGATGAGGGGCTGGCGGAGCCTCTGGCCGACGGCACCCATGAATGCCGCCAGGGCGAGAATCGCCGCGATCTCGAGAAAGCTGCTCATGCTTTTGACCTCTAATCCTTGGGATACCGCCAGGTGATTCTAAAACAAAGAGCTTTGACTGCAAAGGACTTTCTGCCGCGAGCGTGCCCCGGCACCGTTCAACTTCCCCGCATCAATCCCCGATAAAAATATATAAAAGTGCAGTGAATACGAGTAGAATGACGGCCGAGCCATGGAGACAAAGCTGCTTCCCCACCTCATCATCGTGATGGGCCTGAGCGTCATCGTCATCCTCGCCTTCATGAAGGTGAGGCTGCCCGCGGTCCTCGGGTTCCTCCTCACGGGCGTCCTGGCAGGCCCCCACGCCCTGGGCATCATCGAGGGCCGCAGGGAGGTCGAGGCCCTCTCCGAGCTCGGCGTGGTGCTCCTGCTCTTCTCCATCGGGATCGAGTTCTCCATCAAGGACCTCATGGAGAGCCGCAGGACCGTTCTCGTGGGCGGTTCCGTCCAGGTCGTGCTCACCGCCGCCGCGGTGTACTTCGTCGGCGCCATGTTCGGTCTCGGCCTGCCTGAGTCGCTGTTCCTGGGAGTCCTCGTCTCCATGAGCTCCACCGCCATCGTGCTCAAGATGCTCGACGAGCGATCCGAGATCACCTCCCCCCACGGCAAGAACACCCTGTCCATCCTCATATTCCAGGACCTCCTCGTGGTGGCCCTCATGCCCATGCTGCCGCTCATCACGTCGGTGAGGATGGAGGCGGGAGGGTCCGTCCCCATCCTGCTCGGCAAGGCCGTGGGGCTCATGGTCTTCCTCTACGCGTCCTACCGGTGGATCGTTCCGGCGCTCCTCTACCAGATCGCGCGCACGAAGAGCAGGGACCTCTTCCTGCTGAGCATCATCCTGATCTGCCTCGGCATCGCCTGGCTCACCTCGCTGCTGGGTCTCTCCCTGGCCCTGGGGGCCTTCCTGGCCGGGCTCATCATATCCGAGTCCGAGTACAGCCAGGAGGCGCTCGGCAGGATCCTGCCGCTGAGAGACATCTTCATGAGCCTGTTCTTCATCTCCATCGGCATGCTGCTCGACCTGGGGTTCATCGTCCATCACCTCGGGCTCGTCATCGGCCTGACCCTGCTCATCATCTTCCTCAAGGTCTTCACCGGGAGCCTGTCCACCCTGGTCCTGGGCTTCCCCTTCCGGGCGACCGTCCTGGCAGGGCTCGCCCTGGCCCAGATCGGCGAGTTCTCCTTCATCCTGAGCCGATCGGGCCTGGGCCTCGGCCTCATCACGCCGGACTCGTACCAGGTTCTGCTGGCCATCTCGCTGCTCACCATGGCATCCACCCCCTTCGTGATCAACGCCTCGCCGGCCCTGGCCGACATTGCGGTGAGACTGCCCCTGCCTCACCGGATCCTGTCGGGCCTGCGGCCTCTCGGCACACAGCAGGCAGAGACGGCCCCGCTCCGCATGAAGGGCCACCTCGTCGTGGTCGGCTTCGGGGTCAACGGCAGGAACGTGTCGAAGGCGGCATCCATGGCCGGCATCCCCTACGTGGTCATCGAGATGAACCCGGACACGGTCAGGACCGAGCGGAGAAAGGGCGAGCCCATCTACTACGGCGACGCCACCCAGGAGGCCATCCTGAGGCACGTCTCCATCCACGGGGCCCACGTGGCGGTCATCACCATACCTGACGTGCCGTCCGCCAGGCGGGTCACCGAGCTCGTACGGAAGATGAACCCGGTGGCGCACATCATCACGCGCACCAGGTTCGTCAGGGAGGTGGAGCCCCTCTATGCCCTGGGGGCAGACCAGGTCATCCCCGAGGAGTACGAGACCTCCATCGAGATCTTCTCCAGGGCCCTGGCGGAATACCTCGTGCCCCGCGACGAGATCGAGCGGTTCATCGCCGAGCTGCGCTCGAGCGGCTACGGCATGTTCAGGAGCCTCTCCGGGGAGGCCACCACCATCACCGACCTCCAGCGCGACCTCCCGGACTTCAAGGTCCACACCCTCAAGGTTCACCCGGGATGCCCGGTGGCGGGCAGGCCGCTCATCGAGACGCAGCTCCGCAAGAGGCACCGGGTGAGCATCCTGGCCATACGCAGGGGGCCCACGACCATCGTGAACCCCGGCGGGGACGACGCACTGCTCCCGGGCGACGTGATCATCGTCTCGGGCGACATAGACAGCATTCTGTGCCTCATCCCGCTCCTCAGGGGAGAGAAGACAGAAGGCACGGAATCTGGTACATGATACGCATGCACCGCACCGCCACGACCGCTCGCGCCGCCCCTCGTCACGGAGGAACCGATCGCGCATGATCAAGGCCCTGAAATGGACCATGATCTCCCTCGCGGCATGTGCCGTGTTCCTGGCCGCAGTCCTGGGGACTGCGCACCTGTACCTTTCCACCGACCAGGGCGCCAGGCGGCTGCTCGGTATGATCAACACCCTGTACCCGGGCACGATCACGGGCAGTGCCGTGGAGGTCTCTCTCCTGCGGCAGGAGGTCGTGGTGAAGGATGCCGTGCTCCTGGGCCCCGACGGCAGGCGCATCCTCGGCTCCGAGCGGGTCTCCCTGAGGATGGACCTCCCGGCCCTGACCGGCCTCGACCTCGTGTTCGTGTCCATCGACGCGGTCCGGCCCGACTTTGTCCTGGAAGTCGACGAGGACGGCTGGCTCAACATCGAGGCCGCCTTCGTGGAGAAGACCCCGGGGGAAGGGCCGATCAACGTCTACATCAGGAACCTCACCTGTGCTGACGGCACCTTCGTGTACAGGGCCGAGTCCGGTGAACCCGTGCTCAGGCTCCGGCACTTCGACCTCACCATGGACAGTGCCTTCGAGCACGACTCGCTCCTGCACTTCTCCGTGCCCAAGACATCAATAGAGCTCTTCGTTGCGGGCGAGAGGCTGGACCTCGGCAGCGGCAGCGCGTCCTGCACCATCTTCAACGACCAGATCACGGACATCAGGGCGTCCACCACCATGGGCTCGACCAGGGCCACGCTCACCGGGTCCATCACGGACATGGCACAGAAGGCCCAGTTCGATCTCGACCTCGCCCTGGACGGCGACATGGCCGACCTGCGCGAGATCCTCCGCCTGACCGACAGGACCGGCGGCAGGGTGCAGGCCGACATCAGGGCGACGCGCGACTATGACGACCCCGACTTCGCCTGTGCCCTCTCCTATGGCGGCGGCACCATCGAGGGACTCGCGCTCGGTGCGGCAAGGCTCGACGGGACCGTCACCGACCGCGTGGCCACCATCGACCGCCTCACCGGATCCTTCGCATCGGGCACCCTCGACATCGCCGGAACCGTGGACATGCGGCGCATGTTCCCGGACGGCTACTTCGAGGGCCTCAAGGAGGAGGATGCCATCGCCTACGACCTCGTCGTCAGCGGCACGAGCCTGCTCCTCGACGACATCCCGGGCTTGCCCGAGGAACTCCGGGGAAGGATCAGCCCCCGCATCGAGCTGAAGGGCTCGGGCATCTCGAGGGAGTCGCTGCGCATCGCTGCGGCCTTTCAGGCCCGGGGCTCGGGCGTGACGGCCGGGCCGGTGCTGGACCGGGAGGATGTCAGCGCGGAGGGGAAGGTCACCTTCGGTGGTGACAGGCTCGCCTTTGAGACCCTCAACGCCAGAACCCGCACGGCAGAGGCCTCGGCGTCGGGCAGTGTCGACCTCGGAAGCCACGCAGTGGACGGCAGCGTCAGCCTCCGTGCGGCCCAGGTCGGTCCCCTCCTCGCCAGGGCCGGCCTC